>Ga0189282_100043_pt1 | contig 239656 bp, 219 predicted proteins | sample N26C3minimetaG_FD_130328 | JGI IMG/M metagenome (GOLD analysis project Ga0189282, IMG submission 130328) | Marine microbial communities from the Costa Rica Dome - N26 C3 mini metaG | ecosystem: Environmental > Aquatic > Marine > Oceanic > Photic zone | place: Costa Rica: the Eastern Pacific... | reverse complement strand
ACAGATAGATCTAATCTAAAGGTGGGTCACTTTGGCCCGGCGGGGGTGGGTCACTTTCGTCCGGCCAGCTATGGTCACTTTAACCCGGCGAGGGTGGTATACTATGTCCGGCGTTTCCACCTTATACGGTCATCTGTTGTAAATGCATCCACGAACCATTCCACAAGACCATACTTTGCATTAATCGAAATTTTCTTTCCCGATTTTTCCTCAATTTTCTCTATCAACTCATCAAAAGTAATTCCATCTGGGAATTCACTTCCAATTTCCATTGCCATTACATAAATGCTTTCTTTCATTATAAAAAACCTTAATAGTGTCAATCAAAATAATAAACTGCTCTTTTCAAAGATAATTCTTACGCACTTTTGGAGCTGTGCGGCATTGAGCAAATCAAAAATGGAAAAGCCAACAATAGAAAGTTCATCAATCTAAAAAAGAGATATTACAATATTGGCTGGCCTGATTTATTGGCATTATTGGTTCCTTTTTTACTTTACCTTTTGCGACCTTCGGGAGCAAAAGCAAGATTTGTCATGACAATGACACATCTTGAAATTTCGAGAATTCATCTATAATTTAGGGTTCAAAATTCATTAGGGCATTCACATAATCAGAATCAATAAATGGATTTTAATCTGGATAAAAGCCCCTCTTTTCGTCTCGTAGACACTTCAATGCTTGTATTGTCTCCCATGATTACATGGCCCCCTTTACCCTTAATATATTTTTTGACCTCTTTTAGATTTATTAGGTGAGAATTGTGGATACGGAAAAAGTGCGCTGGCTCTAACATTTCTTCGAAACTCTTCAATGTTTTTGACACTGTGACCTTCTTCCCCGATTTGAGATAAATATCAGTATAGTTCACATCGGATTGGCATCGGACAATATTGGTGATTTCCAAAAATTCATAGCCTTCAGAGGTGGGAACAGTAATTTTCTTTAAGGTATCCAGGCTTTTTAGATTGTGCATTAGAACATCCATTTTAAGGTCTAGGTATTTTGCGGTGGAATTCTTTTGATATTTATCAATGGACCGTTTTAGATCCTCTGCTTCAATTGGTTTGAGCAAATAGTCCAAGGCACTGAATCTGAAGGCATCAATGGCATATTTATCATATGCGGTGGTGAATATGATGTCAAAGGATATTAGTGGAATCTTTTGCAGAAGATCAAATCCGGTTTTGTCGCCTATTTGTACATCCAAAAAAACCATGTCGGGATTGGTTTCATCAATCAATAAAACTCCCTCTTCAACAGTTTGAGCCTCGCCGACAATCTTGATAGTGCCCTTATATGGGCCCAACAAATGTTGGAGTTCTTCTATGCAGTGTTGTTCGTCATCTATGATAAGGGCTTTTTTCATATTAAAATGCCAGAGTTAAAGGTAATTCGACTTCTACACGGAGACCTTCTTCTTTATCGAATATGTGTATGTTCCCTTTAGATTGTTCAGTGGCATTGATGATTTCAATTCGGTTGGTGGCAATTTGCATACCCATGGATTTATGGACAGCGGTCCTGGCCTCGGGTTTTCGACCGATACCGTTATCATCTACAATGTATAACAGGGAGTCTCCCTTTTTTTTGACCTCAATAATAATGGTTCCCTTACTTTCTTTATTGGCCATGCCATGCCATATACTGTTCTCGATAAAGGGTTGCAAAATCAAAGGAGGAACAAGGGTATTGTCTAGTTCAATAGACCCATCAATATGGAACACATGGTCAAATTTATTGGGCAGACGTTTCCCTTCGATTTCAAAATAGGTGTTCAAAAGGTCAAGATCGTCTTTTAAGGGGATTTCTTTCTTTTCAGAATTTTCAAGGGTCTTTCTTACGAGTGTGGCAAATTTTTTTAGATAATCACTGGCCGCTTCCCTGTCATTTTTCATGATAAAGGAATTGATTGAGTTAAGGGAATTGAAGATGAAATGTGGATTCATTTGGGCGCGAAGGGCCTTCAACTCGGTATCTGCCACTTTGGCCTGAAATTCGGCTTTCTCCTTTTGGTAAAGCGCATCCCTTCTACGTTTGTAGAGGAACAGCCCCCCAAACGTGGCGAGCAACAATCCACCTCCGCCCAAAAATGATGCATTTTTTATGGTTTTCTGGCGCTGTATCTCTGCTTGTGCTAAAGTCTGCTTTTTGTCCGCCTCATATTGAATTTCCTTTCTACTAATTTCCAATATTCGATCTTCACTTTCTATACTATCATTGAGTGTAGTATACTTCTTATGGGCGTAAAAAGCATTTTCATAATCTTTCTTATATTCATAAACGTCGGTCAGGGTGCCCCAAATGGTTTTTTGGGTAAATAGATTGTCCAAGGACTCCTTTAGACCCAATGCTTTCTGTGCATAGAATTCTGCTTTGTCTATATCCCTGTTTCCCAAATAGACCATACCGGCATTGGCATATGCTGTCGATCGTACAAATTCCAATCCGTATTGATCGATGAGGCTTAGAGACTTTTCTATATTTTCCAATGCTTCCTTATGCTGTTCCAACCTGTAAAGAATAAGTGACATATTTGTCCTTGAATATGCTTCAAACAATGGATTTTTATCCTCTTCGGACCATTCTATGGCCTTTCTGTAATAGTAAACTGCTGAGTCCTGCACTCCAAGATCACTATAGACACTCCCAATTTGGGCCGAAGCAAGCACACGATGTTCTGAACTAAGAGGAATTTTTTTGTAGTAGGTCAGGGCCTTTTTCAGTTCACCTTGTTCTTGGTAAATGTTGGCTATGTTACCAACTACGGAAGTCTCAAGAAATTTGAAATGATCGTTTTGTTCAATTAACAATAGGCTCTTTTGATAGTTGTCTATCGCTTTGTATGGATTGGACAATAGGTGTTGATAAACCACACCAATGCGTTCATGGGCCATGGCCATGCCTCTTGGATAATCCAAATCTTCTGCCATTTTTAAGGTCTCTTCCCCGTAAGCCAACCATGTAGTATCCGTAGGGGTCAAAAAAATTTTGTTCTTCATGTAGTCCAATCGCATGTCCACATAGGCTGTATCGGGCTCGCCATAGTTTTCCATCAACTTCACTATGGAATCCAAGGGAATCTGTTGCGAGGTAATTGTTAAATGGAGGATTCCAAAGAGAAAAATAGTTATGCTTTGCTTCATAAAGATTGGTGTTTTGGGCAAAAAGCAGGTCTTTGGAGCTAGGTTCAAGATACTATTTTTTAACAAAAATCGCAGGTAAGCGCGCAGAAAATAATCCAACTCCAGCGGTTAATGGTTATGGTTGTGCAATCCGAAAGATGAAAGGTAGCTTTAATGAGAAAAAAAACGATTCTATATAAGAAAAAGCAATAAAGAATGAAAACTATAAAATTCACAACTATTTTAATGATTACTATGGTCTTGGCGTGTAATTGTACATTAAATGCCCAAAGTAAAACTGGTAGAAAGATTGAAAAAGTTGGGAAAAATGTTGATGAGGCCAATGATGCCTTAAACAAGGGCAAGGAGCTTTTCAAGGGTATTTTTGGGAAAAAGGACAAAAAAAAGAGTGAAAATGCTAATGCATCCGAATCTGAACCAAACCAAAAAGCAATTAACAGAATAGAAGAAGACCAGGGGAACAAGGCAAAAGAAGAAGGCCAACAGAGCTTAGAGCCAGGAGATGTTCACCCTGACGCTGTGGTTTTGGATGTAGACAAGCTTTATGATTTTCATGAAGGTGCGGCTATTGTGGAGAAGGGGTCCTCAACAGCTCTTATCAATGCCAAGGGTGAGTTTTTGGTCCCGTTCAATACCTATGATTTTCTTCCCAATGATTCCTATAACGGATTCTTCTTGATAAGAAGAACCTACAATACTAAAACACCAATTGGCTTTGTGAATCCGAAAGGGAAATTTATCCAAACTGAAAAAGGGCAAGGAGTTGTTTTTGGAAATTATTTCTTAGTGGGCAACAATGGAAATAATTTAGATACTCGCAATTATTTCTATGATTTGGACGGGAAGAGATTTGTGGTTAGTGGTCATATGTCTGGCATCGAGAGATTCGTGGGGGATGGATTGGTGCAAATATCGATTAATAACCCAAAGGGTGGCTTTTTGAAAGGATATAAGAATTTGATGGATGAGTGGGTTATTCAACCACAGTATCAATGGGGTTCAGTTTTCAATGAAGGAGCTGCGGTCGTTGGGGATTACAATGAATTCGGGGAATTGAAGTATGGATTTATCGACATTAAAGGAAATCCAATAACGCCCATGCAATTTACGAAACCCCCAGGTCTTTTCCATAACGGTCTGGCCAAAGTATTTTATAAAGAGCCAGCCAAATATAGTTTTATCAATAAAAAGGGAGAGGTAGTCTTTACTGACCAAGGCATCCCATCCTTTGATGATTTTAATTTAGGATATTCTTTTAAGGGATCAAATAGAGCAGGTGAATCCATCATAATGGACGAGGAATTAAAAATCCACTCAGATATGGAATTTTTGCAAATGTTCGGGATTTTAGGGAATGTTAAATCCACGACGCTGGTTTTCCCTCATTATTCCTATACCAATAGACCGATTGAATCATCCATGATACTGTTTACCCTATATGATGGTAAGAAACTGTACGGAGGGTTCTTATTCCCAAAGAGCAAAACAGGGGTTTATGGCAACTTTATAACCAAGATTCCAGGAACTGGCGAATTGGAGGAGTTTTACTTTGATTCCGTTTCTGGATTGAAGCACATGCATTGGAAGAAGTCCAATGATATCCGGGATGGCGGTGCGGACATCATTGATGGATATGTCAATCAAAACGGGGTGTTTATGATTATAAAAGGTGAAGCTTCCAAATGGTGATTCCTAAGGGAAATGTATTTTGCTTGTTCATTGATGGGGATTAATTGCAATTTTTGGGTAAAGTGGTACCCACGCAAGGATTTTATCAAAGGATGAGATTTTAGATTTAGAGATATAGCAAAACAACAATGTTTAATTATTAATGTAATAGCATGGGATTTATTTTATTGATTATAGGAATAGCTTTATTGGTGGTCGGCATTAATTACAAACCTAATCCAAACGGAACCAAAATAAAGGATTTGGAACCTGGTGATGTAATCAAAATATGGCTTAAGTATGCTATGATTTGGGGCGGGTTGGTTTTTACGGTCTTTGGGACCCTTTCTTCTTGTATGGGATGTTAATGGATTTATTATTAAAGTGTTTTTCTATTTGTTGTTAGCCGAGTGAACAAAAAAGACAACTTTATAGAGCATAAATAATACAGCAATGATAAAAGGTTATTGAGAGTGAAATACTTCCAGATAATACTGGTTCTCTTTTTTGTGGTTTCTTGTAAACAAGAACAGAAGAAGCAATACGGGGAGCCAGAGCGCCATCGCACTAATCCAAGCTCCATCCACGAGAAAGACGATGTAATTGAAGAAAACAGGAATGCTGCCAATGAACAAGAAATGATGGTGGATACCTTGGAGGAGGCAGATACAAAACAGGAATGGTATGAGGATGGGACCTTGGAAGATAAGTCCCATTTGACAGATTTGCCCTTACGAGAGAATCTAGTTGTTGAAACAGAGGAACAGCTTAAAGTACTCAAAGCCTTTGAGCTTTTTTTGAAAGAAGACGAAGAATTCAGTATTGATCAAGTTAATACGCTTCATATTTTAAATACCGATCCCTATGGGAATAAAGAGGTCGTATTGGAATATTCAGTGATTGTTTACCCAGGGACGGATACTTGGGGCCTACGCTTTTTATATGGGATTGTGAGGAATGGAAAAATCGAAAAAAAGGCCCATGAATTTGTAGGCGGAAAAGGAGATGGAACTACTTCCTTTAAAAAGATTGATGATGAGGGCTTTTTTTGGTTCGATACAATTTCGTATGCAGAGGCCGATGCCATGTGTTGCCCTTCAATCAAAGGAGAGGCAAAGTACAAGTTATATGACGGAAAATTCACCCTTGTTGAAAAATAGGCTGCTATGACCAAAAAGAAAAACAAAAGAATAATTTATCTTTTGCTTATTGTGATATTGTTGTTGGCACTGTTGTCCTTTAGATTCTGTGGTGCTGAAGTGGTGGAACCCTTGGACGATGGTTCAAAACCAGCCGTGGCACTTCTGGAAAAGAAAATCTTGAAAAGGACGGATGATCAAATACATTTTACCCTTCACTTTACTGTTTTAAAGGACTCAAAACATGCAGAGGAAGCCCTAAAGAGTGCGGACGTACTCATAGACAGTCTAAAAAGTCCGTGGATAGTTTTTGAACAGGAAGAATTTGACAAGGTGAGTCTGAACAAAAAAGAATCTTTCACTGCCGTACTGTTGATCGATCAAAGTGGTAGTATGTCCAGCAATGACAGGAATAACCAGAGAATTGCAGCTGCACGAAAGTTCAATGAAAACTTTGGACAGGAAAATTATCTCATGTTGTGGACCTTTGGTGGAAAAGGAGGTAAATTTCGATCTTACGGGGAAGACTTTGCAAAGGACACCACATTTTTTGAAAAAAGCATTGAGGAATTGGAGTTGGTAAACCCAACAGGGGGAAGCCCTCTCTTCAAGGCGCAAGATTCCATTCTTAAATACTTAGATATCCATGCTCCTACAAAGATAAAGGCTTTGGTCTCACTAACGGATGGTGTGGCCAGTGGCAGGGCGGATTACCATAGTGCTGTGGCCACATCTCTTGAAAAGGGAATACCTTTATTCAATATTGGGTTGGTCAGTGATCCAAAAACCCTAAGAGAGCAAGCATTGGAAACCCAAGGAGCTTATGTACATGCCGGCGAAACCGAACAACTGTTAAGTGTTTTTGGTAATTTGGGAAGTTTAATACAGGGAACATCAACTGTGTATCAAACAGAGTGGTCTGCTCATAGGCGCAAAGGTAAATTTGGGAAAAGGGGAAGAATTAGGCATGAGATGACCATCCTTTTGCCCTATGGGGATACCATACGCTTACCTTTTGAGGTTGAGTGGTAGAAACTGTCCCTTCTATAGAATTAAATTTTTATTTCCTTCCTTGATAGTTCAAATACAAAATAAGCTCAAACAGGAACGATTAGAACTTTAAACTTCTCAATTGTTGGAACAGTAGATATAAAAGTGCTCCCTGAAATGAGAGACCTAGCCATGATTAATAAAGGAGAATACAATTCAAACAAGATAAAACTCTATCATTAAATCGAATTAAGCTCCAATTGATATGTGTCAAGTACATTGCTAGGTAATGACTTAAGATAAATTTGGGTGGTACTGAGTTTATTATGTCCCATCATTGCGGAAATGGCTTCCAAGGGCACTTTTTTGAACATTGCATGGGTTGCAAAACTATGTCTTGAAACATAAGACGTTAAACGCTCTTCAATTTCACATTCTTTTGCAATTTCTTTTAAACCAATATTATAACGTCTAAGCTCCCATTGGGCATCTTTGTACTGCAATTCCAAAGTGTCCCGATAGATTATGGGCAATAGAAATCCAGAAGGATTAGGATGGTCCAGATAGTATTGAATGATAGGTTTAATCTGATCGGTTATAATTATATCGTAGCGTTTTCCTGTTTTCCGTCTTTGAAATTTAACACGGCCATCGATGATATTATCTCTTTTCAGAAATGCCATATCAATAAAGGACATGCCTAACATCAGATAGGAAAGAATAAAATAATTGCGATAGTGAAAGTGATTGGAACCTATCTTGGTTTTCATTTCAAGTATTTTCTTGATGCTTTCAATCTTAATGGCTCTTTTTTCAGTAGGCTTTGTTTTTATGGTGTAGTATTTAAAAGGGTATAGAGATTCATCCACCATGCCCTCCTTGATTCCTTTATTGTAGATGGCCTTTATTGTTCTCATATAAGATGCAATTCCATTGATAGTATTGCCTGGTTTTGATAGATGGTGCCTTTCAAATCGTTTTAGGAATTCAAGATTGAGTTCATTGAATTTTAAATCTCGGTTGTTGGTAAACACCTTTAGTCTTCCAATAATCCCGGAATAATTCCTTGCCGTGCCAATCCGTTTTTCCTTTATAAGCTCTTCCGCTTTTTGAAGACCGAACTCATAGAACGAGTTTAACCGTTTTCTATTGACGATTTTATCGGCAATATCCTTGGCTGTAAGTCTGTCCAATTGATCATTATCGGCCAGCTTATTGATAACCTCCTGCGCCTTGACTTGTTTTTTTAACAAAAGGGTATTCATCAAGTGAACCGAATCAACATCTGGAAAATTTCTCTTTACTTTGCATCGATGATGATCCCAGTATTCCTCTGGGACATAATGACCTGTTTTGATTGAAGTGGTTTTTCTAAAATGGGTCAGCCTCAAAATGATGGGAAAACATCCATTTTGGGTCATTCTGCGGGTGTCCAAACTTAGCTTTATACTCGTGTTCATGAACATAAGTTATAAAAAAATTTGCACGCAATTTGCACGCAAAAGCTTGGTTTCAATTGATTCCGTTTGAAAACAAAATTTAGTAAAATATTGATAATCAATTAAATAACAACAAATTTGAATTTGCTTGTACCCCTTTCGACGACGCTGTTAATCAGAGGGTCCTTGGTTCGAGCCCAAGAGGGGGAGCAAAAGCGAAGAAAGCCATACGAAAGTGTGGCTTTTCTCATTTTTACACTACTGTCTTTTGCAATAACTTTATCTTGGGCCAATCCGAATGGTAACAAAAAAGAAAAAGCCTGATAAGTACTAAATTACTGGTTTTTTGAGATTGCTCAAGCTTTAATAGATTCTATTCCAATCAAAGCAACCATACTAACTACCGTATCTGTCAATCAATTTGGGCAAACGCACATTTAAAAATTCAATTTGTTGTTCTATTCCGTTAGGTGTGTCATGGTTGTGGGTAGAAACAACAATAAGCTTCTTGGCAGGGACCATAATAATAAACTGCCCCCCATAACCCATACCATAATCAATAAGGTCACCATTAAGGGTTGCTTTATACCAGCAATACCCATGACTGGAATTTTTTAACCCCCATTGCGTGGGCTTTTTCTCGATGGGATCAAAAAGGGTATTCACCCAAGTTTCGGATATTAAGGAAACCCCATTGTGTCTGCCCTTGTTTTCCAAAAGTAGGCCAATTTTCATAAGATCCATAGGTTTCATTTTTAGGCCCAGACCGCTACCATCATAATGGCCATCATTTCTCCTCTGCCAATCAACCTCATCTATGCGCAAAGGCGTAAACAGTACCTTATTTGCAAATGCAGCGGTAGATATTCCAGTAGTTCTACTAATGATCGCGGACAGCAAATGCGTAGCACCAGAATTGTAGTTGTAGGTGGTGCCCGGGGCATTCAGAAGTGGTTTTTTTAGGACAAAACCAATGGGGTCTTCACTTTGCAACCACGCCCCATGTTCCAAATAACCTTTCCATGCAAGTCCTGAAGTTTGGTTTAATACATGCTTAATGGTGATGGAACGTTTATTGGAATCGGAAAGTGTTTCAAATTCTGTTGGGAAGTAGTTTACGATGGGCTCATCCACACTTTTTATATAGCCCTTGTCAACTGCTATGCCAATCAGGACACTCATAATGCCTTTTGTCAACGATTGCACATTGCACAAGCTGTCCTTGGTCTTTTGGTTGTAGTACTCTTCAAAAACCAATTCCCCATTCTTGGACACCAAGATAGCATAGCTATAGTTGTTTTCTATAGAAACATTGTTCGCTGTATAAATTTGTGCAGAAACTTGTTTCTCTTTCTGTTTGCAAGAAAAAAAGAGGAATAACAAGATTGAGGCCAAAAGGTGGATGCAGATTTTTGATGTCATTTATCTTGGTTGTTGGTATAAGGATTACTTTGAACTGAAATCACCTTACAAGTCTAGTTTAATCCTCGGGACCCACCCAAGCAAACGGATTGTGGGCCACTTCCCAGAGGTGACCGTCCAAGTCTTTAAAATAGCCATGGAAACCGCCCCAATCTGCTCTTTGGGCAGATTTCACCAATACGGCACCTGCGTTGATGGCCTGTTCCAAGACTTCGATAACTTCGTTTTCCGAAGCTACGTTATGGGCTAAATTTATTCCCGTATATCCGCTCCCTTCGGGAGGAACACCGGCATCGGCTGCCAAACTTTCACGCTCCGAAAGCCCAAGCCATGTACCGTTCAGGTTAAAAAAGGCAACGCCGGGAGGAGAGGGGAGCATGGGCAGTCCCAGCCCATCGCGATAAAATTCAATGGATTTTCCTAGGTCGGCGACCCCCAAAGAGACCATACTGATTCTAGGTTTCATAGGTTCTTATTTGTTTTCATATTCAGGGTTCAGTGTTGTAGGAATGGGAGCTTTTGTTTCTTCCCACCATGTTTTAAGGTCTTTGAGCAGCTCCTCCTTTTTTTCAGGCTCCTGCGAAGCCAAATTGTTCCTTTCACTACGATCTGTTGTCAGATTAAAGAGTTCAATTTCGTCATTTTCAAAATAATAGTGCAGTTTCCAGTCCCCTTTTCGTATTACGGAGCCTGGCCTTGTTCGGAACAAACTATCCCTGTTTTCATTGTCTGAGGCATTGTAGGCTTCCAAGTAAATGGGGAAATGCCAATATAACTCGCGGTCCAATGAACTGGTTTTTCCCTCTAAAATAGGAGAGAGGTCATGGCCATCCAACTCCTTTTGGCCCTCTTGGATTCCGGCATAGTGCATCAGGGTCGGGAAAAGGTCTAAGTTGGTGATGGGAACATCGCTTTTGGAATGGGCGGGGATGTTGTCCTTCATCACAAAGAAAAAGGGTACGCGGATACCCCCTTCGTAATAGCTTCCCTTACCTGCCCGTAGTGGTTGTTGTTGGGTAATGCCGTAGAGTCCGCCATTGTCCGAAGTAAAAACGATCAGCGTACGGTCAAAAACACCCTTTTCCTTCAATTTTGAGATCAATAGCCCAATATTCCTGTCCAAATTCTCCACCATGGTGGCATATTCGGCATTGTGTTGTCCGTTGGAGCCAGATTTTTGCTGGTATTTTCCCAATAGATCTGCCACAGGCTGTATGGGAGTGTGCACTGCATAAGGAGCATAATATAGGAGAAAGGGTTGGGTCACGGTGTCCACAAATTTTAGGGTCTTTTCCATGATTACATCGGTAAGGTAGCAATCGCCATCTGTATTTAGATCTACATTTTGATATGGCGGGTAATAACTGCTGGGATGCCCATTGTGCCCGCCACCAATGTTCAGTTCAAAACCATAATCCAGGGGGTTGTCGCTGATGTGCCATTTGCCCGAATGGCAGGTAGCATAGCCGTTCTTGTGCAATATTTTGGAAAAGGTGGTATGGGTCTGGGCCAGTGTGGTCGTGTTTCGGATGGGAATGAGCTTTCGGTCTTTCGATGTACCCCTCTCGGAGGAATTGACGGTATAGATGCCATGACGGGGCGTCCATTGTCCTGTAAGAAGACTGGCCCTGCTCGGGGCACAGTTGGATGCACCTGCATAGCCATTGCTGAACACCATGCCTTGGGTCGAGAGCGCATCAATATGTGGGGTTTCGTAATAGGTGCTGCCCATAAAGCCCACATCTTTCCAGCCCATATCATCCACATTGATGATCAAGATGTTAGGCCGTTCCACGGTAGGGGAAGGGTTATCGCAAGCACTGATACAAAGTATCAGAAGAACAAAAGCAATGCAGAGAGTTGACCTCATGAAGGTTTGGTTTGATTTTTCATTGATGACCTTACTAAGATACAATTCGCAAGTCATTTTGTGGGTTAGTTCATGCTTTGGTGCCATTGGGATGTATGACAAATGGGCTATCTTGTAGCGAGTATCCAACCAACCATCTATGTCGCCATCTACCACCAACGTTTCCCAACGTCTTTTTTCCTTGGATGTATTCCGGGGATTGACCATGTTCCTATTGATTGCCGAAGCTGCCGGATTTCACGCTAATTTTTCAGCCTTGGCCGAAGGCACTTGGTTGGAAGGGCTTGCCCATCAATTACACCATCACCCTTGGAACGGGCTTCGGTTTTGGGACTTGATCCAGCCCTTTTTCATGTTCATTGTGGGAGTGGCCATGCCTTTTTCAAAACGTAAGCGACTGGCCAACGGGGACAAGCGCGCAGTGACCCGCCATATCTTGAAAAGGTGTTTCCTACTGTTCAGTTTTGGGGTGCTGTTGCACTGTGTCTACAGTCATAAACTGGTCTGGGAACTTTGGAACGTTCTGGTGCAGTTGGCGTTCACCATACTGATTGCCTACGCCATCATGCAGCTTCCCCATAAAGTTCAACTCGCCATATCCGCAGCACTTTTGGTATTGACCGAAGTGTTGTACCGGGCCTACAATCCCGAAAACCCATACAACCAAGGCGAAAGTTTTGGTTCTTGGGTAGATATGCTGGTAATGGGAAAGACCAATAGTGGTTATTGGGTCTTCATCAATTTTATCCCTACGGCAGCCCACACCATTTGGGGCGTGGTCTGCGGACAGGTTTTGCTCTCCAATAGGGATGCGAAGGAAAAACTAAAGGCATTCGTCATTTGGGGACTGGGGATTCTGGTGCTTGGCCTGGCCATGGACGTGCTGGACATCACCCCGATGATCAAAAGGATTGCCACCACCTCCTTTACCTTGGCCTCTGGGGGCATTGCCATTCTGGTATTGGCCTTGTTCTATTGGGGGATCGATGTTAAGGGTTATAAGGCCAATTGGTTGAAAATATTCTCCGTAGTGGGCACCAACTCCATCTTTATCTATTTGTTTGCGGAGACCGTGGGGGTGCAATGGTTTCAGGATTTTGGAAAGATTTGGACCGAAGGGCTCTTGGCCCCGATCGGCCTGCCCCAAGATTGGATCATGGTAATCAATGCCTTGCTCGTGCTCTTTATCTTTTGGTACCTCACCTATTTCTTGGACCGGAAGAAAGTCTATTTTAAAGTGTAAGGACGTTTATGAACAAAACCAATAGGAAGAGAAATCAAATGCAAAGTTGGAGAGCATCATACGTTTTTCAGGTATTCCAAGACTCTGCTGAATAGATTAAACTGCTTTTTTCAGCAAAAATTGAGAGTCCCCCGGCTTTTAGAATCGCGTTTCCCGCTTTAATTATTGATTCTTGTTGATTGTATTCACTTTCGGTTAAATCCATTCTGATAAAAAAATCGGAATCCTTGAACTTTCCAAAAAAATCTAAATTGTCAAAATCTGACTTTTCAAGAATTTGAATTCCAAATGATTCTTGAGTGTTCATATTCAACATTATATATCCTGCGAAAACAAATTCATTCATGTTGTTCTTTGCAATTGACCCCACTATTTCACTTCTATCGTTCCAATTTCCAGGAATCCAAAAAACTTCATCGTTCGGAAATTCCACCTGTGGTTTTTTCTTTCTTCTAAATGGATTTTTCATTTTTTTACCTTTCCAATAAATCCAACAATTGCTCCTTACTTAGGTTAAGTGCTCTAGCCACCCTAAGTAAACTAATGACACTGGTATTGACCTCCCCATTCTCCAATCTACTGATTTGGGTTCTGCTGATGTTGGCCTCCAACGCCAATTGATGTTGGGATAACCCGATTGCGGACCTATGACCCTTGATTTTTTCACCAAGCTGTTTTTTGAACTCGTTTTCCTGCCTTTCAAGCTCGCTTTCATAAAATCCCATTTGTGTTGGATTATGATTGAAAAAAATCTTTTATCGGCACATCCAGTGCTTGTGCCAAAAGATGGAGATTGACAATGGAAGTACTGATCTCTCCACGTTCTATTCTCCCAACCTGATTTTTGGACATCTTCGCATCTGTTTCCAAAGCAGCCTGGGACAGTCCGGCCGCTTCCCTTAAATCTCGAACCCGTAGTCCAAAATCTTTTAAGATTTGTAACTCTTCTTGGGTGTAGTTTCTTCGCATGATTCTAACCCTCTTTCAAAAATAAGGTGTGCAAGGGAACTCCCAAGGCACTGGCAATTCGGTTGAGGGTAACCAAACTGGTGTTGCGTTCTGCACGTTCAATTCTCCCAATCTGATTTTTGGTGATATCTGCTTCTATGGAAAGTTGGAATTGGGTCAGCCCTTTCGCATTGCGAAGTTGTTGGATTCTCTGACCAACCGACTTCATGATTTCCTTGTCTTCTTGTGTGTAGGTATTGAGCACATGCCAAGTTGCCTATAGTTTAATAAAATATTGACACCCTCGATGGGGTATTTTAATTATTTTTCGTATCATTGTTACAGAAATTCCGGCATAACCCCCTGAACTGTAATCTCTTTGCCATGTCTATTGATCTATTGGGGGAGATCCAACATTTTTTGGACCAACGCCCCAATGCTTCCCTGGAAATTACCTTCGCATATCTGGACATCCATTTGTTCAATGAGAACAAGTTGCTCAACAGGATCGTTCGAGAGAATGCCAAACTTCGCATCCACACCCCACCATCGCCTGGGATGCCCCAAATGGAGGTGTTGGACCATCTGGTGTTTCAGTTTTCCTTTTGGTTTGGGCTACCCACTTCTAAATTCCCATTCGAGAGCAATGCACTGGGCATGCCAAGGCCCTTGGCCCGTGGTTTTTTGCAGATCAACACCGATGAACTGGACCTACAGTTTACCATTGAGGCCCCTGACCCCAAACTCCATATCTTGGTACAGCATTGTTATGTGAATCCTATACATATAAAGCAGGTGGAACGGCAAGGTGTGGCCCAACCCTAAAGGGTTGTTTGCAGTAAAAAAGCCCACCAATATCGGCGGGCTCTTTCCTGTAAAGCTAGTTTTTCAGATTGTTTTGATCTGAAGGTGTTGGTCGGGAAGATTGCCCCTTGGCTTACAGGGTGTCTTCCATTTTATTGGTCCGCACCATCGGCCATGGCGCGATCAATGGTATACTGTGCCACTGCGCGGCCTTGGTCGGTACCCACGGTGGCGTCAAAACTCCAATGGATTCCACCGTACACCCTTGATATGGCGGCCTCTTCGGCCCAACCCCTGAACTTACTGGCCTCTTCCGGGAAAACATAGGCCAATACTTCCGATGCTGCTGCCGAGAACACACTATGCCCCGAGGTGTAGCTGGGGAAGTTGGGCGTCCCGGCGATGGTCTCAAACCCTTCGATCATCTGGATGGGTCTGGGATAGTGGTAATAGTATTTGGCATCCCAACAACTGATTCCGGAGTCCATAATGGCCATATTCATATAGGCCAAGGTTCGGGTGGTCTGAAGGGGATTCAATCTATAATCCACGATAAATTCGTTGGCAATGCGGTTCCAGTGCCCCGGAGGAGTGTAGGTGCCCAGTCCATCTTGCCAAAAGTTGGCAATCCGGCGATGTTCGTCCGTCATGTTGCGGGCGTAGTCCTTAAGCAGTTCCACATCGTCCAAAAATTCCTGTGAGTCCAGTTGCGGTGGTGCAATGGGGCGTACACTTTCCACATCGTCAATACTCCACATGGTCACTTTTCCAAAAAGAGGTGTCAACCCCACAGGACGTACTGGTATTTCCAAGTTGTCCCAAGCCCAACCGAATCGGTCATAAGCGGCCTGTTTAATGGAATCTGAAACGGCTTTTAGGGTCTGCGCCTTGCTCATCCCGTCGGTAGAAGCCCGTGCCAGGGCAGTGGCCGATACCACATCGCCAATGGCCACACCTGCGGTGACATCGCTCAACACATGCCCGCCGGACAATCGGAGGCTTTCTAAATGTTCTTCTTCCAAGCCTTGCAGATACTCCGCTTCCAAAGGAAACATGGCCGTAAGGATGTTCCGTGAGGCCCTTGCGATTACTGCTCCATCCGAGGGGTAGGAGGGGATGGCATTTTCCTTATACGCAAAATTGATGTCCCCATCCTGCTGATAGGGTGCCGCCCGGTTGTATTGGTATTTGTAATGCCATGCGCTGATGAGGCCATCAAACTGCGCTACGGACATATAGGCCAATGCCCTACACGCATAGGGTGGATGTGCAAAAGGAAAGGCCGGTGGCCCTTCTGGGTTGGATGGATTGGGCAGGGTATAGGTGCCATCGGCATTGGGACCGGGGATGAGGTTGTACTTGGCAATGAGTTCCAAGGCAACCTCGTTCCAGCGAATGGCCGGATTGTTGGTCCAATACTTTATGGCTTTTTTCTGTTCTGAGCTCATGCTTTGCATGTCGGCTTTCAGGTCTGCCAGTTCCGCTTGATAGGCTTGGGAATCGGAAGACTCGGGTGCATCCACGGGTATCGAGGCCCCGGAATCATGCAGCACAGGGGTCCAGTCCCCGCCGTTTTCATCAAGTTCGGAATACGCGTAACTTTCATAGGGAAGGTAGCGCGGAGTGTCTTTCTCGCAAGAGACCAAAACCACAAGGGCGATGGCCCAAAGTAGGGTGGATATCTTATTGTACATCATCGGTTGCTTCAATTGGTTTTTTGAATGGGTTGAACTGATAGGTAATACCAAAGCCGGTATTGCTAAGTTTGGGCATGTTTCGCCCATCAATGATCCTGTTGTGGTAGGCCACAACGCCCAATCCCTTCAAGGATTTAAAATAGTATTGTGCCGAAAGCCCAATGCGGTCAAACTTTACCTTATTGGTGGGCTGTGCGGCATTATAGGCCCTGATATCGTCCCCGCTGGTAGAATCCAATCCGGTATAGTTGAATTCCAACTTGAACGAGTAGTCAAAGAACCACTTTCCAACGATACCCTCATAGGTCCAAGCGTTGGGGACATCCATCCAAGCGGTATAGTAGCTGCCGTTGTTGTAATAGTAATCCCTTTCGGCTTCGGTATACCCACGCCAAAGATGGGCCAAGGAACCTCTTACGAACCAACCGTTGGACAATTGGTACTGGCTTATGGCCCGCAGTGAAAACTCCGGAGCGCCCGAACCGATGCTGTAGGGTTTGTAATCGGACAGATAATTGGTGAGGGGAGTTGAAAATCCGGCCGTGGTCAAGACGGATAGCTCCCCATTGCCCAAGGTTTTTTGAACGGCCCTATACTTTAAGGCGAAGCCAATATCCTGAAACCCTCTTGCCCCAGTAAACTTTCCTCCATTGGGTTCCGAAGAATCCGTACTGATAAAGGGCAGGCCAATATAAAAGTTGAGGTCGTCCAGAATACCAATGGCCGCCATGGGCAATACCGTGTTACGGTCTACCGTGGCGATGGTCTCGTTGGACCGTAGATAGCCGCCTTCCCAATAGCGGTCAAAGCTGCCCATGTCATAGGCAAACAAGACGCATATGTTCTTGGAGGGCATCATCAAGGCATCACTGGGGGTCTGCGCCTGAAGCGGGTTCGGGAACCAGATGCAAAATAGCGTTAGGGTGACCACCAGATAAGGCCAAGAAAATCTGGACCCAACTGTAGAACCCTTTTTAGAAGTGTTGTTTAATGGAATCATTATTTAGTTTTGATTGGAAATAAGGTCAAGGCAATGACTCTGAACCTATTTTATGATTGATATGATGGTCGTTTGGTCATGCCGCGGGCTAAAATAGAAGTAAGGCGCTAACGAACGGATTAAGGAAAAATAAGAAGGGTTAAGGAAGGGTTAAGAGGGTTAAGAATCACCTAAAAAGAGGAAATTAAGGATAATCAAAGGTTACGCAACACGGGATAACCGATACTATTTCATAAAAAAAGCCACCCAAAAGGGTGGCCAATCCATATAAGTGGTACAGATTTTCTATACAAAAAGCAATATCACGGTGAGTACAAAGCCTGCTGCGGCAAAGTACAGCCCGTTTTTATAAATGGGGGCCTTGGGACGAAACATAAAAAAAGCAGAAACGGCAAAGAACAAAAGCGCCACACCAAAGAAAATGCCCAGCCAGAACAAAGGATGGCCGGAGTGCATTTTGTGGAGTTTGTTCATGTTGTCCAGGATCTTGGGCAAACGTTTTTCGGTATAGGAAGCTTCCCCTGTTTTTTGGTTGTAAGTGCCTCCGCTGAAATAGAATAGGTCTCCTTCGGTACGGTTTACCTTGAATCCTCTTTTGCGCAAAGCAGCGCCGAGCGTTTCCTCATTGAGGTTGGGCTCCAAGGTTGTACTGATCTGGACGTCACTTTTCATGTAGTCCGTATTTCTAAACGTAAGTACAATGCCACTAATGGCATATACTGCCATGATTCCGGCCAAGAAAAATCCAAGATATCTGTGGATTTCCCGAAACGTGTTTTCCGATTTTCTTCCCATGAAGGAGGTCTGTTTTTAAATTGTTTTCGGGCCCAAATATACGTCTATTGTTGCGCCATCTCCAGATTAATGGTAAGGTCAACTTCATTGCCCAGGGAAGCCGTTTCACCGCCCACACCAAAATCCAATCGGTTGACGGTGCCGGTGAGTTTAAGTCCCGCTTTGAGCTTTTGGCTGCGTTGGTCCGTAATGATTCCGTTTACCTTTCCATCAAGGGTAACCGTCTTGGTTACGCCATGCATGCTAAGGTCTCCTGTAAGTTTAAAGGTTTTGTCCCCCGTCTTTTCAAAGGTGTTGCTTTTAAAGGTGATGGCAGGATGGGTCTCGGCGGCAAAAAAATCATCGCTTCGCAAATGGTTGTCCCGGTTGGTGTTGTCTGTGTCGATACTGGTGGTTTTAATATCGACCGAAAATTGAGCTTCGTCAAAAGTATCGGTAGCAGTGGCAGTAATGTCAAAATCGCCAAAATGGCCTTCCACTTCAGAGATCATAAGGTGGGTAATGGCAAATCCAACTTTGGAGTGGGCGCCGTCCGATTTCCAAGTGGACTGTGCAGATACCATAGATCCCACAAGAAGGGAAAAAATCAGTGCTGTTTTTTTCATGATTGATTCATTTAGAATGTTAGTGATGTTTTTGTTTTTGAGATTGATAACTACTAATATGGTCAAATCAAATGAGTGCCTCTATGATTTTTCCGTAAACGGTAGGAGTGGGCATGTCATCAGCAGGTTTTATGAAAATTTTAACTAAACTGTCGTTCAAGGGGTAAATTTTGTTGTTGGCAAAACAATTTTCCATTAAATGTGGATTATACATAGTTTTGACCTTTAATAAATTACAACGTCTTGATTTCAAGAAAGGAACTTCTATTTCAGGTTGTACTGCACGTTATTGTGCTCTTGTTTTTCTCTTTTGACAAACATGAGGGTGGTATTGATATAGATCGAGCCATCTTTCTGTTGTTTTACAGTGCGGCTACGGTCATTATCACCTATTTTCTAATGCCCAAATACCTATACAAGAAGAAGTACTGGCAGTTCTTTATTGCTTTTGGCCTTGTTGTTACCGTTGTGATTTTGTTGGAAGAATTGGTGCTGGAACCCCTGATGTTTCCCAATACCAAGCGGGGGACCTCTTTCCCGGGCGTGTATCTATCCTTATTGGGGGTATTGCCCGTTATGACCATTTTGTCTGGGTGTAAATTTGGATGGGACGCTTTGCAGAAACAGGCCGAAATAGATGAGCTTCAGAGTACCATTCAAGAAAGCGAGCTTCAGTTTTTGCGATCGCAGATCAATCCGCATTTTCTGTTCAATAATTTGAACAATCTATATTCCTATGCATTGCAGAACTCTCCCAAGACCCCGGAGATAATTTTAGAGATGAGCGGGGTATTGCGTTACATGCTCTATGAGTCCAAGGAGCAGTTTGTCCCTCTCAAAAAAGAGTTGGAACATCTGGACAATTTTATAAAACTGTACAAGCTTCAGATTGAATCCAGAGGGCACGTTAATTTTAAGACAAGCAACATTAATGGTGGCCATAGAATTGCTCCATTGATTTTGATCGTGTTCGTAGAGAATGCTTTTAAGCATAGTCAATCCGGACAATCATCGGATATTGAGATAGATATTTCCATAAAAATGGAAGGCTCAGTATTGGAGTTTCGTTGTAAGAACAATTTTGAAGTAGTGCCCAGCTTGGATACGGTTGCCAAGGGAATTGGGCTTCAAAACGTTCAAAAAAGATTGCAATTGTTGTACCCGAACAAACATCGTCTGGAAATAAAGGACGAAAATAAAAGTTATAACGTATACTTGAGGTTGGAACTCGAAAAGGCATAGGGTATGAGATGTATTATTGTTGAAGACCAACCACCCGCCCAACGCATCCTACAGAAATTCATAAAGGATGTAAATTCCCTTGAACTGGTAGGGACTTTTTCTGATGGGTTACAGGCCCTGGAGTTTTTAAAGAATGCATCTGTAGATTTGATGTTCTTGGATATACATTTGCCCAAAATCAATGGAATCGACTTTCTGAAAAGTATCCAAGACCCTCCCAATGTGATACTTACCACGGCTTTTTCGGAGTATGCACTTGAAGGATATGATCTTAATGTGGTGGACTATCTACTAAAACCGTTTTCTTTCCAACGTTTTTTGCAAGCTGTAAACAAAGTGAACAAAAAACCAGATACGGATTTGAAGAATGGAGGAACTTTATCAAGTGCGATCCAAGAGATTTACGTAAAGTCCAGCCATGAACACATCAAGGTGGCGGTGGATGATATTCTGACCATTTCGTCTGATTCCGATTATACGGAAATCCGATTGGAACACCGAAAGATACTGTCCAACGAACCCCTGCGCCATTGGGTAAGTGTATTGGAGCCTCCACAGTTTTTTCAAGTGCACAAATCACACATCATCAACACCAAAAAAATTGATAAGATCTCTGGTAATCTTGTGTACTTGACCAATGGAGCAAAAATCCCTATTGGACGTGCCTACAAGGAAAACTTTCTGAATAGCATATTGTAATCCAGAACAACATTGCTCTTGAAATAAAAAGGCCCGAATTTTCGGGCCTTTCCTATTGGATATTTTTAAATCCTACCCGGTAAAATAGGATAAAATGGCAATCACAATTACTACCAGGAGCACAGAAAGCACCACATCCACAGTGCTATAGCTTCCCTTGGTGGCGGCTCGGTCCTCTGCAGTCAAGGTGCCAAAGGAAAGACCCTTTATCAATGCGTAATTTGGAGGGGCCGTGGCCAGAGTGACCGCAATACATAGGGCTACCGAAAATATGAACATAAAAATGGCCATGTGGGCAAAGTTCACGGTGGCGAATTGAAATAGGAAGCCCGACACTTCTTCACCCGAGTTGATTTGGGGCTGATAATAAATTTCGGAGCCCAAACGGAGCACCAAAAGTACCAGACCTGCCAAAAGTGTGGTGATGGCCGCCTTTGAATTGACCCGTTTCCAGATGATTCCCAAAAGGAACACTGTGGTTACGGGAGGTGCAATATAGGATTGTACATTTTGAAGGTATTGGTACATGACCCCACCCCCGATTTTGTCCATAATGGGAATCCAAACAATACCAAGCACCACGATGATGCCCGTTGCGATTTTTCCAATGGTGAGTAGTTCCCGTTCTGATTTTTCTGGGCGAAGCTTTTTATAGATATCGATGGTGAAAATGGTGGAACATGAATTGAACACAGAGGCCAGGGAACTCATCAATGCGGCCATAAGCCCACCAGCCACCAAGCCCTTCAACCCAACTGGAAGAAGGGTCTTCACCAGCATGGGGAAAGCCCTGTCGGCACGTTCCACACTAAATACTTCAGGGTTTTGAATGGTGAGGGCAAAGGCAATGATACCGGGTATCAAGAAAATCAGGATAGGCATCAATTTTAGATAGGCTCCAAAAATGGCCCCACGTCTACCTATTTTAATGTTGTTGGCAGCTAAGGTTCGCTGTACAATATATTGGTCGGTACACCAATACCAGATTCCTACAATGGTTCCCCCGATCAAAAGACCGGTCCACGGAAAATCTGGATCGCTCATGGGGCGCCACATGTTAAAGTGGTCTGGGCTAACCGAGGTCACGGTTTCCCGAAGCTGTCCCCAGCCTCCAACTTCCTGAAGCCCCAAATAGGTAATGATCAAGGAACCCAAAATCAGGATAACGGTCTGTAGGGTTTCCGTGTAGATCACCGCTTTCATTCCACCTACAACAGTATAGATTCCGGTAAAGACCACTACTCCAATGGCCCCATACCAAAATGGAATCCCAAGCAGTTCGGAAACCACAATTCCTCCTGCATAAATGGTCACGGAAACCTTGGTGAGCACATAGGCCACCAATGAAAATATAGATAGGAACCAGCGCGACCGGCTATCAAAACGTTTTTCGAGGAACTCGGGCATGGTAAAGGCTCCACTACGTATATAAAAGGGAAGGAAAAGCCACCCTAGCAGTAGAACAATCCAGGCATGAAGCTCATAATGGGCCATGGGTGTGCCCGATTCAAATCCGGTTCCTGCCAAGCCGACTACGTGTTCCGAGCCTATGTTTGATGCAAAAATCGAGGCGCCGATTACGAACCACCCCACATTTCTACCTGCCAGAAAATAGTCCTCGGTGTTTTTGTTTTTCTGGGCCACCACCCAAACGGCCACTCCGATCAGGGCCAAGAAGTAAATGCCCAGAACGATCCAGTCGGGCCTTTCTAAAACTGATTCCATAATTAAATTAGTTTGTTTGCTTAGTTAAGTTAGTTTATATGTACTGATTGATTATGTTCTCAAACAATTCCTGTTTTCCACTACGCTTTTTGATTTCTGGGTTTTTAGAAGCGTGTGCATATAGGTCTATCAAGGAAAGCGTACCATCTTCAAAGGCTTTTCCGGTGCCGGAATCAAACGAGCTATATCGGTCCCTCCTCATGCTAATATAATTGGAATTTTCCAATATGTCGTTGGCGGCCAATAAGGCTCTTGCAAAAGCATCCATTCCACCGATGTGGGCATGAAAGATGTCCTCAAGGTCGGTCGAGTTTCTTCGGATCTTTGCGTCAAAATTGATTCCACCGCCCTGAAAACCACCTGCTTGTAGAATAACCAGCATGGCTTGGGCCAGCTCATACACATCCACGGGGAACTGATCGGTATCCCATCCGTTTTGATAATCGCCCCGGTTGGCATCGATGCTTCCTAACATCCCATTGTCTGCCGCAACCTGGAGTTCATGTTCGAAAGTATGCAGGGCCAAGGTGGCGTGGTTGACTTCGATATTGAGTTTGAAATCGTCCAAAAGGTCATACTTGGTTAGGAAACCGATGACCGTGGCGGCATCAAAATCATATTGATGTTTGGAAGGCTCCATGGGCTTTGGTTCAATAAAGAACGTTCCTTTGAACCCTTGTTTTCTGGCATAGTCCTTGGCCATGTGCAGGAACCGGGCCATATGGTCCTGTTCGCGGCCCATATCGGTGTTCAATAAGGACATATATCCTTCGCGACCTCCCCAGAACACATAGTTTTCCCCATTGAGTTTGATGGTGGCATCCAAGGCGTTTTTCACCTGCGCCCCGGCATGGGCCACTACATCAAAGTCGGGATTGGTGGTCGCCCCGTTCATGTATTTGGGGTTGCTAAAGCAATTTGCGGTTCCCCACAATAGCTTTACCCCAGAAGCCTTCATTTTTTCTTGGGCGTAATCGGTAATGATTTCCAGTCGTTTTTCAGACTCGGCCAACGAATTCCCTTCGGCAATCAGGTCAAAATCGTGGAAACAATAGTAGGGAGCCCCAATTTTGGTGATGAATTCAAAAGCGGCATCCATTTTGTCCTTGGCCTGTTGAATGGGGTCTGCACTGGTCAACCAAGGAAATTCTTGGGTAGGCGCCCCGAAAGGATCGGCCCCTACACCGGTGAAGGTATGCCAATAGGCAATGGCAAACTTAAAATGGTCCTTCATGGTCTTGCCTCCCACTAATCTGTTCTCATCATAATATTTAAAGGCCATGGGATTGTGGGATTCCTTTCCTTCAAACTGTATTTTTCCAATTCCTTTGAAAAACTCTGTATCTCCTTTTGTGATCATAATTTTATAATGTTCAATGTTCTAGATATGTTTTTAGTTCTTTTTTCCAGTTCTGATAGGCTTCCTGATAATTTTCAGTGGAAGCGTCCGGTTCATACGTCAACTGAACGGCATCCGTGGCCGTAGCTTCAGTGATACTGTCAAAATCCCCATGGGCATAAGCTGCCGCCCTAGCTGAGCCAACAGCTCCCGTGGTCTCTACAATATCTATGCGGCTATTGGTCAGTGAGGCAATGGTCTTGGAAAATATACCCGCCCGAAAGAGATTGTCATTACCTGCTTTGATCGAGGTGATGTCCACCCCATCATTTTGTAGGATTTCCATGCCGTATACAAAGGAGAATGCAATGCCTTCCAAGGCCGCCCTGAAAATATGGGGAGCTTTGTGCAGGTTAAACCGAAGGTTCAGGATTCGCGAGCCTTTTCCAAAATTGTTCAGCATACGTTCGGTGCCATTCCCAAAGGGAAGAATGCTCAACCCTTGGGCGCCAATGGGTATGGATTCCGCCATTTGGTTCATTTGGTGATACGAAAGACCTTGGGTGAGCTCGTTCCTGATCCAACTGTATTGGATTCCCGTACCGTTGATGCAAAGTAATTTCCCGATCCTTGGGTCCTTGGGCGTATGGTTAACGTGGGCAAAGCTATTGATGCGGGTGTGTTCTTGGGTAGTTTCTTTATCGGATAGGGCATATACCACTCCTGAAGTACCTCCTGTGGCCGCTATTTGTCCGGGCTCCATGACATTCAGGGAGAGAGCATTGTTGGGTTGATCTCCAGATCGGTAAAGAATGGGAATACCTTCGGGAAGTCCGGATTCCAAAGCACCTTGTTTGCTCACAAAACCCTGTTCCGAAAAAGTGGGACGTATTTCAGAGACCAAGGAAGGGTCTATACCAGCTTCCTCCAATAGCCATGTGGCCACTTCATTGGTTTTAAAATCCCATAAAATTCCTTCGGAAAGCCCAGATGGGGTGGTAACACAGGAGCCGGATAATTTTAGGGCAATGTAATCGCCGGGCAACATGAACTTATGGATCTTCTTTAAGATTTCAGGTTCATGGTCCTTGACCCATTTTAGTTTGGAAAGTGTGAAATTTCCAGGAGAATTGAGCAGGTGTTCCACGCATTTTTCCTTACCGGCCTTGTTGAAAAGCTCTTCTCCAGCTTCCACGGCCCTACTATCACACCAAATAATGGAGGGTCTAATGGGTTTATGGAATTTGTCCACCACCACCAAACCGTGCATTTGGTAGGATATTCCAATGCCTTTGATGTCTTCTTTGGAAATTCCATTGTTGGAAATAAGCCCATGTACGGCGGTACAAAGGTGTTTCCACCAGAGTTCAGGGTCTTGCTCTCCCCATCCTGGATTTGGGGCCATGATGGGCATTTCCTTTTCGGGTTGTTGTACAACATCCACCACTCTTCCATCTTCATTTTGTATCAGGGCTGCCTTAATGGATGAACTGCCAATATCAAAACCTAACCAATATTTAACCATGTTGTTGTCGAGCGCTTCAAATATTCAATTAAAATAGCATTAAAAATTAAATGTCATCCAAGAATCATGATCAAGAGCAATTTAGGATGGAACAGGAATAATTTTTTGCTAACGATTATTTAAACTAAAAAAGCGAATTGTTTTCCAAAAAAAGTGAGTAATTTGAAACTTTATTTTATTATTTGTAAACATTGTGTCAACCCAAAACACCCATAAAAGACGGTCTTCCCTAGTATTCGTCCTGCATGCCTCCCTTGCTGCTTTTGGCACATACTTTTGTATGTATGCCTTTCGGAAGCCTTTCACCGTGGCTACGTTTGACGGGCTGGCTTACTTTGGGGTGGATTACAAAATATTGTTGATCATTGCCCAGGTTTTGGGATATGCCCTTTCCAAATTTATTGGCATCAAGGTCATTTCTGAACTAAAACCCAACCGAAGGTTGTTGCTCTTGATTTCCCTGATCTTTTTGGCCGAGATGGCATTGATCGGGTTTGCAACCCTGCCGGCCCCCTATAATATTATTTTTATGTTTTTGAACGGCATTCCCCTAGGAATGGTTTGGGGCATTGTATTTTCTTATGTTGAGGGAAGAAGGTTCACCGATGTTTTAGGGGTGATCTTGTGTGCGAGTTTTATTGTCTCGAGCGGTGTGGTAAAATCCGTTGGGCTCTATGTAATGAATAATTGGGGAGTAAGTGAGCTATGGATGCCTTCGGTGACCGGGGCACTTTTTGTACTTCCCCTGTTGTTGTCTTCCTACTTTTTACAACGGGTGCCCCCGCCCACAGCTTTGGATATGGAGCAGCGTACCGAACGTGTTCCCATGACCAAGCAAGATCGTAAAGCCCTTGTGAAGAAATTCTTTTTCCCGCTTTTGTTGGTGGTCATCTTTTACACCTTCTTGACCGCGTTTAGGGATTTCCGAGACAATTTTGCCCGGGAATTGTGGGATAGTATGGGGTATCAAGGCGATATTTCCGTCTTTTCCACATCGGAAATCATCATTGCCATTATTGTGCTCTTGATCATAGGCTCCATTTTTTATGTGAAGGATAACTTTAGGGCATTGTTGACGTATCATTTACTGTTGATATTGGGAACCGTGGTGCTGGGTGTTTCCACCCTCATGTTCCAAATGGGTTTGATGAACCCCTTTGTTTGGATGGTCTGTACCGGTTTTGGACTCTACATCTGCTATGTGCCGTTCAACTGCTTGTTCTTTGATCGTTTCATTGCGGCATTCAAGATAAAGGGTAATTCAGGGTTCTTGATTTACATTGCCGATGCTTTTGGATATGTGGGCAGTGTTTTGGTGCTTCTCTATAAAAACTTTGGTCAGGCCAACCTTTCATGGCTTAACTTCTTTGTATACGGTACCTACGCCGTGGCCGTGATCGGTATTTGTATATCAGTGGTGCTTTTTGTCCATTTTGGGGCAAGGTATAAATCAGAAAAATTGAACCAAGAATTGGATTATGGACAATAAATATGATGTAGTTGTTGTGGGAGGTGGTATTTTGGGCACGTTTCATGCCTATCATGCCATGCAATTGGGGATGAAGGTCTGTTTGGTTGAAAAGGACAATTACCCCAAGGGCGCCACCACCCAAAATTTTGGACAGGTAGTTCCATCCGGAATGAACACCAAATGGCAAAAGTATGGGCGGGAAAGCCTTCGGATCTATAAAGAGATCCAATCCCAGTTCGATATCAGCATTCGTCAAAATGGAACGGTGTACCTGGCATCCAATGAAGAAGAAGAGCAATTGTTGGTAGAGCTCCGGGCCATCAACAACAATAATGAGTATGGTTCTAAGATGCTCACCAAGAGCGAATGTTTGGAGCGGTATCCCGGATTGCGTAGGGATTATGTAAAGGCCGGACTTTTTTTTCCGGATGAGGTGACCGTTGAGCCGAGGACCATGATCCATAGATTGCAAGAATATCTGGTGGCCCAAAAAGGATTGGAGATCAAAACAGGATTTTTGGTTTCTTCCTGCGAGAGAACGGGGAGCGGGATAGAAGTACGGAGCTCAATGGGTGAAAGTACCTTTGGTAAAAAGGTTATCATTTGCAACGGCAGCGATTTCAAGAATCTTTATCCGGAATTATTTGCCCAAAGCGATTTGGAAGTTTCCAAGCTTCAGATGATGCAGACCAAACCCCAAGAAAATTATAACTTGAAAGGATCCATTTTGACCGGATGGTCCATCAGAAGGTATGAGGCATTTTATGAATGCCCATCCTATCACGAAATAAAGGCCAAGGAACTTCCGGATACCCCGCAGAAAAATTGGGGCGTGCACATTTTGTTCAAACAAGCCTTGGATGGCTCGGTGATCTTGGGAGATTCACATCAATACGCCGATGCTGCACATGCGGACGATCTAGGCTATGATCTTGACATGGATATTGATAATTTTATGGTGCAGGAAGCCAAAAAGATCATTCAATTGCCCAACTATGAAATTCAGCGTAGGTGGTACGGAATGTATTCGCAATGCAAGACCAGTGACATCTTCAAAAAGACCATTGATGAAGATATCCACATTGTTACCGGTATTGGAGGCAAGGGCATGACAGGGAGTGCCGGGTTTTCAAAAAAGAATATTGCCAAAATTTTAAATCGATAGAAATCGCTTATGAAAGATATGAAACTTGTTGTGTTTGATATGGCCGGAACTACAGTGAACGAGGACAATGTTGTTTACAAAACAGTACAAAAGGCACTGAACAATGCGGGGGTTGATGTTAGCTTGGACCAAGTGTTGGAACATGGGGCAGGGAAGGAGAAATATCAAGCCATTCTTGACATTGTTGAAAAGGTAAATGCCACCGTGGATGCCAAGGAAGTACATGCGCGTTTCAAGGAAATGCTCAAACAAGCTTATGCCGAGTTGGAGGTGACTACTTATGAAGGGGTGGAACGGCTTTTTGAAACCTTGCGTTCCCATGGGATCAAAGTGGTGTTGAACACGGGGTACGATTCCAACACCGCACAATCATTGTTGCAAAAATTGGGTTGGATGCCAGGAAATCAAATAGATGCATTGATCACGGCCGATGATGTGGAAGTGGGCAGGCCTTCTTCGGAAATGATCGATAAGGCCATGGCCCTATTCAATATTACCGATCCGGAGCAAGTACTCAAAGCCGGTGATTCCGAAATCGATATTGAGGAAGGTAAAAACGCCAACTGTGGTATTACCGTTGGGGTCCTTACCGGTGCACAGACCCGGAAACAATTGGAGAAAGCCAACCCAACCTATATCTTGGATTCTTTAAGTGACCTGGAAGAAATCCTGTTCAAGGACTAGATAAAGAAGTAGACCACCAACATCTTTGAAGGTACTTTGCCCCTGTTGATGGGTACATGGGGGATTCTCCCATCAAAAAAGATGGAATCTCCTTCCTTCAAAAGTACTTCTTGGTCCCCAATGACGTATGCACACTCACCGGTTAGAATGTATTTGAACTCAAAGGCATCTGTAATTACTTTTTCCCGTTCGGAGTTGGGCTGCACCTCCAAGAGTACACTTTCAAAACCAACGGAGTTCAATTGTTTTCCAAAGATGTAATTGTAGGTAAATCCAATGGCTTCGTCCTCTTTTTCAATGATGGTCTGTTCTTCTTTCCGCGACACCAAAAAGTTGTGCCCGTTGACCTTGGGCATACCATCAAAGAAATCGATCATCTCGGTTTCCAAAGCCCCCACGATTTTTAAAAAAACGGGTAAGGAAGGGATGGTCCTGCCATTTTCTATGCGTGAAATCAACCCAGCGGTAACTCCAGCTTGGATGGCAACATCGCTGATCGTCTTTTTGTTGCCTCTCCGTATTTCCTTGATGCGTTTGCCAATGCCTATCAGATAATCATCCATGATAACTTAACCTCGTGTATTTTAGTATTTATAATATTTTGGAAAAAGGAACAAATAAAGTATGTTTCTTAACCTATTGTTAAACAGTAATATATTAAGGTGTTCACTTGGTGCAAGATACCATAAAAATTGAATATTTGTAAATAATGTTTAGCTAACATTATGGCGATTCTTTTAACCTTTCCATATCTTTTTTTTAATCTGTTCAACTGCGTGCCTTAACGCTTGTGTTGGATATTTGTTGATAAATAATTAACCAAATTTTACAAATATTCAACAAATGAAAAAAGCATTCGTAGCGTTTATACTTGCCTTTACCGTAAGTATTGTCGGCTATTCCCAAACCACATTTTCAGGTACGGTTGTGGATGAAAACAGTGTACCGTTGCCTGGGGCATCGGTTGTTGTGAAAGGTAGCACCGTAGGGGTGGCTGCAGATTTTGATGGAAACTTTGAAATTGGAATTCCCCAGGAAGGTGGAATTTTGGTGGTTTCCTATATAGGGTATATTGCCCAAGAATTTGATCCTTCCGGAAAGACCATGGCAACCATTATGCTCCAACCCGATTCACAGCAATTGGATGAAGTAGTGGTTACGGCTTTGGGTATCAAAAGGGAAACCAAAAAATTGGCCTATGCCGTTCAAAAAGTTTCCGGGGAAGAGATTTCTGAAGCAAAGGAAACCAACGTGGTGAACTCACTTGCCGGTAAAATGGCGGGGGTTCAGGTCACTGGAGGGAATTCTGGTGTGGGATCGTCCTCTCAGATCATCATCCGTGGGGAAAATTCATTGAATCCTAGCCCCAATGCCAACTCTCCTTTATTTGTGGTGGATGGTATTCCTATTAATAATAATGTGAGCAGCCGTGGTTCCGAAGGTAACATGGAAGTAGATTACGGTAATGGCGCCATGGACATCAACCCGGATGATGTGGAGACCATGACCGTATTGAAAGGTCCCAATGCAACCGCACTTTACGGTTCAAGGGGAGCCAATGGGGTTGTCCTTATCACTACAAAATCAGGAAGAGGCGCAAGAGGTATCGGGGTTTCATATACCAATAACACCACTTTTGAGGACTTGTTGACCTTGCCTAAGTATCAAAACAGATACGGACAGGGATCTGGTGGACAGTTTGCCTTTAATGATGGAGGTCAGAACCGTTCCTTGACCGGAGGGATCAATGACCATGTGGATGAAAGCTGGGGTCCTGCCTTGGATGGGCAACTGATTCCACAGCACGATAGCCCAACCACTAGCGGATTGCGTGCTGGGGATGTGCATGTACGACCTAGAAATCCTGATGGCACTTTTGCGGATGAAATCATTGCGACTCCTTTTTCACCGCATTCAAGTAATATTGATGACTTCTTCAGAACCGGCTTTACCATGAGCAATAACATTGCATTGACCGGCGGTAATGAGGATGGAAATTTCAGGGTGTCTTTCACCGATTTGCAGAGCGAGAGCGTTATTCCGAACTCCAACTTCAAAAGACGTTCCTACCAAGTGAACGGAACCTATAACCTGACTGATTGGTTGAAGGTGACGGGATCTATGAACTACGTCAATTCCAATTCAAGGAACCGTCCCAACAACTCTTATGGAACGGAAAACGTAATGTACCTATGGATCTGGTTCGGTCGTCATATAGACATGAACGGACTAAGGGATTACTGGCAGCCTGGTTTGGAAAATGTACAACAGTACAATTACAACTATAACTACCATGACAACCCGTTCTTTACGGTTTTTGAAAACACAAACGCCTTTAACAAGGACCGTGTGATTACCAACTTGCGGGCCGATTTGAAGTTGACCAAGGATTTGAGCTTTATGTTGCGCTCCGGGTTTGATTATTCCAATGAACTGGATATGCGTAAAAGGGCTTTTTCAACCCAGCGTTTTCCAAATGGGCAGTATCGTGAGGACTACATTTATGCCTACGAGCAGAACACGGATTTTCTTTTGGCCTATAACAAGGAGTTGAACGAGGATTTTGACTTTGGGATCTCCATGGGGGCCAACCACCGTTCGGCAAAGAACAGATATCAACGTATCAGTGCCAACTCATTGTCCATTCCCGGCATCTACAATTTTGGTAATGCCGCTGAGCCTTTGACACAGAGCGATTACGATAGCAAGTTTACGGTGAACAGTCTCTATGCCTTTTCGAACGTTTCCTATAAGGACTATGCCTTCTTGGATGTAACGGCCCGTAACGATTGGTCGTCCACTTTGCCTGATGGAAACAATAGCTATTTCTACCCTTCGGTTGGAATGAGTTTTATCCTTTCCGATATGTTTGAGATGCCAAAAGCCATCAGTTTTGCCAAAATCCGAGGAGGATGGGCCACCGTGGGGAACGATACCGATCCTTACAACTTGGCTGCCACCTATGGATTTGGAAATACCTTTAATGGATTCTCTAGGGCGTATTCACCTTCAGAATTGAAATTGGCAGACCTAAAACCGGAAAGAACCAACTCCTTTGAAGTGGGTGCCGATCTGCGATTCTTCCAAAGTCGTCTAGGCTTGGATGTTGCTGCTTACAAATCTGTTACCGATAACCAGATTCTTTCCCTTCCAGTCTCCAACACTTCAGGATATGGGTCAAGGATCATCAACGCCGGTGAGGTGGAGAATAAAGGTATTGAGGTTACATTGAGCGCAACTCCTGTAAAGACCGATAGCTTTAGCTGGGATACCAATATCAACTTTACCGCCAACCGTGGTGAAGTAAAGGAACTTACCGATGGACTTACCAGCTATTTGGTAAAAGAGAACTACCTGCAAGTGGTGGCCGAAGTGGGTGAGCGAATGGGAGATTTATACGGGACTGGATTTGAGCAGGTAACCGATAAGAGCAGCCCCTACTATGGACAGTGGATCATTGATGAGGGTTCAGGCTTGCCTATCCGAAGCAATGAACTACGCAATCTTGGAAACTACAATCCAGATTTCATGGTAGGTTTCCAAAACAGTTTCCAGTATAAGAACTTCAGGTTCGGATTCCTTTTCGATTGGAGACAAGGTGGGGTGTACCACTCAAGGACCGTTGCCATTGGAGGTACAACTGGGATGTTGGATTTTACAGTGCCAGGACGTGAGACTGGTATCGTTGCACAAGGTGTAATTGATAATGGTAATGGAAGCTATACGCCCAATACCCAGAGTGTGGCCGCATCCAACTACTATTCACATGTGTATAACAGAGGCAATGAGCAAAGCTCAATGTTCGATGCAACCTATGTGAAACTTCGTGAAGTGAAGTTGGGATATACCTTCCCAAGTAAATTGTTGGAAAGAACCCCGATTAGGTCAGCTACCATTTCACTGGTTGGCCGTAACCTCGCTTTGTGGACAGAAAACGACCACGTAGATCCTGAGACCATTTCTTTCTCCGGAGGCAATATTGTGCCCGGTGTAGAAGACATGGCCCTGCCCAGTACCAGAAGTTTTGGACTGAACCTTAATGTAGAATTTTAAATAGTCAAGACGAAAAAAAGATGAAGACATCAAACATCATAGCGTCAATATTTCTAGCGGGAACCCTAATGGTGTCCTGTACCGAAAACTTTGAAGAAATCAATATGAACCCCAATGCCCCGGAGCAGGTAAGTGCCAACTTACTGGTATCCACCGTGACCTCGGAAATTACCAGAACACTTACACAAGAGGGCTACAGCGATGGAAACACCATTACCCAATTGATGGCCAAGAACAACTTTCCTGGGTTTAGCCAATTTGATTGGGGAGATCAAGGCATGTGGAATTTCTTCTACAATTACTTGCCGGAAATCAACGATATTTTGGAAATATCCAGGGCAGAGGGCACCCAAAATGCAACCTATGAAGGGATAGCCCTTACCATGAGGGCCCTTAGTTTTGCCAACCTGACCGACTTGTACGGACATGTTCCTTACTCCGAAGCCATGTCCGGTAAGTCTGATGGAATATTTACTCCAGTATATGATGATCAAGAGACCGTATATAATGGGGTGTTGCAAGATTTGGCCGACGCAGATGCTGCACTGGCAAAAGGAGAGGCAATTGCAGGTTCTTCAGGAGATGTGATTTATAATGGGGATGCCACCAAATGGAGAAGGTTGGCAAACTCATTGAGACTGCGCTATTTAATGCGGATTTCAAAACGCAGGGATGTTTCCGCTGAGATGCAGTCCATTGTCAATGCAGGAAACTATATCGATTCCAATGAGGACAATGCTACATTGGTGTACAGCGGAACTTCCAACACCGATTCTTGGCCCGAGAGTACTGGCCGTATCGGAGGCTTTGATGAAAAAAGCTTGTGCACCACCTTGTTGGATTATTTTGAACGTTTTAATGACCCACGTTTGGACATTTGGTTCGATAGAAACAGCGATGGTGATTGGGTAGGTATCCCAATTGGTCTGAACCAGGACAATGCCCGTGCCTATGATGACGAGTTTAGTCCAAGCAGGTTGGATGTGGAGTTGTTTTACTTTTCTGCCACTCAAGCCGAAGCTTTCATCATGAAAAACTCAGAAGTACAATTTATTTTGGCGGAAGCTGCCGAAAGAGGAATCATTACAGGAAACGCGGAGAACTATTACAATGAAGGAATTAGGGCTAGCCTTTCCTATTGGGGTGTTGACGATGCCGATATTGAAGCCTATTTGTTGGAATCCGAAGTGCAATATGATGGTACCTTGGAACTTTTGTTGACCCAAAAGACCATTGCCCTTTGGAATGTGGACTATCAAGGTTGGATGGATTACAGAAGAACAGGCATGCCTGCATTGGAAACAGGTCAAGACGATTTGAACGGAGGAAGATATCCCGTTCGTTTCCTTTATCCTTCATCGGAACAAACCCTGAACAAGGCCAATTACGACAGTGCTGTAAGTGCCATGGGCGGAGAGGGAGACAATATAAATACGAAGGGCTGGTGGGAAACCGGAACCCGATATTAGTAGAAGAATTCATTCATTTCAGCGAGCAAACGGTTGCCTCATGAACGGGGCAGCCTTTGCTATTTAAGAGTTATGACCATGATAAAAAAAGCACTTAGTTTGGTTCTGTTGACCGTCTTGGTTTTTGCCTGTGACAAAACGGATAAAAAAGAATTCGCCATAGATCACGTGGTTGTGATTGGAGTGGATGGGATGAGTCCGGATGGTATCCGAAAAGCCAGCACTCCTATGTTGGATTCCATGGTTCAAAATGGAGCCGCAACCATGCAAGCAAGGTCGGTCCTCCCTTCAAGTTCCAGTCCCAACTGGGCCAGTATGATCATGGGTGCCGATACGGAGCAGCATGGAATCACTTCCAACGGATGGGAAAAATTTGACCATCAATTGCCCCCGGTCGTGGCCACCAAGAACGGTACTTTCCCTACCATTTTCACCCTATTTAAAGACCAACAACCACAATCCCATGTGGGTGCCATTTACGATTGGGACGGTTTTGGTAGATTGTTTGAAAAGGACGATGTTGATTTTGATATCAATGGCGACCACGAAGACGGGACTACCACAGATGCGATCGCCTACATCAAGGAACACACGCCCAAGTTTACGTTTGTGCATCTAGATCATTTGGACCATGCAGGACACAGTATGGGCCATGGCAGTGCGGAGTACTACACTTCCGTTGCAAAGGCAGATTCCTTGATCACTGAGATTGTAAAGGCTACCAAAGATGCCGGGATGTTTGAAAAGACCCTTTTCATTGTATCTGCGGATCATGGAGGATTGGGTTACGGACATGGTGGGGAGAGTTTGGCCGAAATGACCATTCCCTTTATCATGTACGGAGCCGGGGTGAAGAAAGGCTATGAAATTGAAGAAACCGTATACCAATACGACAATGCCCCCACGGTGGCCTACGCCATGGGACTGCAAACACCACAAGCATGGATTGGCAGACCTGTAAAAGGGGCTTTTGTAGGAAATGAAAAACCCAAACTGACCTACAAGCGAAAAGAGCAGATTACCCAACCCAAGATTCTTCCCGATGCGGGCCATTATGAGCCGGCAGGCGGAGTTTTCAAAGCCGATTCCGTAGCGGTGGTGATACAAAACCCGAACAATAGTGGGGAAATTCGCTATGTGCTGGGTGGTGAAGTGCCAACAGCAACCAACAGCTCGGTGTACCAAGACACCTTCTATTTAAAGGAAACGGCTGTGCTGAAAGCTGCGGTTTTTCAAAATGGAGCCATGGCAAGTACCCTGGCCGAGGCCAATTTTAGGATTGTGCCCAAAACCAAGGAAGATCCCGTAAAGTTTCAGATATTCTATGGGGAAAAAATGGAAAAGCTTCCCAATTTCTCTACGCTAAAACCGATAAAGGAGGGATATGTAACGGAGTTCTCCCATAAGCAGGCCTTGAGTCCGGACATTCAACAAGATCAGGTGGCCTTGTTGTTGGAAAGCTATTTGGAAATCGAAGAGGAAGGAAAGTATCGCTTCTTTACCAATAGTGACGATGGTAGCAAACTCTATGTGGATGGAACATTGGTAGTGGACAATGATGGGGACCATGGAGTAATGGAACGTAGCGGAACCATGGAGTTGACCAAGGGACGTCATGAAGTGCGTGTGGAGTTCTTCAATGGTGGCGGGGGTTACCATTTGGATGTAAAGTATCAGGGAGCCAATGTTCCCAAGCAGATTATGCCTGCAAATAAATTGTACAGAGTCAAGTAATAGATGTTCCTCAACCTTAAAAAATTGGGTTTTTTGATGTTTGCCTTGTCCGCTTGGGTTTCACATGGACAGGACACGCAATTACCTGATTGGAAGCCTGGTTTTTTGGATATCCACCACATCAACACCGGTAGGGGAGATGCCGCTTTCATGGTGTTTCTGGATGGGACAACATTCTTGGTGGATGCCGGCGATATGTCCGAAACCCACCCAAGGACCACATCAAGTAGAAATGCCAAGTTGGTTCCCAACCGGTCAAAAACTGCCCCTGAATGGATTGTGGATTACATAGATCAATTCATACCCAAAAACCAAAATAGGCAGTTGGATTATGCCTTGATTACCCATTACCATGATGACCACTTTGGGGAGATGGACTCCCTGCGAAAAGTGGCACCCGGAGGGTATCAACTTACCGGGATTATAGCAGTGGGTTCGTTGTTGCCCATCAAAAAACTGATTGATCGCGGATTTGATTTCCCCTTGGATTTAAAGGATGCCAAGGTGCAATCTAGGGAACGTTTCTCCAAGGATACATACGGCCTGGTTCCAACCTTGAAGGAATACTGGAAGTTTATTGCCTATCAATCCAAAGAAAACGGATTGGAAAATGAAGCCTTGAAAGTGGGAGCCGTGAACCAAATCGTTTTGAAACATAATCCAAAGGATTATCCTGATTTTTTCGTTCGGAACATTGCCTCCAATGGGGTGATCTGGACTGGAGAGGATACTAAAACCCATTCTCTTTTTAAAGTAGGTGAGTACCCCGGCGAAAACCCTTTGAGCAATTGCATCAGGATAGATTATGGGAAATTCAACTATTTTACCGGAGGGGGAGGGGATATTGCGGGAATCGATGGGTTTGGGCAAACGGATATCAACGCCCTTGAATCGCATGTGGCGCCCGTCATTGGCCCGGTGGATGTGGCCACGTTGAATCATCATGGCAACCGGGATTCCCAGAACCCCTATTATGTTCGTACCATTAGGCCGCGGGTTTGGATCCAACAAAACTGGACGGCGGACCATCCGGGGGAGGAGGTACTGCGAAGAATCACCTCAAAACGACTTTACCCTGGAGAGAGGGATATTTTCTCCACCATTATGCTTCAGGGTACCAAGGATGTCATAGGAGGCAGAGTAGATCAATATAAGAGTCAGGAAGGACACATTGTGGTTCGGGTGTACGATAACGGAAACATGTACGATATTTATGTACTGGACGATACATCCGAAGAACGTAAAATACGAGCAAAATATGGACCATACAAAGCAAGATAAGCACAGCGGGGAATATGTTGTGGAAGGAGACATCAACCTAACCTCCGCGAGAGGGAAGTGGGTAGAAGGCGATGTGAACGAACAAACCAAGGAACTATTGGAAAAGGACGCCAAGTACTTTTTGCATCAGTCCATGTCCACACCCTGTTTGGATGTGTTGAAAAACTGCGAAGGCTCATATATTGAAAGCATTTCAGGTAAAAAATACCTCGACTTCCACGGAAACAATGTGCATCAAATTGGGTTTTCCAACCCCAAATTGGTGGGTCGGTTGACGGAACAATTACAAGGATTGACCTTTTCTACCCGAAGGTACACCAATGAGGTGGCCATACAATTTGCTGAAAAGTTGGTCTCGGTCTGTCCAAAAGGACTCAATAGGGTGTTGCTCACCCCAAACGGAAGCTCAGCCATTGGCATTGCCTTGAAATTGGCACGGGCCGTTACGGGAAAGCACAAGGTGGTTTCATTTTGGGATTCCTTCCATGGGGCTTCACTGGATGCGATCAGCGTAGGGGGCGAATCGGTTTTTAGGGAGCACATGGGTCCTTTGATGCCCGGTGTGGAACGCATTCCACCCCCCATTACCTATCGGGGCATTTTTGAGGGGAATGAGGATAAGGCTTTGGAGTATTTGGAGTATGTCCTTTCCAAGGACAACCAGATAGGGGCCTTGTTGGCGGAGACCATCAGGAATACCGATGTGCAGATTCCTTCGGAAAAATTTTGGAAAGGGGCGCGGGAGCTCTGTACCAAGCATGGGGTGTTATTGATTTTGGATGAAATCCCAATCGCCTTGGGAAGGACCGGGAAAATGTTCGCTTTTGAACACTATGGTATTGAACCTGACATTCTTTGTCTTGGCAAGGGATTGGGAGGAGGGATCATTCCCCAAGCTGCTATCGTAACCCGGGATGAATACAACACTTTTGGGCATATCTCCTTGGGGCATTACACCCACGAGAAAAGCCCATTGGGGGCCATGGCAGGCTTGACGGTTCTTGATATTATCGAAGAAGAGAACCTTTTGGACAAGGTAAAGACCCATGAAGCCTTTCTGAAAAATGCACTCTACAAATTGCACCGTAAATATTCCTTGATCGGGGATGTAAGGGGCATGGGCCTACTTTGGGGTATAGAATTGGTCACCAACAGGACCACCAAGGAAAAAGCCGTTGTGGAGGCCGAGGAGATCATGTACGAATGTCTAAAAATGGGATTGAGCTTTAAGGTTTCCAAAGGAAACGTTCTGCAATTGTCACCCCCATTGACCATATCACAAGAAGAATTGGAAAAAGCCTTGGAAATATTGAATGAAGCTTTTCTTAAAACCAACGCAATCGTCTAATGAAAAAAATCAACCAACTTTTATTCTATTTTTTTGCGGGTACGGTCCTAGCCGTGGCCCAGGAACAGCCCCAAATTTTGGTGCAGCCCTATTTGCAGGATGCACAACCCAACTCCATCATCATCAAATGGGAGACCAGTAGCGGGGAGGAAAGTATTGTGGAATGGGGAACCACGGAAAAATTGGGAAAGAAGACCCAAGGGATAGCCTATGATGTCAACTTTTCGGATACTAGGATCCATGAGGTAAAGTTAACAGGTCTGCAACGGTTTACCGAATACTATTATCGGGTAAGGACGGGCAAGGCAAAATCGGATATTTTCCAGTTTAAGACCCCGCCTTTTGCCACTGATGAGGAATCGTTCAACATTGTGGCCATGAGCGATATGCAGTATGATAGTCAAAACCCCAACAAGTTTTCCGAAATGGTGAATGAAGGGTTGATACAATATTTGGAACAGGAATTTGAAGGCAAATTGCCCGAAAATTTGGCCTTGGTGATGATTCCCGGGGATTTGGTGGCCACAGGAAGCAATTACAGCCAGTGGAAGAACCATTTCTTTGATCCGGCCCAAAAACTTTTTGCACAGGTTCCCGTATATCCCGTTTTGGGAAATCATGAACGCAACTCCGTATTCTATTTCAAATATTTTAGTCTTCCCGAAAATGGCACCCCGGCCTATGCCGAACATTGGTGGTATAAGGACTACGGCAATACTCGGGTCATTGGATTGAACTCCAATGAAGGCTATCGGGATTTGAGAGAGCAGTATGAATGGTTGGAAAACCTCTTGACCGAAACCGAGAAAAATGATGCCATTGACTTTGTTTTTGCCCAACTGCACCATCCCCATAAATCGGAACTTTGGATTCCCGGAGAGGAAGAATCAACCGGAAAAGTGGTGAAGATGTTGGAAGCGTTTTCCACCAAGACCGGAAAACCCAGCATCCACTTTTTTGGACATACACACGGCTATTCCCGGGGACAGTCCCGCAACCATAAGCATTTGTGGGTCAATGTGGCATCGGCAGGTGGAGCCATAGACAACTGGGGCGAGTTTGAAGGTAGGGATTATGATGAGTTTACCGTGACCCAGGACGAATACGGATTTGTAATGGTTGAAGTGGATGGTGACCGGGAAGACCCCAGATTTACCATTAAACGCATCAGTAGGGGAAATGAAGAAGATTTTAGGAATAATGAGCTTCGCGATAGCATTACCATCTGGAGAAAGGAACGGAAGCCAGCTGCACCCATGCCTTTGACCCCAAAAGAAGATGAAGTGGTAAGTATTGAAGGGACCACACTTAAAGCCGGAGCGTTTGAAAGTAGCCATCAGGGAACATTCCATGCGGCATCGCATTGGCAGGTTTCAGAAGCCAAGGACTTCGAAAAGTTGGCCTTTGAGAGCTGGAAGCAGCATGAAAACTGGTACTATAAGGAAAACAGACAAAAAGATGATGATCTTACGGATGAAAAGACCAGGCGTCTAAAACCAAATACCACGTATTTTTGGCGAGTAAGATACCGGGACCAAAACCTGAATTGGAGCGACTGGTCCCAAATAACATCCTTTAAAACCAAATAAAACATGAAGAACAGGATTTTGCTTTTGATTATGGCATTGGTGGCGATGCAAATAGGGAATGCCCAAGACTCGAACAACACCAAGGTAATTTTAATTACGTTGGATGGGTTCCGTTGGCAAGAACTCTTTACGGGTGCAGACTCCCTTTTGGTGACGAACAAGGAGTATGTCCACAATCCGGATATGTTGAAGAATACCTACTGGAGGGATACCCCAAAAGAACGAAGAGAGGTGCTTTTACCATTTGTATGGGGCCAAGTGTCCAAAATGGGCCAATTGCACGGCAACCGGAATTTGGATAGTAAAGTGAACCTTACCAATACCATGTGGTTCTCCTATCCAGGCTATAGCGAGATACTCTCTGGAACTGCCGATGATGCCAGAATCACCAGTAACGATAAGATGAACAACCCCAATACCACCATTTTGGAACGGTACAACAATTCGCCCAAAGGGAAGGGAAAGGTTGCTGCATTTGGGAGTTGGGATGTGTTTCCGTACATCGTCAACGAAGAGCGATCAGGGATTCCGGTAAATGCCGGTTTTGAGTCGGCCACCGAAAACCTGAACGAGCGCGAGAAATTCCTCAACCAATTGCAGGAGCAGATACCGAGCCCTTGGGGCAGTGTTCGGTTGGATGCCTTTACCCATCACTATGCCTTGGAACATATGAAAAAAGAGCATCCTAATTTGGTCTACATTTCCTACGGGGAAACCGATGATTTTGCACATGATGGGGATTATCAATCCTATTTGAAATCGGCACATAACACCGATGCCCTGATCAAGGAACTTTGGGAGTTTGCCCAAGAAGATGAATTCTATAAGGGCCAAACCGTCTTTTTGATCACCACCGATCATGGTAGGGGCACCCAACCCTTGGATACTTGGAGAAGTCATGGAAGTAAGATCAATGGGGCAGGCCAAGTTTGGTTGATTGCCTTCGGAAAGGGTGTCAAAGCATTGGGAGAGATGGAAAATGAACAGTTATACTCCAATCAGATTGCCCCCACGGTGCTACAGCTCTTGGATATTCCCATAGTCAAAGAAATCAAGGGGAGTCCCTTAAAATTATAAGTACGTCAGTTTTATTTTCAGTTAATTAGTTTGAGTTAGTTTGTCAGGGCCCGCACTTTGTGCGGGCCCTTGCTTTTTATGGATTTTCATCTTATCGTGGTCATGGGTGTTTTTGCCTAAAATGGTTACCTTAGAGGGGTATAACTGTTATATGAAAGAAGAACTTTTAGGAACATTCAGTTCCCATTTTGAGCAACCCCTTATTGATGAGATTATTGAAGTGGGCAAGTGCATGGAAGTCCCTGCAGGTGAGACCATCATGGATATCGGAAACTATATCAGAAGTATTCCATTGCTGCTTTCTGGAGCCATTAAAGTGTTACGGGAAGATGATGAGGGCGATGAATTGTTGCTCTACTATCTGGAACAAGGGGAGACCTGTTCCGTGACCATGGCCTGTTGTATGGGACACACCCAGAGTGAAATTAGGGCCATTGCCGAAACCGATGCCAAAATTATGATGGTGCCCGTACAAAAAATGGAAGAATGGATGGCCAAGTACAAAGGATGGCGCAATTATGTGTTTGAAAGCTATCATAACCGATTGAATGAATTGTTGCAGACGGTGGACAGTATTGCCTTTAAAAATTTAGATCAACGTTTGGTGGACTATCTCAAAAAGAAGATTGAGGTGACCAACGACAATCAGATACGAAGTACCCATCAAGAGATTGCCTATGACCTGCACACCTCGAGGGTAGTGATATCACGCTTGTTGAAAAAGCTCGAGAAAATGAAGAAATTGGTCCTTCATCGGAATTATATCCAGATATTGGATCTATAGGTCTGTGCCTTTGGTTACTGTAAAGCAATACACAGAGCCGTATTTTTGTTCAAAACCAACCCTATGCTTAAACGGTTTTTTCCTTTTTTGAACTGGATCTCAACGTATGGTCGCTCATCACTCTACAGCGACATCATTGCTGGAGTTACTTTGGGCGTTATGTTGGTGCCACAGGGGATGGCTTATGCCATGATTGCTGGGATGCCTCCAATTTATGGACTTTATGCAGCAGTGGTTCCGCAGATTGTCTATGCGTTGACAGGTACATCACGCCAGTTGGCAGTGGGTCCGGTGGCCATGGATTCCCTATTGGTGGCGGCAGGAGTAGGCGCTTTACAACTTGCCAACACCCAAGATTATATTGCAGCCGTACTTCTTTTAGCTCTTCTTATAGGGGGTGTTCAATTGGTATTGGGTTTTTTTAGAATGGGCTTTTTCATCAATTTTCTGTCCAAACCCGTTATTAGCGGATTTACTTCCGCAGCAGCCATTCTCATTGGATTGGGCCAACTGAAGCATATTTTTGGGGTTCAGATATCGCAGTCCAGCAAAATTCACCTTCTGCTCGGGAATATTTTTGACAATTTGGGACAGATTAATTCGTACACATTGATATTGGGCATTGTGGCTATCATCCTAATCTTGATCATGAACCGAGTAAGCAAAAAAATACCTACTCCGTTGGTCATTGTAATTATGGGAATTTTGGCAGTATTATTTTTGAGTTTGGAGACCAAAGGAATTCAGGTGGTGGGAGAAGTGCCCAAAGGACTGCCCAATTTTCAAATGCCAGTGCTGCAATGGGAACTAATAGGACAATTATTGCCCATAGCCATTACGGTGGCCCTATTCGGGTTCATGGAATCCATTTCTATTGCCAAGACCATCGAAGAAAAACATACGGAATATGAGCTGGATGCCAACCAAGAACTTCGTGCCTTGGGTTTTTCCAATCTCATAGGCTCTTTTTTTCAGTCTTTTCCCGTTTCAGGAAGTTTTTCACGTACTGCGGTCAATGATCAGGCCGGGGCGAAAACAGGAATGGCACTTATTTTTAGTGCCCTGTTGATTGCTGGTGTCCTTTTGTTTTTAACACCCTTGTTCCATGATTTGCCAGCGGCAGCATTGGGAGCAATCATTATTGTATCGGTTTTTGGACTGATAGATTTAAAATATCCCGCAATGCTTTTCAAGAGCAGAAAGGATGAGTTCATGTTGTTGGTCGCTACCTTTTTATTGACCCTTTTCATAGGGTTGATCGAAGGAATCCTTTTGGGCGTGTTGCTTTCCTTGTTGTTGTTGGTATACCGCATTTCCAATCCCCATATTGCTGTTTTAGGACGGATAAAGGGCACTGATTATTTTAAGAATGTGAACCGGTTTCCGGAAGAAGTGGAGGTAGAGACTGACAAGCTCATCATTCGATTTGATGCCCAACTGTATTTTGGCAACAAGGATTATTTCAAAAAACAGCTTTATCAACAAATAGAAAAAAAGGGAAGTGGGTTGAAGTATATCATCCTTAATGCGGAGGCCATCAATTATATTGATAGTAGTGCGACGACCCTTTTGGAACGCATCATTTTGGATTTACGGGAAAAGGGGATCCAATTGTTGATAACAGGAGCCATTGGTCCAACGAGGGACATTCTGTACCACAGTGGACTTATCGATATCATTGGGGAGGAAAACCTTTTTGTCCAAACCTTTGAGGCCGTGGATTACTGCTCCGATCACAAGGAAAGAACCGGAGTTCAGAGAAGGGTCTCGCTACAATCCAAAACAAAGAGTTTGTAACTTTGGTGACTGTATGGTTGATTACAGAACTGTATTTTTGGCAAAAACCTAAATGAGATGAAAATAGAACAAATATATACCGGATGTTTGGCCCAAGGGGCATATTATATAGAAAGTGAAGGCGAAGTGGCCATTGTGGACCCTCTAAGGGAGGTAAGCCCCTATATTAAAAAGGCCAAGGCCCGAGGGGCAACCATAAAATATATTTTTGAGACCCATTTCCATGCCGATTTTGTAAGTGGTCATGTGACCTTGTCCAAAGAGACCGGGGCTCCCATTGTTTATGGCCCTACCGCCCAACCTTCTTTTGATGCCATTATTGCCAAAGATGGGCAAGAGTTTAAACTCGGTAAGATTACCATTAAAGCGCTACACACTCCGGGGCATACCATGGAGAGTACCACCTATTTGTTAAGAGATGCAAATGGAAAGGACCATGCCATTTTTAGTGGTGATACACTGTTCTTGGGCGACGTGGGACGTCCGGATTTGGCACAAAAAGCTGCCCATATGACCCAAGAAGAGTTGGCAGGAACGTTGTTTGACAGCCTCAGAGACAAAATCATGCCTTTGGCAGATGACGTTATTGTGTACCCGGCACACGGAGCAGGTTCTGCCTGTGGAAAGAACATGATGAAAGAAACCGTGGATACCCTGGGCAATCAGAAGAAAATGAACTATGCCTTACGGGCAGATATGACCAAGGAGGAATTCGTCAAGGAAGTCACCGATGGTCTTTTGCCTCCTCCCCAATATTTCCCATTGAACGTGAAAATGAACAAGGAAGGGTATGAGGATATAGATACTGTTCTAAAAAGAGGAACCCAAGCCTTAGGTCCAGATGCATTTGAAGCAGCAGCCAATGAAACAGGTGCTGTGGTTTTGGATGTTCGTCACCAAGCCGATTTTGCCAAGGCACATGTGCCACGATCTATTTTTATTGGACTGGATGGAAGTTTTGCCCCATGGGTGGGTGCTTTAATCGCAGATGTGGAACAACCTATTCTTTTAGTAGTCCCGGAAGGCAGGGAAGAAGAGACCATTACCCGTCTCTCCAGGGTTGGGTTCGATGGTACTTTGGGATATTTGAAAGGTGGATTGAAAGCGTGGGAAGCAGCAGGCAAGGAAGTGGATACGGTAAAAAGTGTTTCTGCTGATGAATTAAAAAAGGCCATGGAAGAAAAAGTCCCTGTATTTGATGTTAGAAAGGAAACGGAATATCAGGCTGAACATGCGGAGAATGTCATACTGACCCCATTAGACTTTTTAAACGACCATCTGGCAGAATATCCAGAGAATGAAACCTTCTATATTCACTGTGCAGGAGGGTATAGGAGTATGATTGCGGCCTCTATCCTGAAGAGTAGGGGAATACATAATCTTATTGATGTGGCCGGTGGTTTTGGTGCCATGAAAACAGCAGGGATTCCTGTAACGGATTACGTTTGTCCAACTACTTTAAAATAACAACATGCGAAAAGCACTAAAATTTACCCTCTTTACTTTTAGTTTTTTGTGGATGATGTCTTGTCTTCCCCAACAAAAGGAATTGGTTAAAAAAATAGATAAGGCCACCATGCAGGCTGAAGTGATAGGTAAGGATGTTCAGTTGGTGGATGTCAGGACCCCAATGGAATATCAAGAGGGACACATAGATGATGCGGTAAACTTCGATATCAGCAATGCGGAAACCTTTGCTTTCCAGTTGGAAGAGCTGGATAAGGACAAGCCTGTGTATGTCTATTGTAAAAAAGGGGCACGGAGCAACAAGGCTGTGGAAATTCTCAAGACCAAAGGATTCACTCAGATTTATGACTATTCCGGCGGGTATGACGACTGGAAGAAAGAAGACTAGCCCTTTACGTTGTGTAACCCGCGTTACTGACCATAGCTTTTATCCCCTGTATTTTTGATGGCATAAATCAGGATAAAATGTCAATATTTAGTTTTTTGTTCCCAAAGGGAAATCAATCCGATGCCATCCAAATTTTGGATAGGGATGCCTATAAAAATGCCATTTCCAAAGCCAAGGTACAATTGATTGATGTGAGAACAGCTGGGGAGTTCAGGTCAGGGCATATTAAAGGTGCCCGTAACGTGGACTATTTTAAATCTTCGGCGTTTGGTGAAGCCTTTTCAAAAATGAAGAAGGATGAACCCATATACCTGTACTGTCAGTCTGGGAATAGAAGCCAAAAAGCGGCTCGTAAACTTGTGGATATGGGTTTCAGTGAGGTGTACGACCTAAGAGGGGGTTATCGCATGTGGTAATTACATTGATCACTATCTATTTTCTTTTTGATTTTGTAAATCCATGGACTAGCTGTCCCCAAAACCCTTTGGGCAGGGTTTCGTCACCCGGAAACCCCAACCGTATCTTTCCACCACTTTCCGGAACATAACTGGTACGGAAAATATAATCCCAAAGACTGAGGCTTATTCCAAAATTCATCCCATAGGGATGCTCTTTGGGAAGATCATAGGCATGATGGTATAAATGCATCACGGGATTGTTCAAAATGTATTTCAATGGTCCCCAGGTAAGTTTTATGTTGGAGTGGTTGAAATGCCCAATGGCGATGGCCACAAAATGCACAATATAAGCCTGCTCAGGTTCAAATCCACCAAGAACCATGACCCCTATGGTCTTTAAGGGTTTGTAGAGGATGTTTTCCATCCAATGGTAGCGCAGATGCGCGGCAAACCCCATTTCCTTGACACTGTGGTGTACCTTGTGGAATTCCCAAAAGGCGGGTATCCTGTGTAGGAGTACATGGGTGAACCATTGCACAAAATCGAGCACGATAAAAAACACTAATAATTGGACCCATTTGGGCCAGAGGGTAACATCCACTAGGGCTAGACTCTTTGAGCTGATGCCCATATCCAAAAAGAGAATTCCTAGCACTTTGTACACGCCACTTACGACTATGGCAAAAATGAAAAAGTTGAAGAACATGTAAAAGGCGTCCAACCAAAAGTCCTTTCTGAAAACGGACTGTTCTTTCCGCCATGGGAAAAGGATTTCCAGTGCCCATACCAAAAGTGAGATGGCAATGAGGCCCCAAAAATAGTTGGTGTACCAGGGCACTTGGAACAAAATGGATTTCCATGTCCATTGAGCTGTCCCCAAAAATCCGTTCAGCAAAGCATCCAGATATTCTCCCATGATCAATTTAGTTCATACCATTCGGCAACTTCCAAATTCTGCCGCCTTCCCTTGTCGGTAGGAGCGTAGTTTTTGGACAGATAATTTAAAATAAGCTCTTCGTTTACACCCAAATCCCATAGGTTTTGGGTTTCTTGCATCCATACAATGGCAGCTTTCCAGCCCTCCCGGCTCATTCGGTTTTGGGTGACCAATTTTGCGGAATGACAGGCGGTACAATTCTGTATGGTAGCCTGCATCCCTTCATCATCAATAAAACCTGTGGCTAGATGTATGCCGTTTTCCACTTTGTCGTAATCCTCTTTATTAGCTTCCACAGGAATTTCCTCGAAATTTATTTTTGGTTTTCTGTTGTTGAAATAGAAGAGTCCCCCGAACAAGACCAACATCAGTAATAGAAAGATGGCTAAAACCGATACAAATGCCTTTATCTGTTCTTCAAAATTGGGCTTCATGCTCATACCATTTTAACAGCTATTCTATGACAGGCGTTGTTCAGGTATCCCTTGGGGTTCCAACTGGGCAAAACCATGGGTTGGGATTGCCCTTGGGAATCCGTGGCTCTTGCCCAAACTTCGTAATAGCCTTTTTTGGGAAATGATATTGAAGCCTTGAAATGTTGCCAAGCAAGTCGATTTGAAGACTCTTTCAAAGAGCAGTTGTGCCAAGTGCTTCCAAAATCTATGGAATATTCCATTTTGGAGACCTCCAGTTCCCCGGCCCAGGCATGACCATTAATTTGTAGGGTCTGCCCATTTTTTATGAGTGCCCCGCTCTTGGGAAAGGTAATCAAAGATTTTACGGGCATGGATTCAATAATACACATATTTTCATCATCCACTTTGGTACCGGGAGCAACCGTCTCACAAGGAACCCGGTAAGAACTTCCTCCCATTTTTTCACCATCATGTACCTTGTTTCGCACACTGATACGGGTCAGCCATTTTCCCGATGTGGAGGCTGGCCATCCACCACACACCAACCGAAGTGGAAATCCGTGCGCCAATGGAATGTCCTCGCCATTCATGGAAAACGCCAAAAGCGTTTCGTTCTGCATTGCTTTTGCTATAGGAACCCCTCTGGAAATAGGTTCTTTTCTTGGGTCACCACTTAAATGGGTGTCGGCCGCATGGTACCCAATGTATACCGCATCTGGGTTTATGCCCACATCTTCAAGTACATCCCGAAGTCGTACCCCGGTCCATTCGGCACAAGAGACGGCCCCAACGGTCCATTGGTTTCCCTTTGCGGGTGGATTGAACTCGCTTCGCCCATTTCCACCACATTCCAAGGTGAGTTGATAGGTATGCTTTGTAAATCGTTGTTTGAGTTCATCCAAGGTATACGTTTTTGGGTTTTTCACAGATTCCCCATCTATGGTCAAAGCCCATGTGGAAACATCTATGTTCTCTGGGATTTTCCCATTGTTTCGGATGAACATGTATTTGTTGGGGGTGATGTCGTCATTCAACAAATGGGCCTTGGCCTCCATGTTCCATGGTTTGTCATTCAGGACAACCATTTCCTTGTCCTTGTTGAAAAGTTTAAACGGGTCTGGATCTTGGAGCCCCACTGGGAAATAGTTTTGGGGCATTTTGTGACCAAAGACCACTTCGGTTCCCAGAATGCCTGCCATGGTGGCCAATGATAATTTTTGAGTGAACTTTCTTCTTTCCATAAAAAACCAATCCTAAATCTATGATAAAAATAAATAGAACTGTGTAACCCATGTTACCGAATTCTTTTTAGATGTGCTATATCTTTGATATTGAATGAATAATAGTTTTTGAAAGACTGCTGAATCCGGCGTTTTTCTGGGTGACACATAAAACATATTTATATGAAAAAGAACATGGGCGGTTCGGACCGCATAATAAGATTGGTTGTGGCGCTAGTGGTATTTTCCCTTTATTATTTTGGGGTCATATCAGGTACTTTAGCCTATGTCCTAATGGCATTGGCCGCCATATTTGTTCTAACAAGTTTTGTAGGTTTTTGTCCTTTGTATGTCCCTTTTGGAATTAAGACATGTAAAACAAAGGATTAGGTTTTTTCTTGATTGGTTGATGACAAAGCCACCCTTTTTGGGTGGCTTTTTTGTGCATCGAGGTATAGCTATCCGAATTCTTGTTTTATGAGAATTGTCATACTTTAAGGTTAATAAGGCCGCTATATTTGCGGATATAAAATACGCAACTATGAAAACTTTATTAGCTCTACCCTTAGTTTCCTGGGACAACGGTATTATCATGATCGCTGTATTTGGTGCAGTGGTGGTTGCTTTGGTGCTGGCAGTTCTAATGATGATGAACAGCGGGAAAAAGTAATTTTTCAATCTTATTTTTCTTCATATGGATCCCCTTTCAAAATAGGTTTGTTCGTAACAAGTCATGTTTTGGAAAGATGACCCAGCTTTTCTTGGACGCAACTCTATGCGTCTGTTTTCTTTTCTTTTTCCAACACAGCAGTGACAGGATAATGGTAACCAATGTTACTGTGGGAGGAATTACGCCATCCTAATTTTGCTTCAAATCAACTGAGATATGAAGCGATTATATGTTTTAATGATATTCTTTTTTGCTCAAGGTCAATTTTTTGCCCAAGAGCAAGTCAAGATTTCCTTGGAAGATGTCCTAATAAGAGTACAGGAATCCAATACCAGTATTAAGTTATCTGAACAGGATGCTAAAATGGCCAAATACGATTATAGGTTCTCCAATTCCATCTATTTGCCACAGATTGCGGTATCACACACGGGAATGGCAACCACGAATCCATTGATGGCTTTTGGTTCTAAATTAAACCAAGAGGTTTTGACCCAGGCAGATTTCAATCCAGCTTTACTGAACGACCCCGATGAGATCAAAAACTATGCAACCGTGGTATCGGTGCAACAACCCTTGATCAACCTGGATGGGTTTTACCAGCGCAAAGCGGCCAAAACTACCATGGAAGCCAAAGAGCTCCAGGCGATGAGAACCCGGGATTATTTGGATTTTGAGGCCCAGAAAGCCTATGGACAACTGCAATTGGCCCATCGTGCCGTGGCGGTGCTGCAAAAAGCATATGAAGCGGCAAATGCCAACTTGAATATGGCACAGAACAGTTATGATCAGGGATTGCTTCAAAAAGCAGATTTATTGGAAGTGAAAGTGCGGGTGACCGAAGTTTCCGATCAGCTGAAAACGGCAAGGAGCAATGTCCAAAACGCATCGGACTATTTGGCTTTCTTGATGAACGAACAGGGAAACGTGGTCTATGAACCCTCCGAAGAACTGGTTCCGGATAACCTTGATGAAAACATGGATGTTTCCTTGGAAAACAGGGCCGATGTAAAAGCCATGGATTTGGTGTCCGAAGCCTATAAAGCAAACATGAGGGCAGATAATATGACCTTTTTGCCTAGGCTCAATGCATTTGCCAGTTACGAAATGTACGACGACCAGATTTTTCAGGCAGACGCCAAAGGATACATAGTCGGGGCAAGTTTGAGCTGGGACGTGTTCAAAGGTTCCCAACGATTTGCCAAAGCAGGAAAAAGCAAAACAAACTATGAAAAAGCAAAACAAGAATACGAACAGTACGTCGCCAAAAGCACTATGGAGCTACAACGCACCAAACGGATGGTCGAAGATGCGCAAAGCAGGCTCCAGACCTCAAAATTGGCTATGGAACAGTCCGAAGAATCATTGAGGATACGTACCAACCGATTTGGGGAAGGCTTGGAAAAAACAACCGATTTATTAATGGCCGAGGCCACTTATGCCGAAAAGCAATTGGCCTACTATCAGACCATTTTTGAATACAATCAAGCCCAATCCCTACTCACATTTTTAACCAAAGAATAATTGTAACATGAAAAACACTACGATATATAAAAGTTTCATTTTAACTGCATCCTTGGGTCTTACCCTAATGGGCTGTGGAAGTGATAAAAAGCAAACTGCGGATACAACCGCAGCAGTACCGGTAACCGTTGCCGATGTAGATACAGGCGATAGCTCCACCATTTTGGCTGGAAGTGGTCAAATCAAAGCTGTGAACACTGCCACTTTGAGTACCCGAATGATGGGTTACGTGGAGTCACTTCCCGTTAAAATAGGTCAGAAAGTAAACAAGGGAGACTTACTTATTTCCATCAACAATGGAGACCTAAGAGCTAAAAAAGCACAGGTAGAAGCTTCCATTACCGAGGCTACAGTGGCATTCAACAATGCGAAAAAGGACTACGAAAGATTTCAAAACCTTTTTAAAGAAAGCAGTGCTTCTCAAAAGGAACTGGACGATATGACTGCCCGTTACGAAATGGCAAAAGCCAGATTGGAAGCAGCAAATCAAATGAAGAATGAAGTGAATTCCCAATTTGCTTATGCCGATATCAGAGCGCCATTTAGCGGTGTGGTGACCAACACCTACATTGATGAAGGAGATATGGCCAATCCTGGAGTGCCCTTGGTATCAGTGGAATCCCCTGGTGGTTTTGAGGTAGAGGCCAAAGTAGCCGAAAACAATATTTCTGCCATTAAAGTAGGTACAACAGCCCAAGTTTTGGTAAAAGCGTTGGATACCACCCTTACAGGTGAAGTATCCGAACTGAGTGCTTCGGCACAAAATACTGGAGGACAATATATAATGAAGGTGGCATTGGACAAGACAGAAGCCAAGATTTTGTCAGGCATGTATGCAACCATAAGGCTGGAGACGGAACAAAAAGGTTATGGGAATGACATGGTTGTGGTTCCGTCGAAGGCCCTGGTGCATAAAGGTCAATTGACCGGGGTGTATACCTTGGGACAAGATAATGTGGCCTTGCTTCGCTGGTTGCGTTTGGGTGAGAATTATGGAGAGGAAGTAGAAGTATTGTCCGGTTTATCCAAAGGAGATCAATACATCGTATCAGCCGAAGGAAAGCTGTACAATGGCGTTAAAGTAAGCATTCAATAACCCTAAAAAGCTAACAATGAAAGACGGACTAGCAGGGAAAATAGCCAAAGGGTTTATCAGCTCCAAACTAACGGTGCTCCTAATGATCGTGTTCATGGTCATTGGAGTGTACAGTTCTTTCCTAATTCCGAGGGAAGAGGAGCCACAGATTGATGTGCCCATGGCGGATATTTTTGTGGGATACCCTGGAGCCAGCCCAACAGAGGTTGAATCCAGGATCACAAAACCGCTTGAAAAAATTATATCCAATATTAAAGGCGTAGAATATGTGTACACCACATCCATGCAGGAGCAGGGAATGGCCATTGTACAATTCTATGTAGGGGAAGATATTGAAAGATCATTGGTGCGTTTGTATGATGAGATAAATAAGCACATGGACCAAATACCCAACGGGGTTACCATGCCGTTGGTAAAAACCCGAGCTATTGATGATGTGCCTATGCTTGCTCTAACGTTATGGAGCGATGAATATGATGACTTTCAATTACGAGAGATTTCTGGAGAGTTGATCAATGAGGTTGAAAAAGTAAACGGGGTTTCCATTACCAAAAAAATTGGAGGAAGAAACCGTCAGCTTAGGGTGGTTGTGGATAAGGATAAAATGGCCGAATCAGGTATCGATATGTTGGCCGTGGCCCAAATGATTCAGGCCAACAACCAACAAATGGATGCTGGGAATTTCCTTTCCAACGATACTGAGTTCCACATCAGCACAGGGAACTTTTTGGAAAGTAAGGAAGATCTGGAAAATCTGATCGTTGGCACTAAACAAAATCAACCTATTTATCTAAAACAGGTAGCAACCGTTTTGGATGGGCCTGAATTGCCTAAAAATTATGTTTCCCTTGGATTTGGAGCTGCAAGCGAGAAGTCAGAAACTTTTAAATCTGAATACCCAGCGGTAACCATTTCCATTGCCAAAAGAAAAGGCGCCGATGCCATGAAGATTGCCGATGTGGTGTTGGACAAAGTGGAGCATTTAAAATCAAATTTGATTCCCGATGATGTACATGTTGAGGTAACCCGTAACTACGGTCAAACAGCTTCGCAAAAAGTATCCGAATTGTTGATGCACTTGATCGGGGCAATCATCGCCGTAACCTTTGTGGTCATGTTGGCCATGGGTTGGAGGGGTGGATTGGTAGTGTTTCTTTCCGTACCGATCACATTCGCTTTGACCTTGTTGAGCTATTATATGCTCGATTACACCTTGAACCGAATCACTTTGTTTGCTTTGGTATTTGTAACGGGTATTGTGGTGGACGACTCCATCATCATCGCGGAGAACATGCACCGCCACTTTAAGATGAAACGTCTGCCGTTCAAGGATGCGGCACTCTATGCCATTAACGAGGTGGGTAACCCGACTATCTTGGCCACCTTTACGGTAATCGCATCCGTATTGCCCATGGCATTTGTATCAGGATTGATGGGGCCTTATATGTCCCCAATGCCCATCGGAGCATCCATTGCCATGTTATTATCACTATTTGTAGCCTTGACCATTACCCCTTATTTGGGATTTATTTTCTTGAGAGAAAAGGACAAAAAGAACAAAAAAGAAAAAGAGGCGGTCGAAATTCAGGACACTTTTATTTATAAAGCCTACGAACGTTTCGAAAAACCACTGATTGAAAGTAGAAAGAAGCGATGGATTTTTATTGGCATCACCATGGTGTTGTTATTTGGTTCTGTGGGGATGTTCTTTACCAAATCGGTAGCCGTAAAAATGCTTCCTTTTGATAACAAGAATGAATTCCAAGTGGTCATCGACCTTCCCGAAGGAACCACTCTGGAACGTACTTCAGCAGTTGCCAAAGAAGTTGGGGCTTATTTATCTACAAGACCTGAGGTGGTGAACTACCAAACCTATGTGGGAACATCTGCACCTATTACGTTCAATGGGTTGGTTAGACATTATGATTTACGTGGTGGAAGCAATATGGCTGATATTCAGGTAAATCTTACCGATAAGCACGACCGTAGCGAACAAAGTCACGATATCGCCAAATTGTTGCGACCTAAAATTCAAGAGTTGGGCAAAAAGTACGATGCGAACATCAAGATTGTTGAGGTGCCACCAGGACCTCCTGTGCTTTCCACCATTGTTGCTGAGGTGTACGGGCCCGATTACGACAAGCAAATTGCATTGGCCGATGAGGTAAAAGGCATCTTGAACAATACCACCGATGTTGTGGATGTGGATTGGATGGTTGAGGACGACCAAGTGGAATACGATTTTGTGGTGGATAAAGAGAAAGCTATGCTTTATGGCGTAACGCCACAACAAATTGTACAGGTGATGGCCATGGCCTTCCGTGAGCAGCCAGTTTCCCATATTTATCGCGAAGAAGCATTTGCCCAAATCGGAATTGTGCTATCCGTTAGTGAAAAAGACAAATCGAACTTGGATCAGATTCAACAATTAAAAATAACATCCCAACAAGGGAATATGGTGTCCGTTGGTGATTTGGTTTCCATTAAAGAGGGGACAAAGGCCAAGAGCATCTATAGAAAAAACCAAAAGCGAGTGGTTTATGTGATGTCCGATATGGCAGGTGAATTGGAAAGCCCAGTGTACGCCATTTTGGGCATGACGGATAAGTTAAATCAATTGGAATTGCCCCAAGGTTATTCCATTAATGAGCTCTACATGGAGCAACCCCAGTATGAAGATGACTATACGGTAAAATGGGATGGGGAATGGCAAATAACCCTTGAGGTGTTCCGTGATCTGGGGATTGCGTTCCTCGGTGTAATTGTGATCATTTACATGTTGATCGTAGGATGGTTCCAAAACTTTAAAGCGCCAATGGTAATGATGGTGGCCATTCCACTTTCCTTGATCGGGATTGTGTTGGGGCACTGGATGTTGGGTGCATTTTTTACCGCAACCTCCTTTATCGGGATGATTGCCCTTGCGGGAATCATGGTGCGGAACTCGGTATTGCTCATCGACTTCATCAACCTACGGTTGAATGAGGGAATTCCCCTAAAGCAAGCCGTAATTGAAGCAGGTGCCGTACGTACCACACCTATTTTGTTGACCGCGGGAACCGTGGTTATTGGAGCTTTTGTGATCTTGTTCGACCCTATTTTCCAAGGGTTGGCCATATCACTTATGGGAGGAACCATAGTGTCTACCGTATTGACACTCTTAGTGGTGCCCTTAGTGTATTATATGATTGAACGAAAAAATTACAACTAGCATGGAACCTTTGCAAAACGATAAAAGTAAACACATGAAAATGATCATTGTTACCACGGTGGAAGAATACAAAAAGGATGTCTTGAAGATTTTTAAAAAGGCAGGTGTTGAAAGCTTTAGCGGTTCCGATATCGATGGATACAAAGGAGCCGCCCCATTGATGTATACCAGCAGTTGGTTCCCCAGTGAAAAAGGTGGGGCCGCATCCAATATGTTTTTCTCGTTCACCGAAGAGGAAAAAGTAACCGAACTGTTCAAACTCTTGAAACAGTTTAATGAGGAGAGCGAGACCACCAATCCCATAAAGGCGGTGGAAATCCCTATTGAAAGAACCGTTTGAAATACTTAAAATGAGAAATAGAATTGTAAGAGGAGTAGCAGGGAGCTTTATATTGATCAGTTTGATCTTGGCCATTTATGTGAATATCAACTGGCTTTGGTTCACTGCATTTGTAGGAGCCAACTTGTTGCAATCTTCCCTCACCAAGTGGTGTTTGTTGGAAGATATCCTGAAAAAGTTTGGTGTTTCCGACTCGGACAAGAGTTGCTGTTGAAACCGTAGGTTTGATATTTAAGGCATTTTCTCCACCTTTGTCATAAATTGGAGAAAATGCTTTATCAACCTTGGCCTTGGTATGTAGCCGGGCCCCTTATTGCCATCCTTATGGCATTGCTCATTTTAATGGGCAAACGCTTTGGAATGTCCTCCAATCTCGAGACGTTTTGTTCCATCGGAGGCGCAGGAAAATTCACGGATTACTTCAAAGTTGATATAAAATCCAAACGCTGGAACCTATTGGTGGTTCTAGGCTCCGTTATTGGAGGATTTTTGGGAGCACATTGGTTGTCGCCCAATCCTACCGTGGATATTTCACCCAAAACCGTAACCAAACTTCAAGAATTGGGCTTTGATAGTGCTGGGAAAGCCTATTTGCCCACGGAGCTTTTTAGTTTGGAATCGTTGTCCGATCCTAAGGTTTGGATCATTCTGTTGATTGCAGGTTTTTTGGTGGGCTTCGGAACCCGTTATGCCGGTGGGTGCACTTCTGGACATGCTATTTCAGGCTTGAGTAATTTACAGCGACCATCACTCATTGCAGTTATCGGATTTTTTATAGGTGGACTGATCATGGTTCACTTGTTGTTTCCCCTAATTTTTGGATCATGAAGAACTTGGCATATATTTTTATCGGTACTTTTTTGGGAATTGTCCTTTACAAATCGGAAGCGGCCTCTTGGTTCAGAATTTATGAGATGTTCCAATTTGATTCATTCCACATGTACGGCATAATCGGTTCTGCTTTGGCCCTAGGGGTTGTTTTGGTCTTATGGATTAAAAAATCAAAAGTGAAATCCTTTTCAGGAGAACCCATTAGCATACCCGACAAGGAAAAATCTTTTGCCCGATATATTGTGGGCGGAACCCTTTTTGGATTAGGCTGGGCATTGGCCGGAGCTTGTCCAGGACCCATTTATATTTTGGTAGGCGCTGGTTATTGGTCTATCATTATCGTGCTGATTGGAGCCATTTTAGGAGCTTTTACCTATGGTGTATTAAGGAATAAATTACCGCACTAAGGTTGATTGAACGGTATATTTGGGCCAAACAACGATTATGAATGGTTTGTTGCTCGCAAGCCTCTTTCTTTGTCTGTCCCAAAACTTACGTAATTAACCCTGCATGAAGCTAACCACGTTTATTATTGACGATGACTTGGTGTCGCAGTTTGCGACCCGGTATTGCATACAACAATCCCATGGTAATTTTGACATTGTTACTTGCTCCAGCGGAGAGGAAGGCATAAACGCCTGTTTGAGTTCTATTGAGGAGCACGACAGATTGCCCGATATTATTTTTTTGGACCTTGTAATGGATGGGATGAACGGTTGGGACTTTCTAGAAAATTTGCAGACACTATTCAAAAAACATGAACCGCCAAGTGTTTATGTGCTTTCAGCCTTTACCAATGCCAAGGACCGAGCGATAGCCAAAGGTCACGGTCTGATTGCTGGTTATATTGATAAACCTTTGTCCCGTTCCTATTTGGAAAAAATCTTGAAAGAAGAGGAGAAAAAGCGTGTTGTTTAGTTCCTATCCTGTTCCTGATGAAAAGAATCTAATTAGATTGCTGCAATTGCATAATGTTTTTCAAAAAAACATATTTTTGCATTCCATTTTTAAGGATGGCCCCGTAGTTCAATGGATAGAATAGAAGTTTCCTAAACTTTAGATGCAAGTTCGATTCTTGCCGGGGCTACTTTTTGACTTCTTAATGATTCAAAGAATCATTAAATAAATGAAAACCAGACATTTAATATTTTTTGATTTTAATTGAATTACTTTGATTTCGGCTTTTAGAGTTCACAAATCGTCAACATTTTTCAAGTTGCTATTTTAATTTAAGTAATTAAAATTCAGTAATTTAGTTGGAACACTCGATTTGATTTGACTTTCGTCTTCGTCAACGTTTAACAAAAAGAAGACAACTATGAGGTCAAATTTCACTTTTTCCGTCCTGTTTTGGCTTTATTCCGGTAGGTCAAAAAATGGAAAAGCCCCTATTTATGCCAGGATTTCTGTCAATGGTAAAAAACTGAACATTAGTTTAAAGCGGAGAATCCAAATCAATCACTGGGACTCCGAAAGGCAGCGGGTAAAAAATTCTACTATTGATGCCAAATCCATCAACCAATATCTTGATGGGTTCTACTCTGGTTTGTTTCATTCATTCCAACAATTACGAATAGAGGGTAAACATATCACTCCTAAGAGTGTAAAGGCCAGGTTTCTGGATGAGGAAGTGGAGAATCAACATTTTACCATGAAGGACTTAGTGTCCTACCATAATTCCAATATGTTTCCCAAGCTCCACGGAAATACCTCGAGACTCTACCTGACAAGCCAGAAGTATATCTTTTTATTCTTGAAAACAAAATTAAAATTGGAAGACATCAGACTTGATGAACTGAATTATAAGTTTATCCTTGACTTTGAAAATTTTCTTCGCAAGCATAAACCTAATCACTATCAGAAGCAAATTGGTAACAATGCTGTAATGAAGCATATTCAAAGACTGAGGAAAATGGTCTCTCTAGCCTATCGACTGGAGTGGATAGATAAAGACCCGTTTAGGCAGTTTAAACAAAGGTTGACCCCTACGAACAGAGAATATTTAGGTTCCGAGGAACTTCAAGCGATTGAAGAATTGGAGCTTCAAACCAAGCGATTAAAAACTGTTAGAGATCTTTTTGTATTCAGTTGCTATACCGGTATATGCTATACTGATTTAATGCTTCTGACCGAAGATAACGTAATAATGGGGTTGGATAAAAAATATTGGATAATCACTAAAAGGCAGAAAACCCATAACCCTGTTAAAATACCACTTTTAAAAAAAGCTATGGATTTGATTGAACGGTATAAACAAGATTCCAGATCAGTAATAAATAATACGCTGTTCCCAAGAATATCAAATCAAAAGATGAACGCCTATTTGAAAGAGATTGCAAGTGAAGCAAAAATTAAAAAGAATCTTACATTTCACATGGCAAGGCATACGTTCGCCACGACAGTTACCCTGACCAATGGTGTACCCATAGAAACCATTTCAAAAATGTTGGGACATCGAAAACTTACCACCACCCAGATTTATGCAAAGGTGTTGGAAAGGAAGGTTGGTGAGGATATGGAGATTTTGAGAAGCAAATTAGAAGTAGCAACCGAATCAGATTTAAAGAAGAAAGCGAACCAAGGGTAACGTAGTGTTGCAAGTCCCAATCTTACCCAGACTTTTGCGCTTGGTTCCTATCGAGTTTTTGTAGTGTTCGGGAAGATAAATTCATTCAACAGCTTCTAATAAACAAAAACCACTGAATTTATTGTTACTCTATACACCAAAGAAAGGTATTTCGGTTTTCACGCTTGCGTGAAAAAAGGAATAGCAAGAGGGTGATGCGCAGATTGCGCCATCACGGTTGTTTTTGGGTATTCAACAAGTTGAAAACCAGTTGATTGACCTGATTTTGTAATACTTCACAAAAATCGGGGCTACAGTAAACTTTTCCTAAATCTACAGTAAACCCTTTGGGAAGCCCTGTAAGCCCTGGAAATTTTTGACGAAAAAATTGACACAATTTGATGAAAAAACAAAATGGCCTATGGAAGCAGTCTAAAGCTTAAAATAACGGAATGGAGATTGGAACAATATAAAATTGAGGCTAACAGACCGTTGGATTACCTCAAATGATGAGAAGAGTATATCGGATTAATGGATAAAATTACCTCGCTCAGTAGTATTAGTTAAGGGTAAGTTTTGGGACGCTTGCAGCACTTCACTGCGTTACGCTCGCTAAATTTTGATTTTTAATACTAAATGAATCTTGGGTAGCGCAAGCTTTTCATAAAATCAAGTTTTCTAGAACTCATCTGTCAATTGTCCATCACCCCAAATACCTTTTTGTAGTATTTTATGCTCATTGTTATAAAAAATGCCAAGTCCAGTGCGTTTTCCTTGTGAAAAATCACCAAGATAATATTGTCCGCTAGGTCTATAGAATTCTTGACCGTAACCGTTATGCTGTTCATTTACAATTGTTCCGATATGCGCCATTCCAGATTTCCAAGAATAAGCACCTACATGATCTCTTTTACCATTGGTAAAAAACCCAACATAGCTATCTCCATTGTCAAACTTGTAGTACCCAAATCCATTCTGACAGTCACCTACACAGTTTCCCCGTGCAATTTTCTTCTTGTAATCATCGGTAAGGAAATCCTGAACCAACTTTCCTTTTTCGTATTTGCCTGCCTGCAATATTTCACCTCCGTTTTTAATATAGCCATAGCCATTCTGATACCCTTTTGCCCATTGTCCAATGTAATAGTTCTTACTGTCTATCCATGTGTATATGCCAAATCCATCTCTAAATCCATCAACAAAGTTTCCCTGATAGTATCCTGAATTGTCCTTGTAAAATAAAGTTCCTTGCCCATGTGCCTTTCCATTGCTAAAAAAGCCTTCAATAGTGTAGGTCCCAAAATCTGCTTTCCCAAAGCCATTGGAACAGTCACCATTTAAACATGTTATGGTGACCTCGTTTTTGGTCGCTTCAGCCTTCCCTTGTTTAGTGTCGTTCCTGAGCCTGGTAATATCTTGAAGAAACTTCATTGATTTAGACATTAAAATGGGGTCGCTGAGTTTTGGCAGGTCTTGTAATTTCCCCTGATTGGATGAATAAGCCAATTCTGGAGTTGTTGGTGTACCGTTACCGCTAATGGTGCCGTTAGTGTATGTGATGATCCTGTATTTTACTTCGTCAATATTCCATTGATACTTACTTCCCGAATAGTTAGATGCTTTGAATTTTGTTCTTTTGATCCAATTGCCATATTCATCATACACATAATCGTATAAAATGCTTTCCCATATATCGGACATCCCCAATTCTTCCTCCAAATGGTTTTGGTCATTGTACCGAAAGTAGCGTATGTCATCTTGGTTATATGATTCATGTAATTTTAATCCATCGTAGGAATAATTGCTCGTATAGAAAACCGTGGCCTTACCATTGCTGGATTCGGCAAGTTCATAAACGATCACATATTTTTGATATTTAAAGATGGCCCCATATTTTAAACCACCCAGAACAATATATTGCCCTTCATCATTTTTTACGGTTTCTGGCAAGTCATCCGAAATTATACCAATAGGTGTTTTGTAGATGTAAAGTGTTTTGGCGATTCCTTCTTGTTTTCCCGATGAGTTGAACTTCTTCATAATGGCTTTTGAACTATCGGCCAAGTAATTATAGGAAGTACGTGTTTCGTAAATGTTGTCCAAGTAAAGTTTATCCTCTGTCAAATACCCATTGGAGTCGAACAGAAGTTCATTCTTTTCACTATATAAATGGGCTCCAATAGCATGATATTTGGTGATGGACATCGCTTTTACCTGTCCGTCCTTTATATCAAAATTGTTAAGGTGTAGGTTTTGAGCAGTCCCGTTGTAATAAAAAAAGTGTGCAAGAATTATAAGTACGGTAGAGGAGAGTTTTTTGAGAATGGTTTTGGAATTCATCTGTTTTGATGGATTGGTTTCCAGCAAAACTACCGGAAACCCCACCTGTAGTGCAATAGGACAATTGCCCTATTGTATGGATTTGTACAGGTTCTAATTTTGGTTCTGCATAATAAATGACTCATGCCCACATTAGAAACATTGCCCTTAGAACATGGAGACAAGACCAAGCTTAGGCGTCAGTTATATGGCATGTTGCTATTTCCGGTAGTCGTGATTGGAATATTCTGGTCGTTCCTTTCTATTATGTTCAATTCCAGTTTTGCCAATGATTCCTTTGGCATTTATATGATGATGGCATTCTCGGTTTTATTTTTTGGCGTCATAGCCTATATCATTGCATCTACAGCAATCGATTTAAAAAGAAGGGTTAAAACACGGATTTCTGGAAAGATTACAAATAAGAGGCTGCACAAATCCACTGTTAGTAATAGACCTGTTCATGGTCATAGAAATAGGACAAAAACCAGAAGTTCATATTATATCTATATTGATAATGATGAGTTTGCAGTGGACTACTCTTGTTACTCGAAAGCTAGGGTAGGTGCAGAGGTGCAGTTGGACCGTGCGCCCAAATCAGGAATTACATTAGATTTTCAAGTGGTGCGGCGGGCTGATGAAACCAATGGTATTCCAAAAGAAGATGAAGAGGAAAAGCATTTGGAGAAGCACGTACCCCACGCTAGATATACACCAAAAAATCATGAGGTTTTGAATCGTAAATGGAAAGCTGAAATAAAAAATCGTCTGGTCAAATCCAGCCCTTTTCTAGCCATCGGATTTCTATTGATCATAAATGGATTTTGGAGTTTTGTAGTTGTTCTTTTTCCGCTATGGGCCGTACCCCTTTATCAAGGATATAGACTTTACGCAGTTTACCGAAATTATAATAAGAACAAGAATAGGTCATATAAACGTGGCGTGCCCGCGATAGTGGAAGATAAATTTATCCATACCTCTAACCGACATTCAAATAATAATCGGATCGTACTTACAACAGGGTCACTATTGGTAAGTACGGTCTTGTACGATAAACTTTCTGTTCGTGATAAGGTAATTTTATATAAAACCCAATATGGCAATATACCGTTAAGTTTAGTGCTTCCCAATGGTGAAGAAATCCATCTTCTCTAAAAGCTAGTTATGCTCGGCAGTGTGTTGTTATTGATTGCGATGATAGGGCCTATGGTACTCTTGGCAACTTTTCTACATTATCTTTTTCCCGTTGAGAATGTCAATGGATTTGATCAATGGGTTCCGGCAATAGTATCGGCGCTTTCAGCTTGGTCCTTTTTTACAAGTTGGTTATGGTTTTATCTGTTTAACCTCTATTTGAGTTTGCCCGTATTCCTTCTTGCACTTGCACTACATCTTTATACTGTCCGCAAAAATCTGAACCCGAAGTTGATACGAATAAATACCGCCTTGTTAATGGCTACAATATTGATGGGGTTTGTAAGCTTCCTTTATTTTGATATTTAAGATGAAAACTGTCGGTTTTCCTTCATTTTACGACAATTGCCCTATTGAAACCAAGATACTGGGAGACTAGGTTTGTTCAAAACTTTAAACCAATAGTATGAAACGTATCAATTTATCTGTATTTTCTTTTTTATTGATCCTAATGTGTGTCTTGCCAGAGGTCAATGCCCAAAATGTCAAGGATTTTAAAATCAAAATGTTGGGGCCCGCTAATTTGAATTTTAGAAAGAGCCCAAAGAGAATTGTTATTTCCGATTTTCAAGTCAATTTCCAAACAGCACTTCAATTAGAGGACAAGAAAAAAGGCGGAAAACTGTGGAGAGGTGGAATAAAAGGTGATGCCAAGGCATCTTTGACCTTGGTGTTGGATGGGCTCAATATGGACGAGCTGCAGCAACTAACCGATAAGCTCTTTGAACAATATAAGGCAGACCTCGCTTCCAATGGATTTGAGATAGTTCCCATTGAGGAGTTATGGAACCATAGCACCTATCAAAAAAACCGTGAAAAGCGATGGGATTTAAGGTCAGGTCAAGGTGGGGAAAAAGGAGATGAGTTTGGAGCCATCGTGATGCGTCCCACCGGTCAAAAATTTATTGTGAACAAGCAATCCATGGAAAACAAGAAGACCGGTCCCTTGAAAATAGCCAATTATGAAGAGCAGGTCGAAATGAAAGTATCCAATCAAAAAACTGATTTTATATTCAACAAGGTGGTTTTGAACGTACTCGCTTTCGATAATGCATTGAGCGAAACTACACGAGCCTTGAACAGACATGCCGGATATGCACAGGTAAAGGCAGAGACCGATTTTAAGATTGATTCAAAAAGTTACAATAAGTTTAATATTGGTATGATGGTATCCAATCGTGGTGTAGAGGTCGAAGGGGTTCTTGAAAAGCAAAAATTTGATGCTTCCCAAGGAGCAGATGTGGACAGGAGAGGAATGGATGCTGGGGTGTTTCACGTTTGGCGCGTAGAGGACAAGGAAGATATAAATGTTTCAGTCGTAAAATGTGACCCCGAAACGTATAAGAAAGGTGCAGAACTAGCCATTACATCTTTTTTGGATGCCACTATCGAGAAGTTGGTGGACAAAGCGAATTAATTTTTCTGCAAAAACTTAAATTATATAATCAATTGGATTAGTTTTAAGCACCAACCATTTTTTTCTCTAATGACCATTTTTCAGAAGACCCTGATCCCCATTTTTCTTTTCGGCCTATTGTCTTTGCATACTGTTGAGGCGCAGGATATTCAACAAGCCATCAATGCGTTGAAAGATACCTTGGAAGTCAAGGAAGGTGAGGATAGGATTCTTGTATTGAAAGATATCGCAATGAAGTTTCGTTCCATAGATATGGACAGTGCCAGATATTATACAGAATTGGCATTTAATGAAGCAGAAGCTTTGGATGACGATTATTACAGGGCCAGAATATGGATTGTGTACGGGATTCTCTCTTGGGACGAGGGCAGACCCAAAGAAGCATTGGGTTTTCATTTGAAGGCTAAATCTATTTTGGAAAACTCCAAAGATTATTTTGTTCTGGGAAGTCTCTATACCAATTTAGCCAATACGTACGAAGCACTATCTGAGTTTGATAAGGCGGTAGATTTTCAGTTTAAAGCTTTGGAAAGCTTTACGGAAGGAAAGGATACCCTTTGGATAGCAGGATCCTATTTGAACTTGGGGAATAGATATAAGTTGATTCAAGAACCTGGTCTATCCATGGAATATTATCTCAAAGCATTGGATTTGTACGAAAGAATCGGGAACAACTATTTTATGGCGATGTGTTATAACAGTTTGGCCGTGGCCTATTTAGAAAACAAACAGTATAACAAGGCCATTGAATATGCCAAAAAATCGTACGACACCAATAAAGATGTAGGAGCTGTTTTAGAGCTCGCATATCCTTTGACGAATTTGGCCTTAGCCAGTTGGGCACTTGGTAAATATGATGAAGCGGAACTTTATTATAATGAGGCCATAGCCCTTCAGGAAAAAAAGGGAGAGCGTTTGGCCCTGATTTCCCTAAAAAATGACTTGGCCAATATATATCTTAATCAGGGAAAAACGAATCGTGCCGAAAAATTGGCGCTGACCACATATCGAGAAGCAGATTCTATAGATTACCTTCCAGGTATTGATGCACTTTCCAAGACGCTGTCCTTGATTTACGAACAAAAACCCGATTTTAAAAAGGCCTATGTTTATCATCAAAAACATAAGGCAGCAAGAGATAGCTTATACTTTACAGAAAAGGCCAAGGAAATGTTTAACCTAAAGGAAAAGTACGAGTCGGAACAAAAGGAAAATGAGATACTCCGTCAAAAGAACGAACTGGTCGAAGGCGAGCTTGCTCTAAAAAATAGGAACAATATGCTTATGGGCAGTGGGGCTCTTTTGGCCATTCTGCTTATTGTCGGTTTTGTGATTTTTCGTGAGCAAAAGGTTAAGGCGAAGAATTTTGCAAGGGAAACCGCTTTGGAGAAGGCTATGGCCGAGGCTCGGGCACAAGAAAACCTAAAGGAACAACGTTTACGGATTGCCCGCGACCTGCACGATAATATAGGTTCGCAGCTCACATATCTTACCTCCATAACCGATTCCGCTAAAAGGGGCATAGACAAGGGAGAGGTGTTCTTGATGGAAAAGCTCACCCAAATGAAACAGTTTTCACTGGTAACCATATCCGAGCTTCGGGATACCATTTGGGCCATGAACAAGGATGAGATCAGTTTGGAAGATATCAAAGAAAGAACCCAGCAATTGGCCGCGACCGTTCATGAAGCCACGGATGATAAAGTCAGGATGAAGGTTGAAGGGAGGCCGGATCATAAGGTGCTCAATGCCTTTGTAGGGATGAATCTTTTCAGAATTATTCAAGAATCCGTGAACAATGCCGTAAAACATTCCGGGAGTGAACAGATTCAAGTCAGATTTACCGATATTGATGAAAAAGTACAAATTGAAATAGAGGACTTTGGCCAGGGCTTTGACACATTGCGGTCATCAAACGGCAACGGACTTCAAATTATGAAGAACAGGGCCGAAAAAGCCGGGATTGATTTCAAACAAGAAAGTATAATCGGTAAAAGCACCAAGGTAACATTACAGGTTAAGGCATAATTCTTTCAGCACAAAAAAAATACAAGACCATGAGCAAAATCAAATTGGCCATTGTGGATGACAATACGTTCTTAGCTAGGGCCATCAAAGAAAAATTGGTCGATTTTGAGGAATTGGACATCAAGTACATGGTTTTTAATGGTAGCGAGCTGCTTGCTAAACTGGAAAAAAGCCATAATCTGGATTTGGTGTTAATGGATATAGAAATGCCCATTTTGGATGGGATAGAAACTGTTCGTATCGTAAAACAGAAATATCCCCACATTAAAGTGCTCATGCTTACCGTTTTTGACAATGATGAAAATATCTTCAATGCCATCCAGGCCGGTGCCGATGGTTATTTGCTCAAAGAGATTGAAGGGCCAAAGTTGCACAATGCCATTGTTGAGACCATTGGCGGGGGTGCGGCAATGAGCCCTTCGATAGCGGTAAAGACCCTAAAATTATTACGCTATCCCGAAAGACAGGAATCACTGTCCGTGCAAGAGGAAGAAATTTTGCTCAGCGACCGCGAAAAGGAGGTGCTGGAGCAACTGGCCGAGGGGTTAAGCTATACCCTGATTGCCAAAAATCTCTTTCTCTCACCAAGTACGGTTAGAAAACATATCGAGAATATTTATAAGAAGCTTCAGGTCCACAACAAGTTAGAGGCCGTGCAAAAGGCAAGAAGACAAAGTTTAATATAGTACTTCAAAAAGTGTAATTTATATTGCTTTAAGTATATTTGAAATGACGGAAGACAAATCCCTTACAAAAGTTCACAAATCGTCAACATTTTGAAATCAAAAAGCTGAAACCCCAATAAAACTGGGACTCCGGGAGAAAAGTTCGATTCTTGCCGGGGGCTACTTTTTTTACTTCCAAAGGATTCAATAAACCATACTATATGAATATATTCTCCTTTAATGTGCTATTAAAGGTGCATAAATCGTTTGTTATCCTGTTTTGGTAGGATGTTATTTGGCTTTATTAATTGGCACTCAAGTGAAAAGTTTGAATAGGCCATACCTTTTTTCATGCAGAAATCGCAGGCCCTATTGCTAAAGACTGCGATTTACTACAATCAAACAAACTCAAAAAACGTTAACTCAATTCCATATAGGGACTATCCACGGTATTATGTACGCTTGGGCCAAAGTGATCAAACAAATCAATAAGAGCATGATCAAACTATGTTTTAAGGTATATCTAAAAAGTTGTGCTTCCTTGCCAATCAACCCCACCGCAGCAGTGCCTACAGCAATGGATTGGGGAGATATCATTTTTCCGACCACACCACCTGAAGTATTCGAAGCTACGGTCACCAAGGGATCAACTCCAATCGATTTAGCTGTTTCAAATTGAAGTTTCCCAAAAAGGGCATTTGATGAGGTGTCCGAGCCAGTTACGAAAACACCAAGCCAACCCAAAATAGGGGCAACAAATGGATACAAAAACCCAGTATTGGCCAATACCAAGGCAATGGTGATTACTATTCCTGAATCGTTTACCACATAAGCAAATCCCAAAATGGCCGAAACTGTAATTATGGGGAACTTTAGTTGTTTTAAGGTTGAAAAAAATAAAGCAAAACCTTCTCTATATTTCATCCCAGAAATAGGGATGGACAAAAGTGCTGTTATCAGAATGGCCGTCCCAGCTGCAGAAAGCATATTTAATTTATACCCATGGGGAATGGGTTCGCCCTGTCTATCCAAAATAACATTGTGCAGTCCTTTGATGTCAAACTTGAACGTACCTATCAAGTCGAGCTTTTCTTTTACAGGTGCCAAGCCCCAAACAATTATCAACACGGCTAAAATCACAAAGGGGAACCAAGCAATGGCTATTTGCTTTTTGGTATAGGCCATTTTTTCCACTTCAGAAGGAGCTTCCTCGTTCTCGAACCTCCATATGTTTTTCGGTTTCCAGAATTTTAAAAAAATAATGAGACAAATGATGGATCCCAATCCGGCAATGATATCAGGAAGTTCCGGCCCAAGAAAATTGGATGAAAACCATTGTAAAGAGGCAAAGGATATACCACAGACCAGTATGGCGGGAAACACTTCCAATGATTTTTTGTAGCCACATATCAACATGGTCAAATAAAACGGAAGTACCACAGACAAAATGGGCAAGGTACGTCCTACCAGTTGGGAAATGGCCATTTCAGGTATTCCCGATACTTGAGAAGCTACGGTAATGGGTATACCGATGGCCCCAAAGGCAACGGGTGCTGTATTTGCTATCAAGCAAATACCTGCTGCATAAAATGCATTGAACCCCAAACTTACCAGCATAGCTGCCGTAATGGCGACTGGTGCTCCAAACCCTGCCGTTCCTTCTAAAAATGATCCAAACGCAAAGGCTATCAACAATGCTTGCAGCCTACGGTCCGAGGTAATGGATGCCATGGAATGTTTGATAATCTCAAACTTTCCGCTTTTAACGATAATGTTAAACAAGTAAATAGTGGTCACTACAATCCAGCATATGGGAAACAGCCCATACAAAGCACCGTGGGTAAAAGACAATAGAGCCAATTTTATGGGCATGCCATATATCAACACAGCTACAAGTAGGGCTGCCAATGCAGCATACAAACTGGCCTTATGGCCTTTCATTTTTTTGATAGCCAAGGCCCAAAAGATAGTGGCAATGGGAACAAGGGCAATCAATAAAGACAAATAGATATTGCCTAAGGGATCTACAATTTGGTTCCAGGTCATCAAATTCAAAATATAGGTTAGTATCCTTGTTGTTTGAGTTTACATGGATGGAAGCCCACTGATCACCCTTGGAAGTGGGGCTGTAAGTCCATTTAAATCGTAGAACACCCGCCCTCCTTTGATGGTCACTTGGCATTCAAACTTTTTGGTGCCAGACATTTTGGTGCCCTGCTGGTCATAAAATCCAAATTTTCCATCGCGGAGGCTGAGGACGGTAACATCTCCTTCCGATCCCACGGAAAGATTTCCCAATTCTTCTCTTTTTATGGTTTTTGCCGGATGCCAGGTTACAGCGGTTATTATATCCTCTAGACCCATACCCATAGCCATGAATTTTGACATTATGCTCAAGATATCCTTCATGGCAGCGTTCATACTTCCTCCATGCAGGTCCGTACTGATGACATCTGGGTAGAATCCATCCTTGGTGCCTGGAATGGCGTTGGCGTACTTGAAGCTTGCCCCTCCATAACCAACATCATAAATAAGACCTCTTTTGCGCGCTTCAAGGACAAATGGTTTAATCTTATTGGTTACGGTATCTATTATGGGCCTGCCATAAACATGTGTAAAAATATCCCCAGGCCTAAAACGTTTAAGAATGGCGTCCTCCAATTTGCCATCCAACATTACCGGTATGTTCCCGGCCATGTTGCCAGCTTCTATTGCGCGATCAATGGGGACATAATAGTCTTCCCCCTCACCTCTAAAGTGTGCAACCTTGAAACCTACGATTAGGTCTGAGTACCTCCGGGCCACCTGGGCACTCAATTTTGCATCCATGTCGCTGGTGTCCTGTTCCCAAACTCCTCCCTTCATTCCTTCGCCTACTATATTGAGGAACGATAGAATTCGCGTATGGGACCGGTCAATGGTCTGCTCTTTGAATGTCTGGAAAGACTTCCATCCTGCACTTCCGGCATCAACAAGCGTGGTAACCCCATTCCGAAAAGTAAACCCATCGGGAGGAACGGCGTAAAAACTATTTCTTAAATAATGACCGTCTTCCACCCCAAAAAAGCCATGTGCATGCATATCTACCAATCCCGGCACCACATATAGCCCCTTGGCATCAACAATTCTATTGGCCCTTTTCTTATTGATTTTTTTGGAGATTAGCGCCACCTTTCCGTCTTTTATGGCTACATCAAGTGGTTCATTAATATCATTTTTAGGGTCGATTACATGACCACCTATGATGGCAATATCAAATTCTTGGGCATTTAATCCATATCCCACATAAAGGCAAAAAAGCACTAGTGCAATAATTTTTTGTTTCATTTTAGGTTGATTTTTTGTTATTCATGGTAAACTATTTTTCACCTAATATGTAGGTGTCAAGAATCAATATTTCCGTTTAGCTTCCCATTTTCCATTGCCATACTCGCTAAAACTAACATCGCCACCCATGTTTTGTGCGTTATGTACTTTTCCTTTAAAAGTGAAGTTTAGTCGAACCCCGTCTTCGGTATGTGAACTACGGATCAGCACCTCGTCTCCATGAATGTTGCCCATTAACCCTCTGGATGCATAGCTGCCATAATGCGTTCCCTTGATGTCTTTATCTTTCTGTACAATCACAAAGGTTTGATCTGATGATGTTGCTGCAAACCACATTGTAACTTCCCACTCCCCGCTTAAATTAAAAGAGGCAGGTGCTAAATTCTTCTCAATTTTTGGCGGGTTTGACAAAACCTCAAAAACGCGATCGGCGATTATTTTTTCTTCACCATCTTTTAATTGCGACGTGTTTATGCCAATGGTTGGGCTGGTATTGGGCGGAAAAGGTAAAAAACTCCCGGCCCCGCTTACAGCCACTCGAGGCGTTTGGTTCCACAAAATCTGTTCAACTTCATGCCCTGTCAGTGGTATTTTTTCCATATCCCATTTTACCCGAAGTGATGGACTTGGGTTGGATAGCTGTTCCGGTGGGGGTTGTCTTATGGAAGTTTCCAAACCGGGGATCTTATTCAGTTTATTGGCGATATATTCCAACCTATTGGTCCATACTTGCCTTTCTCCAACATGATCTCTCTTCATCCACATTTCCACTGCGGCAAGCATTCCCATGATTTCTTCCCGACCCACCTTATATCCACGACCGAACCCATGGTGCGGTGCGCTGGTCACCCAAGCTGCTTTGATCAAATCTTTACGGCCCAATAACAATCCAGCACATTGGGGTCCACCTAAATATTTTCCACCGCTGTAGGCAACCAAATCGGCGCCCTGCCCTATATGAGGGTTGGGCACTGGGAGCCCTTCTGCTGCAGCATCGACCAAGATGGGTACATCCAGCGGTTTGGTGACACTGGCAATTTCTTTTACGGAAAGTGGTCCGTTCATGGATTTTGATCCTGCCAATACAAGTACCATTGCAGTTCGCGGTCCTAGGGCAGCTTTCAGCTCTTCCTTGCTGTCCACCGTGATCATTTTTACCCCAACCCCTCTAACTGAAGATTCGTAAGCGGTCCATGAGTATTTGGGAATAATGACCTCGTCCTTCATGCCTTCCAGGTTAGGGAGTTGCCAGAGCTTATCTGGATCTCCGCCAGTGACAATTCCTGTTGTGGCGATAATGAGCGCTCCCGTGGCTCCGGTTGTGACCACACCATATTCCGTTCCGGTCAACGCTGCCAAACGCTGACCAACGCCATCCATCAATTCATCAAATTCAACATAATGGTGAGTAGCCTCTTCCATTGCCTGCTCAACTTCGGGCAATATCCGGCAACCACCGATGACGGTAATAGTTCCTCTTCCATTGATTACGGGGCGTACACCTATTTTTTCATAGATGTTCTTTCCTTTTTCAGCCTCAAATGCCAGTCCTTTTAGGATCTTGGCCGTTTCAGTTTGTCTTCCTGCATATAAGCTGGAGGGGATTAATTGAGCTATTGCCCCAGTTAAGGGAAGTACACCCAACTTTCTAATCAATGTTCTTCTTTTCATAATTAATATCCTGGGTTTTGGGTTAAATTAGGGCTGTTATCCAATTCTTGTTGAGGTATTGGAGGCCGCCTCGCTTTACATCAAGAATCATGATTGATTTAAGTGAAGTTGTACGAATGACATAAACGTACTTCCCTTAGAAATATCAACAGATTGAATTTTCAATACCTTAACTTTTTTTAAAAAATATTTTTATAACCTTATCATTTTAACATTTAAATCAAAAATAGCTAAGTTTTTTGTGACATTTATGAAAATAGTGTGTTAATCAAGAATCTTATAGATTGTATTAAGAGGTATACCTTGGCATTCATAATTGCCGTAGGGCAATTCTTGACTATAAATTGGATTGAAATGAGATTATGATATGGCCAAATATATGGTTGGGAGTTTCTATATAAATTAAAGCCCAGTAATTGTTATACGGGATTAAAGTCTTGAATTTTTGCGAGAACAACTTTTTGAACGAACCAACTTGAATAAGCATATTTATTACAACCCAAGAAACTTTTTAAATAGAGTTTTTTTCATGGTATGGTAAATAACAAACTATCGAAAACGGCAGTATCAATTTCTGAGGTTATTTGAATATATTTACTACAAAGGATTTTATGTTGCAAACATATTGTTCCAAGAAATCCTTCTTAAAACGTGATTGCTATGAAACGTTTTTGTAAGATAGCTTTACTCTTTCTCTTGGCTCTACCATTTTTTATCCAGGCCCAAAAATTGGAACCCAAGGAAATTACGGCATTGATCAATACCTTTAAAAATGATATTCGGGGCCCCTACAAGGATATCCGGTGGTTCTGTACCGATGGAAGTATTCGAGCTCCAAAGGATCCATGTCCAGATGATATTGGTCCAGGAGTGCAGCATGCCCGATATAAAGATCAAGTGGTGGCATTGGGAAAATCCAACCATATTTTCCTTGGTCAAATATTGGCGTATACAGATGTTGACTCGTTTTGGGATGAAGAAAATGATCATTCCCGCTTAAAACAATATCAACTTGATAAATATCTTAAAAGTGTCGACAACGGCTGGATTAACCAAAAAGGGCAATTTTACCGAGGGGCTATTCAAGCTGAAGATGAACAGGCATGGGGCATGGAGTTTTATCAATGGCTGTTGGAGAGCGACGAGGTTTTGCAGAAGGAATATTTCTTGGTTCGCCAATCTTTAAAGGATATACCCCACAATGGGGATGACAATGTGGCCCAAAAGATGCGGAGCGAATCCAAGGTCATATCCGATTTGTATTTGCCTTTTATGGATCTTCGGGTTAAAATTCATAGTCAACCCGAAGAAAGTGACATTCAAAAAGTAGTTGGGTTCAAACAAGCACACACCGCTAAGTTGACTTCGGACATTTCCAGAAAAATAGATCAGTTGGTGGCTACCATGAAGGAATTCCATAAGCCGGTGGATATTGTTGCGTTGCCTAAAATAGCCTCTCTCGCGGTAGGAACAGATTTAGGCGGGAAAATAGAAAGTTTTGCCTCCAATTCAGCATTGGTAAATAACGAAAAGTTATTACTGGAACAAGCTTCACAGCTTTTGTTCGATATCAGGAACGGTCTTTTGCAAGAGAAAAGACCCACGGCCAGACTACAACTCCTTGATGTTTCTCTAAAACTGGAAGAAATTGTGTTTAAAAGTTCGTCCAACTATCAACCGGAAACCTTGAAAGAGCTCTTGCATAAAATCTGTTATTTGGGCATGGCCGTCACTGGATCGGGATATTTGGAACAATGGGAATGGGAACAGCTGGCCAGTAATCTTACCAGTTATGAATCTGAGGAACGATCACTTGGTGAACTTACTGAAGTATTAAATCGGGCAAGGGCTGCAGTGGAATGGAGTGCAGCCATGGTCAAGGCCAATTATGATGCCATAGTAAGAGAATATGTTGCTTTTGAGCCGCTTACGGCAGGTTTTGTAGATGACAAGATTCGTGGTTCCGTGGCATTGCATTTGGGGCAAAGTGTAGGTGATTTAGGAAATCTAATTTCAACAGAGTCCCAGCTGGCGAACAAAGTAATGGGCCTACAAAATCAAAGTACAATCCGAGGCCTCAATCCCGGATATGCGTTTGGGGAGTTGGTAGTTGTAGGAGGAAGCTCTGATGATATTGAGGTGTCATCGGACAAAATCTATGTGTTTCAACGTCCACCATCAGATCTAAAACCTGTTGCAGGTATTGCCACAGTGGCAGAAGGGAATATGGTTTCCCATGTTCAATTGTTGGCACGTAACCTTGGGATTCCAAATGCCGCCTTGTCAGATGAGAACCTTCAGGATCTTCAACAGTATAATGGAGCAAAGGTTTTCTATGCGGTTTCGAACAAAGGGAACGTTATTCTTAAACTTGAAAGCCAAATGTCTACAGAGGAAATGGCACTTTTTTCCAAAAAAGAACGTAAGGAAGAACGCATTGAGGTTCCCATTTCACAGATACGGTTGGATGAAAACAATGTTTTAAACATGCGAAATGTTGATGCGGACGATTCGGGTAAATTGTGTGGCCCCAAGGCTGCAAATTTGGGTCAACTCAAAAAAATGTTCCCTGAAAAAGTCGTTGAAGGCTTGGTGATTCCTTTTGGAATTTTTAGGACGCACATGGACCAAAGCATGCCCGGAGAGAAGATTTCCTATTGGCAGTTTTTGACCAAAATGTTCGAGGAAGCCAATAGCATGTTGGATTCAGGGATTTCCGAAAAAGAGGTGGAAAATTATCAGCTACACGAATTGGGGATTTTACGGGATGCCATCAAAAAAATACCCCTTGAGGACAGCTTTGTAAATCAGTTGGAGAAGGGATTTAAAGAAGTTTTGGGTTCCGAATTGGGTTCCGTTCCGGTTTTTCTTCGCAGTGACACCAATATGGAGGATTTGAAGGATTTCACAGGAGCAGGGTTAAACCTTACTATTTTCAACTCTGTAGATAAGGACAAAATTTTACAGGGCATTAAGGATGTTTGGGCATCGCCTTATACGGAACGGAGTTTTAAATGGCGTCAAAAATACTTGTTGAATCCTGAGAACGTTTTTCCGTCCATTTTGGTGATTCCTAGTGTGGATGTGGACTATTCTGGCGTTTTGATTACGAAGGGAATCAGTGCTGGGACAGATAAAGATCTTACGGTGGCATTCAGCAGGGGAGCTGGTGGAGCTGTAGATGGACAGGCCGCAGAACAATACCTCATTATGGATGAAGGCGGATATACCTTGTTGGCTCCTGCAAGGGAACGTTTCTATAACGGTTTGCCCAAAACTGGTGGTACAGAGAAGAAAAAAGCAACCTTCCAAGATCGAGTCCTCAATGAAAAAAACATCAATGAGATTCGGGAGTTGGCCCGTACAATTCGAGACCGTGTGCCTAAAGAGACACATTCCGATTATCAAGACGCTTACGATGTGGAGTTGGGCTTCAAAGATAATAAGCTTTGGTTGTTCCAGATTCGTCCGTTCGTGGAGAACAAAAAGGCGCTGGGTTCCACATATTTGGAATCCATCACACCTAAGATCGACCTTACCAAACGTATTTCACTTTCTAAAAAATTGTAGATGAAAAAAATGCTTGCTTTAGGAATTTTGGGGTTGATGGGATTGGGATTCACAGAATTTGTGGAATATCCCATAGATGGTTATGAACGTACAGGGATAAAACGGCTAAAACGGCTTGAAATGATAAAGAATGGGGAACTCAAAGAAACGTCTTCTCCCTTGCCGGAAGGTGCCAAAAAATCTTGGAATGATATACAATTAAACCTGCTTTCCAGAAAAGCGGATAGTGTGGGAAGCTTTTTTGTGGTGGACGAATCATTTCAAAAAGATATTGGAGCCTTGTTCAGAGGGCTCGATAAAAGTTATTCCTTGACCATTTTGGATATTTCAGACCCTGATAGTATACGCTATGCCGAACGGAACAAAGCATTGGGCTATCAGCCGGGCAGTGTAGGTAAATTGGCCGTGCTTGTGGCACTTTTTGAACAACTGGACAAGATTTACCCTGATTCCTTTGAAATGCGTACCCAATTGTTGAAGAACAAAGTGGTAAAAGCGGGGGTATGGGGCCTTACAGATGAACATACCGTCCCTATCTTCAATATAGAGAAGAATACCTTGGTCAAACGTCAGGTGATTGCCAGTGATGTGTTCAGTCTTTATGAATGGGCCGATCATATGCTTTCCGTTAGCAACAATGGAGCAGCAAGTATTGTCTGGCGCGAGGCACTTTTAATGGCTGCTTTCGGTCAAAAATATCCCGAACTTACCGAAGAAGAAGCCATGGCCTATTTTAAGGAAACCCCTAAGAAGGAGTTGACGGATTTGGCCAATGACGTAGTTAATCTGCCACTTCGAAATTTGGGAATTACCACTGATGAATGGCGATTGGGAAGTTTTTTCACCTCTGGTGCCAATACCTATGTTGGAGACAAAGGTGGCAGCATTGGTACACCTTATGGACTGATGAAGTTTTTGGTGCAATTGGAGCAGGGCAAGGTCATTGACGAGGCGAGTAGTCTGGAAATGAAACGCCTGATGTACATGACAGATAGAAGAATTCGTTATGCGCAATCTCCTTCCCTTAAAGAAGCAGCCGTTTATTTTAAATCCGGAAGCCTTTACAAATGTGATCGTAGCAAAGGGGAGGAGTGCGGAAAATACATGGGCAATGTGCAAAACTTTATGAACTCCGTGATTATTGTGGAACACCCGGATAACTGTAGATATATGGTAGTGCTCATGACCAATGTGCTGCGGAAGAATTCTGCTTCAGACCATATGTATTTGGCTTCGGCCATAGACAAAATCGTTAGGAAGGGTTAATGTCTCCCAAGGCTTTGATGGCAAAATCCTTGATTTTTGGATTGTCATCCGTAACCAACTTTTCCAATAAGGGTTTAAAACGTAGGTCTTTTTGTTTTCCTATCAGATAAATTACGGCCAGTCTCAAATTTACATCCGGGACATTTAACAATTGCTCAAAACATTCCATTTCACTGGGAATGGTATGTTTGATTTTTTGGATAGCTTCCTCCGATGAAAAATCCATGGTGGCTTCCTCAATAATGGGCAATAATTTTTGTTTAAGGTTGCCTGTGAGTAGGTTGTCCAAAAACTCAATGGCCTTGTTCCTTGATTCTTCTTTAGGACTTAAAAGCCCCAAATAGGCATTTTGTACATCTTCTTGCACATACTTTAGCCCTAAAAGCTTGAATATCCGTTCCAAGCCCGAATCCAATCTTCGTTCCAACAATTCCAATAATGAGGCACGGGCATCTCGCTCCTCCGAATCGATATTTGCTCCTGATTTTTTCCGGTTTCTGTATGAAATGATAATCTGGGTGTGCATGGCCGAAAGCGTTTGATGGTACAATTTGCATTCCTCAAAAATCTTGGCCACTATTTTAAACCGATTGAATTGTAATGTAGGTCTTTCTTTTCTGATGTCGCTAAGGGCACGTACCACCTCCAACCGAATACTGAGATCAACATCATCAAAAAGTTGAAACAAAGAATAAACGGCTTCCTTGGACATGAATGACTTGATTACCAAGGGCACAAATCGGCAAATTTCGAGGGTTACTGTCCGGTTTTTTACATGTGAAACCAAAATGGGAAGAACCCCTGGACCGTAATTGTTCAGCGCCGCAATAACAAAGGGCCTCATTGCTTTATGAGGGAGCAAATGCAGGAGCTTATTGATGAACATTGGTCGCATACTGAAGCCTGCTGCAACTATGGCAGCTTGTTTTAAAGAGTCATCTTTATCCTCCAAGGCTTCCATGATTACTGGATAATATTGCGGATACCCAGAAGCGCCAATGGTTTTTAAAACAAGTGGATTTGCGGGGGATCCCTTTTGCGCCAAGCGTTTTTCCAGTCTTCCCTCCAAACCGTGCCTTGATTTCAGGGTCATGTTTCCAGCACTTTCCCTTGCCAAACAATAGAGGGCAGTATCCCTGGTCAATGGGTTGTCAGAATCCAAGAATTGGTCGAAAATATAGGCTTCATTTTGATCAGAATGAAGCAATAGATATTCAAAAGTGGCCAAGGTCAATTCTTCATCGTTATACCCCAAAAGTTCACTGATATTGGCTACCATGGCAGTGCTGTTTAAAAAATAAAGATTGCGCATTGCGGCAGCTTTTACTTTTAGGGAAGGGTGATCCAGTAATTTCAAAACGTCCTCGGAGAATCTCCTATCATTTATTTCCATCAATTTGTTCAGCATAAAAAGGATTTGTTCCTCTGTTCCGGAGGAAAAAACGCTCTTCATTCCTTCCACCACGGATACGTTCTTCACCTTGGCCATAGATGTGTTTGAGGCTTTTGTAGTTACGTTTTCTAAGTTCTTTTTAAAGGTGGTGTAATATTCTTTGCGCAAAACAGCCACAAAAAAAATCCACACAAGAACCAAACCAATAATCAGTAGCGTAATACTGGTTGTTCCTAGATTAAGACCAATAACAAAGAAAATCAATAACAGTCCGGCAAATCCTGTGGCAATGCTATCAACAACTACATCTATGAAGGATTTTGTACGATTTTTTAGTTCGAAGGGCAGGGGTAGCGCCAACAATTCAGAAGCACTTTTGTTGATGGATTGCTTCAATACCCCATCCATTGCCTTTATGGCCACAATGGCAGATAATTCTGGGATTATCAAGAAAAAAACAGCCCCAAACAGGATGCCCAAGGGCAATAAAAGCAAGGAAAATCCAACGCCCCAAATGCCCACTATACGTTGGGTGAGGAAGAGTTGTACTGCCAGCGACAATAAATTGAACGTAGAGAACCAAAATGCAAGAAATGCGGAAAGCTCTTCTGGGTCTTCAATGGACTTGGCAGCAAAATCACTAAACAAATAATCCACCAATTTAGCCACCAAAACGCCAACGGCCACGGTTAAGGCCATATACGTAAGGTGACGGGATTTTTTGATCAACGTATAAGGATGACCATCTGTTAATGAGATTCGCTTTTTCTGTTGTAGCTCATCTAGTTTGTTTACCCGAAGTTTCCAAATAAATCGAAGTAACGGAAAACACCCAATAAGTAATACGGCTGCGATAAATATCATAACGGCATTCCCAAGAAGCGGTGCAAAAATGGAGGTTAGATAGCCCCCTATGATTCCACCTAAAATAGCGCCTGAGCCTATAAAGCCAAAAAGTCGTTTTGCATCCCGCACGTTGAAAACCAAATTGGCAAGGACCCAAAATTGGGAAGCAGACAGTACGGCATAAATGGCCACCCATATATAAAAAAAGAAGAGCAGATAAGTGTTCATCAGGCCCAATTTCAATAGGCTTCCCAAGGCCACTAAAACAACAATTGAAGTTGTTAGGGTAGTTTTTATGATGTGGTTCAACTCAAATTTTACCAGAATTCGGGTATAGAATAGGGAACTGAGTACTGCTGTGAGAGCGACCAATACATAAGCAACAGACAATTTTTCGGCACCGAGTTCCGAGAGAAATAGTGCATTGATCGTGGGCTTTATGATCAAAAGAACTGATATGATCAGAAAGATGTAGCAAAACATGAAAAAGGAGATTTTGTATTCCCCTTTTCTAATGTCAAAAAAGTTATTTGCTAATTTGTAGAGCATTGGTCGTGAAACTATCCAATGACTAAATTTCGGTTTTTTTCAATACTTTTTCTACTGGTTTGACCAGATTTCGAATGATTTGTTCCCCTTCGGGGTCATCAATCAATGCAACCAAAATGTACCTCCGATTAGCATCTCTTCCCCAGACTAAAATGGAATCTGAGTGATATGTTTTCCATGATCCGGACTTCCGGAACAGTCTGGCAGATGGGGCAATGATTTCTAGCGTGTTCACAAACTTATGGTGAAGCTCAGGATTTTCCATAATGCTCAACATTTGCTTGGACCTTTTTTCATTGACCAGCTTTCCATTGGCAAGCAAATAATAAAATCGGCAAACTTGGGTTACCGAAGCGGCATGACTAAGTTGCTTTAAAGGCTCTCTATTGGTATCGCCACCACCACCATAGCGCTTTCCTACCCAAAGTCCCCCACCATTGCCTTCATCATAAAAGGTATATTTGGGATCCGTCATGACAGCTTCTATCTTAGCATACCCAATTCGATCTATCATTCGGGTGGAGGCAGCATTGTCCGATTTGCTGATCATTAATCGCATATCTTTTTTGATCTCAGGTGTTTCAACAAGTTCTCCTTTTTCAATAGCATCCATGGCAGATAATAGAATGGCAATCTTGGGAAGGCTGGCGGCATACATCATATGGTTGCCATTTATTCGAGCGAACCTGACCTTTTCTGGATTGCTCAGATCCACAATGCCCACGGCCATCTTTTTTTGGGAAATTAAATGTGACCATGTTGGATTGCTTAAAATCTCCTCTTCAAGATTGTTTTGAAGTGAAGTATCTACCAGTTTGGTTAAGGGTTTAATGTTTTTATTGTCCATTTTCAAAGGCAATGCTTGTTGACCTGAAATGGAAAAACAAATGGAAAAAACTAGTAACGCAAAAAAGGTATTTCTCATGTGTAAGTTATGGTGTAAAATACGTGTCAAAAGTATATAATCCTAAGATACACAATATGTTAAAAATCATTTTTTAGATGAATTGAAACAATGAGGATTCATGAGGCTTGCCAATTCTTTCTTCTTCAAAATATGTTAAAATGTGTTCTGATAATTAAGATTAAAAAGAGCGTTGAAAGGTATATTGACTTTAAAGTCGAGTGGTGTAGTATCACTTCGTGGAACCCAATATTAAAAAGACAAAGGGCTTTGTTTTGTAAATGATTTGGAATATATCCTTTTTGAAATTGTTGGTTGTATCTTTATGGAATTTGAAAAAAGAGTTAGGATGAACTGGATTTTATTGCTTGTCGCAGGGCTTTTTGAAGTGGCTTTTGCCGCTTGTCTTGGAAAGGCCAAAAACGCTTCAGGAGCCGAAGCAAACTATTGGTATATTGCCTTCTTAATTTGCTTGGCCATTAGTATGTTATTGTTGGTAAAAGTAACCAAACATTTGCCCATTGGAACTGCCTATGCTGTTTGGACAGGCATTGGTGCCGTTGGGACGGTTTTGGTTGGAATCTTACTATTTAAAGAGCCCACGACTTTTTGGAGGTTGTTTTTTATTACCACTTTAGTAATCTCAATTGTTGGTTTAAAAATAGTTTCTCACTAGAACTTTATGGGTTACATGAACGGTCCGGCGTTAATTTTCCCCCCTATTCTTCGGCAATCCCTCTGATTTTTGCATAAGCCGCTTTCATCTCGGCCAATTTTTCGGGATGGCTTTTGGCCAAGTTGTGCTGTTGGCCCAAGTCCTCCTTAAGATTGTACAATTGATATTCCGGGTCATTCCCTATTTCAATGTTCACGGTTTTGATGATGGCCGGTCCGTCATAAGGGGGAATCATGGCCCAGTCCCCTTTACGGAATGCGGTTCGGGTGGAGGCCTCTATAATGAGTTCATTCCGACCGTTAGTGCTTTTTCCCAACAACACATCCAACAAATCTTGACTGTCCTGGGTCGTGGCATCACTGTTCACCAATGCCGCAAGGGAAGCCAAAAGATCTACTTGGCTTACCATCGCATCCGAAGTGCCGGGGGTAATCTTTCCTTTCCAGTAGGTGATAAAGGGTACACGAGTACCTGCCTCGAACAAGCTGTATTTTCCGCCTCGAAGCGGACCTGCAGGTTTATGGTTGCCCAACTTCTCTACGGAATCATCATAATACCCATCGTTGACCACTGGGCCATTGTCGCTTGAAAACACAATCAAGGTGTTCTCCAGCAAGCCTTCTTCTTCCAAGGTCTTTATAAACTCGCCCACGCACCAATCGGCCTCTACGATCACATCGCCTCGGGGTCCCATACCACTAGATCCCACAAAACGAGGATGTGGGGTTCTGGGCACATGGGGTTGTTGAAGGGCATAATACAGGAAAAAGGGTTGGTCTTTCTTCTCTTTTACAAATCGTTTGGCTTCAGCCAAAAAAGTATCGGCCATATCCTCGTCCACCCATTTGGCAGCTTCGCCGCCTTTCATGAAACCGATTCGGGAAATGCCGTTCACAATGCTGTTGTCATGCCCGTGGTGCCATTTCATTTTCAACAACTCTGGGTTGTCCTTACCCGTGGGTTCGCCTGGGAAGTTTTTTTGATAATCAATTTGGATGGGGTCGTTGGGGTCAAGATTATCCACCTTTCCGTTTTCAATATACACCGTGGGTACCCGATCTTGGGTGGCCGCCATAATGTAACTATGGTCAAAGCCCACCTCGTTGGGCCCGGGGCTGATGGTTTGGTTCCAATCCACGTGTCCGCTGCCAAGTCCCAAATGCCATTTTCCAACGATTCCCGTGGTGTAGCCTTGTTGTTTCAATACCTTGGGAAGGGTGGTTTGGGCGGTGTCAATGATCAAGGGGGCGGTGCCCGGCAAGATTTTGGCGCTTTTGTTCCGCCACGGATAGGATCCGGTCAACAGGGCATATCGGCTGGGGGTACAGGTGGCCGAAGTGGCATACCCGTTCGTAAATCGCATCCCATTGTTGGCCAAATGATCTAGATTGGGTGTTTTCAATTCGGTGGCGCCATACGCTCCCAATTCTCCATAGCCCAAATCATCCGCATAGATGATTACGATATTGGGAAGAGAAGCTTGCTCCTCCGGATCGGTCTGCTCTTTCTTTTCGGTCTTGCAGGCAAAAAACAATAGGGTAAGTGCGAAAAATGCGGTTCTGGCAATGTGCATTATAGTGGTTTTGTTGGGTTGATGGAACTGCAATCTAAGGAAAAGAGTGCAATTTTTAGGGAAGCATATACACAATTGCGGAATTGTGTCAATCGTCAAAAGAAGCATTGAAAAAGTCACCTAGGGATATTTCAAAATACTGACAGAGCTTTTTTAGTGTTGAAAGTTGAATGTCTCGCTTGCCTTGTTCAATTCTTGAAAATTGAATTCCTGTATCATGTAGGGCTTCTTCTTGTGTAACTCCTTTGATTCCTCTTAACTCTTTGACCCTTTTTGCCAGATTTACAAGCAATTGCTCTTTGCTTTCTTCCATTTTACAAATCCATATTTGTAACAATATAGGGATTCCAATTCCTTGATCATGTTATGGTTCCACAGTCAATATGGCCCTTAGTCTAATGTCATTGGAGGAACTTCCGATCATTATTCTAAAGTCGCCCGGTTCCACCACGCGGTCCATACCTTCGTTCAACATGGTCAACATTTCTGGAGTTATTTCAAAGAACAGTTCCTTGGTTTCCCCCTTTTTCAAATGGACCCGTTGAAATCCTTTCAACTCCATAATGGGTCGGGCCACGGAGGCCAAAATGTCCCTGAGGTAGAGTTGCACCACCTCGTCACCACCAAACTCTCCTATATTGGTAACCTTAAACCGGACGGTTGTGGTCTGGTCCTTGGAAATGCTCGGGGCATCAATTTGTATGTTATCATAGGCAAAGGTGGTATAGCTTAGACCATACCCAAAGGGGAAAAGTGGTTTTCCGGTCAGGTTGATATAATCATCGCCCCTTCCGGTAGGTTTATGATTGTAATACAGCGGTAGTTGCGCTTCATGTACCGGAAAGGTAATGGGCAGCCTTCCAGCGGGGTTGTAGTCGCCAAAAAGCACATCGGCGATGGCATCGCCCCCAGCGTCGCCGGGATACCATACATCCAGAATGGAGGGGACATCATCAATCCAACGGTCCATGGTTATGGCGCTTCCGCCTACCAAAACCACCACCATGGGTTTTCCGGTCTTGGCCACGCTTTGAATCAATTCTTCCTGATGACCGGGCAAAGATAAATAGGCCCTGTCCCTGAACTCTCCTTCCTCAATACCCACGGTTACAATGGCCACATCGCTTTTTTGGGCAGTGGCCACGGCTTGTTGTATCTGTTGTTTCCAATCATTTTCAACGCCCACGTCCCACAACAGTTTGAACCACACATTGCCCACGGTCTCAAAAAATTCAACCTTGAGATCATATTCCTTTCCTTTTTCAAACGAATAGTCTTGGGTAATGGTCCTGACAGTTTGCTTGGTCCAATTGTCCACCACCAGTTCGCCATTGATGTATACCCGATATCCATCGTTGCCTTTGATACCAATTTTAAAGGTACCGGTCTCAGGGGCTTTGAGTTTTCCCGTCCATCGGGCGGAATAGAAATCATAATTGATTTTCTCCTGATCGGGGGAAAACAAGGTCCATCTAAAATCAATCACCGGGTCAATCCGAGTAAGTGCAGGTTCGCCTTCAAGGGTAATGTTGTTGAAATATTCTGCCTGTAACCCTGCCTTTTGCTCCCCACCTTCGTAATGGTACAATTGTTCCCTAGGGATGGTCACATAGTTGGTGGATTCCCTTCCAGGGCCAGCCGCATAGTTAATTGTCACGTTTTCACCCAACTTGGTCTTGAGGCCTTCCAAAATGCTCACGGGCTTGTTTCCGGGTCCCGAGTAGCCCCCCAATCTTGCTTCTTCGGCATCCGTACCGATGATGGCCACAGATTTGACGGTTTTGGAGAGAGGAAGGGTTTGGTCATCATTTTTCAACAGGACCATAGACTCCAAGGAAGCTTTCTTGGCCAACTCCCGATTTTCTTTTGTGCCGTTCCATTTGCTGGCTTCTTGCGGGTCTACATATGGGTTTTCAAACAATCCCAATTTAAACTTGGCCCGAAGCACCCTTCTGACGGCTTCATCTATGGCCGCTTCATTGATCATTCCTTTTTCAAAGGCTTCGTAAAATAGGGTGTAGTGGTCGTATGAGGTTTGAAAAATCACATCCAATCCATTTTCAATGGCCTGTTGGGTGGATTCCGCATAATCCTTTGCGGTAAAATGAAGCACATTGGACCCACCTGTGGCCCCGGCATCAGAAATCACAAAACCATCAAAGCCCCATTCCTTTTTCAGTTTTTGGTTGAGCAACCAGTCGTTGGCAGTGCACTGCCTTCCATCAAAGGAATTGTAAGAAGTCATCACGGACCATGCATTGGCCTTTTGGAAACTGGCCTTAAAAGCAGGAAAATAAATTTCCTCCATAAGTCTTTCATTAAAATGAATGGGGTAACTATCGCGTCCACCGTCACCCACATTGGCCACAAAATGCTTAGGAGTGGTGAGCACACCGGCCCTTTCAAATTGTGAAATGAAGGAGACTCCCATCTGTGTGGTCAGGAATGGGTCCTCGCCATAGGTTTCCTCGGTTCTTCCCCAGCGAACATCGCGGGCTATATTGAGCACGGGGGACAAGATTTGCCGAATCCCCCTGGTCTTGGTTTCCATGGTAATGGCTTTGCCTACATCGGCAACAAGGAGGGTATCCCAAGTGGCTGCCAAGGCAATGGATTGGGGAAATGCAGTGGCACCTTCCCGAACCAAACCGTGCAAGGCTTCATCAAAAGCAATGATGGGAATGCCCAATCGGGTTTCCTCCACAAAGTATTTCTGGATTTCATTGATCAAAACGGCGGTTTGTTCTGCGGTTCCCCCGCCGGAATAATCCAACAACTGCTCTGCCTCATTCCCAGATTTTCCCTTGGTGGCTACCTGAAACCCAAAGATGCCATGCTTGTAGCGTTCCTTGCCATCGGATAGATCTCCGGGAATCATGAACAACTGCCAGAATTTTTCTTCCAAGGTCATCCTGGGCAATAGGTCGTCCACCCTTTCTTCTATGGGCAAATCTGGATTTTTGTAATCCAATTGGTCTTCTTTTTGGCACGAAAGGAGGAGAACGGATAAAACCACCATGGCCATGCACAGGGTTTTGCAGGGGAGCACTATTGCTTTCATTTAAAGGGTTTGGTTTAGTTTAGAAGAGAAGTCATAGACTGCTTCTTTGGTCATAAATGTAGGGTATTTTCTGGGAATGGGTTGAAGGTGTTTGTCCATGGCCCTTTCTTATTTCTTCCTTACCTTAGTCAAAACTTCCAGAGTATGGAGACCAAAGTCAAGAATGTGTTTAGGGACGGGGCTATTTCCCCAGAGTTCATCGCTCAGTCCATAGCAAAACACCAGTCGAAGACGCAGATTGGGGCACATGATATTTTTTTGGGACAGGTACGTGCCGATGAGATTGATGGAAAAACCGTTTCGGCCATTGATTACTCGGCCTATGAGGGTATGGCCAATCAAAAATTCCATGAAATCCGGGAGAGTACTTTTTCAAAATTTGAAATTACCTGCATGCATATTTATCATAGCAAGGGCAAAGTAAATGCAGGGGAAATTTGTCTTTTTGTATTTGTGTCCTCCCCTCACAGGCGGGTAGCATTTGAAGCTTTGGAGTACGTGGTCGAGGAAATCAAGGCACACGTCCCCGTATTTGGAAAGGAACTGTTTGAGGATGATTCCTATCAATGGAAAGTCAATACATAGCCAATGGTCGATATAACCCAAAAACAATCCACCCATAGAACTGCTGTGGCACAGGCGGTCGTAAAAGTTGGGGATATGGCCACGATTGAGGCGATTAAAAACGGAACGGTCCCCAAGGGCGATGTGCTTTCCATGAGCAAAGCTGCCGGTTTTTTAGGGGTGAAAAAAACTTCAGACCTGCTTCCCGATTGTCATCCTCTCCCTGTGGAGTATTGCGGTATTGAATATGAAATGGATGGACTGGAGATCAAGATCATCATCACTGTAAAGACCTTCTATAAAACCGGGGTGGAGGTAGAGGCCATGCATGGTGCCAGTGTAGTGGCCCTTACCATGTACGATATGCTAAAACCCATTGACAAAAGTGTGGAAATCCACCACATAAAATTATTGAAAAAGACAGGCGGCAAGTCAGATATTGATAAGTTGTAATTTTTTCAATTTTTTTTCCCCAACCAAACACTTTTATTCTAATTTTAGGTTGATTAGAAAATAACCCCAGCACCATGAACAACCTCAAACGTGTAATTGTCGATTACAAAAAGCTAACCCCAGAAGTATTGAAATTACTTGTGGAAAAATACCCCGATGGCTATGGAGATAACGATGTGATCAACTTTAGAAATTTGAAAGGTGAGTTGATTGAGGCTGTTGAGGTATCCACGGAAGACACCAAATATTTGGTAAAGATAAGTTCCAAGTTAGAGCATACCATGGCGAACTTTGATGACGATGACGATGACGATGAAGACACATCAGATTTGGATACTGATGATATGGACAAGATGCCAGATGATGACGATGATTTTTCAGATTCCGAAGAGGAAGAATAATCTCAATCCCGTTTTAGATTTTCCAACATTTCAACCGTGGTCTGATCCAAATTAAAGTTGGGTTGCCATCCCCAATCCTTTCTGGCCAGGGTATCGTCAATGCTACTAGGCCATGAATCGGCTATTTGCTGTCTAAAATCTGGGGCGTAGCTTATGGAGAAATCAGGAATGTGTTTTTGGATACTTTTAGCCACTTCACTCGGGGTAAAACTCATGCTGCCCAAATTGTAGGAAGATCGTATGGTGAGGTTTTCAGCAGGGCTTTCCATTAAGCTGATGGTGGCCCGGATGGCATCGTCCATATACATCATGGGGAGTTTGGTTTCTTCATTCAGGAAACATTGGTAGTTGCCATTCTTTAAGGCTTCATGGTATATCTCAACGGCATAGTCGGTAGTTCCGCCGCCTGGCATGGTCTTCCAACTGATCAATCCTGGGTAGCGCACACTACGCACATCAACCCCAAATTTTTTAAAGTAATATTCGCACCAACGTTCCCCAGCCTGTTTGCTTATGCCATATACGGTGCTTGGTTCCATAATGGTGTTTTGTGGGGTATCTTCCTTTGGGGTATTGGGGCCAAAAACAGCTATGCTGGAAGGCCAAAATACCTTGGATAACTTTCCTTCCCTAGCTAAATTCAATATATTGAAAAGGGAGCCCATGTTCAAGTTCCAGGCCCTCATAGGAAACTTTTCTGCAGTAGCACTGAGCATTGCGGCCATTAAGTAGACTTCATCAATTTCATAATGCATTACCACATCTTCAATGGCACCATAACTTGTGGCATCCAAAAGTTCAAACGGGCCAGATTTCACTAGATCATTATTTCCTTCCCGTATGTCGCTGGCAATAACACATTCGGAACCATACTTTTTTCTGAGTTCAACGGTGAGCTCGGTACCAATTTGTCCGCATGCCCCTAAAATGAGAATAGGCTTTTGCATCTAATTTGAAGTTAATTGCGTTTAAGGATAAATATAGCCTTTATTAAAATTTGTACATTCGCTTATGCGAAAATTGATAGTTACACTGATGGCCTTTGCTGCTCTTTGGAGCTGTAAAAATGCAGAAAATGCTTCCGAAGAAACCGAGGCCGTAGAGCTCGTATTCAATTATCAAAAATTACCTTCCAAATTGGCCTTGAATCCAGAAGCAAGTGCCATTGTAGAAACTTGGGAGGAGTTTAAGGCTTTGTCAGGAAGCATAGATGTTTTGTACAAGGCAACCAACAATGAAGATTTGAGTTTGGCCATTGATGACCTTATTGAAAAGGAAAAACTTTTAGAAAAAGGAACCTATCCCGAGCTTTTTGATAGTTTTCAGGTGAAAAGTAGACAACAGGTACTTAAAACGTATTTGTATAAGGTTAAATCCAAGGTTTTGGAAAATCAAGAAACCACAGAGCCCACTATAGAAATGGTGGAAGCGTACAATGCGATACGTAAACAGTTAAATGTTATCGTAAACAGTCAGTTGGACAAAAAATTGATTTTGGATGAAGAATAAGATATTTAGTTTGTTGGCGCTTACCGTTATGGTAGCCAGCGCACAGACCACGGAAAAGGAAAGAATCGACACTTTATTGGATAGTTGGCACTTAGCGGCTTCCAATGCCGATTATGATGCTTATTTTGCAAAAATGACCCATGACGGGATCTTCATTGGTACGGATGCCACCGAAAATTGGCAAAATGAGGAATTCAAAGCGTTTTCAAAACCTTATTTTGATCGTGGAAAAGCTTGGAGTTTTACCGCGGTCCAACGTAATATATACCTCAATAAAGCCAAGGATTTTGCTTGGTTTGATGAATTGTTGGATACCCAGATGAAACTGTGTAGGGGTTCCGGGGTGCTCAAAAAAGAAAATGGGCAATGGAAGATTGCCCATTATGTACTTTCAATAGCCGTGCCCAATGAAAATGTTGACGAACTGATTCAAATGAAGGAACAAAAAGATGACCAGTTGTTGCTCGAATTGAAAAAACAACAGGATTAATTTCCTCCCTCTGGTTTCTCTTTTCTAGATTCCAACGCCTGTTTGCTTAAACTCGCCAAATTAAAATTGGGATCCAATTTTAGGGCTTCATCAATGGTAGCTATGGCTGCATCGATATTGTTCCTGTCCATATTGAAGGTCAAAAGGCCCTTTAAGTGGTAAAAGGCGGACTTTAAATGAACTTCATAAGGTTGCTGTCTCTCATAAAAAGCATACTTCATATCGTCCTGGGCATTGGCAATACCATACTCTATATTGGTGGAAGCTCCAGCATTATCCCCAGTCTGGATTTTTAAGTCGGCCAATTCATATGCCAAATAAGCAGATGGGTCTCTTTTAAAAAGTACCTCAAACTGTTCCAAAGCCCTTTTGGGTTGGTTCAGTGCCTTCAAACATACGGCCTTTACCTGAACGGCCAAATCAGAATCGGCATCATCCTTTTCAATCCCAATGGTGTTCAAAGCTTGTAGGTGTTGGCCATTGTTCATATAGATAAAGGACAAGGTGTCTCTCCTCTCTTGGGAGGGGGCAAGTACGTTTAAATGAGTCAATGCTCCAATAACACCAGTAATGTCACCTTGCAAGCGCATTTCATCATAGTATGCTTGATAGTGCTCCAAAAGTTCATTTTTGCTCTGGGCCATCGCACTAAAACCGATGAGTAAAAGTAATAGGGGTAATGTCTTTTTCATTGATCTTCAATTTAGTGCGCCAAAACTAAAAAAATTATTGGTATAAAGCTGTTAAGAAAATGCCATATGGAATATTAAGCCCTTTATGTGGTAATAGAAGTTGTGAAGCTATGCCCTTTGCCCAGAAAAAGGCTGCTCAGCACCACCTTATTTTTTTCTTCCAAAGCATTGTTCTGGTAGTGTGGTGGGGGGATATCTCTTTTTTTGGCTTCATCCTCATAGTAATCCCTTTTTTTTGGGTGCAATGGATAAACGCCATTAAAAATTTCACCCCAATACTCATTTTGGATGATGGTGGAAATCATGAGGATGCAATCATCCAGATGAATTAAGTTTACCGGGTCATCACCATTGGTAAGGTTTTGTTTTCCGGAGAGCATGGTTACGGGGTGTCGTTGAGGTCCAATTAATCCGCCAAAGCGAATTACAGTAGTATAAAGGGTGGCGTCTCCCATCAAAAGATTTTCACAGGCCAGTAATTGCTTTCCAGATTCTGTATTGGGTATTGGAGGAGTGAATTCGGTAACATTACCTTTCACATCACCATATACCGATGTGCTGCTTACAAAGATAATTTTTGAGACTCCACTCTTTCTGATTTCGGCATGGAGCAGTTTTATCTTTTCAATATAGCTTTCGGCATTTTTACTCCTTAATCTTGGAGGTATATTTATAATTAAAATGGAAATGTTGGATAAGAATTTTTGAATGTCGCCTTTGATACCCGTTTCGGACAACTCAATTTGAAAAGGTGTTATCCCATTCATTTGGAGGGCATCCATCTTATCTTTTGATGTTGTGGAGCCATGCACATCATAAGAATTCTTTGCCAATTGTCTGGCCAAGGGAAACCCTAACCATCCACATCCTAAAACACCAATTTTTTTATTCAAACCGCAATGTCTTAATGGTCAATATGGCATCGTTCAACACAAAGGGCATGGGAATGCTGGACTCGGGTCTTTTGGGAATGCTAAAGTCCGGATGGGTAAGCAAATCATTGGAAGCCTCGTAAAAAGACAGTTCCAACACCGAGTCTTTTGGAAAGGTCAATTCAAGCTCGGTAAAGTCATTATTGGTTATGTAATGCGTTACAAGTTTCGAGTTACGAGTTTCCAAAAAATGTTCTGACAATGGGATTCTATTCACTTTTGCTTTTTGCAAAGTGATGGGGTTGGTGTACACATCCAGACGGTTAACATCCCGTTTTGGAGTGATGCAAAGCTCTAGAACTCTAGTATCACCTATAATGGTGTCGTTCACCGTATCAATCCATGGAAGTATAATGTTTTTTTTCGGTGCATCGGCAATGTAAGTGAGCTGGGTTCGGTATTTGCTGGATAATGTCTCATATTCCTCAGTACTGGGTTTGTGTTTAGTATCTCCCAAAAATTGATTGTTCCAATCAATTGGGCTATTGTCATACGTGGCCCAAGTAGCAGTGTCCGTATCTGCGTTGTAAACGTAAAGGAGGCTACTTGGTTTGGGTCTTTCTGCATTAAAATCTGAATTAATATGGGACGATATGCCAAACACCATGAACAGGAACAAAAAAAGATAGGCCAAACGATCTTTGTTTTTTAGTTGTCCAAAAAATGGTAACATCAAAACAAATAGGAGGGTGGTGAATACTGTTGCCGCCACCATCATCTTCAAGCCTAATCCAACAGGAAACATTTTAATGAAAGGTGAATAAATAAAAACTGCCGGTAATCCTAAAAAGACCATCAAAAAAGGATTGGGCTCATCTTGGTTCAGGGTTACCATAAAAGCGGCCAAAAGCCCAAAAAGAGGAATCACAAAAAAGCTTGCACCAGATAAATATTGTGCAACAAGACCACAGATAACCAACCATACAAAAATCGGCGCAACCAAAAGATTGGGCGTGCCTGTTTTTCGAAATTTATGATAGGTCCAAAAACATACGGCCAAAGAAATCATGACATAGACCACGATGTATAAATGGCCATTATAGGTGAACCCATGTAACATATCCTTAAAGTCGGGATACCACCAAGTAATTGTGGTCCAGCAAAAATAGCCGATTGCTCCATTGACCACGAGAGTGAACAGTAAAGGCAAGAACCCTCTTAGAATATCTTTTAGATGTAATCTTTTCTTTTTGAAGCCTACAATCAATAAAATAACAAAGGTCAATAGGGCAAACCCGAACATGGGCCAAATCCATTCAAAGGGATAAGAAACCAGATTGAAAAAAGGGAGATTAAAGTAGATATAATCATTTAAGCTTTTAAGATTCCCCAAATCCGATTCACTGAAATGTTTGAGCAATGGCATTAGGTAACTGCCCTGATGAGCCAATGTTTTTCTGTCCAAACGCTCATAAGTGTCCAGCGCAGTATGGTAATCAAAATGGTCATCAATAAAGGCAAAGTTAAAGCCATCAATATCGCCATCTTCCCTAAAGACAGTCAAATCCGTATCGTTGGGCAACATTTTATAGATGCTGTAGGCCAAGGAATTGGCTACGGGATACTCTGGGTGGGCTTCGGAAAATTCCTTGATAAGGGTTCCATTGCCCCTATTGGTCTCAATGAGCATATAACTAGGGCCTCCGCTTCCACGCGCCTCAAAATTGAGTACCAAACCAACATCTTTTGCCCATGGATGTTTGTTTACAAATAAATCAGCTCCATTGAGACCCAATTCTTCAGCATCGGTGATAAGTATGATAATATCGTTTTTCGGGTTTTGGTTTTCTTCCAAAAAAGCCCTAACTCCTTCTAAAATTGTGGCTACGCCACTTGCGGCATCACTTGCGCCGTGTGATGAATGCGGATTGCTATCATAATGGGACAACAACAAAAGTGCTTTTCCTTCTGACGTACCCTTTATCCTTGCCAAAATATTGGTGGCTTTGCTGAGATTGGCCCAGTCCCCAGCGGTATATCCCTCATGGGTAGAGGTTTCCAATCCCATTTTCTTAAGCTCGGAAATAATATAGCTTCTGGCCCGTGCATGCCCTGGAAATCCAACGGCATGAGGCTCTACGGATAGATTTTTAACATGAACCAAGGCCCTGTCCGTGGAAAAAATCTGTGGAGATGCATCCATATCTGGACCGTACGTTGGCGTCAAGGCTTTATAGCTCCAAAATACAGCGGCTAAGAGAAGGAAAAGGGCAAGGGTTCGGGAGAACTTCATGGTTTTACGTTGTTTGGTCATAAAAATATGAAATTATGAAAGGTTCTCATATTTGGATATAAAAAGTTAGATAATTCGTTAAAAAAAGCTATATTTAATATTCAACCTTAAATTTAACCTTATGGCAATCAAGAGTTTTCAAGGCGTACGATCTAAGGAGGAGTCTAAAAAAAAGTACGACGCTCCTATTTTGGTTGAGGATTACATGACCAAAAAACTGATTACTTTTTCACCCGAACAATCTATTTTGGAAGTAATGGAAGCATTTGCCAAGTATCACATATCTGGGGGGCCAGTTATGGATAACAATGGATTTTTGGTAGGCATCATTTCTGAAGCGGACTGTATGAAACAGATTTCTGAAAGTAGGTATTTCAATCAACCTATATTGGACAAAAGTGTGGAACGGTATATGACCAAGGAGGTGGAGACCATTCCGCATGACATGAGCATTTTTGATGCGGCCGGTGTCTTTGATCGACATAACCGTAGGAGGTTGCCGGTAATGAAAAAGGATATTCTGGTGGGCCAGATAAGCCGCAAAGACATTGTAGTGGCAGCCCTAAAGCTCAATGCACAGAATTGGAAGTAAAATTTTATCACTCCCGTTTTACAATCATATAATAATCGTTGTCCAAAGGTAAGTACCCAAGGTCATAAACGAAATAGTAGGTGCTGCCTTTTTTGGTAGTGTAAAGGTTGGTGATGTATTCAAAATCGAAGCCTTTATCCAATAATCGCATCTTTGTAGTGGTGGTTTTCCCTTCTTTTAATGGAAAACTGTCCAGGATACGATAGTTTTTGCGCAGTTTGTTATTGATGTTGCGCACCAAGTTTTTGCTATCTTTGTTCAGGCGATTGTTATAGGCATTTCTACAGTGGTCGGAGCAGTATTTCTGGTCAATCCTGCCCAAGAGCTTTGCCCCACATTCCAAACATTTTCTTTCGGACATAGGATAAGATTTAGGTGACTACAATATCATACTTTTTCAACAAACCTATGAGACCCTCTCTGCTGAACTTACTTTTTTTGAGGGAGTTTCTAGTGGGGTCGATGGAAAATCCGAAGGCAGTTTCAAAATCCGTCCCCTCCAGATCGGTATTCTCAAAAATAGCATTCTTCAGGTCAGAACCTGAAAAGGAACTCCCTTTTAGGGAGGTGTTGGAAAAATCGGTCTGGTGCAACTTGCAATTTAGAAACTGGGTCTGGGGAATTTCCAAATCATAAAAAGAAGCCACCGAAAGATTACATCCGTCAAATTGAAATGATAGCAGCATGGGATTACAGCTGTCAAACTGAAGCCCCACCATTTTGCAATTAATGAATTCCACCTCGTTAAAAGTGGTATGGGCTATATTGGCATTGGTCAAATCACAGTCTTCAAAGGTGCACTCCACAAAGTTTTGGTTGTCCAAAAACCCCTTGGTGAACAAGCAATCCACAAAACGACAATTTTCATAATCCCCTTTGGGCAACTTGGTTTGCGTAAAATCCTGTTTGATAAACTCTTTGTCCAGCCAAAATGATTGTGCCATATGATATGTTTCCAATGAAATTAAACCGTTTTCGGGGTCATGCCCAATGCAAGGTAAGTTACAAAAACTGATGAGGATTGTTAAGAAAAGGATAAACCTTGAATTTTATTTGGAACAATCGTTCTAAAATAGATATGTTTGTACTGGAACATTCATTCCAAAATAAAAACATAAAACAATTACACCATGAAAAAACTATTGGGAAAAGTAGCCATCATTACCGGGGCAACAAGTGGAATGGGTCTGGAAACGGCCAAAAAATACCTCGAGGAAGGGGCTAAAGTGGTCCTTACAGGTAGAAGTCAGGACAAGTTGAACGCCATAGAGGACCAACTTTCAGGAGAGTACTTATTGGTAAGGGCCGAAGCATCCAGTGTCTCGGACAGTGCGGCCCTTGTGGCTCAGACCGTGGAGCGGTTTGGGAAGATTGATATCCTGTTTCTGAACGCAGGAGTCTTTAGAATTGAGCCTTTGGAACATCTGACCGAGCAGATTTTTGACGAAGTGTACGACATAAACGTGCGAGGCCCGCTATTTACCGTAAAGGCAGCCTATGAATATTTGAATGAGGGGGCTAGTATCATTTTCAACACCTCCATTGTAAACGTAAAAGGCTTTTCGGGAATGTCTGCCTACGGATCTAGTAAAGCGGCATTGCGCTCATTGACCCGTACATTGGCTGCCGAATTGGGGCCTAAGGGAATCCGGGTAAATGCTATTGCGCCAGGACCTATTGACACTCCTATTTACATCAAGCACAATGCGCCTCAGGAGAATGTGGACCAGATGGCGTCCAACCTTCCTTCAATGATACCCCAAGGCAGGTTTGGGACTGTGGATGAGATTGCTACCACAGCCGTATTCTTGGGGTCTTCGGACAGTAGCTATATCACCGGAGCGGAGATTCCCGTGGATGGAGGATTGGCGCAAGTGTAATTTTTTGAATACTTTCGAAAGAATTATTTCGAAACACATGCCAAGGGTAAAGCAGTTTGATGAAGCGGAGATATTGAACAAGGCTATGGAACTCTTTTGGGAAAAAGGGTTCCATGCCACTTCAATGCAGGATTTGGTGTCCCATTTGGGCATCAACAGGGCCAGTTTGTACGATACCTTTGGTAGCAAGGAAGCCCTTTTCCAGAACGCAGTGGAACATTATATTGAGGTGAGTGGTAGCTGTATCCGAACCTTGTTCGCAGAGGAAAATGATGTCCGTGTTGGCCTCAAGAAGCTTTTTGATATGGCCATCAATGAATCTCTTTGTGATTTGTCCAAAAAGGGGTGTTTTGTGGTCAATACCACCACGGAGCTCATTCCCGGTGATGAGGCCATTCAGGAAATGCTCCAAAAGAACAGGGAGAACATGGAGGCAGTTTTTGTGGATTATATCCAAAAGGGAATCGACAAGGGCCAAATCGATGCCTCCAAAAGCGCCCAGGATATTGGGCTGATGTTTTTTGGTCTATACAATGGACTCAGGGTTTTGGCCAAAGTGGACCCTACTTCGGAAAGTCTTAAAAAAATGGCGGCCGCAGGACTTTCCATCTTGGATTGAGAACTGCTAAGGAACCCGTTTGTAGGCGAATAGCACTTCTTCAGCAGAATCACCATCTTCAATGAGAACATAAATGTTCATCTCATTTTCATTCACCAGTTCCATAGTGAATCCTTCAAAAAAGACTTTGTTTTTCTCAACCTTTACCAACTTAAAATCAACGGTTGCATCTTTTTCCTCCCATCCCTTGAGGTCTCCCTGAAAGTGTTTCAACTGTAGGATCATGGTGTTCTCCACTTGTTGGATGTGTCCTATTTCATAAAAAGAAACTTTGTTGTCCTTTACCAGTTTAAAGACAAACATCATGGAGTCCCCGAGTGGGGGACTCCAGATTTCTTCTGCAATGCCGCCAAAAGCTTCGCCTTGCCAATGCCCAGATATCCAAGACACATCCTCCAATGTGGCACTTGGGGATTGTTGCCCATCAGTCAATTGTAGGGTTTCTTGTGCTGAAACCATTCCCACATGGAATAGGAACAGGATAATTGCAGTTCTCATACGATGTTTTATGGTAAGACGAACGGCCAGCTATTAATTGGACAATGCGAATTTTACATTTACCGTGGTCTCCACTCTTATTTTTTCAAAATCGATGTCCAAGGGTTGTGCTTGACCCATATCGGCACTCACCGCCTTCATCTCCATCATTGGAGCTTGGTTGTATCTTGGGTAGTACGGTTGCGAGTTATCCGCAATATGAAGGGCAAGACCCACTTTTTGACCCAACGGTTTGGTGAGCGCATTAGCCTTTTGCTTGGCCTTTTTTACGGCCCTAGTCTTCAGTTCTAGCTCAAGTTCATCCATTTTGGAATATTCCGTTTTTTCCAAAAAGGCATTGGCAATATCTAACTGCTCCAAGGCCATCAATACTTCACCGGCCTGTTTTCCAGAGTATACCAAAAGGGAATATTGCTTGCTTTTTAGCACTTCTTTTCCGCGTAAAAAATATTTTTGAAAGTTACTGCTAAGGTCCTTGATCACTAATTGCTTGTCCAAATCCACACCAAGGGCTTTTAGGCGTTGGGCCATTTTGTTTTCCTGCTCTTCGACGGAATTTCGGCCTTTGGAGTCCTTTTCCTGAATGGTGATGTTGAGGTAAATTTTATCTGGGGTGACCAAAGTGTCCACTTGGGCAGAGGTTTCCAAATAGGGAACATCCAAGAAACTCTTTGATTGTGAAAAAATTGCTGTTGAGAACAATAGCCCGATAATGGGAATGATTACTTTTTTCATGCGTTTTGATTTTTTATTTAAAGGTAAATACTTCCCCCCAAGGAGCAAAACCTGTGCCGTTTTATGATCCATAAAATTTCAAAACATAAAAAACTGGGGGATTCTCCAATATTCTTAAGTAAATTGTAAGTATGAAATTTGTTCTGGCACCAGATAAATATAAAGGTTCGCTCACTGGGCGGCAATTTTGCGATGCTGTCGAAAGTGGGATAAAAAAAGTTTTTCCTACTGCTGATATCGTCAAAAAGCCCTTGGCCGATGGTGGAGATGGTACCATTGAAGTTGTGATGGATTATCTTCATGCAGAAATGGTTTCCGTTAAAGTAAATGATCCTCTTTTTCGTGAGATAGAGTCAGCTTATCTGCTTTCGGGAGATGGGAAAACGGCATTCATTGAAATGTCCGAAGCCTCAGGGTATAAATTATTGGCCAAATCGGAAATGAACTGCATGCACACCACTTCTTTGGGAACAGGTCAAATGATCGTGGATGCGATGGAAAAAGGGGCGAAGAACATTGTTCTTGGTATTGGGGGTAGTGCTACCAATGACGGAGGCATGGGGATGGCCATGGCTTTGGGATATGAATTTTTGGACAAGGACGGACAAATTTTGGAACCTGTGGGGAGGAATCTTATTCATGTAAAACACATCAGCAAGGAAAAAGTTCATGCCAAATTATCTGAAATCAATGTTCAAGTGGCCTGCGATGTCAATAATCCCTTGCATGGCAAACAAGGCGCGGCCCACATATACGGACCCCAGAAGGGAGCCTCTCCAGATGAAGTGGTCTTTTTGGACCAAGGTTTGGAAAGTTTTGCGCAAGTACTCCAAGCTGTTTTTTATGTGGATGTACAGCAAATCCCGGGAGCTGGTGCCGCAGGAGGTATGGGAGCAGGGACCCATGTTTTTTTGAATGCCCATTTAACCCCGGGGGTGGACTTGGTGATGCAATTGGCCCGTTTTGATGATGCTTTGGAAAATGCTGATTGGGTCATCACTGGCGAAGGACAAATGGATGGTCAGACCTTTTCTGGAAAAACCATCAATGGGGTAGTGCGCTCGGCCCGGGCAAAAAATATTCCAGTTGCCGCTTTTTGCGGTTCCATGGAGGTTTCCATTGAGGATATGCAGAAGATGGGACTACAGTATGGGGTTTCCATTTTGAACCATGTGGGCAATTTGGAGGATGCCAAGGCCAAAAGCTACCGGAATTTGGAATTGGCCAGTTACAATTTTGCCAGTCTTTTGAAACAGACTCAAGTTTAATTAAGAGTTGGACTTCCCTCGCATCATCTTAAATTCCAACGAAGTTTTTACAGCTTTCCATTCGCTGTCCAAAATGGAAAAAAGGACTGTATCTCGAATAACTCCCCTTTCATCAATTCGATGGTTTCTTAGGATTCCTTCTTGTTTGGCCCCTAATCGAAGAATGGCATTGCGCGAAGGAAAATTATGAAAATGGGTCTTGAACTCCACCGCAATACAATCCAACACTTCAAAAGCGTGTTTCAAGAGTAGATACTTGCATTCGGTATTGACCCCGGTTCGCTGTACCCGTTCAGCGTACCAAGTGGCCCCGATTTCAACCCTTCTGTGTTGGGCATCGGCATTCAGATAGCGGGTACTGCCTACAACGGTATTGGTTTTTTTATCGATGATAGCGAATGGAAGTGCCCTGTCCGCTTTTTGTTCCGAAAAGGCAATACCCATATAAGTGTCAATGGTGTCGGCGGATGGAACGGAAGTATACCACAACTCCCACAGTTTACCATCTGAAGCTGCGGAGACCAAAGCGTCTCTGTGTTCGGCTAGCATAGGGACCAGCTTTACCAACTCTCCTTCCAGCGTAATGGGTTGCAACCAAGGTGCCATAGAATTTATTTAATGTTGATTTTACCAAAGGTATTATGCTTGGCTCAATTTTACACAACAAAAAAGCCGGGATATGCTCCCGGCCCATATGTCAATCAAAAAACGAAATCTGAAAAAGGAAATTATATTTCCCTGAATTCCTCTACAGAGAAAAAGTCTTTATCGGTATTGTCAATAAAGTAAATACCTTTCGTTACAAAATACTGCATGGTTTTGTCGTCTACCTTGACGGCAAATCCCTTTTTTGTGGGAACTACCTTAAAACTATCGGTTACGGACCGTCTGTATTTTAAGACCATATAGTGATCATAATTTTGATCATTGTCTTTGTCCACGGCAATGAGTTTGGTAACTACTGCCGGTTTCTCTTTTCTATTTTGATTAACTTGACTCATCTCTTTTTGTTTCAAGACCATGGGGTAATTTCTATGCTCCATGACCTTAAGGTTGTATGGAACCTCGGTGCCATCTTTTTCAATTGAAAAAGTTTTATGGATGGTGGCGTTCATATGACCAGAGTCTTGGCTTTGGGCATATCCTGCCATACCGGTTAGTATAAAAATTGATAAGAATGTTGTTAGGGTTTTCATGTGTAACTGTTTTGAATGATATATATTTCTTTCTCGAGGGATGGTCAAGAATTATTTGAGATAAGAAGTGAACATCCAATTTCTTTTTTCCATGTGCATAAGGAAATCGGTGAGGATTTGCTCCGTGGCCACATCACCACTTTCCAAGGCGGCATTGATGCCGTCTAGCATATTGTTATGTAGTATTTCATAATTGTTTAGTACTTCCCGCACCATTTCTATGGCGGACAGTTCTTTTTCAGGTTCCTTTATGGTAGAAAGCTCAATGGTTTTCTTTAGGGTGAAGTTGGGTTTTACACCAAAGACGCGAATGCGCTCTGCTACAATATCAATGTTTTCCTTGGTGGTGTTGTATTCTTTTTCAAATACTTCATGGAGTTCAAAAAATTCTGGACCTTCAATATTCCAATGAAAATTTCTCAGTTTATTGTAGAATACCTGATAGTTGGCAAGTAGAGTATTTAGGGTGACTACAATTTCGGCAGTCTCCAAATAGGTAAAACCTAATTTTTTAAATGTCTTGTTTTTTGTTTTTACAGTTTCCATTTTTTGTGTTTTTCTGATTCGACTTTGTGTTTAATTTGATGCATACCCTATTTGGTCCATAAATCGGACGTAATAAGAAATGCATTTTTGTACGCTGGGTTGTGGGAAAAGAAGATTCCCCAATATGGATATAAGGGTCAATTGCTCGACCTAGAAGGCAATAGGATTGAAGTCTGTTTTTATGTTATCCATACTATAAATATAGAAGTATATTTCAGAAAATCAAGTATTTAACATGGTTTAACGTCTCTAAACACTCTATTAACAGTTTTGAGATAGTATTTTATTCGTTGTCACGACTTCGCACAATAAAATCCTTGTTGAGAGCAACGTATATATCGGCAGAAATATCAATGACATACTCTTTGTCGCTATTAAAGACTTTTTGGGACTCTCCATTTTGATTGTCATGCTCTTGGATGTAGATGGTTTCCATTTTATCATATAATCGTTTTCCAAGACTAAAGCGTTTTACTACTGTGTATTTGTGGATGCACCGTATGATCATTTGTGTTGTTTGGTTGAGTTTCATCTTAAGACACTCTTTGGATGTATTTGGTCACTCTCCTTTTGATTGTTGCTTGATTTAATCAATCGGCGCCTATATCAAATTTCAATCATTTACATACGTTTACAAACGAAAACAAATGATTTCAAACCGATTATTGCTTTGAACGGCTGCTAAGTTTGCCCTGTCGAACAAAACCTATTCGATAGTAGTAACTGTTTAACGCTTAAATCTTAAATCATGAATTCACTACGAAACAAAGTACAGTTAATTGGTAACCTGGGGAACGACCCAGAAATCATCACTATGGAAAATGGAAACAAACTGGCCAAGTTCTCTGTGGCCACTAATGAATCCTACAAAAATGGAGATGGGGAAAAAGTAACCGATACGCAATGGCACAATGTTGTTGCTTGGGGGAAAATGGCTGAGATAGCCGAGAGTTATCTTGTCAAGGGAAAGGAAGTCATCATTGAAGGGAAGTTGATGTCCCGTGCCTATGAAACCAAGGAAGGTGAGAAACGGTATGTCACTGAAATTAAATGCAATGAGCTTTTAATGATAGGTAAATAAGACGATTCCTACATGTGAACGAGAAAGGGGGCAGTTTGTCCCCTTTCTTTTTGTTTACTATGACTTCATGATATCTTAAAGTAAATAGATGCAAGCTTTGGGGTACTTGTTCGTCTTACTAAAAAAAGATTGCCATGAAAGCTATGATCCCCTTCATATTGTTCCTTTGCTTTGGACCATTGTTATTGGCCCAACAGGAGAGTATTGTACCTCAAAACTTTAGATTTTATGAGGATCTAGCCCTTCGTGATGCGCAATATGAGCAGAAATTGGAAGCCATGGACCTACAGGATGAACTGGATTATTGGACGGACCAGCATAATTATGAGCGCCAATTGGGAACAGAAAACTTTACGGCCTATCTGGTATACATGAAAAGCAAAAAGGAGGCCTATCAACGGCACCTACAAAATTGTACGGAAGGCTGTATCCATAGCAGACGTTTTTTTGAAAGGGCCCATGAGTATCTTTCTTCTTCGGATACGGAATACTTAAAACAGCTAATGGAAAATGGAATGGTCTTGAACACTTCCCCAAAAAGAAACCAATAAGACTAAAAAATCCACCAATTGGTGGATTTTACGCAACTTTCTTTAAAAGGTCAAAACAAGGACAGCGCTTGCAACGCTTGTTTTCTCCCTTTTTATATTTTTTACAGCACTTGGTCTTGCAGTTAGTAACCTGAAGTTCTTTCAACAAGGCCTTTTTCTGTTTTTTTTCTTCTTTTTTCTTCTTCTTTCCCATCTATCAACACAGTGGATGGGCAAAAATAATTATTTTAAATCAATCTAAATAAAAAATTATTAACAATTGTTTGATTCCCAAGCTAAAAACGAAGGGCAACTCCCATGGTATTTGGGCCAAAGGAAAGGTTCCAGCTTAATTTTGATTGGTTGTCATTGTATTTCTCATCGTATTTGGAATCCAAGTACTTGTCTATGGATTCTACAATAAAAATGCTCAGTACAGTGCTAAAAGCAACATCAGAAACCCAATGGAAATCATCCACAACCCGGACCATACCGGGAATCATGCCAACGGTATATAATCCTGCTTTCACCCAAGGACTTTTAAATTGCTTGGCAATGGCATATGCGTTGCTAAAAGCCAACATGGCATGACCAGATGGGAAGGAGTCATAATCATATACACGGTCCAAGTGCAATGGGTCAAACGTACTGGAACTGGCTCCACTTTTTGGTCTTGCCCTACCTATGATACGCTTGCTCACCTGTTGTAAAAACCCACCTGCCGTGGCAGACGAAATCAGGAGCACCCCGGTCCGTCTCAGTTTTTCATTTTTGGTAAAGAGTCCGGCCAAATATACTCCTCCTGTGAGCATATAATTGTTTTCAGGACTGCCGTACTCATGTCCATAGTCAATCACAAAATCAGGAATGTCTTTGCGAAAACCGTTTTTCCAATCGTTGAGCTCGTCATCCACGGTAAAAAGAAGCAAGGTGCCCCCAGTCAGATATCCAAAATTGGCCCAATCGTTTCCTTGCCAATGAAATGGCCGTGAATAGGCATGGCCAACCCCGCCAAAAATGTTTCCAACATCATAGGTGAAGTTGTTCCAGAGGTTTTTCTCTTTTGTTGGTTGTAATTCTTGACCTGCTACGGGAATCACAATTAAGATAATAATGAAGTATTTGAACAATTTCATGGCGATTGAAAATAAAAATTAGGCGATAAAATTACGAATAAATGTCCTGCGCCAATCTAAAGGTATTGGCATGGGCTTCTACAATAACCTTAATGTCGGGAGAATACCCTCCTCCCATACAGCATTGTACTGGAATTTTTGCATCATAACACATTTCCAGCACGGAGCGGTCACGTTCTCTGCATCCCTCCAAACTCATGGCCAAGGTGCCCAATTTGTCGGAGGCCAGTACGTCCACACCGCAGAGATAGAAGATGAAATCCGGTTGTACTTTATCCAAAAGGCCGGGTAGGGTGTGCTTTAAAATGGAAAGGTATGCTTGGTCCGTGGTACCTTTTTCCAGAGGGATATCCAAGTCCGAAGTTTCCTTTTTGAAGGGATAATTGCCCCTTCCATGCATGGAAAACGTAAAAATAGTGGGGTCGTCCTGAAAAATTTCGGCAGTACCGTTGCCTTGATGTACATCTAAGTCAATAATTAAAATGTTCTTGGCCAAGTCTTTTTTTTGAAGATATCTGGCCGCTATGGCTTGGTCGTTCAATAGGCAAAAAGCTTCGCCTCTGTTGGAATATGCATGATGGGTTCCTCCTGCGATATTCATGGCAATACCATGTTCAAGTGCAAATTCACAACCCTTGATTGTGCCATCTGCAATAATCTGTTCACGTTTCACCAATTCGTCACTTAAGGGAAAACCTATTTTTCGAATGGCACGTTTATCTAGATGTAGGTTAATCAAATCCTCATAATATGCTTCGGTATGAACAGCCAAAATAGATTTGACATCAGGAAAAGAGGGTTCAAAGAAGTTTTCTTTGCCGCAGGTACCTTCATGAAGAAGCTGTTGGGGCAACAACTCATACTTGATCATGGGAAACCGATGCCCTTCCGGTAATGGATGCCTGTAAATGGAATGGTAGGCTATTTTTAGCATTGAATTCCCTTATTTGTGAAGAGCCAGTTGAATACGTTTTCTAGAAACATCCACATCCAACACCTTGACCACTACTTGCTGATGTAAGCTTACGTGCTCATTGACGTCCTTCACGAAAGTATCTGAAAGATTGGAAATATGGATGAGTCCACTTTCCTTGATACCGATGTCCACAAAACAACCAAAATTGGTAATATTGTTTACAATGCCCGGCAATAATTGTCCTTCTCTTAAATCGGTTATTTCCTTGATGTTTTGATTAAAGGTAAACACCTTGGCTTTTTCCCTGCGGTCCAAACCAGGTTTTTCCAATTCTCCTAGAATATCCTTCAAAGTAGGAAGCCCAATATCATCCGTACAATAAGATGTTAGGTCGATGTTATGCAGGATGGATTTATTGCCAACAATCTCTTTCAAGGAAATGCCTTGGTCTTTCACCATTTTTTCAACTATGCCATAACTTTCTGGGTGAACAGCCGAGTCGTCCAATGGATTTTCACCCTCTTTGATACGCAGGAATCCGGCACTTTGCTCAAAGGCCTTTCCACCAAGCCGGGGTACTTTTTTAATTTGGTCCCTGCTGGTAAAGGTCCCATGTTCATTGCGATAGGTGACAATGTTTTCAGCCAGTTTCGGACCAATGCCCGATACATAACTGAGGAGGGGCACACTGGCGGTATTGATGTTGACCCCGACGGAATTGACACAACTCTCCACCACGGTGTCCAAGGAGGTTTTCAATTGGGTTTGGTCCACATCGTGTTGGTATTGGCCCACCCCAATGGATTTGGCATCTATTTTCACCAATTCGGCCAAGGGGTCTGCCAAACGGCGCCCAATGGAAACTGCCCCTCGGACAGTAACATCGTAGTTTGGGAATTCATCCCTGGCAATTTTGGAGGCCGAATAGATGGAAGCTCCTGCTTCACTGACCACAAAAACCTCAATGGGGTTTTTAAATGCAATACGTTTTACCAGTTGTTCCGTCTCTCGTGATGCGGTGCCATTACCAATGGCAATGGCCTCAATTTTGTACGCATCGACCAAGGAACTTATCTTTTTGATGGCCCCTGCACTGTCCCGTTGGGGTGGATGGGGGTAAATCGTCTCATTATGTTTTAGCTCGCCATGAGAATCCAAACAAACCACTTTGCAACCTGTTCTGAAACCCGGGTCTATGGCTAGAATCCTTTTTTCACCCAAAGGGGAACCCAACAACAATTGTTTTAGGTTTTTGGAGAATACCTGTATGGCAGAAGTATCCGCTTTTTCTTTGGCAGCCTTTAACAGCTCGTTGGAAAGTGAGGGGAACAAAAGTCGTTTGTAGGCATCCGCTATGGCCAGTTCAATCTGTTGTGAACAGGCGTTGTTTGATTTGATGACGCGCCTTTCCATCATATCAAGTGCCCTATCATCATCAATTTCAATCTTAACCCGGATAAACCCTTCCTTTTCTGCTCGCATGATGGCTAAAAAGCGGTGGGAGGGGCAACGGTCCAGTGGCTCGCTCCAATCGAAATAGTCACGGAACTTTTGGGCTTTTTCGTCCTCTTTTTTGGTTTTGATGACCTTGGTGGTGATGAAAGCATGGCGTTCCAACTGGTTGCGCAGCTGGTTACGGATATCTGAACGTTCATTGATCCATTCAGCAATGATGTGGCGGGCGCCTTCCAGAGCCTCATCTTCATTGTTGACGTCCTTGCCCAAATATTTGGAGGCGATGAATTCAATCTCATCACTCCGCTGGGCCATGATAATTTTTGCCAAGGGTTCCAACCCATTTTTTCGGGCGGTTTCGGCTTTGGTCTTTTTACTTTTCTTGAAAGGGAGGTAAAGATCTTCCAGGCTGGTAAGGTCGGTACAGTTCTGGAACTTTGCCTTCAACTCCGGAGTGAGTTCGCCCTGTTCCTCTACGGCTTTGATAATGGCGGATTTCCGCTTTTCCAGAGCCTCAAACTGGGTTTTATACTGTACAATGGCCCCAATTTGGACTTCATCCAGATTGCCGGTACGTTCTTTTCGATAACGGGAAATAAAGGGAACGGTACAATCTTCGTTCAACAAGGCCACGGTATTTTCCACACTCTTTTCCGAAAGCTGGGTGTGGTGCACGATATAAGGAACAAGTTGCATGATGTTTGTTTAGTAGTTGTCACTTCGAGCGTAGTCGAGAAGTCTTATAATCCAAATTTTCAAGGAAGGTCTCGACTGCGCTCGACCGGATAGTTTCTTTGAATGTGAATTAACTTATACCTTCCCCATTCCCAACTCCATCTTCATCTGGGTTGACGAACACCAGTTTTCCCTCTTGGTTTTCGGTCATCAAGATCATCCCTTGACTTTCTACGCCGCGCAATTTTCTAGGGGCAAGATTCACCAAAACGGTTACTTTTTTTCCTACGATATCTTCAGGCTTAAAACTTTCGGCGATTCCGGATACAATGGTTCGGGTGTCCAATCCGGTATCTACTTTCAACACCAAGAGCTTGTTGGCCTTGGGCATTTTTTCGGCTTCTACAATGGTACCCACCCGCATATCCAGTTTGGTGAAATCGTCAAAAGTGATGGTGTCTTTTTCAGGGGTCACGGCTTTGTCCATTTGTGCATTTACTTTTTTGGTAGCTTCCAGTTTGTCCAATTGTTGTTGGATCTCCGCATCTTCAATTTTTCTGAAGAGGAGTTCACTTTGATTTATAGTGTGTCCTGCAGGGAGTAAAGTTTCCTCGGAACTCATATTGCTCCAGCCAATAGATTTCTCACTTTCGTTCGAAATGACTTCGTTTTTGTCATTCTGAACAACGCGAAGAATCTTTTTCAATTTATCTGAAGTGAAGGGCAAAAAGGGTTCACTGAGAATGGCCAATCCAGTGGCAATCTGAAGCGCAACGTACATAATGGTCTTTACCCGTTCCTCATCGGTCTTTATCAACTTCCATGGCTCTTCATCGGCCAAGTATTTGTTACCCAATCGGGCCAAGTTCATTAGTTCCTGACTGCCTTCACGAAAGCGGTACCGCTCCAAGGAGTTGGACAGAATTTCTGGAAAGCCCTTAAGGGCTTGTAGGGTTTGCTTGTCCAAATCGGTGAAGGTGTTGGGTGTAGGTACAACACCATTGTAATATTTATGGGTCAATACCGCCACACGGTTCACGAAATTCCCGAAAATGGCCACCAACTCATTGTTGTTGCGAGCTTGAAAATCTTTCCAAGTAAAATCGTTGTCCTTGGTCTCTGGGGCGTTGGCGGTCAATGCGTAGCGAAGCACATCTTGCATATCCGGAAATTCTTCCAAGTATTCGTGCAGCCAAACGGCCCAATTCTTTGAAGTGGAAAGCTTGTTGCCCTCCAAGTTCAAGAATTCATTGGCGGGTACATTTTCCGGCAAAACAAAATCGCCATGTGCCTTGAGCATGCTCGGGAAGATGATGCAGTGGAACACAATATTGTCCTTGCCTATAAAATGGACCAGCTTGGTATCCTTGTCCATCCAATAGGATTTCCAATCCTTTCCTTCACGTTCGGCCCATTCCTTGGTGGAGGAAATATATCCGATGGGCGCATCGAACCAGACGTAGAGCACTTTCCCTTCGCCACCTTCCACGGGAACGGGTATTCCCCAATCCAAATCTCGGGTTACGGCACGGGGTTTCAGCCCGTCATCAATCCATGATTTGCATTGGCCATAAACGTTGGGTTTCCAATCGGATTTATGACCTTCCAGAATCCATTCTTTGAGAAAATCTTCATAGCGGTCCAAGGGTAAGAACCAGTGTTTGGTCTTTTTAAGCACTGGAACTCCACCGGTTATGGTTGATTTTGGGTTGATGAGGTCTGTGGCATTCAAGGACGAACCGCAGTTTTCACATTGATCACCATAGGCTTCCTCATGACCACATCGAGGGCAAGTACCCACCACAAATCTATCTGCCAAAAACTGTTGAGCTTCCTCATCAAACAATTGCTCGGTCTCCTCTTCGATAAAATCATCTTGCTCGTACAGTTTTTTGAAGAAATCCGATGCAGTCTGATGGTGTACCTTAGCAGATGTTCGGGAATAGTTATCAAAAGAAATCCCGAATTCGGCAAACGATTTTTTTATGATGCCGTGGTACTTGTCTATAATCTCTTTTGGGGAGACCCCTTCTTTTTTGGCCTTCATAGGGATGGCCACACCGTGTTCGTCACTACCGCAGATAAAGGCAACATCCTGTCCTTTTAGTCTAAGGTAGCGTGAATAGATATCGGCTGGAACGTACACCCCCGCCAAATGGCCAATGTGAATGGGGCCATTGGTGTAGGGTAGCGCAGCTGTAATGGTGTATCTTGAAGGAGACGTTGTCTTGGGCATGTATTGTGTAATTAGGCCTCAAAAATACTCATTTTGGAAGAAGCCTAAAATGCCTTGCGACGAAAAAGCAAAACCTCCAAATTGTGCAGCCCAAAATTGGGGTGTGGGGTTGCACAACAAGAGGCTTTTTTGAATAAATGATTAAGTATCCCGCTTTTTTACATGATCATTACGGATTTGCTCATTCGTTGATCCGCAACGGATATTCTATAAATGTATTTCCCAGTGGAAAGACTATCTCTCATACGCTCCCTAATATTGATTTCGGTGGAACCTTCCAACATCATCTCATTGAAGACCGTTCCCACTTTTTGCCCAAGAATATTAAAAAGCTCAATATCCACATGCGCAGCAAAAGGCATCTCCAAATGAATATGCGGTGCCCTTTGGTTTGGGTAGTAGGGGGTATGTACAATATTGTTCAACAAATCTGGGTTTGGATCTGTACCATCTTCACTTGGGGGTGTTTCCGGGAAGGTTGGTGGGTCGTTGTCCATGGCAATATCGTCAAACTCTTCACCACTACAGTTGAACCCAAGGTCAATGGCCCGGTACTGATACCCCAATAAGTGTTGTTCCACGGATGCTCTTGGCACACAAAGCCATTCGGCTAAAACAGTACCATAAAGGTCCCTGAAATCCATAGTATATTCCAGATTTCCTCTACTATTTGGACTGTCCAGCGAAGGGTGGTCCCCTACAAAGGCGCTACCGCTTAATCCAGAACCAAAGAAAAGTGTGGGGGCGGCCTTACCGTGGTCGGTACCGTTGGAACCATTTTCAAAAATCCTTCGGCCAAACTCGGAGAAGGTCATACTCAATACCTTATCATCTTGTTCGGTACAGGCCAAATCTTCATAAAAATTGTTGATGGCTATAGAAAGTGTGGACATCAACCGTTCATGTGCAATTGGCTGATTGCCGTGGGTGTCAAACCCGCCCATGGAAATCATGTACACTTTAGTGCCAAGTCCGCCTTTGATCAATTTGGCCAAAAGCGACAATTGTCTGGCAAAACCATTGTCTTGATACTCTACACATCGGAGTGCATCACCACGTTCGTATGCCTCATGGATTTTGCCTGCATACTCATAGGTGGTATTGGCCACACCACGCAAAAAACGTAATTGATCACCGTACATACAGTCATCAAATGGAGCATTTTGAATATCATAGAAGTAACCGGTTTCGGCAATTTGTTCCAATTGCTCCACATTGTTGGTTACAAATGCGTAATTGGTTTCGTCACCTTGGAAGACCAAATTGGCCAAGTTGCCAATTTGTATGGCTGCAGGCGCCTCGGGTGGATTGATCAAATAATCTGGATACAGTTCTTCAAAGTGCCTGCCCATCCAGCCAGTGGGTTCTCCACTAAAACCTGTGGTGTTTAGGTCGGTATTGGCAAAAATATCGGACCCGGTAAAATGGGATAGACTTTGGTTTTGGTACCCAACCCCATGAACGGCCTTGAACTGGCCATCGCCCCAAAGAGATTCCAGAGCGTTCATATAAGTGGGGACCCCAAAATCATCGGTAAGTTTTAGGATTTTACTTTCCGGGATGTAGATATTGGGCCTAGCATTTGCATAGGTGTCGTATTGTTGAATGGGAATTACCGTGCTTAAGCCATCATTTCCCCCAGATAATCTAATAAGTACCAGAATATTGTCCGTTTCGGCTGCAGCAATGGCAGCAGAAAGGGGAGAAGGGGCAGAGGCGGAAATAAGGTTGCTTCCCAAGAACATGGATCCTGACCCAGCGATGCCCAGTGCTTGGATAAAGGAACGCCTGCTCCAGTTTTTATGTTCCAAATCGTGGCCATCATGTTCGAGGCCCTTGTATGGTGATGATGTATTATGGTTGTGATGAGAATCGCACATGGTAGTAGGGTTATTTTAGTTGGAATTCGGGTTCTCTGGACAAGTGTCTTAGCAACACATAAACTTGTGTAGGCACTTCCATACTTACGGAAAGTGTCCAAAGGCTCAATCCGCCTGCAATGTAGTCAGGGGAATAGTACTCTTCCGGAACATCGTCTATTTTGAAGGCATCCATGGCCTTTTCAAAATCGGCATCTGTTAAAAGGCCTTTCGGTGTAAACTTGTCCACCAAGGCGCGGACCACGATCTCTGGGTTGCTGGTATTGCTGTTGGCTGCACCAACGGCGTCCATGGCCAGGGTCCTAAATTGCTCCGGGTCTGCTTGGAAAAAACGTTCCAAGAACACTTCCGATGTCAACCAACGACCAATAATAAAATTGGTATTGATCCACTGCCGGTCCCGTTGCCAACCTTCCACTTCGGGTGGGTCAAAGAAATCTTGACCAATCAATGCGCATGAGTCCATTATATTGATAATGGTCATATCATCATAGGAAAAGTTGGTTTCCTTCAATAAATTGAAATAAAGATCTGCTGGACTCTTTATTATGACCCCAATCGCTGTTTCATCAAAAAAGTGTTGACTTTTAAAGAGCTGTCGCAATACGGGGGCAATCTCAAAATTGTTTGCAATAAAAGTTTGTGCAAGGCCATCTATAATTTGAGGTGCAATGCCATTGCCATCATCTCCTGTGGAATCCGGATGCACAAAAAACTCGTAAAGTTTTTTACAAATGAACCATGCAATTTCGTTGGGGCGTTCGTTGAAAAGGATATCAATGACATCATCATAGTCCCAATTGCCAGTTTGCCCAAATATAGTTTTGTTCTCTGTGCTAAAATCTTCGGCATTAAAGGTTACTTGTGTACATCCTTCCTCTCCTCTTTCAGTATACCCTGATAGTGCTTTTGAGGTTTCAATGATGTCCTCTTCGGTATACCCATTACCATCCCCAAGTGTAAAAAGTTCGTAAAGTTCACGAGCATAGTTTTCGTTGGGGTTGTTCCCCCGGTTTCTAACCCCATCCAAATAGTACAACATGGCACTGGTGAGGCCAATCTCGCTGGTGAACGTTTTAAAATTGCCCAATGAATTGCGTTGAAGGCAATTGATATAGTAGTATAGAAATTGGGTACAATTATAGATTTCCAACTGGGTTACAAAGTGGTTGCTCCAGAAAAAGCTCAACCTGTCTCGCAGGCCATTGTCCATAAGGGCATTTCCGTAGGCGGCGGTAAAGTCTTCTAGCTGGGCGCGTCTCATTTGGCGTGCCAAATCATCGTCATCGGGATAATTGGCATCGGTCCAATCCGCCCATTCAGGGGCTGGAATGACTGGAGCTGCAAGTGCTTGATCTACTAAACTGTCCACTAGATTGTTTGCGGTCTGTCCTGTGGCAGCATTAATAGTTTGTACGGAGGCGCTAAAGCCCAGTCTCCGATATAGATGCGCAGCCCGTAAATCATCCAATGGAATAGTGTACGGCGCTAAGGTCGAGGTGTTACAATTGATGAAGTACTCCATAGCAAAGTCTGGCGTTAATTTGGTACATAGTTTGGGGCAACTATATGTTTATGCTAATGTTGGATGTGGTTCAATTGGGCCAACAAATTACAATCTTAACGTTCTGTATCCCATGAACTACCAATTTTTTCGATGAAATGCATGTTTTTTTCACTAATTTTCTATTTCGATGGCAAAACACACCGAATTTGGAAGACTGGGAGAGCAATTGGCAGTTGATTTTTTGTTGCATAATAGGTATAAAATATTAGCCAGAAACTACCGATATCTCAAAGCAGAAATAGACATCATCGCCCAAAAAGGAAATGCCCTGGTTGTTGTAGAGGTAAAGTCAAGGAATATGGGCTTTTTAGAAGATATTTCCAATACTGTAAACCGTAAAAAAGTAAGTTTACTCACCCTTGCTGCCAATCAATTTGTACAAGATCGGGATTTAGAAGTTGAGGTTAGATTTGATATTGTCAAAGTAGTTAAGAATGGTAATGGTTTTGAAATAGAGCATCTTGAAAATGCATTTTATTATTTTTAACCATTTGTTTGTTTTGTAACAACATGTTATTTTTGTAGCAAAGCCAAACTAAACCAAAAAAATGAAAACAATCTCTGCGGTAGTTGAACATTACATTAAAAAGAAACCTTTTTTGCAAACTGCCCTTGCACAGGGCATCATTAACCTAACGTCTCTTTCGAGGCAGATCAAGCCCGAAATTGCCGATGAATTGGGTAAGGATGTAAAAGATGGGGCCATCGTCATGGCTCTCAAAAGACTTTCAGATGATCTCGAGTTCCGGGCTACGCACAGAATTGTAAAGGTCCTCAAGAATATTGGGGAGATTACCGTACGCTCCAATCTAACAGATTATACCTTTTTGGCCTCCGATACCATTCTAGAACAACAGGCCCGACTTTTGGAGGAAGTGAATATCAACCAAGATGTGTTCTACACGTCGTCACGGGGGGTCAATGAAATTAATATTGTGATCAGCAATATTATGGATCGGGTAGTGGAAAAGTATTTTAAAAGCGAGCGTTGTACCCAAAAAGTTGAGGGGCTTTCCTCGATTACCGTAAAGCTCCCATCGGAAAATGTGTCGGTACCTGGAATCTATTACTTCATTTTCCAGCGATTGGCCTGGGAAGGCATCATTTTGTACGAAGTGATCTCCACGACCAATGAGTTTACCATTTTAGTCAATGAAGAGCAGGTTGATGTGGCCTTTAAGACCATCAAAGACCTGAAGCTCCTTTAATGTTTTAATTCCTGCAAGAGGGAATTTAAATCCAGAGACTTGGTGTACATATCCAATGTGCCATCATTTTTCTGTGGCCAGATTTCCCTTGGTTTGTCCCAATACAGTTCAACGCCGTTTCCATCGGGATCATCCAGATATAGGGCTTCTGAAACCCCATGGTCTGCAGCACCTGTCAATGGGTAATCTGCTTCCAACAAACGATTTAAAATAGTGGCCAAATCCTTTCGGGTTGGGTAAAGAATGGCCGTGTGGAACAATCCTACAGTATTCTTGGGTGCAGGAGGCGCATTTTTGCTTTGCCAAGTGTTCAATCCAATGTGGTGATGGTACCCTCCTGCCGAAATAAAAGCAGCTTGGTCTCCATAGGTCTGGGTCAACTCAAAACCCAAAAGCCCACAATAAAAGTCAAGGGCACGTTGTAAATCCGAAACTTTAAGGTGTATGTGACCAATTCGGGTTTGGGATGGAATGGAATAAGCGGTAGTCTTGTTCATAAAAGCATTTTTTATAAAAATAACCATTGAAAACGTTCCAATAACAATTGTTAACTTCAAACCATCTTTAAGTTTATTTGCCATATGAAATCAATATTGAAGCTTACGTTACTTTTAAGTGTATTGGGCTATACACCCTTAATGGCGCAAGACTTGCATTTTCCCGAGCGAAATGAACCTTGGAAAGTGGCTGAAAAAAATCAATTTATATATGATCTACAGCAATTGAACAAGGCTGTGGAGTTTGCCAAGGCGAATGAATATTCCGGGTCCCGGGATTTGCGCCGTGCCATTCTGGAAGGTTTTGAACGAGAGCCCTTTCATGAAATTTTGGGCCCCACCAAAAAGCGGGGTGGCCCTGCGGGACTTATTTTGAAGGATGGCTATGTACTTGCTTCATGGGGAGATACTAAGCGGGTAGACATGACCTTCAGCGTTACCAAGAGCTTTTTGTCCACCGTTGCCGGATTGGCGGAAGATGTTGGATTGATTCAGGATACCAAGGACAAAGTGGCCAATTATGTTTGGGACGGTACTTTTGATGGGGAGCATAACGCCAAAATAACCTGGGAACATCTATTACAGCAAAATTCGGATTGGTCCGGAGAGCTTTGGGGTTTGAAGGACTGGGCGGACCGTCCGCCCAATGAAGGGGGACTGGACGACTGGAAATTTAGAAAGCTTAACGAACCGGGTACGGTCATGGAATACAATGATGTAAGGGTGAATGTCTTGGCCTATTCCTTGACCAATGTGTGGCGAAAGCCTTTGCCAATGGTCTTAAAGGAGCAATTGATGGATCGTATTGGGGCGACCACCACTTGGCGTTGGTATGGCTATGATCATGTTTGGACCGAAATAGATGGGCTACAGATGAAGTCGGTCACGGGAGGCGGACATTCAGGTGCCGGTTTATTTATCTCCACCGAAGATATGGCCCGTTTTGGAATGGTGTTTCTGAACCATGGTAAGTGGGACCAACAACAGTTGGTCAGTCCGGAGTGGATTAAAAAGGCCACACAGCCTTCAGTGCCCAATGTAAATTATGGATATATGTGGTGGCTCAACCAAAAAGGTCCACGGCATTGGGAAGGGGTGCCTGAGCACTTGTTCTATGCTGCTGGGTTTGGAGGCAATTTTATTGTGGTGGACCAAAAAAATGGATTGCTCATCGTAACCCGATGGCTGGAACCTTCAAAAATCGGGGAGTTTGTAAAGCAGGTGTACGAAGCATTTTAAACGTGTTTTTATGCCAAGTTGATATCACAAAACCCAAATTGAATGGTATTTTCTGGGTCTGATGGATTATCATAGGTCTTTCAGACCTTTTCTCCAATGTTGAATGGGATAGGGGCCTTGAAAATAGGTCCGTCAAAACAGAACGTATGGTATTCCCCGTTTTCACCACAAGGATCAACATCTGATGGAAATTTGTTTAGGAGTTCTTGGGACAATTCCTGTCCCAAAAAGGATGCGTCCAATTTTGAGTTATTGATGCAAATAATCACTGCCCGAAACCCCAATCCCAAGAATTCTTCTATCAATTGTTTGGTGTCTTTTTTCCATAATGGAAAAAGTGTGGTCAATCCATAAGGTTGAAGCATGTCCTCCCGATATTGCTTTAGGTCTTCCAGAAAGATGTCCCCAAAGCCCGTATGGGTATACCCTTCGGACCGTAATTGGGTAACTGTGTTCCGCATCAACTCATTGTATTGTTCCATACTAGGTTTTTCAGGAACTTCAAGGACCTCCAAAGGAATGCCAACAGATGCTGCCTGGGCTTCCAGAACGTTTCTGGGCAAGCCATGCATTGAAACTCTGTTGTAATGCGCATTTACCGTAGTCAGCAATCGGTCAATATCATAATGGCCTTGTTTCAACAGATAGTGGAGTGCCAATGCGGAATCCTTGCCGGAACTCCAGTTGAAATAGGTCTTTGGTTTCTGTGACATAATAGGGAATTGGACTATGATACCGCTACTTTCTGGGGGCTAAGGGGTTCCAAAACCTTTAACGCCTTTTCCACACTGGTTACCCGGTCGAATACCAACAATAATCGTAGCCCATTTCGGGTCTGTTTTTCCTTGAGTTTGGCTTGTTGGGGATGGTGTTGTACATATTGCAATACTTGGGTGAAGGCGGCAGTTTGGTAAAACTTCGATTGTTGGTCTGCGATGAAATAGCCCATGAATTTGCCTTTTTTCATGATGACCTTTTCCAGACCAATATGCGTGGCGATCCATTTGACCCGAATGGAATTCAACAAGTCCACGGCCTGTTGCGGCAGTTCCCCAAAACGGTCGACCAACTCGGATTCATATTTTACGAGCCCTTCCTCATCTTTGATTTCATTCAGTTGGGTGTAGAGGTTCAATCGTTCCGTGATGTTGTTGATATAGTCATCTGGGAAGAGCAGTTCAAAATCCGTATCCAGTTGAATGTCCTTCACAAAAACTTTTTCCTTGTGGCCTTCCACTTCCTCGTACAATTCCTTGAACTCATTTTCCTTGAGCTCCTCTATGGCCTCGGTCAAGATTTTTTGATAGGTCTCAAACCCAATTTCGTTGATGAAACCACTCTGTTCCCCGCCCAACAGATCTCCGGCACCACGGATTTCCAAATCCTTCATGGCAATGTTGAATCCACTTCCCAAATCGGTAAATTGTTCCAAGGCCTCGATACGTTTTCGGGCGTCGGGAGTCATGACCTCATACGGAGGAGTGATAAAGAAACAGAACGCCTTTTTGTTGCTTCGGCCTACACGGCCCCGCATTTGATGCAGGTCGCTCAAGCCAAAATTGTTGGCATTGTTGATGAAAATGGTGTTGGCGTTGGTCACATCCAATCCACTTTCCACAATGGTGGTGGAAACCAGTACATCAAACTCCCCGTTCATAAAGGCCAGCATCAACTGTTCCAGCTTTTTGCCCTCCATCTGTCCATGGCCTATCCCAATTTTGGCATCGGGGACCAGACGTTGGATCATTCCGGCTACTTCCTTGATGTTCTCAATGCGGTTATGGATAAAAAATACCTGCCCGCCTCTTTGGATTTCATAGGAAACCGCATCACGGATGATTTCTTCATTGAACCGAATGACCTGACTTTCGATAGGGTATCGGTTGGGCGGTGGTGTGTTGATGACGGATAGGTCCCGGGCTGCCATCAAACTAAATTGCAGGGTTCTTGGGATAGGTGTGGCGGTCAGTGTAAGCACATCAACATTTTGCTTGATGGAACGAAGTTTTTCTTTTACTGAAACCCCGAATTTTTGCTCTTCATCCACAATCAATAATCCCAATTCCTTGAACTGGACATTTTTGTTGACCAACTGATGGGTTCCAATGATAATATCGATCTTGCCTGCCGCCAAACGCTCCAGAACATCCTTTTTCTCTTTGGCGGTCCTAAAACGGTTCAAGTAATCCACAGTTACGGGCATATCCTTCAAACGCTCCCGAAAGGTTCTGCTATGTTGGAATGCCAAGATGGTGGTGGGTACCAGAACAGCCACTTGTTTCCCATTGTCCACGGCCTTGAAGGCCGCACGAATGGCTACCTCGGTCTTTCCAAAACCAACATCCCCACAGATGAGTCGGTCCATTGGGCGCTCACTCTCCATGTCCCTTTTAACATCCTGGGTGGATTTTTCCTGATCAGGGGTGTCCTCGTACAAAAATGAAGCCTCCAACTCGTGTTGCAAATAACTGTCCGGGGTATATTGAAACCCTTTTTCCAGCCTCCTTTTGGCATACACTTGGATGAGGTTAAAAGCAATTTTCTTGACGCGACTTTTGGTCTTTTGCTTAAGCGTTTTCCATGCCGCTGAACCAAGCTTGTATATTTTTGGGGGCGCCCCGTCCTTGCCGTTGTATTTGGAAATCTTGTGCAGGGAATGGATGCTGACATATAATATGTCCCGGTCACCATAAATCAATTTGATGGCTTCTTGTTTCTTGCCCTCAACATCTATTTTCTGCAATCCCCCAAACTTGCCAATACCATGGTCAATATGGGTTACATAATCCCCAATCTCCAATTTGTTGAGTTCCTTTAGAGTAATGGCCTGTTTTTTGGCGTACCCATTTTTTAGGTGGAATTTGTGATAGCGTTCAAAAATTTGATGGTCCGTATAACAGGCCAGTTTTAGATCTACATCAATGAAACCTTGATAGAGTGGAAAAACCAGGGTTTGGTAGTGTACGGTGCGGTCGACTTCCTCAAAAATATCGTGAAGACGCTTGGCCTGTTGTTCGGTGGAACAGAAAATGTAATTGGTGAAACCCGCTTCCCTATTCTCATTGAGGTTTTCAATGAGCAGGTCAAATTTTTTATTGAAGGCAGGCTGGGGTTTGGTGTTGAATTGAATGGCAACACTATGGTTCCCTGTCTGCTTCTCGACTGCGCTCGAAGTGACAGTTGTTCCTATTTCAACACACAGAAAATCCTGTAATTGGGATTTCAACAGAGTGGAGTCCACAAAAAGCTCTTGGGGCTTCGCATGCTTGATTTCCTCGCTTAGTTTGGTGAAACTTTCCTCCGCCTTGGCAAAAAATGAATCAATGCGGTCATAGATCAAAGCTGGGTTTTTAGCAAAAACCACCGTTTTGGATGAAATGTACTTGAGAAAACTCTCGCGGCTCTCCTGCAAAAACTTGTTCTCCACATTGGGAATAATGGTGATTTTCTTCACCTTTTCCAGAGAAAGCTGTGTCTCTACATCAAACGTTCGGATGCTGTCCACTTCGTCCCCAAAAAACTCAATACGGTAGGGTTCATCGTGTGAAAAGGAAAATACATCCACAATACCGCCACGTACCGAAAATTCCCCGGGCTCGGTCACAAAATCCACCCGTTTGAACTGGTATTCGAAAAGCACCTCGTTCAAAAAATCCAATGAAAGGGTGTCCTCCAATTTTATCTTGAGGGTGTTTTTGTCCAGTTCCTTTCGGGTGACCACTTTTTCAAAAAGAGCATCAGGATAGGTGACAATCACCGCCGGTTTCTTTCTGGAGTTGATACGGTTGAGGACTTCTGCCCGCAACAAGACATTGGCGTTGTCCGTCTCTTCAATTTGATAAGGCCTTCGATAGCTTCCTGGGTAAAAAAGCACATCTTTTTCCCCTATCAACTGTTCCAGATCGTTCAAGTGATAGGCAGCCTCTTCCTTATCGTTCAAAATCAATAGAAAAGGTGCTTCGGCTGATTTGAATGCTTCGGAAAGTACAAAGGAGAGGGACGATCCCACTAGGCCTTTGATATTGGTTTTTTGGAAAGGTTGCGACTTGTCAGAGGAGGTCGAACCTACATTTAGTGCAATAGTTTTCCGCAGTTTTCCCAGTGGGGGAGACTGTGCGTAGTGTTGGGAAATGGAGGCTTTGGTCAATCCAAAAACTTTGTGGCAAAGATAAAATGAAATGTTTTTTTATAAAAAGTGTTTTTTTGGATTTCTCACGTTCATTGCATTCAGTTCGAAATGACATCAGATTAAATAATCGATTGGGCAAAGGAGCAATAAGGTGATATCGGATAGTTTTGGCATGAATGATATTGATTGTGGGAATGCTCGTTACATGGTCATTTCGAACCGAGCGAAGGGAGTGAGAGAAATCTTTTTGTATTGACACGAATGGCACTAATTGCTGCAAATGTTCTGTTGTTATTTTGAGCCCTGTCCTGAGGGTAGCCGAAGGAGCTGTAAGAAATCTATGAGTTGGTGAGATTTCTCAATCAACGCTTCGCATCTCATATCGAAATGACAAATCAGAGGTGTTTTCAAGCAGGCCCCTGAGCGGAGTTGAAGGGGCATTTTTGGAATCTAAACCTTGACTACAGTATCCTCCACAATGGCGAATACCTCATCGTTTTTTGAGGGCTTTAGGGTGTGGGTTCCCGTAAACTTTCCAAAAGCGGGTAGAATCATCTGATTATTGGTTTTAAAAAAACAGGGAAGTCGCACACTTTGCCTTCCTAACCCCCTTAGCTTTACGGCAGGATGGATGTGGCCACAAAACGTGAATTTGGCCACTCGTGTTTCAGGATGATGGGTCAATAAAAAATCATCGATGAGGAGTTCCGGGAAGATGGCAATGTTGAGCTGTTCAAATTTTAAGGGCGAAATAATATCGTGGTTTCCGGTCACCAAAATGATTTCCGCAGGGGTCTTGACCACCCAATTTTCAAAGAGTTCCCATTCCTTATTGAGTGAGGAATGAAACAGATCTCCCAAAAAACAGATTTGAAAAGGTTGAAGTTCGGACACGATCTGGTCCAACAACATATAATTTTTATGGACTGCCTTTTGGGGAATGGCGGCCCCAAACTTTCTAAAATGCGATACTTTACCCAGATGCACGTCGCTGATGAGCAATAGTGATTTTTCTATCCAGAATACGCCACCCAAAGGGTGCAGTTGGAATTCCTGATTTTGTATGATTATGTTTTGAGCCACGATAGTTTGTCGGCACAAATTTAATGGTATTGTCATTTCGAACGGATGTGTGAAGTCTTTTAAATTGACACGAATAACTCGAATTTTTCAAATATTCTATAGTCATTTTGAACCGAGCGAAGGGAGCGTGAGAAATCTTTTTTTGGTTTTGACACAAATGGCACTAATTGTTGCAAATGTTCTGTTGTCATTTCGAGCCCTGTCCTGAGTGTATGCGAAAGAACTGTGAGAAATCTATTCAAAACAAGATTTCTCAATCGTCGTTGCACTTCTCATTTCGAAATGACAGTTGAAGAGTAAAGGGGCAACTACCGGGTCAGTTTTGCGGTCATACGTTTGATACGGTCTGCCAATTTCTCATTGGACAACTTCTCCCGGAGACGGTCGGTAATAATTGGAAACGAAAACGGAGTGGCCTGACTACATTTTTTCCAAACAATCTCCTGTTGGGCAATACGCTCCAAAGCCAAGCGCAAACGCCCCTCTTCCAATTGGTGTTCAAAGGTTTCGGTAAAGGCTTGCTGGTAGAGGAGGTTGTCATCCTCAAAATCCTTGAAGACATCGAACAGTAATTGGGAACTGCTTTGCAGGTGTTTCATTTTCACCCCTTTTTCAGGGTAGCCGGTAAAGACCATACCACTGATCACGGCAATATCCCTGAATTTCCTTCGGGCCATTTCATTGCTGTTCAAACTTTTTTGAAGGTCGGAGAGCATATAATCGGGAGTGAATAGATTATTGTCTAGAATATTCTGAATATTAATTTCTTTATCGGACAGTAGTTCAAACCCATAATCGTTGAAGGCCAAGGAGCATGTGATAGGGGTCAATAGACTTATGCGATAGGCCAACAGACTGCTCATCCCCTCATGGATGGCCCTACCTTCAAACGGATAAAAAATATGGTGGAACCCGTCATTGGACTTAAAGGTCTCGATCAAAAACTGATGGGGCAGCGGTACAATACTTTCCTGTCGTTGCTTTGCAAACATGGGGGCAAGCGCCTTAATTTCAGGTCCTTGTTGGGAAATTGGCAGCTGTGCAGTATACAGTTCTTGCCGTAACAATTCGGACATTTTTGCGGAAAAACTGAGTCGACCGCCCATCCAACTTGGAATTTTATTACTGCGTTTGGAAGAATTACGGACTTGTGCGGACATGCCCTTGATCCGGATGAATTCCAGATTCCTTCCCGCAAAGGTAAACACATCGCCTGGAGTGAGTTTTGAAATGAAGGATTCCTCAATGGTCCCAATATAGCCTCCCTTTTGGTAGCGGACCGATAGACTGGCATCGCCCACAATGGTCCCAATCTGAAATCGGTGGCGCATGGCAACCGTTCTGCTGTTCACCTTGAACCGACCATCTTCCTCGACTTCCACCTTTTTATACTCATCATAACTTTTTAGACTTTGACTGCCCATGACCAGGAAATTGAGGAGCCATTGCCACTGTTCATCAGTAATAGCTTGGTAGCAGAAGGTCTGTTTGATTTCGGTATGGATTTCTTCAGGGAAAAATCCATCTGAAACCGCCAAGGTGGTCAGGTATTGTATCAATACATCAAAACTGTTCAGGTAGGGGATACGGTCTTCCACAGCGCTGTTCAATACCGCTTTTTGCATGGCCGAAGCTTCTATGAGTTCCATGGCATGGGTGGGTAAAAAGTAAATCACACTTTCCTTTCCCGGTCGATGTCCACTTCTTCCGGCGCGTTGTAAAAAACGAGCTACTCCTTTGGGGCCACCAATTTGGACAACCGTCTCCACGGGGGCAAAATCGACCCCCAAATCTAGACTGGAGGTACAGACCACGGCCTTGAGGCTTTCATTTCGGATGGCCTGCTCCACCCAAAGACGGGTATCCTTGTTGATGCTGCCGTGGTGCATGGCCATTTCGCCGGCAAATTCTGGATACTTTTCCAATATTTTTTGAAACCAAATCTCGCACTGGCTTCGGGTGTTGGTGAACAGGAGCGTGGTTTTGCTGTTACGGATAATGGGTACGACCTCGTCCAGCAAGTGCAGTCCCAAATGGCCCCGCCACGGAAAGGTTTCCATTTGTTTGGGGATGATACTCTTTACGGTGATTTTTTTGTTGAGCTTGGCCTTGACCAAAACCGAGTTCGCCAAGGCAGGGGAAGTGGGCCCCAACAGTACTTCGCGGGCCTGTTCCAGATTGCCAATGGTGGCCGAGATACCCCAAATGCGAAGATTTTTACAGACCGTTTTCAATCGGGAAAGTCCCAACTCCATCTGGATGCCTCTTTTGGTACCTAGCAGTTCGTGCCATTCGTCCACTACAATGGCGGAACAATCCTTGAAAATTTTGGCATATCCTTTTGAGGACAACAACAATTGTAGGCTTTCGGGAGTGGTAATCAACAAATCGGGCATAGTGGTACGTTGCTTGGCCCGTTCCTTGGTAGAGGTGTCCCCGGTTCGGATGCCCACGGTCATTTGGGTTTCCAAATCTTCGGTAATGCGTTCCGCGGATTGTTTTATCTCTTGGGAAAGGGCCCGGAGAGGGGTGATCCAAATCGCTTTTAACCCCTTCTTATGTTTGATTTTATAATCAGGATTATTTTTAATGTGGTTGAGTACTATTGGAAACCAAAGCGCATAGGTTTTTCCACTTCCTGTTGGAGCGTTTAACAGACCATGCTTTCCCATCAAAAAAGCTTTCCATGTTTCTTTTTGAAAGGGAAAGGGTTTCCAGTTCTGCTGGCTGAACCAATTTTCGGCAATATGAAAAAGTTGGGACTCTTTCAGTGGAATACATTTAGGATTTTAAGGAGGAATGAAAATTACAAATTTCTTTTGGGCTCATTTTTATGAACCTTTCTACTTTAAGATTTATATTTGTGCCACAAAAAATCAAGTATGCCCATTTTAGATTTATACGAGCACGGGGATCACAGGAAAAACCTGGCCCACTTTGCCACTTTGGCTACTTTGGCGGCAGTGGATGGAGAAATCAACCCAGAGGAAAAAGCAATTTTGGACAAATTTGCCTTTAAGTTGGATATCACTGAGGCAGAATATAAGGAAGTGATGAAAAGGGAGAACAAATATCCCATAGAAACACCTCATAGTGGAGAAAAACGCTACCAAAGGCTGTATGAGTTTTTTCAAATTATCTTTTCAGACCATGAGATTGATGCCCAAGAGCGAAAGATTGTTGAAAAATACGCCATTGGTCTAGGGTTTCCTCCAAATATAGCTTCTCAGATTATTGAAAAGTCCATAGCCATTTTTACGGGTAGGATTGATTTTGAGGATTACCACAGGATTATGCAAAAAGGATAGCTAGGCATTTGCCATAAACTCCTCTGCTTTTTCCACCATTCTTTTACTTCCACAGAAAAAAGGTACTCGCTCATGGAGTTCGGTGGGTTGTATGTCCATGACCCGTTGGAATCCGTCACTGGCCTTGCCATTGGCCTGTTCGGCTATAAACGCCATGGGATTACATTCGTACAGCAAGCGTAGTTTTCCCTTGTGGGCTTTACTACTCTTTGGGTACATGTAAATTCCACCTTTGATCATGTTCCGATGAAAATCAGAAACCAAAGATCCAATATACCTTGAAGTATAAGGTCTGTCGCCTTCTTCTTTTTGACAATACTTGATATAGTCTTTGACTCCCTGGGGAAAATGGATGTAATTGCCTTCATTTACGGAATAAATGTTACCATCTTCCGGGTATTGCATGTTGGGATGAGATAGATAAAAGGTCCCCAAGGCCGGGTTTAGCGTAAAACCATTAACGCCGCTTCCAGTGGTATAGACCAACATAGTGGAAGTGCCGTAGATAATATATCCAGCGGCAATCTGGTTTTTTCCAGGTTGAAGAAAATCTTCAAGGGTAACGGGAGTGCCAACAGGTGTAATCCTTCGGTATACGGAAAAAATAGTCCCTACGGAAACATTCACATCAATATTGGATGAGCCATCCAATGGGTCAATGAGCACTACGTATTTGTTTTGGTGCTGCTTGTCAAAACTATTGATAGTAATGAAATCGTCCTCTTCCTCTGAGGCAATTCCACAAACAATCTCCCTGTTTTTAAGGGTCTGTATAAACTTTTCATTGGCCAATACGTCCAATTTTTGTTGACTCTCCCCCTGTACGTTGGTTTCACCGGCAGAACCAATGATATCTACAAGGCCGGCTTTGTTCACTTCGTGATTGACTACCTTGGCGGCCAAACGGATGCCGTTGAGCAATCTTGAGAGCTCACCGGAGGAATATTGAAAAGAATCTTGATTGGCAATGATAAATTCACCTAGGGTGCGATGTTGCTTATCAAACATGAAAGGCTGTTTTATTTGAGGACAAATATCGTGCATTTTGTGAAACTACAACGATTTCGTTTAGATTAAGTTTTAGATATTTATAACTTTGAGTTTTATTTGTAACAAAATGGAATACTTGATTCGAAACGCCCGAAGAAATGATATGGGACAAGTCTTGAAGCTGGTTCAGGAACTTGCCGATTTTGAGAAAGAGCCCCATGCGGTTGAGATTACCCAAACCGACTTGGAAAAAGACGGTTTCGGGGAAAATAAGTTGTTCCATTGTTTTGTGGCCGAAGTAGCAGATGAAATTGTGGGCATAGCCTTGGTCTATCCCAGATATTCCACATGGAAAGGTCCAGTAATTCATTTAGAAGATCTTATTGTTTCTAAAAAAATGAGGGGAAGTGGCTTGGGAACCGCCTTGTTGGATAAGGTAGTGCAATATGGCCATGGACTTGGTGTGAAACGGATTTGCTGGGAAGTATTGGATTGGAACGACCCGGCCATTGAGTTCTATGAAAAGAAAGGAGCCAACGTACTACGGGATTGGGATGTGGTACAGTTGGATGAAAAAGGTATTAAAAATTATATGGAAGGTTTAAACTAAGCTTCCAATCAACAATATTTAAGCATGAGAGTTTTTAAATTTGGAGGTGCATCCGTTAAAGATGCCGATGGGGTTAAAAATGTGGTAAATGTCCTTAACCAAATGGGGCATAAAGACACTTTGGTGGTGATATCAGCAATGGGAAAAACCACCAATGCCATGGAAAAGGTCGTTGAGGCCTATTTTAAGGACAAAGACGCAGTAGCGGGAATGCTACAAGAGGTCATGGACTATCATGATGGCATTTTAGCAGAACTGTTCCAGAACACATCCCATCCAATTTATTCCAAGATCAAATTGCTTTTTGAAGAGGTTAAAGGCTTTTTAACTTGGAACAAGTCACCAAAATATGCATTTGTATATGATCAAGTGGTGGGGTATGGAGAATTGGTTTCGACCACTATTGTTAGCGAATATCTTAACGAGGTGGGCATGGCCAGCACATGGTTGGATGTTCGTACCTTGATCAAAACCGACAACAATTACCGGGATGCCCAGATCAACTGGGATCGTACTCAAAGCGAGGTGACCGCAAAGGTAGATATGTCCAAGTTGAACATTACCCAAGGATTTTTGGGAAGTGATGATAATAACTTCACCACCACCTTAGGTAGAGAGGGTTCGGATTACACGGCCGCCATTTTGGCCTATTGCCTTAATGCAGAATCCGTAACCATTTGGAAAGATGTACCAGGCGTATTGAATGCAGACCCCAGAAATTTTAAAGAGACCCAACTATTGGAGCAGATCTCCTATCGAGAAGCCATAGAATTGGCTTTTTATGGAGCTTCTGTGATACATCCAAAAACGTTGCAACCCTTACAAAGAAAGGAAATACCTTTGCATGTAAAATCGTTCGTAAACCCCAAGGACAAAGGAACAACCGTAGGCAAAGGCATTGGAATTGTGCCCAAAGTACCCTGTTTCATCGTTAAAAAAGACCAAGTTCTTCTAAAGCTCTCTTCTTTGGATTTTTCTTTCATTGTGGAAGACAACATCAGCGAAATATTTAAACTCTTTCATGATCATCGATTAAAAGTAGACCTGATCCAGAACTCTGCCATTAGCTTTTCGGTCTGTCTTGACAATAAGTTCAATGGGCTTCAATCCATGTTGGACGAGTTGAAAAGAAAGTTCAAAGTGGTCTGCCATGAAGAAGTATCTCTTTACACCATCCGCCATTTCAATGACAATGCCGTAAAATCCCTTCAAAATGGAAAGTCAGTGCTTGTGGAGCAACGCGGCAAGGAAACGGTACAGTTAGTGGTAAAATAGCGGATGCGATGCACTTTTTTGGAATACCAAGCCCAATACCCGTAATTTTCTATCTTTACGTTTACCTAAACAATACGAATATACATGGGGCTGGTTTCTGCGAAAGAGGTAGCAAAGGTGATTCATCTGGACAAGTATGGCTTTTTGGGCACTTTTGTTGGATGGCTTTTAATGGTGGCTACCAAGATTACTACCATAAACCGATTTTACAACAGAAATAAGGAGCTCCCTGGACCTGAATTTCTGGATGCCATTTTAGAACATTACGAAATTGATTTTGAAGTTCCGGAGGAAGATTTAAAACGACTTCCCAAAACAGGACCATATATCACCATCAGTAATCATCCTTTGGGAGGTATAGATGGTGTTCTTTTGTTGAAACTGATGTTGAATGAACGTCAGGACTTTAAAATCATAGCCAACTTTTTGCTACACCGCATAGAACCGTTGAAACCATACATTATGCCCGTAAATCCTTTTGAGAGCCATAAGGATGCCAAAAGCAGTATTATGGGATTCAAGAATGCACTCAAACATTTACAGGAGGGACATCCATTGGGGATTTTTCCTGCAGGGGAAGTGTCCACATATCGCGATGGCAAATTGGTGGTGGACCGCCCATGGGAAGAAGCAGCCATTAAACTGATTCGTAAGGCCGAGGTTCCTGTGGTGCCTATTTACTTTCATGCCCGCAATAGTCGACTCTTTTATCGGTTGTCCAAAATGAACGATGTTTTTAGGACGGCCAAGCTGCCCTCGGAACTGACATCGCAGAGCAGAAGACCTATTAAGGTGCGTATAGGTCAGCCCATTTCCGTGGCTACTCAAAACGAAGAAGAGACCTTGGAATCCTACACGGAGCTGCTACGCAAGAAAACGTATCTTTTGGCCAATGTGTTCGAGAAGGAACGTTTGATCGATAAGGTCCCGACGACATTAAAGATTCCCAAACCGCCCAAAAAAATAGCCACACCGGTCAATTCCAAAGTTTTGGAAGGGGAGATAGAAAAATTACGGGAAAAGGACTGCAGGGTGCTCCAGAGCAAGAACTATGAGGTGTATCTGGCCCAACAGAAAGATATTCCTTTTATCTTGAATGAAATAGGAAGGCAGCGGGAAATCACCTTTAGGGAAGTAGGTGAGGGGACTAACAATGCCATTGACTTGGATAAGTTCGACTCTTACTACCACCATCTCTTTTTATGGGATGATGAGGATAAGAAAATTGTTGGGGCTTACCGTATGGGATTGGGATCCGAAATCTTCAATCAATATGGGATAGATGGGTTCTACCTTCAGGATCTTTTCCGTTTTGAGCCGGAACTTTATGGAATGATGGAAAAATCCATCGAAATGGGAAGGGCCTACATTATCAAGGAATATCAACAAAAACCCATGCCCCTTTTTCTATTGTGGAAAGGAATTGTGCATACCACATTGCGGCATCCAGAACATAAATATTTGATAGGAGGGGTAAGCATCAGCAACCAGTTTTCCAATTTCTCCAAGTCCCTTATGATCGAATTCATGAAATCCAATTATTGGGATCCCTATGTGGCACAATATATCCGTCCCAAAAAGGAGTTTAAGGTAAAGCTCAATGATGCGGACAAAGAATTTGTTTTTGATGAGACCCAAGCCGACCTCAATAAGTTTGATAAACTGATCAGTGAAGTAGAGCCAGGGAGCCTTCGTTTGCCCGTTTTGATCAAAAAATATATCAAACAGAACGCCAAGGTGGTGGCCTTTAATGTGGATCCACTATTTAATAATTCCGTAGACGGACTCATGTACATACGGATTGCGGACCTACCTGAAAGTACGGTAAAGCCCGTTATGGAAGAATTTCAAGCAGAATTGGAACGAAAACTGGCTGAAGGTCCAGCTACCCACAATGTGGATTAGCTTCTCAACTCCTCCTTGACAAAATCATGGCAAAACTCCTTGATTTCTTCCCGAGTCTTTAAAAAAGCATCGTGGATTTCCTTTTCCGAACCCTTGACCTTAGAGGGATCAAAAAAGTTTTGATGAATGCGTATGGCATTTTTGGCCGGGATAAAAGGGCAGTTTTCCTTGGCATGGTCGCATACAGTGATGATATAGTCCCAATCAATACCAGCATATTCATCCACATGGTTGGAGGTATGGTTGGAAATGTCCACCCTGTCTTCTTTCATGATGGCCACAGCCCCAGGGTTTAGTCCGTGGGTTTCTATCCCTGCACTATAGATGTTGGCTAGCTTATCTTGAAAATAGTTGAGGTAGCCATGGGCCATTTGACTTCTGCAGGAGTTTCCGGTACAAAGTACCAATACGTTTTTCATTTTTTATTTGGTTTTTGATGTGATGATTATTCTATTCCAACCTTTTTACTACGCTTTTCAAATAAAAGGTTGTCTTTCCAGACCCCGTGGATTTTGCCCACGCGTTCGCGCTTGCCAATATAGCGAAAACCCACTGTTTCATGGAGTTTTACACTTGCTTTATTTTCGGGAAAAATACCGGATTGCAATGTCCAAAACCCAGCCTTTTCACTTTCGGTAATGAGCTGTAGCATAAGCTGTTTTCCAACGCCTTTTCCACGGCTTTTGGAGCCAATATATACACTTACTTCGGCCACACCTCCATAAACACATCTACTTGAAACTGGTGACAATGCCGTCCAACCCAATACAATGCCATTTTCCTCAGCAACCAATCTACAAGAGTCCACATGGGACAGATTCCAATTTTCATAGCTGGGAGGCTTGGTCTCGAAGGTGGCAAAGCCAGTGGCTATACCTTCAGTGTAGATTTGTTGTACCTGCTCCCAATCAGAAGCTTTCATGCTACGGATCAACATGACCTCTTTTTTAGCAACAACCGGATTCAGGGGAGCAACAAGCTTCAGTTTCAACCGTTGAGGTGGTTGATGTTGGTTCGACCCCACAGGTTTCCTTGGCCTTGCAATCTGTTTTCTCAACAGACAGTTTTAGTGTGAGCTGTTTTTCATCCAATGTGTAGTCATCTACAAATAACTGGGCAGTATGAAAGTTGTCGTTGCTATATTCAAACTTGATTTCGGCATCTTTTTGCATGGGTTTTATCCTGTCCACCTTTTTTAAAATGGAAAGGGCCTTGTAGACAGACATGAAATCCCTTTTGCCAATTTCCTTGGGACTTTCCCAAAGTTGTACCACGGTCTCTTTCCAAAAATCTGTACCAGCGCCGCAGTCAACGGAATCCACAGTGATGTTTTTTACTTCGGTAATATGATAATTGGCTCCAACGAACTGATCTTTTGTGTATTCAAAAAGTAGACTTTTGTCTTGGTGTTGTTGAAGGATGGATAAAAATTCTGATGTTTTCATGTTAACAGCAATTACGGTTAATATTGGAAAAGAAGGTGTTAAAAGCCTCTTGAAGCTCTTCCCAGCGTTCTTGGTTAATACAATAGCAAAGATTTTTCCCCTCAAAGGTCCCTTTGAGCAACCCAATTTTCTTGATTTCGTTCAAATGTTGTGATATGGTGGGTTGGGCCAGACCGATAACATCCACCAAGTCATTGCATATACAAGCATCCTGTTTGCTAATGTATTCCAGGATGGCCACGCGCGCAGGGTGCGCCATGACCTTGGCTATTTGGGCCAATTCGTTATGCGTTGGTGAAAATATATGTGTTTTGGAGGCTCCCATATGAGCGTATTTTTCTTTGAATCTTTATTTTATATTGCAATATTACGATAAAGCAAGTAAAAATAAAAGCCAGAAGGAAAAAAAATCTGGCTTTTTGTATCTGTTTTATAGGCTCTTGAACCAGTTTTGGAAGTGTTCACCCACCAAAAAGACCGGTTTTTGGGTTCCGTTTATGGCTCCGATCAAACTAATCACCCAAAGAATAACTGGGAATATCCATCCAATAAGGTTTACCACAGGGATAATTCCCAAAACAAACCCAACCAGAAAAATCCCAAGTACCTGTCTTACATAAAAAGAACCTATTTCGGTTTTGTTGCTGCTGTTCATGATGATGGCTATGATCCATCCGATCAAAGTCAAATGGGCAATAAGGGCAACCGTTTTACCGCTGTCAGGATTTTTGGGGTCAAAGGTTTCCTTTACATCCTCCTTGAAATCCCTGGCGGCTTCCTTGGCTTCCTCAGCAGCTTCTTTTGCTGCATCTTTGGCTTTGTCAAAAGCTTCTTCAGCTTTATCTCCTAAGTCTTTTTTTTCTTCAGACATGGTTTTAATGTGTTGGTTAAACGATTACTAAATGTAGCAAATAATTCAATATCTAAAGAAATGCTTTATCAACAGGTTCCCATAGCTCCAATTTATTGCCCTCAGGATCTATGATCCATCCAAATTTTCCGTAGTCGTATTCCTCTATTTCACCCACAACGGTTACCCCTTCTTTCTTTAGGGCTTCCAGTAATTCCACTAAATTCTCTACCCTAAAGTTCATCATGAACTGTTTTTCACTGGGTTGAAAATAGGTGGTGTCTTCTGCAAAGGGGCTCCATTGGGTCATACAGTCGTTACCTTCTTTGTCTTTCCACCAGAAGGAACAACCGTATTGGTCAGTGTTCAAGCCCAAATGGGTCTTATACCAATCCTTGATTTTATTGGGGTCTTTGGTTTTAAAGAAAAACCCTCCGATTCCTGTTACTCTTTGTTTCATGATTTTTTAATGTTTTGTTCGTATAAAGTGATCCAATCCTTAGGGGTCATTTTTTGGCATAGTTCGGCAATCAGTTCAAAGGGAATATTCTTGCTGTTTTTAAAACGGATGCAGCTTTTGCCCATATCCAATTTAGTAGATACGTACTTTGGGTACTCCTTTACAAACCAATCGTGAAGTTTGGGGTTGGCATAAATACCGGAATGATAGAGGGCTATGAAATTTTTCTGCGAAGCAATGTTGATAAAGGGTAGGGGTAAGCTCGGGTCACAATGATATCCATCCGGATAGAGTGAATGAGGAACCACATAGCCAATCATTTTATAGCTGATACACTCCTGAAAACCCTTGGGTAGATGCTGCTTTACAGTTTCCCTTAATTTGGAAACAGCTTCCCTACGGTCTTCAGGTACTTTACTGATATATTCATCCGGTGTCTGGGCATCTATGGTCATGAGAAGTTTATTTTCGTTGTAGGATCAATGCCGAAAGTAGGGAAATGATAAACCCAATCACAAAGACCGTCATGGCCATGAGTGCAAAGGACATCAATGGATTGGAAAACAATTCCCGTTGAGCTTCAAGCTCCATCAATTTTTGTTCAACAAGGTCAGGGGGAAGGGATGCTTTTAAGCTATCGGCGCTACGGTCATAGTATTCTGTCATAAAATCTGGGTTGAGCACTTCGGTGTAGATGAGATCCAAAATACCAAAGGCCACAGCGGTAATTAAACTGATGAATACCCCAATCAGTAGGGCGGTTTTAAAACGTACTCTCCCTTCATTCTCTTTATCCCGATAATATTTAATGCCCAAAAACACAAATCCCAATGATAAAATCATGGATGCATAACCTAGGACTTCTTGGGTGGAATATGGGAGATTGCCAAAGATAAACCAACTCACCAAAAAAAGGATACAAATGGTAAAGGCTCCATACAAACCGAATTTCAAGACTGTTCTCTTCATGATTTTTTAGTTATATAATTGACCCAAAAGTAGTTGTGCCGAGGGAATCGAAGCTCATACTAAAGTACCAAAACCATGGAACTTTAGAGTAAAAAAGGTCTTAAACGGATAAAATCTGAAGGTCTATAGCTCTTTGGATGGCTTGGGTGCGACGTTTGGCATCCAGTTTTACCAGCAGGTTGGAGACATGGGTTTTAATGGTACTTTCCGAAACAAAAAGAGTGTGTGCAATTTCCTTATTGGACAGCCCTTTGGAAATCTCTACCAACACTTCGTATTCTCGTTTACTGATGCCCAGCTGTTCAATTTTTTTTATGTCAACGACAGGAGATTCGGGTTTCTTTTTCTGAAGTGCTTTTTTATTGATATAAATGCCAATAAAGAAAAATACAAGGGCAATTACAGCAATACCAATCTCCATGGAAATGTCGCCGGAGAAATAGGCATATTTGCCCAATTTGAAAAGAAAGAGCAGGGCAATGATCAATGCCGAAAAAACAAAAATGGTTTTTTTCACCCTGTTAAATTAGCAAAATCTTGCTTTCACCTTATCCACAATGGTCTGGGCCAACTTTTCCTTGCTTTCTACGGTCCATCCGGCCACATGGGGAGTCAGTAACACGTTTTTGGCCTTTCTAAGATATTTGAAGGCCTTGGGTTTTTGGATGAACATGTTCTCAAAGGACTTCTTTTCATATTCCAGCACATCCAATCCGGCACCCAATACTTTTCCGGATTTTAGCCCAATGACCAAGTCCTTGGTCACCACACATTTTCCCCGGGCCGTGTTCAACAACCAAAAAGGTTTATGGAATCCGTTTATAAACTCTGAATTGACCATGCCCACAGTAAGTTCGGTCTGGGGTACATGAAGGCTTATCACATCTGATTTTTGTTGAAACTCCATAATCCCGACTTGGCGGGCATTTTCATCGCCAACGCCTCCCACAATATCATAGCAAATGACTTCCACATCAAAGCCCCTGAGTTTTTTCGCAAATGCCTTGCCCATGTTTCCGTAGCCTACTATGCCCACGGTTTTGCCATCCAATTCCACGCCACGGTTCCCTTCGCGGTCCCATTTTCCTTTTTTTACTTCACGGTTGGCCTTTCCCATGTGGTTCATTAAAGACAGAAGCATGCCCAAGGTGTGCTCACCCACGGCATTTCGGTTACCTTCAGGGGCCGAAGCAAGAAAAACTTCCTTGTGTTTGGCATATTCCACATCAATGTTTTCCAATCCTGCACCAACACGGCCAATAAACTTTAAGTTGGATGCCTTGTCCAAAAATTGCTGATCTATAGTAAATCTACTACGGATGATCACACCGTCGAACTCATGTATTTTTTGCTCCACTTCTTCTTTGGAAGAGGAATAATCTTCATGATTTTCAAAACCCAATTGGGCAAATTGTTCCAAAAGTAAAGGGTGATTGGTGTCCAGGTGGAGAACTTTCATAAGCTAAATATACAATTCCTAGATTTTGGGATAAACGGTCTGTGTTTTTTCATGTTGAACATCGCCAGTATGGGCCGTGGTCAATTTTTCAAAAAGGAGCACATGCACTTCCTCTCCATTTTTGGTCATGGGATTGTGCTCCACTCCTTTGGGCACCACAATAATTTCTCCTTTCTTTACCACTTCGGTCCGATCCCTAAATTGCATATAAAGGGTGCCTTTGATGACCTGGAACAGTTCATCTTCGTGTTCGTGGGCATGCCAGACAAATTCTCCTTGCAACTTGGCCAAAAGCACTTGCATATCATCTACCACAGCTATTTGGTGTGGGTGCCATTGATTGGTGAATTCGGCATGTTTTTGCTTTAGATTGATGGATTTCATGGTTGTGTATTAAATGCCCAAGATGAGTTTGGCGATCAAAAAATAAATCAGGATTCCAAAAATGTCGTTGCTAGTAGTAATAAATGGTCCTGTGGCTATAGCTGGATCTATGTTCCTTTTATGAAGGAAGAGTGGGATAAAGGTGCCTATCAGTCCTGCTACAACAATGACCACTACGAGTGACAGGGAAATGGCCAAGGCCGTGCTGAATGATCCTTTCCAAAACCATGTGAAGAACAAAAGTAAGACAGCCAAAATGAGTCCGTTCAAGAGTGCCAATAACATTTCCTTGACAAGCCTGTTGCTAATACTTCCTTTGAGATCATCATTGGCGAGACCTTGCACAATGATGGCACTGGACTGTACCCCAACATTACCCGCCATGGCCGCTATCAATGGAGTGAAAAAGAAGAGAACCGCATGTTTGGATATCATTTCCTCAAATCCGCCCATAATCGCGGCAGCTCCCAAACCACCCAAAAGGCCTAACATGAGCCAAGGCAATCGGGCACGGGTCAGGACCCAGATATCGTCATCAGCCTCCACGTCTTGAGATATACCGGCAGCCAATTGGTAATCTTTGTCAGCTTCCTCTTTAATTACATCCACAATATCATCAATGGTGATACGGCCTACCAATCTGCCTACTTCATCAACCACGGGAATGGCTTCCAAGTCGTATTTAGACATGATTTTTGCCACTTCTTCCCCTTTTTCGTTGACCGTTACGGAATCCACTTTTGGGATGTATACATCCTTGATGTTGGTTTTGGTAGATGTGGTCAACAGATCCTTTAATGAAAGCCTGCCCTTGAGCCTGCCTTCGTCATCTACCACATATATGGAATGTACCCTTGTAACATTTTCGGCCTGGGCACGCATTTCCTTGACGCAGGTGAGCACGTTCCAATTCTCGTTTACCATGACCAATTCCTTGGCCATAAGTCCACCGGCGCTATCCTCGTCATAGCGGAGCAGGTCTACAATGTGCTTGGCGTGCTCTCTGTCTTCAATTTCAGAGATGACTTCTTGGACCATCTCTTTGGGAAGCTCATTGATAATATCGGCAGCATCATCCGTGTCCAGTTCCCCCAGCTCTCCAGCAATCTCCTTGGCAGTAAGGTTTTTTAATACCGCCTCCCGGATGTCCTCGTGCATTTCCGCAAGGATATCCGATGTTTTTTCACTGTCCAGTAGCTTAATGAGATAGGTGGCCTCCTCTACATCGAGTTCATCGGCTATTTCGGCAATATCCGCATAGTGGAACTCCTGCATCATGGCCTGAAGGGCGGCATTTTTATGTTCCGCTATCAGTTTCTGGATTTCTTCTAAAAGCTCGTCTGTAAGTTTAAACGGGGTCATTGGCTATCTTTTGGGTCAACGTTACAAAATCTGCCACACTGAGCTGTTCTGGGCGCTGGTCAAAGATAGTATCTTCTTTGAGATTATCGGAAAGATCAAAGGTTTTAAGGCTGTTGCGAAGCGTTTTCCGTCTTTGGTTGAAAGCGGTTTTCACCACTTTAAAGAAAAGATGTTCATCACATGGCAGCTTTAGGTCTGGTTTTCGGGTAAGTCGCAAAACCCCGGAATGTACCTTTGGGGGCGGATCAAAAACCTGGGGCGGTACGGAAAACAAATATTCAGCCTCATAGAAGGCTTGTACCAACACTGATAGGATGCCATACGTTTTGCTACCGGGTTTTTCACAAATACGTTGGGCAACTTCTTTCTGGAACATTCCCGAAAACTCTGGAATCTGTTGCCGTATTTCCAACATCTTAAAAACAATCTGGCTCGAGATGTTGTATGGGAAGTTCCCTGTTATGGCAAATTGTTCATCGCCATAAAGATTCCTTAAATCGAATTTCAAAAAATCAGCTTCGAGAATGTTGAGGCGGTTGTTCTTTTTTAAAATCTCTGCATGTTCCAACGGAAAACTGTGGTTTAGGTAGATAATAGATTCCTCATCCAGGTCCATGGCCACCAATTCTAGATCGCGTTGTAAAAGATATTTGGTGAGTACACCCATGCCCGGGCCTATTTCCAAAACGTTGGTATAACCATTAAGGCTAAGGGTGTCCGCTATTTTTTGTGCAACTGTTTCGTCTTTCAGGAAATGTTGGCCCAAATGTTTTTTGGCTTTTACAGCACCATTTCCCTGCTCATTTTCATTACGATAGGGCCTACCATTGCCAGACTTTTTTTTGTTCTTTTTGGACACGGGGTTTTTTTGCAAGTTACTTGGAATTTTCGACATAGACCCATGCCTTTTTGCCAGATTCCAAAGGGAATTTTTGACGTTTGTAGGCATGGGTTTCATAAATATCGGCCTTTTTTAGGTCGATTTCAGAAACCTCGTAAACTTTACCTTCTACTTTATCCTGGGGGTTTTGGGTTTGAACTACCAATGGGTACCGTTCGTAAACTGCATTTTCAAGTTTTTTGAATCCCAGTAAATGGTCAGGTTGTCCATCAATGGTACGTCCAAATACATATTCCTGTACTTGCAGGTCTAGTAAGGTGCCATAGGTGAAAAGGTAGGTCAAGGTTTAGGGTATTTGCTGACTGATGACTTCAAGTTCTGTACGGAAAGCCACAAACTTATTGGGAAATAATTTTTGGGCATCGCCCCGTAATCGTTCAGCGTCTTCTTTATAGTACAATTCCAAGGTCTGTCTGTCCTTTGTGGTGTATTGAATGGAATAGGTAACTCCGCCCATATCTTCTTCAACCAAAACTTTTACCATTTTGGCATGGGTAAATTTTCCGGTTGCCAACATGTCCGGGAGGTGTTTGTCACGCATCCACAACAACCATTCATCGTGCACACTTTTATCTATGTTGATGGTAACATTGTAAATGAGCATAGGGTCTTTTTTGAATCTAATGTAGGGAACTATTAATTAATGGCATCGCCACGGAGTCGTCTAAAATTCTTTCGGGCCTGTGGAAAATAATAACTGTCCTGATAGTTGTAAATGATTTTCTCATAATGACTTTTTGCCTTTTCAGGTTCTTCGTGGATGTTTCTGTACAATTCCCCAAGTGCAAAGTGTGCATCATCCGCCAAAATCCCATCGGCATAGAACTCTACTATTTTTTGGTAGTTGAACCTTGCACTTTCGTAGTCTTTTTGTGCTTCCAAAAGTTGGGCTTGTCTCAATAGTGCCTCATCTTCGATTTTTTCCCCTTTGTGGTTTTGAAGGATGTCTTCCAGTTCCTCAATGGCTTCTTCGTTTTTATTTTGATAGGCCAACAGGTCGGCACGGGCATATTTTTTCAATGCAGTCTGGGTAGAATCTTCCAAAGAGTTGTCCGAAATCAAAAGGCTCAGTTGCATGGCATCGTTGGCAATGAGCTGTGAGGTAGAGCCACGGAGGACTTTTAATTGGGTAAGTGCCCAATCAAAATCACCTTTATAAAAGCTGGTTTGGGCCACTTTAAATCGGGCGTTCTGGCCAAGGACATCATTTTTGAGGCTCTTCTGCACTTGGGTAAAATAGATAAGTGCCTGATTGAATTTTTGGTCGTACACCAAAATATCACCCAAGGCCAATTTTACATAAGCTGTAATAGTGCGCCCCATTGGAAGTTCAAGACTTTCCTTGAGCATGGCAATGGCAGGTTCGGGTTGTTCCCTTTTAAAAGTCAAGAAATTGGCATAGGCAATCTGCAGTTGTAGGGTACGGCTTTCATTGCCATATGTGGCAACCAAATCCTGAAATTTCTTTTCAACCTGGTCCAAAACTCTATCCGTTGGATTTTTTAATTCAATGTCAATAAGGTTGAGTTGCGCATTCAATTTGCTGTTAGGGTCCGCACTGTTTTCCGCAAGGTATTCAAAAATGGACACGGCATTTTCAAGATCGTTGTCTTCAAGGGCAATATGCCCCAGGTTCTCCAAACGATCTTCAGAGGCTTCATTGGTGCGTTTAAAAATGGCTTTTTCTTGGCTGAATGCGCTGTTGTATTGTTTTTGTTGTACGAAGAGCCAGCTCAATAGTTCATTCCAGAGAATGTCTGGTGATTCTTGCGCATTTTTTAGCAATACCTTTCGTAGCAGTACATTGTTGGCATCTGATGGGTCTTCCGAAATAAAATCATCGATATTTCGGAGGACGTTGGCTCGACTGGTTCTCCCTTCCCAAATGAGATTAAGATAGGATTGGTACATTGCTTCAATATTCCCTTGTTCCCCGTAAATTCTTGCCAATTGAAAATCATAGTTCAAATCTGGTTTTAGGGCCATGGCCCGGGTATAGGCTTTTATGGCATACTCCAAGAGCGCATATTTTTGAAATCGGTATCCCACACTGTATCCAAAATTTGGATTTTCCTCTATTTTTTGGATGGCTTGGTCATAATAGGCGGTTGCCCTTTCAGCTTGGTCTTGCAATGTGTAGTTGTAGCCCAATTCAATAAAAAAGGTAGGGAAGGCATAGGTGTCCTTTATTTTTTGCAAGAGAAAGATTTCGGCATCTTCATACCGTTCCAATTGTTGGTAGCAGGCCACCAGACCTTCGGCATAGTCAGTACGCCTTGGGTTTTTCTCTACCAACTTTTCGTAGAAGACGACGGCCTTTTCATAATCACCATCGGTAAAATACTGCTTGGCCAGAAAGTCCTCTTGAGCATAGGAAAGCGATTGCACTAAAATGCATGATATGAGAAATAGAAGGAGCCTCAATAGCTGGTTTTATTTCAAATATAACGCAGAAAAGGGCGGTATTCTGTTAATCGAATCCCAATAATCGGTGAAATCCTTAGTCTATGACCTCAAATCCGCAGTAGGGGATCAAAACCTCAGGGATTTTAATGCCATCTTTGGTCTGATAGTTTTCCAATATACCGGCCAGAACTCTTGGAAGGGCCAAAGCGCTTCCGTTCAAGGTGTGGGCCAACTGGCTTTTTCCATTTTCATCCTTAAAGCGTAGCTTTAGACGATTGGCTTGGAATGTCTCAAAATTGGAAACAGAACTGATTTCCAACCAACGGTCCTGAGCTGTGGAGAACACCTCAAAATCATAGGTTAGGGCAGAGGTGAAGCCTAAATCGCCACCACAGAGACGAAGAATACGATAGGGTAATTTCAAATCCTGAAGTAGGCCCTTGACGTGTTCCACCATTTCATCCAAAGCAGCGTATGAATTGTTGGGGTGCTCCATACGAACGATTTCCACCTTGTCAAACTGATGTAGGCGGTTAAGGCCGCGTACATGGGCGCCGTAGCTTCCGGCCTCCCTCCTAAAACAAGGAGTGTAGCCTGTATATTTTATGGGGAAATCGGATTCAGCCAAAATATCATCCCTATGCAAATTGGTAATGGGAACTTCCGCCGTGGGAATCAAGTACAGGTCATCTGCGGTAACATGGTACATTTGCCCTTCTTTGTCGGGTAATTGTCCTGTTCCATAACCAGAGGCCTCATTCACCATGAGAGGTGGCTGAACTTCGGTGTACCCGGCTTCGGTGTTTTTGTCCAAGAAATAGGAAATGAGCGCGCGCTGTAAACGGGCACCTTTTCCCTTATAAACCGGGAAACCAGCCCCGGAAACCTTTACGCCGAGCTCAAAATCGATGATGTCATATTTTTTGGCCAATTCCCAGTGGGGCAATGCACCTTCTTCAAGAGAGGGGATATCGCCCTCCCTAAAAATTTCTTCATTATCCTCGTCCGTGTTTCCCGCGGGAACAGTTTGGTGTGGGACATTTGGAATTTGATACAACTGCTCCTGTAAGGCGGCCGCTGCTGCATTCAAGTCATCCCCCAACTGTTTTGAGGTTTCTTTCAATCCAGCGGTTTTCTCTTTAAGGGCATTGGCTTCCTGTGCCTTTCCAGATTTGAAAAGCATGCCAATCTCTTTGGAAAGTTTGTTTGATTCGGCCAAGGTCGCATCCAGTTCAGTTTGGATGGAACGTCTTTTTTCATCCAGTTCGATGATTTTTGACAGCATAGGTTCGGCATCAATGTTGCGTTTTTTTAGAGCTACAATGATGCTTTCCTTGTTTTCCCGAATCGTTTGTAATTGAAGCATGGCCTAGTTTTGAGTCGCAAATTTAATTCAATCTGAAGACGTGCCAAACAATTATTCTTTTTGAGAGGGTAAGATCCAGTCGTTGTGGGCAAAATGTTTCCAAGGAACGCTGGCTAAATCGACCTTTGGGTCTATAAACTCATAGTACTCACCTTGATTGATTTTTACCTTGTTGGTAACGAATACTTGGACATCTTCACCTTTGTTGGCGTAGTCCTTTTTCAAATGTTGGGCAAACTGCCATGCAAAATCAGGATAACAGGCTACTCTTCTACGCTGTTTTTTGGTGAGGTAATCCCCAAGGTCAATAAACGTTACTTTATCTGTTTTTTTGTTTACCACTCTATACCGAATGGTTCCGGACCTGCTGCGTAGCATCATCCGCCAACTGAGCCTATGACCTTCTTCGGTCCATAAAACATCATCTTGAAAGGCATGATGGCGCAACGGGAGAATGAGTTGCACAAGAAAATATCCGCCCAAGATGCCCAATATCCATTTGCGATTTTTGGGCAGTATTTGGGTTTGTTCAACAACTGCCTTTTTGGTTTTTAAAAATAGATTTCTAATGGTTTGGGGCTCAAAAAAGAAGACCGTAAATGCCAAGGATAGGTAAGGGAAAATCCCAATTTGAAATACTATACTGTTGAACAAATGGAAAAAAATGGCCAAGACAAAGGCGATTTTGCGGGAAGGTTTCCAAAGTAGGGCCGGCACAATGAGCAAATCAAAAAAAATTCCGAAAAATGCCACGATCTTATGTACCCATTTTTCCTGTAAAAGGTCCCCGATCAAAAAATAATCGGATTTGGATTTCATCAACAGTTCTATGATGCTAAAATCCAACCAATCTCCGTACAGTTTGGCCACTGAGGCATAGGTGTAGACGATAAATAATTGAAGGATAATGGTCCATCTTACCCAGTTAGGCATGGCATGGGAATGCAACTTTGGATTTAATTTGGCATCCAACGAGGCATCCTTTTGGGCAGGTAGGAATGCCATGATGAAGGCCAAGAGCATTAATAAATAGTAATGGTTGTTGTAGGATGTCTTTTGCATCAAGTACACCCCGGTCCACATTAGGGCAAAGGCCAAGGCGCTATAGCGGTATTTATAACCTATGGTTATTAAGATTCCCAAAGTGCCCATTATGCCAAAATAGACGTACATGCCATTTCCTGGAAGCGGCTGTAGCCACTCAAACCCAATAAAGGAGAATGTGAATTTGGGTTCGATCAAGGTTCGCCGGACCCACCCAGTAGCAATGGCGCCGTAGCATTCTGCGCTGACCAAAAGCCCATAAAATATTCGAAATACCACCAATTGGGCATTGTCAATCTTTTTGAAAAGGAATTGGGACAACATTTATTTGGAAATTAGGTCCAACGAGTAATCCTTGTCTTTTGCCAATTGTTGTTGAAGTTCCTCAACAGAATCAAATTTGTGCTCATCCCGGATGCGATGTAAGATGCTTACCTGTATTTTTTTGTCGTACAGGTTGCCCTCGAACTCAAAAAAGTTGATTTCAATACTTTTTTCGGATCCTCCAGACACGGTTGGATTGTAACCAATGTTCATCATCCCAAAATATTCCTTGTCGTTAATGGTACTCTTTACTACATATACCCCATTTTTTGGGATGAGTTTGTAGGTTTCGGGAATGTGTAGATTGGCCGTGGGAAATCCGAACTTTTTACCAAGTCCTTTTCCTTTTTTTATGATTCCGGTAAGCATATAGGCGTAGCTCAGATAGCTGTTTGCTGTGGCAATATCGCCTTCCAAAAGTGCATTCCTAATTTTTGTGGAGCTTACAGAAACAGCATCGATTTCTTGGGCAGGGATTTCCTCGACATCAAAATCAAGGGTGCTGCCAAAGGCAATAAGGTCTTGGATATTTGCATTTCTATTTCTGCCGAATCTATGGTCGTAACCAATGATAATTTTTTTGGCTTTCAGGTTGTTTACCAAAATGTCGCGAACAAATTCCGTTGCAGAAAGTCTGGAAAAATGCTTCGTGAATGGGTGGATAATAAGATAATCCAAGTTCAATGCATTCAGAATCTGTGCTTTTTCCTCAATGGTGTTCAACAGTTTTATATCGGTATCTTTTTGAAGAACCATTCTGGGATGCGGGAAAAAAGTGAGTACTGTAGACTTTAATCCTGTATTTTTGGCACTATTTATGAGGCGTTCCAATATCTTGCGGTGTCCCATATGGACTCCATCAAAAGTGCCGATGGTGATAGCCGTTTGATGCGTATTGCGTTTAAAAAGAGAAATATCCTGGATTGTTTCCACCTAATCAAGAAATAAAAAAGGCTTATTTTTGAAATTGACCTATGCCCAAACTATGTATGAAAGCTAAATTACACCTTGTTTTTTCAATAACCATACTTTTTAGCTGCTTTTGTGCATTTGGGCAGCAGGCTTATTGGAAATCGGTTGCCAAGGAATCAGGCTTTAAAAGCCCATCAATAAAGGATATAGGAAAGGCCCAAGCCGTATTTTCCTTGGACAAAAGTATTTTTTCGGAGAAGATCAAGCCCTCCCATGTTTCCAAAGGCAAAAGCGTTGTTGTGGATCTTCCCAATGGGAATGGTGAAATAGTTCCCTTTTTGCTTACGGAAACCCCGGTTCTACATCCAGACTTGGCCAAAAAATATCCCAACATCAGGTCTTTTTCCGGGGTGAGCCAAGATGGTAAGTACAAAATAAAGCTCAGTAGCTCGCACAAGGGGCTCCAGAGTATGGTTGTAAATTTAGGCAATCGGGAAAAGCACTTCATGGAGCCGGTCCTGAACAAGCCCAATGCTTATGTACTATATAAAGAAGGTACGAGTGGCTCGGCCAAGGACGCCTTTATTTGTGGAACGCAGAAAATTCAGCAAAGCCTAACAGCAAAGACCATTGTGCCCTTGGTGGACGACCAAGTTCTTAGAAAATATAGAATTGCTGTTTCAGCAACGGGAGAGTATACCAACTATCACGGCGGTACGGTAGTTGATGCCCTGGCAGCCATCAATGCAACACTGACACGGATAAATGAGGTCTTCGAAACAGATTTGGGCATTACCTTGGAGTTGGTGCCCAATAATGATTTGGTAATTTTCACTGACCCTGAATCGGACCCCTATAACGGGAACCTAAATTCCCAAGTACAGAATACCTTGACCACCATTATAGGCGAGGCCAATTATGATGTTGGGCATTTGTTCAACAAGGTGTCTTCGGTTGCACAAAACAATGGCAATGCTGGTTTTATAGGAGCCGTGTGTGTGGATAATCAAAAGGGAAGTGCATTTTCTTCAGCTTTTGAACCACAAGGAGATGTTTTTGATTTGGATTTTGTTTCGCACGAATTGGGGCATCAATTTGGAGCCAACCATACTTGGTCTTTTGAATCAGAGGGAACAGGTGTTCAAGCAGAACCTGCAAGTGGAACAACCATTATGGGATATGCGGGCATTGTTGATGGAAACGATGTAGCTCCCAATGGGGACGACTATTTTCATTACTATAGCATTCTTCAAATATCGAATTATGTGCAATCCACAACTTGTGCCCAAACAACAGCGCTTACCAATTCACCTCCAGTATTATCTCCTGTAGATGACTTTATAATTCCGAAAGGTACTGCTTTTGTATTGGAAGGGAATGCCACTGATCCAGATGTTGGGGATGTGCTTACCTATACTTGGGAGCAGATTAACAATGGTGTGGTAACCACCAATACCTTTGGGCCAACCAACCCCAGTGGGGCCAATTTTAGGTCTTCACCACCTTCCCCAGACCCAAAAAGATATTTTCCACGGTTATCCGAAGTTGTTCAGGGTAACCTTACGCAGACCATGCCGGCAGAAAACGAAGCTTGGGAGACGGTATCAGAAATTGAAAGAACCTTGAGCTTTGCTTGTACAGTACGGGACAATGCATCTGGAGGGGGACAGGTTATCTCGGATGTTTTGGATGTTCATGTGATCAAAGCCGCAGGTCCTTTTGTGGTAACCTCACAGGCCGCTGCTGAAACATATGCTGCGGGATCTATCCAAGAAATTACTTGGGATGTCGCCAATACCAATATTTTGCCTGTTGATGCCCAGACGGTGGACATCTTTCTTTCTTTGGATGGAGGTGTCACTTTTCCTATTGCCTTGGCCAATGATGTCCTTAATGATGGGGTAGAGGAAGTGCTTCTTCCCGGAAACGTAACCTCAACGGCCCGTATCATGGTAAAGGCCAGTGATAATATTTTCTTTGCGGTCAATGCTTCAAATTTTACCATTGAAGAATCGGAAGTGGTTTTGGATTTTGCCGAATTGTCTTATGTGGTATGCCAACCTAATGATATAGTAATTCCTTTCACCTACAGGACTTTTTCGGGGTTTAGTGAGAATTCTACCTTTTCTGCTGATGTACCCGTGGGATTAACAGCGGTTTTTTCCCCAACGAATACAAGTACCGATGCCACATCGGTGGATTTAACTCTTTCCAACACAGGGAGTGTTGCTCCAGGAGTTTATGATATCACAGTTACATCGACTTCAACATCGGTGACCAAGGATGTAATTTTATCTCTTACGATAGAGGATGCAACTTTTGCGGATGTTGTTTTGGTATCGCCATCCAATGTCCAGGCCGATGTTTCATTGAACGCTCTATTGGAATGGCAGGCCAACCCCTTGTATGCCAATTATGATGTGCAGATTGCCACTGATGTTGCATTTTCCAACGTGATCGAATCTGCATCGGGTCCCTTTAATTTTTACAAGCCAGCCAATTTAGAAGGGCTTACCGAGTATTTTTGGAGAGTGCGCCCAAGTAACGATTGTGGCGTGGGTACGTTTGGAACACCATTCAGTTTTACCACAACACAAGTAAATTGTAAAACCTTTGAATCAAAAGGTCTGCCTTTGGAGATTTCCAATGTAGGTACCCCAACAGTTACTTCATCCATACAGTTTTTTGAGGATTTACCCGTTTCTGATATCAATGTAAATTTAGAATTGAACCATACCTATTTGGAAGATTTAATGGTGACCCTGATATCGCCCGAAGGAACTCGGGTTGCACTAATTTCCAGTACATGTGGAGGATTGAATAATATCAACGCAGTTTTTGATGACGATGGAGTCCCTATTGTATGTGCTGGTAATCCCGCAATCACTGGTACGGTAGCACCATTGGGTTCTTTGGCATCGCTCAAGGGGGAATCCATTTTAGGGGAATGGGTATTGGAAGTAAAAGACAATGCTTCTAGTGATGGGGGTGAGCTTATTGCTTTTTCCTTGGAAATTTGTGTGGAAGGAAACTTTAGACCGGACGAGGACGAAGATGGGGTTTTTGATGATGGGGATGACCTTTGCTTGGGAACGCCAAAAGGCGTGGAGGTAGATACCAATGGGTGTGCAGTCTACCGTTTTGCTGCTGATAATTTTGAAGTTGAGATAACAAGTGAGACCTGTAGGAGCAATAACGATGGCACAGTGGTAGTGACCGCAACGGATACAGCGATAGCATATTCAGCTGTTTTGGATGGAGGTGGAACTCCGGTAAGTATGGATTTTACGGATACCCATACCTTTCAAAATTTAAGCGCTGGAACGTATTCGCTTTGTATTACCGGAACCAATGGACTCATTACATACAGGGAAGCTTGTTTTACTATTGTTGTATCCGAACCTGATGTTTTGGATGTGGATGCCATTGTAGAGAATGGCTTTTTGGAACTTACAATGGATGGTGGCAATTTCTACACGGTTGAACTGAACGGATTGGCCACACAAACGAAAAATTCCAAAATTGAATTACCCTTAAAGGAGGGCCGGAATACCTTAAAGGTATATACGGACCTTCCATGCCAAGGCGTGGTGGAGAAAACCATATTGAATACCCTACAACCTGTTATGTTCCCAAATCCTGTGGAAAGTATGGCTCAGGTATACCTGAATGGGTATGTGGGTTCCGTATCCATAAAAGTATTTTCCTCCAATGGTAGGTTGGTGATGAGTCACATTAAAAATGCGACCGGTAGAAGCTTGGAAATGGACTTCTCGGAACTGCCTCGTGGCACATACTATCTTCAAGTTGAAGCAGAAGAGATTAAGGAAGGATTTAAATTGATAAAAAAATGAAGCGGCTTTTTATAGGTATATCAATGCTTGTTTTGTTGGTTTCCTGTGGAGGAGGTGATGATGGACCTTCAATCCCGGAAGCGGCGGAACTTGTGTTTCCTGATGAAAACTCAGAATGTACAACTGGAGTGAGTGTCAGTGAAAATCTAAGTCAGGTTACCTTTCGATGGATGGCTTCGGCCAATACTAGTAGCTATACCCTGAATGTGGTAAACTTAGAGACCAATGTTCCCCAGACCATATCAACAGCTGCTACATCAGCTAGTTTATCAATAGCCAAGGGAACACCTTTTGCGTGGTCTGTATCATCTACGAACAACCAGTCCGATCAAGTGGTAAGCAGTGAAACATGGTTGTTCTATAATGCGGGCTCCCAAACAACCTATGCGCCATTTCCGGCTCAAGCGGTGTCTCCTATTTCCGGTTCAACCGTATTGAAGGATATCGCCAACGAAGTAACTTTGGAATGGTTAGGTGCAGACGTGGAGGGAGATATTGTTTCCTTTGAAGTATTTTTTTCAGACCAGAATCCGCCAACCACCTCTTTGGGTGAAGTTGAAACAGCTACCACAGCATTTAATGTAAGTGTTACCTCCGGGATTACGTATTACTGGAAAATAATTACCACAGATGAAGAAGGAAATACTTCGGATTCTGGAGTGTTTGAGTTTAAGGTGAACTGATTAGGAGCCGTTAAATTGGTTCATGGTGTTTTTTACTCCGGAAAATACAAAAGAAAGTACCAGTTCGGCCGATTTCTTCAAACGTTCGGGTAGAGCTTTGCGCTCTTCATCGTTCCATTGGCCCAAAACATAGTCCACTTGTTTTCCCTTACTGAATTCTGCCCCGACCCCAAATCGGAAACGGTTGTATTGGGAAGTTTGTAGTGTGTTCTGTACATCTTTTAATCCGTTATGCCCCCCATCGCTGCCTTTGGTTTTTAGGCGGATGGTACCAAAGGGAAGATTGATGTCGTCAGTAATAATGAGAACATTTTCCAAAGGAATTTTCTCCTTTTCCATCCAGTAGTTTACGGATTTTCCACTTAAGTTCATGTAGGTGGAAGGCTTAAGGCACAGAACACTTTTTCCTTTGTGTTTAAATGTACCCACAGCGCCTAATTTGGCACTTTCAAAAGAGAAGCTTTCCTGTTCAGCCAAAAAATCCAACACTTTGAACCCAATGTTGTGACGGGTTTCTTCATATTCGGATCCAATGTTTCCCAGTCCGGCTATAAGGAATTTTTTCATGGAATCTGTCTCTTGTATCAGGGGTTGTTTTTTGGCAAACCATGTTTTTATAAACCTGATCATCTAGATTATGTGTTTGTCCAAAAATACAAAAGCATCCCATTATTTGCTCAATCGCGAATGGGATGCTTTGTAATCTATTATTGGATAAGAAACTATTCTGTAGCTTCAGCTTCTGGGGCGTCGCCACCTTCAGCTGCGGCTTCAGCGCCTTCTTCTGTTTCTTCATCCTCATCTTCCACTTCATCAACTGAAGTTCTGGATGCTTTCACCTGTACAATTGCAGTACTATCTGGGTGGAGGATGGAATAATCGTCATTCAAGATGGTTTCAACCGCAATTGTTCCACCTATCCTTAGTTTGGAAATATCCACAGTAATAAAATCAGGCAGCAACTCTGGCAATGCCTTGATGGATAGTTTTCTCTTTCTGAACAACAAACGTCCACCATTTCGTACCCCAGGGGAATTTCCTTCCAAACGAACTGGGATGTTCATGGTAACAGGTTTGTCCTTGAACAATTGATAGAAATCGATGTGCAAAATTTTATCGGTTACAGGGTGAAATTGAATGTCCTGCAATACCGCGTCAAATTTTTGGCCGTTTTCCAACTCAATCACAGCAGTGTGTGCATTGGGTGTATAGACCAAATCTCTGAATGAAATTTCATCAGCTGAAAAGTGTATTGGTGTATCCCCTCCGTACAGCACGCAAGGGACCTTTCCAGCATTACGTAAGGCTTTGGTAGATACCTTGCCCACGCTTTCTCTTTGGGATCCTTTGATTGTAATTGACTTCATTGTAATATATTAAATTGATTTACATTAAAAACTTGGAAGATATTGAGGTGTTGTGGTGCACTCTATGCATAACGTCTGCAAAAAGGTCGGCACAGCTCAATACCTTTATTTTATTCTGTTTATGGTCAACGGGAATTGAATCCGTAATGATCAGTTCCGTCAACTTTGAGTTCTCTATTCTTTCGTAAGCATTGCCGGACAGCAATCCGTGTGTGGTAACCGCACGAACACTTTCGGCCCCACGCTCTATCATAAGGTCCGCTGCTTTGGTAAGCGTACCAGCGGTATCCACCATATCATCTACCAAAACCACATTTTTGCCCTGAACATCCCCTATAAGTTCCATGTGGGAGATGACATTGGCCTTGGCCCGCTGCTTGTAACAGATAACTACATCGCACTCCAATGCCTTGGAATAAGCATAAGCTCTTTTGGATCCTCCCATATCAGGGGAAGCAATACAAAGATTATCCAAATTGAGGCTCCTTAAATAAGGAAGGAATAGCGTGGAAGCAAACAGATGATCTACGGGCTTTTCAAAAAAGCCTTGGATTTGGTCTGCATGAAGGTCCATGGTAATGATCCTTGTAGCTCCCGCTGTTTCCAACATCTTGGCCACCAACTTTGCGGCTATGGGTACTCTGGGCTTATCTTTTCTATCTTGTCTGGCCCAACCAAAATAAGGCATCACTGCGGTAATGTGTCTTGCGGAAGCTCTTTTGGCGGCATCCAACATCAACAACATTTCCATTAAGTTTTCTGAACTAGGATTGGTGGAACCAATAATAAAAATACGTGCCCCACGAATAGATTCCTCAAATGAAGGCTGGAATTCCCCATCGCTATATCTGGAAAACTGTATCTTTCCCAAATCAGCACCGTATGAAGCAGCTATTTTTCTGCCAAGTTCAATACTTTGGGTACATGCGAAAATTTTGGGTTCAGGAACTTGATAGGCCATTGCAAACTCTTGTTGTCTAGCTTTTTAACGATGCTTTCTGATAAAGAGGTGCAAATTTAAAAATTAATTTGGGTTGCTAAAGGATAAATACAAGTATTTTTTGGTGGGGAATTAAATTATTTTTTTAGCTTTGCAGTCCATTTTGAAAAACACCACAAATGCCTTGGTGGCGGAACTGGTAGACGCGCTGGATTCAAAATCCAGTGTCTTCGGACGTGTGGGTTCGATTCCCACCCAAGGTACTGAAAAACCCTGATAATCATATGATTATCAGGGTTTTGTCTTTCTAAAGGTGACGTAAAAGTGACGGTTTTAAAGCGAAAAATAGCCAATTTAAACGCACTCCAAACCAAAGTAAATATCTCCAAATAATCCATTTTAAGGCTGAATATTTGAGATATCCTCCTTTAGTTATCTTATTGCTGAAATTCGACTTGGTTTGGAATTTTATTCCCTATGTATCTTTTATTTCAATGTTGATAACTTAAAATCTTGATTTTTTTCAAAAATTCTGTTGGTTACAAATGACGTCATTTGTCATCGAAAATAACTTGGAGAATTTTAATTGTAATGAATTGACATTATTTGTATTAAGTTACTGTGTATCAAATTTTTGTGGATAACTAACATCAATTTGCCCTAAACATAGCCTTCTTTTGTTTCTACCTTTATTCCAAGAATTCTACAAGAGAAAACAAAAGCGCTTTTGTTCATTTTTTAATCCAAAAAGGAAACAAATGGACAATTTATTGATACTTGAACGGCTAGATCGTTTGGAACGGCTCATGATAGCCAATAAAGAGGTGCTCACTTTTGAAGAGACCTGTGACTATACCGGGATTTCCAGAAGCTATCTGTACAAGCTGACCGCAGCGGGAAATATCCCGCATTCCAAGCCCAATGGGAAAATGATATTCTTTGAAAGGAAAAAGCTGAATGAATGGCTTCTCCAAAACAGTAGATTGACCCAAGAAGAGATCAATGGGAGGGCTTTGGAGCACTCATTTAAAATTAAGGGGTAATGGCTTCTATCAAGCATGAGGGCAATCTTTATTTTGTCAAGGACTCTAAGAAGAAAACGGTGTTTGACTACACCATGGAATATCTGGAGGCCAAATATGATATCATGTATAATGAGATTTCCCATGACTTTCAAATCGCATTCAAGGGTTCAAGGGATTGGCATTACTTGAACCTGAACTCCCTTATTATTGAATTGGCCAAGGCCGGGGTTGATATCCCGACCGGAAAACTGGAGATACTGATACGATCGGAGTGGATTCCCAAGTACAATCCCATTAAGGAGTATTTCAACAACCTCCCGAAATGGAACGGAGAGGACCATATCCTAAAGTTGGCATCCTATGTGCCGACCTATGAGAAAAGGGCATTTAACTATCATTTCAAAAAATGGTTGGTCCGTGCCATTAGATGTGCTGTTGAACCCAATTATTTCAATAAGCAGGCTTTCGTGCTCTCCCATCAGGGACAAAACTCTGGTAAGTCCACATGGTGCCGATTTCTGTGCCCACCCGAGCTTAGTGAATACATGGCCGAGGACATCAGCAATGACAAGGATGCACGGATACAGCTGTGCCGTAATTTCTTGTACAATCTTGATGAACTAGCCGTGCTGTCCAAAAAGGATGTGAATGCCCTAAAGTCGTTTTTTTCCAAGACCTTTATAAATGAACGCCTGCCATATGATAGAAAGAATACGACCCTGTCCCGGATTTGCTCCTTTGTGGGCTCCACCAATATGTCGTCCTTTTTGAACGATGAGACCGGGTCGGTCCGTTGGCTCTGTTTTGAGCTCAAGGGGAAGATAGATTTTTCGTATTCAAAAGAGGTCGATATCAACAAGATCTGGTCACAGGCGTATCATTTGGCCTACTCGGACCCCAACTTTGATTCCGAACTTTCCATTGAGGACATCCAGGAGAATGAAGAACGGAACAGGAAGTATACCAAATTGACCTCCGAACAAGAAGTGGTTGCCAAATACTATGAAAAATCCAATGATATGAAAGACTTCAGGACGGCATCGGATATCATGGTAGAGATTGCATGTCTCAACCTTAGGTTGAACCATATAAATATTGGGAGAGCACTCGCTGGGTTTGGTTTTCAAAAGGTAAAGCATCCCAAACGACAGGTTTATGGTTATTTGTCCCGACCCCTCTTTGGCGGAAGCCCCTGGGAAATGGAATTTGCAAAGAAAGAAGAATAATACCTACCTAATTACCTAAAGAAGTCTAAAGCCAAAGAGCATGGGCAAAACTTTAGGTAGGATATATAACTTCCATCTTACCTAGAGGTTACCTAACCTACCTAATGGGTAAGATAGGTAAGTTGAAAAAATATCTGACCTAGCTTGAAAACCCGCGTCATCATTGGGTTAGGTAGGGAGGTAGGAGAAATAACAAAATTTGAGACAATGAGAAGAAAAACTACATATATCATGGACTGCGAAAAAGCCCGCAACATTGACATCGTATCCACGCTGGCCAAGTTGGGGCACTTTCCAGTCCGGAAAACGGAAAAAGAAGCTTGGTTCCTCAGCCCGTTTCGGACCGAGACCCAAGCCTCTTTCAAGGTGTCGTTGAAAAAAAATTACTGGATAGACTTCGGGACCTTTGAAGGTGGCAGCACCATAGACCTGATAATGAAAATGCATAACTGTTCTGTAAGGGAGGCATTGGAGCGATTATCAGGGAACATTGGCCATTTTTCTTTTCACCGGAGGCCTAATCCAACGAAAACAGAACATAGGGCCAACCCTATTGAAATCATCCAGGAAAAGGAAATCAAGCATAGGGCCCTGGAGACCTATCTGCGGTCCAGAAAAATCTCGATTACAACAGCCAGAAAGCTGTGTAAGGAAATCCACTATAAAATAGGTTACCGAAAATACTTTGCCATTGGACTCCGGAACAGGTCGGGAGGCTGGGAACTGCGGAACAGATATTGGAAAGGGTCCACTTCTCCCAAGGATGTTTCGATCATAGGGAACAGCTCTAAGAAATTGGCCATTACGGAAGGCATGTTCGATATGCTCACCCTATTGGAATTGATGCCCGTGATACCAAACGATCATGACGTTTTGATATTGAACACCACGGCCTTTGTAAAACGGATGGTCCCCGAAATAAGGGAATACGAGGATGTAAAGCTATTTCTAGATAGGGATGGAACAGGATTGGGAGTGACGGAACTTTTATTGGAAAAGTGCCCGAACAGCAGGGATATGTCCTTTCTCTATGAAGGTTTCAAGGATATGAACGAATGGATGGTAAAAAGCGCTAAGGATGAAGTTCGGCAACGAATTCAAGATGTGTCATTGTCATGACAAATCTTGCTTTTGCTCCCGAAGGTCGCAAAAGTTGATGGGAAAATGAAGAAGGAGTTCGTCCAGTTCCGATGCTCGGTCTACGAGAAGAAACTGCTGAAGGTAAAGGCCCGGAAGAGCGGTCTTTCCATCAGTGAGTACTGCCGCCGTGCCGCCTTCGAAGACCGAATAGTGGAGCGGATGACGGACGAACAGATCGAGGCCTATAAACTATTGGTCAAATACCAGCGAAACTTTAAACTGATCACCAACATGTTCCGGAAGCGGAACCCAAAGTTGGCAGAGGAAACGGCCCAATTGGCCAAAGAGATACGGCAAAACCTTTTAAACTTCAGGAAATGATAGGAATGGGAAAATCCATATCGCATACAGCTGCTTCCATGAGCTACGGGATGAACGAGGAGAAGGAAGCCGAGATCATCCACAGCCAATATCTAGCTGGGGAGACCCCAAGGGATATCACCGAGGAGTTCCGTGTGATCCAAGAACAGAACGAACTTTGTAAAAAGAACACACTCAGCTTTGTACTAAGCCCCACCATTGAGGACGGCAAAAAATTGGAAAGTGAACAGCTCAAGGAAATGACCGAACGATTCCTTAAGGAAATGAGGCTGAGGGAACATCAGGCCGTTGCATTTGTCCATAGGGACAAGGAGCATCTACATGTCCACCTGTATGCGAACCGTATAAGTTTTGAGGGCAAGGCCTACAATGACAGTTTCATCGGAAAACGAAGCCAACAGATGGCCGAGCGGGTGGCCAGACAAATGGAACTTACCACGGTAAGGGAGGCACAGCAGGAAAAACTGTACCGGATGCAGGAGCTCCGGTCTGAAATACAAAAAATCCATGAAAAGATTATGGCCAGGGACCGGCCAAGGGATTTTGACCAGTACATAAAATTGATGGCGCAAAACAATATAAAGGTCATCCCGAGCATCAACAGACAGAACCAGTTACAGGGCTTCCGGTTCGAGTATAAGGGAGCCAACCTAAAGGGAAGCGAGGTGCATCGTTCCATGTCCATGGGTAGGATAGTGGGCCAAATGAATTTTGAAAAGGAAAGGGCACAGCGGATTGCCAAGGAAAAGAGCATGGAACTTTTGGGTAGGACAGTGAATGTCCCAATGAGTTTCACCAAGACCATCATAAAGAAAACCATCAAGCTGGCCATAAAAGTGGTCAGGGACACTGGAATAGGAATTTAAACAGAACATCATGGCAAAACTGGATGAAATAGCGGAACTGTTGACCGAGGAGATCAACGGCTTTGAGAAGAGCATCGGCAGATTGGAAAGGGTACATGAAAATTTGCAGAACCTTCCATTGAGGCCCGACACCAATGAAATTAATGTTCTTCTGAAAGAATATGGCAACAGCCAAAAAACCAACATTGAGGAACAGCAAAAATTGATGCGAAGGATCCTTGGCAAAGTAGAGAAATCAATTCTGTTGCCAAATTGGGCCATAAAACTGTCCTGGGGATTGTTGGTCTGTGTCGTATTGGTCCTTGGTTTTTCAATCTATCAGGTATCAAGGATATCAAAGAAAGAAGAGGCAGCATATATCAAAGGACGGGACAGTGCGATGGGACATTATGGGGCATTCCTTGATGAGAGCCCACAGGCAAAGGAACTGTACCAAAAATGGCTGGAGGAAAATGGCAAAAAGTAGGACAGCGCCCTATCCTATTTTTGTACAACGCTTATCTTCCCGAACGCTACAAAAATAGGCCAGGATCCATGCGCTGAAGTCGAGGTAAGATTTGGGGCAGAGTTTGGTGTATTGATAATCACGATACCTAAATTTTGTATCAGGAATTTGGAATAAGTTTTTTTATGAGTTCGTCTCTACGTCTTACAGCCACTTCTATTTTGGCCCCATCGGTCAAGGTAATATAGCCTCCTTTTCCTTTTAGATAATGCTCCACAAAGGAAAGGTTGATCAAATGGGACTTGTGTACCCTAAAAAAGTTGCTGCCATCAAGAATGCCCTCAAAATATTTTAAGGTTTTGGAAGCCGTGATTTTTTTGTTCGATAAGGTATGGATGTGGGTATAATTGGCATCTGACTGTAGTCGGACCATGTCATTGGTGTCCACCATGACAAATCCATCCACTGTAGGGATGGCAATTCGTTTGGAATGTCCCGACCCCTCCTTAAAATTATGGAAAAGCACATCAATTTTTTTTGTGGTCTCTTTGAGGTCCCTGTTCTCCCTCACTTTTTGTAGTGCTTCATGAAGGTCTTCTTTTGCAATGGGCTTCAACAAATAATCCAAGGCAGAAAATTTGATGGCCTTTAGAGCATAAGTGTCAAAAGAAGTGGTGAAGATCAGTTCAAAATCAAGATGGTTTAGTTGGGACAGTAAATCAAACCCGGTAGTACTCCCGAGCTGGACATCCAAAAAAAGCACATCAGGATTATATTTTTCTATATGCATTTTACCCTCTGAAATGGTGTTACAACTCGCCAGTATTTTGATATCCGGGCCAACTTCCTGCAGAAGACCCGTCAATCGGGAAATGCAGTGCTGTTCGTCATCAACGATAATGGCTTTTAACATGGCGAGGTCAGAATTGAAGTTCCAAAGGTAGGTTTATTTCCACACGCAGGCCTTCTTTCTTGTCTATCAAGTCGATGGAACCTTCCGTGTTTTTAATATGGTTGATAATCTCGATTCGGTTGGTGGTGATCTTTACGCCCAAAGAACTTTTCTCCTTTGTATCCATAGAAGCGGTGGCCCGACCGATTCCATTATCCTCCACCACGCATAACAGCATGTCTCCCTTTTTCTTGATTGTGATATCAATTTTCCCAGTATTCCCTTTGGGGGCAATACCATGCCATATACTATTTTCAATAAAGGGCTGTAGGATCATCGGGGGAACCAAGGTGTTGTCCGGCTCAATGTCCTCGTCTACGGTTATGCTGTATTCCAGATGGTTTTCCAGTCGAATGGCTTCCAGTTGCATGTAAAGCTCCATGAGTTCCAGGTCTTCTTCGAGGGTAATCCATTTCTTTTCAGAATTTTCAAGGATGGCACGGGTAAGTTTGGAGAATTTCACCAAGTATTCATCGGCCTGTTTTATATCATTCCTTGAAATAAAATCGCTAATGGAGTTCAAGGAGTTGAAAATAAAATGGGGATTCATTTGTGAGCGTAAGGCCTTGAGTTCTGTCTCGGCTACCTTGGCATTGAATTCGACCACCTTTCTTTTTTCCAAGGCATCACGTCTGCGTTTATATAGAAAATAACTTGCAATTGAAATCAGTGCCAGAAGGATGGCCCCAGCCAAATAACCATTTTTGACGAGATGTTGCCGTTTGATTTCCTCCTCGGCCTCGGCCTGTTGCCTCTCCATTTTGAACTGCATTTCCTTCCGGGTCAGCTCAGATTTTTTTTCCTCGCTCAACACACTGTCCTGAAGACGTACATGCTCTTTGTAAGCATGGAGGGCTTCTGCCATTTCTCCTTCATGTTCGTATACCTCACTCAATACTTTCCAGGAATCCGCTTGCCATTCCACGGCTTCGATCTCTTGGGATAGGTCAAGGGCTTTCCTCCCATTTAAGGCAGCCAAGTCATAGTTTTTCAATATGATATTGACCATTCCTATGCTGTTCAGGGCAGAAGCTTCAATGTATTTGTTCCCGATCTGGTGGGCAAGATCCGCCGCCTCCTGATAATACAAGAGTGCCTTTGGGTAATCTTCGAGTTTTTTGTAAGCTAGGGCCAAGTTATTGGTAATGGCGGCCACAAAGAGGTCATTTTCTTCCTGTTTGGACAATTTTAGAGCCTTTTCAAGATTGGCCACTCCTTCTTCATATTTTTTAGTGTCGTTGTAGATGATTGCAATGTTTGACAGTGCTTTTATTTCATCAGGGACATTGCCCAACTTTTGTGCAGAGGTCAAATAGGCTTCATAATTTTCCAAGGCCCTATCGTACTGTTTTAAATCGGCAAAAATGTTTCCGATATTGCTCAACAACGACGCTTCAAGTGACCTGTCCCCTATGGATTCGGCAAGATGTTGCGCTTTTTGGTAGACATCCAGTGCGGCTAGGTCATCTCCCATAACATAATGCAGGTTTCCCTTCTGTCTCAATGCGTAACTCTCCCCCTTGATCCAATCTGTTTCGGAGGATATGGCAATGGCCTCATCTACCAAAGGAAAAGCTTCCTTGGGATTGGAATAGGTCATTTCCCCAGCAGTTTTTATCAATAAAGAAACGCGGACAGAATCTTTTGCCGAATGGGTGGCCAATTCCTGTTGTAACGAATCCAATACGCTTTGTTGCGAAATTCCCCAAAGGGGAAAGAGCAATAGGACTAAAAAGATCTTTTTAAAGGAATCTGGCATGGCGGGTGATTGGTCAAAACCAAATTTAAAGGTTTTGACTCAATATGCTGTCCCGTTCATTGTGTATTGCGGTAATTCAACAAAAGACAACGCTCATGTTCATATTTACAACGGTGAATAAGTGGTCGTGGCATAGGCTATGGGGAATATATAGCTTGGTGTTTTCTATGCACCATAACCATTTTATACTATGAAAAAAATGCAGTTGTTTTTCCTTTCCATTTTTACACTTACCATGTTCACAAATTGTAATTCTGACGATGGCGATGAACCAGAGGATGGGAAATCCGGAAAGGTTGAGGGAACCATCCAGTTGTCCGGGGAGGAGACTGGGGTTTTGGGGACTTCTTTGACCGTAGGGAACATTGAGGTCGGCAATGCATCATTGACAGGAACGGACAAATCTGTCATATTACTTTCCGATAACATTACAGTGGTAGATAACGAACTGGTCTATAGTAATGACCATAGCGGTTTTGTGATCGTGGCTGCGGATTTTTCCACTGGGGGGTCACCCGATATCGACAAGACCATTTCCATGACCATTGTAAAGAACGGGGAAGAATATCCACATGCGTGTTCCTCCCCCTATCAAGGATTCTTTATGGCCTGTGGAGATGGGTTTGAAGTTGATTTCGAAGCCAAAAAAGTCACTTTTGAAGGTACCACGGTAATCAATACCGATGATGACAAGATTTTGACTATGGACGGAGTGATAACGTGGGAGTAACGATTCATGTTGAAGAAAATGATACATAAGATAAGTTTGGGGGTATTGTTGGCTATCTTGGGGTTGCTTGAATTAGAGGCACAGGCCCCAAGTGCCAACAATCTGATTGTGTTCGATCCACCTTCCGAGAAGTTTGCTTCAGTTAAACTACAGGCCCATATGGGCCTTCCTCGGTTTGGGGCATTTAACAGCCATATGGTTAAGATTACGGGTGCCACGCCCGCGATGAGACCCGCACGGGGAAATGATGGGGCTCATGTGATGGAACAGAACAAAAAGGAAAGAAACGGTCTCTTGAATTTTTCCATTTTGGTGGGGTTGAAATATTTGGAACCCTTTATGAGTGACCTGGACCGCGAGCGTTTGACCGTGGTCAGTTCCAATACATCACAGGAACAACGGAATTCCGCATATCTACAGCAGTTTTTACGGACCCAAGTAGGTCCGAATCTTTGTTTGGACAATGCCTGCAACCAAACTAATCAAGGAAAAAACGAGTTTGAGAGGCTTCGCAATTATACCTCTTTTGTTGAGGTATGTTTAGAGCCACTTCAAAGGTGGGGCCAATCGTTTTTCAAAAATGATGAAATGGTAGGATACCATGTATCCACACTTCATGTTGGAAGGGGGTATGACTTTGACAAATTAGGGTATTGGGTAGGACATTATCTTAATCTGAACGATGTTTTTACCCCAAAGCAAGGTGGGGCCAAAAGAGTGGTTTTTGAGCCTGTTGCGGCCTATGAGCATGAACTTTTGAAGAAAATCAATGGAAAGAACAATCTTCAATTTTTTCTCAAAATCGACGAACAGAGCGCCGAACGGTTCTTGAAGGAAGGCATCAACCGTTTGTATTTGGTGAAAAAGATAAAATTGAAACGTTCGGGCAAATCAATGGCCTTTCCTTATGACCCTGTGGAGTTTAACTATTCCCACGTGGACAGCGATGTGGAAGTTTATGAGGACGAAGCCCTTACAAAACATTTTATGACGCTTTCCCTTGCAAACCTCATATTAAAAACCAATTGATCTATGAAGAATTTACTTTTTGTAATCATAATAATTGTATGCCAAGGAGTAGGGTGGGGCCAACCAATGGAAAAGGTTCTTGATCCACCCAGTGCCGATTTTATTTCCCTATCGTTACAGACCCACAAAGGGAAGCTCCGCTTTGGGGTACAGGATGAATATTTTGTGAAGGCCGATGGCACCTATATAAGCTCCAGGGAAGAAGGGTATTTTGAAATGGACAAACGGTCCAGCCACCATATGGCCAGTAAGCACGCCTTTATGGAGCTTTTGAAGATGAGGTTTAAGGAAGACATGTTTGCGGTAATGGACAAAGATCTTTTTACCGAACGAAAGCAAAATATGTATGAGGAAGAGTTGAAATCCCTTACCGCCCAGCAGCATGTACTGGCCTTGGCAAATGCATTGTGCAACACACAGCAGTTGATTCGGTTTTTCTGCAACCCAAAAGAAGAGGATTGTGTTCCAGGGTTTCCCCAAGAAGGCTATTACAACGAACCAAGGAACCAAAGGCCATGGGGAGGCAGGGGAGCATCGGAGTTTCAGAAATTACGCGCGTATACCGCTTTTGTGGGGGAAAAATTTCCGATGGTGGAAAAGTGGGGAAAATCCCTTTATCCTGACGATATTTTAGAGGGATACTATGTGGCACGGACCAATTTGGGCACCTACGATTTTAAGGAAGGGGGTTATTGGTTCAATACCCATCAGTTTTACAACAGAGGCTTTTTGTTACATTGGTATGGACTCCAACCATCCAACTCCGCCGAAAGAAATTTGATGCATCCCAATGGCACCTCCATTCTCTTTAAAATGCCGCCAGAGGAGGCAGAGCACTTTTCTGAAAAGCACCAATACCTCTATTTGGTGTTGGATGTGACCGGCTACCTGAATGGAGTGGAAAATTATCGCGCAGACCAGCTCAAGACCACCTTCAGTTTGAACAGTCCCATCATAGAACTGTACTCGGATGATGGCCTTACCCAAAAAGTGGGGGAAATAGACATCAATACCATGGTATTCAAAACCAGATAAAATCTAAGCTATGAAAATGAAAGATATAAAAACCAAATCCATATTGCTTGTTGCGGTTCTTGGTCTGTTGGCGCCAATCTCGGTCCAAGGACAGTTTTTAAAAAAACTGAAAAAGAATGTGGAGGATAAAATCGTAAATAAGGCCAGTGAAAAAACCGATGAGTTATTGAATGGGGAAGGGGAAAAGACATCGGCTCCAGAAAAAGAGAAACCAAGTCCAAAGACTGGGCCTGCATCAACAAACAAAACATCCCCAAACAGTATACCGATAGGAAATCAAACCCAGAATAAATCGCCTGAAATTAAGGACGATAATATCATCACCTATAAGGCCCCCAACAAGGATTTTATGGATGTGGTCATACAATCGCACAAGGGACTTCCCCGATATGGGGATGTTTATTATTATAGGGGGGTTACGGCCCATACCCATAGTAAAGCCTATCGGGCACTCTTGGAGCTTAAATTTATGGAAGACCTTTTCAAGGATATGGATCGGTCAAAACTCACTTCATACAATTATGCGGACAATGACCTAAAGGCAAAGAACTCCAATAAGGCCCAACATCATTTGTTGATGCTCGTAAAGGATATTTTTTCGGATGAAAACATGCAAGAATACTTTTGTGACCCCGAAGCAAAGGCCCCCTGTAATTTTACCAATGCCGTGGGTGAACGAACCATTGTACCTAGCTGGGGAGGGACACGGAACAATGAATTTGCCCAAAATCGCAGTTATTCAAAGTTTATCAAAAATCATTATGAGGCACTTCGGGATTGGAGTGAAACATTCTATGAAAATGGAAGCCAAGTAGCCTACTTCGTGGCTAGGGGAGCGGTAGCTGAAAAATATGATTTTAAGGATAAAGGCTATTGGATCGGCAACATATTCTCTATAGGCGGGGACTTTATACTTCATAATTCCAATTTTTTGGCCTACACTGAGAATGAAAAAACCTTAAAGAACACATCAAAAAGGGTTTTTTTGTCCGTAGACCCAACAGAGGCCAAAGAATTTAACCTTCAATCCAGATCACCCGTGTTTGTGGTGTTCAAGGTTAAGGTGACACCTCGTATTACTAATACTACCCATGTGGATTGGGAGTTTGAGTTGGAAAGTACAGCAATGGAGTTTTATAAGGATGCCCCCCTAACCAAAAAGATGGGGGAAGTGGATATGAGGACCGCTAAATTTAAAGATTGATCAAATGAAATGTAATCGTACGAAACAAGTTTTATGGATTGTAGGGATATTGCTGATGACATTGCCTCAGAACATGAACGGTCAGTTTTTAAAAAAATTGAAGCAGCAGGCCGAGGAAAAAATCATTAAAAAGGCCGATAAGAAAGTGGGTGATATTTTGGATGGGAAACAAGATTCAGGAAATGGAACGAGTACCCAAACCGAGACCACAACACAACCCGAGGTCCAAAAAACAGAACAGAAAGCTTCACAACAAAATACCACCTTAGCTTACAATGAGGATGATTACCTGGTTTATAAATCCCCTGACCCAGCCTTTAAGGATATTGTGGTCCAAAAGTTCAAGGATCTTCCCCGATTTGGGGCCATAGATTCCTATATGATGCAGGACAATCCCAAAAAAGTGGACCTTTCCAAGGAAGCCGGTGAAAAAAGGAATCTGACGGGTATCGGGTATACTGGGTTTGCCCACTTGGTGCGTATCCATAGTTTAAAGGAGCATTTTAAGGTGATGGACAGGACTGCCCTGACGCAGCAGACAAAAGGAAAGATCATTGAGGAAGAAGCAAAGTCGAGCTTGGCCCAAAAAGTATTGAAGGAATTTGCATTTGATATAGGAAGCGATGTCCTAAAAAAGGAATACTTTATGAACGATTGGAGCGGAACCGGTAAGAGTGCCTTGGTCCGTGAATGGGGAGGTCACCAGGCGGATGATTTTACTGAGAATGAGCGATATGTATCTTTTGTGGAGAAGTATTTGGATATCATTTTAAAATGGAGCGAAAGTTTTTACACTGATGGAACTGAGGATTTTCAATCGGTCCATGCCATAAAATTCCAAGGCCAATATGATTTTGACAAAGGAGGTTTTTGGATACGGCTACCTATCAAAAGACCCCCATTGGGGGTTTCCTCTGTGGAATATTTCAGTGAATTTTTACCAAATACGCCATATGGACAACAGTTTTACAACAAGACTGAACAAGTGGATTACATCAATGGGGATGTATTGTTCAAAATGAGTCCCGATAAAGCCGAATCCTTAATCAATGACAAAACTGTGCTACTACAGATGACCATGAAGGTTAGGTCTGTTTTCAAAGGATTTGACACAGCCAACCCATTTGTCTATAGCGCCAATTATACATACCATTTTCTTGATCCAATTCTGGAGCTGTTTTCGGATGCCCAACTGACAAAGAAGATAGGTGAGATCGATTTGAACAAATTGGTATATAAAGAGCCCAACTAATGTTATTTATTTACATGAAAATGTCAAGCTATTTTAGTGGTAAAATTTAATACTGGGCAATTTATCAATTGCTTCATCCTGCAATTGCTGAACATGATTAAGGTATTTCAAAGTACTTCTGGTTGAGCTATGACCCATGGCATCGGCAACAGTTTTGAGGTTGGCCCCATTGATAAGTAATTGACAGGCAAAAGTATGACGGGCACAATAAAAGGTAATGTGCTTTTCAATTTGAGCCCTATTGACCCAGTAGCGTATTGCTTTGTTGGCCCCATTATCACTTAAAGATTGGATATTGAAAATAAAAGAATCTTTTTCCCCTGGTTTGCCCAAGATATCAAGAGCTGTTTGATTAAGTCTGTTATTTATCAGTTCCCCAGTTTTGTTTCTAGTGGTTATCAATCGGCCTTTGTTTATATTTTTCCATTTGAGCTTTCGGATTTCCGCAAGGCCAAGGGAAGTAAAGCAAGCAAATAGAAAGGCTCTTTTTACGGAAGTATTTCCACATTCGGTATTGGCAAGTATTTGAAGTTCATCCTTATCTAATACTTGTTTTTTTAATGTATCGTCTTTGTTGGGATTTGTAAATCTTATCTCGGCTGTTGGCATTTCATTTAGGTAACCTTGAATTTTTGCGGCTTTTAAAACTTTTTTGAACCTTGTGAAATAGTTATGTGCCGTTTCGCCAGCAAGACCTGCATCATGTATTAAATAATCTTTGTATAATGTCATGGTTTTAGGACCAATTCCCGCAATGGTTAACCTCGGATTGTTGACAGCTTCTTTAAATTTCTCCACAGAGCTTGCAATAATGCGTACGTCCTTATTTTTATATTCTTGAATGTATTTTTCAGCAAAAACAAAAAAATTGATTTTCTTTAGGTGCTGTGGAATATGTCCTGTTTCATCGGACAAAACTTCCAATTCCCTGTTGACCCGAATTCTTTCGGCAATTCTTTTCTTTTCAATTTTGGATGGATCCTTGGGCAGTATTTTTATTTTAAGAAATTCTCTCCATCTTTCACCGTTGTGATGGATGTCCAAATAGAGGCTTTTTGCTCCTGATTTTAATGTTCTGCTTCGAAGTTGTACTGACATAAAAAAGTGACGTAAAAGTGACGGTTTTTGTCTAAAAATACGAAATGAAGGGAAAACTTACAAGTAAAGAAAATGGTTCAAGTATTTGATATACAGTCAAATAAATGCAATTTGTGTCAAATAATATTATGTGAGGATTCACACCCAAGGTACTTCCCAAAATCCCAGTAGACTTAAGTCTACTGGGATTTTTTCATTCCGGAGTACAAAATTTTGCTTTTGTATGTAGGATTACATCATGAAGCCTTAAATTTCAGCCTAAATCGATGATGGAATGCTCAAATCCTTAACCATTATTTTTCTTTTTCTCATTCTTGGAGAATTTGTGAATTACATTTTTAAGGTTCCCATAGCAGGGAACATCATCGGAATGGTATTGATATTTCTGGCATTGAAATTTAAACTCATCAAGTTGGAAATGGTGAAACCGGCTTCTGATAAACTATTGAAATATTTGGTCCTGTTTTTTGTGCCTTATGGTGTAGGGTTGATGGTACATTTTGAGACCATTAAAGCACATTGGTTCTCCATTGGTTTGGCGGTTTTGGGAAGTACAATACTAACACTTTACCTCACAGCATTTATTCAAGAAAAACTGCAGAAGAAATGAAAACCTTTCTGTCCTTACCAGTAGTCTGGGTGTTTTTGACCTTGGCCATATATTTTTTAGCCCAAGGTATACATAAGAAGGTGAAATGGGCTTTGACAACTCCTATTTTGGTTACCATTTTTGTGCTTATACTTCTCTTGTCAGTTTTTGATGTGGATTTTGAGACCTATGACAGTGGAGGAAAATTTCTCAGTTTCTTTCTAGGGCCTTCAGTGGTGGCACTTGGAGTTCTATTTTATGAAAAGTTGGATGAAATAAAATCCAACTTGTTGCCTTTTTGTATAGCCGTTTTTGTTGGAGGTATTGGTAGTATACTCAGTTTAATTTTTATTCTGATGGCCCTTAAGGCTCCTGAAGTATTGATGCGGTCTTTGGCTCCAAAATCGGTTACTACACCCATAGCCATTGAAATTGCAAAGTCAGTAGGTGGGGTTCCATCCATCACGGCTGGGATTGTGATTGCAGTAGGTATTTTTGGCAATGCCTTCGGAATCTATATCCTTAAGTTTTTGGGCATTACCAGTAAAACGGCCATAGGCACGGCTCTGGGAACTGCATCGCATGGCATAGGCACTGCACGAGCTTTGGAAGAAAGTGAACTTTCAGGGGTTTATAGCGGGTTGGCACTTTGCGTAAATGGCCTTGTTACCGCTATTGTAACCCCTTTGGTCATAGATTGGATTTTTGCGTAGGGAGGTAGTTTTATTCCACAATTTTTATGTCAATGGAAGTCCTACTCTGCCATACGCTTACATCGGTCACGGAAAAGGCACAATGATAATCTCCCATGTCAATTTCATCCGGGATGGTGACTATCAGGTTGATTTCAAATGAAGTCCCACCATTTTCAATGGGGTGGTTTTCCATGAAAATCATGAACTTGATTTTCAAAATTGTGATGGATATTGAGACAGTACGCTGCCAGTCCCATATTATCGGTGACCATGGCCCAGAACGTATATGACGGTCTTCTTTGGAACTCTTCGCAGGCCTGTGGAAGCCCTCCGCTATAATTTATACTAATCATACACTTTTATTCAAAAAGTTTCTTCGGTCAGTTCCTTATTGACCACCGCCCCAGCAAAATTCCCCTGTTGTACGGCATTGGCTACCGAGCGCATAGGGCTTGTGTTGTCCCCACAGGCATATATGCCCTGAACGGTGGTTCGTTGTAGCCCGTCAATTTTAAGATATCCTTGCTCGGTTAGCTCGCAACCCAATGTTTCTGGAGTTTTACAGTGCTGCTCAAAAGGAATGGCGGCATAAAGGGCGTCGAAGAGAAGTTTCTTGCCATTTTTTAAGACAATGTGGGTAATGTTTCCATTTTTGTGTTCTATCTTATGGATTTCAACTTCTTCAATTTTAATATTGTGTTGTTGAAGTTTTTTTGCTTGATCAACGGTAAGCTGGTCTTCGCCATGTGGTAATAGGGTAAGGTCATCGGTCAGGTTGTTGACCAGACCTGCCAAGTGAAATGCCCTTTCCACATGGCCCCAAACACCAGTTTTTTTGCCTTTAAATTCATATCCATGGCAATAAGGACAATGGATGACTGTTTTTCCCCAACATTCAGAAAATCCTGGGATATTGGGAATGTTATCCTTCACTCCTGTGGCAAAAATCAACTTCTTGCCCTCAAACCTTTCACCGGATTGGGTGCTGATTTCAAAACCTTCTGCTGTTTTTTTTCCTTCAATGACAACATCCGTATAAAAATGAACGGTCTTGTATTGTGACACTTGTTGTTGGGCAATGGATGAAATTTCCGAAGGGGTCTTCCCGTCTTGGGTAAGGAAGTTATGGGAATGGGGCGTGGGTTTATTGCAGGGTTCGCCCGAATCTACCACCAAGACTTTTTTTAAAGATCTACCTAGGGCCATGGCTGCTGATAAACCAGCATAGCTGCCGCCGATTATGATCACATCAAAAACACTACTTTGTTCCATTTTATGGTTTTATGAGGAATTGGGTTGCCAAAGTTAGAAAGAATTTTTATTATTGCAACAAAGTCGCATTAATAAATTATGAAACGAAGAAGCACACCCACTAAAGAAGCGGTACTGGATTTGTTATCACGGAGAGGCAAGGCCATGAGCCAGGATGCCATTGAGCGGGAAATCGACATCGATATAAACCGTGCAACCATTTATCGTGTACTTAATAATTTTTGTGAGGATGGCATTGTGCACAGAATAGTTGCCGAGGACGGGAAACAGTATTTTGCTTTCTGTATCAACTGTGGGGAAAATCAAATACCGGCACATCATTTTCATTTTAGGTGTACCCAATGCCAGACGATAGAGTGCCTCAAGGAAGAAGTACAATTTTCGTTGCCCGTGGGCTATGCAGTGGAGGGAGTCAACTGTATTTTGACCGGAACTTGTATTGACTGCTCATAAAGCCGAGCAAAATGGTTGAGGGCTCAAGTGCATACGTTTTATAGTTGAGTTTTATTCCCGCTTTCCCAAAAAAGATGTGTCCGCCAGCATCATTTATCTCTAGGCAAATTCTTCATTTTTTCTAAATGTTCAAAGTCATTACCAAGTTATGGTATCAAAGTAAAGCAATGAAGAATATATCGTATTGATTATCAATACTTTAAAAGTATTGTTGGTCAAAGGTAATTAGCTTAACTCAAGAGCTCTCCTCATATATCTGATATTTCACAACAAATGATCGGTGAAATACAACATAACTTCCGTTTTGTTAATGTTTGTTGATATGTTTGGGTAGGCTTAGTCTCCTAAGCTCAACCTCATTTCCTCAACTATGAACATATTTCAATACTGTTGGAACAAAAAAAACCAGTGCTTGGTTGTTTTGTTTATGTTCATCTCAATTCAGATGGGATATGGTCAGTTGTGCGTGGCAGATGCTGGACCAGATCAGACCGAAAATCAAACGACATCAGTTTTTTTAAATGCGGTATCCCCTGTTCTGGGTACGGGAACTTGGACACAATTGTCCGGCCCATCTTTGGTGAGTTTTGCCAATGACAACGATCCTGGCACGCAAGTATTTGGTATGGTACCCGGGATTTACATTTTTGAATGGACGGTATCCGATATTACTTGTATAACAGTGTCAGATACTGTGGGAGTTACTTTTTTGGGTGTTGATCTTGAAGTGGAAACTTTGGCTAGTAATACTGTCCCCGATGTTGGGGATATAGTCAATTTTACAATCAATCTTAGCAATCTGGGAGATGTGGATGCCACAGGGGTTGCTGTTGAGAACCTAATACCTCCGGGCTATGGCAATATTACTGCGATAAGCAATGGGGGAACCTTTTTTATTGGGCCGCAGGCGGTAGTGTGGTCAGGGCTTACTGTTCCACAGGGAACCAATACTTTGGCGCTTACATTCAATGCAACTGTACAAACTCCTACTGGAGTTTCAAACGAATTTGAACATATTGCACAGATTACTTTTTGTGATCAAATTGATTTGGACAGTACGCCAAACAATGATGATGGTGATCAGAGTGAGGACGATGAAGACGCCCTTACCGCATCGCCACAACAAGCGGATTTATCTTTGATAAAAACCGTTGTAGGCAATAATTTGGCACCGGGAGTTGGTGAGCAGATCAGTTTTGAAATAATCTTGACCAATGACGGTCCAGATGATGCTACCAATGTAATCGTGGTAGATCAACTTCTTTCTGGGTTTAATTTTGTGTCGTACACCGCCACGGCCGGAACCTATAGTTCGGCCACAGGATTTTGGCAGGTGGGCACTTTGGCCAATGGCGCATCGGAAACCTTGACGATTGATGTTACCGTTAACCCGAGTGGAAATTACACGAACACCTCGCAGGTCATTGCTTCGGATGGGTACGATTTGGATTCAACCCCTGCCAATGGGGTTTCTTCAGAAGATGACCAAGGCGATGTTTCCTTGACCCCTGTTGAAGTCATAGATCTTTCTTTAACCAAAACGATTAGCAAATCCCCTCCCTTGGTAAGTGACAATGTCATGTTTGTGTTGACCATTTCCAATGCGGGTCCAAACACGGCAACCTCGGTAGAGGTAACTGACCTTCTTCCGTCTGGATTCACTTATATTTCGGATAATGGGGGAGGTAGCTACAATGCTATTTCGGGTCTGTGGAATGTAGGCACTTTGACCAATGGGGCTTCGGAAAGCCTAAACATTATGGCAAGCGTAAACCCCGCTGGAATATATACCAACATTGCAGAAGTTACCAACCATGATCAATTTGACGCTGATTCAACACCCAACAATAATGTTCCAGCGGAAGACGATCAAGACGAAGTTGTAGTCATCCCTGAACCTTTGGTAGACCTGTCAATCACCAAGACAGCAGATAATCTAACCCCTAATGTGGGCGATCAAATTGTTTTTACGGTAACCGTGCAAAATGATGGCCCAAGTGATGCCACTAACGTTGTGGTCACCGATCTATTGGCTTCTGGGTATGGCTTGGTGAGTGCAGTACCTTCTTCGGGAAGTTATAATGCTGTGAACGGAGTCTGGAATGTTGGCAGTTTAAACAGTTCCAATACGGAAACCCTTACCGTAACGGCCAATGTGCTTTCAAGCGGAGATTACAGCAATACTGCAGAACTTACGGGATTAACCGAGATGGATGTAGATTCGACCCCGGGAAACAACAATGGCGCTGAAGATGATCAAGTATCCATAACACCAACTCCTATCGCAATATCCGATTTGCTATTGCGCAAGTCGGTGGATAAGCTTAGTCCAGTGGTTGGTGAAGAGGTAATCTTCAACATCAATATCTCTAACTTGGGTCCAAGTGATGTAACCGGTGTAGAGATAATGGATGTACTCCCTTCGGGTTATACGTATGTTTCCAACAGTAGAACCGCAGGAACCTATAATGCCACAACAGGAATTTGGGAATTGAACAATGTATTGCCAAATGGGGTCACCGAGACTTTGAATATTGTGGCAACGGTCAACGCTTCCGGTGATTATTTTAATGTGACCGAAGTATTTTCCTCCAACAATGTGGACCCCAATTCCATACCCAATAACGATAATGTTTTTGAAAATGATCAGGATAGTGCAGGGACCATCCCGATTCCTGCGGCAGATTTGGAGCTAAGCCTTACCGTGGACAATGAGTTTCCAGATGTATCCAGCACTATTACATTCACACTAACCCTATCCAATATAGGACCAAGTGATGCTTCCGGAATTGTGGTGGATGACCTATTGCCATCTGGATACAACTATATTTCTGATGATTCTGGTGGTCTGTACGACCCATTTAGCGGTTTATGGTATTTGGGTAGCGTAGCGAGTGGAGCCAATACAACATTGAACATTTTGGCGGAAGTGAATCCTTCCGGAAATTACACCAATAGGGCGGAAGTGGTTGCTGCCATTCAGTTGGATACAGATTCCACTCCGGGTAACAATGTTGCTTCGGAAGATGACCAAGATGTACAATCTACAACACCTAGGCATGTAACAGATATTTCAATAACAAACACAGCGGATGATTTGAGTCCGTCTGCTGGGGATGAAATTGTTTTTACCATTACAGTGAACAATGCAGGTCCCAATGATGCCACAGGTTTGGTGATTGAAGATCAATTGGCAACGGGGTATAGCTATATCAGTGCTGTGGCAACTTCGGGCACTTACGATAATATTGCTGGATCTTGGAGTTTACCAAACATATCCAGCGGTAGTTCTGAAATCTTGACCTTAACCGCCTTGGTATTGCCCAATGGGGATTATAGGAATACTGCGGAGTTGATCGCACTGGAAACCTATGACCCTGATTCGACACCCAACAACAACCTAAGCTCAGAAGATGACCAGGCCAGTGTAGTTCCTGTGCCTGATGGTTTGGCCGATTTGTCACTCGTCAAAATTGTGGACAACCCTACGCCTAATGTGGGTGATGTGGTTCGATTTACGATCAGCGTTACCAATAACGGCCCTACTGATGCTACAGGAGTAATAGTATCAGAGCGTATGCCGATAGGCTATATATATCAATCCCATACGACCACAGCCGGGGTTTACAATCCAGATACGGGTTTATGGAACGTAAACCGAACTGTTTTCAATCAAAATACAGAAACATTGGAAGTGTTGGCCAGGGTCAATACCCCAACCGGAGAAGCAGATGAATATTTAAACGTGGCCGAGATCATGGGGAGCAACTTTGCCGATCCGGACAGCAATCCCGCACAAGGAATTTTAGTGGATGATTTTTCGGATGGAGTTGAAGATGATGATGAAGCCAGTGCCTTTGTGGTGCCACAGACCACAGATTTGGCCTTGACAAAAGAAGTGGACAATACTTCGGTAAATGTTGGTGATGAGGTGGTTTTTACCATTACACTGACCAATTTGGGTACTGTACCAGCCACTAACATTGGTGTGGAAGATCAGCTTCCGCAAGGATATAGATTGGTGACCAGTTCATCATCATTGGGTGTGTTTGATGAAACCTCAGGTTTTTGGGAGTTGGATGTTTTGGAAGTTGGCGAAACGGCCCAGCTTGAGCTCACGGTGGAAGTTTTGGATATTGAAGACTATCTAAACCAGGCAGCTTTGGCTTTTGTGGACCAAATTGATACCAATGGAGACAATGATACGGACGAAGCATTCGTAAGTCCTACCTGTTTGGTGGTCTACAACGAATTTTCACCCAATGGAGATGGGGTCAATGACTTTTTTAAAATTGATTGCATCTCCAGATATCCCCAAAACGAACTCCAAGTATACAACCGTTGGGGGAATATTGTCTATCAAAAACGAAACTACAATAATGATTGGGACGGTACACCCAATGGAAGGGCCATTGTACAAAAAGAAGACCAGTTGCCCGTTGGAACCTACTATTATATTTTGGATTTGGGTGATGGCTCCGAGCCACGAACAGATTGGCTATACATAAACAGATAGGTAATGGGCAAGGGAGTAGGAAAGCATATACGGCAAATGAGAAAAAGGGTTAAACATATTGGCATTATGTTCCTGGTATGGGGGTGTTTGTCGGTTTCGGCACAACAAGACCCTCAATTTACCCAATACATGTACAACACTATGAGTGTAAACCCTGCCTATGCGGGGTCACAAGGGTACCTTACGGCCTTGTTGTTGCATCGTTCCCAATGGGTGGGTATCAACGGAGCGCCAAATACACAGGTATTGGCCGTGGATGCCCCTTTGGAAAACAAATTGGGCGTGGGCGGTATTTTGGCCCACGATGCATTGGGGCCTTCCTCAGAGATTTTTGTGGATGGCAATGTGTCTTATACCATTCAATTGGACAGCACCAATCGAAAATTGTCCTTTGGACTAAAGGTTGGCGGACGACTTTTTGATGTGGATTTCTCCAAAGGATTGACCGAGAATCCCGATGTAGCCTTTCAAAACAATATCAAAAGCAAATTTTTCCCGACCATTGGGGCGGGACTATATTATCAGACCAAGGATAGTTATTTGGGCTTTGCCGTGCCCAATTTCTTTTCGCAAAAGCATTATGATGGGGAAGAACAGGAAATTGCAGCCGAGCGACTCCATTACTATTTTATTGGAGGAAAGATGTTCGATGTGACCCCCGAAGTGGTGCTTCGACCATCCTTTTTTATTAAGTGGGTCCCGGGGGCACCAATTATTTTGGATGTTTCGGCCAATGCCATCCTCAGGGAAACTTTCACCTTTGGTGCCGCCTATAGATGGGACGATTCCTTTTCTGCCTTATTGGGGCTTCAAATTACCCCTAATCTTAATGCAGGTTATGCTTACGATTTAACATCTTCCAATTTGGGGGGATATACAGGAGGAAGCCACGAATTGTTCCTACGATACCAATTTAAAGAACTGAAAAAGACGGACGGGTCCCAAGGACGCGTTTCCACACAATAAACCAAACATAGAACCTAACCTCATGCAGCATGCCTTCAATTTACGTTGAAGGCTTTTTTTTTCGAAAAAAAATAAAAACGTGCAACCATTTCATTTTTGATTTGTCATTGGGATAGAATGAAATAGAATTATTTTTAGCGTCATTGAATAATCGTCCAGGATTTTTGGAAGCAAACGTACGTCTTACGCACCAAGCTTTGGTGGAGCAGAGCAAACAAGGAAACCAGAACGCACAATACCAGTTGTATGGATTGTATGTGGATGCCATGTTCAATGTTGCCATGCGGTTACTGACCATTCGGGAAGATGCCGAGGATGTCTTGCAGGAAAGCTTTGTGGAGGCGTTTAAAAAATTGGACACGTTTCGGTTTGAAAGCACTTTCGGGGCATGGCTCAAACGAATTGTGATCAATAGGAGCATCAATCACCTAAAGGCAAAACGGTTACTGTTCGCTTCCATGGAAAATGAAGGGGAGCCTGTAGAAGAAGACGAAAAAATAGAGGATGATGATTTTGAAATGGAAAAGATAAAAACCGGTCTGGCCCAATTGCCAGAGGGATACCGACAAATCATCACCTTATATCTGATTGAAGGGTATGACCATGTTGAGATTGGAGAAATTTTGCAGATTACCACCTCTACATCAAAGTCGCAATACCACCGTGCTAAAAAGAAACTAATTCAAATTGTAAAGGAGTTATGATGGACAATTTTGAAAAACGTATTAGGGAAAATAAAGAGGCTTTTGATGTTCACAAGGTGGACAGGGACAAGCTTTGGAAAGGCATTGCCTCCCAATTGGAAGAGAAAGCAGAACCCAAGGTCATCCCACTTTGGAAATCGAGAGGGTTTAAGGTGGCGGCTTCCATTGTGTTGCTGGTGGGACTTTCGCTCACGGCATTTGTAACGATGAATGCCCCAGGCCAAAATATGGAGGGATATGCCAGTGAGGAACTTTTGGAAATAGACATGCATTATCAGCATCTAGTCCATCAACAGGTATTGTTGATACAGGAAAACCCAAAACTTTCTGCTATGGACAAAGAAGAGTTTTTATCCTTCATGGATGAGCTGGACGAGGAATATATGCAACTAAAATTGGAAATGCGGGACAATCTGGACAATGAACGGGTACTCGAAGCTATTGTGAACAACTATAAAAAGCGTATTGAGTTGATAGAGAATTTGTTGAAACAGATTAACGCTTCAAAAAAAGAAATGGATTATGAGGGATATACACTATAAAACCATGATTACGGCACTGCTGGTGTCTTTCTGGACCGTTGCCACCCTCGCACAAAGCGAACACAGCAAGCAATGGAACAAGACCTATGACCTATCCCCTACGGGCAAGGTGCATATTGAAAATAAGTATGGGAATGTGGTTATCAACGGATGGGGCAGGGACCAAGTCAAGGTGTCCGTTTCCATTCAAGTGAACCACAGGAAGGATGAGAGCGCGGAAAAACTACTGGAACGGATTCAGCCCAAGGCCATCCAAGCTGGAAATTTTGTCCAATTCATTTCTGAAATAAAAGATCGTGATGCCAATATTTTTGCCAAATATTTTAGTAAGGCCAATCCGTTTGATTTTGATAAATCCAACGTGCAAATAGATTATGAAGTGTTCCTGCCCATCAATGCGGAACTCAATATCACCAATAAGTTTGGAGACATCATCATTGATGCATGGGAAGGAGATTTGGAAACGGACCTCCAGCATGGGGATATTTGGATTAATAGCGATATATCAACGGCCAAGGCGGACATGCGTTTCGGGAAGTTCAATGCCCGGAACATGGGGTACGGAAACATTAAGATGGACAATGGTTCCATTGACATTGAACATGCCCAAAAGCTGAAAATTTTGAGCAGCGGTAGCGATATAACATTAGATCAAGTAGCGGATTTGGAACTTTATTCCAGTAAGGATGAGGTAGAACTGGTAAAGGTGGGAAGTCTTCGGGGAGATTTTAAATTTTCAAATGTTGACATTGCCGATGTAACAAATGGAATGTTCCTAACACTAAGGATTGCAGATGTAGATATCAAAAAAGTATCTAAACCGGATGCGGACATCAACATTGTACAGGAATCCTCAGAGATTAATATGAACGTCTCGGGCTTGGCCTTTGAATTTGGTGCGACCTTAGAGCAAGGTTTGTTGCGGGTACCCAAGACCTTTACAAACATTAAGACCAATGTGACCAATGAAGGAAGTAAGATCCGGGATATCACGGCAAGCTATGGCAACGGGACCAAAGGGAAATTTACTATCAATGGAATCAAAGGAGTAATCGTCCTTACCGATTGATATAACATAAAAGTTGCTGAGGATGCAACCTTTTAAAAATTTAAATGTCTTTAATACTAAAACCAAAAAACGAAACATGATACGACTGAAACCAATACTTCCCATCCTTCTTTTCGGATGTATGGCCATGGGACAAGCCCAAGAGGAAGTAGACTACATTGAATTCAACGACCGCAAGAATGTGGTGCACGGGGTGTACTTGGGTCTTACCACCTATTATGGCGAGATTAAGGGTAAATCTACCTATTTGGGTGGACTTAAGGTGGCCTATGTGGCCAACCGACAATTTGAAGTGGGATTTGTTGGAAACTTTTTGTACTCTGAACAGGACAATCCCAGAACCATCAATGAAGATTTGATAGGAGCATACGGAGGACTTCACTTGGAGCCCATACTTTTTAGCAAGTCGGTGGTGAACCTTTCTTTCCCCTTGCTTATTGGGGCCGGGGGAGTAGGCTATCTTGGGAACGATTTTGACGACCGTATTGGCGATATTGACGAAGATGATATCGATGCCATTTTTGTGGCCGAACCAGGGGTAAGCCTTTTGTTCAATATTTCCAGATACCTGCAATTGGAAGCGGGGGTCAAATATCGTTTTTCCAGCAAGCTGGAATTGGATGCCAGCCCCCTTCGTAACATCAATGGATTTTCCGGAGGGATAGGGCTCAAAGTCGGCGTTTTTAATATGGGACGTAATCGGTATAAAAAACACCTGCGCAATGGCCAGTAAATCAAAAAATAACAGACAATCATTGCGTCAGGCAGTAGTGGCCAGACACGTGTTCTCACAAAATGGAACCGTGTTCTTGAGAAGCGCCCAAAACCTTGAAATGAACGAGTGGTCCGCCATAAACTTTTATTGGATGCCCGTATTAAAATTGGAACGGGAACTTGGCTCATAACAGTTTTTCTTAATCTAATCACATCAAAAAATGAATGGTATGAAATCAATTCAAAGGATTGCTATTGCCCTATTTTTGGGTTTTACAGTGACATCTTGTGTCCAGGAAAGCATATGGGTTTCGGAGGAGGTATCCACCCGCGAATATGACTTTGACAACATAAGGGCACTACAAGTATCATCTGATTTTAGGGCCTACGTTACTTTTTCGGACACGGAGGAAAAGGTTTCCATTAAGGCCAATGACAATCTGTTCAGAAGGATAGATGCTTATATGGAAGGGAGTAAACTAGTGGTTAAACTGGAGAACAATGTTCGGGTTAGGGGAAAGGAGACCATGGAACTTTATGTGACTACCAAGAACATTTCCAAGTTCAAGGCTTCGGCAGATGCGGCCATCATTATGGAAAGTCCAATTAACACCAATAATGTTTCCATTGAACTGAGTTCCGATGCTTATTTTGAAGGGGATATCACGGCAGATGACTTGGAACTCCATATGGCTTCGGACAGTGAGGCCGAGATGTATCTCGATGTGGAGGATGCGTATCTGGATCTTTCATCAAGTTCCAGACTGCAAGGCGAGTCCAATATAAAAGATGCCAAAATCAGACTTGCTTCAGATGCCGAAGTGGATATCATCGGAACCATTGAGAGCCTGGATGCCATTATGTCGTCGGATAGTGAGTTGAAGGATTATGGACTTGAAGTACAGGATTTGCGAATAGACCTCACATCGGACAGTGATGCCTTCTTAACGGTTACCGGCACCATTGATGTTACGGCCAACTCAGATAGTCGGTTATATTACAAGGGAGATGCGGAGATTATCCGGCAAGTGTTGTCCAGTGATGGAAGAGTCATCAAGAAATAGCCCTATCTTTATATCCTTGGTTTCCCTTGAAGGGATTTTTAAGGATATGTGATGGAACAGAACGAGCTATACCCCATTTTTTTAAAGGCCTCCCACTTGAATATACTCATTGTGGGAGGGGGCAATGTGGGATTGGAAAAATTGACTTTCCTATTAAAGTCCAGCCCCAATGCCAATGTACAGATGGTGGCTCCAAAATTTTTGCCTGAGACCTTGGAATTGGCCAATAGGCATAAGGTAGAGATTACCATGGCACTATATGATCAGAGCTTTTTGAATGGCAAGCATATGGTGGTGGCCTGTACGGACAAAGTGGGAGTGAACGAGCAAGTGTATCATGACTGTCGGGAGCGAAGCATCTTGGTGAATGTGGCCGATAATCCACCTTATTGTGATTTTTATATGGGAGGTGTCGTTACCAAGGGAAATGTAAAAGTGGCCATTTCCACCAATGGAAAATCACCGACCACAGCCAAGCGGTTGCGTCAATTTTTTGAAGATGTAATTCCGGATAACATAGACGACTTGGTCAAGAACCTCAATGAATACCGTAAGACCTTAAAAGGCAATTTTGAGGAAAAAGTGGAGACCTTGAACGAGTTTACCAAGGGATTGTTGCATGGAGAGCCCAACAAAGGACAAACTAAAAAATAGGTTTTTTCTAAAGCCGTTTCATGGCTTCCATGAGCTCATCCTTTTTCCTTGGAGATATGCTAACATGCATATCGTTGCTCATAATGATATACCCGCCATCCGATTTTACATATTTCTTTACTTCATTGAGATTAATAACGTAACTGTTGTGAACCCTCATAAACTGGTAGTCCCCCAAAAGATTCTCATATTCTTTTAGGTGTTTGCTGACCATGAGGGTGTTTTTGTTTTTTAGGACGAATGAAGTGTATGATCCATCCGCCTTGCAAATCACAATATCTTCAATGGCAATGAACTCCATACCGGCAGTAGTGGCCAGGCAAATTTTTTCTTGTTTGTGGTTTTCTTTGGCCAAACTCTGCATTAGAGTATCTATTTGTTGGCGGTAAACATTGGTGTCCATCCTGTTCCTTGCCTTTTCAACGGCGTCTTGAAGCTCACTAAGGTCAATGGGCTTTAATAAGTAGTCAAGGGAACTAAATTTAATGGCTTTAATGGCGTATTTTTCAAATGCGGTGGTAAAGATGACTTCAAATGTTGGATCTTTTATTTGTGTGAGTACGTCAAATCCCAAACCAGATTGTAGTTCTATGTCTAGAAATACAACATCCGGACTATAAATTGAAAGCACTTTTACTCCCTCGGAAACGGAACTGGCTGTCGCGATAACTTTAACATCTTTGCAGAACTCTTCAAGCATGGATTTTAAGGTCTCCCTACTATGTTTTTCATCTTCAATGATTACTACTTTTAAGGTCATTTGACTGGCTAATTTTGTGGTTGTCTAATTTTATAATATGATTTTTGTTAGTCCTGTATATTTTTTGATGTATTTTCCTTCAATTTTTAAGGAATATTAATATTTTTTGTATATTGCCGATATTGGGAACAGGTTCGTTCTGAATCTTTTCCTAAACAGCTTAATGTTATTATGCCTTAAATCGTCCCCAATGGATTTAAGGTATGAATAATTTTTGTCTTTGATTGGGTGTATTAGTGCTTCACAGAATTTTTTTAAAACATTTTGTTTAGAATAAGCTGTAATTTGTTTTATAGAGCTTCTCTAATTTCTAATGAATTTATGAACATCGTCCAAGAAAAAGTAGGCTGGTAATATGCTAAGATGGGTGGTGTGGGCTAGTTTGTCAAGGTATGATTTTCCATCTGTTCATTCGTATGGTAACGTTGCTAAAGATTAAAGCAAGGTTGTTAGCATCTATAATCAATTTTGATTGCTCTTTTTCAATAAAAAAAACTCACCACTTTCTTTCCTCTATATCGCTGTTGCGCAGCATAACCCCATACTTGCTTTTAGCACTTTTTAAAGGAACTACTAATGGTGAGCTCATTTTATTGGTTCAATGAACAGTGTTTAGAATCTATTATTTTTAAATCCGTTGGGCCACACAACCTTCATCGCCAGAACTGAAGATTAGAGTTTTATGTCTACGTGCGGCCCAGTTTCTTTATTTTATTTGTTTAGGGTAAATCTACTTGCCTTGTTTATATTTTCTTGTGTTGACTTGACGTAAGTACGTTTTGAGTTCATGGATTGTACGTTTGAATTTATGAAAGCAATAATGTTTGTAGTTGTAAATTGACAATAGGTTGGAAAAATGGGATTTCACAAATTCAGAAATCCCATTTGAACATATAATAATGAACACTAAAAATTTAGTTGAACATGTCTACCCAGTATAATAGAGTCTGTTCTTATTGGATTGTAAAATTGAAGACTTGGTCTTTAATCCTGTTCTTTTTGGTGCTTGGGAAACAAAATGACCTTTAAAGTCTATCACTGCGATATTACTGAAATAGCCAAGTATGTCCTCATAACTATTCCAGTTGATACCCGCTCTCCTAAGCCTTCTATGAATCGGGGATTTCTCAGGTTTTGCCCCCCAATCCCCGTTAATTCTTTGGTCTTTGGATTTGATAATGAGAATTTTAACCTTACTTAGGTGGTTATACGGAACATAGAAATTGGAAACTCCATCATTCAGAGATTTAAAGGTTACATAGACCTTGCCTATATTTTTATAAACATTGGCGGTATAACCCATATCTGCATTATTGAATGGGAGCTTAAGACAGGTATCCTTGGACTCCAGATAGAAAAGAATGGGATTATTACTAAGAACTTCCTCGGTAATTTGTGGAACGTCCAGAGTAAAGGACCATCCAGGCAACTGTTTGGTAACATCAAAAGATAATAACTCAACAGTATTGAAAAGCCCTGATGTATTTTCTTTACTAAAATTGGCTAATGACGAAGGCCTGTTAAAAAGGTATAGCGGATATCCAATTATTATTGCAGCGCAGACTAGGGTCCAGATTATGGTAAACAGTTGCATAGGTGTATGTTTTTTATTTAAAAAATTTGGGAACTTTCTCAAAACATACTCTAAGTAACAAATAAGGCTTCAATGACTTTACCCCTAATATATGGATGCCCCTTCTGAGTTGACGGATGAGAACAGTCTGATGAAATGCATTTTTTATCGATAAAATACATAGATGTTTTAAGCTAAAGCTGTATTAGAACATTTAACAAGCCACCAGCAATCCATAGGTATGGAATAATCTCTTTACTTTATTTCCTCTCAGTTTTCCTTTCCCTTTACTTCCTCCAATTGACCAACAATTTTCATTACATCATAATTGGCAATTTTTTGGGTGCTGTAATTCCTTTTAATGTGGTTTACATAGGTGTGTATTTCAAGGGTATAGTAATTTTCGAGCTCAAATATCGAATCTTTGATCAATTCTGGACTTTCTCTTAGCGTTCTTTTGCCATAAGACCTTGCATGGTACACAATCTTGTAACTGTCGTTTTGCTCATCTATCCACTCAATGGTCACCTCAATAAAGTTGTCCATTCGTTCCTTAAGCTTATAGGTTGCTTGTTTAGGGATTTTTCCGTGTTCATACTCTGTTTTCACAAGGTCTAGAATCCATTTTTCAAGAAAATTTTCTTTCATTTCGGTTAAATTTTGTTTCGGTGTTCTGATTTGGGATTTGGTCTTTAATAGTTTTGATTTTTGTACACTTTTAATGGTTCTGTATAGACCATTCTTTATTTTTTAGTGATCGCTTGTTTCAATTTTTTGCAGGTAGTTAATTGAAGGTGTTCAACATTTTGGTTTGATGAGCATTGTGGGAGGAGGTTGAAGAACGGACACAATGCAAGAATGTGAGGGAATTCTATTGGGTTAATCGATATGCAATATTTTTCTAAGCCAATCAATGGTCTTATCCCTTGCTATTTTGCTCTGACTATTGTCATCAGTATCAAATCCATGGCCAACTCCGTTATAAATGTTCAGTTCCACAGGGCGTCCTTTCTCTGCCAATAAGTTTGCCAAACAGATGCTGCCTTCGGATAGAGAATCATCAATAGGTATTTGAAATAAGATGGGGGCATAATTTTGGTAAATATTTTTTTCAAGGGCATTGGAATTGCATGTACTGGATCCCCAGTAATTGTACCCGCCAGACCCTCCATAATAGAACACCCCACCAGAAAACCCTTGTTGGGGTTTTGGTTCTGGAGGCATTACCCCAGAAGAAGTATCATATTCCTTACCATTAAAACTTTGCGTCCACTCCCAGTCAAGAGGGGTGGAGTTGGTGTCATAGAGTGTTGATATCACCGATGTTCCACCATCGGAAAATCCAAGTAGGGCTATGTTAGCGGGGCTGATCATGGAATTCCCATCTTCGAGCTTAAGTTTTTTGAGTTGTGTTAAGACCGCATTGGCATCTCTTGATCTAATAAATTGGGAACTGATTTTAAAATTTTCTGGCGGTGTTTCCCATTTTCCGGATTTTTCGACAGCGCCCCGTCCCGAAAAACTATCCACGAAAGCTCCAACAATGCAGTTGTTGTTAAGCAACTCCTTCCATTCACGGAATTGACTGCTCATGACCCTGCCATCTGGGTCGTCATCTTTCCACATCCCACCAGAACCATGTAGCACCACAACAGCAGGTAAAGGGGAGTTGTCAGTGCAGCCATGTGGAAAGGAGAGATACACAGGAACCTTTACATTATGTACCGGGACATAAACAATAGTATCTTCTATAGACGAATCAACAACAATTTCCCGTATTTCGGAATCAAAAACACCATCGTCATTATTACACGATGAGAAAAACAAAATACAGCTAAAAAATATTGGGAGGTTAAGTAGTTTGAATGATTTGGGAAGTGACTTCATAAACAAATAGTATTAATAGTGGTTAATAAGTACATGTGCAATTGGAAATACCTTGGAACAAATCAATGCCTAGGGTCAGTACATGGGTTCCAGTGGAATACCCCAATATTTCATTCATGATGAGTTGATAGGAATACCCAAAATAAAAATCCCCCTTCTTGAGTCCCATTATTGGTGCAACATAGAGTGGAGAGCCAAATTGGTCGTTCAAAAAACGATATGTCAGCCCAACGTAGTAATAATCAAGAAAATCATATTTTTTTACCCTAAGGTTTACATCGGTCACCGACCGATTGTCGTTTTCAAAATATTGAAGGAATACAGAAGGCTCAATTTCGTAGTCCGATCGTTTACTTTTTCTATAGGTATAACCAGAATAGAGGTAGTAGTTTCTTAGAGTGTTTGGCTCAAAGATGGGATTGAATTTTTTGAAATCTTTGTTTAGAATATTGGCAACGTTCAAGCTTAAATAAAAACTACCCTTTCGGTACAAGGTGCCTAAATCAAAATTAGGGTTGCTGGATGCGCGATCATCTATCACAGCTTGATCGTCATTGTTTTTAAAATTCTCAATATCTATCCTGAATAGGTTAAGATTAAAGGACATGGCAAATGAAAAGTAATGAGACTCATACTTGTTGAAGGTCAAATGATGCGCAAAAGAAATTTTACCTCCACGCTGTTTGGTCTCCCCGTTGGAATCATTGTATAGTACCATTCCAATGCCCGACCTGTTTCCTAAGCGGACATCTGCTGAAAGGGATTGGGTGTCAGGAGCGTCTTTAACGCCTACCCATTGCGTAAGACCGTTCATTCTAACCTTTACGAAGTTGCCAATACCGGCATAAGAGGCCGACATTAAAAAGGGGTTGTCCGATAAATATTGCGACAATTGGGGAATAGTTAACTCTTGTGCGTTTCCACTCCCCATGAACAGAGTAATCAACAATAATAATCCAGCAATTTTCCTCATCATCTAATTTATCTGTATAATGTAAAGTGACCTACAAACTCACGCCCTGATCCGTCGTTTAGTTTAACGATATACCAGTAGTCGCCCGAAGGCATAGGCTTGGACTCATATTGGCCATCCCATCCATAGTCAAAAGCCCCTATAATTTTGATTTTTCTTCCGTAACGATCAAAGATGTAAGTCTGTACATCTGGGAACCACTCCATGTTTCTTGGTCTCCAATAATCATTCTGCCCATCATTGTTTGGCGTGAAGAAATTTGGGATCGAAATTTCAATAAGATTTAGGGTAATGGTCTCCGAAGTTTCACAGCCATTACGGTCCATAACCCTAACTATAAAAGTTCCACTCCGATCTATTGAGAAGGTATGGGAAGGGGTTCCGGGATTATCTTCAAAATAATAGGTGTATGGAGGAAACCCTCCGATGGCAGTTGCCGTTATCTCATTTACATTAATATTGGCCAACGACAGGCTTAATGGTTCTACTTGGCCTATGTTGAAAGGAATTTCCTGAAGACAACCATTGGTGTGCAATATAGATAGTGAGTGGTTACCTGGAGCAATATTCCCAAAATTAGGAGGCATGATAAAATCATTGGGGCTTGTAGAATCCAGGGCGTAGAGAACAGCATTGCCGATGGATGGGTCGGACAGTGTGACCGCAATAGTATTGGAAGGCAATCCGGAATCACATAAATAGATGGGTTCTATGGATGCATCAAGATTGGGCCCACCAGCCAAGATTTCAAAGTTGACTTCAGATTGACAACCATTTTGGTCTATCACGGTCAACGTATGGTTTCCAGCAGCTAGATTATCAAAGGAAAAAGCATTCTGGTTAAAGATTGTGGATGGCATTGAATCCAATTGAACGGTAAGAGGCAGATTTGTATTGAAAACATTTACATGTACGATACCATCTTGGCTTTGCCAACAAGTCTCATTCTCTATATTGGTCGATATCTCAAATCCAGTGATGTCCACCTCAAAGGAGTTCTCCATGTCGGTGCAGGACCCGTTGCCGGGGCTGAAGACGTAGAGTGTGGTCGTGGTGGTGATCACATCGCCCGCGGAGAGGGCATTGCCTCCCCCGCCCGGTGCATCGAAATAGTTGCCGTTGGCCAGGGCGGGTAGGATGTAGGCGTCACAGCTCTCGACATCCAAAGGTGCATCGGGCTGTGGTTGTTCTGTGACGCTCACGGTTGCCGTTGCGTCGGTGGTGCAGGGCGCGGTTGCGGCCACGGTATAGGTGTAGACGCCCGGGCCTGCGAATGCGGGGCTCCATGCGCCCCCTGCGTCGGGTGTTCCCCCGAGCTGTGCGAAAAGGTCCGCATCGGTCAGTACGGTGCCCTCACAGATGTTGATGTTGGCGTCTGTCCCGGCATCGGGCTGTGGTGCGATAGTAATAGTGAAGCTTTCTTCATCATAACAAGCTCCTGAAACTCCTCCTATTTCGTCATATATGTATAAGGTTAAATTTGAATTGATGACATCTCCTTCAGTATATATGTTGCCGCCTCCCAACGGTCCTCCGGGTAAATCATAGTAGGCTTCGTTACCTGAAAGGTCAGTTCCTGTTATTTGTGGAAGCGTGTAGGATTCACAGACTTCTTGGTCGGGAATATCATTTATATTAGGTGTGATGTATACATAAATAGTTTGTTGAACATCTAGATAGTTGTTATAGATGTCCGTTACTCTATAAATACGGGTTATGGTTTCCGGATTGATTAGACCATCTGAAATATCACCAATATGGGTGACGGTATCTACAGCGCAGTTGTCTGCTTCATCAGTGACTACGCTTGGGTCTGGTATAGGAGTAGAGTCGCAAACTGTTATGGTCGAAGGATTGCTTGCTGTGGGAGGTGTATTGTCCCTAAAGGCAATGGTGAAAACATCTTGATGTTCAAAATCTATATTGTCGAAGTAAGCATTCTGTGAACCATCTATGCTGGTTGCAGCGATTTCGGTTTGTGTTCCTGTAAGAAAATTACCATCACCATCGGTATCAATTATAAGAACTAAATCGCCACAATTCCCATTGTTCAAAATATTCGAACTTGAGAGATCTATGCGTACACTTACACCATTGATAGGATCCACACCACCAGGGGATACTGTTTTTTGAATTTTCCATTCCCTGCCCATTCTTGTACTATAGTTGGCAGGAAGTTCAATTGCGGTTTGGTTGATGTCACCATGGTCATTTCCCCATAAGAGATAATTGTGAAGGACAGATGTGGTGGTGGTTGAGACACTATTGGCAGTTGTATTGTCTATTATTGGCCTGGATGTGTCCAAATTATCATTTATGAAATCGCTATTGGTGGACATGGTTACGATTGCTTCGATATTTTCACTTTTGGCAATACGCTGGTGTAGGTTGTATCTAAGTTTTAAATCGCCAATATCATTGGGAAGACCTGATTCAAAGTCATCATAGCGATCTCTTCCCAGACCGGCGATGTCATATAAATATGTAGGGTCTGGTTGCCAAATGGGAGTTCCATCAGCCGCCAAATAGGTATAACCTTGGTTTCCAACCATACTGCCTAGTTGTCCACCGATATTATTTAGAGTGATACCATATTTAATAGCCAAATAGCTTTCCACCCTTTGAATGGAGTTGGTGTCCAACGGACCATCAGCCAATAAGATTTCGGCAATGTTTCCTGTGAGGTTTCGATTGGAGTCGTTACTGTTGAAATGTTTTCCCAGTTTATTGAATAGGTATAGGTCCCTTTCTATACCAGGATAGTTTTTCATGATGCTAATGTCTGGCAAACCATTGACTTGAGTGTTCAGCACCTCATCCTCCAATATTATATTAGTATCTACTTGTCTTACCAGAACCCCAATAGTGGGCAATCCTTGAAGATCAATACCGCCACTCTCAAAATCGCTCCATGTGGTCCAAGTTCTTCCAATGGAAAATCTATTGCCATCAGAAATACCAATAGATAGGTTGGTCGTGGAACTATGGTGAGTGTCAATGTCACCACCAAACAATAGGCGTTGACTTTCTGCAGTGTTTCCCATTCCACGGGCTTTGAAGACTATGAAAACAGTAATTTCTTCCCTTGATTCGGAACGAAAGTGCAAAGCATTGCCAACTCCACTACCATCAAATTCAATGGATGGATTAAAGTTCATGTCATTTCTGCGGAGGATAGGAACTCCAGGAATTGGCCCTACAGGATCAAGGAAAGCGGGAGAACCAAAAGGAGTTACACCATCCGTTTGAAAATGCCCAAATCCATCAGGATATGCAAGAGGATAGAGTAGGGGTGTTGGGTGCTGAATAGCATCTTGCGAACTACCATCTATAAAATCGTACCAAGTGGTCACCGAAGTCCCATCTGCAGGAGGTAAAGGAGTAAATAAATGAAATTGACCCACAGGAGTGGGTGAAATATTTACGGCTCTGTCTGCAGTGAACCATGTGTCTACATGTTGGCCGCATATTGGAGTGGCCAAAAAGACCATCCATAGAATTAAGGCATATTGAGATGCCTTTTTAGTAAGATCTGGGAATGACAATTTTTTTGCCGCTGTCCTTGAGAGGGCTGAGTGTAGTAAAAGTTTTGTCATAACAAGTAGGTTTATGATGTTTCTTGTTGGGTTAAAATCAAGAAATGGATTTGGTACTATAAAATAAAGTGCTTTCCTGTTTATAGAGGGAGGTCAATTAACCAATGGGTGTTTAGAATTGACGAAAGGGCTAAATGAATTGATGAAAATTATCGACAATCCTGATAATTAGAGTTTTTTGAGAACATTTTATCGAGGGCGAAAAAAAGCCGTCAAGAGAACTGACGGCTTTACTATTGATATGTCCAAAAGAAATGAGATAACCAAACCTTACATTCTCAGTTGAATTATGGACCCAATAGTTGTTTTGGTTGTTGGTGTTCTATTTAAATTTGAGTTCAGTTTAAAGAACTCTTTAATTTTAAAAAAGAGGAGGCTTTAAAAACCATTACAACCAAGGAATTTTAATAAATTCCTTGGCGTAACGGAAACCTCAACTAAACTAAACACTTTTGTGACCTTTGGTCCTGAAAAGTGCATTGCTATATGTGCATGCGTTAAAATTGATCTTGCTTTTCAATTGGCTTAACGCTTACTTGCACGACAAACATAGTGCGTTATGTTTTTTCAAAGACCTCCCAATTTATGGATGCCCTGTTTGATCCAACGAATGGGGTAGTTCAATTGATGGGAATAAAATTTATGGGGTAAAAAAGAAGTATGTCAAAAAAAAACAGCCCTTAAAAGGGCTGCTATATTTATTTCCAAAATTGGATGTTTCCAAGAATCATGAATTGTCATCGACTGATGCACTTGGAGCATTGGTTTTTACGGAAGCAATCCCATTTTCCATGGCAGAAGTGCTGGAATACATTTCACTGTTACCGATTACCTGACCGTTGGAAGCCTTCAGATTAAAGTAAGGGCTGCCGTCCTTGGCAGTCTTTCTGTCGAACCTGCCATCGTCTTGAGAATTTTTTCGGACAGATTCAATTCCGTTCTCGCAGGCGGCTTTGGTGGTATACGCTTCACTGCTTAAGATCACTTGGCCATTGTTGGCCTTTAAATTAAACCTGAACTGACCAGATTTATCTGTTTTGATTTCAAATTTTCCCATACTGAATATATTTTGTGTCTTAAATCTAGATATTTTCTTAAAAAATGACCAATAAATAGGTGTAAAATTACCATTAAGCTAACAGATAATGGCCTTTTGCACAATACTTGAACCAATCAATGCCAGTACGGAACAGCAAAAGATAGGTTACACACGTATTTGCCCATCCCCAAATACATAGTATTTGTTGGTTACCAATTGTTTTAGTCCCAAGGGCCCCCGATGGTGCAATTTATCGGTACTGATGGCGAGCTCTGCACCCACACCCATCTGTCCACCATCCGTGAAACGGGTGGAAGCATTTTGATATACTGCCGCACAATCCACATTTTCCATGAAGGTCTGCGCGATGGTGTTGTTTTCGGTCATGATGGAGGCTGAATGCCCTCCGGAATGGGTATTGATCTTTTCAATAGCTTCGTCTAAACTATCAATTGACGCAATAACACATTTCATGGCCAGGAACTCCTCTTCCCAAACCGATGGGTCAGGAATGACATTCTCTTCAGATAAGATGGTTTTCACCTTTTTATCGACCAAAATCAATACGCCTTTGTCAGTCAATAGTTGTCTTAACTCTTTGAGCTTATCTTCATAACCTTCAATCCTTGTATCGATCAGTATTTTGTCCAAGGCATTACAGGCCGAAATCTTATGGGTCTTGGCATTGATGATAACCTCCAAGCTTTTTTCCCAATCCGCTTCTTGGTGTACATAGAGAAAATTATTTCCTCTACCACTGACCAGAACGGCACATTTGGCATGTTCTTTCACAAAAGCGATCAATCGTTCGCCACCACGTGGGACAATCAGATCTAGGTCTTGGTCCGGGTTTTTCAAAAATTCTTGGGTCTGGGTACGGTCCATTTCCAAGAACTGGATGAAATCGGCAGGAAGATTGTTCTCCGCCAAGGCCAGATGCCAGAACTTTACCAGTGCTTTGTTACTGTGATAGGCTTCTTTACCACCTTTCAACAATATTTTGTTATTGGCCTTAAAAGCCAATACCGCAGCTTCAACCGTTACATCCGGACGGGATTCATAAATGATCATAATGGTCCCAAATGGAGCTGTTTTGTTGATGATCTTTAAACCATTGTCCAAATGCCGGGTAGATATTTCCTGATTTACCGGATCCGATTGCAACCGGACTTCCTTTACAGCCTGAATCATTTGATCTACCTTTTTCTGATCTACCACCAAACGGTCATAGAGGGCTTGATCGTCCCGATCAAAGGCATCCAAATCTTTTTGGTTGGCTTGGAGGAGCTCTTCCCGGTTTTTGTCCAGGATACGCTCCATGTCTGCCAATACTTTATTCTTTATATCTGTGTTCAATAATTTCATAGTCGTTTTTTAAAGGGAAACTTTGGTCCCCACTTTTTTTCCTTCAACAATGTCTATAATGATGTTCTCTTTCTTCCCGTTCACAATGTAGGACGGGATGTTATTGGCGGCCGCTATTTGAGCAAAGTTCAATTTAGAGCCCATTCCGCCACGGCCTTCACCTTCGGCTTTGTTGCCCTCTTCAATATACTTGTCCAGATCTTCTTTGGGTGCGACTTTTTGGATGACCTCGGAATCCTCCTTTTCAGGATGTCCGTTGTACAAGCCATCAATGTCGGTCATGAGGATCAGCTTGTCTGCATTCATCAATTGGGCAATCAACGTGGCCAATTCATCATTGTCCGAAAACATGGACATGGCTACCGAAACGGCGTCGTCTTCATTGGCAATGGGCACTACACCTTCGGACAAAAGACCTTCTATGCAATTGATCATATTGTCCCGGTGTACCCCGGGATTAAAATCCCTTTTTGTGGGTAGTACTTGGGCACACTTCATCCCGTAATCACTGAAAATGTTATAGTAGTGCCGCATCATTCTAGGTTGTCCTATGGCAGAGTATACCTGTCTACGCTGGGTCTTGTTCTTTATTTTTGATTTACCCAGCACCTCTTTTCCCGCGATTACGGAGCCAGAGGAGACCAAAATGGTCATGATGTCGCGTTCGTAGAGTTCGGCGATCTGTTGCACCAAACTATTGAGTACGGGTCTTACAATTCTATTGTCCTTGTTGGTCATTACATTGGTTCCTACCTTAATGACCACGAGTTCTTTATACATGGTTTAATATTCTTCGCCGAGTTCCACGGCGCGGTTAAAGGCGGCAAAGGCCGCTTCTTTTATCAATTCATTTACATTGTTATCTTCCATGGAGTCCAGGGCGGCCCTGGTAGTTCCTCCTTTGGAGGCCACTCTTTCCATCCAAGTGTCTGGATTAAGGTTGTTCTGGTTGAACAGTTCCACGGCCCCGGTAAAAGTTTGGCTCACCAATACTTTGGAAACATTTTCGGAAAAGCCCATTTGTAGGGCGGCCTCCATCATACTTTGCATAAAGTAAAAAACGTATGCGGGACCACTCCCCGAAATGCCTGTAGAGGCATCAATAAATTTTTCATTTTTTACGCGGAGGGATTTTCCAGTGGTGTCCAACAGTCCTTCCACCATAAAAAGTTCCAGACGGGAAACTTCGTCGGAAGAAACATAGCTTGTTAAACCCTTACCCACCTGAGCGGGCAAATTAGGCATGGCCCGTACCACTTTTTTAATACCAAGCGATTCTTGGATAAAGCTGATGGTGACCCCGGCCATTATGGAAATAAACAGTTGTTCTGGGTTCACCAATTTTTTCATACGTTCAAATAGTTCTTCGGCATGGAAGGGTTTGACGGCCAAAAAGATGATATCTGCTTGGGGAACACAGTCCTCTAAACGATCTATGGCATCAAAATGGGCGATTTTATCGACCTCTTCCATCTTTTCCTTTGATTTGTCCAACACCATGATGTTGCGCTTTTTCAATAGCTTGGACTTGGACATACCTGTGGCGTAGGTAAGTCCCATGTTACCTGCGCCAATAACCAATACTTTCATTGTTTTATATAAAGGGTTAGAATATTTTTAAGCGGATACATTGCAATCCTTACAGTCTTTTACTTCTCCGTAATAGGTTTCACGGTATCTGTGCAGCGTGCGAAAAGGAAGGCCAAAAATGTACTCTTTGATATACGTGACCTGGGTAGTGAGTTCCCCCATTTTAACACTATACCGTTTTTCGTACTTGGTCTTCCGCTTGATTTTTGTGAGTTTCATGATATGGTCCATGTGTTGATGACTATTCGTTTTCCCTGTTTAGGTATTTTTCCCGGTATTCGGCCGTTTTGATAGTCTTTCTTCGCCGTACCGATTTTTTGGTGTATTCCTGACGGTCCCTGATTTGCTCCAATCGTTTGGTATTTCTATACTTTCTCTTGTAGCGTTTTAGGGCACGTTCTATACTTTCACCTGATTTTACTTCTATTTTGAGCATATTTTGATTTATCTGTTCAATCTCATTTCTGTGTGGGTCACGTCAAACCCATTCTCTTTAAAAAACGCTTCTTTCGGATATTGGTTTTCGTTGGTGATATGGACGGCTACGTCACCTTTACAGTATTGGAGGGTGTATTCCAAGAGCTTTGGTTCAATGTCTTTGCCGCGATGCTCCCGGTGCACCACAAAAAAGACCATGAAGTTCTCGGGGATATAATCGCCCATCCCTGTTTTGTTGACCACGGCCAGACCAAGGATTTTTTCCCGTTCCTCAATGACAAATACATATCCACCCAAGCCCGGTATTTCCTTTGCCGAATACTGTATGGCTTTGCGGATGGCATTTTTTGATGCTTTTTTTCCATCTTGGTGGTCGAATATAAAATTGGTCAATCGGGCGGTTTCCATAGTGGAAAGCCGTGTATAAGCGTCATAGGTTTTAATCACCATGCTTTGATGCTTGTCTATAATGTTTTTTTGATGGTTTAGGGTACAATTGCATAGGAACGATGCATACAATTGCGGAGTTTTTCCACAATGTTACATCGCAAAAATCACCACTGAAGTGGTCTAAAAATTAAAGCGTAGGGGGGATGAATTTATCCGGTTGGTTTCTAAAAACCAGATATTGAAAGCTCAGGATCCTGCAATTTTTCCTTTCGTGGAGTTTGATCTTCATCGCTGCAAAGGTAGCCAATGCAAACGGTATATGCCAATTATACTGGGTTTTATGCTTTTTATAACGTTTGTTTCACGCTTGTTTTAACAGTTTTTGGAGCTATGGTCTAGGGGCTATAGATTTTTAAAATTTGGCAATTGGGAAACATCTGGGCACCCGATTTGCTCCATTACTTGCTTCAATTGGGTCTTTAACAGCATGGCAGTATGGTCCCCGCCGGATTTCCCTAAAGCTGCTGCTCCATACATAAAGGAACGGCCCAAAAATGCAAATTGTGCCCCACTGGCCAAGGTTCTGGCAATATCGGGTCCAGAGCGCACACCACTGTCCATCATCACGGTGAGCTGATCTCCATATTTTGCCGCTATCCGGGTCAAGGGTTTTATGGTGGATTCCCCGGCATCCAATTGCCTACCTCCGTGATTGGATACAATAATACCGTCCAATCCCAAGGATATGGCTTTTTCGGTATCGGCTTCCGTGGCGACTCCCTTTAGAACCAGTTTTCCTTTCCATAGGTCTCTGATTTGGGCAATTTTATCCATATCCATCCGCTTGCTAAAGGTCTGGTCCATGAACAATCCCAGTTGTTTTAAGTTGAGCCCTTTGGGCATATAAGGGCGCAACACCTCAAAATTAGGTTGACCATGCTTTAGGGTTTCAAAGGCCCATTTGGGTTTACCCAATACTTGTAGAATATTGGCAATGTTCATCTTTGGGGGCATGGATAGCCCATTTTTGATTTCCTTGGCGCGAAATCCAAAAACGGGGGTATCACACAAAAGGACCAATACGGGGCAGCCAGCTGCCTCGGCACGTTGGATTAAATCGTCACGGACCGATTTCTCCGTGGGATGGTATAATTGGAACCACGCTTTACCTTCGGTAATCTCACTGATGCGTTCTATGCTCGATGTGGTCACCGTACTCAGAATAAAGGGGATGTTATGGTCAAAGGCAGCTTTCGCCAAAATTTCAGGCGAATTGGGCCACATCAACCCTTGAAGCCCTATGGGAGATATCCCAAAAGGGGCGTCATACTCCTGCCCAAAGATTTTGGTGGTCATGTTGGCCTCTTTGTAGGCATCCAAATACCTGGGCAACAATTCCACCTCCCTAATTTCCCGGGTGTTCTTTCGCAGATTCACCTCTTCGTTGCATCCACTGTCCAAATATTCAAAAGCAAATCTGGGAATGCGTTTACGGGCTCCTTCTCGGAGGTCCTCAATGGAGGGATATCTAGGATTGAATTTTGGGGTATACCGGGCCATATCTGCTGTGTTTCTTCTATCTGCGTGGTTCCAATTGTTATGCGGTTACTCCGATGGAGTGTTCTCCGCTGTATCAAAAACGTGTTTGGCGTAGTTGTAGCCTTTGGTTTCGTACAGTTTTCGCATATGGTTCAATCTGGACTTAAAATCTTCAAAATCCTTATCCTCTTTTTGCGACCAAACCACTTCAGATAGTGCAGTGGCCCTAGGCAAGGCCATATATTCCATATGCTCATCCGTTGGGATATACTCGGACCAAATGTTCCCTTGAGCTCCCAAGATATAGTGCTGTTGATCTGCCGATAATTCCTCCGGAACAGGCTCGTAGCTATATACTTTTTCAACCGGTAAGAAACCACCAATGGACAAAGGCTCATTGTCGGTGTCCTTGGACTGATAGTGATCAAAATAACAGTGGGAATTTGGAGTCATGATCACATTGTGGTCTTGTTTTGCCGCTTCAATGCCTCCTTTTACACCTCTCCAGGACATAACCGTTGCATTGGGGGCCAAACCACCTTCCAAGATTTCATCCCATCCAATGATCTGCTTGCCTTTACTATTGAGGTATTTTTCCATTCGGGTTACAAAGTAACTCTGTAGGGCGTGTTCATCCTCAAGACCTTCTTCTTTGATTCTTTTTTGGCAATTGGGGCAGCGCTCCCAGTTTTTCTTGGGGCACTCATCCCCTCCAATATGGATGTATTTGGATGGGAAAAGGGCGGTTACCTCGTCCAATACCCCTTCCAAAAAGGCAAAGGTCTCTTCTTTTCCGGCACAGTATACATCATTGTATACCCCCCATGACTCTTGAACTACCTTGGGTTGGCCATTTTTCTGTTGTTCCTTTGAAGCTTCGGACATTAGACCGTTGGGCACTTCAGTAGGCTCCTCAGGGAAGCAGCTCAAATACGGATAAGAAGCAATGGCAGCTTGACTGTGACCGGGAAGTTCAATTTCTGGAATGACCTCAACATGGCGCTTTTGGGCATAAGCCAAAACCTCCTTTATGTCATCTTGGGTGTAGAAGCCACCATAACGCTCATTGTCATTGGTTTCTCCTGGATAGTGACCTGTTATGGTTCCATTTCGGTAGGCCCCAACCTTGGTGAGTTCAGGATATTTTTTGATTTCTATACGCCATCCTTGATCCTCGGTCAAATGCCAGTGAAAGGTGTTCATTTTGTGCATGGCAATCATATCGATGTACTTTTTCACAAAATCCACATCGAAGAAATGGCGCGCAACATCCAAGTGCATTCCCCTGTAAATGAATCGGGGTTGATCTTTGATGGAGACAGCAGGTACAGTAATATCGGTAATGGATGACCCTTCTTCGGGGAGGCTGATCAATTGTACAAGGGACTGGATACCATAAAAAACACCTTTGGCGTTCTTTCCCGAAATGTTGATTTGGTCAGGGGTCACCTCAAGCGTGTATCCTTCTTCATTTTCAATTTGATCGTTCAGCGTCAGAACGATGCTGGCCTTTTGGTCTGTAACGGATGGACTTACTTGGGTCAACTGTTGAATGGACTCGGCAAGAAACGTAGCTTCTTCCTTAAGTCCTTCGGCAGCACTGATGGAGGTGCTCCCATCTATCACAAACTTCCCAACCTGCATGGTCAACTCCGCAGGCTTTGGAATCACTTGATAGTCTTCCGCTGTGTTTTGAACGTTGTCGTACTTTCCGGTACAGGCCATTATAAAAATGGCCCCTACGGCAATAATCACTTTCTTCATAGGGTTACAAATTATAATTCAAATATTTTTTTGGTCAACAACCATTTTTCCCCGGGTTTGGCCGAGGGTAATGCTTGTTGGTAGTTCCACATCAGTTTTTCCCATTCCTGTACTTTGGGATTTTCAGCATCGGCCTGTTGTTTTGCTTCAAACGAAAAGGAAGCATCGACCTCCATGATCATGAACAGGCGATTTTCGATTCGGTAGATTTCCATATTTTGGATTCCTGAATCGGTGATGCTCTCCAAGATTTCAGGCCATACTTTTTTATGATGGTCTTCGTAGGCTCGAATGCTTTCTTCATTGTCCACAAGGTCCAAGGCGAGGCAAAATCTTCTCAAATCTCCCATATGTGTTCATTTTTAAAGGTTTTGAAACCAAACCAAGCAATGTAAACAAAACAGCAAAGCGGTAGTATAAAGGAGAAGTTCACCTCTGAAACACCCATCATTTTGGTATCGGCCACACCATTTCCGCCAACATCAATGATCATACCTTGTAGTTTGGGCATCAAGGCACCTCCAACGATGGCCATAACCAATCCGGCAGCACCCAATTTGGATTCCTCCTCGGTCAATCCGTTCAGGGCAATGCCATAAATGGTAGGGAACATGAGCGACATAAAGAACGAAACACCCACTAGGCAGTACAATCCCAAATGTCCCTCGATAAAAATGGTTCCCGCGGCACAGGCACCGGCCAGCACGGCAAACCACATCAACAGTTTTCCTGAACTGATGAACCGGAGCATATAGGTGCCAATGGCCCTTCCCACCAAAAAGACGATGAACGCCACAAATTGATAATTCGCGGCAACATCACTTGCCATACCTATGGCTTCGGCATATTGATAGATATAGGTCCAGCACATGATCTGTGCGCCCACATACAGTACTTGGGCCAATACGCCCAAGATGTATTTAGGTCTATGGAACAATGCTTTTCCGGTTTCTTGGAGCGAAGGAATAGTGCCATCACCTTTGGCTTGGGGCATCTTGCTCACCAAGATCAATACAAAGACCGCCAAGATCACCAATCCAAGGATAACATAGGGGTCTCTAATGACCATAAGGTCCGATGTGCGGATCAAGGCTTTTTTGGCTTCATCCAAGGAGGAATAATCCGCGATGTCATCGGATTGTAATTTTTTAAGAACGAATTGCTGGGCAATAAGCAGACCCAAAATCAATCCCACAGGATTAAAGACTTGGGCAAGGTTTAAACGTTGGGTGGCTGTTTCCTTATCGCCCATGGCCAAAATGTATGGATTGGCCGTAGTTTCCAAAAAGGCAAGTCCAAAGGTAAGGACGTACAGCCCGAGGCAGAAAAACCAAAACTTTTCGGTGATGGCTGCGGGGTAGAACATCAAGGCTCCGGCGGCATATAAGGCCAAGCCTATCAGTACCCCAACTTTATAGGAATACTTTCGGACGAACAATGCCGCTGGCAAGGCCATACAGAAATACCCGCCATAAAAAGCCATCTGTACCCATGCTGCTTGGGAGTTAGACAACTCCAATACTTTTTTAAAGGCTTGGACCATGGGGTCCGTCACCGCATTGGCAAAACCCCAGAGCGCAAAGAGCGAAGTGATCAGGATAAAGGGTAAGAGAACTTTTTTGGATACAATTTTTGGTTTGGTCATGGTTGATATTTTAAAGCGAACGGTCCAAATGGGTATAGCCACCATCCACATAGATCAGTTGGCCGGTGGTGTGACTTGATTTTTCCGAAAGAAGAAAGGCTACGGTATTCGCAATTTCTTCTGGGGTAGTCATTCTTTTTTCCAAAGGGATGTTGTCCGTGATTTCTTTGAGTTTTTCTTCTGGGTTGTCAAACGAATTTATCCATCTTTTATATAATGGGGTAAATGATTCGGCAACAATTACGGCGTTCACCCGAATGGAATAGGGGAGCAGCTCTACGGCCCATTCCCGGGTAAGTGAATTCCGGGCCCCGTTTGCGGCCGCATAACCAGAGGTATTCCCTTGGCCGGTCACAGAAGTTTTGGAACCTATGTTTACAATGCTGCCTTTGCTTTTTTTCAACAGGGGCAAGGCATGGTGGGCCATCACATAATAATGGCCAACATTGCGCTCCAAGGAACGCTTGAAATCATCATAATTGCCATTTTCAAGCCCCACTCCGTCATTGACCCCGGCATTGTTCACCAATCCATCGATTCTTCCAAACTCTTGGATGGTTTTCTCAATGGCATTTTTGCATTGTTGGGGGTCGGTGAGTTCCGCGATGGCATAAAATGCCTTACCGCCGGTTTTGGCGATTTCTTCCACAGCAGCCAGTACATCACTTTCCTTCCGTCCAATAATTACCGGGATGGCCCCTTCATGGGCGAGCACTTGGCAAATACCATTGCCAATGCCCTTGTCACCTCCGGTGACCACAATCACCTTATCCTTCAATCCTAAGTCCATGTATTATTGATTTGTGGTAAATACCCCTATTTCCGCAAAGGAAGTCCGGGTATCCCCATTGTGCTTTTCCAAAGCACGTAATTTAATGTATCTGCCCGAAACCGGCTCGAATTTAACCTTTTGTTCAATGCGATTGTTGAACACATTGCCAAATTCTCCTTTTGTTGCGGATTTCCATGTGCGGTTATCTGGACTGACCAAAAATTCGTATTTGGTGATCATTCCAAATGGATAACGTTCTTGGATGGGCCAGTAGCTAAATCCGGTAAGGGTATGGGATGCTCCCAAATCGATGGTGATTTCGTTGATATCGGATGCGTCCTTATCCGTGGCCCAAAACGTATAGGGGTCTTCATCCATGAGTTTAACAACATCCGCATTGTTTTCTAAAGCACCAACGACTTTCCAATCTTTTTTGGCCAAGTCAAAATATTGGCTCACCGCTTGGGTTTGTTGTCCATTGTTTGGATTCACGGCAATGGCCTTTACGGTGGCTGGTGTCAAAACAGGAAAAGGGCCATCATATTTTTGTGAAGCTGTGGTTGGATCATCACCATTGGTGGTCACATAGAGGTCCACTTCATCATCAGGAACTTCAATGGAGACCAGTCCCTCTCTATTTCTAGTGATTTTTGGGTCTACTAAAAATGGAGGGGCGTTGTAAAGTTCCAAAGTGGAGAGGGTGATGGGGCCTTTGGCTTCCAAAATATCCACTTTTATTTGGGAAGCCGTAACCGTTTCAAACCTTAGGATACGTTTGTACCCTACAGTCGTCTGCTCGTCCAAAACTTGCCATGCGCCATCGACTTCGGCACTGACTTTGAATTTTTTGATACGTTGCCCCAAAGGAATATACTCTTGGAGGAGAATGCGATTGACTTTGGTGGGCTCATCAAAATGTATGGTAATGGAAGCCTGAGTTGTCCCATCATCAGTGGCCCAATAGGTATCAAAGTTTCCATCAATGGCCTTTTCTGCATCGAAGGTGGAACTGTTACCACGGACATTAGAGGCTTCGGCAGTATTTCCCTGGGCCAATTCTTGTGCAAAATCCTTGTCAATTTGGTCCTTGAGCGCCATCAATTGTTGTACATCGGTTTCATGCACCAAGCCTCTGTCATCCACGGGAAGGTTCAACAAAAAGTTCCCGTTCCTACCAATGGATTCGTAATACGTTCGTACCAAACGGGGCAAGGTTTTTACCTGATGGTCCTCGCCGGGATGGTAATACCACCCGGGACGAATGGAAGTGTTCACTTCAGCGGGCAGCCAATGGGTTCCGTCTTCATGGCCGGAACGCAGTTCCACATACCTTGGCCATCCGGGATGGATCTCATCCCTGCGCATCACGCTCCAGTTGGTCTCATTGGCCCAACCTTCCTCGTTGCCTACCCAACGTATATCCGGTCCACCATCACTGAAAATGACTGCATTGGGTTGCAATTCCCTGATCATTTCGGTGGTCTTTTCCCATTCATAATAGGTTTTGTTGTCTATTTTTCGGGTTTCGTTGGCACCGCCATAATATCCTGAACCTCCGTTGGCACCATCAAACCAGACCTCAAAGAGTTCCCCATAATTGGTCAGTAGTTCCCGCAATTGTTCGTGGAAGATTTCCACATATTCAGGTTGGCCGTAGTGCTCGTTGTTGCGATCCCAAGGTGACAGGTATAACCCTAATTTTAGGCCATATTCCTTGCAGGCATCGGCCAATTCTTGGACCACATCGCCTTTTCCATCCTTCCAAGGCGAGTTTTTAACGGAATGCTCGGTGGTCTTGGTGGGCCACAAACAGAATCCGTCGTGGTGCTTGGCGGTCAAAATGATTCCCTTCATTCCGGCCTCTTTGGCAACCTTGGCCCATTGGCGGGTATCCAATTGAGTAGGGTTGAAGAGATCTACAGATTCCCCTCCAGTACCCCATTCCATATCGGTAAAGGTGTTCATGTTGAAATGGATAAAGGCATAATATTGGAGTTCATGCCAATCCATTTGGCGTTGCGAAGGGGTAGGGCCAACAGCCTTTGGGGGCTCCACGGTTTGGCAAGCCATCAGTAAAAGAATCAGGGATAGGGTTAGAATGTGGGCTTTTCGAATCATTTTCAAGGGTTTATTTTATGAGATACCAGGTATAGCCGTTCGGGGCAATTTCCACTTTTAGTGGAAGGGTATAATTTCTATTGACAGTATATTCTTTTGGGTTTTTTCCTTCGTGTGATACTTGGGCAATAGTATGGACATCCGTATAGTACATGGGGATTTCCAAGGTTTTCTTGATGATTTCATCCGTGGGGTTGAACAGCATTATCAAGCCTTTTTCTGCTAAATCCGGATTGACATGCATAAACCCGTCCCAAGACCTTCCATCAGGTCTTTTCAGGTGAATGATATCAGAATTTAGGATATCCCGGTACTCTTTGTAATGCTCAATCTGGCTTATGACCAAATCTTTGGTTTCTTTGGAATCGTACAAGCGGGGACCGCGGTAACAGGCCTGCACCCCGGAACCATAGTTTTGTGCCATATGGGCTTCATAGGAGTCCAAATGGTCCTTTAGCGGCTCCAAAGTGGCTGCTTTTCCTCCTCCATGATATTCTGTAAGCGGAACAAAGGTCCAAGCCATTGAGGGTGTTTTTTCCCAAGTGCCGTCATAGATGTTTTGTCGCCCCAGTACTATCTGTTGTTCCCTCGGAAGCGACCAGTTGACTTCCCTATACCCAATACCACATTTGTTGGAGCCTTCCAAAAAGTAGAAGTCAGGAGCGTTAAGGTAGATTCCGTTTTCCCGCAACCAATGGTAGAAATCCACGGACATGTTCCATTGGACCCATTGCGAATCCTCATACCCTTTGTGGTATTTGTGTGAGGTGGATGCACAGTGATCACCCGGGTAGGGCCCGTCATGTTCCAAGAGGTCAAAACCTGTGTTTTTCAAGAAAAACTTGAGTTTCTCCAAATAGTCCTTCCCCCATTCGCTGGCCAAGCAAGGGGCATTTCCAAACTTGGTGCCGCCCGGTTTTCCGGTTTCCTTATTGATGACATCCATGGATTCGTTGATGCTTCGGCTAGAAAATAGGGAGTAGCCGCCCAAGGCGATACCTTTGCTATGGGCATAATCGGCCAACTTCTTATATTTTTTGATGTTTTCCAGGGAATTGTCCTCCATGTTCAATCCACTTCCAAAGCTAAGGATGACCATCTCGTAGCCTGTGTCCACACATTGGTCTATGGCGGCTTTCACTTCTTTTTCGTCCGTGGTGGTCAAATGCATGAAAATAGGGTTTTCCGTAACCCATGGGGCCAGTTTTCGATACATTTTACGGAGGCTGAGTGCGGTTTGTTCGCGATTGCCCCGCTCCTCCAGTAATAATTCGTAAGTCCTGAAACTCTCAAAAGTGCTTCCGGGTTTTAGGTCAAGGTTGGGACCTACAGGGAGTTGACTTACCAATAAGCAGGGGGTCTCCATCTTCCAGTTGACTTGTGAGGTGTATTCCGGGTCTTGTTCCCAAAATGTGGTTACGGTAGATTCGCCCGCGGTAAACCCGCCGAAAGCGTAATTACTCTCCACATGCAAGTTGGGTTTTCGCCATATGTTGGGAGTCTCTACTGGGTTTTCAACTTCTGGAAAGGCCAACAGCTCGCTTTTAAATCGGTTTAGGGTGATGGTGTTCTTTCCATAATTTTCCACAGAAATCCATTTTGAGATCAATGGCATCCCATCAAAAACTTCGTAATGGACCAAAATTTCTATTCCTTGCAATTCTTTGGATTCGTGGTTAAACTTTAAGGTGAGGCGCTTTCCAGTGGCAAAGGAACTTTTTGCAGTGTTGTATCGTTGCTTAGGGTTCCATGCTATCCGTGGTTCTATATCTTCAATGGTATGGCTGGTGTATTGAAAATCGGAAGTCTGGGCTTCAAGGTCATTTAACCATGATTCCTTGAAATAGCCATGCTCTTTCAACCCGTATAAGCCGCCAATGTTATAGACACTGTCGTTCAAAGTGACCTCCGCTTCTGGTTTGATGCTGCGGAGCATGGTTTCCTGTGTGGTAAGGTTTTTAAACTCTACCGTCGCCGCATTGGGCAGTAACTGTATTTTCCGAAGGACCAATCCATTGGTCAGTGAAATGGTATTTTCCGATTCCGTTATTTCCGCTTTATAGGTATCCGGTTGCAAAAGCCAATCTGTTTGGTTTTGGGCAAAGGAAACCATACTACAAAGTAGTATGAGGAAAAGGGCACTATTTCTTTGGTTCAACTTCATCAGGGTTGTGTTGCATTGGGCCAGGGAATTTGTTCCCCAGTTGCTTTGTCAAAAGGCATTTGGGCGTCAACTGCAATCAAGTGTTCCATGAGGATGTTGGCCAATTCCTCAACTTTTTCAGGATGTTCCCCCACCTTGTTTTTGGTTTCCCCAATATCTTCTTTGATGTTATAGAGTTCCATTTGTTGGTTTTTGTGGAAATAGATCAATTTCCAATCTCCCAATCGAATGGCGCTGAACGCATCGATTCCGGGTCCTTCGGGTCCCCATTCATTGGGGTAGTGCCAGAAGAAAGGTCGGTTATCAGCAGAGATGTCGTCACCTCGCAATAGAGAAGTGAAACTTTGTCCATCCACCATTTGCACGACTTGTGGATTTTCAACACCGGCCATTTCCAAAATGGTGGGGAAGAAATCCTCTATGATAACCGGGGTATTGGTCACGGAACCGGGAGTGGTCTTTCCCGGCCACTTCACCAACATGGGCTCCCTAATTCCTCCTTCGTAGATAGATCCTTTACCACTGGCCAAAGGTTTGTTATGGGTATGGGGTTCCCCGCCTCGTGCCACGGCGCTCAATCCCCCGTTGTCCGACATGAAAAGGATAATGGTATTTTCTGTAAGCTGTTTTTCTTCCAGATAATCCATAATGTCCCCCAAGCTTTTGTCCATTCCTTCCACCATGGAAGCATATTTGGCTTCGGTGCTGTCCAAGCCCTTGTCCAAATATCCTTGAACGAACCTTGGGTCGCCCATGATGGGTGTGTGTACGGCGTAGTGTGCCATGTACAGAAAAAAAGGCTTTTGGTCCGGTTTGGAATCCAGTTTTTGCAAGGCCTCTTGGGTCAATGCTTCGGTGAGGAAAATGTCCTTGCCATGGTATTTCTCCAATCCGGGTACGGCCCAAATCTCCTTCCCTTTTTTCCCGTTGCCAAAGTTTTGTATCCCGTAATAACTTTCCGGTGCGCCAGCGGCATGACCGGCGATATTGATATCAAAACCCAGATTCAAGGGGTTTTCCCCAGGGGTTCCAATAGCTCCAAAATGTGCTTTTCCGGTATGGACGGTGAAGTACCCGGCGTCCTTTAAAATTTGAGGAAATGGGGTGGCATATACCGCTAGTGAGTCCCTATTGTTTTGTGGGTTGATGCCGTTCGTGTTCCATTTTGGAAAGCCCAAGGTTGGATGGTTGTTCTCCATGGGCTGGATGGCATTTTTGTGCAAGGTCCAGTTGGTGACCCTATGTCGGGCGGCATTCATACCGGTGATAAGGCTTATCCTAGTAGGGGAACAGACCGGAGTGGCGTAGGCCTGGGTGAATTTCATCCCCTCGGCGGCCAAACGCTCCATGTTCGGGGTACGATATAGGTCATTGAAAGGGGTTCTTTTGTTCCAAAAAGGTACGGAGGTGTCCTGCCACCCCATGTCATCCACCAAAAAGAGGACAATATTGGGTTGTGAAGTTTCTTGTTCCTTTTCTTGCTCCTTGCAGCCCAAAAGCAGTGCTCCAAAGAGTAGGACAAAGCCAAAATGTTGTAGTGCAGTTTTCATCTTAGTTGCTTTCAATTACAGAACCGTCTTCGCGGTACAAGTCTATTTTACCATCCAAGAGTACGGCCAGAACGGTCATGTTTTCGTCCAACACATAATCAGGGACTTGGATGTATTTGATGCCCGGATAATGGCTCCAATAGATTTTACCTACCACCTTGTGGGACAGTTTGGTGCCATCACCCACAACCCATATGCGGTTGATCTTGTTCTTTATTCCCCGCAGTACAATTTCCCCGTTCGGATTTCCTTTTACGAACAGATACAGGATGCTTTTATCTTTTGAAAGTGTAGTGGGGCCATAAAAGTGATCTTTAGATATGCCTGCAACGGTGCCAAAAATGGCCTCTTTGTGTTTTTGGGTCCAACGTCCCAAACCTGTCAAGAGTTCTTCCTGTTCCTTTGGGATGGAACCATCCCCTTTGGGGCCGATATCCAATAACAAGTTTCCACCTGATGAAATCACATCGGTAAAAATGCCTATCAATTGGTCCAGACTTTTATAGTCATGGTCATTTTTTTGATACCCCCACGAATTGTTCATGGTCATGCAGAGTTCCCAATAATTGTCCTTGGGACGGGTAACGGGCATACCCTGCTCGGGAGTGGCGTAATCCCCGTGCCCCTGCAATCTGGAATTGATAATGGTGCCGGGATTTTGATCTAGCAGCATTTGTCGCACCTTGGGGGCTTCCCACTCCGCGGAACTGTGCTCCCAATCCCCATCAAACCACCATAAATCCGGATTGTAGGTTTTTGAAAGCTCTTTGAGTTGTCCTTGGTAATAGTTTAAAAAAGTGTTCCATCGTTTGGGGTCATCTGCTGGTTTATATCGCATGGAGTCCCTAGTGTGGTGGGTGTAGTCTTGATAGGACCAATCGGGGAGCGAATAATAGATGCCCACTTTTAATCCTTCCTTTCTAAGGGCATTCACAAAAGGGGAGAGTACGTCCCTTTTGGCGGCTGAAGCCTTTTTGGCGTTAAAATCACCAAACTTGCTGTCCCAAAGGGCAAATCCATCATGGTGTTTTGAGGTAATGACGGAGTAACGCGCCCCACTTTTTTTGATGAGATCGGCCCAAGCCACGGGGTCATAGTTTTTGGCGGTGAATCCATTGGTCTGTTTCAGGTAATCGTTGTGCGAAATATACCCGTTAAAAAAAGACCAAGACTCATCAATGCCGTTTACGGCATATAGCCCCCAGTGGATAAAAATACCCAGTTTGGCATCTTGGAACCACTGCATTTTCTCTTCTTCCGGTTGCGTGTTATTCTGGGCTTGCCCAGGAAGGGATGTCAAAAAGAGTAACATAAGAAGGCCTAGTTGGGTCAACTTTTTGCGGACCATTTGGACAGTGTTCTTTTGCAATGGTGATGTCATTTTATATGGGGTCATTTAATCGTTGATCTTTATAAGGTTTGTATTTAGTTTGATTTCTTCATTGGCCTTCATTAGTAGGTCAACCACGGACGAGCCATATTTTACGGTAATACTTTTGTCGGATGGGGAACGAAAAGCAACTTCTTCCAAGGTACCATTCTTCCAGTTCATATCCACTTCAATATTGCCTCTGGCCTTTAGGCCGGTTATTTTTCCATCCTTCCAGTTGGGAGGTAGGGCGGGCAACAATCGAATAAATCCTTCGTGCGACTGGATCAGCAGTTCCGCCACCCCGGCGGTATATCCGAAATTCCCGTCAATCTGGAAAGGGGGGTGCATGTCGAACATATTGTTTGCCAAGGAAATCTCAAAGAATTTTTGGATGTTTTCCCCAGCCGAGGCACCATCCAGCAAACGGGCATTCAAATTAATCATCCAGACACGGCTCCAGCCGGTTCCGGCACCGCCATGTTCCAATCGGTAATCAATGGTTTTTTGGGCAGCGGCAAAGGCTTTGGGGTTGTTCTCCGTAATGTCGTCCCCAGGGTGAAGGGCATAGAGGTGTGACATATGCCGATGTCCTTTTTCAGGTTCCTCATAGGGTTCGTTCCATTCCAAGATGCGTCCATCCTTTCCAACGATCACTCCGGGATGTAGCGCTGCTCTTTTGGTTTTTACCTCTTCCACAAGCTCGTCTTCGATGTTCAAAATCTGGGCTGTTTCCAGAAAATTGTCAAACACTTCCCCAATAATTTGATGTCCCATGGCACTACCCATGGAAACCGCGGCTGATTTGCCCTTTGGGTTGTAATAGGAATTTTCCGGTGAAGTTTCTGGAGTGGAAATCCATTTTTCGCTTTTAGGGTCCCAAGTCAGCCAATCCAAGTAAAAAGAGGCAATGTCCTTAAGGACAGGGTAGGCCCGATTACGTAAAAAATCCTTGTCTTGTGTAAATTGATAATGTTCCCAATAATGCTGTGCGCACCATCCACCTCCATGTATCCACGACCCCCAATAGGCTCTTTCGGCTCGCATAAACGGGGTGGCCCAAAGGTCTGTGGTATGGTGGGCCATGGTACCTCTGGTAATACCGTATTGTTCCTTGGCGGTTTTTCGACCTCGTTCCAGCACCCTGTCGATAAGGTTGAAAAAAGGTTGATGGAGTTCACTGAGATTGGTGACCTCAGCGGGCCAATAATTCATTTGCAGGTTGATGTTGAGGTGGTAATCGGCATTCCAAGGTGCTTCAAGGTGTTCGTTCCAAATTCCCTGTAAATTGGCCGGATTGGTGTTGGGTCGCGAAGAGGAAATCAACAAGTACCTTCCATATTGAAAAAGCAAGGATTGCAACCCCAAATCAGTGTTTCCATCCTTGCAGCGTTTTAAGCGTTCATCGGTAGGAATGTGATCCAAATTGTTTTCTCCCAATGCAAAACTGACCCTGTCGTAAAGTTTTTGGTAGTCCGAAACATGTCGTTCCAAAAGCGATTTAAAGGGCTTCTGTGTGATGCTTGCAAGGGTCTTGTCATTTTTTCCAATATAGTTGTCCCCGTGATAGAAAGAGGTATTGCCCACGATAAAGATCAGGGCTTTTTTAGCTCCTTTCACAGAAACCTTGCCTTCTTTGGCGGTGACTTTTCCACCAGGGGCCACCACTTGTAACCGCACCTCAAAACGTACTCCGTGATCAATGGGTAAGGGTTTGGAGAACCGCTTTCCGCCATATTGGGTCACTTGCCCCAACATACTGATTTGATTTTGGGAAGGGTTGGAAACACTTATTGTGGCCTTGCCATGATCCTCAGGTCTGCTTAGGGAAAGTTCCAGATTCAACCCTTTCGGGGAGGTGGTGGTGATTTCCATGACCATGGCATCATCGGGCTGGGAAGCGAATACTTTTTGGGTGTAAAGGTTGCCGTTAAGGGTATAGGAGGTAGAGGCCAACGCTTGGTTGAGGTCCAATTCTCTTCGGTAGTCACTGATTTCGCCGGTTTCTTTAAAATCAATGAAAAGGTCGCCCATGGTTTGGTGTGAGCGTAGGACGGTCTTGTTGGAGAATTTTTCAACAATCAAACTATCTACTTCTGCAGTTTTACCCTCACGCAACAATTGCCGCAACATTTCGAGATTTTCTGGGGTTCCCTGCGCGTCTTCCCAATCGGGTCCTCCGGCCCACATGGAATCCTCGTTCAGTTGAAGGCGCTCCTTGAGAGGGTCTCCAAAAACCATAGCGCCTAAACGGCCATTGCCAATGGGAAGGGCCTGCATCCATTCTTCGGCGGGACTGGAGTACCATAAAATATCCTCGGAATCTTGGGCATTCAATGTAGATAGGATACTGGTCAAAATAAAAACCAGCCCCAATGTCAATTTTAATGGGATGGGGTTCTTCGGTACAAAAGAAAAGGATTTGGTCATCATAGCTTATAAAACTTTTGAGCGGTTAATCCCATGACTTGTTTTCGAGATTCCCTTGGGTATTTGGTCAGATATTGGGTCAAAATACAATTTACCTGCTTGTATTCGGCCGAAAGCAGACAAACGGGCCAATCCGAACCAAACATGATTCGCTCAGCGCCAAAGGACTGGAACACCACATCCAAATAGGGGATGAAATCACTTTTGGACCATTTGCCCCATTTGGCCTCGGTGACCATGCCGGAAGCCTTGCAATATACATGGTCTTGTTGGCCAAGTTGGTTCATGTAGTGTTCCCAACAGGGTTCTATTTTGCCATTTATTTTGGGTTTGGCAATATGGTCTACCACAAAAGGTTGATTGGGAAACAATTTTACGAGTTCCAAGGCAGAGGATAAATGTTTTGGGAATATGAGGATGTCGTACGTAAGCCCGTATTTTTCCAGAAGGGAAATACCTCTCAAGAATTCTGGGCGAAGCATAAAATAGTCGTCCGGTTCATCCTGGACAATATGTCTTAATCCCTTCAACAAAGGGTTTTTTGAATACAGTTGTAGTTTTTCCTCGATGTCTTCGGCACAGAGATCCAGCCAACCTACCACTCCCTTGATGAAGGGATGTTCCTCGGCGCATTTCAACAGGAAATCGGTTTCCGCTTCGGATTGATCGGCCTGCACGGCAACACAACCATCCAATTCATGGTTTTGGAGCAAGGGTTCCAAATCCTCGGGCAAAAAGTCCTTTTTAAGGACTCCCATGGTGGAATCTATCCAAGCATGACTGCTAGGGTTATATCTCCAAAAATGTTGATGGCTGTCAATTTTCATCCGCTCCGATCTTATAGTGTTTTCATTTCCTTGGTTTGTGGATATGTGTTTGAATCTAGTTGTAAGGTGTCGCCCATTTTTTGTTGTAGCCTCACCAAGTCTGTAAATAATGCTCTCACTTTTTCCTGCTGGTCAGGATCTTCCGATACATCCGTCAACTCATTGGGGTCGTTTGTTAGATCGTACAAGCGCAGTTTTGCGGCCCGAGGATAAACAATAAGTTTCCAACCGTCTTTTCGGATCATACGCTGTGATCCTTTTTCATAACACCCATATACCTCTGCCAGCCCTTCGGTGTCCTGATTGATTTGGGGCAACAGACTATTGAACTCAACATAATTGGGTTTTTCAACTCCCGCCAATTGTAAGGTAGTGGCCATAATGTCTTGCAGGTACACATCGTTTTCCACCTTTTTCCCTTTGGGAATATTTGGGCCTACTACCATTAGGGGTACCCGTACACTGTGGTCGTACATGTTCTGTTTTCCCAGTAGCCCGTGTTCACCCACAGAAAGCCCGTGGTCGGCCGTGAAAAAGATGTAGGTGTTTTTGTCGAGCCCTTTTTCTTTCAGTTTGGAAAGGATCATGGCAATTTGGTCATCCAGATGGGTGGTGATGGCGTAATATTCCTGACGATTCTTTTTAATGGCATACTCGGTACGTGGAAAAGGCGCCAATTTTTCGTCCCGCAGGTTTGGCCCTGCTCCCATGGCTTCGGCATAGGGGTATTTGGGTAAAAACGATTCGGGAAGGGCAATATCCTCAACATCATAACTTTCCACATATTCCCGTGGCGATTGTCTTGGGTCATGCGGGGCGTTAAAGGCGATGTACATGAAAAACGGTTCAGGGGCATTGGCCGCCGTGTCAATAAAACCAAGGGCATCGTCCCGAACCAGTTCGGACCAATGCTTTCCGCCTTGCCAGTATCCTCCTCTATCCGTATCCCATGGTTGCCAAAGGGTGTCGTTTACACTTAGCGGCCTATTATAACCTTCCGGGGTGTCAAAGGGCATACCGCGGAGCGAACGTGCCACATGATCGAAAATACTATCGGCCGGGGCTGAGATATGCCACTTGCCTGTCATGTAGGTTTCGTAGCCCGCCGTTTTTAGCAACTGGGGCCAAGTCTTATCGAAATCCTTGTTTTGGGAAAAGGACTTGGAAACCTCTTGGGCACGCCAAACCGACCGTCCACTAATGATCATGGCCCTTGAGGCCACACAGATGGCACCGTTCCAACCTCCCATATTGTAGGCGTGGGTAAATGTGGTGCCTTCTTCCACCAATTGGTCCATGGCCGGGGTGCGGACCTCCAAATTACCAAGGGCATGGAGGTCGCGATAACTTTGATCGTCCGTAAACAGAAAAATGATATTGGGCTTTTCCAAAGTGGTATCCGCACTATCCTTGGGAGTGTTCTTGCATCCCAAAAAAACTAAAGTGCTGATTAAAAGTGTGTATGTTGGTTTGGGCCAATTCATTTTTTCATTTTACGGTTGAAATAATTATTGTCCGTAGGCTTTCGCCGTTTGCGTTGAACTTCCCAGTCCATCAATGCCCAATTCCACTACATCACCCGGTTTCAAGTAAGTAGGGGGCTTTAAGCCCAGTCCCACTCCAAATGGAGTTCCTGTTGAGATGACATCGCCGGGCAGTAGGGTCATAAATTGACTGATGTAACTGATTTGCGTTGGAATGTCAAAAATGAAATCGGAAGTGCTGCTGTCCTGCATCATCTTCCCATTCAGCTTGAGCCAGAGGCGAAGTGCATGTGGGTCTTTGATTTCATCGGGAGTGGCAATGAAAGGACCAAGAGGGGCAAAGGTGTCACAGCTTTTTCCTTTTACCCACTGACCTTCACGTTCCAATTGAAATGCACGTTCGCTGTAATCGTTGTGCAATACATAACCGGCCACATGGTCCAAGGCCTGTTCTTTGGAAACATAGGATGCTTTTTTGCCGATGACAATGGCAAGTTCCACTTCCCAATCCGTCTTTTCACTGTTCTTGGGGATGACCAAATCATCGTTGGGTCCGACAATGGCCGAGGTGGCCTTGAAGAACAGCACAGGTTCTTTGGGCACAGCCATACCACCTTCGGCGGCATGCTTGGCATAATTTAGTCCTACGCAAACCATTTTGGATGGTCTGCGCAACGGAGCTCCCAAGCGGGTCTCCTTTGAAACCTCTGGGCAATTGGAACCATTTTCCTTAAGCCAATCGGTTAATCTGGCCAGGCCGTCACCTCCAAAAAAATCTTCGTTGTAATCTTGGCCAAAGGCTGAAACATCCAACCATTTGCCATCTTCGGTCTGTACACCGGGTTTCTCTTTTCCTTCTTCACCAAATCGTATCAGTTTCATAGATAAGTGTTCTTTATTTGTGTTTTATTTTAACTTGATTGTAAAGGCAACGGTTCCCTTTAGGCTGGTTTTGGCTGAAGATGGAATGGTAAAGACGGTATTGTCCCCATTTTTCTGCCATTTCACCCTGCCATTGACCCCCAAAATCGTTGCTTTTCGAATTTTTTCCATAGGAAGGTCTTTAAACACCACGGTGTCCGGGAGCACTTCTTCATTTTCGTCCATTAAATAGATCAGATACAGACTTCCATCCGGTTTGGAGGTGAGGCACACCTTCTCAAACTTGTATGGGGCAATAGCCTCGGTGCCATAGATGGCCTCGTTGTTGACATCCATCCAACCCCCAATCCCTTGGAGCAGGTCGTAGGCGCCTTGGTCCCATTCGCCTTCTGGACTTGGGGCAATGTTCAACAATAGGTTGCCCCCTTTGGCGACAATATCCACCAAGGTGTGAACCGCTTTGTTTGTGGTCATGTATTTCGCATTGAAGGCATAGGACCATCCGCCCCCAGCGATGATGCAGGATTCCCATGGATAGGGCAATGCTTTTTCCGGAACCCTATTTTCGGGAGTGAGGTAGTTTTGGTTTTTTCCATGAACGGCCCTGTCCACCACAATGAGGCCGGGTTGTTTTTCCCGGGCTTTCTCCACCAATTCATCCATGCGGATGTCTTGGTTTACGATTCGATGCTTCAGATAGCCATTGTCATTGTTCACCAACTGTTGGTCGTACCAACTGTTGATTTGGGATTTTGGGGTCTTTGCCACCCATCCGCCATCGAGCCATAAAATGTCCACTTTCCCATAATCCGTGAGCAATTCCAAAATTTGGTTGTGGGTGAAATCAATAAATTGATTCCATTTTTCAGGATTGGCTTCGGGTTCATAGTTCACGTTTCGGTCCCTTGGCGGATAATAGGGGTCCCAATAACTGGGGTGGTGCCAATCCGGTTTTGAAAAATAAGCGCCGGCCCAGAGTCCTTCACCACGGAACGCATTAAAAACTTCCTTGGTGATATTCGCCTTGGGGTGGGTACTGAATGGGGTTTTGGAATCGGTAACTTTATAATCCGTGTATTTTGAATCGAACATGCTGAAACCATCGTGGTGCTTCGTGGTGAACACTACATATTTCATCCCGGCATTCTTGGCGGCATTGGCCCATTTTTCTGGGTTGAACTTTACAGGATTGAATGTGGTCTGAAGCCCTTCGTATTCTTTCTTGTAGGCAAAGTAATTATCTGGATTGTCACCTTTTTTTCGTTCGCACCAGCCATATTCTTCCGGGCAGATAGACCAGGATTCCACAATACCCCATTGGCTGTAAGGTCCCCAGTGCATCAGCAATCCGAACTTTAAATCCTGCCATTCATCCAGCTTTTTTAGGACCAAGGGGTCGGTCTCGGGTACGTAACGCTCATCTTCATAAACGGCTTGGGCGGAAAGTTCCCCGATAATCATCAAGAGACAAAGGGCAGCTAAAGTTTTTAGTCGGGTCATATTGTTGTGTATTATGCGTTCAATTTGATAAATCCACCATCAATGGGAAAATCCGTGCCCGTAATGAACGATGCTTCATCAGAACATAAATAAAGGGCAAGATTGGCCACTTCCTCTGGTTTTCCCATACGGCCAATGGGTTGGGTCTTGGACAATTTTTCAAACATTTCCTTTTCATTCCCCGGATAGTTTTTGGCCAAGAAACCATCCACAAAAGGCGTATGCACCCGAGCTGGGGATATGCAGTTGCATCGGATGCCATTTTCCACATAATCCTTGGCTACGGAATAGGTCATGGTCAGTACGGCCCCCTTGGTCATGGAATAGGCAAACCTATCGGGAATACCTACTGATGAAGCGATTGAGGCCATGTTCAGGATTACCCCGGAGCCTTGTTCCTTCATTTTACCAATAACAGCATGGATGCAGTTGTAGACCCCTTTGATGTTCACTTGGTACAGTCGGTCCATATCAGCTTCCGAAGTGCCCTCTATATTTCCCACATGGGCTATTCCGGCATTGTTGACCAAAATGTCCACTTTGGGAATCCCGTCGATCACTTGTTTTACCTGTTGGTGATTGGAAACATCGCATTGGTGAAAATGGGCAGTGCCTCCCAAATCCTGTATTTCTTGGGCGGTTTTCTCTCCTTCTTCATTATTGTATTCCAAAAGGTGCACCGTGGCCCCATTTTGGGCAAACTTTAAGGAAATGGCTTTTCCAATACCACTGGCGCCACCAGTGATCAAAGCTATTTTTCCTTTTAAATTGAATGCGCTCATCTATAATCGGTTTTAGTTTGAAGCCGAACTGTTCTCGTCGGTAAATTGTGCTATCTGCATCCACGCCTGCCCATTCAAAGGCATTTCATTGGATTGGGTGTGGCCCGGAGTGCTTCGTCCATTGCGGATCAAAGATGCCATCTCCGTTTTTAGTTCTTTCACAACCTCGGGATATTTTCCCTGAAGGTTTTCTTGTTCTGATATATCCGTGGTCAGGTCATACAATTGATACGCCGGAAGGCCTTTCTCTTCCTCTGAATTTGGTTTGGGAGAACTCCATCCTCCGGAACCCGGAGCGAAAATCAATTTCCATTTCCCTTTTCGCAAGGCAAAACTTCCGTTGATGGAATGATGGACGGTTGAAGTACGTCCGTAGCTGGATGAGGAGGAATCCAACAGTAGGGGAAGGATGGAAAAACTATCCTCACCTTCATTTTCTCGAGGTTGAACTCCCGCGATTTCGGCGACAGTTGCAAAGAAATCTGTGGTGCAGATGGTCTGGTCCGAAGAGCTGCCCGGCTGTACTTTTTTAGGCCATTTCACGATAAAGGGAACCCGATGTCCTCCTTCATAGATATCAGCTTTGTGTCCTCGGAACACATAGCTGGGGTCGTGTCCTTTTTCAGCCAAAACGGCAAAATCCGCCTGGGGGGAACACCCATTGTCGCTGGTAAAGATGACCATGGTTTCCTCTTCAATCCCGGTTTCCTTTAAAACTTGGGACAGTTGGCCCATATAATTATCGATCATCATCATAAAATCCGCGTAGGGATTCATGTCGCTCTTTCCCTGCCATTCCTCGGTGGGAAGTATGGGGGTATGTGGTGAAGGCAAAGCCAGATATAAAAAGAAGGGTTCTTCTTGGTTGGCCCTTTCCTTGATGTGGGCGAAAGACTTTCTAAAAAAGTTGGGGGTCACATCTTCATGGATAAAATCCTTGGAGGTAGGACCCTTGCGCCACCACGTGTACTTTCCGGTATCTTCCGTGATGGAATCCGGAACCATGGTGACCTTCCCGTTTTCAACATAGACATAGGGAGCCATGTCCAAAGAGCCCGAATGGCCATAGGCATAATCAAAACCAAGGCTGTTGGGGCCGTTGGTAATAGACTTTGAAAAATCGATGTTATTGAAATCTTCGTGGTTCCATCCTTCCCCAAGAGTACTGTCGGTTGATTTGAGTGCCCAATCCCAACCCAAGTGCCATTTTCCGATGAATGCGGTATGGTAACCTTGCTTTTTCAGCAAGGAGGCCACCGTGGTTCTTTCTTTTGGAATGAGCGCTTTTGAAGCCCCGGTGAGTACACCGCTTTTCAATGGGCTTCGCCAGTTGTATCGGCCAGTGAGAATGCCATAACGGGTTGGTGTGCATACCGCTGATGAAGTGTGGGCATCGGTGAACCTCATTCCCTCTACGGCCAGTTGATCTATGGCGGGGGTCTTTATTTTCCCATGTGGGTTAAAAGCCCCAATATCCCCATAGCCCAAATCATCCGCCAATACATAGATGATATTGGGGTGTACCTCAACTTGACTGCTTTCCTCAACGGTCTTTTTGCAGCCGAGTATAGGTAAGGCCAATAGCAGCAGCGTGGTTATATGTTTGCCATACACGATCACCTGAGGGTAATTTCTATAATGGTGTCTATAGGGTCTTGTCGGTCTTTCGGAATTTTCAGCAATAGGCCATAATCGTTGAGTTCATGGGTCACTTTTTGCTGGGTGCCGTAATAGGTTATCTGCTTGATCCGCTGGTTGAATCCTTCAATAAAAACCACGTCCTTGTTCTGCAACAGATGTACGTAGATCGTTTTCCCTTTTTGGGTGGTGGCATATTCATCGGTTGGGCCCGAAGGTCCCGCTTTGGTCCCGTAGATGGTCTCTCCATTTTTACGCAACCAATCTCCCATTTGTTTCAGGGATTCCTTGTGTTCGTCCTGAATTTTTCCATTGGGCATTGGTCCTACGTTCAGTAATAGGTTGCTGCCATAGCCGGCGGCTTTTACAATGTACTGTACCAGCTCTTTTTCGGATTTATGTTTTCTATCTTGAAGGTTGAAACCCCACGATCCATTGATGGTCTCACAAACTTCAAACGGCAGTTGGCCTATGTCGGATTCCGAGGTGCCAAAGCCTGTTGTATTTCTTCCGGGAAGGTCTTTTTCGAACATCTGAAAATCTTCCCCTTCAATTGGGGCAATGTGGTGGTTGTTCCCAATCAGACATTGGGGCTGAAGGTCGTGGATCAGTTTATAGATTTCGTTATAATGCCAATCTACCTTCAATTTTCCAAATTTTTTGCCATCCCATTCTTTTTGGTCCCAATGGCCATCAAACCAAATTCCGGCGATATCTCCATAATTGGTCAAAAGCTCGGTGAGCTGGGTCTTCATGAATTCAATATAGTTTTTCCATTCTCCTTCTCCTCTCCCAGGAATGCCTGTTCCTGTTCTTCCCCTTGGATAGTAATCGTCCCGGTTCCAATCCAACAGAGAGTAATAGAAAAATAGTTTGATGTCCTCTTTTTTGCAAGCATCGGCCAATTGCTTCAATACATCTTTCCCATAGGGAGTGCTATCCACAATATTGTAATCGCTAGCCTTGGTATCGAACATGGAAAAACCGTCATGGTGTCTGCTGGTGATGGTTATATATTTCATCCCGGCATCCTTTACCATTTTAACCCATTCTTCGGCATCAAAATCGATGGGATTGAAAAATGCGGGCAATTTCTCATAAGCGTCAACGGGAATGTTCTGGTTGTTCATGACCCATTCGCCATCGCCTAGAATGCTGTAGACTCCCCAGTGCACGAACAACCCAAATTTGGCATCTTGGAACCATTGTCTGGCTTCAAGGTTTTCTGGTGAAGGTTGATAGTTTTGTTGCCCTTGGCCGTGGCCCGAAAGGCTACAAAAAAGGATTAGGGCAGTACAGATTTTTGCTAGATGTTTCATATCGTTGAGGTTTGAAGGGTGTTCCATACTTTTCCATCGGGAAAGGCGTGGTCTTCCAAGGATTGTTCTTTCATCTGGATGCTGTATCCGGGCATGCTGGGGGGCATATAGGCCCCATTTTTGATGACCACTGGGTCCAGAAAATGCTCGTGGAGGTGGTCCACATATTCGATTACCCGGCCTTCCATGCTGCCACTGATACAGATGTAGTCTATCATGGAGAGGTGCTGCACATACTCGCACAGCCCTACTCCGCCGGCATGGGGGCATACGGGAATATTGAATTTGGCAGCCATGAGCAATATGGCCAGGTTTTCATTGACACCACCGACCCTGCAACTGTCTATCTGACAAATCTCAAAAGCCCCGGCTTGCATAAATTGTTTAAAAATGACCCGGTTTTGACAGTGTTCTCCAGTGGCTACTTTGATGGGGGCCACGGCTTTGGCGATTTTTGCATGTCCCAAAATATCATCTGGGCTTGTGGGTTCTTCAATCCAATATGGGTTGAACTTTTTCAGTTGGGCCATATTATCGATAGCTTCCTGTACATCCCATTTTTGATTGGCATCCATCATCAGTTTAAGATCATTGCCAATTTCCTCCCGGATAAGAGCAGCCCTTCGCATGTCATCCTGCAGGTCGGAACCTACTTTCATCTTCATATGGGTAAAGCCTTCCTCTTTGGCTTCACGGCATAGGCGTCTTACTTTTTCATCGGAATAGCCCAACCAACCTGCTGAGGTGGTGTAGGCAGGGTAACCGTTGCTCAATAGGGCATCAATGCGTTCCTTTTTGGTGGATTCTTGCTTTTTAAGAATCTCAAGGGCTTCCTTAGGCGTGATGACATCGGTGATGTATGTAAAATCAATACAGGAGACCAGCTCTTCAGGGCTCATATCTGCTATGAGTTTCCAAAGTGGTTTCCCCTCGATTTTGGCATACAGGTCCCAAACGGCATTGACCAAGGCCCCGGTTGCCAAGTGTATGACTCCTTTTTCCGGCCCCAACCATCTCAATTGGCTGTCGCCTGTGACCATTTTCCAAAATTCCCCCATGTTGGCCGTAAAACTTTCCAAGCTTTTACCCACTACTAAGTGGGACATGGCTTTAATGGCAGCTGCGCAAATTTCGTTACCTCGACCAATGGTAAAAGTGAGCCCATGGCCTTCAAGATTTTTTGGATGATCGGTTTTAAGAATAACATAAGCCGCCGAATAATCGGGGTCAGGATTCATGGCATCCGAACCATCCAACGATTGGCTTGTGGGGAAGCGGATGTCGCGCACTTCTAGTGCTGTTATTGTAGGCATAAAGATTATACTAGTGTGAATCTTACCAAAATTAGAAGTGTTGGTGCTTATACACTACCTAAAAAAGTACCGAATTCAATACTTTTTTTGCCTTAATGCAAAATCACCCGGATTTTTTGTATGATTTGATGTAATCAGTAGGGGATGTAGCTTTAATGGCCTTGAACTGTCTGTTAAAGTTGGAAATGTTATTAAACCCTGATTCATAAGCTGCTCCTGCAATGCTGTTTTCGCTTTCAAGCAACAGTTTGCAAGCATACCCAATGCGTATCTCGTTGAGATATCGCGTAAATGGTTTTCGGTGTATTCTTTTAAAGAATCTACTAAAGGCTGATGGATTCATCCCTACCAATTCTGCTACATTGTTTAGGTTGACATCACTCTTGAAGTTGTCAAAAATGTATTCATATACCTTGCGAAGTCTTTCATTTTCAATTTGCCCAAAGCTGTTCACATATCCAATGCTGGACAACAGTTCATATTCTTTATGTCTGGCCAATTGGTTCAATAGTTCAATCAAAGCTATTGCTTTGGAGAAGGCGTTCATGGAGAGCATGTTTTCGAAAGACTCGTATAAGACAGGAGGGATGGAATGGAATTTAATGCCTCTCAATGCTGTGCGCAGCATAAGGCCAATATGTGAAAATTCGGCAGATTTGAAAAAATGCTCCCCCAAAAAATCTTCGGTAAAATGGATGGATATGGCTTCGGCCGCGTCGGGAATATCTTCTTCAAAATAAGATTCATCATTTAACCACATATGGGGTAGGTTCTTCCCTAAAAGTACTACTTCGCCAACTTGAAATTTTTGAATACTGTCTCCAATAAACCGTGTGCCGGTACTTTTTTTAATCAATACCAGTTCGAGTTCGGCATGATAGTGCCAAATTTTTAAAAAATGAGGATGGCAATTATGGGTAATGGTAAAAGAAGAGCCGGTGTTGCTTCTCCGATTTAGCAAATGAAGTTTCATGATTGCACAATTCAGTGTGCATAAATGTACAGATTTTATTAAAACCTCTTTAAAAAGGTATAAATAGTACGCTTAAGTGAATTTGTTTTGATAGTAAATGCTGTATTGGTCAAGATAAAACCATTGAGTGTTGGGGAAGTTCTCTTGGTACATTAATCTATTTGGATTCGTCGTTGGTCTAAAAAATTTAAAATGCTATGCGGAAAAGTAAGAATATTAACGATATGTCAAGAAAGTGTTGGTTTGGCTATCAAAAGTTAAGAATTTGATACAGATTTATTGTTGTATTAAATTTTTACCCCTATTTTTCATCTTTGGGAGCTAACCCGCTTTAATGTATAATAGAAAGAATTAAAAGTCGCAATGCAGATAATAGAAGATTCAACGGTATATGATGCCATAGTTGTAGGCTCTGGAGCAGGAGGAGGTATGGCCACAAAAGTACTGGCCGATGCAGGCCTGAAAGTGGCCGTGGTGGAGGCAGGTCCGTTCTTTGATCCAGCCGATCCAGAACAGAAAACACAATTAAGGTGGCCCTACGAGTCGCCCAGAAGAGGGGCTGGCACAGTAAGACCCTTTGGAGATTTTGATTCTGCCTACGGAGGTTGGGAGATTGAAGGGGAGCCCTATACACACAAGGATGGCACCAAGTTCGATTGGTTTCGTTCCCACATGTTGGGAGGACGTACCAACCACTGGGGGCGTATCTCCTTGCGTTTTGGCCCTGATGATTTTAAACACAAAAGTATCGATGGTCACGGAGATGACTGGCCCATAAGCTACGATGACGTAAAGCCATACTACGACAAGGTGGACAAAATGATAGGGGTGTTTGGAACCAAGGAGAACATCCACAATAATCCAGATGGATTTTTCCTTCCTCCCCCAAAACCAAGGCTGCATGAGCTTTTCTATATCAAGGGAGCGAGAAAAACCGGAGTTCCGGTATATCCATCGCGGATGTCCATGCTTACCAAGCGGATCAACAATGACAGAGGGGTCTGTTTCTATTGTGGACAGTGTAGCCGTGCCTGTCAGGTATATGCTGATTTTTCAGCAGGGACCTGTTTGATTTTCCCGGCCCAGAAGAGTAGGGGTCAAGTGGATTTGTTCGTGAACTGTGTGGTTCGTGAAGTAACGGTTGATGATGAAGGTAAGGCAACCGGAGTTTCCTATATCAATAAAGAAGACAGAAAAGAATATAAGCTCAAGGGCAAAGTAGTGGTATTGGGTGCATCTGCCTGTAGTACCGCTAGGATTCTGATGAATTCCAAGAGTCCACAACACCCCAATGGATTGGGGAACAGTAGTGATATTGTGGGTAAATATCTCCATGATTCCACGGGTGCGGACAGAATGGCCTTCGTTCCCGATTTGATGAACCGAAAGGTGTCATACAATGAAGATGGGGTAGGCGGAATGCATGTGTATTCACCTTGGTGGGGCGATAACTCCAAATTGGATTTTCCACGGGGCTACCATATTGAAATATGGGGCGGTATGGGTATGCCAAGCTACGGTTTTGGGTTCAATGTCAATGAATTCAATAAATTCTTCGGGACCAAGGTCGGCGGTTATGGAGATGTGCTCCGTAGCGATGCCAAAAAATATTATGGGGCCTTGGTGGGGCTAAGTGGACGGGGAGAGTCTATTGCCTACAAGGACAACTATTGTGAAATAGACCCCAACACGGTCGATGAATGGGGTATCCCTGTATTGCGTTTCCATTACAAATGGTCGGAATATGAGCATAAGCAAGCCATTCACATGCACGATACCTTTGAGCAAATACTTACCAATCTTGGTGGTGAAGTGCTCGGAAGCAAGCCCGGAAAAGAAGCGGATTATGGTCTCCACACACCAGGTCGTATCATTCATGAGGTGGGTACCACCCGTATGGGGGATGATCCTAAGACATCGGTTACCAATAAGTATCAGCAATTGCACGATGCGGACAATGTATTTGTAGTTGATGCAGGGCCATTTGTGTCCCAAGCCGACAAGAACTGTACATGGACAATTTTGGCACTCTCATGGAGGGCTTCTGAGTATATAGTGGACCAATTGAAAAAACAAAACCTGTAGGTCATGGATAGAAGGAAAAGTTTAAAATCGATTGTATTGGGTTCCGTGGCCGGAGGTCTGGCCATCAATGGATGTAAGCCTGGAGCGGAAACCCCGGTTGAAGAGGTGGCTTTGGACCCCACTGCGGTAAAATGGCGCACCGATAGGGAAAATGAGCATGTGGCCGAATTGGAACGGGAACGTTTTTTCAATGACCATGAGGCAGCCACCATGACCGTGCTTTGTGATTTGATCTTACCGGGAGGCGCGGAGTTCAAGAGTGCTTCCGATGCCGAAGTGGTACCCTTTATAGAGTTCATGGCCAAGGACCTACCGCAAATGCAGGTGGATCTTCGGGGTGGATTGATGTGGTTGGACCATAAGAGCAATACCGAATTTGGAACTGAATTCAAATCAGCAACCGAAGAACAGCAAAAGAGTATTCTGGACGGGATTGCCTATTACGATCCAGATGTGCCTTCAAGCGAAAGACCCTTTGAGGTGAACTTCTTCTCTTTGGTCAGGAACCATACCATGACCGGTTTCTATACCTCAAAAATTGGGATAGAGGAACTGGGTTACAAAGGAAATATGCCCAATGTATGGGATGGTGTTCCCCAAGATGTCCTTGATCAGCATGGGGTGTCCTACGAGCCTGAGTGGTTGGCCAAATGTGTGGACCAAAGCAAACGGAACATTGTAGCAGAATGGGACGAGGACGGTAACCTCATTAGCTGATTTTGTCTCCAAAAAATAGTTCATTGATCCTGTCCAGTGCAGGAATATATAAAATGATAAGGCCCTGTATGTGGACATTTGTTTGTCTGTTCTGGGCCTTTGGTTTTTCCCAAAATCCTCTTGTTCCGAAAGTAAAGGTGCTTTCGGAAGAATTTATTTTTGAAGAAGCTCCGTTTGCCCAATGCCATGCCTCCACTTTGGTTGGGATGGCGGATGGCTCGGTCATGGCGGCTTGGTTTGGGGGAACCCACGAAAGACATCCCGACGTGGCCATTTATGCAAGCTCTAATACCTCTGGGAATTGGAGTGACCCAAAATTAATTGCCAATGGAGTGGTCAGTGATACCCTAAGATATCCCTGTTGGAATCCCGTACTGTTTGCAAACAATCGAGATCAAGTTGTAATGTTCTACAAGGTAGGACCTTCTCCTTCCGCATGGTGGGGTATGTACTCCATTATGGATGATAATAAAAAAGTTTGGTCTGAATCCCGTCGATTACCTGATGGAATATTGGGTCCAATCAAAAATAAGCCCATACAAATTGGTGATGAGCTTGTTTTGAGTCCCTCCAGCGTAGAAATTGAAGATGGCGCCATTTGGAAATCCCATGTGGAAATATCCGATGATGGAGGAGCCACATGGACCAAGTCCCATATCCCCTCAGGGGAAGGCATTAAAACAATTCAACCTACATTGTTACAACTCCCAAATGGAAATATAAAGGCGCTGTTGCGGAGTAATCAAGATGTGATTATGGAAAGTGTGAGTAGTGATTCTGGATTAACGTGGTCCAAGGCGTCTACAACTTCCGTTCCCAATCCTAATAGTGGCATAGATGCAGTTTCCTTGAAGAAAGGTGGGTATTTGCTCGTATACAATCCTGGAGTCAGTGGGGAGGATTGGTCCAATGGCAGGGAAAAATTAAATTTGGCATATAGTAGTGATGGCAATCTTTGGCACGATATTTTGAAGTTGGAGGATCATGAAAAAGGAGAATTTAGCTATCCGGCCATTATTCAAGATACTCAAGGTACTGTCCATATAACCTATACCTACGATAGGTCTAAGATTAAGTATCTAAAAATAGCGCTTGATTAAGATAAGATTGCGCAAAAGTGTTGGCTTTTCTATTCGGTTGAATCGGATTTGCTTCCAGTATGGGATATGGAACGATCTAATATACTGGCTTTAACATCTTCTAAATAGCTACGACCTATAACATATCTTTTGCCTGCAATCTCTACACTGTTCCCTTCCAAAGCCTCAATTTTGTCCAAAGAAACCGTATAGGATCTATGTATGCGGATAAACTTTTCATTGGAAATCTCTTCGGTAAAGGCACTTAAAGTTTTGTGCACAACATAGTTGCCATTGGCAGTTATGATCTTAATGTAATCCTTAAGGCTTTCCACTAGAATAATTTCATCCAAATGGATTTTCTTCATTTTTTTCTTGTCCACCTTTACAAAGACATGTTCCCGTACAGTTGCGGATGTTTGATGTTTTTGCGCATGTGTCATGGCTTTGTTCACAGCCTTTATAAATCGGGGCAAGGCTATGGGCTTTACCAAATAGTCCAACACCTCCAAGTCAAAACCTTTTGCCGCGTATTCCGCATGGGCCGATGTAATGACTACCATGGGCTTGGTGTCCAAACTGTCCAAGAAACTAAAACCGTCAATAATGGGCATGTTTATGTCCAAGAAAAGCAAATCAGGTTTGTGTTCCCTGATAAAGGGAAGGCTGTCAATAGCATTGTTAAAAGCCCTTATTTCTTCCAGTTCCTTTACTTGGGAAATATAGTTTTGAATGACCTTTACTGCCAAGGGCTCATCATCAATAATCACACATTTTAACTTCATCTGAGCTTGAGCTTTAAGTTTACAACATATTCGTCTGATTCCTCATAGATACCCAAACGGTATTCTTCATCTCCATAACGCAGTTTTAATCTTTTCTCCACATTGGAAAGTCCTATGCCGCCCGTTTTCTTTTTGGTCGGCAAGATATGGTTTTTGGGTTTTGTGTTGCTAATTCTAAAGTATAGGAATTTTTCTTCGATTTTTATCTCGATGCTTATTTTGACTTTCCCAATATTCTGATTGGCGCCATGCTTAAAAGCATTTTCAATGAACTGGACCAACAACATAGGGGCGATTCTTTTGCCTTTTGGATTTCCAATAACATTGAAATCAAGTTGAAGGTTCTGGTTGTATCTTATTTTTTCCAGATCTAGATAATTCTTTATGAAAACAATTTCCTTGGCCAGGCTTTGGTCCTTATCCTTGGTTTCGTATAGTACGTATCGCATAAGATCGGACAATTTTATGATGGTCTCAGGGGTTTTGTCCGACTTTTCAAGACTAAGGGAGTAAATATTGTTGAGCGTGTTGAAAAAGAAGTGTGGGGATATTTGTGCCCGTAGAAATCGAAGCTCGGTCTCCAATTGCTCTTTTTCCAGTTTGGCAACCCGCCCTGTCTCACGCAACCAATCAATGGTCAATTTTATGGAAGCTACAAAAGTGATTACATAGAGTTCACCGAGCATCATTACTATAGCGTAATTAAATGTAAGGCTATGGGTTTCAGGGCCTTCGGGCCAAACGTTGTAACTTATTAGGTAGTAGGTGAGAAGATATTTAAGGAACACCATCAGAAAAATACTCGATATGAGAATGATCATGAAAGTGAAGAACTTCCGTTTAAATATGAACTTTGGGATTAAATAATAAATGGTAAAATATGTCAGGAAAATATGAATCGGAAACCCTAAGAGATTCGACTTAAAAGAATACAGGTAATCGTTAAAATAGCTCCCCCACCTCAGAAAATTAAAAGTGAAATAAATGGCCCAGAACACAACATGGTGCCATGCCGTGATTTTGTATTCTGCCACGGCGTTCACTAAAAATTTATTCTTGATTTGTTTTTGAAGATACATTAAAACAAAAGGTTACTTTTTTTAAACATTTGTCCTCGGTCAGCTGTCATTGGTCTAATAAAGAACTGTAAATACAGATTAAATTAGGAATTTTTACCATGATTCAAACACCATTTTGGTCCAAGGTTCCATTTTTGGCAAAGAAAGGAATTTATTTTCATTGAAGGAGTTCTAGTCATAATGTGTTTGCAATCAATGTAATGGAAGATGCAAAAACAATAGTGGATAAATGAAGGGCATGGCTCAAAGGTTTTTTTTTATTTTGGTAATGTGTGGGTATGCAATAGGCTTGGGTCAGGGAATAAAAGAACCCCGGTCCATAGTAGTGTATAAAGCTGAAGAACCTCTTACTATAGATGGGCAAGCCAAAGAGATGGCATGGAAGAAAGCTCAAGTCTCCGAAAACTTCATAGATATCGAAGGTGTTAAAGCACCTGCCTACCAAACCAACGTGCGCATGTTGTGGGATGAAGATTATCTATACTTCTATGCGGAGCTTAAGGAGCCCCATGTATGGGCAAACCTGAAACAACGGGATACGGTTATTTTTTACAACAACGATTTTGAGATATTCATTGACCCAGATGGAGACACCCATAATTATTATGAATTTGAAATGAATGCCCTCAACACGGTTTGGGATCTTTATCTGACCAAGCCTTACAGGGAGCATAGCCCCGTAGTGGATAGTTGGGAAATTCTTGGTCTTAAATCGGCGGTACATATTGATGGCTCCCTTAATGATCCAAGTGATATGGACAAAGGTTGGAGCGTGGAGGTGGCCATGCCTTGGTCTGTCCTTACAGAGGCCAGTGGAGGTAACAAAATACCGGAAGGTGAGTTTTGGCGGGTAAACTTTTCCAGGGTTAACTGGGACTTTGAGTTGACGAATGGGAAATATGGTAGAAAAAAGGATGTCAATGGGAAGTTTCTCAGGGAATATAATTGGGTGTGGTCCCCACAAGGGGTAATCAACATGCACGAGCCAGAACATTGGGGATATGCCTATTTTTCCCCAAATGTTGCAGGTGATGAGGATTCCTTTGTTATTCCACGAGACGAGCAAATCAGATGGCTGCTGTACAAATTATACAGGGCACAGAAAGAACATCGTTCAAAGAATGAGAAATGGGCTACGGATTTGGCTGAACTTGTTTCAAGACCAGTATTGGAGGATGGGACAAAAGTTGAATTGGATATGGAGGTGCATAGGGTTGGATGGTCCATACAAGCCAAAAGTCCATTTACAGGCAAGTCATATATCATTACTGAAGATGGTAAATACTATCCCATAAAATAACATGCTTATGAACAAACAAGTGGTTATTGCGTTTCTTTTAGCTCTTTTGGCCTTATCTTGTTTGGATAATATAGGGGCACCACCAAGACATGTTCAGGCTAAAGAAAATGGAAGCAAACAGCAATTTGAGCTTACAAGGGAAACCTATTTTGTGTTTGACTCCCTAACCGATGACACTTCTTTGTTTGTGTTGAAGCCCATGTTTCAAGAAGCGATGGGATGGGAGCCAAAAATTGGAGTGCAAGAGCCGGAGAAGAACTATGTTTTGCTTAAAATGAACCCTGAGTTGGAAGAAGGGGCTTACCTTTTGTCCGTAACATCCAATCGTATTATCATGGAATCCTCTTCCCGGGAAGGGTTTGAACATGCGCAGGAAAAGCTGGCAACCTTGCTTTCCAATATACCAGAAACCAAGGAAATGGTTTGGAAAGTACCTGCAATTGAAATTCAGGAAAGCTATCGCTAATAGGTAGAGAACCCACATGTTTTTTATTATCAATTAAAATTGAGGGAGTTACCGGATTAAACCTGTTCGGGAATCTTTTTGTAATCTAGGTCCTTGATGTTGAGCTATCAAGCGTAGTCGTTGGTCTAAATTTTTTCTCCACTAGATTCTATTGTGGCACTTTTAAGACTAGTAATCAGTATGAATACTTTAGTTTTAGTTAATTGCCTAAAGACCGGCCAACTTTTTAAGTTGGCCGGTCTTATTTTGTGTGGTCTCTGCAATGTAAAATAATTGTTTGGCGAAAGCTCATATCTAATACTCATGAGCTTAAGGAGTTTGGGTCTTGGTAGGGATATTGCGTGGTTCTACCTTAAAAGACGCATTAATAAAAATGCAATTTGTAAACGCTTATTTTAGGGCATTGCCATTTTAAAAACTAATCATTTGTCATTTTAAGAAATAAATATGCCATTCGGCCTTTCGCCTCCGTTGTTGGTCGAAAATTTTTCAGGAATCTCCAAGTATTGGGGATTTTCACTTTTTGTGTTAACTTTAAGTTAATTAAACTCGACTATTATCTAACAATCAAAACAAAAAAAACTAACATGATTCAAAAACTAAAGTATGTACTTGTTTTTGCGGTATTTTTCTCTATTCAAGGGGTTATGGCGCAAACAGTTACCGGAACGGTTTCTGACGACGCGGGTGTTCCGCTTCCGGGGGTCAACATTGTTGAAAAGGGAACCAATAACGGTGTATCATCTGATTTTGATGGAAATTACAGCATAACCGTATCAGGCGGAAATGCAGTATTGGTGTTCTCATCTTTGGGTATGAGGACTATTGAAGTTTCAATCAATGGCCGGAGTGCGATTAACCTGACCATGCAGGAAGATGCAGAGCAACTTGGTGAAGTAGTTGTTACTGCTTTGGGTATCAGTAGGGAGAAAAAATCCCTAGGATATGCCGTTACTGAGATTCAGGGCGATGCGGTTTCCTTGGTAAAGGAGCCTAACGTTGTAAACTCTCTTGCCGGTAAGGTTGCAGGGGTTGTGGTGTCCAAGACCACTTCAGGTCCTGGTGGTGGTACCCGTGTTGTTATCAGGGGTAATAATTCCATCACGGGAAATAACCAACCACTATATGTGGTAGATGGTGTGCCAATAGACAATAGTGGATTAAGTACAGCTGGCGCAGGCGAGTTTAGTGTTCCAGATTTGGGTACTGGTGTATCGGATATCAACCCTGATGATATTGAGTCCATTTCTGTACTTAAAGGGCCCAACGCTGCTGCTTTGTATGGAGCTAGAGCGAGTAATGGTGTAGTAATCATTACCACCAAAAAAGGAAAATTGGATACCGGACTAGGTGTTTCTTTTACCTCTAGTGCAACATTTGAGAACCCATTTATACTGCCTGAATATCAAAATGAGTATGGTCGTGGAAGCGATGGTCTTTTTCCGCAAGTGGATACAAGTGCCCCATTGGCCAACCAAGTGAACACGGTTAGAAGCAATAGCTCCTGGGGTCCTCGTTTTGATGGAAGTGATCAATTGGCCTATAATGGGCAGATAAGAGCGTATGAGGCTCAGCCAAGCAATGTGGAAGACTTTTTTGAGACGGGCACAAGCTTTATAAATACATTGGCCTTGAGCTCGGGAAATGAGAACGCTTCGGTTCGTTTCTCATACACCAATTCAGATTTGGAGTCTATTTTGCCAAACGCTGGTGTAGACAGGGACAACTTTAACTTGCGCGCCTTTACAAACTTGTCCGACAAGCTAAGCTTGGATGCAAGGGTGACCTATTTCTTGCAAACCGCTAAGAACAGACCAACTCAAGGTACTGAAGGTGTTATGGCCTATCTGTGGCCGCTGGCAAGAAACGTCCATACCAACGACCTTAAGATTTTCCAAGATTTGGAAAATCCAATTGATCCTAGCGACCCTTATCGCGTTATTGCCCCTACATCATCTGGTGGTAACCCATACTGGATTCTGCAGCATGATTCCAATGAGGATAGACGTTCCAGGATAACAGGTTTTGCCAAATTGCAGTATGAGTTTACCGATTGGTTATCTGCTTTTGTAAGGGTGGGTACCGATGCGATTACACAAGATACAGAGTCTGTTACCAGAACCGGACACCACTTCTTCCCTTCAGGAAGGGTAAACTACGGTAAGAATGAAAGAACAGAGACCAACTACGATTTCTTATTGATGTTCAACAAAGACATAGGGGATAAGTTCAACCTTAACGCCAATGTTGGTGCAAATGCCTTGCGTTTTTCAACCATTCGTTCCAGCACAAGGGGTGAGAACATTAAAATTCCTGGAAGACCTTTCTTGGATAATACTGAGGAATTGTTCGCTAGTCAAAGTGCCTTGATCAAGAAGAGCATCAATTCTGCATATGGTGCGCTTTCCTTAGCGTATGACAACACCGTTTATTTGGATGTTACTGGTAGAAATGACTGGTCCTCTGCCCTGGCGGCCGAAAACCGTTCCTATTTCTACAGTTCTGCCAGTTTAAGTGTACTATTGAACGAAGCTTTTGATTTAGGAAGCAAGGTGAACTTGTTGAAAGTGAGGGGTAGTATTGCCAAAGTAGGTAACGATACCGATCCACAACAGTTGGTGAACCTGTTCAGGATTGCTGCCAATGGTTTCTTGGATAATGTAACCGTGAGTAGGGAAAGTACTTTGTTTAGCGAAAGTCTACGCCCTGAGGATGTTACCTCTACGGAATTTGGATTGGAATTCAGAGCTTTGAATAATAGATTCTTTTTTGATGCATCTTACTATGATATCAGCTCCCAAGATTTGATCTTTGATGTGCCTTTGGATCCTGGTACCGGATTTGATAGATTTAGAACCAATGTCGGTGAAGTGACCAATAAAGGTTTTGAGATACTTATTGGAGGAACGCCTATTCAAACAGAAAACTTTTCATGGGATGTTTCTGCAAATATTTCCAAGAACGAGAACAAGTTGGAAAGCTTGATTGAAGGGCAAGACCTTTTCCAGTTCAGTAGTAGTAACTCAGGAAGGGTTTCTACTGTGGCTAGAGTTGGAGCTGGTTATGGCGACATTGAAACAACTACTTGGTTGAGGAATGATGCAGGTCAATTGGTGGTAACGGCAGAAGGAAGGCCTCAGGCAACTTCTGAGCGTGAAAAATTTGGAAACTACCAACCCGATGCTTCAGGTGGTTTTACCAATACGTTCCGTTATAAGAACTTTACCCTTAACTCTTTGATCGATTTTAGGATTGGTGGAGAGGTATATTCAGCTACAGACGCAGGTTTGGATGCGGCTGGTGTTTCCAAAAGATCTCTTCAGTATAGAGAAGGAGGGATTGTTGTAGATGGGGTTATAGATAATGGTGATGGTACGTATTCTCCAAATACTACTGCAATTAGTGCCCAAGACTATTGGGGTGCGGTAAGTACTATTGGATCTGAATATGTTTACGATCAAACCAATGTGAGATTACGTGAGGTGAGCCTTACTTATAGTTTCCCAAGGAAGATGTTGGAAAAGACCTTTATCAGAGGTGCCTCATTGAGTGCTGTGGGAAGAAACTTGTTGTTCATATACAAGAATGTGGATAACTTTGATCCAGAGTCGAGCTATTCCACCTCTAACTTTGGTCAAGGGGTGTTGTTCTACGCACTTCCTACAACAAGAAGTTTTGGACTTACATTAAATGTAAACTTTTAAAAAATTGCTACGATGAAAAAAATGAAATTTATGGTATTTGGCCTTCTGAGTATGGTCACAATACTATCCTGTACTAAAAATTTTGACGAGATCAATACCGATCAAAATGGGTTTCTCTCTACAGAAGTGAGTGCCAAGTTCTTTTTGACGGATACTCAGTACAAATTGTATTCTCCAGATCGATTTCCTTATTGGAGGGCACATTTGATTCATACTGATAGATTTGCCGGCCATTTCACATTCGGATTCAATGGTTGCTGGTGGTCTGATGAGTTAGGATACACCTATAATGCGGGCTATACCGATGCGGCATATGGTTGGTTGGCCGGTTATTTGGGGAACATAAAAGGCTTTACCGATTTTGTTAAGGAAGGTGGAGAACTAGAGAATGAGTACATGTATGCCATGGCGCTGATTATCAAGGGACTTTATTACCAAATGTATACCGATACTTTTGGTATGGTACCTTATACTGAAGCTGGTGTTGAAGGGATTTTAACGCCTAAATACGATGACCAAAAGACCGTATACAAAGGTGTAATCGCAGAATTGGATGAGGCTATGGCTATCATTGGATCTGCAGAGCGTACCGGTCTGGGGGTTGATGATGCCGGCGAAAATGATGTGTACTGCGGTGGAGACCTGCAAAAATGGAAGCGTTTAGCCAATACCCTTAAGTTAAGAATAGGAATGAGAGCTTTGGGAGCGCCTGGAGATGATTTTGCTGAAGCTGCAATTAGTCAAGCTCTTTCTGCACCTCTATTGGATGATGCTACAGGTAGTGTTGTCATGAATAAGGACTTTGTAATCAGCCAGTGGGCTGCAGCTGCCTATGGTGATGTTTGGCACAATTTCGGAACAGGTTCCGATTGGACAGTGAGTAGCACTTTGGTGAATATGCTACAAGATAATAATGACCCAAGATTGGCAGCTTATGTAAGGCCTGCCAAAGGTGGAACCTTCAAGTTTGTGGATAATCCTGAATCTCCAGACCCTAGCTATCAAGATAGGGTAGATTTTATCATTGGAGCTTTGGATGATGCTGGAGCTGATTACACAACATCAATGTCTGGAGATACTACAATTGTTGAGATGCCAGCAGGTCAATACGTAGGTCAGCCGTCCCGTATCAATGGAGATACCTATTCCTATGTTCGTTACGATTTGTTCAGTACACCTAGTGATGCGGTGATTCAACCAAAAACCTCTAGCCAAGTGGATGGGTATCCTGAAATTATTCTTACTAGTGCAGAATCCTATTTCTTGCAAGCTGAGGCTGTCCTGAAAGGACTGCAGGGAGCAACAGGGGATGCCCAGGATTTGTTTGCCAAAGGAATTAAGGAGGCAATGACATTGTGGGGTGTTTCTGGTGGTGATGCAGATACTTATATTGCTACGGAAGCTGCTGCTGATATTACAGGAGGTACCTTAGATGAAAAACTTGAAAAGATTGCCCACCAAAGATGGTTGGTAAGTTATACAGATGGTTTTGAAGCATGGGCCGTAGTACGTGATACAGGTTATCCCTCTGAATTGGCCGCAGGCGTATCCAACCAAACCATTTTTGCCTTGGGAACCTTGAACGGAGATTACCCACAACGTTTACGTTATGGTTCAGGAGCGCAGGATAATCCAAATTTTTCTGCTGTTGAAGGAGTTCAAGGGCCAGACATGCAAGGTACTGTATTGTGGTTTGCACAATAAAATCGAATATGTAGAGATCCATAAAGGATTTTCTCATAGTTTGAGTTAGTTCTATTAGCAATTAATTTTCAGTAAAGGAAGAGTTTCTCTTCCTTTACTTGTTTTGAATAAGTAATTTTTAGGGGATTCCTTACGAGTCTATAATCAAAAGTTGAAGAGGTGCCAATTGATCTGTCGTTTGGCAGTGTCAATGGGATAAGTATTGAAATGGCACCGATGTCATCTTTTACGGCGCAGTAAGAGTCAATATATCTAAATTGAAACAAATAGTGTAAAAACATAGCATTATCATAACCTATTTCACCTTGTTTTGATAAGGACTTGGGGAAAAATTGAAGTATCTTTGTCAATTAACACTATAAGCAACTGTTATGGAAGTAGCCATAGAACCAAAATCAATCCAATACCAACCTGCGGGTCAATTTGAAGATACCCGCTTTGAGAAAATCCACAATGTTATTTTCAACGATTCCAAAACAGGTTCGTTCGAAGTGGCCAAGGAAATTGCAAAGCTGATTCGAAAAAAGCAGGAAGCAGGCAAAAAATGTGTATTGGGATTGGCAACGGGGTCATCACCCATAAAAGTCTATGAAGAGTTGGTGCGCATGCACAAAGAAGAGGGACTTAGTTTTAAAAATGTGGTAACCTTCAATTTGGATGAATATTATCCCATGGAACGGAACAATATTCAAAGCTACCATTACTTTATGCACCAGCATTTGTTCGATCATGTGGATATAGATCCGGCAAACGTAAACATCCCAGATGGTACCGTATCACCTGATAAACTACAAAAATATTGTCGCAGTTATGAAAGCCAGATTGAAAAGGCTGGAGGATTGGACTTTCAATTATTGGGGATAGGCCGAACCGGGCATATTGGTTTTAACGAACCGGGTTCCCACTTTAATTCGGCTACACGGGATATAACACTAGACCACATTACCCGTGTGGATGCGGCTCCCGCTTTCAAAGGCCTTGAAAATGTGCCTAGAAAAGCGGTTACCATGGGTATTGGTACCATTAGAAAAGCAAAGCGGATTGTTCTTTTGGCTTGGGGTCAGAACAAATCAGAGATTGTTCGGGAAACCATTGAAGGGGAGATAAGCTCCGAAGTGCCCGCAACATATCTTCAGGAACACTCCAATGCTACCTTTGTATTGGATAAAGAGGCTGCAGCGCACCTTACACGTATAGATACACCTTGGTTGGTACGCACTTGTGACTGGACCAAAGATCTTACCCATAAAGCAGTGGTTTGGCTCAGCTTGCAAAAAGAAAAACCTGTATTGCAATTAACGGATAAGGATTACAATGATTCTGGAATGTCCGATTTGTTGAGTACGGAACAATCCTCTTACGAAATCAATATTAGGACCTTTAACCGTTTGCAACATACCATTACCGGATGGCCAGGTGGTAAACCCAATGCGGATGACACCAACCGTCCAGAACGGGCTACACCGGAAAAGAAACGTGTGATCATATTCAGTCCGCACCCGGATGATGATGTAATTTCAATGGGAGGTACTTTTGATCGCTTGGTTTCCCAAGGACATGAGGTGCATATTGCATATCAAACTTCAGGGAACATTGCCGTGGCAGACCATGAAGCATTGAAGATAGCCGAAGTGGCCAACTCTATTACCAAAACAGATACATTCTCAAAAGTCATTGAAGACCTGAATGGTAAAACCGAGGAAGACTTTGATTCAGAATTGGTAAGAAAGATCAAAGGCAACATCAGAAGAAGTGAAAGTTATGGTGCTACCCGTTATATGGGAATCCCAGACAGTCAGGTACACTTTTTGGATCTCCCCTTTTATGAAACCGGAGCAATCCGTAAAAAACCATTAGGAGAAGAGGATATCAATATCATGAACGATATTATCGAGAAGGTAAAACCCCATCAAATTTATGCAGCAGGCGATTTGGCAGACCCCCATGGCACACACCGGGTATGCCTTGAAGCCTTATTTGCTTCATTGGGGCAGTTAAAAAGCAAATCTTTTATGAAAGATTGCTGGGTATGGTTGTACCGTGGCGCATGGCATGAGTGGGAAATCCATGAGATTGAGATGGCTGTGCCCATGAGCCCTGCGCAGGTATTAAGAAAGCGAAAAGCCATTTTTTATCACCAGACCCAAAAAGACGGAGTTATGTTCCAAGGAGAAGACCTAAGGGAGTTTTGGGTAAGAGCTGAAGATAGGAACAAAGAAACTGCACAAAAATACCAGTCTTTGGGATTGGCAAGTTATGCTGCCATGGAAGCTTTTGTGAGGTATCACTACTAAGAATAGGATTATATTTATAACCATAAAAGGCCCATAACTATGTTATGGGCCTTTTAATTTCTGCTTTCAAGAATTTAAATGGATTCAAATAGGAGTTCTAAGGGTTTTCTCACCTTTGGCAAGTTCTGCGTGTTGTCCTCCGGACTTCTATAGCCAATGGGGGCCACTAAGGAAGCATTAAGGCCTTTTTCGGTCAATCCCAATATCTCATTGTATTTTTCGGCCTCAAAGCCTTCCATGGGACAGGCATCAATTTGAAGGTCGGCACACACAGCCAGTAAGTTACCCAAGGCCAAATAAGTTTGATGTTTGGTCCAGGAAGCTTGGGTCTCGTTGGATTGCTCCCCAATTTTCAACTTCATGAAATCTCCATAACCCTTCAGGTCTTCCATATTGAGTTGCCTTGTTTTTGCCGTAAGATCTATATATTGATCAATATGATGTGGTTTCACTTCAGCATAATTGCAGAAAACAAATAGGTGTGAGGCATCCACGATCTGACTCTGGTTCCATGATGCTGGTAGCAATTTTTCACGGGTCTTGGGGTCTTCTATGATCAATACTTTGTACAGTTGCAGTCCATATGAGGATGTGGACAGCTGCACGGCCCGTTTTATGAGTTCAAGATTTTCTTCGGATACTTTTTGGTGAGGGTCGAACTTTTTGGTGGCATACCGCCATTCTTGTTTTTTGATGAATTCCATTTCTGAGGTTTTAGGTGTTGTGCTAAATTGCATATCAGTTGTTTTGTATTTCCAATTGGTAGTTTTCCATTAAAAAGTCATGTGAAAATCCCATTTTTAGATACATGTTCTTGGCCATTCCTGAGGCTTGTAAAGTTGCCATTGATGCTCCTTGGGCAAGGCCCATATTCAAAACATGGCGCATAATTTCTGTGGCATAGCCTTGTTTGCGGTGGTCTGGATCAATGCCCAGAGCGTGTACTCCCAAGATAGTTCCAGTAGTGTACATAATAACGGTGCCAACTGGTTCTTCTTCATGATAGACCAAGAAAAAGGGAATATCATTGGCGGTTTTTAGGATGGTTTCCGCGCTTATCTTATAATTGAAGGCTTTAAAAAAAATGTTACTCCATAGTTCTGCTTCCAAATCAAGGGTTACGCGGACAAATTCAACTTTTTTCTCGGTTTCAAACTTTGTCTCGAGCGGAAGGCTCATCCCATATTGTATGGATTTAAGGGAAAGGCCCGTTTCGGTTATTGATGGATTCTTTGTGGAATCCAAGTTGAAGTTTGAAAAAGTCATACCCTTGTTGCTCCCCATTTGAGCTTCAATTTTTTGTAGCGTTTTTTCGGAAAGGACGGCATTGGTCCAAACACGATTGGGCCACTGGGAATTTTCTATGATTGAGGTATGGATACCCTCATGATTTTTATAGCCATGAAACGTTTCCCCTGCGATGCTCCACAGTTGGGTCAAGTTGTCAATATTTAATAGCGCAGTGTTCATTTTGAATTGATTAAAAATATTCCTGTGATCATGGCAAAAACGCCAATTAATTTTTTGGGTGTAATGGGTTCAATAGGGAGGTTCAACCAACCAAACTTACCCGCCAAAAGGGAAAAGAGCAGTTGTCCACATAGTCCCAAAGCAATCATTTTGGAAATTCCCAATTTGGGAATGGTATAAAAGTAAAGCGAGATGCCTATCATACTGAACAACCCGCCCACAAACCACAAATACCAGGGTATCTGATGTACTATCTGGACTGATACATTTCCTTTGTTTGTAAATAATATAAAACAACTCCCGAAAATAGCACTGGCAATAGAGGTGGATACCACCGCCACGACGGGGTGTTTGGCCAAAGCCCCCAATTGGGTATTGAAACCAGCCTGAACGGCAAGAAAAATACCGCCTGTGAATGCCAATACGTAAAGAAAAATCAATTTCATGGGACAAAGGTCCGTAAGGAAACGGACTTTTGTCTTTACATATGTTGATTGGAGCTTTTTTCTTTGATTTTTTTTCGAATACGGCTCAATTGGGTAGGGGTGATGCCCAAATGCGAAGCGATAAATTGTAGTGGAATCCGGGCTTCAATGTTTGGGTGAAGGGTTATAAAGTCAAGATAACGCTCCTTGGCTTCCTTCAAGACAATTTCGACTTCCCTTTTTTCTTTATCGATGACCCAGTTCTTTTCAAGGTAGGAAATGTAAAAATTCTTGAGGTCCGATTGGGAGTCTATCAGTTCTCTATATTTTCTATAGTCAAAACTGATGAGGGTTGCCTTTTCAACCACCTCAAGCGCAAAATGGGAGGGTTCATTTTTTAGGGCTGAGACCATGGAACCCACAATGTTGCCCTCCAAGAAAATGTTCTTATGGTACATATCGCCCTCCTTGTTCAAATAATAGGAAACAATGGCCCCTTGGTACAGAATGTGGATATGCCTCGATGTTTCCCCAATGGAAAGTAATATGGAGCCTTTGTCCAGATGCTGGATCTTCCCCATTGAAATCAATAAGGAAATGGACGCCTCACTGATTGGGCTGTACCGGTTGAACACCTCTATGATAAATTCCCTGTACGTTTCTATTGGATTGTCCTCCATTTGAGTTTAATAAGGAATCAAGTTACAGTTTTCTTATAGAAATAGGAAAGAGTGGAATTTACAGAATATTAAAAACCAAAAAAGCTCCGAGAAATCGGAGCTTTTTGCGGTCTGGACGGGATGCTGCCCTACATTTTTAACACATCATTAACATACATTATTTTACTGATAATCAATTAATTAAATGTATATTGATTTTTATTTTACATCATAAAACACTACTTTTCATGAAAAATGCAGCACGAATGCAGCACGCAAATGTATAATTACAATTTTTATATTTCAGAATCACCAAACAAAAATGGCACCCATAGTATCAAGTTGAGATACTATGAAAATCGTCATGTAAGAATCCAAATCGATACAGGAATTGAAATTGCAATGAAGTATTGGAACAAGGATAAATCGTTTCTTAAAAAATCAAAGGAAGTGGGTTCTGAATTTGTTCAACTTACCCAAATGGACAGTTTGGCCAATCAAATTGTTTCCAGCCATCGAAATCAGGGCAGGCCACTTTCAAAAAAAATGTTCAAAAAACAATTTGAAGAAGGGGAACCGTCCATCAATTCAAAACCTGTCCAAGACTTTTTTACTGAATTCGACCATTATCTGGAAAGCAAAAAGAGCAAGGTGGTCAAAGATGTTATCAAGGATTACAATTCACTTAGAAAACATTTGGAGGGTTTCCAGGAATTTTCGGGAATCATCATCGATTTCAATGCTTTTGATTATCATTTCTACCAAGAATGGACGGATTACCTAGCGTACCATGCGCCATTAAAAAATGGAGGTGTCGGAATGAAGAACAACACCATAGGCAAGTTGGTTAAAAACTTAAAGGCTTTCTTAAACGACCGTATGCGCAGAAACCGTATTAAGCCCATAGATCTTTCGGCATTCAAGGTAGTCCAAGAAGAAGTGGATCACATCTATTTGTCTGATGATGAAATTCAGGCTATTGCAGCCGTTGATTGTAAAGCCGACAAAGAATTGGAGAAAGTAAAAGACTTCTTTGTAATTGGGTGTTTGACAGGGCTTCGATTTTCCGATATTTCGAGGATTCGACCTGAGTATTTGGATGATAATGGGTTTTTGAATATCCGACAAAAGAAGACTTCTGGCCGAATTGTAGTGCCACTTCGTTCCCAGGTCAAGAGTATTTTGGGAAAATATGATGGATATGCCCCTGATATTGATTCATTCACTTTCAACAGGCGCATAAAGGAACTTGGGGATTCGGCCAAGCTGCACCAAAAAGTAGAAATTGAACATAAACGAGGAACCATTAAAGAAGCACAACTTTTGGAGAAATATAAATTGATAAGTTCCCATACCTGTAGGCGTTCTTTTTGCACCAATGCTTACCTAAATGGTATTGATGTGCAACTCATCATGAAGATTTCAGGCCATAAATCAGAAAAGGCTTTCCGTCGTTATCTCAAGATTTCAAATTATGAAGCCGCCCAAAAATTGAAAGAGGCCTGGGGAATTTCATAAAACGAAAACGTGTATGATTGTCAAATAAAATCAAACTTCGTTTTTGAACTTTAGGTTTAGTGAGTACCGGGTGCTTTTGAGTTCACCAGATTTGACTAATATGGATTTGTGGACCAAATCCTTTAAATCACGTGTGGCCGTTGATGCAGATGTTTGGGCTATACGAATATAATTGTCCGCACTAAGCCCTCCTTTAAATCCCTTATATCCTGCTTTGAACATACGTTGGACTACTTTTAGCTGGCGTTCGTTCATCAAACAGGAGTATTGATCAAAAAATCTGGCTTTTTGAATCAAAAAGTCAATGGTTTTGATGGTGTGTTGTTGTGCTGCAAGTATAGTTTCCCCAAAGTATAGTAGGAATTCAGTAAGGTCTAGTTTGAAATTATGGGCTTCGATGGAAGAATAATATTCTTTTTTGTTTGACTCGATGGTCTGTGATAGGGATATAAGTGCTGGTCTGCCCAAATCCATGGAAATCGATTTTTCTGAAATCCCTCTAGCAATACGTCCATTCCCGTCTTCAAACGGGTGGATGGCCAAAAAGTAATAATGTGCCAATCCTGACTTGGCCAATGGAAGCATTTTGGATTTGTTTGTCGTGTGGGTTTCGTTGAACCAATGAACATAAGCTTCCATTTCATTTGTCATTTGTGATGAGGGAGGTGCCTCATAATGTACCGTCGGTTTGTCGAGGCGTCCTGAAACAACTTGCATAGGATCTTCATGAGTACGATATCTTCCAATATCCACTAAATCCCTTCTACCATTGGCGAGCATCTGATGCCACTCAAAAAGTTGTTCATGGGTCAATGGTACTGCATATGTTCGATATAGATTGACCATCATTTCAGATATTCCATATTCAGCTTGGGGAAGTTTCTTTCTTTCTGTTTCAAGTCCTAAGTTTTTTTTGATGGATTCCTGAATACTCCCTCTGTCAAGATATTCCCCTTCAATAGCCGATGTGGTAAGAGCTTCATCCGACAAAACTTCAATTAAAAGCTCATTTTTGTCTTCCTCATCAATATGTTTAATGGAACCTAGAGCTACTCCACTAGTTTGGACAAACTGATATTCCAAGTCCTCCAAAGCTGCCTCATCATACCTGAAATTAGGCCAATCTTTTTGTTGCCAGTTCCATTTAAAAGCTGTCATGAGCCAAATAATTAATTTTTATAGCTCAAAAATAGTAAAATTATGAGCTATAAATTAATTTTTTATAGCTCAAAACAGGTAAATGTGGATGAGCCGGGTAAACTGAGAACCAAGATTGAATTAGTTCTTTAATAGGCATTAAGCTAATTTATAAAACCACAATTCTAATCGACCATAGTTTTTTAAATTAAGGGAAGCTTTACCCCAACTTTATAAACATCGTAATAATGATCAATGGTTCTGCCTTTTAGATTTACATTTAACAAATTTTCAATTCCATCTTGGTCTGGATGAATAATTAGACAATCAATAATCTCTCCCTGTTTTTTGTTCAAGTCTTTATAAACCTTTCTTAGCCGGGCATATCCGCTTACTTGCCTAATATCATCATCATATTTTCCGTTAAGATACCTTAGCTTGTATTTTGCATCAATAACCATTTGATAATCTTTACAATTTAAAAGGTAATCCAATTCGTTGCCATAAAACTGGTATTGAAACTGGACTTGGTTGTAAAATCTATCTTTTAATAATCCTAAAACATACAATTCGAACAATTTGGTCATATCAATCCAAAATGGTGGTGATTGCACTTTTTCCTTTATGGTGTTTGATATGTTATACCCGAAACGTTTTAAGATAAGTTTTGCCAAGTATAGTGCATGTTCATATACCTTATAAAACACGTTAGTTTTGGTTTGCTTGATTTCTGAAATATCTATGGTATCTGAAACTTGGACAAAAGCGGGGTTAATGTAATTAAAGGTGTTTTGCAACTCCTCATGACTTGTCAATTGACTATACCTTGGCAAATACCCTTTTACAAAAACCAACGCTTTTTTTAGTAATCTATTTTCTTTATTATCAATACCGAACTCATCAAAACTACAATGAGTATAAAGATTTTTATTTTTAATGAGGTTATGTTTTATGGTTTTAGAAACTAGTAGTTTACCTTTAATTCTGCCCTGTAAATTTTGTTCTACGTTGTAATATGATTTCTTTAAACCCTTTCTAACAATTTGCTTTACTAAACTCAAAAATTCAACTACTAGAAAGGGAGTCAACAAGTCCTGTTTTTGTGATATTTCAATGGTTGGTTTGTGCCATTTGACAACAAAAAGTTCATCTAAGTTTTTTGCAACTGAATCGTGTTTTAATGAAGAAAGTAGCATGCCTAAAAAATCTATTTCTCTCGTCTCATTGTTTAGCTTTGGTGCAACATACAGGGCAGACTTATTCGTTTCTATCCAATCTAGGCCAATAAAATAACTTGTATTTAGTAGAAATTTTTCACTTTCATCAGAGGCTTTTTTTATCGTAAAACAAGGTAAGCTGACATCATTGCCTCCATGAAGTTTGTTGAATTTTTTTTGGTAAAGGGTTTTGGTAAACTCTGTGGTGTATTCAAGATCTAATTTTAGATCTCTTTCATGTTCACAATATGTAAGTAGTTTAACACTCAAACTTTGAAATCTCTTGAATTTTCTCTTTGGCTGTTTCTAATAATAGCCCGTCTTTCACGTATTCGTTAAGTATTGGAAGAATTTCATAATCAAGCTTAAGCTTTAACTGCTCTGATTTCGAAAATTCACTTTTATCATCAAACAGAAAATAACTGTGCCCTATATGCACATCCTTTACATTAAAATCTGAAGCCAGATAATTTTCTGTGAACAATTCACTCACCATATTGAATAGGGCTTTAGCCTTATCGTCTCCTATTACTTCTGCTTTAGGCAACATATCCACAAAAGCAAAACGGCGTTTTATGGCATAATCAATATGTCCCACACTACGGTCAGCGGTATTCATGGTTCCAATAATGTACAAGTTTTCGGGAATTGTTATTGTTGTGTTGCCATCCACGGCATATATGCTATTTACAGGCTTTCCACGATATTCCAGCGCATAAATGAGTTCTCCTAATACCGAGGGTAGATTAGCCCTGTTTATTTCATCTATAATTAACACATAACTCTTTCTTGAATGCTCCTGAGATTTTGCAAAATGTTTGAAATAATTGAATATTGGAATCCAATATTTAGAATAATCTTTATTATTAACATTTAATCCTTCAGCCAGTGTTTTTTCATTAAAATTTTCTTTTAAATCTATCCAAGTTTGCATAGTCCAACCATCATTTTCAACCATTGGCACCTCATACCTTAATTTAGCATTATTTTCTTCTGGATAATAAATATCTTTAAATCGGACAGTATTTCTATCATCAAAAAATAACTTTTCCTCTGCTTTTATTTCAATGTTAAACAAGTGATCTCTAAAACGTCTCCATAATGGCGTATCGTTTTTTATTTCTTCTGCTCTTGAGGCCTTTTGTATAATTTTTCCGAATACCTTATTTTCGGTTTTATAAATGATATTTCCATTTTCACTTATTGCGGAAATTCCTCTAACAAAGTCTTCATAGCTGTATGATGGATGGAATTGCACAAGAGTATAGCCCGTTTCATTTTGGATAGTAGTTCCTTTTAGGTTTTCATACATAAATTTGGCCACAGCAATTTCATAAGGATCTAAGGCATTTACATTGCTAGGTTTCTTTCCATTTAAAAGGTCATTGTACTTAGAAATAATATTTGAATATTTGGGTTTCCAAGGTTGACTTTTTTCTGATTGTAACTCTACTGAATCATCATCAATGCTGTTAACGGAATAATAATTCTTCTTACCACTAGGACTATCTAATTTCTGGCCAAGTGTTAAAGTTGCTTTTATGAGACTGGGCGTTAGTTCCGATTTAGTCGATATCGGTTCTTTTCTAACTAATTGTTCCGCAATTTTTTTGGCGGTATATGTTTTTCCTGTTCCTGGTGGACCTTGAAGAATGATTTGTTTCTTGTGTTTCAGTATCTTTATATATTCTTTTAAATCATTCATTTCTTGTTTGTTTGATAAAAACTTGTCTAGGTAATCTAATTGTTTCTTGAGAATTGGTTTAGTGATATTAATTAAATCATTCCAATTTTTAGGAAAGGTGTTATCTACAGGAATTTTCCAGTTTTGATCAGATTGAAATTGCTTTCTAAACTTATTAAAATCGTTTTTTTCATCCGACCAATTAACATCAACATCAAATCCAAACTCTAAATTTCCTTTATGCCTCTGGAAAACAAATTTTATAAAGACAGAACTACTTAATTGGGAATACTCAACAGGTAAAAAGCCAGTCAAAATATATTCTTTTAATACAAAACCTTTACCCTTACCAGCCATTTTATTTGGCTTTTCGTTATAGTTATTGGTTAGTTCTACATCTAATACCTTGGCAAGCTGTTCTCCTAAATATTGTAGTTTAGATCTCGTATCATAATATATCGTAGTGCCAATTGAATTTGTTTTATAAAGCTTTTTAGCTTCGAGGTGATATTCTCGTAATTGTGCTAAATTGAAATAAGGTTTTTCATCTTTCAACTTGATTATGGTATAGCCAGATACATCTTCAAAATAATTTCTGTAATTGTCATTACTGCTAAAATCACCAGCAGACAATTTTATACCTCTTAATTTTGCGGCTTCAGTGATAATCAATTTAAAGGGGTAATTCTTTTTCGCTATTCTAACAGCATATTTTGTTCCCTCTCTACCTGACGGGATACTTGATTTGTCAATTTCTGCAACTGCACGGTCAATAAGTTCCTTAGTCAAAAAGTCAAGTTTTTTAGCCATCTAATAAGAGTTATATTTTAATTCTTTCATCTGCAACCAAGTTCATGCAAAATCAATATGGTAAAACTTGAAAATAGAATAACATTTTTATGGTGCTAATTGGAAACGCCGGACATAGTATACCACCCTCGCCGGGTTAAAGTGACCATAGCTGGCCGGACGAAAGTGACCCACCCCCGCCGGGCCAAAGTGACCCACCTT
>Ga0189282_100026_pt1 | contig 322465 bp, 301 predicted proteins | sample N26C3minimetaG_FD_130328 | JGI IMG/M metagenome (GOLD analysis project Ga0189282, IMG submission 130328) | Marine microbial communities from the Costa Rica Dome - N26 C3 mini metaG | ecosystem: Environmental > Aquatic > Marine > Oceanic > Photic zone | place: Costa Rica: the Eastern Pacific... | reverse complement strand
GAAGTTGGTGGAAGACGCAATACGATCAATCTCGTCACGCAGTTCGGTGAACTCGTCATTGAGGAAGCCACGTTCGGTGTCGGACAGGTTGCCAGACGATGCCTGAACGGCAAGTGTCTTCATACGAACGAGGATGTCATCAATGGTTGCCATGCCGCCATCGGCGATCTGGAGCATCGAGTTGGCCTGGCCAACGTTGACAGTCGCGGTTTTGAGAGCCTGGGTGGTTGCATTCAAACGCGCGCCGATGGCCATGGAAGCGGCATCGTCACGTGCAGAAACAACGCGGGTACCAGACGAAAGTTTGGACAGCGAACGGGTCGCCATCTCATCAGAAGCAGACAAGTTGCGGTGCGCAACGTTTGCTGCGTAGTTGGAAATAATATTGAGAGCCATTTTGGTATCTCCTACATGGATAGCTCTGACGGAGGCCCGTCACGAAGTTCCGACTACATGCCGGATCGCTTTGTGTTTTTCATGCATTGAAATTACAAAGCTACACTTTAACGCATCAAACTTATACGTTTGTATCGCCTGAGTCTATCAGAATATTAACCAAGCATTAGTGAATTGACGTAATAGGCAAAAAGAAAACGCCGGCAAAATCATTTTGCCGGCGTTTGTGTTACTTCTATCGAGTTGTGTTACGTTAGCCCTGCAACAGGCGCAGAAGGTTCTGCGGCATCTGGTTTGCCTGTGCCAACATTGCGACACCCGACTGAACGAGGATCTGCTTTGATGTAAAGTTGGTCATTTCGGCGGCAACATCAAGATCAAGCAGGGTCGAGCGTGCAGATTCTGTGTTTTCCTGCGTTGAGGCCAAGTTCTGTGCCGCGAAATCCAAGCGGTTTTGATAGGTGCCGATATTGGCACGGGCGCGTTGCAGATCATCAATTGCGCGACTGACAACCTCCACTGCTTCCTGAGCGCCGGCAGCCGTATCAATCGCATTGGCTCCAAGGTCAGAAATGGAATCTGCCGTGCCAGCTGCACCACTGCCCAGCGTTTCAGAGTCAACTGCGGTAAATTCAATTGCTAGACGATCATTTGCGGTATTTCCTGCCCCGACTTGGAAGTCAACAGTCTGCTGAAGAGCTTGACCGTTGTCAGCAGCCATATTGATCACGTTCGCCGAAGAGTCGTTACCGGCAACGCCATTGAAGGTGGTGTCAGAGCCGAAGTTCGACGCACCAGTGTTGTCTGCGGCAATCGACGATACAGATGCCGAGAAGTTGGTGTTCACCGTGAAGCTCAGACCCAGCTCATCGAAGTTGAGCGTTGCGTTTTCACCAGCCCCAATTGCGGTGGTGCCGCCCGAAGCATAGTCCGTTACGTCGATCGACTGCGAACGGTTGTCGCCGTCAACAGTAGCATTCACCGTCATGATGACCTGACCACCGGCAGCGTAATCGATATCAACTTCAAAGTTGTTATCGGTGATGTCGCTATCGGTATCGGTCGCCCAGTAGTTGTTATCGGTGATGGCAAAGTTGTCGAAGCCGTTGACCGGGGTCAGGGCCGCGCCACTGCCACCGCTTGCGAGGTCGTCAAAGTTAATCGCAACGTCACCACCATCCCCAAGCAGCTGAATGCCGTTGAAGTTGGTCGAGGAAGCAATACGGTCAATTTCTTCGCGAAGCTGAACGAACTCGTCATTCAGGAATCCGCGTTCAGTGTCGGACAGGTTGCCCGAGGATGCCTGAACGGCAAGCGTCTTCATGCGCACCAGGATGTCGTCGATGGTTGCCATGCCGCCATCGGCGATCTGCAGCATTGAGTTGGCCTGGTTGACGTTAACCGTTGCGGTTTTGAGGGATTCCGTTGTTGCGTTCAGACGTGCACCGATGGCCATGGATGCAGCATCATCACGTGCAGAAACAACACGGGTACCCGATGAAAGTTTTGCGAGCGATCGCGTCGCCATCGTGTCCGAAGCAGTCAGGTTTCGATGGGCTACGTTCGCTGCATAGTTGGAAATAATATGCTGCATAGTTGGAAATAATATTAAGAGCCATTTTATTCCTCCTACACGGATAAGATAGAATGGCTCAGGCCATTCAATCTTTCGGCGACATTGCCTTGGGGGACATCAAAGCAATGCGCGTGCCAATATGCTAGGCAAAAATTACAGGTCATGCTGCACAGAGTATTTTTCATTGGGCAAAATATGCTGCCAGGCGACCTGGCGCGCAGTGTCGACAAGAATGGGCGCACGCAGATTGGTCGACATCGTAATGCCCTGACCACTTGGTGCGCTCCGGATGGTGACAACCATCAGGATGGCCATGTCTGCACTTTCGATCGCGAGGCTTTTCTGCGCAGTCAGCAGGTCTTTGTCGGCGTAAACGCCGCTTTCCATATTATATGGTGCGACGATAAAGGACAGGCTTGCATCCGTCAGGCTTTGATAAAGCTTGAACTGATCAAGTGATGTGTTGGGGATGTTAGCCAGTCCGAAAACATGGTGTTCAGGAAAGCCAAGGAGACCGACTGGCATATAGATGCCTTTGTCCCAACTGAACTCGATGTCGCCGAAGCGTGTTTCCACGACAACGGATTCAGGTGTTTCATTCTCGGCGACGTTTTCGGTTTCCATTCCCGCAATTCTCCGACGGTCGAAAGGTTCTGTGTCGCATACTACCCTTGGTATCATGCGAACAAAACAGTTAAAGACGCAATACGATTTATATCACAATCAACGCAAATAGTTAGCCAAAGATAAATCTGCGGCGCGTGAGATGGAAATAAAGCTGGCCTGCAGGGCCGTCGTATACTGACTGACTTCCGCAAGGGTCAGGGGAACGTCAACAGTTTCGATGTCGGTGATGGCTTGGGCCGCAAAAACCTTGAAATCCTGATGGCGTTCTTCGAACCGTTCGACATTGGCAATATCGAGACCGATTTGCCCCTGAACGTTTGGAAGTTCGTTGATTGCATCGTTGATAAAGCCGAGTGCGACAGTCAGCGCATCCTGATTTTCAGTGCTTGCGGCAATGCCAAGGCCCTGGATCAATTTCTGGAATGCCGGGTTGTCACCCAGAATGCCATAAGAGACATCGTACTTGTCGTCGACCCGCAGATCCATGATCTGATGATCGCCCATATAATAATCGGCGTCCGGGCGCGGATTGCCCATTTTCTCCATACCAAGTTTTGACAGAAAATCTCCGCCACCCGTTTCGGTAATAGTGATTGACCCGTTCCCGACATTTTCAATATTCAAAAGCGTTGTGCCTTCACCGCCTAACCCCCGCAGCGAAGCAATGGCGCGGTTGGTGGTAACGTTATTGATGGCATCCATGATGTCGTCGATATCGTCGGTGGCGGCGTTGTAGTTGACCGTGGAGGTCGAGCTGTTGCCATCGACATCTGTGCTGACGATCTGGAGCGTGCCGTTAGTTGTTACGCCAAGTGAGGAAAGAAGTGCGCCGCTTGTCACTGACGTATTAAGTTTGCTTATATAGTTATCGGGCGCTCCGATTTTCTCGATATCCACTGCCGGTTCTTCGGAACGTCCGCCGGCAAAAAGGAAGCGTCCGTCAAGGTTGGTATTGAGCAAGTTGGCAATCTGTTGCAGTGCCTGGTCTGCTTCGTTACGGATATTGACGTCATCAGCCTGTTGAGCGGAGCTTGCCTGGATCAGCAAGCTCTTCATCTCGGTCGCGATGGTCAGCATGCTGTCAACGGCGGTTTCCATGCTTTGCAGACGCAATTTACCTTGCGTTGTATTGCGCAGGTATTGTTCGGTGCGGCTATATTCGGTCTCAAGATTGAGCAGGCGTTGCGTGCTGTCGGCGATACCCGCGTAGTTGCGCGATTTGTACCCGCTGGACGCTTGGTTCTGAAGGTCTGTTACACGCGCAGCATTACGGAGTGCCAAGTCCGAAAGCAATGTGTGGTTCGTATATGTCGCGACACGAGTTACCATGACAGCCTCATTTCATAATCATGCAGTTTAAACTGCATTGAGCAGTGCATCAAACATTTCCTCAACCGTGGTAATCACTTGGGCAGAGGCGGTGTAGGCACGCTGAAAAATCACCAGATCCGACATCTCTTCATCAAGGTTGACGCCGGCTTCGTTCTGAATGCGGGTGCTAAGGTCAACCACTAGGTTGTCCTGAAAATCATAGGAACTTTCGGCAATGCTGGCTTTTGTCGCTGCGGTTGCCACAATGCCAGCTGCATAATCGGTTAGCGATGTGCGTTCGCCCGACAGACCATCGGTTGCTCCGAAATCAATATCGGTGCGTTCAAATGCATTACTGATCGAGTTTGCAGCGCTGTTGTCGCCTTCATGGACGCCGAAAGTGATGCCAAGCCCCAGAACGGTCGTGAGTGCATCGGCGTTTGGCAGGCCATCGTCGCTGAAATAGAACGGATCGCCATCCGCATCTATGACATGGAGTTTATAACCACCCAACTGGCTGTCGAATTTGACTTCAGCAGTGATATTGTTGTCCGTCAGCGTCGCACTGTTGTTGATGGCGTCAGCGATGTCTTGTAGCGAAGTGTTGGTATCATAATCGATATCAACATCTGTAAAATTGCCACTGACAGTCAATGTATAGTTGACCGGCGGCGGTACAAGCGGGCCCATGTTAGGAATGGCCGCGTCCGGATCGATGATTGCGGTCGAGGTATTGTAAGTGTCCGCATTCATCTGTCCGCGCACAATCCGTGAGGGGTCATTCTTGATTGCCGCGGCGACATCCATGTTGCCAGACAGGGACGGACGATCTTCGGTGAAGCCGATCTTTGACGACAAAGTACCCGAATCATTGATCGTCAGGTTGGCATTATATTCAATGACCAGACGGTAGCGGTCACCATCTTCGACAATGAAGGCGGCTTCTTCGGCCGCAGCAGCGGTGAAGCCTGCACCCTGAAGTGCTGTACGGATGTTGTCGCGGATATCTTCAAGGGAGTCTGTTGCAGTGTAGTTGACTGTAATACCTGCTCCGGCGAGCGCACCCGTGCCTGCACTGATTGTAAAGGAACTTGCCGTCACACCCAGCGCATTGGTCGAACTTTGTTGCGCGGCAGAGGTCATGACATCGGATCTTTTGGTGGTCGTGACAAAGTCGTTCAAACCAAAATAGTGCGACATACCCTGCTGGCGACCATCGCTCAGCGTGATCTCACTGTCTAATTCATTAATCGCAACGCGGTTACCATCCTGGCCTTCGATAACCAGCCGATTGTCCACCAGTGATGCTGTCAGATACGATCCCGCGTCCGAGGCATTGATCGCATCAACGATGCCCTGAACCGTTGCCGGTGTTGTTGGAAGGGCAATATCAGCCCAACTGTCAGTGGCAACAAGGTCACCATTTTGATCGAGTGCGGCAACGCGAAATGCACCGGTTGCAGTTAACGGATCGCTGCCATCAACCGTGCGTGTGCCCGAAAGGTTGGCTGGCGGCGGGAACGACGTGCCTTTGTTATGTTCTTCATTGATGGCATCGCGCAGTTGAGTAGCCAGTTCGTTGATCTGGTCATTCAACGCCGGAATTTCGGAATCGCGCATTTCAAACAGGCCCTTGAGCGTGCCTGTGCGCAGCGTGTCCGTAATGTCTTCGCCATCAAGCGAAACACCCGAGCCACCCGTACCCGGTTCGAAACCGGCAGTCTGTGTAAAGGAGAGTTTATTGGGGGTGCGATCAAGAAGAGTGTTTGCACCAGCCGCAGAATACACGACGATCGAACCATCACTACGGCTGAAGGTCGTGATATCGATGATCTTTGATAGCTGATTAAGCTTCTGATCGCGTTGATCTTCAAGCTCTGTCGTTGGCTGATCAAGGTTGTTCAGGCGAATGATGCCGGTATTGAGCTCAGAAATCTGCGTCAGCAATGTGTTGGCACTATTCACCTCATCGGTGATCTGGTCGTCGATGTCATCGCGCAGATCCTGAAGCTGGCTTGAGAGCCGCTCAAACGATTCCATGACCTGAATTGCGCTTTCGATGGCTTCGACACGCGGGGAATTCTGGTCCGGGGTAACGCCAAGCTGTTCAAACGCGTCGGCCAGATCGTTGATGCGCTGGCTGATCGCAGCATCAGACTGGGTGGTGCCAAACAGGGTCTGAACACGCATGAAAAACTCATAACGTGCTTCTTCGCGACCGGCTTTACCCAGTTCGCCGCGCATTTCACGTACCAGGCCCTCGTTGACATTACGATAAATGTCAGCAACCTGGGAGCCGGCACCGACACCGTCAAGCGACAGGGTCTCCTGACCGGCGATCTTTCTGGAATAGCCCTCGGTGTTCACGTTCGAAATGTTCGAAGACGTGATCGCAATGCGGGCTTGTGCCGTGTTAAGGCCAGAGATCGCAGTATTGAGTGCCTGAGTAAGTGACATGATCTTTGCCTTTACCCTTAGAGCGTTTCGTTGACGCTATAGGCGCCACCGGACTTATTGATCGTGCGACCATAACCGCCGAGCGACGCCTTGCTGGTGGTGGCAGAGCGGGTATAGGTCGTGCATTCTTCTTTGGATTTGTCATTGACCGCGCGGACGATAGCCTGAACCACGCGTTCGTTGGTCGCCTTGGCCGCCTGTAGCGTGTTCATATTGCGCCGCGCAGCTTGCTGGAACTCGGCCTGAAGCTCGCGCAGCTCTTCACGTTCCTCTTCGGACATGGCGCGGAGTTCGTCACCACGGCTGCGCAGTTTCACGACCAATTGCTCGTACTGCATTGCCAAGGCAGATTTTTCCGACAGGAATTGCTCATATTCGGCAGATGTCAGGCTACGCAGTTCACTGGATTCACGTTCCAGCAGGGACATAAGGTCATAGGTGACGCTTTTAAGTTCGGTAACCAGCTCTTGGGTGGTCATTTTCATCCCTCCTGGACTTTGAGGATTTCGCGTGTAACGGCATCTGCAATTCCGATGCCACCTGCGCGGGACATTTCTTTGGCGTATTCATCAACAAGCATGGAACGCATCATCGTCTCGCCGTGCCCGCCGCCAAACATTTCGTTGGTTTCAATGCCGGCGAACATGTGGCTGAGCATCTGCCCAAGGAACATCGATTCAAATTCCTCGCCAGCCTTGCGTGCCTGTGCTTCGGTCTTGATGTGCCCGTCTGTGAGTGTATCCATGTGGGCCGCGATATTGTTTTGCTTGCCGTATTGTGCGCTGGCCTGTGCCTGCGCCATCAGAGCGGCGGTGCTGTCGGTCATCATCACATCACCTCGATTTCAGCCTGAAGCGCGCCAGACGTCTTGATGGCCTGAAGGATGGTGATCATGTCGCGCGGGCCAACGCCAAGGCTGTTGAGGCCATTGACCAGTTCCTGAAGGCTGACACCGCCATTCATGATGCCCAACTGATTGTCTTCGCCTTCATCGACCTCGATATTGGTGCGGTCGACAACCTCGGTTGTGCCAGTCTGAGAGAAGGGCGAGGGCTGGGAAACCTGCGGCGTTTCGGTGACACGGATCGTCAAGTTGCCCTGCGCAATCGCGACACGGTTGATCCGGACATTCTCGCCCATCACGATGGTTCCGGTGTTTTCGTCAATCACAACACGCGCGATCTGATCGGGTTCAACACGAAGCTGTTCGATATCGGTCAGGAGGGCGACAATATTCTGATTGTAGCGTTCCGGAATGTTCAGCCGCACGGTACCCGGGTCGCTGGCGCGTGCAGCAACTTCACCCAGATAGGCATTAATTGCTTCGGAAACACGGCGCGCAGTGGTGAAGTCCGGGTTGCGCAAAACCACCGACATGTCCTGCATGGAATTCAGGTTAAAGTCGATTTCGCGTTCAACGATGCCGCCATTGGCAATACGTGCCGAGGTCGGAACGCCTTTGACGATGGTTTCAGCATTGCCACCAGCGGAAAAACCGCCAACCGCGAGATTGCCCTGGGCCACAGCATAAACTTCGCCATCAGCACCGACCATCGGGGTCACAAGCAGCGTGCCGCCCTGGAGGCTTTCGGCGGTGCCAATCGCGCTGATATTGACATCAATGCGCGACCCCTGACGCGAAAACGGCGGCAGGGTTGCAGTGGCCATCACGGCCGCGATGTTATCAGACTCAAGGTCTTCGATCTGATCGCGGACGTTGATGCCAAGGCGTTCAAGCATCGCAACCATGCTTTGACGGGTAAATTCTGCATCGCCCAGATCATCGCCGGTACCATTCAAGCCAACCACAAGGCCATAACCCACCAGCATGTTGTCACGCACGCCTTCGAAGTCGGCGATATCCTTGATGCGTGATTGTGCATGTGCAGGGGTAAGCTGCGTCAGGGCAAGCATTCCCAGCGTAAGCATTGCGAGTGCATTGCGTGCTATTTTGCCAAGACCTGTGATCATACTCTTAATTCCGCTTTTACATGGGATGCAACGCATCCGGCAAATGAGGCGATTGATCGGGTAAACCGCGTTTGCAAAGCTAATTGCGAAAACCATGCCAACTGAGGCTTTCTGCCGATGGTGACCTTTGTGACGCCAAAATCCCCTGAAAACGACGCGTTTAAGGTGATTTTGCCTCTGTGTCGTCGCGGCCGATGCGCCAACCCGGCATTTTTTTCCCGTTGCGCGTCTGGCGCGATTGAGGGAGACTCATTTCTGCAAGTTTGGTGTTTGCCCATTCTCCGGCCGCTTGGGCTGGAGGAACGCATCCGACCATGCACTGCATATGTTCATTGAACAGATCGACAACAACTGAGCGGACACGGATCATGAAGGTTAGCGGTTCCAAGGCTGCCGGTACGAGTACTTCATCGCGTAAGAAATCGTCCGGTACATCTGGCGGAAGCGGTTTTGCTGACGCCATGCGTTCGCTCGACTCTTCCGGGGATGCGGGCGGTGCCGCTGGTGTTCGAAGTGCGGGGGCTGTAAGCGCCCTTGATGCCTTGCTTGCGCTTCAGCAAAGCGGGGATGCACTGGATTCGCCCAAAAAGGCCGCGATGTTGCGCGCAAAAAGCATGCTCGAGCAGCTTGAAGCTGTGCGAGACGGCTTGCTAAGTGGCCAATTATCCCCCGCACGCCTGCAGCAATTGGTCGGTTTGCTCGACCAGCAGCGCGAAATGATTGATGATCCCGAACTCTCTTCTGTTCTCGACGAGATCGATCTTCGCGCCCGGGTTGAGTTGGCGAAACTTGAAGTTTCCGGCCTGATCTGATTGTTTAATCAAAGGTATTTTCCATAGAAATATCGCAGAATTCTGCGCCTTTGAGGGGTGATTGGCATTTATTTGTTCAATCGGCTTGCACCGTTGGCGCGTGGCCTCTATATTGCCGCGCGATCGATGAGTCCTGTATAGAGGGCATACATGACTATCACTTTACCACCTGACTATCGTCCTGCTGAGGACGAAGAGTTCATGAACCCGCGTCAGCGGGAATATTTCCGCCAGAAACTTTTGACCTGGCGGGCAGAACTTCTGCATGAATCTTCAGAAACATTAGCGAACCTGCAAGATGGCGGGCTTCAGGAACCGGATCTTACCGACCGCGCGTCGGCGGAGACTGACCGGGCACTTGAACTTCGTACTCGTGACAGGGCGCGCAAGCTTATTTCAAAAATTGATGCTGCATTGCGTCGAATTGAAGACGGATCTTATGGTTACTGCGAAGAAACCGACGAGCCGATCAGCTTGAAAAGACTTGAAGCTCGTCCGATTGCGACCCTGAGCATCGAAGCCCAGGAACGCCACGAACGGATGGAGCGCACACGTCGCGACGATTGATCGCGCCGGGTGGAAAAAATACTTGGGATTTGGCTTGGCCGATCCCCGTCATGCAACGACATGACATGGTGGGAGATTACTGGTTAGGGATAACCAAAATCACAAAAGCCCGGCCTTCTGGCCGGGCTTTTCGTTTTTGTGTCGCTCTGATGCGAAAAAGGCCACCCGAAGGTGACCTTTGAACGCTTCGCCATGTGGTCAACCGGAACCCGGAAAACGGGATTGAGCCACAAGACTTTTCAAATGTTAGAACGGCAGAATGATGTCGAGAACTTCACTGCCATAGCGTGGCTGCTGAACATCGGAAATCGTCCCGCGACCACCGTATGAGATACGGGCTTCGGCGATCTTGTCGTAATTGACTTCGTTTGCGGAGCTGATGTCAGCGGCGCGAATAACACCGGCAATCTGGACTTCGCGAATTTCACTGTTCACACGAATTTCCTGACGGCCATGAATGACATAGTTGCCGTTCGGCAGAACCTGAATAACGATGGCTGCAACACGCAAATCAATGGCTTCGTTACGATCAAGAGTTCCGGCACCCCGGTTTGAGGTGTTGCTGTCGAAATCCAGCATCGAGGTCGGATCGATGCTTTCTGGCAGCACCTTGGTCATTTCTGCCTCAAGCCCGAACAGGTTCGGAACGGCGAGATCCTCGGAATTGGTGCGCGAGCGCACTGTCGTGTTGGCAAGGGCCGCGCGGTCTTCCATTTCAACAACCACGGTCAGGATATCGCCAACCTGGTTTGCGCGTTGATCCTTGAAGAAGGACCGTGCGCCGGCACGCCATAGTGAGTTCGGGTTACGTTCTGCGACCTGCGGGGCGGGCATCGGCAAGCTTACCGGGCGATAGGCCTCTGACTGTGTCGGGTTATCAATGGACGACAGCTTTGGCGGTTCGCCAACTTCGGAAAGCCGTTTCATCGCGTTGCAGCCTGACAGCAATGCTGTTGCCCCGATGAGCGAACTGACAAGCGCAATGCGCCGCCAAGATATCTGGGTGATTTTAGTAGGCATGAATTCCTCCTGGGTTCCTGGATTTCTTAACGCAAGTACCGTGCCAATTATCAGCTGGTATAAGAGGAAAAGCTTGCCGGGTTGTGTGGCGTTTTGCGGCGCGGATTACTGCGACAGAGCGGGCAGGGCGCGGACTTCGTTCTCGGCCACAACTTCGACCTGAATGGTCTTGTTGCTCGATTGGTTGACCACGCGAATGACATCACCAAGTGATCCGTCTTCCATTGCCTTGCCGCGTGCAGTTAGGGACATGTTGGCGGTGACCAGGCGAATAATCACAAGCGATCCGCGACGGACCAGAATGGGGTTGCTCAGATCCCTGAACATCAAGGGTTCATTGGGATTGCTGGGCCGCATGACTTCCTTGCCAATAACATCATTGATGTCGCGAATGGCCCCGTTTGGAACTCGTTCGGACCGGAAATCGCGGTATTCGACCTGATCGGCACGGATGACGGAACCGCGCGATACTGGTTCGACCAGGACGGGAACGCTTGTTAGCGGGTAATATTTGCCGCTGATCCTATATGTACGTTGTTGGGCAGTCTGGGCGCCGGTTGTCACGCTGGCAACAAAGCGCTGGGTGCGTGAATTGACCTCGATGGCACTGACGTCAACACTGTTGCGGGCGTCAACGGGCAGATGAATTTGGAAATTGTCACTCGAAAGATCGACCGTGAAGGGGCGCTGAATACCATAGTCAACCAGCGAGATTTCGACCGCTTCACGGATTTCATCCATGGTAATCACTTGGCTGGCGCGGGTGATCAGGACCTGATCGGCTGTTGTGCGCGGACGCCATTCGACATTATGTCGCTGGGCAATTCCGTATAGCCAGCGATAATCAAGAACGGTTTGTTTGCCCGGCTGTGGTGCATGGGCAACGGCAATATCTTGCTGTTGGGGATCTAGCCCGGAAAACAGATCACCCAAGGTCACATACTGACCTTCGACCAGGGCATCGGGTTTGAGAAAGACAGAAGAACTGCTCGGCTGATTGTTGCGAAGGTTGCTGCCTTGCGATGATTGCGCCAAAGCGCTCTCTGTCAAAGGGGGCAGAGACGCAATTGCGGACAACAGTGCGAGCGCGAGGATTATGTTCTTTATCTTCATCCGCCTACTGTACCACGGAACGGTATAAATCGCGTAAATACAGTTTGCGCAAGTTCGCAGATCATGTGACCGCGACTTGCGCAAACGAAATACTTTCAGAACCGGAAATTATCGCAGATTGCTGACGGCGCTCATCATCTCGTCCGTGGTCGAGATCGATTTGGAGTTCATTTCATAAGCGCGCTGCGCCTTGATCAGGTTGGTGATTTCCTGAACCACGTTGACGTTCGAGGATTCAAGATATCCCTGCTGAACCGTGCCATAGCCGACATCCCCCGGGGCGCCGACATTGGCCTGACCGGATGCTTCGGTTTCAAGGAACAGGTTGTCGCCAAGCGCGTTAAGACCCGGCGGGTTGATAAAGGTCGCAAGCTGAAGCTGACCAAGGTTCTGCGGGGCAACCTGACCATCGATCTCGGCAAAAACTTCACCGTTGGAGTTGATGGTTACCGAGCGCGCATTGGCCGGGACCGTGATACCAGGCTGAACCGCAAAGCCATCCTTGGTCACAAGCGCACCGTTGGCATCAAGTTTAAGCGTACCATCGCGGCTATAAGCGGTTTCCCCGCTGGGCAGGTCGATCTGAAGATACCCGCGGCCCTGAATGGCAATATCAAGCTCGTTCTCGGTCATGGTCAGCGAACCCTGACCCATGTAGCGGCCGATTGCGGCGGTCTTCACACCAAGACCAACCTGAACGCCGGTTGGCACGATCGTACCGGTATCGGAGGACGGCGAACCTGCACGGCGCAAATCCTGATACAGCAGATCCTGGAATTCCGCACGCTGGCGCTTGTAGCCGGTGGTGGTCATGTTGGCGATGTTGTGCGAGGTCACATCCACGTTGGTGGACTGAGCCTGCATGCCCAAAGCGCCGATATCAAGTGACCGCATCTGTCTTCTCCTTCGATTGCGCAGATTTTGCGCTATAATTCGATGTTATCTATCGGGTGCCACTGCCGGTTCAGGCGCGGACATCCCCGAGTTTGTTGATCATGTTGCGCATACGCTCGTTCTCGCTTTCAAGAGAACGGCTGACCGATTGATACGTGCGAAGAACGTCAATCATCTGCGTCATGGCGCTGATTGGATTGACGTTGGATTTTTCCAGCGCGCCCTGAACAATGCCGGGATTTTCGACAAGCTCGACGGCATCTGCGTTGTTTTCATCTTCCGGCGCACGATAAAGGGTGTTCCCGGTGACGATCATTTCCTGCACGTTATCGACAGTAACAACCTGAAGTTTGCCGATCTGGCCGATATCGGTCGAGATGGACCCGTCGCCCTTGATCTCGATCTGGCCGTCTGCTTCGTTAAAGAACAGTGGCTGACCGGCATCACTCAGCACGGGAAAACCGTCATTGGTGATCAGCTGGCCGCCCGGATCGAGTGAAAAGTTGCCTGAACGGGTGTATTGAACACCGGTTGGCGTTTCGACGGCAAAGAACATGTCCGGCTGGCTAAGCGCCACATCAAGCGGACGATCCGTATGTTCAATGTTGCCGACAGTGGTATTTCTGTATTGCGAGATGTCCTGAACCAGCGAGATTTCGCGTTCGCCACGGAACGGCGCGTCCTTGTTCTTTGCGATCCAGTCAGTGAACATCATGCGCTGCTCTTTGTAACCGGTCGTGTTCATGTTTGCCATGTTCTGCGACAGGTTGTTCATCATGCTGCGCAGCGTCTTCTGACGGGACAGTGCAATGTATGAAACGTTTTCCATGGTCGAATTTCCCTTTCAGGACTGTAACTTGACCATCAGGAATGCGATCTGCGTGCCAGTTTGATTAAGCAATTGATTTAAAATAATAAATTTTATGTTCGGCATTTGTTGCCGGTCGTTTTTTGCGGTGGTTTGACTGAAAGTGCCGTTGCCGCCTGCCTTGATGGGCAAAGGATTGCCGGGTGGCCGGGGAGGTCGGCAAAACATGTCCGGTTTGCAGGGTGGTACAGGGGTATCTCACAATTGCGCCACAAGCCGGATGCTCCGATCCGGCAATTTATTCCGGGATAGCCACGACAGGCTATTGCTTTGCGTGCCCGGGCTGAACATATGGCGCTGAGATGGTAATATTTGCCGCTGTGACAAATCACCAATAGACCGAAACGCAACATATTTTTAACGTGATAGCGTTATGGCTTTTAATCCGGCACAGTGTTTGCTGGATCAGGAAGATAGAACTTCAAACGCAGGAATTCGCGAAGCGATGGGTGACGACGTCGACGAAATCGAAATGGACGAGGGTGGCGGTGGCCGAAGCAAGAAGATGCTGGTCGTGGTCATTCTGCTTGTGCTGCTTTTGCTGGGCGGCGCTGCGGCGGCGTATTTCACCGGCATGCTTCAGCCGGTGATAGACATGCTGACCGGTGGCGGTGGCGAGCAAACCGAGGAAGTCATCACAGAAGATTCGATTGAAAATGACCCGGGCGTTCCGGAAAATGTCGGCTTTGTCGACTTGCCGGAAATTCTGGTCAATCTGAATACCGGTGGCGGAAAGCAGAGTTACCTTAAAATTCGTGTCAGTCTGGAAGTCGCTGATCAGGGCATGCTGCCGCAGGTCGAACAGATGATGCCGCGCATTGTTGACAACTTTCAGGTCTATCTTCGCGAACTGCGTCCGGAGGATCTTTCCGGCTCCGAAGGGATGTTCAGATTGCGCGAAGAACTTTTGATCCGGGTGAGTGCCGCGGCCAAGCCTGCGAAAATAAACGACGTTTTGTTCAAGGAAATGCTGGTACAATAATCTTGTAGCAGCCCGAGTGCCAAATTCAGGAAGCAATCGCTGATGGCTGATGAAGACGAAGATGATGATGCTCTCGCCGCTGAATGGGAAGCCATGGCAGGCGGCGATGACGAGGGTGGAGACGACGGCGGCGAGGACATGGCCGCCGAATGGGAATCCATGCTCGGCGATGATGACGGCGACGATGATGGCGGCGGCGACGATATGGCCGAAGCCATGGGCGGCGGCACATCTGCGCGCGTTCTGAACCAGGACGAAATTGACAGTCTTCTCGGCTTTGATGATGGTTCGGGTGCAGGCGATCAGTCGGGTATTCAGGCGATCATCAACTCGTCGATGGTGGCCTATGAACGACTTCCGATGCTTGAAGTCGTGTTCGACCGCCTTGTGCGTATGATGTCTACGTCCTTGCGTAACTTCACATCCGATAACGTCGAAGTCTCGCTTGATAATATCCTGTCGCTGCGTTTCGGTGATTACCTGAACTCGATTCCGTTGCCGGCCATGCTTGGTGTTTTCAAGGCAGAGGAATGGGATAACTACGGACTGCTGACAGTCGATTCAGCGCTGATTTATTCCATCGTGGACGTTCTTTTGGGTGGGCGTCGCGGTACGGCGGCCATGCGTATTGAAGGTCGTCCCTACACAACGATCGAACGTAACCTTGTGGAACGTATGATCCACGTGGTTCTTGGTGACCTTTCGGCTGCGTTTGACCCGCTAAGCCCGGTGACATTCCGCTTTGAACGCCTTGAAACCAACCCGCGTTTTGCCACTATTGCCCGTCATGCCAACGCCGCCATCGTGGCGAAGCTTCGCATCGACATGGAAGACCGCGGTGGTCGACTTGAACTTCTGATCCCTTATGCGACGCTGGAACCGGTGCGTGAACTTCTGCTTCAGATGTTCATGGGGGAAAAGTTCGGTCGTGACTCCATTTGGGAAAACCACCTCGCAAATGAGCTGTGGCAGACCCATGTTAATCTATTGGCTGTTCTTGATGAACAGATCATGGCGCTTGGCGATGTCCTCAACCTTGAAGTTGGGAACAGACTGGTTCTTAATACTGGTCCGACCTCACCTGTCGAGGTCCGCTGCGGGGATGTGCCGTTGTTCAAGGGGTTGATGGGGCGCAAGGGTGACAGGATTGCCATTCAGGTTCGTGATCGTGCGCGCATAAACGAGGAAGACTAGCTGATGGACTTCGCGTTCTATCTGGATCTTGTGATGATCGTGCTGTTGGGGGCTACGATTGTCTATGCGATTATTCTGAACCGCAAGCTGGCAGCTTTTCGGCGTAGCCGCGAAGACATGCAGAACTTCCTGACTGCGTTCAATGCCGCCAATGAGCGCGCCGAAACGTCGATCACCGCCCTTAAGGAAATGGCGGAGCAGTCTGGCGAACGGCTGCGTGAGGATATTGAAAAGGCCAGCGCGCTGAACGAAGACCTGAGCTTTATGGTCGATCGCGGTGAAAGCATCGCCAACCGCCTTGAAAAGGCTGCGCGCGACGTTAATTCTGTGCGCCGTACCGCTGGAAACGCGGCCGACGGCATGGCTGCGGGCGGTGATGGTGGAAAATCGGCCGGGGCTGGTAATGCCGGTCTTGGGCGGATGAAGGCGGCCAAAGACCGCAATGATGTAATTGACGACCGTGATCGCGTCGGTGTTGAAACCCGTGCCGAAGAACTTGCCGCCAGAATGGTCGGCGAGATCGAGCGCGGGGGAAATGGCCCTGTCGATGATGGCTATGACCGTGAAGAGCCCGCGCGTTCGGGGGGATCATATGGCAGTCGGGCGGATGTGTCCGATCCCTATGATCAGGATGAAGATGCGGGACGTTCCGAGGCAGAACGTGAATTGCTGGCGGCCTTGCGGTCGGTTCGATAAGAAGTTTCAAGCAACGAATTTGCGTTGTTGTCGGTCTTGAGATTACGAGTTTTCTATATATCTAATGGGTAGGATCCCGTTCCACTGGAACGGACAGAAATCAATCGGGAAGGAGCATGGGCACTTTGTGCCGACATGCTTGGGTGTGTGAATGTCAGGTGTGCGTATTCTGCCGTTGGTCGTTCTGGTTGGCGTGATGGTGCTTTCGATGCGGGTGGTCAACCTGTTTTCGTATGACTCCGCCAAGCCGGAAACGGCAGAGAATAAAGGTGTCAGCGTGGTGCAGATGGCCCAGGCGCAGGCACCGGCACCCGATCCTGCTGCCGAACAGGCCGCAACACCGGAAAATGGCGATCCGGGTTTGGATAACCCGGAAGGGTTGACCATGGAAGGTGAGCCGATTGACGGTGTCACGGGTAATCCTGACGTGCCGCCGATGCTGGGCGGTGACCCGACCCTTTTCACCCAGGAAGAAATTGACCTGTTGCAGAACCTGTCGGTCCGACGTGTCGAGCTGGATCGCAAGGAGCAGCGCCTTGACGAACGCGAAAGCCTGATTGCCGCCGCCGAAGCGCGCATCGATGCCAAGATCGAGGAAATGAAATCCCTGAAATCGGCCATCGAAGGTCTGGTCGAAACCAAGGAAGCGCAGGAAGACGATCGCATCAAAAAGCTGATCAGCGTTTATGAAAAAATGAAGCCGAAAGATGCGGCACGCATCTGGAACGATCTTGATATGGATATTCTTCTGCAAGTCGCACTGGGCATGCGCGAAGCCAACACGGCAGCGGTTCTGTCAGAAATGACGCCGGATCGTGCGCGTGCGCTGACGTCCGAGCTGGCCTACAAGCAGGATATCAATATGTTACCGCTTCAATAGCGGCATGCTGCAAAGGATTGACCGCACGGCCCGAATGGGAAAGAGTGGCCGTTGGGGGGATAATTTTTGAGCGAAGACAACGTGGTGGCGAATTTAATCGTGGGTTAAACATCTTGATTAACCAATATTAAATAGGTACATCACGATTATTAGGGGCCTTGTTACTATGCGGAAGTATGGTAGGCAAGGGTGGGAGATCAGATAGCTGATGGAGTTGTGAATGGCCGTCGATCCGAATATGCCGATCCTGATTGTGGATGATTACAAAACCATGTTGCGTATCATCCGTAACCTTTTGCGGCAGCTCAACTTTACGAATATTGAAGAAGCGACCGATGGTAGCATGGCGCTTCGCAAACTGCGTGAGGCTCCGTTCAGCCTCGTGATTTCCGACTGGAACATGGAGCCGATGACCGGTCTTCAGCTTCTGAAGGAAGTCCGCGCAGACGCAAAACTGAAGGATATGCCCTTCATCATGATCACCGCTGAAGCCAAGACCGAGAACGTGGTCATGGCGAAAAAGGCAGGCGTCTCCAACTATATCGTCAAACCGTTCAACGCAGAGACGTTGAAAGGCAAGATGAAGACTGTCATTGGTGATTTCTGATTAGGAGCGCGGGGCAGGTGTCCCGCGATACCGCTATGTCTAAGGCGACCAAAGACGAACTACGTCAGTTGTTGAATGATCTTCAGGCTCGCCTTGACGGTGATGACCTGAAGGTCGAACAATTGTCCGATCTGATGGATCAGTTGTCGCGCTTCATGGGCGATAAACCGACCGATGATCAGAAACGTTTGTTTGGCGAGCTCGATGAGCTTTCCGGCATCATTCGCAAGATGAAATCGGAAATCGCCTCGCTTCGTCCGGATGATATCAAGGCCGAGTATATCCCCAACGCAACCGACGAGCTTGATGCCATCGTCGATGCGACCGCCGGGGCAACGCACGAAATCCTTGATGCCATGGACACGCTTGAAGAATTCGCAAGCACCTTGCCGCCAGAACAGGCTGAAATCGTGACCAGTGCAACGATGCGCGTCTACGAAGCCTGCAACTTCCAGGATATCACCGGCCAGCGCACCACCAAGGTGATCAAGGCCCTGAAATCCATCGAAGAACGCGTTGAAGGGCTTGTGACGGCATTTGGTGATGAAATCGCCAAATATGCTGCCGCCAACCCGCGGAAGAAAAAAGAACCGGAAGGCGAAGAGGCTTTGCTGAACGGTCCGCAGCTTGAAGGAAAAGGCGTAACGCAGGCCGACATCGACGCGATGTTTAACTAAGTGGCGTTATCATGGCGGAGATAGAGGACGATGGACCGACACCACCTTCCCCCCCTACAAACGGGGCAGTGGCGTTGTTTCTGGCGCTCTATCTTCTTCTGCTAGCCTTTTTCATTCTGCTCAATACCATTTCGACCTTTGAAGAGGTCAAAACCCGCGAAGTGCAGGAAAGCCTTTCCTCGGCATTTGCGGCTATTCTCCCGCCGACAACCAGTTTGCAGACCGTGACCTCCATCGAGGGGCCAACGGTATCAGCACAGGAAACCCAGGACAAGCTGGGGCATCTTTTCGAGACCGCCATCAAAGTGGTCCGGGTTGAAGTCATTCAGCCGGGCAAACTGATGGAGGTCATCATGCATGTCGATCAGCTGTTTGATACCAATTCCATTCTGGTCCGCGAAAGACAGGCAGATTTCATGCGCCAGCTGGCCGAAGTGCTGGCTGATGACGATGGTTATGCCTCCTACGAGATGGAAATGGTCATGGGCAGCCAGATCGAAGACAAAGGCACGATCCAGATCGAAAACAATCTTCAGATCGCCCAGGCCGGATCATTTGCCCGCGAGCTGACGGATGTTGGCGCGCCCGAAGACCGTTTCTTTGTCGGGATTGATCCGGGTGCCGACCCGTTCATCGTGACGTTCCGCTTTTTCTGGAATTTCGGTCCCAAGGAAGCGCCGGAACCGATCAATCGCAACGGCAATGGAACTGAAACGCCGGCTGCAACGCCGACCTCCACGACGCCGGATTCTGGCGCGAGCGGCGGTGTTTCGGGCGGGCAGACGGGTGCTGTCGCGCCACAACAATTCATGATCCCGCCAGCAAATGGTGGCGCGCAGCCCTCCATTTCCCAGCCGATCCCGCTTGGACCACAAGCATCGGGAGGTGGCGGATGAGCGAAGACGCACCACGCAAGCCAGAGGTCAAGGGCCCGCCGCCCTGGATGCTTAGTCTGGCGGATCTGATTTCGCTGCTGCTGACATTCTTTGTCATGCTGTTTGCCATGTCCAAGGTCAAGATCGATCGCTGGGACGAGGTCGTTGATGCCTTGTCGCAATCGATCAAACCGTCGCCGGTTGAAGATACCGACGAGCCGATGGCGAACATGAACATTCCGCGTGTCTATCGCAAACCGGCAATGAACCTTGATTATCTCAGTGCCGTGATTGACGACGCGATTGATGACAACCCGGTCCTTGGGGATGCGCGCATGTCGCGCGAAGCCGACAAACTGGTGATTTCCCTGCCGGGTGATATTCTGTTTGTTGCCGGTAGTTCGGATATGACACCCAAGGCGCAACAGGCCTTGTTTGTGCTGGGCGGGGTGTTGCGCAATATCGGTAACCGTATCGGTGTTCAGGGGCATACCGATCCGCGACCGCTTAGCGGGCGTGGGCAATATGCATCGAACTGGGAACTTTCGCTGGCCCGTGCCGGGGCTGTTGCCAACGAGTTAAAGCAATCCGGTTACACAGATTACATAAATATTTACGGATTTGCGGCATCAAGATACGACCAGCTTCCCAAACTCTTGGATGAGGAGGCGCGATTTGCAATGGCGCGCCGGGTCGACATTGTAATCGAGCCTCACGGGGGAAGCGGGATCGGAGGCACGTAAGTATGGCGAAACTTGCCGTGCGCATCCTGCTGGCGGTTGCAATTGCGACCACCACGGCAATGTTTTTGCCTTATAGCGGAATGCGCCCTGCAATAGCCCAGGTGGCGGACCCTGTTATCATCCGCTCCGGGCTTCATAACGGGTATGGCCGAATTGTTCTGCAATGGAACGAGCCGGTCAACTACACCGCCGAGATCATCGGCGACCAGTTGGTCGTGCGGTTCGATCAGCCATTGGTGGCTTCGTTGCGCGGTGTTCTGACGCCGGTTTCACGCTATATTTCTGATGCTTTCTTTGATCCCGATGGTCGGACAATCGCCTTTGTGCTGAGTGATGATTACGAGGTGCGCGCGTTTAACGTCGGCAGCAACGTCGTCCTCGATATCCTTGATAAACCCCAGGCACCGGCACCCGCAGTACCGACCCCCCCGGCGCGGCCCGCACAGGATGACCAATCCCCCGAAATAACCCCGGCGCCAACAACGCCGGTTGAAACCGTTGCCGATAACCCGGCAGAACTGGCAGAGCTTGACGTGCGGGTCGGACGCCATCCGACCTTCTATCGACTGGTGTTTGATTGGCCAAGCCGCACCGACTACGTCCTTGAAGGGGCGCAAGGCGCGCAAACCATCGCGTTTGATGCGCCGGCCCGGATCAATGCCAGCGATATTTCACGACGCCTGCCCGAAGGTGTGCGTGTGCGCCAGGGCGACACCAATCCGCTGGATGTTGTTGTGGAAACGACCCCGGCACGGCAACTGCGCCATTTCCGGTCTGGTAACAAGGTTGTGGTTGATATTATGGGCGTGCAGCGCGCCCCGGCAACGACCACCGCACAAACCCGTACGACAGACACACCAGAGGCCGGGGTGACAACCCCAGCGCCGCCTGCGCCCGCAACCCCGTCTGCAACTGCGGAGAACGAAGATGCGACGCCGGACGTTCCCGATGCAGCCGCACCAACGTCCGAAGAGGGCGCGCTTGACCCCAACTCCCCCGAAGCCCTTGCACAGGCCGCGCAGAATGCGGGTAATACTGTTCGAACCAACGGGCAGGCACCGATCGAACGACAAAGCATCGGCGATCTTGTCGTTACTGTCGATCAGACCGCGACCGAACTGACGCTTGGTTTCCCGTTCGGTCAGCCGGGCGGGGCGGCGGTATGGTCGCGCGCCGGGTTCTTGTGGTTGGCGTTTGATGTACGTGCCAATCTCAATCTTGATAACGTGCGCCAACAGGCCGCCCAGATCGTCGGCGTTGTTGAACAGATCGAAAGCCCATACGCAACGATTGTCCGCATGACAATCCCCGAGGGTATCGGCCTTTATACCGGCCGGAGTGAAACGGGTGATTGGCGCATCACCATGCAGCAAGGCATCATGCAGCCGGTTGAAAAGCTGGGTCCGTCGATTGAATTGGATGAACAGACCCGTGCGCGCCTGATCGTACCCCTTGAGGATGTCGGGCCGATTATCCCGATTGATGATCCCGAAGTCGGCGACACCCTGCGCGTGACCACGACAACCCAGAACGGCTATGGCATCGAGGTTGCGCTGCGCTATCCGGAATTTGAAGTTCTGCCTTCTGTTCAGGGCGTGGTTGTTGCCCCGATGAATGACAGTGTTCAGGTCGCCGGGCGTGATGATGGGCAGGCCGTAATTGTTACCGCCGAAGATGGTCTTAACATTTCACCGGAAGGTGCGCGCTTGCTGGCCTCGGCAACCGGCGTGCGCGCTCAGACAGGCGACGGTCGCGAAGGTCTTATTTTCGAGCTGGATGACTGGCGGCGCGGTGGTCTGGATCAATACAATAAAACCATCCGTGGGCTGCGTCGGAAGATTGCAGAATCCGGTGACGAGCATCGCAACAAGGCGCGTCTTGATCTGGCCCAGTATTATCTGGCCAACGGATTGGGACCCGAAGCCGATGCCGTGATTTCCGCAATGGAACACGATGATCCGCTGATTGCCCAACGCTTGCAGTTCCGTGCCCTTAAGGCAGCGGTCAAGTTCCTGAACCGGGAATACGAAGAGGCCGAACGCCTGCTTGAAGATGAACGCCTGCGCAAGATCCCCGAGATGCAGCTTTGGCGGGCGGTGACCCTGGCGGCGCGCGGGCGTCCGAACGAAGGTGCGCGCGATCTTCTTGAAAGTGTTCATATCCTCGATTACTACCCGCCCGAATTGCTGTCGCGTCTGGTACCGATTGCAACCGAACAGGCCTTGATCGTCGGCAATCCCGAAGCGGGCATGGACATGATCGAAAAGATGCTGGTGACCCCAGGTCTTTCCGAAAGCAAGATCATGGATATCCAGTACCTCAAGGGTATTTTCGAAGAAGAAGCCGGCGAGCTTGAACAGGCTGTCGCGACCTGGGATCAGGTGGCAGAGGGTGAAAACCGCAAGGCGCGTGCGCATGCGATCTTTGACCGCACCGAACTTCTGATGCGGCTTGAACGCCTGACGGTCGAAGATGCGATCGAACAGCTTCAGAAACTGCGGTTTGCGTGGCGCGGTGACGCGTTCGAGATGGCGTTGCTCAAACGTATTGGCGAACTGCAGATTGAGAACAAGGATTTCCGTGAAGGGCTTAATACCCTGCGTCAGGTTGCGATCTTCTTCCCGAATATGCCGGTGGCGACCGAGGCGACCGACATGATGCACAAGACTTTCGAAAACCTGTATCTCGGCGAGGAAATCAATAATATCTCAGCGATCAAGGCGGTTGCGCTTTATGACGAGTTCCGCGAACTGACCCCGGCGGGGGACAAGGGCGACGAACTCATTCGCCGTCTTGCAGACCGCATGGTTGATGTCGAACTGTTTGAACGCGCCGAGGAACTCCTTGAACATCAGGTCGACTTCCGTCTGACCGGGGTGGAAAAGGCCCGGGTCGGGGCGCGACTGGCCTTGGTTTATCTTCTTGATAGCAAGCCAGAGGAAACCATCCGCATCATCGACGAGACCGAAGTGCCGGGTGTTTCCGATGAACTTGCCACCCAGCGTCGACATCTTCGGGCGCGTGCCCTGCTTGATACGGATCGCGGTATTGAAGCAATTGCGTCGCTTGAAGGCGACTATTCGCGCAATGCCGAATTGCTGCGGATCGATCATTATCGCAATACCCGCGATTACATGTCCGCCGCCGAGACGTTCCAGCGTCTGGTCGGTGAAGAACCGTTCGATGAAAACGGTATCTCCGATGAGCGTGGCCGATACATGCTCAATTGGGCGGTCAACCTGGCAATGGCCGGGCAGGAACGCACCCTTAACATGCTCAAGCGGCGTTATGGCGAAGTCATGGCCCAAAGCCCCTATGCCGAGGCGTTCAGCCTGATCACATCTTCACCGACCCAAGGGTTGATCGATTACCGGACGCTTGCCGATCGCGTCGACGAAGTAGAAGAGTTCCAAGGTTTCCTTGCAACCTATCGAGACCAGTTGGAAAAGTCGCAGCTTAGTGCTATAAATTAACGTTCAATAACTATATCGTGGCGCCTTTTTCACCCAAAGTGGGTGTAAGCGCTATGATTCTGTTGGATTTTTTTGAGCGGTGAAGAGTGTAGTGCTGTGATGGATCGTGCACTTAAAATGGTCTATTACGATGAGGCGAATGTCGAAAAGGACATTTTCGCCCAGCTTTCGCTTGCCCAAAAGCATTATCTGGGCGATGGCATGCCGCGTGACGAGTCCGCGACCCGCCGCATCCTTGACCAAATTCACAGACAGAGCCGTGCTTTTGCGGCGGTTTGCTATGGCTATATGCGCAGCAAGGGACTCGGCGTTGCCGAGGATCTTGGCGAAGGCCAGCAATGGTACCGCGAAGCAGCCTACTGGTTTAACGAAGAAGCTGCCGCTGGTGGCCCGGTATCGGCAAACAACCTTGGTTATCTCTATGCCAAGGGGCTTGGCGTTCAGGAAAATGCCGAAACGGCGGCGCACTGGTTTGAAGAGGCGATCGAGTACGGCTCTGTCGCAGCGCTTTACAACCTTGGTGTTTGCTATCTGAACGGTTGGGGCGTGCCGCAGGACGACCAAAAGGCGGTCTCCTATTTCGAACGCGCAAGCGAACTGAATGACCCGTCTGCTGCCAGCGTTCTGGCATATCTTTATCTTGAAGGCCGCGGGGTTCGTCGCGATCCGTCGAAATCGTTCGAGTTTAACATGCGTGCGGCCCGTGCCGGCAGTGTCGAGGCCGCATCGGCCCTTGGTTATGCCCTTGGTGTCGGGCTTGGCGCGGAACGCAATATCGCCGAAAGCATCAGCTGGTTTGAACTTGCCGCGAGCGAGGGCGATGCCTATGCCCAGGCCAACCTTGCGATGTATTTCTGCCATTCATCGGATTTGAAGCTGTTTGACCGTGGCTGGAAGATGTTGAGCCATGCGGTTAATCAGGGGGATGCATCTGCGAAATATCAGATGACCCAGATCCAGATTTTCGGTGTGCCGCACCGCGAACCAGATTACGCCAATGCACTGGACCTTGCCATGGATCTGGCCGAGCTTGGCCATCCGGGCGGTTATCATCTGATCGGTGTGATGTACGAACATGGCCTTGGTGTGCCGGTTGATATGGTGCGTGCTGCGACCTGGTATGAACGTGCCGCCCGCAAGGGATCGGCAAACGGTCAGGCAGCACTTGGACGCCTTTATGCAATTGGCAGCGGCGTCGAACAGGACAATATTCTGGCCTATTACTGGCTGAAAATGTCGGCACCGACCGAAGGCAGTCAGGCACAGCGCGAAATGGGGGCAATCCACGCCCGTATGAGCGAGGACGAACGCAAGGTAGCCGAAAAATACGTGGCGGAAAATCCCGGCCCGCGTCGCGGCAGCTTTGGCCTAAAGCCGCTTGAACAGGATGTTTTCAAATCCGGCCGCCGCCAAGGCTAGGACCGGATATCCGTTGGGCGCCAAAGCCCAAGTCTAGGGAAGACCAAAAGCCGTCCTGCGCTGCAGGCGGCTTTTTTATTTGCCGGTCGGGTTGTAGCGATGGTGTTGTTACCAACGGCGCCCGATACATCAGAACTAATCCATTGATGCCATCTGGATTTGAGTTATGGTTTTAAAATCAGTTCGTTAACCCCATTAATTGCCGACTTGCGCCGCAAGGCCCGCAACGCCCGGTGACCGAGGTCCAAATGCAAAATGATCTGACTTCGGTCTGGGAAGCGACCGCGAATAACGCCCCCGAAACGCAAAAGCCCGAAGGTGACTACGCTTGCGATGTCTTGGTTGTCGGTGGCGGCTTCACCGGGATGTCCTGCGCGCTTCAGCTTGCCAAGGGCGGTGCGTCGGTGATTGTGGTGGATACCATCCGGCCGGGCTTTGGTGCGTCCGGGCGCAATGGCGGGCAGGTGATCCCGGGGCTTAAACACGACCCGGACAAGATAGACTGGCTTTATGGCGAATTCTCAACCGCGTTTGCCGGTAAAACCGCCGAGACAACATTCAACCTGATCAAGGAACACGACATCGACTGCGATGCCACGCCAAGTGGCTGGATACAGGGTTCGGTCAAGCGCGATCACCTTGGCTGGTTGGAAACCCGCATGCGCGAATGGCAGACACGTGGGGCGGATGTCAAAATGCTCGATACCGCCGAAATTCAGTCCCTTACGGGAAGCCAGCGCCTTGTCGGTGGTTGGCTCGATAACCGGGCAGGCCAGCTTCATCCGTTAAAGTATATCCGCGGCCTGACGCAGGCCGCACAGGCGGCAGGTTGTCGGGTATTTGCACCGGCACCGGTAAAGCGCGTTAAAAGCATTTCCGGGAAATGGCATGCCGAGATTGGTAATGGCACGGCATCCATTAAAAGCGACCATCTGGTGGTTGCAACAAACGCCTATTCCGGCGACCTGTTTCCGAAATTGCGCAAAAGTCTGATCCCGGTAAACAGCTTTCAGGTTGCAACAGCGCCCCTCAGTGAAGAACAGCTTGCGACAGTGCTACCGACCAAAACACCCGTCTCAGACAGCCGCCGGATTGGCAATTATTTCCGCATCGGTCCGGGCGGACGCCTGATGATCGGGGGGCGGGGATCCTTTGCTGATCCCGTCAGTCGCGCGGCATTCAGTGGGATCGTCTCGGAACTTCATGCCTATTATCCGTGGACGAAGTCGGTTCCGATTGAGTTTTATTGGTCGGGCCGCCTTGCCATGACCTATGACCATCTGCCGCATATTCATCGCCCGGTGGACAATATGACGATGGCGGTTGGCTATAACGGGCGCGGGGTGGCGTTGTCGACGTCACTGGGCAAGGCAATTGCCGATAACCTGTTGGCACCCGATACGCCGTTGCCCCTGCGTTTCACTGACATCAGCCCGTTGATTGCCCATGACATGCATCGTGCCTATGCGACGATTGCGATCTGGTATTATCGCCTGCGCGATTACCTCGAAAGCTGAGGTAAGCTGTTTTTCTGTTGTCTGGGATGCGACGTTTTTGGCCCGTCGGCCTATCCGCCGAAACTCTCGACCAGTGATCCGGCAATCAGGTACCAGCCATCCACCATCACGAAGAAGATCAGTTTGAATGGCAGGGAAATGATGACCGGCGGCAGCATCATCATACCCATCGACATCAGGATACTGGCAACCACCATGTCGATGATCAGAAACGGGATAAACAGCAAGAAGCCGATCTCAAACGCACGGCGCAATTCACTGATCATGAAGGCCGGGATCAGCGAGCGCAGCGGGATGTCATCAGGGGATGTGATTTCCTCGATCCCGGCCAGATTGACGAATAACTGAAGATCACGTTCGCGGACCTGGGTCATCATGAAATCATGAACCGGTTTGACGGACCGTTCGAACCCTTCGAATTCATCAATGTTGCCATTGATCATTGGCTCCAGCCCCTCGTCCCAGACGCGTTCCAGGGTTGGCATCATGATAAACAGGGTCAGAAACATCGCCAGACTGATCAGAACCTGGTTCGGTGGCGATTGCTGAATGCCAAGAGCGGTTCGAAGCAGGCTGAGAACCACAATAATACGGGTAAAGGACGTCACCATCATCAGGATGGCCGGCGCAATGGACAGAACCGTGATCAGACCGATCAACTGGATCAGACGTCCAGATGATGTCACCCCGGGGCCGTCGCCAAGATCAAAGTTGAATGATTGCGCATGAACGGTATCGCCGCCTGCCATGATGGCGATCAGCGGGATCAGCGACCAGATTGCGCAAAGCGTTAACCAGCGCGGCGCGCGCCAACCGGTTTTGGCCGGTTTCACATCCTGGGTGCGTGCTGATGGTGATGGGGTGCCACGGTTCATGCAGGCGCATTCCTGTCAGTCTGATCGATGTCTTTTGGGCTGTCGGCCGTGATCGAGCTATCCGAAGATGCGGGGATTTCATCAGCAAGGCTTTGATTGCCAAGGATTTCGCTGAATTGTGTTCCGATATTACGTTCGATCACGGTGTCGCCATTCGGGCCAAGCATGACAAGATGTTCGGTATCATCACGTTTGAGCAGAACCAGACGGCGTTTGGTATCGACCGGGACGACTTCAACAACGGCCAAGCGTCTTTTCACACCACGGCGGTTGATATTGCGCGCACCGGGTACAAACCGTCGTGCCAGAAGGGCAAACACGCCAATAATCCCCAGCACAAAAAGCAGGGCGGCCACAAACCGGAAATAGGCGCTTAGTTCCATCAGGCAGTTTTCCCCGTCGACAACCTGTGACGCTCAGTTGGCAGGTTGATCTTGAAGCAATCACCTGTCTTCGTGTTTCTGTTTACCGTGCCGTGCAAGGTCAGGCAAGGCAGCATCCACATGCGCTGCCCCCAAAGGTCTGTTTCAAGGGCCGGTTTTAAATCAGCACCTTATTGGGCAGGAGCTATTTCGTGCGGGCGGCCTGCGCATAGGCATTTGTTGCCTGTGCGGTGTTGCTGATGCCGCGCAGCTGGCGCTGGATGTCGCTATATTCCTGCTGCATGCGCGTTTCGAACTCTGCCAGTTCCTCGCTCAGTGCGGCAAGCAACGGGGCAACGTCCTGGCGCTGGTCCGGGGCCATGGTGCGGGCCTTCTCGCACAGATCGGCAATGCGGCTTTCAAGGGCAGCCAGTTCGACCACCTTGCCGTCTTCAAGGTATCTCTGTCCCGTGCGGATCAATGACAGGACGCGCTTCAGGTCGTTTTTGAACTGATCGGGCTTGTACTGTTCTGGGCTCATGATGGGCCTTCCCCGTTTGCGTCATTATTTGGTGTGGCCATGATCTGATCTTCGGGATCGGACTGGCTGCGCGACGAACCGCCATAGATGCGATTTATCCGGTATATATAGTTCAAAATCTCGGCGACGGCTGCAAAGGCTTCAAGCGGGATTTCGCTTTCAACATCGACAGCCATCAGAATTTCGGTCAGGTCACTGTCCTTGCGGACCTTGATGCCGTTGGCAAAGGCGACTTGCAATATCTGTTCCGCAACGCTGCCTTCGCCCTTGGCACTTAATGTCGGGGCATTATCCTTCCCATGCCGATACCGCAGCGCGACCGCCTTTTGGTCATGCGCACCCGGTGCGGCAAGATTTTCCGTCCTGCTTGCCGGGGTGTCGGTAATGTCATAGGTGGGCTTTTTCCCGCTCATTCGGTTCTTCAACTCAGGACGGTTTGCCGTGCCAGTCTGCGGCGATCAACCTCGATAGCGTCGACCATAGACCCAAGATGGTCAACAAATCGTTGTCGCCGACAACTGCGATGAGTAGTTGGGCAAACGACTGTCAGATGACACAGTCGATAATCATCGGGCTGAGATGTTCTGGATGCGGGATGTCAGTGGGGTGGGGATTTAAGCGATAAGCGGGGCCGCGGCATACGGCCTAATCGTCGCTGGAATCGCTCTTTTTCTCGGACGCGGTCTTTTCGGATGATCCAACTGTGCCGAGGTGGCGAATAAGATCTTCGCTGACCGCTGCGGAACGGTTTTCTTCCTGAATGCGATCGTAAAGTTCGCGACGCAGGACCTGCACATCTTCGGGGAAGGTGAAGCCGAGCTTTACGGTCTTGCCGCGCACCTCAACGACAGTGACTTCAATATTGTCATCAATGACAACGGAGTCGCCAACTTTTCGTGTGAGATAGAGCATGCAATGTCCCGGTTTCGATAGATAGATGACAAATATAATTCGTCAGATGAGCTCAATATGCCCGGTTTCATACTCGGGGTCTAGTACCCGCAGTGATTAGAACGAAATGCGGGCAAATTCAACGCTGTTTTTATGTTTGGCACGCTACGTGCATTTGTATTGGCAGGATTTATCGGGGCGGCAAAAACGGCCCTTCGAACGATCCGGGTCCGATCAGGGCGTGATGTTAACTTCGGCTTTACCCGCGCACTCAATACTGCAAGACGCGCAGACAAGGAGCAGGAAATGGATATCGGCAAACTTGGCATGTTCGCCAACCTCAAAGAGAAGATGGACTGGCTGACGCAGCGTCAGGAAGTCATCGCGCAGAATATTGCCAACTCCGATACGCCAAACTACCGCGCCAACGATCTTAAGGAATTCGACCCGAAGAATATCGGCCGCGACCGCCAGTTCATCCTTGCGATGCAGGCGACCACGCCGGGCCATAGTCAGGGTCTTAACAAACCGCAGAACTTCAAGGACGAGGAAGTGCGCAAGAACTATGAAGTCGCACCGGGCAAAAACGCCGTGATCCTTGAAGAACAGATGGTCAAGATGAACGAAAACCAGGTCGATTATCAGACCATGACCCGTCTGTATGCCAAGCAGAAATCAATGTTCATTTCGGCCCTTGGCCGCATTTAACCTGTCGTTAGAGAGTAAGAACCATGGAACTTTACAAGGCTTTTAAAATCTCGGCTGCCGGTATGCGCGCACAGGGCACCCGTCTTCGTGTCGCGGCTGAAAACGTTGCCAACGCAGACAGCCTTGCAACGGCACCCGGGCAGGAGCCCTATCGCCGCAAGCTTCTGACGTTCAAAAACGTCATGGATCGCGAAGTCGGCGTCGAGATGGTCAAGGTCAATAAGGTGATGCCGGATCGATCTGATTTTGGTATGAAGTACGAACCAAGCCATCCGGCAGCAAACGATCAGGGCTATGTTCAGACCCCGAACGTTGAAACGCTGGTCGAAATGATGGATATGCGCGAAGCACAGCGTTCATACGAGGCCAACCTCAATGTGATCCAGTCATCGCGCAGTATGTTGCTCAAGACCCTTGATATCCTGCAATAGACAGTCGATATAACGGGACAAGAACACGCTTAAGGATTGATACCCATGGTCGCAAGCTTCAACGATGCTATTTCTGCCTACCGCAATGCGGCCGCTGGCAAGACCAACACAGTTACGGAAACCGTAACCGGTTCGGGCCAGTCCGTGAATCCGGGGGAAAGTTTTGCCGACATGGTCAAGGGGGCGGCATATGATGCCCGCGATACCATGAAAGTCAGCGAACAGATGACCCAAAAGGCCATCACCGGTGATGCCGAACTGCACGAAGTGGTGACTGCGGTGTCCGCCGCAGAAGTTACCCTGCGTACCGTTGTCTCGGTTCGTGACAAGGCCGTTGAAGCCTATCAGAGCATTCTCAACATGCCGGTTTGATCGGCATTTTCAGACGCCCTTGATAAAACCGCGCGATCATTCGTGCGGTTTTTGTGTTTTTGGGGAAATCCGCAAGGAAGCGTTTGATAAGTCAGGAAATCATGGCAAAACCCGTGATAAATCCTGTATGAAGGATAAAGGCCCGAAGCGGCCCGAATGACAAGACGGCGAAACAGGAAGACCCGATGGATCAAGCTGAAATCATGGACGTGGCCTATGACGCGGTGTGGACACTGCTGAAAGTCACCACGCCGTTGATGCTGATTGCGCTTGGGGTTGGCCTGATCATCGCCCTGTTTCAGGCCCTGACGCAAATTCAGGAAATGACACTGACCTTCGTGCCCAAAATTCTGGTGATCTTCATCGCCCTTCTGGTTTTGCTGCCGTGGATGATGACCGAGATGGTTGAATTTATGGGCCGAATGGTTGACCACTTTATCGGGCTACCGAATTAGCGTTAAACCCGCCGCCCGCCAGCGTGGATGAGTAAGGCAGTCGAAGACGACATGGATCTTCAAGAACTTCTTACGCTGAATGTTTACGTCGTCCTGATGACTTTCGCCAGGGTGGGGGCGGCCTTTGCCTTTATGCCGGGTATCGGGGCGCGTTCAGTTCCGGCACGCGCGCGCCTGTTGTTTGCCTTTTGGGTGGCGGTTGTCATTTCACCGTTGGCCGGGCCGCTTTTCCCGCCACAGCCCGCTGATGCACCGTCGCTTCTGGTGGGTATCGGATATGAAGTCACGGTGGGATTGTTCTTTGCCCTGTTTGCCCAGGTCATGATGGCCGGAATCCAGACTGCCGGGTCGATTATTGCCTATCTGTCATCGATGGCGAACGCCTTTACCGCCGATCCGTTGTCCGGGGCACAAAGTGCTGTGACAGGTAATTTCCTGATGCAGGTCGGGTTGGTGTTGCTGTTTGCCACTGGTATGGATCATTTGATGATCCAGGCGGTGTTTGAAAGCTACACCCTGTTTCCGCCGGGTGGTGTTTTGCCGGTTGGCGATATGAGCGAGTTTTTTGCAAGGGCGCTGAACGACAGTTTCGCGATTGCAATGCAGATGTCGGCACCGTTTCTGGTGGTCGCAATCTGTTTGCAGATTGCGTTGGGTCTGCTTAACAAGCTGATGCCGCAATTGCCGGTGTTCTTTGTCGCGATGCCGGTCCAGATCGCGATCGCACTGCTTTTGTTGACCTTGGCCCTGCCATCCATGATGATGGTTTATCTTGCATATTTCGAGAACGGGCTTGAGGCGTTTCTTAGTCCGTAAGGCAATAACGGACAGCATTTTCCCCCGCATTGCCAAGCATGGGTTTGCCAATGGCAGAAGAAGACGACAGCCAAAAGACAGAAGACCCCACAAGTAAAAAGCTTGAGGACGCGCGAAAGAAAGGTCAGGTGCCGGTTTCCAAGGAAGTCGGTAACTTTATGATCCTGTTCGGCGGTGGTCTTGTCATGACCATGCTCGGGCCGAGCATGGCCGCAAGCGTGCGCGATCTTGCTGTCGGTTTCCTTGAACATCCGCACCGATTTGACGTCACCCAGGCGGGCATTCCCGGTCTGTTTGAAGACGTGATTTTGGGCATGCTTTGGGTGCTGGGCATTCCGTTTGTGCTGCTGATGTTTTTTGCCGCAGCTGGGCACATTGTTCAGAACGGTATTGTGGTTGCGATGGAACGGATCGAACCCAAGCCTGACAAACTGAACCCGCTGACCGGGCTTAAGAACCTGTTTTCGATGAAAAGCATGGTCGAGTTTGTCAAAAACGTCAGCAAGATCATCCTTGTTGGCGTTGTGCTTGGCCTCGTGATCGTGCCTGAACTGATGGACGTTGAACTCTATCCGCAACTGTCACTCGGCCTGACGCTTGAACGGCTTTACGACATGATCGTGATTCTGCTGATTGCGACGATCTCGCTCACCGCCGTGATTGCCGGGCTCGACTTCGCCTATCAGAAGTACGAGTTCAATCAGAAAATGAAAATGTCCAAGCAGGAGATCAAGGACGAATACAAACAGACCGAGGGTAGCCCCGAGATCAAGGCAAAGGTCCGCCAGATCAGGATGGAACGCGCCCAGCAGCGTATGATGTCAAACGTGCCCAAGGCCGACGTGGTGATCACCAACCCGACGCACTTTGCCGTCGCCCTGCAATATGACATCGATACCATGGGGGCGCCGGTATGTATCGCCAAGGGCCAGGACAATGTCGCGCTTAAAATTCGTGAAGTTGCCGAGGAACACAACATCACGATCATGGAAAACCCGCCGGTTGCGCGTGCCCTGTTTGCCACCGTCGAAATTGATCAGGAAATTCCGCCAGAACATTACAAGGCCGTTGCCGAGATCATCTCGTTCGTGTTCCGTCAGCGCGGCAAAAAACTCGGATAATTATTACGTGTCATTTGATCACAAAAATGACGCGTTCCGAGGACAACATTGTTTGAAGGGCAGGGCCGGATTTGGTTCCTGCCTTTGGCATATCTTGTGGGAACTGTGTTCTGTTTGTCGTGATTGCCGGGCGGTCTTATCGACGATAAACTTGCCGGTAGCCAGTCGGGCGATAAGCAGCTAAAAGTATAGACTATTTTGTTAAGTTATTGTCGTTAAAGGCGGTCGCGTGCTGTTTCGGGGGCTTATCCTTGCTGTAAGTGTCGCATTCGTTGCGTTTGTCTTCGTCCTGATGGACGTATTGGCAAAGGCGGGGCTTGACGCGCGTCTAATGTGGATCATCGGTGCGATGGTCACCGGTGTTGCGGTGGTCGCCGTTGCGTCATTGTCACTATCGGCCAAGCTTCGCAATGGCGGGCATGACGGGCTTGGTCCGCTGATTTCGGGCTTCGCCAAATCCGATATCGGCGTTGCGCTGATTGATGCCTATGGCCGCACGCTTTACGCCAACCCGGCCTTTTCCTCCAAACTCGGCATTGAAGCCGGATCGGACATGCTGTCCGCGCTTGAGGCGCGCCTGTCCTTCCTTGGCATTGGCAGTGACGAACTGGCCGAATTGCGCACCCGTGCGATGCGCGGTGAAGGCGGGCAGATGTTTGTCGATCTGTCGCGTTCTGAAAAGTATCAGGCCGATCTCGCCCCTTCGGATGCGGATGACGAAACCCCCGAAGAAACCAAAGACGGCGAAGAGGCTGACAAAGAGGGCGACATCACGCCTGATACGAACAACGCCGCCAATGGTGCCTGTCTTCGCATTTCTGTCACCGCGGCCGATGCGCGTGCGGGAAAAATGCTTTGGACTGTTGACGGTGTCGACAGCGCTGTTATGGCCGATGGCGGATCTTCGTTGCTGTTGCCAGCCGAAGAGACCGAGAAACGATTTGCCCTGTCGGGGCCGCAGGCCAGTGAAATGGTCGCCAACCTTCCAGTTGCCGAGGCACAGGGTGGGTTTGAGCACGCCGATCAGATGATCGAACGCCTGCCGGTTGGGGTGTGTGGTCTGGATGAAGAAGGCCGCATTCTTTACCTCAATCGCCGTCTGGCGAGCTGGCTGGGTGGGGAGCCCGAAGACTTCAACAACGGGTCGGTCGAACTTGCCGATCTGATCGTTGGTGACGGTGTTAATGGCGAGGTCAAATTCAAGGTCGCCGGGGGCGAGCCCATTCGCTGCTTTGTGACTCATTCGATCAATGCGCCGGGCACCGGGCCTGTGCGCAGTCAGGCCGTGATCTTCCCCGATCCGATGCCGGCCCACGAATGGGAACATGCACTGGCAGAAACCGAACGTCGGGTGCGCTGGTTCTTTGATGAAAGCCCGCTTTCGATCGTTCTTGCCGATATGTCTGGCACAGTTACGGATGCCAACCGCGCCTTTATCGATACGGCCGGTCAGATGCATCACAAGGTTGTTGGTCGTTCGATCCTGGAACTGATCGTGCCCGAAGATCGTGACGAAGTGGCGCGTTACCTGTCCAAGGCCGTGATGGGCATGGGCAAGGGGGGGCAGATCGAAGCCCGCCTTTCGGGATCACGCGGGGTTGCCGCCCAGATTTATCTGCAACGTGTCGCGGGCCGTTCGGGCGAAGCCGGTGCGTTGCTTCTGAACTTCCTTGATACGACCGAACAGAAGAACCTTGAGGAACAATTTGCCCAGTCCCAGAAAATGCAGGCTGTTGGTCAGCTTGCCGGCGGGGTGGCGCATGACTTCAATAACCTTCTGACCGCGATGATCGGTTTCTGCGACCTGTTGCTGTCGCGCCACGGGCCGGGTGACCCGAGCTTTGCCGACATCATGCAGATCAAGCAGAATGCCAACCGTGCGGCCAATCTTGTCCGGCAGCTGTTGGCGTTCTCGCGCCGTCAGACATTGCAGCCGAAAATCATCAATATCACCGATGCGCTGGCCGAAATGTCAAACCTTCTGCGCCGCCTGATCGGCGAGAAGATCGACCTTAAGGTCAGCCACGGTCGCGACATCGGCTTGGTCAAGGTCGATCCGGGTCAGCTTGATCAGGTGATCATTAACCTTGTCGTCAATGCGCGCGATGCCATGGCGGGCGAGGGCGGGACGCTGACGGTTCAGACCAGTACTGAAATTATCGACGAGCCGACCGCAACCGGCACCGAGGTCATTCCGCCCGGCGATTATATCGGCATCAAGGTGACAGATACCGGCATCGGCATTCCCAAGGATAACCTGACCCGCATTTTCGAGCCCTTCTTCTCGACCAAACAACGCGGCGAGGGGACGGGTCTTGGTCTTTCGACCGTCTATGGCATCGTCAAACAGACCGGCGGCTTTATCGCGGTCAACAGCGAAGAGGGCAAAGGCACGACCTTTACCATCTATCTGCCGCGCTATGAGGCGTCCGAGGCCGAACTTGCCGAAACGCAGGCCGTTGTCGAAGAAACCCCGTCACGCGATCTGACCGGCACCGGCGCAATCTTGCTGGTCGAGGATGAGGACGCGGTGCGGACATTCGGTGCTCGCGCCCTTCGCAGCAAGGGCTATGACGTGCTTGAGGCCAATAACGGCGACAACGCGCTTGAGGTGCTAAACAACACCGACAAGGTCATTGATCTGGTGATTTCGGACGTTGTCATGCCGGGCATTGATGGTCCGACCCTGATCCGCATGCTGCGCGAGAAAAAGCCGGAACTGAAGGTCATCTTCATCTCTGGCTATGCCGAGGATACCTATCGCGACGAGCTTGATGAAGAAAACGGCGTGCACTTCCTGCCCAAGCCGTTTTCGCTCAAAGATCTTGCGACCAAAGTCAAGGAAGTGCTTTGAGGCGTTTACGCCACGGGCCAGCCCGCCAGATAGAATATTGATCCACCATAAAGTGCCAGCATCGCGAAGCTTTCCCAACCGATATTGCCAATGCCGCGGCGTTCGCGGTTGAGCATACCCAGCAGCAACACCCCGCTCATCAGGATGACCAGCGCAATGGTGAAGATGTGTTGATCGGTAAAGGCAGCGTAGATCGACCCTTCGCGATAGGCGAAATCGGATGCGGCCAAAAACAGCACGTCAAAGGCATTGCCGCCGATAATGTCGCCAACCGCCAGATTGACTGCCCCCATGCGCACAGCGGCAATGGCCGAAACAAATTCCGGGAAAGATGTTGAAATCGCGGTCAGGAAGGTGCCAACGGCGGTTTCGCTGATCCCGGTCACTGCAACGATTGCAAGGCCAGCCTGCCCGATGACGTGACCGGCAATGGCGGTCAGAAGCGCGAAGGCCAGAAATTCAACCCATAGCCGAGCGGAGCTTTCCGGGTGGGTGTCGGCTTCGTCATGTTTGGCGTCTTCTTCGGTCAGGTCGGTTTTTTTGGGATGCCACATCGGTTCATCGCGGATTTCCGACAGCAGGTTCAGACCAAACGCGTAGATGATGAACAAAAGGATCGATGCCGGGTGAATATGAAAAATCATCCATTCCGGCCCGGCATAGGCCAGAAGCGGCACGGACAGCATGCTTAAAAGAAGGGTGGTTTGCGCAAGGCCCGTGGCACTTGCGGCGGCATGTTCGAGATTGCCCTTGCGATAAACCAGATCGGCAATCGCCAGGAAGGTTGTCTGGGCGGCGATCCCGCCAAGGGCGTTGCCAATCGCAAGATCGGTATGGCCCTGCCATGCAGTGGTCACCGACAGGACACTGCCCGGCAGGCTGGTCGACATGCCGACAAACAGTGCGCCTGCGATGATTTGCCCCATGCCGGTGCGCTCGGCTAGTTTGACGGCAATCCCTGCAAGTCGGGTCCCGGCAAAACCGATAATCAATGTGCAGACCGCAAAGGTCATCACAATTATGCCGAGCGACTGCTGGCCAAGGTCAAAGGGCATGCGCTGCTTTCCGTGATCAGAGAGGACTATCTAGTCTAACTTCTCACAGGCCTGCTTGTTCCTTGGCGGATGTGGTGCGCGTGGCTTACGGGATTTCAGGGACGCTCGGACGCGGACGCATCCACGCAGGCACAAGGTTCAGCACCAACGCGCAGCCCAGCATGATTGTGATCCCGCCAATGAACTGCATGGCGGAAAGTTTTTCACCCAGAACGGTCGCACCGATAAAGACGGCAATCACGGTGACCAGAAACTCAACACTGATTGCCCGCGTCGGTCCGATGGAGGCGACCAGTCGGAAATAGGCGATATAGGTGCACACACTCATCAAAACTGCGGCAATGACCAGATACAGGTAATCCAAGGCAACCGGTATGCGTTCCAGCGGCACGGCAAAGATCAGTGGCAAGGTCATCAATCCACCAAACAGAAACGCCCCGATGGTGGTTTCCCAATTGCCACTGTTGCGCAGATGGCGGCTGGCATAGTTGCTGCCAAAGGCCGCACACAGGGCGGCAAGGATTGATGCCACACAGCCAAGGGCAAATTCGAATGTGACCGGGACCGCGGGGAACCCGACCAGCAACACAATGCCACTGATGCCAAGCACCAAGCCCGCAAATCCCTGTCTTGTGGTGCGCTCAAGACCCCAGAGTTGGCTGATGATCATGGAAAACAATGGAATGGCTGCGACAAAAATGGCGGCCATTGCGGTCCCGATCCGTGGTGCGGCATAGGAAAGGCCGATCAGTTGCCCGGCAACCGTGGTGGCACCGACAATGGCAAAGGGGCGCCAACCAGCAGAAAAATCAAGTTTGCGGCGAAACAACCGGGCAAGAAGGTAAAGCGATCCGGCGGCAATCAGGGCGCGGAAGGTGACGGCACCGACCCAGCCAAAGGCCTCGACAATTTTAACAACAACGAGGAATGAAAGTCCCCACACGATGGCAAGGAACAGGTAGCGGGCGATATCCCCTGGTTTCATCGAGGGTGTCCGGAATATGGGGCGTCGTGCATCCAAGGGGGATGCAGGGCGGCACGGTTGAAAACTTTGGTGGCTTGGTGGCGCTGCTTTCCCGATTTCCGGGCCAGCCGCGCGCAGATGGTGCGCGCCATTTTTTCATCGGTCAAGCGAGGAATGCTTGTAATTCCAAAACATCGGGGGTTGCAGCATGTCGCACTCGGGACAAGATGTATTGATGTTATGAAGGATATGCGCATTCGGCGCTGGTCACATCATACAATAAGACGTATCGTTTGATCTGTTGCGGTGCAAACGCCAGAACAAACAAGTTCCAGAGCATTCCGAAATTGCGGAACGTCGGCGAACAAAAAAGAAAATAGACCAACGCCTCTTGGGAGTATGTATGGCTCGCTATTCAAGCCACAGGTTTGCCCGAAACTGTGTTTTTGCAGTGATATGTTTCATTGCCCTATTGCTTTCTTTCCGGCTTTTGCCCGCTGCCAGTGCAGATGAGAAATGTATTCGTATTGCGATGCCGGAAATCTACGTGGATCAGCAAAAAATCGAGCTCTATCGCAAGGCGATGGCAGACGTTGGCCTGTGCATTCATCCCGAAGCCATGCCGCAAACACGTGCGGTGGCAGCACTGAATTCCGGGCAACTTGAAGGGGTTTTTGCATCGCGTGAAGATCTGCCGGAACTTGTTAGCGTGCCATTGATTTCCGGTGATGTGCTGCTTGGTCGATTGGCTGGATATCTTGTTGTGCGCGACGGTCCCGTCAATGGTATTTCAGATCTCACCACAGAGGTCCTTGGCGTACCGCTTGGCGCGACCTGGTGCACCAAGCTTGTTGAGCAATACGCAAACGTGATCAGGGTGCCGCGCGGTACAGCGATGTTAAAGGAAATGCTGGCCGAAGGGCGCATTGATGCGATGCTGGCTGATGCCTATTCGCTTGGTCTTGCAGGCGGTGTACCCGAAGGATATAAGGCCGTTGAGGTTGATCATTTTGATGTGCATAGCTGGCTGAAAGCTGAGTTTGCCGATATCAAACCGCAATTTGACCGCGCCACGCGCGCCTTTCTGGCAAAACTTGGTATTACGGTATCCTGTTGCGATAAGGCGGCTCCTCCGAATTGAAACCCCCTAAGGCTGATAACTCGCCGCTAGGCAATCAGCGGGTTTGAATATATCTTTTCAATCAACGGATTAAAAAATCTGGAACGACAGAACTTGCCAACCAGGTGCAAGCTGAACTTCCCGGGATACGGTTACTCAACAAACAGTTGGTGCCGTGGGAGACTGAAAATGGCTAGCTTTCAATTGCACACGTTCCTACGAAACTGTGCCCTGACACTGTTCTGTTTGGCGGCGCTTTATCTTTCCTTTGCCATGCTGCCCGGCGCAAAGGCAAAGCAGCCATGCCTGCGCATTGCCATCCCCGAAGCCACAATTGGCGATACCGGACACGACATTTACCAGGCGGCAATGAATGATGCCGGTCTTTGTGTCGAACCTGTTTTGATGCCCCATGCGCGAACGTTCATGGCAATGCGCCATAAACAGATTGATGGCGTCTTTGCCATGCTTGAAACATACGGGAAGACGACCGAAACGCCTGTGATCCGCGGCAGTGTCATTTTGGGGAAACCCGATGGTATGTTTGTTGTTAAAAAGGATGGGCCCAAAACCCTGTCAGAGCTTACGTCTGAACAGATCGGCGTCTGGTTGGGAACAGGCTGGTCAGAAAAGCTTCTTGAACATTATGACCACGTTGTGCCCATCGCCGGTGGACCGGAGTTGATGATGGAGATGCTTGTGAAAGGGCGTCTGGATGGCATTTTGCTCAATGACTATTCATTGCGCAGCCAGGGTGGTGCGCCGGAAGGGTTTGTTGCAATCCCTGTTGCCAATCTCGCCGTCTATAGTTTCCTTCGCGCCGAACATGCCGAACAGATTGCGAAATTTGATAATGGCACCGTCCGCTTCCGGGAAAAGATAGCGGCCTTCCGCAAGGACCCCTCCTGAGCCGCATCACACTTTGGGCCAAAGGCATTCCCGCCTTTGCGGCTGAGTGCTGCTGAGTGCTGCACTGCGCGGTCAAATTGGCTTTGGCGCACAACCAGCTTGGCTTTGATTCTGGCGCATAATGTTGCACTGCGACCTATACGTTTGCCTTAGGCGGTTGGCAAACAGGTGCTTGCACGCGCTTTTGGATTACACTTATAGTTTTACCTAACGGCAAAAGCCGAAACCAAAGAACAATGAAAATGACCCGACCGCAAACAATGACGGCGGGCAGATCAGGTAGGCTCGCAACACGTCCCGCTATCACCGGGAAGATGTTGCCTTGGGGGTGATACTATGGCGCTTCGCAAGCCCAATGCGATCGTTCGATCGTGTATGTTCGCTGTCATTTTTCTGGCAGCACTTTTCCTGTCATTTGAATTGCTGCCCTCGGCAAAGGCAGACGAAGAAGTCTGTCTCAAGATTGCTTTGCCGGAAATGGCCGATCATGTTCGCTCTGCCGAGCGGTACCGTGCCGCGATGGCAGAGGCCGGGTTATGTGTGCAGCCGGTCTGGTTGCCAAACAAACGCACCGCTGTTTCGCTTAAACGCGGCGAAATCGATGGTGTCTTTGCCAGCGGCGAAACCATTCGACAATCGGCTGGTGTGCCGCTTGTTTCCGGGGCGGTGGTTGTTGGACGTCCCAAAAGCCTTTTGATCACGGCTGACGACACCGTGAAATCACTCAGTGATCTTAAGAACAAGGAAATCGGCGTCTGGCTGGGCGACGACCACGGCAAACAGGAACTGGTCGGTCTTGCTGATATCGTCACCGTGCCCGGGGGTGCCGGGATGATGTTGCGCATGCTCCGTCATGGGCGGCTGGATGGTCTGTTGATTGACGACTTCTCGCTTAATCAGACCGAAGGCGTGCCGGAAGGCTACCGCACCATCGAACTGGAAACGCTTACGACCTATAGCTGGCTGCGCAAGGAATACGAGGCCCTGTTGCCGCAATTCGATCGGGGAACATACCTTTTTCGGGCTGCACTTGAGCCGGAAATGGAAACCGAAACAAAATCGTGAATCTCGTGAGCGGAACTGATAGGTTGAAGTTATATAATCTTTTCTAATGTAACCAGATCAGGCTTGGAGTCCGCTATATGCGGTTGTTCGGTACTGCCAGTGTATTGATTGCTCTTATGATAGTCATATGGCAGCCAATTTCAGTAAGAGCACAACCGTGTTTACAACTGGCTGGTCTTGAAGATGCCATCGGCAGAGAAGTCGGTGAAAAGCTCGAACACATCTTTGCCGGTCATAACCCCTGCCTTTCAGTGCAATATATGCCTGCAAGTCGTTCAGAGGCGCTGCTTCTGAGTGGTGAGATTGATGGTGATTTTCCAAGGTTGCCGGAGTTTGCGCCTTATGTTGGCGCCAAGGCAGTGATGGTTCCGGTCCCGCTTATCTCTGGTGAGGGGGTGTTGGTAACCTCTGACCCTGCGATCAAATCCGTTGATGATCTTGGTGCCGTGACATTGGGCCTTCGGCGTGGCACGAAATGGTCGTTGGAGGCCTCTGGCGCGCATATCAACCGGATCTTTTTACCTTCATATGACATCGTCGTTGATATGTTCCTAAGAGGTCGTCTGGATGCGTTTCTGATCGAAAGCAACAATCTGAAACAGTATGAAGCGCAATTGATTTTTGCGACCACAACCCTGGTCAGACACGGCCGCGCCTATCTTTGGCTCGCAAAAAAGAATGAAAAATATTTGCCAGAGATCACCCGTGTGCTGACTCAATCTGATTTTCAGACTCTTAATGCCTACGATCAATGAAGATCAAACGTGTCCCGCCTGCGTTGTGTTCTTAAGACAATAATCTGATCTGTCCGTCTGCCATTTTGCGGACGGAAACCTTGCGTGCTTAAGGGCGCTTGCGTCTTTGTAAGGTAATAAAAGCCATTGCAAATGACGTAAAACTCCGCTGTATGACGGAGGCAGGTATGCGCTACCACGCCCTGCACTCATAACTGGTGTTAAAGCCAGACAGACAAACCCTTTCGGAAACGCGCCCCATGATTTCCCTTTTTGGCGAAGCTGCTGCCTTTACTGCTGCGCTCTGTTGGGCGAGTTCCAGCATGATCTTTTCCAATATCGGCGGGAAGGCAGGCGCGCAGACGGTCAATCGCGGGCGCCTGGCCTGTTCGATCTTTTGTCTGACCATTTTGCATTGGATCCTTCAGGGCCAGCCATGGCCGAATGCCATCACATGGGAACAGCTTGGCTGGTTGTCGCTTTCGTCCGTATTGGGCCTCGTGATTGGTGATGCCATGCTGTTTCAGGCTTTTGTTCTGATCGGTGCGCGGCTTTCGATGTTGTTGATGTCGACCGTTCCGATCATGGGCGCGGTTCTGGCCTGGGTCCTGTTTGATGAAACGCTGCGCCCGATTGAAATCACCGGGATCGCCTGTGGGGTGGGGGGCGTTTTGATTGTGATCCTTGGCAAAAAGGGCCGCCCGATCGGGCTTGAGGGCCGCAATTACACCATCGGCATTCTGTTTGGTCTTGGCGGCGCGGTCGGGCAAGTCGCCAATCTGATCACGGCGAAATATGCCCTTATTGATGGCTATTCAGCACTTTCCGCTACCTGGATCAGGACACTGGTCGCCGTGATTGCCATGTGGGGATTGGCGATCATTCTTGGCCGGGTGCGGCGGACTGTTACCGCCTGTATTGCGCCGGATGTTGGCAAATGGCTTCTGCTGGGCGCGCTTATCGGGCCCGCAATCGGCGTATGGCTTTCGATGCTGGCGGTTCAAAATGCCAATGTCGGGATTGCCTCAACCCTGATGGCGCTGCCGCCGGTAATTCTGATCGTTTATGAAGGGCTGATCCTGCGCAAGCCGGTTGGCATTCAGGCCGTCATCGGAACCTGTCTTGCCTTTGGCGGGGTGACCTTGCTGTTCATGCACTGATCAGTTCGACTGTTTCCGAGCCATCTGGCGACGCTGCCAAAGCAAAAGCCCGCCAAACAGGTTTGCGAGGATGCTGCAGCCAAACAGGATGCTCGCCCAAAGTGGCAAATCAAACAATGCGGGCGTGCCTTGGATAGCCGTTGCTGACGACGCAGCAGCTGTCTGTTCGCCCGCCGGTGTGACGGTGGCGTTGGCGGTGTCCGTCGGCTGATAGGCCAATTGCACAACATGCCCCATGCCATCGGCCACCTTGATGTGGAGTTCACTTGGCGCATCTGGTGCAGGTGTGCCGCCAAGCCCAAGCGAAAACTGACCGATCCGGTCCGTGCGCGCCTTTTGCCAGACCTTGCCGTCCTTGGTTGTGACAACCACCTCGGCAAAGGCCATCGGGGATCCGTCGGTATATCGAAAACCATAGGTCTTTGTATTGGCACTATCTTCGATCTGCCAGCCAGCGCCATGGGCATGGGCGGGGGCAGGAACGGCCAATGGCCCTGCAATCAGCAGGGCCACCAGAACCGATAAAAGTGCAAAGCCGGTCCGTGCCATCATCATTTATCGACGGCAAAGGAAAGGGTCGCGCGGATGTTGTGGTTGCCAACACCTTCCTCTGCATCGGGCATGTCAGCCGCGACACGCACAATCCACAAACCGGGGGCCGAAACCCGGATCTTGGCAATGCCACTGCCGGCCTCGGTGCTCAGCGTCTCGGTCGCATAGGCCCAGGAGGACGGTGTTTCGGTAAATCCGGCATAGGTTGCCAGAACCGAGGTCGTCAACGGGTGGCCGTTCAAGAGGATCTGGAACTCGGCATCATCGCCGACCTTGGTGTCACGCGGATCGCTGAGCGGCACGATTTCAAGCGCATCACCAAGCGGGTTGGTAACAAAATCGGCTGAGCCTTCGGCACCCACCAGAAGCTTGGCAAACTTTTCATAGCGGGTCGATGCGATGGCATCGGGATGTTCATCGGCACCACCAGCCTGCCAGCCATCGGGGGTCTGGGACCAGACAACACCCAGACGATGGCCGGAAATCCAGGCCGCGGTATCGGGCATTTCAAACGTACCGATCAGGTTGGGCGCGTTGTCATTTTGGGAAATCGCAATGTCGTTCGTGCCATCGGCGGTGATCAGCGTGGCGCGCACATCATTGACGCCTTCTGCTTCTTCCGGAAGGCCAAACTGATGGGTTGAATCAAGGATAAGTGTCGCATTCTCGCCCGGCTTCGCCGTCTCTGGCGATTGGCTTGCGATGAATTCATGGGCGTTTGCCGACAGACCGATCAGAAGCGTTGCGGCACCAATCACCATGCTGGTTGCGAACTTTGGTTGAAACATTTGCGTTCCTTTGGGAAATTGTTTTTATGGAAGAACCATGTGCGGGTGTGAACTTTTCAAAAAAGATCATACTCGTCAAGCCGTTGATTGTGAGAGGTAGTCAAAATGACCCGCGTGACCGTATCGATTGAAGACGATCTGATGGAGGCGTTTGACGCGTTTCTAGATCACCGCGGCTATACCAACCGGTCAGAGGGATTTCGCGATCTGATCCGCGAAAAGCTTCAGAACACCAAGCTTGAAGACAATGCCGACGGGGTCGGGATTGCGGTTTTGAACTATGTCTATGATCACGAGGAACGCATGCTGGCATCACGCCTGATGAGCACCCAGCACGAACACCACAATCTGACGGTTTCCACGGTGCACTTCCATATTGATCATGATACCTGCCTTGAAAGCGTGACATTGCGCGGGCGGCTTTCGGAAATCAGCGCCTTTGCCGACAAGGTTCTGGCTCAACCCGGTGTGCGCCACGGGCAGCTTTATACCGTGCCGGGCGAATTGCATGTCGAAAGCCATCATCATGGCGAAGATCATCACGGACATGCGCACAAGCACGAACATCTTAAAATCACCACCTGATGGCATTGCCAAATCGTCGCTGACCTCACACTCCGTTATTGTCGGGCAGGCGATTGATGCATCTGTTCTCTGAAAGTTCTGCTCGGAGAAATGAGAACAAACTTGCAACATCCGAATTTTTGTGAGAATGTTCACATTATGTTCTCAGTTGTTTTGTCGATAAGAACGCAGTGGCAGGCTGCGGCAACAGGCAAAACAGTCTAGCGGTGGCGTTCCGCATTATAGGTCCGGGGAACCGCCTGCGTTGCATCCAACCCGGCCCTGTGGAATAAGAGAGTTCGAGCAATGATTCAGACCGCGCTGCATTTGGTGGATAAGGATACTATGGATAAGCAGAAGGCACTCGAAGCCGCCCTTGGGCAGATCGAACGGGCATTTGGCAAAGGTTCGATTATGAAGCTGGGTCAGCGGGAAAGCGCCGTTGATATCTCAGCCATTTCAACCGGTTCGCTCGGTCTTGATATCGGACTGGGCATTGGCGGTCTGCCACGTGGCCGTATCGTCGAAATCTATGGTCCGGAAAGTTCAGGTAAAACCACGCTGGCGTTGCACACGGTTGCCGAAGCCCAGAAGCTTGGCGGCACTTGTGCGTTTGTCGATGCCGAACACGCGCTTGACCCGGGATATGCCCGCAAGCTGGGTGTGAATACCGACGAACTCCTGATTTCCCAGCCTGATGCCGGTGAACAGGCCCTTGAAATCGCTGACACGCTGGTGCGTTCTGGCGCGATTGATGTTTTGGTCGTCGATTCGGTTGCTGCCCTTGTCCCGCGCGCCGAACTTGAAGGTGAGATGGGCGATACGCACGTTGGTCTGCAGGCCCGCCTGATGAGCCAGGCACTGCGTAAACTGACCAGCTCCGTTTCGCGTTCGAACTGCATGGTCATCTTCATTAACCAGATCCGTATGAAGATTGGCGTGATGTTTGGCAGCCCGGAAACCACGACCGGTGGTAACGCGCTTAAATTCTATGCCTCTGTCCGCCTTGATATCCGTCGTATCGGTCAGATCAAGGACCGCGACGAAGTCGTTGGCAACCAGACGCGTGTCAAGGTCGTCAAAAACAAGATGGCCCCGCCGTTCAAGCAGGTCGAATTCGACATCATGTATGGCGAAGGCATTTCCAAGATGGGTGAAATCCTTGATCTTGGCGTCAAGGCCGGCATCGTCGAGAAATCCGGCTCCTGGTTCTCCTACAACTCGACCCGTATCGGTCAGGGCCGCGAGAACGCCAAGAGCTTCCTGCGCGAGAACCCGGAAATGACCAAGGAGATCGAAAACAGCATTCGCGAGAGTGCCGGTCTGATCGCCGAAGCCATGACCAATATGAGCGAAGACGAACCGGTCAACGACGATTGATCTGATCAATCTGGCGACATAATTTCAAAGGGTGGGGTACAAATGTATCCCGCCCTTTTTGCTGCAATACCCTATGGCGGAGATAAAGCCGTGGTTACTTGTTATGTGAAATACATGCTCGACAGCTACAAGGTCCCTGAATTCGAGACCTATGCCAAACGCTGGATCCCCATCGTCACTCGCATGGGCGGAACCCATCATGGCTATTTCTTGCCTCATGAAGGGGCCAGCAATGCTGCTTATGCGCTGTTTAGCTTTCCAAGCCTTGCCGACTATGAGGATTACCGCAAACGCATGGCCGATGATCCCGAATGTCAGGAAGTGTTTGAAATGGAAGTGCGCAATCGTAGCATCATTTCCTATGAGCGCAGCTTCATGCGCCCGGTTTTGGAATGATCCGGGCATGATGCTTGGGGTGAATGCGTTGTCAAATTTCGCGTGAAATAATGGTTTTCTGCTGCCATTGGCTTGGCGTTTTGCCTGTAATCCGCAGGAATTCACGATTGAAGTTGGACTTGGTATTAAATCCGCTTTCAAGCATCGTGTTGGTCACATTTTCCCCCGCGTCAAGCATGCGGCAGGCATGCTCAATCCGGTATTTATTGATATAGCGCGACACGTTTTCACCGGTCGTGGTGTTGATCGCCATTGAAATCTGTTTGAGCGGACGTCCCATGCGTCGGGAAATGCGGGCAAGGGTTAGATCCGGATCAAGATACAACCGTTCCTGTGTCTGTAACGCGTTGAGTTCGTTCATGATGGCCTGACATTGCTCAGAACTCAATGCGGCCTGGCTATCATCGACCGGGTCCTTCAATGCGACATCAATCGCAATGTCTGGCGACAGGCTGAGAAAGCCAATTGTCAGCAGCGCGATTGACGAGGTGACGCTGAGAATTACACCGGCAATCTCATCGTTCCCGTCAATCTTGGCTAGCAATATCAGAAGGTCGCTGATGGCTGATATGATTAGTGCAATGGCAATAAAACGCCAGACCAATGCGGGGATCTGTCCCGATGTCAGACGCATATGTGCAAAATCACCCCGTTGGCGACGAAGCATCACCAAAATTGCCGATCCATATCCGACAAACAGGCTGCACAAGACAGCATCAATCACGACAGGCAAAAAGAAGACACAGAGCGCGACAAGTGCTGGCATCGAAAAATGCAGCAGATCCCCGCGTTGTAAACGGGCGCGAAGGCTTGCTTCGACAAATGCCATCCACGCCATGACCGGAATGGCAGAAGCCGTGATCGGCTGAAGCCATCTCAGCCCGTCGATGCCGTAATATTGAACAAGGCCGACCAAAAAACTTTGCGCGGCGGCAGCCAGCAGAAGCGCCATCAGCATCTTGGGCGTTTTCTGGCCGACAAGGGCGCGGACAAACAAGAACCCTAAAACCAGCGCCACAATCATCGGAACGGGTAGAACAAGCATCTGATCGCAATTTTCCGCCTAAGGGGTATCAAAACCGGTTTTGAGACGTCCACAAACCCGTTCGAGGACGCAAGGCCATTCTGTTTTGGGCAGAATTTCTTTTGTACTCCAACTTAGGACAAGGATCCTTGTGATGAAACCGATATATCTCGCCTTTGCCCTGTGTCTGTTCGCAGGCCTGAAAACTTCGCCTGTACTGGCGCAACAGCAAACCGATTATGCCGGGTATGATCGTTTTGATGTGCGCGCTGCCCACCGTTCCATGCCAATCGCGGCGTCAGTCTGGTATCCCGCAGATACCGTGATTTACAAGGCACCTGTCGGCAACAATATCATCTGGAAGGGAACAAGCGCATATATCGGTGCGGCAATTGCACCGGGTAAGCACCCGCTAGTTCTTCTGTCGCATGGCTCGGGCGGTAATATGGATGGACTTGGCTGGTTGTCTTCGCAACTGGCCTTGCGCGGGGCAATTGTTGTTGCGCTAAACCATCCCGGCACGACATCAGGGGATTCTTCACCCCGCCGGACACCGTTTATTGGCGAGCGGGCGGCAGATGTTCGTGCAACCCTTGATCAGGTTCTGTCAAATCCGTCCTTTGTCCCTTACATTGATCGCCAAAATATCTCTGCGATTGGCTTCTCTTTGGGCGGAACGACGGTCCTAAACCTTATCGGGGTAAGGTTTGATCAAACGCTTTTTGCGCAATATTGCGACCGATATGGCGATGCCGCACAGGATTGCGACTTTTTGCGCAAAGGAGGCGTCGATCTTGATCATATGCCCAATGACTTCCAAGTTCCCAGCCGGGATGACCGGATTATGCGTAGTATTGCGATTGAACCGGGCATGGGGTTCGCCGCGACAGAGCAAAGTCTTGCAGCGGTAACTTCTCCGGTTCTTTTCATTGGCCTTGGCGAAGAAGAAAAATGGGCGGCTGCCGATTTTGGTCCGACTGGCAGCAATCTTGTTGCGCGGCTCAAAAATGCGTCTTCGGCAAATTTTGCGCCTGCACATCACCTGACATTTCTTGATGAATGTCAGCCAAACGCCGCCGAAATCCTGAAAGAAGAAGGTAGCGATCCGATCTGCACCGATCCCCCTGGTACGGACCGCGCCCTGATCCATCGCCGGATCATTGATGAAATCAGTGAATATCTGGCGCTTGATGCAAAGGCATCCTGATTTCGCAGATATTGATGTGAATGAGGCCCGCCGTGATCTCCTTCACTTGACGTGCCCCAAAATGATCACGATTGAGGAAAGTTCATTTAAAATCAAAGGATTGTCGCGCTGTTCGTGCCGGAAAATTTGACCGGGAAGAACAGTGCCGGGAACAATTATGAGTTGTCGCCGTTTGAATTCCTGTGAGCTTTGACACCATCAATCAGGAGAATGAACATGTCGAATACGATGAAAAAGTTTCTCGCGATTCTGATGATTTCGGGTATGGGCCTTGGCCTTGCTGCCTGTGAAACTGCCGAAGGTTTTGGCGAAGACGTCGAAGATGCCGGTGAAGCAATCCAGGACGGCGCTTCCTGATCTGTAACGGATCGTTATTCATTATCTTAAAGCAACAATAGTGGGAGAATCCCATGCTAGGTTGGGCAATTTTCTGTTTGGTTCTGGCACTGATCGCCGCCGTTCTTGGCTTTGGCGGACTTGCAGGGACATTCGTCGGGATCGCAAAGATCTTGTTCTTTGTTTTCCTCGTGCTGTTTGTCGTATCGCTTGTCGTCAACGCGTTGCGTGGCCGTCGCCCGCCGGTCTGATGACCAGACAGTTGCAAGACTGCACGAAGCATACATGCCTATAGAAAGGACGCCATTTCGGCGTCCTTTTCTGCGTTTAGTGCGGCAAACTGCCCTTGTGCGCGATAACGGTTGCAAGCCGGATGCCCCGAGGCCAGAATATCGCGATAAACAACAAGACAGGCGACATGCCTGTTATCCGGACTTGAATGGAGCATCCTGCAAAGATGGAAACGATGACAAAACGTCTTCTGGCCGTCCTGATGGTTATTGGCTTTGGCCTTGCGCTTGGTGCCTGCGAAACCGCCGAAGGGTTTGGTCGCGATATGGAAAAACTTGGCAAGTCGATCCAGGACAGTGCAAACGACTAGTCCACGAACGGCCCATCTTCAGACAAACTGTCTTCACACAGACCGCCTCGACCTTTCGGCGGCGAGATTGGCCGATATCCCCGACCTTTATGCCTTCCTTGGTGATCGTGATGCCATGCGGTTCACCCAGTGTGATGAAAGCTTTGCGGCGTGTCGCAAGCGCGTACTGGTCCATGAATGGTTCCGGCGCCGTGATGGATTTGCACCATGGGTCGTAAGGCTGCGCACGTCTGGCGACATCATTGGATGGGGCGGACTATATACCGATCCGTTTGATCCCGGTTGGGGGCCGGAGCTTGGCTATTACCTGGCGCCGAACGCCTGGGGGCAGGGGCTTGGCCGGGAACTGGCGACTGCGGCGCTTGACTATGGGCGGGGCCGGACATCGATTTCGTGTCTGACCGCCTTTGCCCATCCGCAAAACTCGGCGTCGCGAAAATTGTTGCTGGGGCTTGGGTTTGAGGCCTCCGGGTTTGTTAAGGAAATGAACCGGGATCGATTCACATTATTGCTGCAAACTAGCTGAATTTCGGCTGGTTTTGACCTGATTAACCGGCCCCAAATCGCCGAATTGGGCAAAACTTGCGGCAAATCCCCCGGACTCCTTTCGCCTGACTGGACAGGGCAGGGCCGAGCCGCTAAATAGGGCAGTCCGTTCGCCAGTATGGCGCGCGCAGTTGTTCCGCGTTTTCCGGGTTGGAGAGATATGCAGACCGTCAACGATATCCGCACCACGTTTCTGGAGTTCTTCCGCAAGAACGGCCACGAAGTCGTTTCCTCCAGCCCGCTGGTGCCGCGCAATGACCCTACCCTGATGTTCACCAACGCCGGGATGGTTCAGTTCAAGAACGTTTTCACCGGCCAGGAACACCGCGATTATTCGCGTGCCGCGACCTCGCAGAAATGCGTGCGCGCCGGGGGCAAGCATAACGACCTTGAAAATGTCGGTCATACCGCCCGCCATCACACCTTCTTTGAAATGCTCGGCAACTTCTCGTTTGGCGACTATTTCAAGGAAAACGCGATTGAATTCGCCTGGAACCTGATCACCAAGGAATACGGTCTTCCGGCCGACAAGCTTCTGGTCACGGTCTATCACACCGATGACGAGGCACATGCTCTTTGGAAAAAGATCGCCGGTCTGACAGATGATCGCATCATCCGTATCCCGACCTCGGATAACTTCTGGTCGATGGGTGATACCGGTCCGTGTGGTCCTTGCTCGGAAATCTTCTTTGACCATGGCGATCACATCTGGGGTGGTCCTCCGGGCAGCCCGGAAGAAGACGGTGACCGTTTCATTGAAATCTGGAACCTCGTCTTCATGCAGTACGAGCAGATGGCAAATGGTGATCGTGTTGATCTGCCAAAGCCGTCCATCGATACCGGCATGGGTCTGGAACGCATTGCGGCTGTCCTGCAGGGCAAACACGACAACTATGACATCGATTTGATGCGCGCGCTGATCGAAGCATCGGCAGACGCCACCAATACCGATCCGGATGGCCCGCATAATGTGTCGCACCGCGTGGTTGCCGACCATCTGCGTTCGACCAGCTTCCTGATCGCCGATGGCGTTCTGCCGTCCAATGCCGGTCGCGGTAACGTTCTGCGCCGTATCATGCGCCGCGCGATGCGTCACCTGCACATGATCGGAACCCAGGACCCGGTGATGTATGAACTGGTCCCGTCGCTGGTCCGCAAAATGGGCGGTGCCTTCCCGGAGCTGGTCCGTGCACAGGCGCTGATCGAAGAAACGCTCAAGCTCGAAGAGCAGGGCTTTAAAACCATGCTCGATCGCGGCCTCAAGATGCTTGATGACGCCACCGATGGCATGGATGCTGGCGCGACCCTTTCGGGTGAAGTCGCCTTCAAGCTGTATGACACCTATGGCTTCCCGCTTGATCTGACGGCTGATGCGCTCAAAGAACGCAAAATCGGCATTGATGAAGATGGTTTCACGTCCGCCATGGAAGAACAGAAAGCCAAGGCACGCGCGGCATGGTCTGGTTCGGGCGAAGCTGCGACCGAGGAAGTCTGGTTTGACATCAATGACCGTGATGGCGCGACCGAGTTCCTCGGCTATGAAACCGAAACCGCCGAGGGTGTTGTTACCGCACTGATCAAGGACGGGGCTGAAGTCAAAACCGCATCTGCGGGTGATGAAGTTGCCGTGATTGCCAACCAGACGACTTTCTTTGGGGAGTCCGGTGGTCAGCAGGGCGATTCCGGTGTGATCAAGACCGAAAACGGTGCGATCATCGAAATCACCGACACCCAGAAAAAGCTTGGTGCCCTGCATGTACATCTTGGCAAGGTGACCGAGGGCGACGTCAAGGTCGGCGATGCCGCGGAATTCCGTGTCGATCATGCCCGCCGCTCAAGCCTCCGTGCCAACCACTCGGCCACCCACCTTCTGCATGCGGTACTGCGCAAGCATCTTGGTGATCACGTGACCCAGAAGGGATCCCTGGTCGCGGCCGATCGTCTGCGTTTTGATATCTCGCACCCCAAGGCCGTCACGGCCGAGGAAGCAGCCGTGATCGAAGCCGATGTGAACAGCCTGATCCGCGAAAACAGCGAAGTCACCACCCGTCTGATGACCCCGGACGAGGCAATTGAACTCGGCGCAATGGCGCTGTTTGGAGAAAAATACGGCGATGAAGTCCGTGTTGTTTCGATGGGCGAACCTGTTGCCAATGAACATGCCTATTCGCTTGAACTTTGTGGCGGTACGCATGTGAAGCGCACCGGTGATATCGGCATGTTCAAGATCGTTTCCGAAGGTGCTGTTTCAAGTGGTGTGCGCCGTATCGAGGCCCTGACCGGGGCCGATGCCGCCAGATACATGTCAGCCCGTGAAAACGTTCTGACCACGGTTGCAGCAGACCTTAAGGCCGTTCCCGAAGACGTCCCGGCCCGCGTAAAGGCGCTGCAGGAAGAACGTCGTCGTCTGGAACGCGAAGTATCCGACCTGCGCAAGAAGCTGGCAACGGCTGGTTCCGGTGCGGCTTCTGGTGGTGATGCGTTCAAGGAAGTCAATGGCGTCAAAATGGCACTGCGGTCGCTTGATGGCATTCCGGCCAAGGAACTCAAAGGCATGGTCGACGAGCTCCGCGATCAGATGGGCTCAGGCATTGTCGCCCTTGTGTCGGGTGACGGTGGCAAGGCATCCATCGTTGTCGGCCTGACCGCGGACCTGACGGATAAATACAGCGCCGTTGATCTTGTGCGCATCGGTGTTGAAAAGCTCGGTGGCAAGGGCGGTGGTGGCCGTCCGGATATGGCACAGGGCGGCGGTTCCGACCCGGCGCAGGCGGATGCCGCACTGGCCGCGATCGAGGCACATATCGCTGGCTAAGCGATCACCTGCCAAAAAGTATGATGAATTAAAAGGGCCCCGTTTGGGGCCCTTTCCTTTTGTCTGATGATATCGTTTGGTGCCGCGTTCGTTTGTTATGCGTCGTCTTCTGACGCAGAATTTTTGACCGGCTTCTGATGATGCAATACCCGCGTGGCGGCACGAACGACGGTTTTTCGGTCGTTTTCTTCGGGGATGTCGCGTTCGGCGGCATTGGCGATCATGCGGGCGTGGGTGCGCAGCACTTCGCGTTGATGATCGGTCTCGGCCAGTCGCATCAGGCTTTCAAGGATTTCAGCCATCGGCAACAACACATCCGGCTTTGCCGTCGCAGACTGGCGGATCTGGTCATAGGCCGCCCCCAGCATGCCGCCAAAATCGGACATCAGGGCATGCAGGCGGACTTCATCGTCATCATCGCGCCAGATGCCGACCGGATAGCGAAACTGCATGGCATGTGGAAGGGCGTCCCCCAGACGATAGATCGCGGCTATGGCCGTGAACGGGTCATTGATGCCCGGTGACAGGGCGCGCAGGGCGACTTCGACCAGTTGGCGCAGGGCAAACTCGACATCGAGCATGGCCGTGCGGTGCGATCCGATCATGATCGCCTCAAGAATATCGGCGTGGCATTGTTCGATATTGTCTTGTGCCTGTTTGGAGACGTCATCGTTTAAGGGGACGATACGTCCGACGATATCACCGATCAGCACGTGTTGGCCTGCACGGATCACAAGCGAGATACGTGTATCCGTCTGTTTGGCGATTTCACAGATTTTTTCATAATCCACACCCTGCACATATCCCGAAGACGCGACGCAAATGGCCTGATCGCGGGGGATGTCTTGTGGGTCGGGCAGGGTTGTCTGGGCGCGTTCGGCGGCCTTGATCGGATCGGTCAGGGTGTTGCTGGCCGATTGAATGGTTTCTTCAAGGTTTTTGCCAACACGCTGAATGACCTCATCGGCAACGATGGACCGGCCAAGGTGATGGACAAACAGGATCAGGACAAAAACGCTGATGACAAACAGCGCGATACCGACCGTCACGGCCAGATGCGGCACCGGTGCAGAATCCGGTTTTTCACCCATCAGCATAAGCGAGGTGATCAAAAACAGAATGCTGCCAACAAAAGTGCCCAGCGAATTCTGGGTTTTGTTATCGCCCATGAAGTTGCGGATCATGCGCGGTCCAAGTGATCCGGCGGCAAGGGTCAGGACCACCATCGTGATCGACAGGGCAAAGGTTGTCAGGGTGACGAGCGTGGCCAACAGCGTTTCAAGCAACCCGCGCACTGCCTGGATTTCATTAAACCCGGGCAGCAGGCTGGGAAACATGTCGCGCAAGATATCCTGGGGGGCTGCCATAATGCCGACCGCAAAGGCCGCACCGCCCAGTGCAAAAAGCAAAGGCGATACCCACAGGCTATAGGTCAGAAACTCCCAAACGCGGATCAGGCGTTGAACCATGATGCAAAAGCCCCTTTTCGGGTCAAAGAGTGTCGCGTGACCCGAATCCGGGGAAAACGCATGGACATCATATGATTAAACGCCGATTAGCGCATGCAGTTCCCGCCTGATCTGTATTGCCGCCGGCAAAGGGGATTTCAAAATGCGCAAGCAATGACGAAACGGGCACCGGAAGGCAGGGCAAACGTATCAGATATCGACTTGTTCGATGGCTGCTTTGCCGATCAGGGCCTCTGCCTCGGGTGTGCCCTTGCGCGCAGTGTCGGGCAGCTTGGCCAGTTCATCCGCTGCCGCCCGGATGTCGTCAAGATCATCGATCACGTCACAGACTTCCATCACCCGGTTCCAGATCGCGTCATGATCCATCCCGCCCATAACGGTCAGGGCGATGGCGCGATTAAGCGTTGCCTGCGGATGGTTGGCATCCTGGGACAGGATTTGTTCAAACGCCTCAAAGGCTGCGATCAGATGGCCTTCACGCAGATTGATCACACCCAAATCGTTTGATGCAGCAAGCGAGGACGGATTGATCCGAAGCAGCTGTTCAACCGCACGCCGTTCGCCTTCAAAATCTTCGTTGGCGCGGTGGCACGTTGCGATCAGCCGGTGGATGTTCTCCGATCCCGGATTGTGATGGGCAGCAGTTTGCAGGGCCGAAAGGGCGGCGTCATAGCGTTCGAGTGCGATCAATGCCTGCCCGCGCAAGGTCAGCATTTCAGGATCGGTCGGTTTGGCGCGCAGCACGATATCAATGTGGTTGAGTGCGCTACGTGCGTCACCGTTTTCAAGCAATGCGCGTGCAATGTGATGCAGGCAGTCTTCATGACCCCCATCAGATTGCAGCACCGTGCGATACTCACCGATTGCTTCGATGATCCAACCTTTTTCATGAAGCGCACGCGCCAGCCCGAAACGGGCATCGAGATTATCCATATCTTCGCCAAGTGCCTGGCGCAGCATGTTGATTGCGGCGTCATACTGTCGCTGCTTCAAGGCGGCAAGCCCCATGTCAGAAAAGGACATTGCATTCATAGGAGGTCTCCCAATCCAATCGCAATCCGTTGGCCGGATCGCTGAATTTATCGATTAACGATGGGATTATAATGCCCAAACCGATCATTACCAGCCCTATGTCATAACGAATTCATGACGCCAGACCTGTTGCCGTTGTGAGCCCCAAAAAGCAAAGGCCCCGACATGTGCCGGGGCCTTTGTCTGATCATTATGCCAGTGCCTTACAGCTTATGGATCATCTTGATTTCCATGAAGTCTTCAAGGCCAAACAGGCCACCTTCGCGGCCATTGCCCGATTGCTTGTAGCCGCCAAACGGACTGCCCGCGAGTGGGGAGGAACCATTGAGCAAAACCATGCCGGCGCGCAGTTTGCGGGCAACACGGTCGGCCTTTTTGGCATCCGGGGTCTGGATATAGGCAGCCAAGCCATAAGGTGTGTCATTGGCGATCTCGATGGCTTCTTCTTCGGTGTCAAACGGGATCATCGAGACCACCGGGCCAAAGATTTCCTCGCGTGCGATGCGCATATTGTTGTTCACATCGGCAAAGATGGTCGGTTTGACGAAGTATCCCTCGTTAATGTCGTCGGGCTTGCCCGCACCGCCAACAAGAAGGGTGGCACCTTCGTCAATGCCAGCCTGAATAAGGGTCTGAACCCGGTCAAACTGGATGTGGCTGACCAGTGGGCCGATATGGCTGCCTTCCTTGGTCGGATCGCCGACGGATGCCTGTTCGCCGACACGTTTGGCAACCTTGACCGCGTCATCATAGATCGAGCGTTGCACCAGCATGCGGGTCGGCGCGTCACATGTCTGGCCGGAGTTGTTGAAAACGGCATTCACACTCCAGGCGATGCGGTCTTCGATATCGACATCATCAAACACGATGTTGGGCGACTTGCCGCCGAGCTCAAGCGTCACGCGTTTGATGTTTTCCGACGCATCCTTGGTGATTGCCTTACCTGCACGGGTCGATCCGGTAAAGGACATCATGGTGATATCGGGATGACGCGACAGGGTCGCACCGGCGACCGGACCCGCCCCCTGCACCATGTTAAAGGCCCCGGCCGGGAAGCCCGCCTCGTGGATCATTTCGGCATAAAGCATGGCATTAAGCGGGGTAAATTCGGACGGTTTCAACACACAGGTGCAGCCGGTGGCAAGGGCCGGGATGACCTTGAGCACGATCTGGTTGATCGGCCAGTTCCACGGGGTGATCAGGCCACAAACCCCGATGGGTTCGCGCAACAGAAGTTCGCCATTATAAAGGATTTCCTCGGTCTTGAGCTTTTTCAGCGCAACGATGAAGTCTTCCAGGTGGGCCGTGCCGGCTGCGGCCTGCTGTTCGTGTGACATGGTGGTCGGCGCGCCGAGTTCCATGGTGATGGTATCGGCGACTTCGCCATAGCGGCGCTGATAGATCGCAAGCAGGTTTTCAAGCCAGCCAAGGCGCTGTTCAACGGTTGTCTCGCTGTAACTTTCAAAGGTGCGCTTGGCCGCGGCGACGGCAAGGTCGACGTCTTCTTCGCTGGCCAGGGTGATTTGGGTGATGACTTCTTCGGTGGCCGGATTGATCACGTCCATCTTTTCTGAGGAAATCGGATCAACCCATTTGCCATTGATGTAAAATTTGCCTGCGTTATCCATAGGAAGCCTTCCTGATCATGTGTGTGGTTCGGGCCAGCGCATTATCCCACGCACTGGTGACGCTGTTGGCGCCGGTGGCGCGGTTTCAGGTTCGTTCCCTCAGCCAGTTTTTTATTATGTTCCGGTGGCGTTCGGCCCCGTAACTGGCGAAATGCCCGCCATGCACGACCCGGACCGGCAAATCATAAAGCCGTTCCATCGATCGGACATAGTCAGCTGCATTTGCATGATAAGTGTCTTCGATCAAAGGTCCATCATAAACAATGTCGCCGGAAAACAGGATGCCGGTCGCCTTTTCCCAAAGCGCAATGCCGCCCGGCGAATGGCCGGGTGTATGGATGACCTCGAAATGGCGGTCGCCCAGATCAATCACATCGCCGTCCTCGACAATGCGGGTGGCCGGTGCGGCCTTGACGGCGTAGGTGGTCGACGCATAGGGAAGCGGTGGAAGTTTTGTGAAAATCTCGTCCGTCACATAGGGATCGGCCAGCGTGTTTTTACGCGTTGGTGCGGCCAGAAGATCGGCTTCACACCGATGGCACACCCGGTTTTCAAATTCATGGTGGCAGCCGATATGATCAAAATGGGTGTGGCTGGCAACCGCCTGAACGCAGCGTTCGGTGACAAGCGGCACCCATTCTGTGAGCGATACAACACCCATGCCACTATCAACCAGCATGTCGCCATCGCGGCCGCGCACATGCCAGATGTTGCAGCGGTAAAATTCCTCGATAAACGGTTCGCCGATATAGGTGACATCATCGCCGACGGTTTTCAGGCTATACCAGTCTTCGGGTTTGGCGCGGTCGATCGTCATGGGGCAGCACTTTCTGGCGTGGGTCGGGGCGGATGGCCATGCAACACCACAACCGAGGTCGGATCAAGGGTCAGTTCAACCCATGCCCCCGGTTCGATGATGGCTGATTGCGGCATGTGGGCGGTGATCGTCATGTTGGGGTAATCAAGCGGGCTTAGATGGGCGCGATGATGGGTGCCAAAGAACGATCCATCTTCGACCTTGGCCTTGCCCAGCGTGATGCGCGGGCCGGTCCCGGTGCTTGCGCGGAAATGTTCCGGGCGAATGGCAAGGGTGACCGATGCACCGGGGGCAAAGCCCCTGCATTCGAACTCGGGCAGTTCGACAGTGCCAAGCGATGTCTTGACGGAAATGGTGCTGTCGGTTGCGCTTTCAAATGTGCCGGGGATGAAATTGACTTCACCCATGAAGCTTGCGGTGAAAATCGTCTTGGGCTGCATATAGATGTTTTCGGGACTGCCGACATCTTCGATCCGGCCGGCATTCATCACCACGATCCGATCAGCAATCGCCATGGCTTCTTCCTGATCATGCGTGACGTGGACAAAGGTGGTGCCAACCCGTTTTTGGATGGCTTTCAGCTCGTCCTGCATCTGACGACGCAGCTTGAGGTCAAGCGCACCGAGCGGTTCATCAAGCAACAAGACATCGGGTTCAACCGCCAGCGCACGGGCAAGGGCAACGCGTTGACGCTGCCCGCCCGAAAGTTCGTGCGGTTTCTTGTTGGCCGATGTCTTAAGCCCGACCATATCAAGGAGTTCTTCGGCCTTGGCGTGACGTTCGGCCTTGCCGACCTTACGCATTTTAAGGCCAAAGGCGACGTTGTCACGCAGGCTCATATGCGGGAAAAGGGCGTAATCCTGAAACATCGTGGTGGTCGGGCGTTTGGCCGGTGCGACATCGCCCATATCCTTGCCATTGATTTCAATCGTGCCACTGGATGGCGACAGGAACCCGCCCAGAAGCGACAGCAAGGTGGTTTTGCCACAACCCGATGGGCCGAGCAGGACGATATATTCCCCCGCCGCGATTTCGAGGCTGATATCGTCAAGGGCGGTAAAGTCGCCAAAAATCTTGGTGGCGTTGCGGATGGAGACAGGGGCGGTCATTTCTTTGCCGTCCTTCTAAAGACAATCAATTCAAGAATAAGCAGCAGCGCAACCGAGACCAGGAAGACAACACTCCCAACCGCGTTGGTTTTCGGGTTCAGGCCCGAACGCAACATGCTCCAGATTTCAACTGGCAGGGTGACGTCAAAGCGCGATAGCAAGAATGCGATGATGAATTCATCCCAACTAAACGTCACCGACAGGAAAAAGGCCGCAAGGATCGATGGCATCAACATCGGGGCAGACACCTGCGTCATCACCTGCCATTCGGCGGCACCCAGATCGCGGGCGGCTCGTTCGATGTTCTTCTGATGATCGCCCATGGAGGCATAAATAATCGCAAAGCACAGCGGCAGATTAATCACCACATGCCCGATCCCGACCGTCCAAAGCGACAGCGAAACACCCAGCCAGTTAAAGGTGGTCAGCAAGCCCAGTGCAATGATCAGGTAACTGACCGTCATCGGCGCAATCAGAAGACCGCGTTGCAGGCGCGATGCGGGCAGGACAAAGCGCGCCAACCCATAAGCCGCACAGAAACCAAGTACACAAGCAACCGTCGCCGAGCCGATGGCAACCATCAAGGAGTTGGTCAGGGCCGACATCAGGCGACTGTCAGAAAATACCTCACCATACCATTTAAGGGTTGCGCCGTTAAAGGGCGGAACCGGCAGGCGGCCATCCTGAAATGAAAACAACACAAGGACCGCCACGGGCAAAAAGATGAAGCCATAAAGTGCCGCCAGATAGGACCACGACAGGAGTTTGGAAAAGCGTGAAGAGATCATTTTACGTTCTCTCCATCTTGAGCCAGCGCGCACAGGCAATGTAGGCCAGTGTCACCACAACCATCAGAATGATCGAAAGCGTGGCGGCCATCGGGAAATCGGCGCGGCGGCCCAGTTGCAGCATGATGACTTGCGGCAGGGCGAGTTCGTTATTGCCGCCCAGGATCTGCGGGGTGATGTAATCACCAATGCAAAGCACAAAGGTCAGGAACGCACCGACCATAATGCCCGGCAATGTGAGCGGTAACACAACATGCCAGAACACCTGAAACCCGTTTGCACCAAGATCGGCCGCAGCCCTGCGATAGTTCGGCGGCATCTGCACCAGATTGGCATAGATCGTAAGCGTCAATAGCATGACAAAGAAATGCACAAAGCCGATGACGGTGGCCGTCCGTGTACTGGCCAGTTCGAGCGGTTCGGAAATCACCCCCAAATAGACCAGAGTGTTATTGATCACGCCGTTTTGTGCCAATACCAGAAGCCAGGAATAGGATCGCACCACATAGCTTGTCCAGAAGGGTAAGATCGCCATGATCAGCGCCATACGCTGCCATTTCTGGGGCACACGTTCGGCAATGATCCAGGCCAGCGGATAGGCAAGGATCACGGAAATGATCGTGACCGTGAAGGTGATTTCAAGCGAGACAAAAAGCCCCTTAAGCAAATGGGCCTTTTCAAAGAATTCAATGTAGTTATCGAAATTCCACGCCATGACGATTTCGCGCCCCTTGCGGGTCGCCAAGCTGATCGCGGCCATGACGACAAATGGAATAACGAAAAACGCGACAGTCCACAACATGGCCGGGGTCACAAAGCCCCATGCGCGGCGATTTTCGCGTGTTTCAAGGCTGGCAGTGGCCATAACGGTATCCTTTTCGCAAACCAGCCCGTCTGGATGGGGGATGGTTGCTTGTAACTCGCTTGGGATGGTGGGCGCCGTTGGGGTCAGCTTACCGCAAGTTTGGCACCGATGCCCCGCAAAAAGCGGGACATCGGCAGGTGGCAGTAGACAAGGGATTGCTTACTGCTGGAGCATCTCGACCCAGGCATCCTGCATCTCGGCATCGAGATCGGCATCCGGGATCGGATAAAGCTGCGAGTTTTTGAGATAGCCGTCCTGATCATCCCAGCGAAGGGCCGCTTTCTGGGCGTCGGTCAGGTTTTCGCCAGCCTTGGCGTTGGCGGGCATCCCCCAATAGCACGAAGAGGTCGCAAGACGCGCCTGGCCTTCGGGGCTCATGATGTATTGAACGAATTTAAGCGCAAGATCAGGCTTTTCAGAATCCTTCATCACCCCGATTGACTGTGCCCAGCGCAGGCCACCCTGTTTGGGGATGATCCAGTCAAGGTTCGGCTTTTCTTCGGATAACACGGCCGTGATCCATTCACCGCCACCAACAAGGATATCGACTTCCCCGGTTGCGAGTGCGGTCTGGGAAGAAACAACTTCACCAACCTGCTTGGAGGCCTTTTTCATCGCAAACAGCTTTTCCTTGATCGCGGGCATATCGTCCGCGCCAAGATCAGCCGTATCAATACCAAGACCCAGGCCAACAAGGCCGATCACCGGCAGGTAATAGTCATAAACCGCGATGCGGCCGGCATATTTGTCCGACCAGATCACCGACATGTCTTCCATGTCCTTGGGATCCACCTTGGTCTTATCAAACGAAATGGTGTTGTAGCCGAACTTTTCAGTGACGGCATAGGTCTTGCCATCCACCACATTGTTCTCGGCCATCACGACTTCGGGGAAGATATCGGAGGTCGGCAGGGCATCGGCCGGTATTTCTGCCAGAACGCCCATTTCAACCGCGCGATGGACATCCACCCCGTCAATCACAAACACATCCCAGTCACCGGGACGGGATTGTTCAATGATCGAAAGACCGGCACCGGTGCCTTCATATTCCTTGAGATTGACTTTGACGTCGTACTCTTTCTCAAACGGCTCGATCAAGGCCGGATCGGTATGGTCGCACCAGACTAGGGCATTCAATTCTTCGGTTGCTTGTGCGGTTTGCGCCATGGCAACGGCGCCCAGAATAAAGGTCGCAGTGCTACACAGAAACTTGTTGCGGGTCTTCCCCGTAGAGACGTGACGAGACATAGGCTCTCCCTGATTTCATAGTTGAGGCCTCCCTTGAATTGGGTTTTTCGGCGCTTATTCCGGCGCCGTTGAAAAAATATTGAACGCGTTCATTTTTTGAGTCAATGTTAATTTTGAACCCGTTCAGTTTTTCCGGAGTGACGATGTCAGGACTGCGCGCCCAAAAGAAAGCCGATAAAAACCGCCGTATTCTGGAGGCGGCGACGACGCTGTTTCGCAAAGTCGGATATGACAGTGCACGCATCGAAGACATTGCGGAAATGGCCGGTGTGTCTGTCGGGACGTTCTATAACTACTTCAAAAACAAGGGCGATATGCTGATGGCCACCGTCTCGATGGAGGTCGAGGAAGTGCTGGCAGCGGGCGATGCCATCATCGCGCGCGAGCATGAAGATGTCGCCACGGCCTTGTCCGAACTGATCGGGAAATATTACGACCACTCCCTGACATATCTGTCCAAGGAGATGTGGCGCACGGCGATGTCACTGTCGATTGCGCAGCCCGAAACACCGTTTTCCCAACGCTACACAGCGCTTGATCATCGGCTGTCCAAACAGGTCTGCGATCTGATTCGCGCCTTGCAGGATCGCGGTGTCGTGCGCAAGGATGTCGACTGCGATGCCACAGGCGAGCTGATCTTTAATAACGTGAACATGATGTTCATCGAGTTTGTCAAAGACGAGGACATGGATGTTGATGGCCTGAAGGCCAGCGTGGCACGGCAGAATGCCCCGCTGGCATTGCTGATGTCTGGTGAAGCTGCCTGAAGCTTACCAGTCTGGTTCAGAAAACAACGTCCTGATCACACCGATCATTCGTCTGACAAGACGCTTGTACACCCATGTGAAGTTCGACTTGAGGTGCGCACTGTCACAGACAACCCGTTGATTCCATGATACCAAAGACAAAATGCTGTTGATAGCGTCGGCGGATGATCGCATCGACAGTCGGGCAAAAATAGTGGAACGGGCAGAGTATGCAGGAGACCGGTCAGAGCGTGGATGACGCGTTTGACATGTTTTCGGATCGGGACAGCGCAGGCGGTATCGGTGAGCTCAGGCTTGCCGATGGTGAACTGTTTGAATTGCCCGGTGTGACCGGGCGTCTGGAACGGATCGATTTCGGCAACGGCATCTGTTTGCACCGCGCGGAATTGAATGTCCGCGAGGATTCCAGATTTGATGTTCAAAACGCTTTGCCGCCGGGCTGGCTTGCCGGATCTGTCAATATTCTGGGCGACCTTGATTTTGATTGCCCGGATGGCAGCAAACATACCATGTCGCCCGAGATCGGTTTGATGATGCGCGTCGACCGACCCGGTACACGCTATTTTTTGCCCGGTGGACAAGTGATCCGCCATGCCGGGGTTACCATCGGGCTTGATGCGCTGCGTGCCAAGTTTGGCGATGATCTGCCAGCAGCACTTGATCCCTATCTGTCCGATGATCAAAGCGTGATTGAAGTCAGGGCGCTTGGGCTTAACAACAAGATCAGAAGCATCGTCAGTGCGATGTTCTCCGCCCAAGCGACCGGTGTTGGGCGCAAGTTCAAGCTTGAAGGTTTATCAACCCTGTTTCTGGCCGAGATGATTGATGCCTATTGCCTGCTGCATCACGATGGAGAAAAGGCGCCGGAACCAAGTGTTCTTGAAAAGACGGTGATCGAAGACGCGATTGCCAAAATCACTGGCGATCTGGTGGCCGCGGTCTCGGTTGCGCAGTTGGCAGATGCGGGCGGCATGACGGAAAGCCGCCTTAACAGCCTGTTCAAGCGCGAGACGGGCAAAAGCTGTGCGGACTTTATCCGCTCCAAGCGGATGGAGCGCGCCCGGGAATTGCTGGCATCGCGTGACTTCACTGTCAAGCAGGTCGCAGCGGCGGTTGGCTTTAACCATGTCAGCAACTTTTCGCGGTCCTATCGCGACTGGTATGGCGAAAGTCCGGCTCAGGCTCTCAAGCGCAATGGCGCATAAGTTGTGCGGTGTTTGTGCCCTTGCTCAAATCAGTTGGACGCCCTAGGTTAACGCAAACGTCAACTTGTGTTGCAGGGTAGAAATGAAGTTTCAGGGTACGGAAAATTACGTCGCGACCGAAGATCTGATGGTGGCGGTCAATGCCGCGATCACGTTGCAGCGACCGCTTCTGGTCAAAGGTGAACCGGGCACGGGAAAGACGGTGCTGGCCGAAGAAATCGCCAAGTCGCTTGGCAAGAAACTGATCACCTGGTCGATCAAATCCACCACGCGCGCCCAACAGGGCCTTTATGAATATGACGCGGTATCGCGCCTGCGCGACAGTCAGTTGGGTGATGAACGCGTCCATGACATCGGCAATTACATCGTCAAGGGCAAGCTGTGGGAGGCGTTTGAAGCCGACGGCGAAGCACCCGTCCTTCTGATTGATGAAATCGACAAGGCCGATATCGAGTTCCCCAATGACCTGCTTCAGGAACTCGATCGCATGGAGTTCTTCGTTTACGAGACCCAGCAGATGGTCAAAGCCACCAACCGCCCGATCGTGATCATCACCTCAAACAATGAAAAGGAACTGCCAGACGCGTTCCTGCGGCGTTGTTTCTTCCATTACATCCGCTTCCCGGATGCAGACACCATGGCCGAGATTATCGAGGTGCATTATCCCGGCATCCAGAAACGTCTGGTCGCCGAGGCATTGAACCTGTTTTACGACATGCGTGATGTGTCGGGGCTCAAGAAAAAGCCCTCAACCTCTGAACTTCTGGATTGGTTGAAGCTTTTGATGGCCGAAGACTTGCCGCCCGAGGCGCTTCGCGCCAAGGATGCCAAAACCGCCGTGCCCCCGATGCATGGGGCGTTGCTTAAGAACGAGCAGGATGTGCATATGTTCGAGCGGCTTGCCTTCATGGCACGGCGCGAAGGGCGTTAATCCAGATGTTCACCGGCTTTTTCTATAAGCTGAAAGATGCGCGCGTTCCGGTCAGTTTGCGCGAATATTTGACATTGCTTGAGGCAGTTGAAAAAGGTCTGGCCGGTTATTCGGTCGAGGATTTCTATTATCTGGCGCGTTCGGCACTGGTGAAGGATGAACGCCACCTTGATAAGTTCGACCGCGTGTTTTCCGAGCATTTCAAAGGTGTGATCGACCTTGCCGAGGGAATGGACGAGGTCGAGAAGACTGAAATCCCCGAAGAGTGGCTGCGCAAGCTTGCCGAGAAATTCCTGACCGATGAAGAAAAGGCCGAGATCGAGGCGCTTGGCGGTTGGGAAAAACTAATGGAGACGCTTAAACAGCGTCTGGAAGAACAAAAGGGCCGTCATCAGGGCGGCAATAAATGGATCGGTACGGCCGGGACATCGCCGTTTGGCGCTTATGGCTATAACCCCGAAGGGGTGCGGATCGGGCAGGATAAATCCCGCCATCGCCGGGCGGTCAAGGTCTGGGACAAGCGCGAATTCAAGAACCTTGATGACAGTGTCGAAATCGGCACACGCAACATCAAGGTCGCCCTGCGTCGTCTGCGCAAATGGGCGCGGACCGGGGCGGCAGACGAGCTTGACCTGCCGGGCACGATTACATCAACTGCCCGCCAAGGCTGGCTTGATGTTCAGATGCGCCCGGAACGCCATAACGCGGTCAAGGTGTTGATGCTGTTTGATGTTGGTGGATCAATGGATGATCACATCAAAGTCTGTGAAGAACTGTTTTCGGCGGTCAAAACCGAGTTCAAGCATCTTGAATATTATTACTTCCACAATTGCCCCTATGAAGGGCTTTGGAAAGATAATGCGCGGCGCTGGAACGAACAGGTTTCGACCTGGGACGTGATCAATACCTATGGCGCGGATTACAAACTTGTGATTGTTGGCGATGCCACCATGAGCCCCTATGAAATCACCTACCCTGGCGGGGCGGTGGAATACTGGAATGCCGAGGCAGGGGCCGTTTGGATGGGCCGATTGCTGGATCATTTCGAACATGCCGCCTGGATCAATCCGCAACCGGAAAACTGGTGGCGGCACCATCAATCGATCCAGATCATGCACAAGCTGATGGAAGGCCGGATGTTTCCGCTGACTCTTGATGGGCTTGATCGCATGACCGGGGAACTTAACCGCTAGGCCCGCGTTCTTTGCTGTAACAGTTTCATGAAGATTGCACCCTAGACGCGGTGACGCGTTTTTGCGCTGCCAATCCGCGCCTATAGTCTTTGATCACAAAAGGACACTGGATAAGGATACCCGGGATGCTGATACGCAAAATGATCAAGTCGACCTTGCTGGCGATTGGCGGGCTTGCCGCAGCCACATTGATGCCTGTTACAGGTGCGATCAATTCGGCCGATGCGCAGGCACTTGATCAGGAAATGGTGGTGATCGCCCATCGCGGGGCTTCGGGGTATTTGCCTGAACATACCCTGCCAGCCAAGGCACTGGCCTATGGCATGGGGGCGGATTTCATCGAACAGGATGTTGTTCTGTCCAAGGACGGTGTTCCGGTCGTCCTCCACGATATCCACATTGATACCACCACCGATGTTGCGGAAAAATTCCCGGATCGTAAACGCGAAGACGGACGGTATTACGCGATTGATTTCACCCTTGCCGAACTCAAGACACTTAATGTGACCGAACGGTTCAAGGCCGATACCGGCAAACAGGTCTATGCCGATCGCTTTCCGGCTGAGTTTGCCATCTTCAAGATCCCGACCCTTGAAGAAGAGATTAAACTGATCCGCGGTCTGAACCACTCCACCGGGCGCAATGTTGGTATCTATCCGGAAATCAAGGATCCGGCGTTTCATCGTGCTGAAGGCCAGGACATTGCCAAAACCGTGATCGCGGTAATGGAGAAGTGGGGGTATAACAATCCTGACTCAAATGCCTTTGTGCAATGCTTTGACTGGTCTGAAACCAAGCGTATCCGCCAAGAGCTTAACTATCAGGGCAAGCTGGTGCAGCTTATCGGTGAAAACCGCTGGGGCGCGCCAGAGGGAACCGATTACGATTATCTGAAATCTGACGACGGCATCACCGAGATGGCCAGTGTTGTTGATGGTATCGGGCCGTGGTTGCCGCAAGTTATTGAAGGTTTGAGCGAGAATGGCACGGCAATCATGACGCCAACCCTGATTGCCGCCCAGCGCGCGCAATTGAAGGTTCATCCCTATACCCTGCGCGCTGATCAGTTGCCGAAATGGGCGGGGGATATGCAGATCGCGCTTAAGGCCATTTTTGATGATGCCGGAATTGATGGCATTTTCACCGATTTCCCCGATCAGGTCGTGCAGTATCTGGCCCGGAATCCCGATGCTTAATCCCGATGCCTGATCGGGTTCGCATCCGATAACGAACAGACTGTTTCCAAGCTGGCCGTTATCAGGGGTGCATTCTTAAGTCACTATGCAAGCCGACGAAATTCAACCAAGGAGGATGACGTGGCGAAAGTACTGGTACTTTATTATTCGATGTATGGTCATATCGAAACCATGGCCAACGCCGTTGCCGAGGGCGCGCGCGGTGTTTCCGGAACGCATGTTGATGTCAAACGTGTTCCTGAAACCATGCCCGAAGATGTCGCAAAGGGCGCGGGTGCCAAGCTTGATCAGGCTGCCCCGGTTGCCGAGGTTTCCGATCTTCCGGAATATGACGCGATCATCTTTGGTGTGCCGACCCGCTTTGGCAACATGCCAGGCCAGATGCGCACCTTCCTTGACCAGACCGGCGGTCTTTGGGCCGAAGGCAAATTGATCGGCAAGATCGGTTCTGTCTTCACCTCGACCGGCACCCAGCATGGTGGTCATGAAACCACCATCACCTCGACCCATACCACCTTGCTTCATCAGGGTATGGTGATTGTCGGTGTGCCTTACAGCTGTGCTGGCCTGACCAATATGGACGAAATCACAGGTGGTTCGCCTTATGGTGCCGGTACGCTTGCTGGTGCCGATGGTTCGCGTACACCCTCCCAGAACGAGCTTGATATCGCCAAGTTCCAGGGCAAGCATGTAGCAGAACTTGCGGCAAAGCTTGCAGGCTGATTTTCAATTCGTCTGATCTGATCAAGGCAGTGCAGGGTTCCTGCGCTGCCTTTTTTGTTGCGATTTGATAAACAATCAGGTGCCTGATTGGGCCTTGTTTGGCGACAGTTTTGTGCGACCATGCGGGGTATGAAATGGTGTCTGGCAAGAATGCCGACAGGCAGAGGAGTTTTGAAATGTCTGAGTCTGTGAAAAATGCACGCGGTGTTGAACGTGTTTTGCGCGCGATGGATACATCCGATGGTGCGGGCGTGTCGCTGCGACGGTCTATCGGGACGCCACAGCTTGATATGCTTGACCCGTTCCTGATGCTTGATTCACTTTCGACCGACAACCCGGACGAATATATCGCAGGCTTCCCGGAACATCCCCATCGCGGCTTTGAAACCGTGACCTATATGGTCGAAGGGGCGATGCGCCATCAGGACAGCATGGGTAATGAGGGCATTTTGCGTTCGGGCGGTGGACAGTGGATGACCGCTGGTAGCGGCATTGTGCATTCCGAAACGCCTGAACAGGAAAACGGTCTTTTGCAGGGTTTCCAGCTTTGGATCAATCTGCCGGCCAAGGACAAGATGATCGATCCGCGCTACCAGAATATGGAGCCCGATGAACTGCCGGAAATCTCCCCGGTGGATGGTGCGCAGTTGCGCCTTCTGGCCGGATCGATGCATGGTGCAACCGGCCCGATCAACGGAATTTCGACCGATCCGGTCTTTGTTGATGCCAAACTGGATGCCGGTGCGGAAATCACCGTCCCGCTGCCCGAAGGGCACACGGCGGTGGTATATGTCTTTATCGGTGACGCGGTTGTTGGAGGCAAAGCTGTCCCGACCCATCATCTGGCGATCTTGAAAGACGGTGATGGTGTTACGCTCAAAGGCGGTGCCGAGGGTGGTCGCATGTTGGTGATTGCCGCACGTCCAATCCATGAAGAGGTCGTGCGCTATGGCCCGTTTGTCATGAGCAGTAAACAGGAACTGATGCAGGCGTTTGACGATTACCAGCGTGGCAATTTTGTCCGCAAGGCTGCGTCCTGACGCCAGAGGCCTGTCAAAGTACGATCTGGGCGATCTGGACGATCTGGCAAAACGCCCTGAGCCAAATGAATGGTCAGGGCGTTTTTGAATGTGATTACGTCATCCGTGTTAGGCCCGCATCATATTTCAGGTGGCGGGGTCGGTGATCTCATCCTCAAGTACCCAGCCATCATCCGTGCGACAGGCCGATTTGATTTGGCTGCTGGTGCGGTTGCGTGCGGTGAGTTCCTGACGATAGGTCCTGCACCAGACGCCTTTGTCCGTCTGCACGGTTTTGAGAGGGGTCACCGCGATATCAAGTGCACCGATGGATGCTGTTTTCGCATCGCCGGAATTATTGGTTTCAAGCGATTGCTGAACAGTTTTTGCCAAAAGGTCCTGTGCGGATTTCGCAATTTTTGCCGGGGCAGGGCCATATGTCACCAGTTCTTCGCTGTGGTCTTCGCCGGAATTCCATGAACGGTCACGTTTGACATAAAAGCCGATCTCCGGCGCGTACCACCATTTGGTCGTCTGCATCCACCACTGTTTGTAATAGCGTGAACACTCGATAACATAGGTGTCAAACGTACCTGCGGGCACCTCGACCGTTTCGGTTGCGGGTACCGTGCAGGTCAGCCACTGGTCATATTCGTTTACTTTCCCGGTGACGGGATCGGTATTGGATGACCGGGTTGAAATACGAACGTGGTCGCCATATTCCAACGGCCAGATATCTTCCGAGCCAGCCTTGAGCATCGCAGAACCTGAACGTTTCTGATCCTCTTCATCGGTGTAGGACCAGTCAAGGATCGGGCCGGTGAAATCGCGGGTCATTTCGAAAAGATAGTCACCGCCACCATTCCAGACGATCCGATCGCCCTTGATGTCGGCGACATAGATGGCGCGTCCGCCGTCATAGACAAAGGCATCGCCAATGCCGAATTCAGGCAGGGATGCGGGCGGAAGGGCCGGGCCGGTATTCTCGGTCTTTTCGGCATATTCGCCCAGACCGTCATTGAGGCTGTTTAATGAATCTTCGAAACTTTCAAGCGTTTGGCACGCTCCGAGCAATGAAAGGCTTAAAACGCAAGAAAGCGCCAAAAACGGGCGCTGGTAGTTCGGCAAATTCATTGTTCTGATCCTGCTTATTCATTTTGTCAGGTCGTTAACGTCCTGGTTCTTATTGCTTGGTTGTTACGGTTGAAAAAACACCGACAGCGACGAGGAGCCCCTCATCGCTGTCGATTTACTCAAAGCTTTTGTTTGGGCAGTGTGTCGTCAGAGCTGCCAAGGTCTGGCAGGTCGACGCCCGGGATCAGTCGGTAAACTGTTTCCCACTGGCCATCCTCTGTGCGGCAAGCCCGACCAAAGAACCCGTCGGGGCCACTTTCAACGCGGTCTGTCGGGAACGTGACGTGATATTCCCGGCAGAAACGCGTCCCCTGACGGAAGGTTCTGAGCGGTTCGATCTTGATGGTGCCGCCACTGTTTTCCGTTGCCCCCAGCGAGACCTGGCGAATATCGCCGCTCAGCGTTTCTTCCAGCGTCTTGCTGATTTGTTCATCAAGCAAAGGGTTGTTGACGGGCGAATAGGAAAACATTTGTGCATCGTTAGATACCAGGGTGCCAACAGCCGCATCACGGGTGTTTTCGTTAAACCAGTTGCCGCCAACAAACGCCAGCAGGACCGCGGCCGCCGCACCAATACCGGTCCAGATCGGCGTATTGTTGTTTGCAACGGTGCGCGGGCGCGCATCGACGTCGCTTTTGCTAACGAAGTGTTTTGCCGGTGTCTTTTTCTGATCAAGGATATCTTCGATGTCCTGAGACAGCTGGGGATAAACCCGATCTGCCAGAAGGCGTTCAGACTGATTGCGCAGAACGACCGTTTGTCCCGCCATGATATTGAACTGGCGGGTCATGGCCGGGCATTTGGCAATTCTGTCTTCCAGCTCGCGACATTCTGTCGGGGCCAGTTCGCCATCAATATAGGCGGACAGCAAAACGTAGTCGCGGTCTTCAAGTTGTTTGCTCATGACGAACCTCTGTAAATGCTGTCTTGGTCTCTTGTCTCGCCGTCATCATCATGCAGGGTTGCAAGTGTTCTTCTGGCTCTGGCGACGCGGCTCATGACCGTGCCGTCAGGAACGCCCAGAATGTCGCCGGCTTCGCGATAGCTGTATCCTTCGATCAGGACCAGTGTCAGGGCGGCGCGCTGTTCCTCGGCAAGGGACGCAAGTGCTGCCTGCAAAAACATTCTGTCGGTGCCACCGTGATTTATGCCTGGAACGGCACTGTCACGTGCATCTTCAAACGAAACCACATTTCCCTGGCGTTGATCGCGGCGCTTTTCGTCAATCCAGCTTGTCTGGATGATGCGGTAAAGCCAGCTATCAAGCCGTGTGCCTTGCTCGAACTGTTCGATCCGTTCAACCGCCTTTGCATATGCCGTTTGCACCAAATCCTCTGCCGCGACAGCATCGCGCGTCAGCGATCGCGCAAACCGCAATGCGCGCGGCAGAAGATCTGCAAGCTCTTGTCTTAAAGCAGTGTCCAAACTAGACGTCCCATTCATGATCGCAGGCGCAATTTTTCAGTCTTGTTGAACATATAACGACGGGGCCTTCGTGTTTCTTCCCTCGGCCGCGAAAAAAATATTGTGAAAAATAATTTCGACAGCCGGGAAGAAAATTCGAACCCCGTGCGTTGTCCTCCCAAATGAACGCGAAATTCACTGCAAGGAAGTGGAGCTGACAATGTTGACCAATAAGAAGAAAAGTCTGCGCAGCAGGATTACGACAGCGGGCATTCTCGGGTTTGGCGCCTTTGCGTTGGTGGTGACCCCCCTCTCGCTTGACCTTTCACAGTTTGACGTCGCAGGCAAAAGTGCCTTTGCGCAAGGTCAAGGTAATGGCGGCGGCAACGGCGGCGGTAATGGCAACGGCGGCGGTAATGGCGGCGGCAACGGTGGTGGTAACGGCGGTGGTAACGGCGGCGGCAACGGTGGTGGCAATGGCGGCCCCGGTGGCGGTAACGGAAATGATGGCCCTGGCGGCGGTAACGGTGGCGGCAATGGCGGCGGAAATGGCCGCAGCGGCCCGGACGGCCCGGGGAACAGTGGTAACGCCGGTGGTGGCAATGGCGGCGGCAAAGGTAATGGTGCCGAAGCACAAGGCAAAGGTGCAGCTGCGCGTTCCAATGCCAAGGGTCTGGGTATGCAGGCCGGGGGCGTTGGACGTGGTGCATCCTCTGCAAGAGAAGGTGTCACTGGTGAAAAAGGCATGCCGCCGGGTATTGCAAATGCACCGGGGCTTGCTGGGGCTTTGCCGCCGGGGATCCAGCGGGTGTTTGGCGCGCCGACCGGTCCGGATGTCGATCCGGATGTCGAACGCGACATTATTACCAAGGGCTGGAAAGAGCTGACCGGGCCTGGCGCAGGTGATGACAGTGATACGCCAGATGATGGCGAGCCGGATACCGGTGATACCGGGGATACGGGTGATACAGGCGACACAGGTGACACCGGTGACACTGGAGATACTGGAGATACGGGTGACACCACAGGTGAGACAGGTGACGCCGGAGATACAGGTGACACGGGTGGTGACACCGGTGACGGAGCAGATAGTGGTGACACCGCCGATACTGGTGACACTGCTGCTTAAGACATCCCAGTTCAAAGCAGCTGATCCTGCTTTGACCGCCGCGGCCTGAGCCTGGGCCGTAGCAACTTGCAGCCCCGCCTGGCCCCCCGCCGGCGGGGTTCTTTTTGTTCGAATTTCAGTATTGATAAAAGAAAACCCCTGCCGATTTTCCGACAGGGGTTTTCCTGATTGGCAAACTGCCGCTTGATCAGATGGATCAGGCCATTGCAGCTTTCAGACCTTCGTCCAGTTTGTCGAGGAACTGGTTGGTGGTCAGCCATTTCTGGTTCGGGCCGATCAGCAGTGCCAGATCCTTGGTCATGAAGCCGGCTTCGACAGTGTCGACGCAGACTTTCTCAAGGGTTTCAGCAAACTTGACGACTTCCGGGGTATCGTCGAATTCACCACGGTACTTAAGACCCTGGGACCAAGCAAAGATCGACGCAATCGGGTTGGTCGAGGTTTCTTTGCCCTGCTGGTGCTGACGATAGTGACGGGTCACGGTGCCGTGGGCGGCTTCTGCTTCGACGGTCTGCCCATCCGGGGTCATCAGAACAGAGGTCATCAGACCGAGCGAGCCAAAGCCCTGTGCAACGGTGTCGGACTGAACGTCGCCGTCATAGTTCTTACAAGCCCAAACGAAACCACCGTTCCATTTCATCGCACATGCAACCATGTCGTCGATCAGGCGGTGTTCGTAGGTGATGCCAGCTGCTTCGAACTTGTCTTTGAATTCTTCCTGGAAGACTTCTTCGAACAGGTCCTTGAAGCGGCCGTCATAGGCTTTCATGATGGTGTTCTTGGTCGACAGGTAAACCGGCCAACCGAGCGACAGACCATAGTTCATGCAAGCACGTGCAAAGCCCTTGATGCTGTCATCAAGGTTGTACATCGACATGGCAACGCCCGAAGACGGGAAGTCGAAGACTTCGTGTTCAATGGGCTCGCCGCCGTCTGCCGGCTGGAATTTGATGGTCAGTTTACCTGCGCCCGGAACCTTGAAGTCGGTCGCACGGTACTGGTCACCAAATGCGTGACGGCCGATAACGATCGGCTGGGTCCAACCCGGAACCAGACGCGGAACGTTCGAGCAGATGATCGGCTGACGGAAAACGGTACCGCCAATGATGTTACGGATGGTGCCGTTCGGCGACTTCCACATCTTTTTCAGGCCGAATTCTTCAACGCGCTGCTCATCGGGGGTGATGGTCGCGCATTTAACACCAACGCGGTGTTCCTTGATGGCATTTGCTGCATCAATGGTGATCTGGTCGTCGGTCTCGTCACGTTTCTGAACCGAAAGATCGTAGTATTTCAGGTCAATGTCGAGATACGGCAGGATCAGTTTGTTTTTGATGAAGTCCCAGATGATCCGGGTCATCTCATCGCCATCAAGCTCGACGACTGGATTCTTAACTTTAATCTTGCTCATAGAATACTCCCTTGCTGGCCGCGGCCGACATGCAGCGCGGCTGCCATTCAAGATGGTTAAATCTCTGTCTTCCGGCGCGCGAGGGAGCGCCCTGGCCGCGTCGGGAGCCCGCAACATACAGGAAGCCACCAGAAAATCAAAGAGGGCTGGAATACAACAATGTGATGAGGGCTGCAAAACCCGGAAATCCGGGCATTTCGATCAGGTGAATTGGCGATTTTTGTTGCCAAAAAGATCAATAATCCTGATCGTTTAGGCGAATTTGACGACAAGTTCGAAAAAACTGTCTATCGGCCTCGCAGAGTTGATTTTTCTGATCCTGATCAATGACCAGTTGATCCGTTAGCCGATATTGTGACCGTATTGCCGGTGGATGGGGGAGACTCCGATTTCCGGGGCGCCATCAAAGGGGAACTGTCATGAACTTGGCAAGTGAAAACATCATTGTCCTGATCATCTGCGTTGTCGGCTTTTGCCTGCTTGGTTTCGGCTTTACCAATCGTGATCGCAACTGGGGTGTTGCGATGATGTGGGTTGGCGTTCTGACCATGCTGGGACCGATTGCCTGGCGGCTGTTGACGCTGTTTGCGTAACAGGCTTTGCCTGGGTGTGCCAAACGCGGCAGGGGATGTTATTCGCCAAGTCGCAGCATGGATTGCGGGCCTCAACGGCTAACTCAGGAAGTCATTTTTTCCGGATCTAGCCCGTGGCCACGCAGGAACATATCGACCGCTGCAATCACATGGCTGCGCAGATCTTTTTCCTGCGGTTCCCAATCGATATAGGACATTTGCCGGATATCGTAGTCCGCCTTGATCAGGCTGGAAAAGAACACCGCAGCTTGCCACGGGTTGCCTTTGGGAAAGTTGCCCTCGTCCATCTGACGTTCGAAATAAGACGCAATGTATCGACGCCCCGTCATCAGTCCGCTTTCATAAAAGACCTTTCCCAGTTTCGGGAAGCGGGGCACTTCGGCCAGAAACAGGCGCATATACCGGATGGTGTCGGGCATGGTCAGAAGCGTCATCAGCGTTTCGCCGTAATGGATCAGGGCCGCGCGGAGCGGCAAGTCCGACATTTCAAGGTCGCTCATGACGGATGTGATTCGCCCGGTGCAATCGCGAATGACGGCTTCGAACACGCCATCCTTATTCCCGAACAGCTCATAGATCGTTCGGCGTGATCCGCCGGCCTCGGCCGTGATCATTTCAAGCGTCGTGCCTGCAAGTCCATGTTCGCAAAACAATTCCCGCGCCGTTGCGATGATAGCTTCGCGGCGTTTTACGGTTCTGGGATCAATCTTCTTGGTGTCTTGCACAGGGGATTCCGATTCCGGACTTGACGTTTGGTACTGAGTAGTACCATAAATAGACAAATGGTACTGATCAATACCAAAAGGAAAAATCAGGCAATGAGTGTGAAAAAGATCATTCTGCCCCTGATCGCAGCGGCGATTATTGGTGGCGGTGGATATTACGGGTTCTATTGGGTGACCGAAGGTCAGTACCATGAAAGTACCGACAATGCGTATCTTCAGGCCGATGAGGTCGCGGTATCGCCCAAGGTGTCCGGCTATGTCGGGGATTTGCGGGTGGCCGAAAACCAGCCGGTGCGCAAAGGTGATTTGCTTCTGACCATCCGGGATGAGGACTTCCGCCTTGAACTGGCCAAGGCCGAGGCGGCCCTTGAGGCACGCCGGTCGGCTGTCGGCACCATGGAACAACAGATTACCCTTCAGGAAGCTGCAATCAATCAGGCCGCGGCCAATGTTGATATCGCGCGGGTCGAACTGGAACGCACCAGCGATGATTTCAAGCGCTATGACGATCTGGTCAAAAAGGGTGCGGCCAGCCGCCAGAAATTCGATTACGCCAAGGCCGATCGTCAAACCGCGCAGGCGGAGGTGGCGGCTGCCAACGCGACATTAGCCGTCGAAAAGGGTCGTCTTGGTGTTCTGCGCGCCCAGAAGATCGAGGCGGAGCGGGCTGTAAAACAGGCCGAAGCCGCACGTGATCTGGCGCAACAGGCGCTTGATGATACCAGGATTTTTGCGCCGTTTGATGGCGTGGTTGGGAACCGGTCGGTTCAGACCGGTGCATTGGTCCAGCCGGGTGAACAGCTTTTGGTGCTGGTGCCTTTGCCGGGTACCTATATCGTGGCCAATTTCAAGGAAACCCAGATCAGCCACATGGCACCGGGGCAGAAGGTTGCGGTTGAAGTTGATGCCTTCCCGGATGCCGAGATTGTTGGCCATATTGCAAGTTTTGCCCCGGCAACCGGTGCGCAATTCAGTCTGCTGCCCCCGGAAAATGCCACCGGAAACTTCACCAAAATTACCCAGCGTGTACCGGTTCGGATCGAACTTGATGACAGCAAATGGGCCAAGGCATTGCGACCGGGGCTTTCGGTGGTGGTCAATGTTGATACCCGCAATGCCAGTGGCGAAGAAGAAATCGCCGGTGTTGGTCTTGCGCAAGGGATCGTCCCGACGGCGGAACTTTCGGAGCTTAACTGATGGCAGCCGTCAGCCCGACAACAGCGCCGCAATCCGAAACGCGCCCGATGGAAACCGCCCAGTTTGTTGGCTGGGTGGCGATGGTTGTCGGCATGTTTCTGGCGATCCTTGATATTCAGATTGTCGCCAGTTCGCTTGAAAACATTCAGGCGGGATTATCGGCAAGCCCCGATGAGATCGGCTGGGTTCAGACCAGTTATCTGATTGCCGAGGTGGTCATGATCCCGCTTTCGGGCTTCCTTTCGCGCCTGATGTCAACGCGTTGGCTGTTCGTGATTTCTGCAATTGGCTTTACCGTGATGTCGGTGGCGTCCGCCTTTGCCTGGTCGATTGAAAGCATGATCTGGTTTCGCGCCATGCAGGGCTTTTTGGGCGGGGCGATGATCCCGACCGTGTTTGCCACGACCTATATCATTTTCCCGCCTGACAAACGCAATGCCGCCTCGGTGATGACCGGGTTGATTGCGACCATGGCACCGACCATCGGTCCGACCCTTGGCGGGTTTTTGACGCAATCACTGTCCTGGCACTGGTTGTTTTTGATCAACGTTATTCCGGGATTGATGATTGCCGCCGTTGTTGCCATGACGCTGCGTGTTGATCGCGGGGATATCGGCCTGCTTAAGGGATTTGATCTGCGCGGGCTTTTGTCGATGGCGGTGTTTTTGGGCAGCCTTGAATATGTCCTTGATGAAGGGCCCAAGGATGACTGGTTTGATGAAACTGCAATCGTTTACGGCACGATCACATGCGCCATTGCCGGGATCTATTTCTTCTGGCGGATGTTTACCTATGACAAGCCGATTGTGGATCTGAAATCCTTTGCCGATCGCAACTTCACCATGGGCTGCGTGTTCAGCTTTACGCTGGGTGTCGGGCTTTATGGCAGTGTTTATCTGATGCCGCTGATGCTGGGACGCGTGCGCGGTTATGACAGTCTTGAAATCGGGATTGTTATGGCCGTCACCGGTATTACTCAGTTTCTGTCCGCCCCGATTGCCGGGAAGATGACGGCGAAATATCCGCCGCGCGTGGTGCTGGGCATCGGGCTTGCGTTGTTTGCCACCGGTCTTGCCATGCATGGTTTTAACACCAGCGAAGTTTCGTTTAACGAGCTGATTTGGCCGCAGGTTGTGCGTGGTGCAGCACTGATGTTTTGCATGTTGCCGGTGACCAATCTGGCGCTGGGCACCTTGCCACCCGAAAAGATCAAAAATGCCAGCGGGCTTTATAACCTGATGCGGAACCTTGGCGGGGCGATTGGCATGGCGGCGATCAATACGCTGCTTGATAAGCGGATCGATTATCATTTCTCGATCCTGTCTGATCACATCAATCCGGCCAGCACGGCGTTCAAGGATTATCTTGCCACACTTACCGCACGGTTTAGCGAGATGGGCCTTGCCGATCCGCATGCCGCAGCAATGAAATTCATCGTCAATATCGTCAACCGTGAAGCCTCAATCATATCGTTCAACGATGTCTATCTGGCGATGGCGGCAGCCTTCCTGATTGCCTTCCTTTTACTGCCACTTGCCAAGCCGCCGCGTGCTGAGCCAGGCGTGGATACCGCGCATTAAAGGTTATTGAACAGGCGCGCCAAGGACACAAGAACAAGGTCGCACACAGTTCCCCCCGACCCCGGCAAGCATATGCTTGCGTGCGACCTTACCGGCTCCTGCATCGCAGGGGCCGGTTCCTTATGGCGATGGGTATGTGTGTCCTATTTCACGAACAAGTTATTCAACCCAAAGTTTTTATGGGGTACTATCAGTACCTCAAAGCAAGCCTCACAGGTTTACGCGCAACCCGGGTTTCGTGCGATGTGCCTTCATTGGATCCCCCGGAAATTCTCTTGCCGACATTGCTTGTGAAAGCGCGAAGGATAGGAGCAGATAATGAAGACGTTTCTGGTAGCGGCGGTGGCGGCGATTTCCCTGAATTTCATCTGGTCTCCAGCATCTGCGCAGGACGCGGAAAGGCCCAATATCCTTGTTATCTGGGGCGATGACATCGGGTGGCAGAACCTGTCTTCCTATGGGCTTGGCACCATGGGTTACACGACCCCCAATATTGACCGGATCGCCAATGAAGGCATTCGGTTTACCGACCACTATGCACAACCGAGCTGCACGGCCGGGCGTGCGGCCTTTATTACCGGGCAATATCCGATCCGGTCCGGCATGACGACGGTTGGCCAACCGGGCGCGGTCCTTGGCCTGCAAAAAGAAAGCCCGACACTGGCGGAGCTTCTGAAAGAAGAGGGCTATCGCACCGGGCAGTTTGGCAAGAACCATCTGGGCGACCGCAACGAACATTTGCCAACGGTCCATGGCTTTGACGAGTTCTTTGGCAATCTTTATCACCTCAACACGCAGGAAGAAGCCGAGCAGCGTGATTATCAACGCTTTGCCGAACAGTTCGCCGGATCGCTTGAGGAATATGACGCGCGCTTTGGCACCCGTGGGGTGTTACACAGCTTTGCCACCGAAGAGGACAACGGTACGGTCGATCCGCGCTTTGGCCGGGTTGGCAAACAGATCATTCAGGATACCGGTCCACTCACCCAGGAACGGATGAAAGATTTTGACGGGGCGGAAATCATCCCGGCCGCGATCAATTTCATGACCGCTGCCAAGGACGCCAACGAGCCATTCTTTGTCTGGCTTAATACCAGCCGCATGCACCTTTACACCCGCCTGAATGACCAGTGGCGTTACGCCGCCGAGGAATATACATCCGAGGCCGATTATCACGGCAGCGGCATGTTGCAGCATGACCATGATATCGGCGGTGTGCTTGATTGGCTTGATGCGCAGGGTTTGGCCGAAAACACCATCGTCTGGTATTCGACCGATAATGGGCCTGAGCATGCATCCTGGCCGCACGGCGCGACCACTCCGTTCCGCGGCGAGAAAATGACCACCTATGAAGGTGGTGTGCGGGTGCCATCCATGATCCGCTGGCCGGGCAAACTGCCCGAAGACAAAATACTGAACGGTATTCAGGGCCATCAGGACATGTTCACATCCCTTGCCGTTGCTGCGGGGATTGATGATCCTGCCGAACGTGTGATGGAAGAAAAAAACCAGTATATCGATGGGGTGAACAACCTGCCTTACTGGCAGGGCGAAACAGACCAGTCGGCACGCGATCACATCTTCTATTATTTCGAAAGCCAACTGACGGCTGTGCGTGTCGGTCCTTGGAAAATGCACTTCGCGCTTAAGGAAGATTACTACGACAACATGACGCCGCGGAACTTCCCGATGATCTTCAATCTGCGGATGGATCCGTTTGAAAGCTACAGCAGCATTGATTCCTATGGTCACCTTGCACAGAAGGTTTCGTGGTTGATGCAGCCCGTGAGCGTTCTGGTGACCCAGCATCTTCAAACGCTTGGTGAATATCCGCCTGTGCAGGGCGGGGCCTCGTTTGACATGTCGAACATGGTGCAGGATTTCCTTGCCAAGGGACGCCAATAGGATGAAGGGACTGACGGTTTTTGGGAGATATATTTGGCCGGACAATCTCTCGATCCTGTCTTTGGCGGTCGCAGGCCTTTTGGGGGTACCCGCCGCCCTTGCGGCAGACCTGCCTGAGTTTGTCGAACTTTCGGGTGGCACCTTCCTGATGGGGGAAGACCGCATTTATCGGGAAGAAACCGAAATCCATCAGGTGACGGTTTCGCCCTTTGCGATCAGCCGAACCGAAATCACCAATGCGCAGTTTCGCGAATTTGTCGAAGAAACCGGATATGTGACGTCCGTGGAAAAGCCGCTTGATCCGGCGGACTATCCCGGTATGCCCGAAGAACTGCTTCAACCCGGATCGATGGTTTTTGCCCAACCCGCAGGTGCTGTGGATATGGGGGACATCGGAAACTGGTGGCGGTATGTCGCCGGGGCAAACTGGCAACATCCAACCGGACCCGAAAGCAACATCGATGGCTTGGATGATCATCCGGTAACACAGGTGTCCATCGAAGATGCGCGTGCCTATGCCAAATGGGCCGGTGGCAGGCTCGCGACCGAAGCCGAATGGGAATTTGCCGCACGCGGTGGCTTATCGCGCAAGGCCTATGTCTGGGGGGATAGTTATGACCCTGCCCAAGGCTGGAGAGCCAATAGCTGGCAAGGCCAGTTCCCGACGGACGATCTGGCCGATGACGGTTATCACGGAACTGCACCCGTCGGGCAATTTGCGGCAAATGGTTATGGTCTTTACGACATGGCCGGAAATGTTTGGGAACACGTCAATGATTGGTGGGTGCCGGGGCATCCAAACACTGCCCAGACGGACCCAAGTGGCCCGCCGATGAAACTTGCCGTACGTTTTGCCAGCAGCGCAACCGGCCCGATGACCGTTGTTAAGGGCGGTTCATGGTTATGTGCGCCAAATTTCTGCCTGCGTTATCGCCCGGCAGCCCGACAACCGGCCGAGGGGCATATCGGTTCCAACCATATCGGATTTCGCATCGTCAGGGATATCCAATGATCCTCCCTTTCGACTGACGGCGGATTGGCTGTCAGGAAATGCTGTTTGATCTGTGCATCGGTTGTCGCCGCGACATGCGCCCCATCAACGGAGAAAGGAACAGACCATGCCTTTCGTAAGGTTTCTAAAATTTTGCGTCCGCCAGCGGGTCTTTGCCGGTGCGGTCGGGGGTGCCATCATGTTGATGCAGGTCCCGGCGTTCGCACAAAATGACAATTCCGATCTCGCCAAACAGTTGGCCAATCCGGTGGCCAATCTGATCAGCGTCCCGTTCCAGGGCAATTATGACAGCGGGTATGGATCGGCTGACGGGGAAAAATACTTAATCAATGTGCAACCGGTCATGCCGATGCGCCTGAATGATGACTGGAACCTGATTTCGCGCACCATTCTGCCGTTGGTGCACCAGAACGATATCAACGGTAACAGTGGCACCGATACCGGCATCGGCGATACGGTTCAAAGCTTCTTCTTCTCGCCGGTTGAACCCACCGAAAGTGGCCTGATCTGGGGTGTTGGTCCGGCATTGTTGTTGCCAACTGCCAGTGAAAGCAGTCTTGGCGTTGATCAATGGGGCGCCGGGCCAACAGCGGTCGGCTTGTTTGCCGATGGTCCATGGACCTATGGCATGTTGACCAATCATATCTGGGGCGCGGACGCAGGGTCTGCGGCCTCGGCGACCAACGCCAGTTTTTTCCAGCCCTTTATCAATTACACCACGCCGAATGCCTGGACTTTCGCGCTGAATACCGAAAGCACCTATAACTGGACGGCCGAACAATGGTCGGTGCCGGTCAATGGCATCGTTTCCAAGCTGACCAGCATCGGCGATCAGAAAATCAGTGTCGGGGCGGGTGTACGTTATTGGGTCGATAGTCCGGATACGGGGCCCGATGGGTGGGGCGCGCGACTGATTTTGACATTCCTGTTTCCGAAATAACCGGTGGATATCAAGACAGGTTTGGGACCGCTTTGAACAGCATCAATGCTGTGGGGAAATAGTCGGATCAAACCGACAGGTGCTGCGCGTGCAACTTGGATACCAAGATGGGGGGTGATATGGGACGGTCAGTTGTTGGCCAGTTTGCTGGTCATTGGGCGATTGCGGGTGTTGGGGCGTTATTTGCAACGGCGTCGCTGTCTGAGGCGCAGGCGGCCAATTGTGCCGCAGATGGTGGGCTGATTTTTGTGGGGAAAACAGCCGATAATTCTAATTCAGTGTGGCTGTCAGGGACCAGTTCAGGGGCGTTTCGCCTTGATGCACAAGGGGCAACCAAGGATAGCTGGAACCAGGCGCGGCGTGGTTTGCATCTTACATTGTCGGATGTTGTCTCGACCGGCAATGGCGGCACGCACCATCTTTATGACAATAGCGGTGGGGGCTGTTTGCTTGATAGCCAGAACCAGAAAGGCGGGGTGAATCTGCCGCCGATTGGACGATTATTCCCTGATTTTCTGACACCCGAGGTGCCGACGGTTGTTGATCCGCCCGTGGCGATCAAGCCCCCGATCGGGATTTTGCCGCCCCAAACGATCACACCGGAAATCCCCATCGCCGTGATCCCGCCAATCGGTATCTTGCCGCCGACCGGTATCACGCCCGAGGTCCCGATTGCCGTCAAACCACCCATCGGCATTCTGCCACCCGATCTGATTACACCGGAGCTCCCGATTGGTGTCACGCCGCCCATTGGCACCTTGCCGCCAACCGGTATTACCCCGGAACTTCCCATTGATACAAAACCGCCCATCGGGGTGCTGCCGCCGGAGCCGATTACGCCGGAACTGCCGATTGGTGTCACACCCCCCATCGGAACCTTACCGCCAACCGGGATTACCCCGGAACTTCCAATCGGCACAAAACCACCCATCGGGGTGCTGCCCCCGGAACCGATTACGCCGGAGGTTCCAGTCATCACCCCGCCATCGCCAAATGTGCCCGAAACAGTTGCCAATGCGCAGCTTTCAAAGCGCCCTGACGCATATCTTGCGGACAGTACCTGTGCGATCCTTGAAGGGAATGGGTATCTTTATCTTGATGAAAGCGGCGCGATCTTTACAGCACCCTGCACCTTGGTCCGTCAGGGTGGGTATGAGGGGATCACGGTGGCATCCTTGCTTGAACAGTCGGACGTGCCATTGACGCCGGGGCGCGATTTTATTCGTGAACCCTTGTGGAACTTCTGGTCGGAAACGCGCGGCTTTTATGCCGAGGATCGTCGCCATAATCTTGATACCGAAGGTTACAGCGGTTCGTTCCTTTTCGGGGTTGATCGCGAAATTGCCGACGATACGGTTGCCGGTATTTCCGCATCATTTGAAACCAGCGGGTCTGATGGATATGACGGCGGGCTGGAAACTGCGGCCTATGGCTTTTCGGTCGGGCCGTATTTTGCCCATCGGCTGTCGCCACAATGGGCGGTGCAGGGATCGCTTGGCTATATGTTGTTGCAAAACGATCTTGAGGTTGTCGTTCTTGAAGGGAATTACTTTTCCCATCAACTTTCCGCCGCGGCCGCGATCAACGGGCAGTATCGTTATGAAGAATGGTTCTTGCGCCCGCGCTTTGGTCTTTCCTATGCCGAAACCTTTGTCGAGGACTATGATCTGAGCGGTACGATCAACACCACACCGGTGACGGTCAATATCGGCTCGGATCATTTTGGCTATGGTTCAGCGGAACTGTCAGGCGAGGCCAGCCGGTATGTCGATCTGGGTGATGACCTTTTGGGAATGCCCTATGGCGAGCTTGGGCTGCATATCGCACTCGATCGCCCCAATGACGGAAAAATCCTGTCGGGTGATCTGCGACTTGAAGACACATCGCCTGTGACCGGCACCATCCGCGGCGGGATGCGGTTTTTCTATGAGGACCGGATCGCCTTTGACGTCGGGGCCGGGTATCTGAGTATCGGGCAGAACGGGCTTGATATCTGGGAGGCAAAGGCACGGGTATCCTTTGCCTTTTGACGGTAACAAAAAATGCCCGCCACCCAAGGTGGGGTGACGGGCACCGGATCAACTTGATATTGCGCGCGGATGCAATATCAGTTGGCAATCATCGCGGCCGGTTTTGGCGTGTCCGTGCTGCTGACCGGCAGGATCGGGTAGGTGACCTGCGGTTCCTGACCTGTCAGGGTTTGAAGGAAGGCGGTGATCGCCTTGACTTCATCCTCGGACAGCTCGGTGCCCAGTTGTGAACTGCTCATGATCGCAACTGCCTGTTCCAGATCCCAGACCTTGCCGGAATGGAAATATGGCGCGGTCAGCGCGATGTTACGCAGCGGACCGGCACGGAACACATAGTCATCACTTGCGGTCTGGGTGACTGCAAATCGGCCCTTGTCATCCGGTGGCAGGACTTCTGAGCCCGGCTTTTCAACAACACCGAACGGATAATAACCCGTACCGCCGACATTCACCCCGTTGTGGCACGATGCACAGCCGGTATCGATGAACAGTTCCAGACCGGTCATCTCGGTTTCGGTCATGATGGTGTCGTTGCCTTCGAGGAACTGGTCAAACCGGGAGGCCGGGGTGATCAGGGTTGCTTCGAATGCCTCGATCGCCTTTGCCATGTTGTCAAAGGTCACCGGATCATCTTCGCCCGGGAATGCCGTTTTGAAATGGTCGACATATTCCGGGATGGATTTCAGCACGGTGACAACACGTTCCGGCGTGCTGGCCATTTCAACACCGGCCTGAACCGGGCCTTTGGCCTGTGCCTTAAGGTCTTCGGCGCGACCATCCCAGAACTGGGCTTCGTTGAAGACGGCGTTCAGAACGGTTGGCGCATTGCGCGGGCCCTTCTGCCAGCCATGTCCGATGGAGGTTTCCAGATTGTCGTCCCCGCCCATGCCAAGGTTGTGGCAGGTGTTGCACGAAATGATCGCACTCGCCGACAGACGCGGTTCAAAGAACAGCATCTTGCCTAGTTCGACCTTTTCACGGGTGACGGCATTGCCTTCGATGGCGGGAACCATCGACGGAATGACTTCGAAATAGTCCAGCGCACTTTCACGAAGTTCGGCTGGTTCTGCCGCGATTGCCGCACCGCCAAGGGCACATGCCGCAACGGTGGACAGAAGGGCTTTGGAAAACAGGCGTCGGGATGTCATTTCTCTCTCCCATTTTTGGTGGTTCGGGTAGTAGACCAAAAACGGGGTTGTAAAACCGTGACATACATCAACTTGTTAACTAAATAACATTGCATTTCAATGGCTTAAATTGAATTTCAATAATGAGAATTCGCAAATGCGCCTTGGCAATCCGTGCGGGCCAAAGAAAACGCCCGGGTGGGAGGCCCGGGCGTTTCAGCCTTTCGGGGGGACACCGAAAGGCGCAAGATGCCGGGGGACATAGCGACCGGGGAAGGTCATATGTTCTCTCCGATGGAGGGGAGAGATGCATCCTGCAGGGAGATCGTGGTCTTGTCTTCTTTCGTCAGGTCGTGCTTTGGGTTGCGGGCGTATTTGCCGTCGCAGCAATCCGTTTGGTCTTTGCAGCGTGGCGGTGTTTTGAAGCTGTTATCTGGATAATCCCGATCATCACCAAAAGGGAAGAGATCCAGAACACACTGTCATGGGTTGGTGTCGGTGTGAGGTCGAATTTGGCGGCCAGCATCTCAAGACCCAAAAGGACAAAGGGCAGGATGCTTGTCGACAGGATGTATTTCTCAACCCCGGCAATTTTGATGGATCGAAGGGTTAAAACCATTGCCGGCCCGCGGAACAGAATGCCAATCAGAAGTCCGGCAATCAGGGTTTCGGTGCCAAACAGTCCATCGGTCGAGATATAAGGGATCGCAACCGGACTTATGAATTCGACCATCGGCGGGGCAATCAAAAAGACCGAGGCCGTGATCAACAACAACACCCCGGTAAAGCGCAGATGCGCCCAGGTATCCTTGACCTGATTATCGGGATGAAGTTCCGCCAGAACCGAGGAAGAAATTGCCGTGACTTCGGATGCCAGCATCAAAAGCACGGCCGGGTTGGCAAACCCGCCGGGCAAATGCCAGGCCAGCCAAAGGGCACCGGATATCAGGATCGCATGGCCAAGCCATTCCGAACGCCCCGGTGCGCGCCCAAGGATGAAGGTCGCGGCAAGGGCTGCCATCGGCATACCGGTTTGCGACAGAATGCCGCTTTCAGGTGCGCTGATATATAAAAGGGATGCGGTCCAACTGACCCCGGTCAATACACGCAGGAACCCATAGGCCCAGTTGATCGGAAGGGCGAATTGCCGCCACGGAATGCGGCGCCCCGGTGCAAGAAGGACAAGTGCCATCCCGCCAAATACAAGCTGCCAGCAGGTCATGGCATAGGCATCAACCGCAAAGCTGGTCAGCGCAATGCGGTTGCTGACCAACATCAGGGCCCAGACGAGAGTGGTGCTAAAAAGCAGGAGCAATACGGGCATATGAAGAATTTTTAAAAGTTATGATCTTTTGCCATGTTGCACCAAACACGACAAAAGCGCGACAGGAATTTCGGTATCAATGTCTGAATTTATTTCATGATAACAAAAGTCTGCTTTTCAGTTGTTTTCAAAGGCCGCACGCAGATCGCACTTATTGGTTAGACAGGATCCATCCAGCGGCCTTTTCGGCAATCATCAGGGTCGGCGAATTGGTGTTGCCGCTGGTGATTTCGGGCATCACGGACGCATCGACAACGCGAAGGCCCGCAACACCCTTAAGGCGCAGATGCGGGTCAAGCACGGCTGACGTGTCATCCTTGCGGCCCATCTTGACGGTTCCGACCGGGTGGAAAATGGTCGTGGCAATGTCGCCGGCCAGCTTGGCGAGCTCTTCATCGCTTTGATATTGCACGCCCGGTTTGAATTCGTCGGGCTGGTACTTTGCCATGGCCGGTTGGGACATGATGTCGCGGACCTGTCGCAGGCTGTCGGCGGCGACTTTACGGTCTTCGTCGGTATCAAGGTAATTGGGCGCAATTTGCGGCGCGTCGCGGAAGTCCGCGGATTTGATCTGAATACTGCCGCGGCTGGTCGGGTTCAGGTTACAGACCGACACTGTGACGGCAGGAAAATCATGGAGATCACCACCAAAGGCCTCAAGGCTAAGCGGCTGGACATGATATTCAAGATTTGAATATTGCCGCGATGGATCGGACCGTGTGAAGGCGCCCAATTGGCTGGGGGCCATACTCATCGGGCCGGAGCGGCTGAGCAAATATTGCAGGCCGATTTGCGCCTTGCCGATCAGGCTGTTGGCAAGGGTGTTGAGCGTGCGCGCCCCATGCACCTTATAGATCGCACGAATTTGCAGATGGTCTTGCAGGTTCTGTCCGACACCGGGTGCATCAAGCACGACGTCGATGCCATGCTGTTTAAGGAGTGCTGCTGGACCAATGCCGGAAAGTTGCAGGATTTGCGGCGTGTTTACAGCCCCGGCAGACAGGACGACTTCCTTACTGGCGGTAACGCCAAGTGACGTTCCCGCCTTGTTGACGATTGCCCCGGTGCACACCGTTTGGCCGTCGGCATTGGTCGCAAAGGTCAGTTTTTCGACCTGTGCCTCGGTCCAGACTGTCAGGTTCTGGCGCGATTTGATCGGGCGGATAAAGGCCTTTGACGTGTTCCAGCGCCAGCCGGACCGTTGGTTGACTTCAAAGTATCCGATGCCGGTATTATCACCGTCGTTGAAATCGTCGGTTGGCTCGATCCCGGTTTGACCGGCAGCCTCGATGAAGCTGTCAAGAATGGCCCAGCGAAGCCGTTGCTTTTCAATGCGCCATTCACCGCCATGACCATGCATCTCGGAAAACGGTTTGCCACTTTGTGTGTCGGGGGTGTTGCCGTGATCAAGCTTGTAGTGATCTTCATGGCGCTTGAAATCGGCCAGGGAATGCTGCCAATCCCAGGCTTCTTCGCCGGTGATCCTGGCCCAGTTGTCATAGTCACGGGCCTGACCGCGCATATAGATCATGCCGTTGATCGATGAACACCCACCCAGCGCCTTGCCACGTGGATAGCGCAAGACACGGCCATTCAGGCCCTTGTCCGGTTCGGTTTGATACATCCAGTCGGTGCGCGGATTGCCAATGCAATAAAGATAGCCAACCGGGATATGGATCCATGCATAGTTATCTGCCTTGCCGGCCTCAAGCAGCAGCACCTTGTTCCTGGCATCAGCACTCAGCCGATTGGCAAGCAGACTGCCGGCAGAACCGGCTCCGATGATGACATAGTCGAAGTTTTCTGTGGTTGTCATCGTTGTGACGCACCTTCCCTGTTGGTTTCTATCGGTTTGGCTGTCGGCCCAAAGGGCTGCGCAACCAAAGGCCTGCAAAGGCAATTCCGATGGCCGCTTGTTCTTTTGATCTGCAAGCGGTCTTCATTTGGTGTTCGCACCGAATGTGTATTAAGCGGGCAAGTGTCGCATAAATCTAATGACAAAATCCGAATAGCAATATTAGTGTTATTTATATGACTCGTTTTTCGAACATCAACATGTTGCTGGCCTTTGTCACCGTCGCGCGCGAAGGAAGCGTTTCGCGTGCCGCATCGGTGCTTAACCTGACGCAACCGGCGATCAGTCACCAGATCAAGCGTCTTGGTGAGGAAACCGGCATTTCGCTTTTCAAGCGGACCTCAACCGGTCTGCAAATCACCCCGGACGGGCAGGCGATGCTCAAGAAGGCCGAGCTTGTGCTCGATGCGATGGACGAGTTTCGCCGTAGTGCGCGCAAGCGTGCCGGTCGTGTTGGGGGAAAGCTTCGGATCGGAACCATCGTTGATCCGGAATTCATCCGTCTTGGCCGGATGCTAAGCCAAATGCGCATTGATTACCCCGATATCGAGACGGAACTGGTCCATGGCGTCAGTGGTGAGATGCTGACACGCGTCTGCCGCAATCAGATCGATGCCGGGTTTTACCTGAGCGGGCCGGATGTCGATGGTGATCTTGCCGCCATCTCGTCCGAAGAAATCCACGCGATCAAGCTTGCCGATTTTAATTATCGGGTGATTGCCCCGGTCGGTTGGGAAAAAGAAGTCACAAACGCCGAGTGGACGACATTGGCAAGGCTTCCATGGATCGGCACGACGGACGCATCGGTGCATTCAAGGCTGCTTAAGCGGATTTTTGATCAGTATGACTGCACGCAAAATTGCGTCGCGCGCGTTGATCAGGAAGCCTCGATGCTGGAAATGGTCCGATCCGGCGTGGGGTTAAGCTTATGTCGTGATTCCATCGCACTGCATGAAAAGCAGACCTTCGGCCTTGCCGTGTGCAACACCGTTTCCATTCCGGCCTGCCTGAGCCTGATCACCACCGAACGGCGCAAGGAATTGCCGATGATATCGGCCTTGTTCGAGGTTCTTGAAGCGACCTGGTGAATTCCGGATTGCCGGTTTCTATCGAATGCCTGCGCGCAGGAACGCCTGAATGAATTGCCGCTGGAAGATCAGAAACGCCATCAAAAGCGGCGCAATCGTCATGATGGTTGCGGCACTGATCACAGAAATATCCACCCCGGTTTCCGGCGCACCAAACAGCGACAGTCCCACCGTCAGCGGCCGTGTTTCTGGCGAGTTGGTGACGATCAACGGCCACAGGAAGTTGTTCCAGTGCGTCGCGATGGATACCAGCGCATAGGCCAGATAAACCGGCTTGGCCGCCGGTACATAGACCTTCCACAGAACGCCCATCCAGCTGCATCCTTCGATCCGGGCGGCTTCTTCAAGCTCGATCGGCACGGACTTGAACGCTTGCCTTAACAGGAAAATACCAAACGCACTGGCCATGTAAGGCAGGCCGATGCCAAGTGCTGTATCAAACAGGCCAAGCTTAGACACGATGGCGTAGTTTTCGACAATCAGCACTTCCGGCAGAATGAAAAGCTGCAACAGGACCAGGATAAAGACCGTATCACGCCCCTTGAATTCAAACCGGGCAAAGGCGAACCCGGCCAATGTACAAAGTATCAGCTGCCCCGCAAGGATCAGGGTCACGAGGATCACGGTATTGGTAAAATACCCGCCCCACGGCACGGCACCCAAGACATAGACAAAATTCTCGAACGTCAGCGGATTGGAAAAATCCAGACCAAGGGCGGTGCCCGATGGCTGCAACGCAGCCCAGGCAGCAAACAGCAGCGGAGAAATCCAGACGATTGCGAGAACCCATGCGCCAAGCGCATCCAGCACCTTGTCGAGATCAGGCAGTTTGAGTGTGGTGTTGGCAGTGACGGTATCTGTTTTCATCGGTAGTGGGTCCGTTTTTCAACCAGTCGGAACTGCGCGACGGCAACAAGGCCAAGGGCCAGCAAGACAAGGATGGTCATGGCGGCCGCATGCGGGCTGTCGAAATAGGCAAATGCCATTTCCCAGATCCAGTACAGGATCAGCTTGGACGCATTATTTGGACCGCCCTTGGTCAGGATGAACAGATGGTCGATCAGCTTGACCGAATTGATCATCGCATTGACGAAGACAAAGATCGTGGTCGGCATCAAAAGCGGTAACAAGACGCGGCGTGTATAGGTCCAGCGACCAGCGCCTTCGATCCGGGCGGCTTCGCGCAGATCCGGCGGGATGGTCTGAAGGGCGGCCAGATAAAAGATCATGAAGAACCCGGCTTCTTTCCAGATCGTCACAATGATCACGGATGCCAGCGCGGTTTCCGGTTGTCCCAGCCAGTTGGTCGGCGATGCCCCGAAAAAGCCGGTGATCTGGTCAATCACGCCAAGATCGGGCGTATAGAAAAACAGCCACAAATTGGCCGCGGCAATCATCGGCAAAATGGTCGGCGTGAAATAGGCACTGCGCACAAAGGATCGCGCCGGGATATGGGCATTGGCCCAAAGCGCCATGACTAGCGCAAAGATAATCGAAACCGGGATGGTCACCCCGGCATAAATCAGGTTGTTGGTCGCAACCGTCCAGAAGGTCGGATCAGCAAACAGATCGCCATAATTTTCAAACCCGGCAAACACCGACGGGCGGCGTGATGTGCCCCGACTAAACAGGCTGTGCCAGAAGGTCGCAATGGCCGGATAAAAGGCAAACAGGCTCATCAGCGCCAATGCCGGTGCAGCCAGCATCCAGCCATAAAGCGCAAGCCTGCGTTTTTGAAGTCGGGCCATTTCATTCATGGTCGGCACGTCCTGCGATCAAAACGGATTAATCAAAATCATCAAACAAAGGTGCCGAAGCGGGGAATATCCCGCTTCGGCGTGCAGATCGGGCGCTCTTAGTGGAAGGCCCGCAGAAGACGTTCTGCTTCGGACTGGGCTTCGCCAAGGGCTTCTTCCGGGGTTTTTTCACCGGTCAGGGCCGCCTGAATGGCGTTGTTCAGACCTTCGCGGACACGCGCGGTGTCATAGGTGGAAAACTCGGCAACCGAAACTTCCAGCTGATCACGCGCGACCAGTGCCGGCGGGAAGTCCGCAACATAGGCCTTAAGGGCGTCGGTTTCGTAGGCCGCCGGTGTAACACCAACATAACCGGTGGCAATCGACCATTCCGCCGCACGTTCCGGTGCGGTCATGTATTTGATCAGCGCCAGTGATGCTTCTTTCTGTTCATCGGTTGAGTCCTTGAACAGATAGAAGTTGCCACCACCCGTGGGCGAGCCCGGCTGTTTGTGTTTCGGCAGCATGGCAACGCCGAAATCAAACTGTGCTTCGCGTTTGACTGCTGACAGGTTGCCGGTTGAATGCCACATCATTGCCGTCTGGCCCTGAACGAAGGCCTGACGGAGCGTGCCCCATTCAATCGTGCCTTCCGGCATGATTTTTTCTTCGGTCGCAAGGCCGCGCCAGAATTCAAGGGCCTCGACAACAGCCGGATCGTTGAAATAGGTCTCGGTGCCATCGGCACTCATCAGTTCCTTGCCGTTCTGGATGGCAAAGCACTGGAACATCCAGTACGGATAACCGGTCGAGGGCACCATCAGGCCCCATTTGCCGTCTTTCGAAAGTGCCTTGCCTGTCGTTACCAGTTCTTCCCAAGTTTGCGGCGGCATTTCCGGATCAAGACCGGCTTCGCGGAACATGTCCTTGTTGTAGTACATGACAATGGTCGAACGCTGGAACGGGATGCCCCAGGTTTTGCCATCGACTTCGCCATTGGCCATCAGCGCCGGGTAGAAGCCATTCAGCCATTCCTTGTCTTCGGCGGTTTTGACGACATCATCAAACGGAACAATCAGGTCCTGTTCGATCAGGTCATAGACGTCGATCGAAAACATGACCGAAAGCTGGGCCGGATCGCCGCTTTTGATCGCCGAAACCGCGCGCAGGCGGGTGTCGTCATAGTTGCCGGCATAGATGGCGTTGACTTTGACATCCGGGTTTTCGGCTTCAAAGCCTTCTATCATGCCGTCAATCACACTGGTCAGCGGGCCGCCAACAGCGACGGGATAATACATGGTCAGTTCAGTGGCAGCAAAGGCCGGGCTTGCCGCCGTTGCCATCAGTCCGGCTGCGAATGCAGCACTGGTTACGATGTTACGCATGAACAAAAGTTCCCTGTTAAAGTGTCGAAGTTGCAGTGTCAGGTTGAGAGGTGATCTTGATATCTTGCGCTGATGTGCCCGGTACCGTCGGTGTCAGACGATGACCGCGTTCGCCGTCAAACCAGTGGGCCGCAGCGCCAGCCCAACTGAGCGAGACTTCTGTCCCGGGCGAAATTTCAACGCGACCGGGCAGGCGGGCGGTGGCCCCATCCGTTCCCGGGATCGCAACAAATACAAATGTCTCGGCCCCCAAAAACTCGCTGCCGGTAACGGTCGCCGGGATGCCCCATGGATGGTCGTTCTGCCCGGTCGACAGGATCAGGTCTTCGGGACGGATGCCAAAGGTCAGATGATTGGCATCAAGGCCATCGGGGATCACAGAGACAGGCAGGGCATTGGCCGGGATCAGCGTCATCGGTGGACTTCCGACAAATCCGGCGGCAAAGGCGGTGGCGGGTTTCAGGTAAAGGTCGGCTGGATCACCGACCTGCTCGATCCGGCCGTCTTTCATCAGAATGACGATGTCGGCCATGCTCATGGCTTCGGTCTGATCGTGGGTGACATAGACAACCGTGATGCCAAGGCGCTGTTGCAGGTCGCGGATATCCTTGCGCACCGCATGGCGCAGCTTGGCATCAAGGTTCGATAACGGTTCATCCATCAGGCACAGCGGATGACCGGCAACGATTGCGCGGGCCAGTGCCACACGTTGACGTTGCCCACCGGAAAGCTGGGCGGGTTTGCGGTCTTCATATCCCTCAAGGCCGGTGACACGCAGGGCATCTTCTAGGCGGGTCTTGATTTCGTCCTTGTGAGTTTTGCGGACCTTAAGGCCAAAGATGATGTTTTCGGCAACACTCAGATGCGGGAACAGGGCATAGGACTGAAACACCATCGACAGGCCGCGCTTGGAAGGCGGGGCGCTTGTGACGTCCTTGCCATCAATCGCAATGGTTCCCTGATCGGCGGTTTCAAGACCGGCAATCAGACGCAGGGTTGTCGACTTGCCGCAGCCCGATGGCCCCAGCAGAACGACAAAGCTTCCGCGCGGAATGTCGAGTGACAGGTCATGCACGCCATTGCCGCCGTTAAACACGCGCGACACAGAATTGATGCGAATAAAGGGGGGCTGGTTGGTCATTCGTAACTTTCGCTTTTGGCAATTTGCAGACGCGCGCGAACGTCCTGACGGTCAAACAACGGATCGAAAACGCCGCCGGGCACACCATCAACCACAATCAGGTCGGGGTCGGTCAGATGACCGCCCTTGGCCGGGGCCGGGCGGCCGAATTTGGATTGATCGGCAACAAGGATGGATCTGCGGCAATTGGCGGCAATTGCCTGACGAAGCGATACTTCGCGATGGTCGAAATCGGTAAGGGTACCGTCGGGTTCAATACCGCCGACACCAAACAGGCCATAATCGACCTTGTATTTGTTAAACATGGCCTCCGCTTCGGGACTGATGACGTCGCGATCGGGCAGGCGCAGCGTGCCGCCGGGGATGACAATCCGGTTGCTGGTGTTGTTGCCCAGCGCCATGGCGGCATTCATGTTGTTGGTAATCACGGTCAGATGGCGATGATCGACCAGATTAAGCGCAACCAGTTCAAGCGTACTGCCAATCCCGATCAGGATCGATGCCCCGTCGGGGATCAGGTTTGCGACATGCAGCGATATGGCATGTTTGGCGGCGATATTGGTGACCTGACGACTGTCATAGGACAGGTTCATGCCCGGTTCGCCTGCATATTCAACCCCGCCATGGCGACGGCGCACCAGATTGGCGTCGCTGAGCATATTGACGTCGCGCCGCACGGTTTGCGGGGTAACGTCAAAATGTTCGGCCAGCTTGTCGATCGAGACAAAGCTGTCACGGCGCAGGATGTCGATGATGTCGCGCTGTCGCGTAGAAATATTCATTTGATCGTTCAATTTGTTGTTTTGAACATTGAAGCGATCATACGCGGCTTCGTTGTCACTAAGATTTCAGAAGCATGACATTCATATGAATATTCGGACGGTTACGAACCGCACGGAAACTATGGGGTTTTAGGGCGATGATCAAATGAACACCGTTCCCGGATCATCCATTTTGCACGGGCGTGTAACAAAAGCACCGCCGCGCGGTATGCGTGGCGGTGCCTGTTCGGATATGATTGAAGTTTGTCCCTAGTTTACGATCTTATCGAAACACTAGCGATTGGTGCGCGCCAAACCCGGCCATGACACCGGCGGCCGATGCCAAGGTTGCATTGTGACGTGCTGTTGCGGCATCACCGGCGGCAAATACCCCCGGCACACTGGTTTCCTGACTGGGATCAACAGCAATGAACGGACCCTGTGGTCCTTCATCAAATCGGCACCCCAGCATCTCGGCAACCGGGTTTGGCATGGAAACGGTTGGACCGGCGAAAATGGTTTGAATATGCAAAGTGCGCCCGTCCGCCAACCGGACACCATCAATGACCGGTGCCTTGCCCAGAATTTCGACAATTGGCGAATGTTCGATTGTGATGCCACGATCACGCATGGCCAGTACCATGTCGTCATCGGGCATATGTTCAGACTGGCTGAAATAGGTGGTCGGTCCCCAGTCAGGCAGCATCATTGCCTGATGGCTTGACGCTGGCATGGTCGCGATGACACCGATCTGGCTATCGCGCACTTCATAGCCATGGCAATATGGGCAATGCAAAACCGTTTTGCCCCAGCGTTCGGCAAGGCCGGGAATATCGGGCAGGCTATCGCGTACGCCGGTGGCCAGAATGATACGCCGGGCTTCAAGGGCCCCACCATCTGCAAGTTTCAGTCCAAACAGCGGATCGGATGCATCGCGAAGCGTGCAGGCCATGGCGTCGGTGACCAGCCCGCGACGAAAATCAACAGTTTCATAGCGACAAAGCTGATCAATGGCGGTAGTTCGAATTTCGGCCGGGGTTTTGCCGTCATGACCCAGAACTCCGTGGGCGGTGGTTGCAAAACGGTTACGGGGCTCTCCGGCATCAATCACACATATATCGCACCGGGCGCGCGCAAGTTGCATCGCTGCCGAAAGCCCGGCGAACCCGGCCCCGATAACGACGACGTCATATTGTTTCTTGCCTGCCGTGGTTGATTGGGCAGCAGAAGGGACATTTGGTGACATTGCATTTCCTCGTCAAACATATGGATGTGCATCATGTAACTTTATAAGTATCGTGATATGAGTGAGTCAAAGGAATTCGAAACTTTTGTTGTTGCGAGATGCGCCAAGTGCTACGAATTGCTGGAAATCAAACCCGCATCAGGAGTTCGCAATGCGCCGTGACAGCCGACTTTCGCGCATGCTGCATGTTCTTATTCATATGGACCGGATAGACGGTGCTGCGACGTCTGATCAAATCGCGCAGATGCTTGGGACAAATCCGGTGGTGGTGAGACGAACCATGGCGGGGCTTCGCGATGACGGGTATGTGCATTCGGAAAAAGGTCACGGTGGCGGCTGGGTTTTGACCAGGCCCTTATCGGAAATCACCATGCTCGATATACATCGCGCCATTGGCAATCCCGCTTTCTTTGCCGTTGGAGTTGCCGTCGATCATCCGGAATGCCTTGTTGAACAGGCGGTTAATTCGGCACTTGGCAGTGCGTTCGAGGCTGCTGAAAAACTGCTGATCGAAAAATTTGCCTCTGTCACATTGGCCAATCTGGCCGATGAATTTGATCAGCGCATGGCAAAGATTGCCGATAAACCAACCTGCGAGCTTTCCCGTTAATCTTAATTCGAGCTGAAGTATCGGTTCTTCCAGTGGCGTGGTTACCACAAAAAAAGCCCGGTCAGGTGAGGCTGGCCGGGCTTTGGTCAGGCTATTTTGTCGAGATCAGAAAAGCTTTTCGCGCGGGTCAAAGCGCGGGGCCGGTTCGGCGGCAAGCTGTTCAAAGATTTCATCGAGCGTGTTGGCCACGGTATAGAGGTTCTTGTGGCTGGGGCGGGCAAAGCCTTCGTCGATGATGGCGTCAATCATGTCAAAGCACTTGTCCCAATAACCAAGCGCATTAAGGAACACCATCGGCTTGTCATGAATGCCAAGCTGGCGAAGTGTCATGGCTTCGAACGCCTCATCAAGGCTGCCAAGCCCACCCGCAAGGGTGACAAACGCGTCCGAGCGACGGAACATCTCGACCTTGCGTTCATGCATGGATTTGCAAACGATCAGTTCGGAAAGGCCGGTATGGCCAACTTCGATATCGTCCAGATGGGCTGGGATGATGCCCACGACCGATCCGCCATTTTGCATGACGCCATCCGCCACGGCCCCCATCAGACCGATCCGGCCGCCGCCATAAACCAGCGTGATGCCGCGTTCGGCCATCATTTTGCCAAAGGCGATGGCATTTTCCATGTGTTGCGGATTCTTGCCATCCGAAGCACCGCAAAAGACACAGATTGATTTTACTTTTGTCATGGCGACCTGCCTTGTGTTTCTTGTTTCGCAGGTAGCGGGGCCACGCATTTCTGAACGAAACCCCGTACGGAAAGGGACCTTAACCGATCCGATCGTATCTGTGGCAGTAATTTCCGCATAGCAGCATCTGAAATTTATCGATCGTGCCCTGATTTGTTCGCCTTTGGCAGTAATCTTGCCAATTGGCTATGGCATTGACGGCCAAGCTCTGGAAGGCCGCAAATCGCGCGCTTTTTGTCGCAGGGTTAACAAGTTCTGAACCTGATTGTGGGATGGGTAATTCTCACAGCAGGAAACTGCGTTAAGCATATTCATAAGAAGAAGGCAGGACCGCCCAACGTGTTTGTCGATAGTCCATTCATTCTCGCCATTGTGATATCGGGCATTATCGCCGCCGTTCTGATGCTGGCCTTGTGGCTGGGGTTGGAACGTTCCATCGCGCGCCGCCTTGTTCTGGGCGCGATCATTCCGGCGGTTGCCGTGGCCGTGCCAGCAGCCATCGGACTGCCTGAAACCGCACGCGGTGGCGTGGGCGCAGCACTTTTGATGTTGGTGCTTGGTGGTGTCTGTGGCGCGATCATGGATATTTCGCGACTGTCGGAACGCATATCGCTGGGCGTTGCCGGGCTGACCCTGCTTTTGGGTGGCTGGTTGGTGTTGGCTGCGCCAATTCGGGGGCTTTCATACCATCCCGGCGCGATCCAGATTGCTGCATGGTTGGCGTTTTTGATTGTCGGCGGATGTTTCCTGTGGGTGACGCGCCCGGATTTCACCGAGGATGACGATGACGGGGCAAAACCCGCCAAGGGCAGAAAAGCCAAAAGTACAAAGTCAAAATCCGGCAAGTCGACGACGGATGCCAAAGGCGACGTGGAAACAATCGCGAAACCCGGCCCGATTGCGGTTTTAATGACCCTGGCGCTGGGGCAGGGGATCATTGTTCATCTGTTTGGCCTTGCCGATCATGTTGTGTTTCAGGCGGCATTGACGGTGGCGTTGTTTGTCGCGCTAATTTCTGAAAAGGCAGCCCCGCAATACCGTGTGGCGGTGTGGCTTGGCGTTGTTGGCGCGCTGATGTCGGGGGCGGCAAGTGCGATGATCATGGTGCCGGCATCCTGCCTTGCCTTTGCGGTGTTGCTTCTGGTGGTCTCCGCACGTCAGGCCTCGGTCAGGCTGGCGGCGCATCTGCCCACTGATAACCCGGCACAGGCCGCACTTTTGGGTATGATGATCCGGGTGGGTGTTCTGGCCCTGCCACTGATCATGGCCGCCCTTGTGGCCTATGTCGGGGCGGAGATGGCGGCCAGAAGCCTTTGACCTCAAGGGTGTTTGAGCTGAGCGGTATTGCTCTCTTCATCTTTGCCTAACGGTTGCGATGTATCGTTTGTAGGTTACGTTATGGAAACTGCACGTACAAAGTAGTACAAGTTTCTAATTAACGTGCTCGCACGGGTTGTTTGAGGGGAATATGGCAAGCAATTTCAGTGTCTTGAGCATAAGAGTTATAAACATAAACATCGTTCAAGGATATTTCCGGTGAAGCGACCCTATATCCTCGTCATTGTCGGCGTTGTACTGATCATTGCAGCGATTGCGCTGAATTACATGCTGACCAAGAGTGCGGATGAAGAAACCGCACCGGCAGTAACACAGGCGCCTGCGGTTACCACCGAGACGACGCCAAACGAACCGGCGTCTGAACCGGCCACTGACGCGCCTGCGATCACCAATCCAAGCTTTGATGTCGTGCGCATCGGCCCGGACGGAAATGCCGTCATTGCAGGCCGCGCCGAACCCAACAGCACGGTTCGCATCCGCGAGGGTGAAGAAGTGATTGGTGAAGCTACGGCTGACGAACGCGGTGAATGGGTCGTACTGCCAAACAAACCGTTGGCCAGTGGCGACCGGGAATTGTCGCTTGAAGCCGAAGACGCCACCGGGAATGTTTCCAAGGCAGATGACAAGGTTGTTGTCCTGATCCCAGAGGAAAAGGCACCGGCAGCCACCAGTGAACAAAGCGGTGAAACCAGCGAGACCACAGGAACCGCCGGGGCCACCGACAGCGAACCGGCAAGCGAAAAGCAGCCTGTGATCGCGCTTAAGGTGCCATCTGATGGTGACGGTGCCGTTACCGTAATGCAGGGACCGGCACCCGAGGCCGCAGCGAAACAGGAAGAAGGTTCTGATACGCAGGATGCGACGCTTCCGCGTCTGTCGATTGATGTTGTCGACTACGATACCGAGGGCCGCGTTGCAATGTCGGGCAAGGCAGACCTTAATCACACAGTTCGGGTTTACCTTGATAACAATCATGTTGGCACCGCGCCGGCCGATGAAAACGGCAATTGGGCACTGACCATCGGGCAGCCGATCGAGCCCGGCAACTACACGCTGCGCGCCGATCAGCTTGACAGTTCCGGCAAGGTGACCGCACGCGTTGAAATTCCGTTCGAACGTGCACGGCCAGACCAAATTCTTGAGCCGGGTTCACGTTATGTCGTTCAGCCGGGCAACAGCCTGTGGCGGATTGCGCGCAGTACTTATGGCGAAGGCCTGAAATATTGGGTGATCTATCATCAGAACCGCAACCAGATCCGCGATCCTGATCTGATTTATCCGGGGCAGATTTTCGCACTGCCGAACGAAGAAAATCAGCAATAAGCATCACTTTTCTTTGCGAGGGGCAAAGCACATGGTAAGTGTGTTTTGCCCCTTTTAAGTTTGGGGCCAAACAGTTGAACGCGGGTTGCGTTGCCCATTGTCATCACTAGATGGTAGGAAAGCGCCCGCACGGTACCATGCGTACCAAATTGATACGCCCAACCATGGCAACCAGGGAATTAAGACTTTGAAATCCGTTCTTGTGCCGATCAATCCCGAAGGCTGGAAATTCGTTGCGATCTTTGCGGCGATCACTGTGGGCTTGTTCCTGATTGCGGAACCGCTGGGCTGGATCGGTGTGATCCTGACACTTTGGTGCGCGTACTTCTTCCGCGACCCGGATCGCATTACCCCGACCGATGAAAATCTGGTGATTTCCCCGGCAGATGGCCGTGTTTGCATGATTTCGCAGGCGCCGCTGCCCAAGGAACTTGAACTTGACGACAAAACCCCGCGCACGCGTGTCTCGATCTTCATGAATGTGTTCAACGTTCATGTGAACCGCTGCCCGGTCAATGGCGAAATCGTTGGCGAGGCCTATGTGCCCGGCAAGTTCGTCAATGCAGAACTCGACAAGGCATCGGAAAACAACGAACGCCAGATCCTGCTTGTTCGTCACAAGGAAGGCCGCGAGTTTGGTGTTGTCCAGATCGCTGGTCTTGTTGCGCGCCGCATCCTGTGTGATGTCGGCACCGGTTCGCAGCTTAAGGCGGGTGAGCGTTTCGGTCTGATCCGCTTTGGCTCGCGCGTGGATGTTTACCTGCCCGAAGGCGTGTCACCGAACGTGATTGTCGGTCAAACCACGATTGCCGGTGAAACTGTTCTTGCCGATGTTTCGGCCAAGGGCAAGGAAGCCGCGGTCGGGGAGATCCGCTAATGGCAGGCGGCATCGATCCCATTCGTCGTCCACGTCGCTTCAAGGCGCTGTCGCTGACACGGCTGGTGCCCAATGTGGCAACGATAATGGGCATGTGTGCCGGTCTGACTTCGATCCGCTTTGCGATGCAGGATCGCTGGGAGGCCGCCGTTGCCGCCATTCTGATTGCCGGGATCATTGACGGTCTTGATGGCCGTCTTGCCCGGATGCTTAATGCATCCAGCCGCTTTGGCGGTGAACTCGACAGCCTGTCGGACTTTGTCTGCTTTGGCGTCGCACCGGCGATGATGCTGTATTTCTGGTCGCTGCATGAATTTGGCGGCATTGGCTGGGCGTTGTCGCTGCTGTTTGCGGTTTGCATGATGCTGCGTCTGGCGCGCTTCAACACCCAGATGCTGGGAGAACCGGAATTGCCGACATGGGCCTATCGGTTCTTTACCGGGGTTCCGGCACCGGCGGCCGCCGCCCTTGCGATGTGGCCGATTGTCCTGACCTTCCAGTTTGGCGAAGGCATCTTTGACAGCCCGTATATCGTTGCACCCTATGGCGTGATCATTGCCGGTCTGATGGTGTCGCGTTTGCCGACCTTCAGCTTCAAGAAGGTCAAGGTGCCGCGTGCCTGGGTGCTGCCTTTGATGTTGGCCTTCGGGGCGTCGGTAGCGTTTCTGGTATCCTCGCCGTGGTTGACACTTTCGGTGATTGCCGGGGTCTATTTCATTACCTTCCCGCTGTCCTATCGTTCCTATCGCCGTATGGGCGTCGAGAACCAGCAAGAACAGGATAAAGCGGACGAGGAAGATGATGATGGCGAACCCGATGATGATCCCGACGAGGGATTGAACCGCGTCCATCAGAACTGATCAAAAGATCAAAACAAAAGCCGGCATCTTTGCCGGCTTTTTTGTTATTGCGCCGATGACGGGCGGTATTCCAGACGGGTTTCGAAATGCTCGGCATGGATATATTGATCGCGGGCGGCATAGAACCATTCCCGGTCACTCGCACCAAGCCAGTCGGCATAATAGTCCGTCCACGGCATGGTCGGATGTGCATCGACAATGGCATTGATGGCTTCAATGGCCTTTTTGCCCGCCGGTGTTTTTGCACAGCCAATGGTGGCCTCAAGCAAGGTGGTGTTTCCGGCAATCGGCAGGGCCTTTATCAAAAGGTCGGGCGTCTGGGACCGACGGTAAAATTCCGCTTCTGACGGGAAATAGAGTGTCCAGTCAATCCGTTTGAGATCAAGCATCCGAACGAACTTGGTATCTTCGGCGACCTCCATGATGCGGTCTGTATTGCGATACCGGTTCAACTGTCCGTCAACCAGCGTCCCGTAAGCGCGCCCAATTCGAACCGCGGTTGCAAGTTCCTCGTCTTTAAGAAGATCCTCGATCCTGATGTGGCCTTCGTCGTTCAGGTAGGGCGCAAAGCGGGACTCATCCTCGGCGCGGATAACGATCGAGATCGGCAAATGCAGCAGAATGGTTTTGGCAAACGTAATATAAGTGCGCCGTTCCGGCGTTGGGATAAGTGTGGTCGAGCAGCGTAATTCACCATCGCCACTTTTCATTTCCGCCAGAAGCCGGGCCAAGGGCACATGCATAATGCGGTGCTGATACTGTGAAAGCCTTGCTGCGAACCAGTTCTGGGTATCGGCGGCATAGCCGCTGAGTTCGCCGTAATCCTTGATGAATGCCGGGGCAAAGGACGGGACCGCCCAAATGAGGGATTGGTCGGGCACGGCATTTTCCGCCGCCGAACCATGGGGGACAAACGCGCCTAGCGCGCAGACAAGTCCAAATACCTGTGATCGCGCTTTATGCCAAACAGCCCATACCATACAAATCCTTTGGTTCCGCGGGAAAACAGTTTTCGATAACCATTCTAAAAATACGCCCGGAAACATTAGGAAAGTGTGTATTCCGGCCTTCTCAGACGTAGAAAGGGGCGAAAAATTAAATGATTAAGATGTTTGAATGCAAAAGGTTGCATCGCAATTAAACCACACGGCTTTGATTGCCGGCTTGAAGAAAAAAGAAACCGGCCCCCGGGGAGGGGGCCGGTATAACCGCACGGCGGGGTCGGGGGAAAGTCGCGCGGCTATTGGGTTAAAGGGATCGATTATGCAGTCGGGCCTGACGGCTTTGTCCTGTTACGTCCGAACCGGGAGGAGACAAGCGATTTCAGTCGATTGCCAACTGATGTCTTGCGCAGACGGTTGGCAATCTTGTGGCGCATCATCAGCGCACAAGGCGTAAAGATCAGGGTCAAGGCCGTCGCAAAGGCCAAACCGAACGCGATCGAGGTCGAAAGCTGTACCCACCACTGGGTGGACGGTGCCCCAACCGTGACCTCACGAGACGTGAAGTCGATATTGATCTGCATGACCATCGGCACCAGACCAAGAATGGTCGTCACCGTTGTCAGCATCACCGGACGCAGACGCTGCGCACCGGTTTGCAGGATGGCAGCCTCGATACTGCTGGCGGTGTGTTTGAGCCGGTCAAAGGTATCGATCAAAACGATGTTGTTGTTCACAACGATCCCGGCCAGTGCGACAACACCGATGCCGTTCATGACGATCGAGAAAGCCTGCCCGGTGATCATAAGACCAAGGAACACACCTGCCGTCGACATGATGATGGCGATCATGATCAGAAGCGAGCTCGAGATGCTGTTGAACTGGGTGACCAGAATGATGAACATGATGAAAAGGGCCACCGTAAAGGCGTTCATCAGGAAGTCTGCCGATTTCTGCTGTTCTTCATCCTGACCCTTGAATTCGACCGATATGCGCGGATCGATATCAAGGGTTTGCATCCATGCCTTGACCTCGCCAAGCTTGGTGTCAACCAGAACGCCTTCCTGCACGTCGGCCTTGACGGTCAGGGCACGGCGGCTGTCAACACGGGTCAGCGTGCCGGTTTTGGGTTTGGGCGTGCGCGTGATGAAGTTCGACATCGGCACCAGACCCTTGTCGGTCACGATCTGCAGGTTTTCGAGCTCGTCGAGGGAGCGATACTTGGCCGGGTAACGCCCGACAATATCGATCTCCTCGGTTGAATCATCGGGACGATAGGTCGTGAAATTGATCCCGTTGGTCACCAGTTTGACGACATTGCCAATCTGGTTGATATCAGCACCAAATTTCAAAGCCTGTGCACGGTCGACTGTGTATTCCCAGTCAATGCCCGGGGGCGATTTGCCGTCTTCGAAATTGTACATGCCGCCCATTTCCTGAAGACCGTTGACCAGAATGGTCGCCGTTTCATCAAGAAGTTCAGGATAGTATGAGCGAAGCTGGATCTGGATGTCCTTGCCCTGCGGCGGACCGGCTTCTTCGGCGCGGACTTCGACATGAATACCCGCAAGATCGGCCGTATCGGCAAGGATACGTTTTTCAATCTCGCTTGCGGGCGGGCGCATCTGCCAATCAGCATATTCAAGCTGAACCGTGCCGATCACGTCCTCGGATGCCTCGTTGCCACCGGCACCATCGCCGGAACGGGCATATACGGTATCAAACCAGTGTTCGCCTTCGTGACGGGCATCAAGGGCCAGAATGCGGTCCTCGACCTCTTTAAGCAGGGCATCCTGTTCGTAATAGGACAGGTTGCCGCGTGCACGGACCTGAACCACGGCGACTTCCGGTTCAACCGCCGGGAAGAATTCAACACCCTTGCCAAGCTTGCCAAACGCCACCCAGACCGAAATCAGAATGATAAACGCCGCCGGGATCACCAGCCAATAGAAGCGAAGCGATCCGCTAAGGATACGGACATAAAGCCCGGTGCCGCCTTTGACCTTGTGGATGTCATCGCCATGATCGGCTGCGATGGCCTCAAGGCTTTCGTTGCTTTCACTGCCCGGTTTGCCAAACCACGCGCCCACGGTCGGCACAAATATCAGTGCCATGGCAAGCGATGCGGTCAACGTGAACAGAACCGTAATCGGCAGGAATTTCATGAACTCGCCGACGATATCAGGCCAGAACGCCAGCGGCAGGAAGGCTGCAAGCGTGGTTGCGGTCGATGCAATAATCGGAAGCGCCATGCGTTTTGCCGCCAGCGGATAGGCCTTGCTGCGATGCAGGCCATCGATCATTTTGCGGTCGGCATATTCAGTCACAACAATCGCGCCATCCACCAGCATCCCGACGGCCAGGATCAGACTGAACAGAACAACGATATTGACCGTCATGCCCAGCGCCCAAAGGATCAGGATCGCCGTCAGGAACGAGCCCGGAATGGCAAGCCCGACCAGAAGACCCGACCGCCAACCCAGCGACCAGATGACAACCACCATCACCAGCAGGATCGCAAGGATCACGCTGTTCTGAAGATCGGTCAGCATGGTGCGGATGTCAGATGACTTGTCCTGCGAATAGCTGATTGTCAGGTTCGGCGGAAATGCTTCCTGTGCCTCGGCGGTGACCGCCTTGATCGCATCAATCACTTCGATGATGTTTTCGCCGACACGTTTGGACACTTCAATCGCGATGGCCGGTTCGCCGTTAAGACGCGCAAAGCTTTTTGCGTCCTTGAAGGTCCGGCGGACGTCGCCGATGTCGCGGAACCGAATGACGGAATCGCCATCAACGATCAGCGGCATATCAAGAATGTCATTTATGCTTTCAAACAGGCCGGGTACTTTGATGTTAAAGCGCCCCGTACCGGTATCGATCGCACCGGCCGCCACCAGCGCATTGGAATTGCGCACAAGACTGACGATGTCGATGCCATTCAAGCGATAGGCCTCGATCTTCATCGGGTCGATGATGAATTCGACCAGTTCTTCGCGATCACCGGCAAGTTTGGCTTCAAGCACCGCAGGCACGCCTTCGATGGCGTCTTTCAGATCGCGCGCCATGCGCAGAAGCGCACGTTCGGGCACGTCACCCGAAAGGGTTACCACCAGAACCGGGAACAGCGACAGGTTGACCTCGTGGACTTCGGGGTCGTCGGTGTCTTCGGGCAGTTCGGATTTGGCGATGTCAACGCGTTCGCGCACATCGGCAAGGGCTTCGTCGATATCGACGTCGGAGTAAAATTCAAGCGTCACCGATGCCCCGTCCTGATAGGACTGGGAGCTCATTTCCTTCACACCTTCGATGGATCGCAATTCCTGCTCCATCGGGCGCAAAAGAAGGCGTTCGGCATCTTCCGGCGATACGCCGTCATGATGCATGGTGACATAAAGAACCGGAATCTGAACATCCGGGTCGGCTTCCTTGGGGATGGCGTTATAGCCAACCGAGCCAGCCAGAAGCAGCAGGATCAAAACCAGAATGACGGTGCGCGATCGATTGAGCGCGTGATCAATCAGGGACATTTTTTATCTCCTCATGATACGCGCTATTGCGCGGAGTTTTCCGAAAGGGTCGGGCCGGTATCGTCAGATGCCGTCGAAGGTGCTTCGTCATCCGGCATGATCGGAAGACCATCCTTGTCGGTTTCAAGGTGGACAACCTCGACAGTTGCACCTTCCTTGACCCAGTCATGGCCGACAACGATCAGTTCAAACGTGTCGGGCAGACCACCGATCCAGATCCGGTCACGATTGCCGCCCTGCAATTCGACAGGCAGGAAATCGACCTTGTTGTTATCGACAATGGCGCGCACGCCAAGTTCACCCTCGTCATTGAGCGTCAGGACCGACGGCCTTACCTGATGGGCCCGTTTGATGCCGACCGGAATTTCAAGTTCGGCGGTCATGCCATCAGGAATGCGCAGATCGGGATTATCAATCTCAACCTCGACCCGGAAGGTGCGGGTGTCATTGTCAGATGCCCGGGCTGTGTAACGGACGATACCGTCATGGGTGCTGCCGTCAAACAGGGTGACGCTTGCCAGTTGGCCAAGGTCAATCGCGCTGATCGAATGTTCGGGAACATGGGCAACGACCAGCATCGGGTCACCCTGCATCAGGGTTGCGACCCGATCCCCAATTGACAAAAGGTCACCGATCTCGGCCGGGCGTTCTTCGACAATGCCGTCAAACGGGGCGCGGATTTCGGTATTGCCAAGCTCGGTACGCGCAATCATCAGATCAGCGCGCGCTTCTTCAAGCAGGGCAAGGGCCTGTGCCACACCGGTTTTGGACCGATAGTTCTTTTGCGCCAGACTTTCGGCGGCGGAATGTTCAAGTTCACGCTGTGCGACCAGCGCGCGCGCCTTGGCAACACGGGCCTGACGGTCACCGGTATCAAGACGTACGATCAGATCGCCTTTCTGAACGGCCTGGCCCTTGATCGCGCCAACTTCAATCACGCGTGCTTCGGTCTCGGCACTGATTTCAACAGAAATGACCGCCTCGGTGCGGCCTGTGATGCGCAAATGATCGACATGATCCACAGCGTGGCTGGTGATGGTGCGCACACTCGCCGTTGTTTTGGCGGCCTTGTTTTCAGTGGTCGCATCTGAGGCGCTGGTCTGTTCCGTCGTCTCATCACCACCCGTCAAATAGGCGCTGCCGATCCATATAACGGTCCCAACGACCAAAAGGATGGCGATCAGGCGTGAAGCATTCATTGTTCTGTTCCCTCAAATATTCCGCTATCGGAATGCGTCAGTGGCTCTGTTGGGCACGTCTTGCGCACAGCGTTCGGTTTCGTCCTAGGACTTGTTGGCCTTGCGCGCCTTTAACTCATCAAGCAGGCCCTGCTTGTTTTCGCGAATAAACTTCAGCGTCGCATTGCACATGGCCTGTCCCAGTCCGGCAACGAAACAGCATCCTGGTCTGAGTTCGCCGTTTTCATCGCGGGCATTCGATTTTTGATGCGCCGGTTTGTCGGTATTTTCCGGATCAATCTGCTGGCTCATCAATTCATGACGGGCGGCAAATTCATCAATCAGCGCCTCGGTCAGCTCAATCGGCATTTCTTCGGCAAAGGTCAGCATGAACAAAATGTCGGAACGATAACGATCCTCGGCCGGTCTGGTCTGCAACAACGTGCGCAGGAATGTGCGACGTCCTTCGGATGTCAGTTGATAGATTTTCTTGTCCGGTCTGTTTTCCTGTTCATGTTCAACAAATGTCACCAGACCGTCCTGAGTCAGTTTGGTCAGGGCCGGATAGATCGAACCAAGGGACGCGATTTGAAAATGGCTGAATGTGCCATCTTCAAACATCTTGCGGATTTCATATCCTGTTGCCTCGCCGCCCATCAGGGCACCCAGACATAAAGTACGTACGTCCATCTTGTGTTCTGTATCCTTATTTACGCATCCGGGACTGAGTATGCCGCGGCGGGGAAAGGTGCCAAAGCGACTATATCAATCCGATATATATCGAACTATCATATATCAATTCGATATAGTCAAATAAATATGATGGAACCTTTTGTGACAGCCCTTCAATCTGGACGAAGCATGTTTGGTTCGTGTTACAACATGATTGTTGTGATGATCGGCCACGGGGTCGGGGTATCGGTGGCCATCGGGTGATCACTTTCGCAAACTCGAGCCCGGGCGGCGTCCGCCTGTGCATAATCGGACGCCGATAGTGTCCGATTGTGTCTATTGAAACGATATAGTCGATTGGGCCGAACATAGTTCGTCGTCTGAAGATCCATCTGAAAAATCAGGAGTACGCCGGAATGACCGGTTGGACGCATTATGTAAGTGTTGTGGTCGCAGCCGTTGGCGTGGTGCAGGCGGTGTTCCTGTGTCTGATCCTGCGGTCCGAAGGTTCGCGTGCCTTTGGGGCCAACCGATGGATGATGCTGTTTATTGCCGGTGTTGCGCTTAACCTGATCGAAGATGTCGCCGATCCACTCGTGTCGGCCGATTTCAACGGCTTCTTTGAACTGCTTTTCAAACCAATCAATTTCGCCATTGGGCCGGCAATCTATCTGTATTTCCGCGAGATTTCAGGCAATCCGTCCCGCCGTCCGTGGGGGCATTTTGTTTTGCTGCTGGTGGTGTTTAACCTGACTGCATGGGTTGTGATCCATGGCGGCGGCGGCGCGGTTCTTGGCAGCGGCGCATATACCACAGGTGAACTGGTTGAAGCTTTTTGCTGGGTGGCGATCTTTGTGCAGATCGCGATTTATCTGGTGCTGTTGTGGCGCATTGCATGGCGCTATCAGCGCCAAGCCGAAGAACAGCTTGGCGCGGATCGTAAGGTGATGCAGCGCTGGATCTGTGTTGTGCTGGGCGGGCTGACATTTGTTTTCATCACGGTTGCGGTTGGGAAGATCGTTGGTCTTTATCTGCCAGAAAACCCGGAGCTATTTGGCAGCGAGATCGCCCTGGTATTGGTTCTGTTCGCTATGAGCTATGAAATTGCAACTCAGCCGGCGCTGTTTGTGATGCCCGATTGGCCATCCGACGATATGTCCGATGACGTGGATGAAGAAGATGAGTTGCAGGACGAACCCGCCCCTTCAACAGGTGGAAATTTGCCCCCGAAAGCACCCGTGGTCGATGATGGCGCGCTTGATGCTGTTGCCCCGCGTCCGTTGCTTGATCCCGATGGTGTCGACCGGGCGTTGGCACGCCTTAAAGACATTCAGGCGCGGGGGGATATTCTTCTCGACCCGCTGGTATCCTTGCCGAAACTGGCGCGTGCGGTTGGCATAACACCCAATCAGCTGTCCTATGTGCTTAATCATCATGTCGGCAAAAGCTTCTTTGATTTCGTCAATGCCGCGCGTATCCGTGAAGCACGTTCGGTTCTGGTGCTTGAACCCGATCGTACCATTCTTGATATCGCGCTAAGTGTCGGGTTCAATTCGAAATCGACCTTTAATCTGGCCTTCAAGAAAATCACGGGTGAAACCCCAAGTGCGGTGCGCGAGGCTGCAAGGCGGGAAGTGTTGTCCGCGTCGGTGACGTCCGAACCGCCAATCGCAGGACCGGATCAACAGCATTGGACGCCAAAGATCGGGTGATCGCGGATGCTGTGGCCTCTTTTTCCCAAGGGGGCATACATGCTGCAACCACGCTTTATCATTCAAGCCAATTTCAATTCTGCAACAGACGCGCATGCGGCGAAAGATTTACAGCGCATTCAGCGCTACCGAAAATGGACGCTTCGCCTTGGTGTTGTGCTGCTTTTGGCATTGGTTTGTTTTACCCGTGCAGGATTTGATCGCAACAGTGTTTGGCACCACACCATCCAGGTTATTGGGATGATGGCGATCATGGTCTGTATCGTGGGCCGGGGTTGGTGTTCGCTTTATATTGGCGGGCGCAAAAAGACCGAACTGGTGACGTCCGGTCCTTATTCGATGTGTCGAAACCCGCTTTATGTTTTCAGCTTCATTGGTGCATTTGGTGCCGGTGCCCAGACCGGCAGTATTGCCATCGGGCTGGTATCGGCTGTTTTGTGCTGGGCGGTATTCCGGCATGTGGTGTTGCGCGAGGAAGCCATGCTGGCGGAACGGTTTGGCCGGGCATTCAAGCGTTATGTGAATACGGTTCCGCGTTTTCGCCCGACATGGTTCCGCTGGCGTGATGAGAAAGAGATTTTGTGCCGACCAGCCCTGTTTTTGGCGACCACCCGCGATGCGATGTGGTTCTGGATTGCCATTCCTGTGTTGGAAGGTGTCAAAATCCTGCAAGATCAAGGCTGGCTGAAACCGGTGATCTGGCTGCCATAAATCCATGATCCTATGCAGGGCAGAGATGTTGGGACGCGATCAGTTGATAACGTTCTCTGCCCGGGGTGCTTTATGCTGCGCCCTTTCGGCTTGGCATGCCATCAGGCGGCCGCGTTATCCGTTGGCCTGCCGCCAAAGGATTTGATCATTTGATTGCGTTCATCTTCACGCAACGGATCGGAATCAAGGGCAAGGGCGGCTTCAAGCACCTGCGGTTCGACCATCAGGACGTCGATGCCGTCCTTCATGTCCTCCTTGGCCCAGAGATGGACATGACATTCCATCTTGATATAGCTGCGCATCGCAGCATCGGGATCAAGTTTTTCAAGGGTGTCGACTTCATACTCGCCAGGCGAAAGCAACCCGGCATGACCGGGCAAGTGGAACGGATGAAAGAACGTCACCGTACGATGGGTTGTGCGGGTTATGCTCATGATCATGGCTCCTTCGAGCATCCGGAAGATGACCTTGAAGGTGCGGATCTGATTTTCTTTTGAGTGTTCACCCCTTTGGGGCGGCTTAAGATCCGCAATCCCCGATCTCTTCGGGTCATTCGGTAAGGCGCCGATACCTGTGTCATATGCTCGGGACGCACAGGCATCATTGGTCAGGCGCCAAGTGTGTCACCCTGCCTGCGAACAGGCACGGTGTATACATTATATATGGGGGTTTTCGGCCAAAACACAACGTTTCGCACAAATCTGTGCGCCATCCATGTTTGAAAAAAACGCGGGATAAAATGCGGCGGATTTCAAAGGATGGCTGGCTCAATGATGTTCAGGGCGGTCCGGATCTGCATCGCGTGTCAGGGCAATATCAAGATCAACCGGTTTGATGGAAAGAATTCGATCAACCATCATGCCGTTATGTTTGTATTTCAGATGCAAATCGGTCGACACCCTGCGATAGGCCGTAATCGAAACACCTTCGATCAGTTCTTCGGTGGTATCGACGACATAGCTTCCCGGTGGAAACAGATCGCTATGTCCGCGCAAGTGAAACGGATGAGCAAAGGTCACGGTTTTGTGCGTCATCCTGCTGTGCTGCATGGCACCAGCCCTTTATGAAGCGGGAAACGGGCGTTTCCTGCTTGTTCATGATTTTCGGAAAAGTTCGGCCAGAAAAGGCGATGGCGGAGGATAACCTCCGCCAGCACGGTATCAGTCATTCGCGCCTTGATGCGCGGTCGGTTTGGTTTCGGCAGGGGAATTTTCGGACTTTGGCTTTGCAGCAGGGGCCGACGCGCTATCTGACGATTTTGCATCCGGCTTCGAGCCCGCTTTTCCCTGGCTTGTCGAAAAACTGCGAAATGACATGATGTGATCTTTCTATTTGCCGGCGCAAAGCGCGCCCGCTAATGGGGAAGTGGTGCGCGTGCGGGCAAATAGCAAACATGCCAAACGGCCTGTAACGGGTCATCTGGCGCAATCATGCGGGAAAGGCTCGCTTATTTCGGATAAAATATATTTTGTCGTCACTGGCAAAGTCCGGGGGCGGGTTCAAACCCCGCGCAGATTGCCCCAGACATGCACATGCCATTGCGGCAGCACGCGCACATCAAACCATTTGCGCTTTGCCACTTCGTCGACCAGCCAGCGATACCGTTCGGTCAGGCCATCGATATCAACACCGTCTGCGCCATCCGGATGGGGTTCCGCGGGCGTTGTATTGACCGGCTGTAAACAGACCGGAATGCCAATGTGAAGGTTCCTCACATAATCGGCAAACATCAGGTCGGCGGCATCGCGCACCGGGAATTTCAAGGTAATGGCCGGACCATTCAGAATGCCATCGGACTGGGCTGCTTCGATACAGGCCTGCAACGCGTCCTTATCGAAACTGGTCGAGGAACTTGGCGGTTTTGGGCTGATCGTCAGGAAATTGAGGTCGGCAAACCAGTCCTTGGCGATGCTGCCCTGGGTTTCAATCGCAAAGGTAAAACCTTCGTCCTTGCCCATGGCGATCAGCTCCCCCAACGGCTGGATGGCCGGGTTGCCACCCGACAGCGTAATCAGGATCGGCTTGCCACCGGAAAGCTTTTTGACCGCATCCAGAACCTCGGCAGCCGACATCGGTTTCCAGTCCGCCCGAAACGCTGGATCAACCGCATAAAGCGTGTCGCACCACGAACAGCGGAAATCACAGCCGCCGGTGCGGACAAACACTGTCGGCATGCCAATCAGCGCACCTTCGCCCTGCACGGTCGGGCCAAAGATTTCTGAAATGCGGATTTTACCGCGCGCATCGTGAAGGTCGGCAAGGTTTGGATCGAGTACCGTCATGGACGATATTCCGCCCAGGTTTTCGGCGTTTCGGACACGCGCACCGCCGATACTTCCGGCCAGCGATCATGCGCCCATTCGTAAAAGAACAGCGCAAGCCGTTCAGCGGTCGGGTGATCGTGACCAAGGACCTCATTGAGGTGACGGTGATCAAACTCGTCATCAATCAGCCGTTTGAGCGGCCCCAATTCGCGGTAATCACGCACGAAACCACGTTCATCAAGGGCGGCACCCTTAAGCTCCACCTCGACAATATAATTGTGGCCATGCAGGCGGGCACACGGGTGATCTTCTTCAAGGCCGCTTAGCTGGTGGCTTGCGGAAAAGGCGAATTGTTTGGTGATGGTGAACATCGGTTTTCTTTCGGTGTCGTCTTGTCTTGCTGAAGGGTGCGCTTGGTCCGGGGTTCCCGCCTTCGCGGGAATGACGGTGTTTATTTGACAACGCAACACAGCCAAACGTCATGCCCGCGCAGGCGGGCATCCATACAGCAAGGCAGTTATAAGGAGTTACTCGGCGGCGTCGGTTTCGCCTTTGGCAAACTTGCGCGCCATATGGTCGGCACGGGCCTGTTTCCAGTAATCGCGATCGACGTAAACGGTCGGATCCTTGACGCGGGCCAGTTCAAGCGCCTCGCGCCGCTCGACACAGGTGCCGCACCGCCCGCAATGGGTTTCCCCGCCCTTGTAACATGACCAAGTCAGATCGACCGGCACGCCAAGACGCCCGGCCTCAAGCGCGATATCGGCCTTCGAGACATTGACAAACGGGGTATAAAGCTTGACGTCCTTGACGCCTTCAAGGGCGTGGTCCTGCATGGTCTGGAACGATTTGATGAAATCGGGACGGCAATCGGGATAGATGAAATGATCCCCGCCATGCACGGCCGCGGCAACCGCATCGGCCCCGGCACTGGCCGCCGCACCAAAGGCCACAGCCAGCATGATCGCATTGCGGTTCGGGACCACGGTGATGCGCATGGTTTCTTCGGCGTAATGGCCATCGGGCACATCAATATCATCACTGGTCAGCGACGATCCGGTCAAAAGGGCACCGACCGGGGTCAGATCAACGATGTGATGTTTGACGCCAAGATTACGCGCCGCGCGGGCTGCGAAATCGAGTTCCTTTTTATGGCGCTGGCCATAATCAAACGAAATCAGGGAATGGAGCTTGTGCTCGGTCGCGACCTTATAGGCCAGCGTGACGGAATCCAGCCCGCCAGAGCAGACGACAATCGTCTTCATAATGATCAGTCTTTCGTGTTTTTAACCTGGTGCTACGACAGGGGAAGGATCATCCTTCCAAGGGGGCGGGGTTTGCCATGCCGGTTGCCAAAACGCAAGCACAAATCCGCGCATGCGGCCATGCGTGATGCGCAGGAATGCTTGGGTTTTACACGAAATCAGTGATCAGACGGGATGGCCGGATCAGGCGCGCTTTGCGCTAAGTACATGAAAACAAATCGGGACCTGAAAATGGCCGTCTTCGATATAGGGGGCCAATGTTTCAAACATCGCGGCATTGATCGCGCCGACTTCCATGTCCGATGATTTGCGCAGGACATTGCCAAACAGCATATCCATTTGCGGTTTCCAGAACGGGGCGTTTTCGGGAATACGGCCCGCCGGACTGTGGGTTGTCGCTTCAATCCCGGTAAAGCCCGCTTTCTCAAAGCGCATCATGGATTGATCGGCATCGCCAAAGCAGAACGGGTCCAGCCCGGCGGCATCAAACCCGATGCCAAGGATGTTGCCAAGAACCGCGTCCATGGCGGCAAACAACGGATTATCCACAAGCGGCGCCCAGACCATAAACACCGCCTTGCCACCCGGGCGCAGAACGCGGAATGTCTCGCGAAGCGCCTTGTCCGGATCCTCGCAAAACATCACGCCGAAACGGCACGACACCACGTCAAAGCTTTGATCCTCGAACGGCAGTTTTTCCATATTGGCCGGAACGGCCGTGATGTTGGAAATTTCTTCCTCGGCGGCGCGTTCCAGAAGGGCATCGCACATATCCGAAACGATATCGGAGGCGGTCACGTGCCCCGCGATTCCGGGGATGTTAGCGCTATCATCCGTGCCGCCGCCCAAGGCGCGGGCAAAGGAAAAGGCCGGTTCACCTACCCCGGATGCCAGATCAAGCACCTCAAGCGGCGCGCCATTACGCAAAGCTGCAAGCCCCGGAAGGTCAGCGGCCTCGATCATATGGCGGTTGATCTTTTCGGCCGCCGGTGCCAGGCGTTCGGCCCAGGTGATCCAGTCGGTCGAAAGGTTTTGCCAGGTTCGGGATGATTTGTCGGCGGCGGTGTCGGATGTGTTGTCGGATGTCGGGGTGGTCATGGCCGATATGTCTTTCTTTGGGTGTTTAGACGACCATAGACGTAAAAGCCCCACCGGTTAAAGGATGTTTTGCAGCGCAATGAGGGTCAGAAGCCCCGCGCGGGGGCGCGGGGCTTCCTACACTCGCTGAGGCTCTTCAACCTGCCAGCAAGCGTATCAGGTTCTGGCGCATTTCACTGACGCGGGCCAACATCGCGACGCTTGATTTGATCAGGATTTGTTTCGATGCGTAGTTGGTCATTTCCATCGCAACGTCGAGATCAAGCAGGCTTGAGCGCGCCTCTTTGACGTTTTCAAGTGTCGAGGCAAGGCTTTCGCTGGCAGCATCCAGACGGTTCTGGTTGGTGCCGACATTTGCCCGTGCCCGTTGCAGATCATCAATCGCGCGTGCCACGGCCTCGATCGCGCTTTGGGCCTTGGCGGATGTGGCAATCGCATTGCTGCCCAGCTCATCAAGGCTTGTCTCCGTGCCGGTTTTGCCCGTGCCAAGGGCGGCACCATCAACCGCGGTCGTCGGGATCGAAAGCTGCGCACCGCCGGTATTGCCGCCGCCAAGCTGGAAATAGATCTTATCAGGCAGTTTGTTGCCCTGATCCTCAAGAACCGAGAAGACCGGGCTGGCCCCAAAAATCTGCGCTGTGGCCGATCCATCGGCACCGGCACCATCGGACCCTTGGGCCAGGGCGTTGGTGATGGTGGTCGCGATATTGAAGTTCAGGTTCACTTTCACACCGACATCCTCGAAATCGAGTGTCTGTGTTTGACCGGCATTAAGTGCCTTGCTGCCACTGGACGCATAATCGGTGATATCGATGCTTTGGGTCCGATGCGGGCTGGTGCCATCGATTTCGGATATGGCACTCAGCAGAATGCGATCCCCGGTCTTGAGCACATCAAAGCGGAGCTGATTATCCGCCGATCCGTTTTCGTTGGCATCACGCGCCCAGTAATTGTCATCGGTGATGGTGAAATTTGAAAAGCCATTGGCAACCGAAAGAACCTCGGCAGAGCCACCAGCCTGCAAATCCGAATAATCAAGGGACACATCACTGCCATCACCCAGCAACTGGATGCCGTTGAAATTGGTTGCGGCCGCAATGCGATTGATCTCGGTGCGCAGTGCGACGAATTCATCATTGAGAAACCCGCGTTCCGTGTCCGACAGGTTTTCCGATGCGGCCTGAACGGCCAGTGTGTTCATGCGCACCAGCACATCGTCGATGGTGGCCATGGCCCCATCGGCAATCTGCAGCATGGAATTGCCCTGACCGATATTGACAATCCCCGATGTCAAAGCAGAGGCCGTCGAGTTCAGCCGCGACCCGATGGCCATCGAAGCGGCATCATCGCGGGCAGAGACCACACGTTTCCCCGATGACAGCTTGGCAAGCGATCTGTTCGCGGCCTCCTCTGCACGCGCAAGATTGCGGTGCGCCAGATTGGCCGCGTGGTCGGATATGATATTTAACGCCATAACGCAGTTCCTACCTGAACAAGCAAAGATAAAGGGTGGCGGCGTGGACGACCTCCTCCTGAGATCGGCTGAAGGTAATGTTAATTAGATAAAACTTAAATGGCAACATCTAATATTAGAATCTTCTTAATAGTAACTATCTGAAAAATATAAGAAATATGCCATCCTACGCGAAAGAGGGGGTGCCTCATACGGATGGAAAACAGCTGTTTTGCAGCTGTAAACTTAAACCCGCGATATCGCGCGCCCTCACAGGCATTTTCGCTTCACGTCGACAGGGGACGTAACGCTTAAAGGTGCCCGATGGAGCAAGAAACACAAGAAGGCCTGAACATCTGGCGGTTGGCGGGGTCATCCATCTTGGCCGGATTGACCTGTGTGCTTTATTTCGGGTTTGTGATTACGCTTTTTGCCGGATTTACCGCCGATATTCAGCGCGATTCCCTGCTGCGCGAACTCGGTGTGTCATCGCCTGGCATGTTGGAACGACTGGTCCTGCAAGCCTTCCATGAAGCCGCCTTGCGCGAAGAGGCTGGTATTTTGCGCGATGATATGCGCGCGATTGATACCAGATCCCTTGAAGAAACCCGGAATGGATTGGCTTTGCGCAAGGATGCGATTGCGGCCTGGTGGGACGCGTTTGGCAGCTATTCACGGCTTGGCGCAACCGTTGTCAGCAATCGCGATGCATTTGATCCCGAATTTGCAGGTGCGTTCCTGAGTGCGCTCAATGCAGCGCATCAATTCGTGACAAGCCAGCAAACCGCCATGCCGACCGACGGGCTGTTTGATCCGCCAACCGGCATGGTCGGCGGCGGTGGTACAACCCTTGGCCGCGCCGGATCACCAATGCTTGATGTGCCCTTCGGGGAAAGCGATGCGGACAGGAAACGTCGCGCCGACGGCATTGAAATCATGACCCGGCTTCACGCCCTGCTTGATCACCCGAAATTCACCGACAAAGCCCCGGAAACCCTGATGGATCGCGCCCGCCAGCAAGTCGACGCGATCCGAAGTTCCATGATTCGGTTTGACGAGAAAAACGCCCGCGCCCAGATCGAATGGGCCAATATCCGGGCAGAAAACCAGCACGCCGCAAAGCTCAGAACGAGCTTGCAAAATGAGCTTGCCGAGATCGAGGCAGAGATCAGGCGTCAGGACGAAGAGTTTGGTCAGGACACGGTTTCGCTGGTCGCCCTGTTTCAACATCCAGTCGGCCATATGCTTTCCTATTTGATCCAGTTGCCCACCATCATGCTGACCTTGTTGGTCACAGTCGCGGCGGGCGGATTGGGGGCGGTGGTTGCCTTTACCAGACAGAATTTCGGTCAGCCGCCCACAGCCCAAACGCCGCCCAAAACACCGCCCGATGAAAATGCCACGGATCACAACGCCGCAGATCACAATGCCATGGATCAAACCGCGCCGGAGGCAGTGCCAGCGCCGCAGGCCGAAACAGGGCCGCGGCCTCAGGGATGGGCGCAGCTTGGCAAAAGCCTGAAGCCTGCCGCAAGACTGCTCGTCATGACGGGGGAGGGGATCGCCGCCGCCATGGCCATCTTCCTGTGTACAGAGGCAGGCGTGCTGATGGTCAGCCAGGGCGGACCCGACGGATCAGGGCAAATCGACATCAGCCCGTTTCTTGTCACCTTCATGGCTTTTGTTTCGGGCTTTATGGCGGAGGACGCCTTTGCGCGTATTCAGTTCGCGGGGCAGAAGCTTTTTAGGGTCGACAAGGGGGGGTGATGAATTATCTCAAGCATGTGATCCAGTAGTTCATTTGTTCTTGATTTGTGCAACTGCTTCAGGAGTGGTATTTAAAAATTAATCAAATGAGTCTACATGTACGCTAACAAGACTATTTCCGAGGCTATGTGTTATGCGAGACAAAGTCAGCAGTTCAAAATTCTCTTGGCTATTCATGGCCACAAGTGAGGACGTGAAGCCTGACTACGATGTGGTTCTGCTAGAGACAGATAACTTTGTTGTTTTGCCGTCGCTAGGGGCGTTGGTTGAAACATGGCTGGTCGTTGTACCTAAGCGCCCAGTATCCTGCCTTGCTGAACTAAATGATATCGAGTTGTCAGAGCTGAACTCACTTGCTAGCGATCTTCGTAAGAGTATCTCCGGTAAGGAAAAAGTATTTACTTTTGAGCACGGAGGCAAACTTGGCTCTGTCGTCAGCTGTTCCGTAGATCAGGCACATTTGCATGTTGTCGGTTTGTCTTTCGATTTGATTGACGCGGCGATGTCTAAAAGTGAAATCGTCTGGACAAAGTACGGAAAATGCATTCGAGATTCCCTGCGCGCCATGGATGGAAGAGAGTATCTCTACATGTCGGATGGTAAAGATCATTATTGGTCTTATCCCAAAGAGAAAACCTCTCAGTGGTTTCGAAAGCTGATTGCTCGAAATGAGGGGTGCGCTGATCGTTGGGATTATAAACTTTATCCAAATTTTGAATCCGTGCGCAAAATGGCAAAGTCATTTGGAAAGTAGATGACCGACAGGGAAGATTTACACGAACTGGACGACGGCAGAGATGTGGGTGACTGGCAATCTCGCTTTGATTGTTCGGCGTGGGTGCAAATCGGTCTGGAACTAAGTTATCTCATTGTCCTACTAATCATTTGTGTAGGTATACTAATTGACGGGGCATCCGGGGTATTTACCGAAGATGGTCTTACACTTGTAAAGTCGCGCTTTGTTGATAGTGAATTATCTCTGGCAACTGCTAGGTGGATTGCGCTTGCTGTTACCGGAATGATCGGTGGTATCGTTTTTGACTTGAAATGGTTGTATCACTCTGTCGGTCATGGGGTTTGGAACAGAGATAGAGTTCTTTGGCGGCTTATTGTGCCATTTAACTCGGCAATGGTCTCGCTGTTCACTGGGTTCCTCTTTGCATCGGGTGTTATACCGTTTTTGCGAAATGAAGAATTCAGCAATATTTATACCCTGCTAGGCTTCGGGTTTCTCTTCGGATATTTTTCGGACAACATCTTGGCTGCAATGCAGAATGTCGCCCAGAAGCTCTTCGGTACTCTTGGAGGCGATTAGGTGAGTGTTCTTACGATTGATGATGTCTATCAGTCAGTGGATGATATCTCCCTTTCAGGTAATGATTTCAAAAGTTTTCGGGACTTGGCGTGTGTATATGGGGCAAAAGCAGCAGGTCTTTTGTTGCTCCCAAAGGCGTGGGTTCCAGAATATCTACTTGTTCCAGTTAACTTTCATCAAGCGTGGAAGTTAAATCCGCGAGAGATTGATCAGCTATCATCCGGCATATCTAAATGGATGGCTGATCAGAAGATCGAAAAGATTATTATCCGGTCGACTGGACGAAATGAGACGATTGACGATCGTGGTAAATACAAGTCGATGGTCGTTGATGAGCCTTGCACGACTGAAAACATCAGGTCGGCCGTCGAAGACGTATTAGCAAGCGCTGCAGAAGTAGACCCAGACGAAGAGATGGGGTTGATCGTTCAGCGTTTTATTGCTGCGAACCGTATTGGTCACCTATCCAATGAAGTCCGCCACAGCCCAACTAGAAACCAGTGGAAGTATGAGGTTGAGTCACCTTGGGCACCTACGAAGGGCCTAAACTCAAAGAGCGCACCGCTTCCTGATCCTTCTATCGCGTTGCAAAGTGGGCCAGCTGTACCGCACCAATCTTTAAGGGCGGTAGGAAAGTGGGTCTGCAGCAATGTCAAACCTCGTAGCCACCTTGAGTGGCTATGTGCCGACGGAAAGATTTGGTTGGTTCAGCTCGATATGGAGTGGACGCAACTTGATAATGGCGTTGACCCGTCTAGTGAGCTAATAGGCGAGGCGTCATTCTCTCCAAAACTTTCAGATCTAAAACTATTGAAGCAGTATGAAATCGGTGCAGATACGCCATGGAAGAAGCTGAAAAATCTCTCTGATTTTGATTTCAACGAACAAAAAGAAAAACCTATTATTTTCCAACTTCCCGGAGAGTTGCTAAATAAGATTTCTTCAAACGAACAGTTGAGAAACGAACTGGTGGCCGAGATACTCGGTGTTACGAATGATCGTGTCGTAGTGAGAACTGATTGTTCAAAAAGAGGATATCGTTCCTTCAATTTGCCTCGCACCGACACAGTGACTGCCGTTAATGCAGTGTCTTGGTGCGAAGAAACATTGAAACTGCTTGGTCACGATAAAGTTAAGCCAGAAGAAGTTATGTTCTTGCTTCACGCTTTCTTGCCATCGTTCGCATCGGCTTGGGCTTACGCAAAAAAGGGTAGTCCGACTGTAGTAGTTGACGCTTTGTGGGGGCTGCCAGATGGAATGCAAGTGCTGCCCGTAGACTCTTATGAAGTAGTGGTTCCTCAAAAAAAGGTTATCGATACCAACTCTGTATATAAGCCTCGATATCTTACTGACGGAGAAGATGGTAGCTGGAAGTACTGCAATGTTCTCAGGAAAAAAGGACGTTCCCGCGTTCTGAAAAAGTCGGACATCCTTTCTATCGCCACAAGAACGAAGAACATTGCCGGAAAACTCGGTGAAGACGCACAGATCATGTGGTTTTGCGGTATCCCCGAAAACTATGGAGTTGGACGAAACCTCCCGTGGTTTAGAGCTCGTGAGCAATTTGATACTGCGCCGCGCGTACAAACAAAGTTCCGAGAGGTTGTGGTCGAAGGATTTGAAGACCTTGAACGGCTTCCCGAGCGGCAGGCTACTATTCGACTTGTGCCTGATGCAAATCTGATCCGTGATGATAATTTTCTGAACAAAGTAATAGAAACCGCGCTAGAGAGACGACTTCCAGTCAAGCTGGAGGGGTCGATGCTTGCGCACATCTATTATCGTTTGTGTGAAGCCGGGGTTGGAGTGGTTGTTGGCAACCTTCCAAAATATCACCGAAAACGAGGAAAGCGAGAGTTTGGGAAAATTGTCAGAGACAAAATTCCGGAGAACATTAGTGTGGGAGGCGAGGAGGTCGTTGAAGCTACACTAGATAAAGACGACGCTCTGCATGGCTTAGCTGCGAAGGTAATTGAAGAACTAGAGGAGTTTATCAGGGCGCAGACTGGTGACGAAAAAGTGGCCGAGCTAGCTGATGTTTTTGAAGTAGTTCTAGGGCTGGCAACCAACGCTGGAATAGATTGGCCCGCGGTTGAAGAATCGGCAGCCGTGAAAAGAGATAAACGCGGTGGATTTGATAATAGAAAGGTTCTGATTGAGACATCTCTGGCGCGCCCGGAACAGGCCGCTGTTGGTGGCATGGTGGTGAGTTTGGATGAGCTCTCTAAGGTGCAAGCCTCTGGCAACCAATTGAAAATACCGCTGACTGCACTGATGAATTCGATTGGTAGGCCTAGTGTGAGCGTGAATATTGGTGGAGTTTCGCTCGCTCTAAAAATCGAAGCCGGGCATTTAGTCTTAGATCACGTGAATTCCAAGGCAGAAAAAGATGATCCAGCTCAGGGAAGTCTTTTCGATTAAGCTCTTAATTCTGAAATTGTGATCCAGATGTGGAGCTAGAACAAAGTTAGTGGCTTCTTAAAAAAAACCGGCCCCAAGAGAGCCGGTTTTAATCTGTGCGAACGAGATGTTGGGAGCGTTAGCCGTTGGTGCCGTAGCGCGGCGCGTTGCGCTGGGCATTGCTGCCAGCTTCGGCGTAGGCTTGGCTTGCCTGTGCGGTTTGGGTGACCTGCGATTGCAGGACCTGTTCATCGCGTTCCGGCGTTGCGGCCTCGGCGGCTTCTTCTGACGCGCTGCTGTTAAACAGCTCGGTCAGGCGCTGCTCGATGCTTTGCAGGCCTTCATTGAGGCGTTCTTCGGTCTCGTTGATGTTGCCGTTGATTTCGTCATTCAGCGCGCCCAACCCATCGAGGATGGCGCGGGCATCTTCAAGACCGGCCTGAATGCCTTCGCTGGCCTGATCAAAGATCTCGCGGGCTTCGGCCTCGGAACTTGCGTTCGAAGCAATCAGATCGCCAACGCGGGCAAGAATGCGGTCAGCAACACCTTCTGGCGTGTAATCATCGGGATTAACACCCTGGATCGACAGGCCGGTGGATTGCAGGCTTTCATTGATCGCGGCAACGATATTGTCCGCCGACAGGCGGTTTGCCGATTCAGAAGACAGCGAGACAGACGTCGCAGCGGCAAAGGCGGACGTGCCATTATTGTTGCCAGCTTTTTCAGAATCGCCTTGGCCCGGCAAATAGGATTGTGCCGAACGCGTAGACGCGCCGGATTGTTGGGATGACAGACCACCAATGGTGATATCCATAATCGTCCTCCCTGGACGGAGAGCTTTGAGAGCTGTGCTGACAATCAGCACTTTTCCAAGCAAGCTTGCGCGGCAGTTTCGCGCGCGAACAAAGACTTGGCAAATTTCACCTTTTAATATGGCATGGATGACCGGGAAAATCCAGTGTTGTTGTATCAGGGCTGATGTGCAAGTTCGGGTTGATGGTGGGGCACGGGCGTATGCATTCCGCCCGGTTGGCGCGGGCGGTTGGTGGCGGGGGACGAATGTTTGGCAAAATCGTCGGGTTTTCGCCAGAAATCTCGTTATCTGATGTTGCACGTCGATCAAAGCGCGCTTATGAACACAGCTTAAGAATATTTTGGAACCCGATCCGGGGAAGGCGCGCCATTTGGGCGGCGCCGGAGCCAGGGTCGGAGTTGGACAGGCAGGAGTTGATTGAGCGTGGCGAACTATCAGGAAAGTGCGCGGGAATTTGAAAAGCGCTGGCAGGAGTATTGGCGGGAAAACGATACCTATCGCACGCCAAATCCCGGCGATGCCGATTTCGACGCGAGCAAGAAGAAAAGCGTCATCCTGGACATGTTCCCCTATCCAAGCGGGGTTGGCCTGCATATCGGCCATCCGCTGGGTTATATCGCGACCGATGTAAAGGCGCGCTTTGAGCGCATGCGCGGCAAAAACGTTCTGCATTCCATGGGCTTTGATGCCTTTGGCCTGCCGGCAGAGCAGTTTGCCATCCAGACCGGCCAGCATCCGCGCATCACGACCGAAGCCAATATCGAAAACATGCTGCGTCAGCTTCAGGTCATTGGCCTTGGTCATGATCCGCATCGCCGTTTCGCCACGACCGATGTCGATTATTACAAATGGACGCAGTGGATCTTCCTGCAGCTTTTCAACAGCTTCTATGATCCGACCGTTGAATGGAAAGGCCCGCAGGGGCAGGTGATTTCTGGCCGTGCGCGCCCGATTGCCGAACTGCGCCCGTTGCTTGAGAGCGGTGAATGGCTGCTTGACGAAGACGGCGTGCCGCAGCCGAAATCCGTGATTGGCGAAGGCACGAAGGCCGAAGGCAAAGAGATTGACCGTGCGATTGATCGCGGGCGTCTGGCCTATGTCGATGAGGTGCCGGTCAACTGGTGCCCGATGCTGGGGACGGTTCTGTCGAACGAGGAAGTCACCAACGAAGGCAAGTCCGAACGTGGCGATTACCCGGTTTATAAACGTCCGCTGAAACAGTGGATGTTGCGCATTACCGATTATGCCGACCGTCTGGTGGCGGACCTTGAAGGGCTTGATTGGCCAAATGGCGTGGTCGAGATGCAGAAGGGCTGGATTGGTCGTTCGGTCGGTGCACGCGTGAACTTCCCGGTCAAGACCGTGGACGGTGCAGACGACAAGATTGCGGTTTATACCACCCGTCCGGACACGATTTTTGGCGCGACCTATATGGTTCTGGCACCTGAGCATCCGCTGGTTGATAAGCTTTGCGCCACCGATAAAAAGGCCGACGTTGCGGCTTATCGCGCGCAGGCGTCCGAGCTTAAGGCCGTTTCGGCCAAAGACGATGCCGAGCGTGAAAAGACCGGCGTGTTTATTGGCGCGCATGCGACCAACCCGGTCACCGGTGAAGAAATCCCGGTCTGGATTGCCGACTATGTCCTGATGGGCTATGGCACGGGGGCTATCATGGCGGTGCCGGCCGGCGATCAGCGCGACTTTGAATTTGCGCATAAATTCGATCTGCCGATCAAGGCAACCACCAAGCCGTCCGAAGCTTGGCTTAAGGAAAACGCCCCAGCCGATGCTGTGGATGCTGATGCGGCAACGCTTCTGGCGCGCTATGAGGCAGAGCCGGGCGCTTTCAAGTTCGCTCAGACCGAAGTTGGCGAGACGATCAATTCCGCCAATGACGAGGTTTCGATCAACGGACTTTCGACCCCGGATGCCAAGGCCAAAATCATCGAATGGATGGAAGCCAAGGGCATTGGCCGTGGTCGCGTGCAGTACAAGCTGCGTGACTGGCTGTTCTCGCGTCAGCGTTATTGGGGGGAGCCGTTCCCGGTTCTGTTCGACACCGAAACCGATCAGGTTCACGGCATTGCCGAGGCGGCTTTGCCTGTTGTCCTGCCGGAAATGACCGATTTTAAACCGAAATCAAACGAAGACCCGAATTCCGAGCCGGAGCCGCCACTGGCACGCGCCAAGGACTGGATGGAAGTTACCGGCATCGTCCTTTCTGATGGGTCGGTTCTGCCGGTGGATGCGGCGGTTGGCTCCAAACAAACCCATGATGGTGCGGAATATGAAGTGCGCGCGTTTAAACGCGATGCCAACTCCATGCCGAACTGGGCGGGGTCTTGCTGGTATTATCTGCGCTATTTCGATGCCAAGAATGATGCCAAGTTTGCATCCGATGATGCCGCGGCCTATTGGGCAAACAGTACCGATAAAGACGGCAACGCCCTTCCGGGGGCGGTTGACCTTTATGTTGGCGGCGCGGAGCATGCGGTGCTGCATCTGCTGTACTCGCGTTTCTGGCACAAGGTCCTGTTTGATCTCGGCTATGTCGCAACACCCGAGCCGTTCCAGAAGCTGTTTAACCAGGGCATGATTACGGCCGATGCCTATACCGATGCGCGCGGCGTTTATGTCGACATCCATGATGTTGAAATGCGCGATGTCGATGGCAAGAAGGTTCCGTTCAACGCCAAAACCGATGAGCAGCTGATTACCGTGCCGGGCAAGATGGGCAAACGTTATAAAAACGGTATCCCGCCTGAGGAAATCTGCGACCAGTACACCATCGATACGTTCAGAACCTACGAGATGTATATGGGGCCGCTTGATAGCTCCAAACCGTGGCAGTCGGATGCGATTGTTGGCATGATGCGGTTCCTGTCCAACGTCTGGAAAGTCACAACCCAGATGGAACGGACCGATAGCGTGGATGGCAAGATCGAAACGCTTCTGCACAAGACGATTGCCAAGGTGACCGGCGATATAGCCGATCTGCGCCTCAACACTGCGATTGCGGCCTTGATCGAGCTCACCAACGCGCTCACCAAGCAAAGTGCGGTGCATGACGATCATGCCAAGGCGCTTGCACTCATGGTGGCACCGTTTGCCCCGCATCTGGGCGAGGAGCTGATGAGCCGGATGGCCTCTGATGAGTTCGGTGCCAAGAAATCGGTGATCAAGTTCGACTGGCCGGAGTTTGATGCCGAAAAGGCCAAGGATGACGAGTTCGAAGTGCCGGTTCAGGTCAATGGCAAGAAGCGTGGGTCGGTGATGGTGGCGGCAGACGCTGATCAGGCAACGGTCGAAGCACTTGCCAAGGCCGACGAAAACGTTGCCCGCCATCTTGAAGGCAAGGAGATCGTCAAGGTGATCTATGTCGCCAAGCCGACGCCGAAACTGGTCAATATCGTGGTGAAGGGCTAAGCCTTTACGGCCAGAGCGAATATTTGAGAAGGGCATGTTGCTTTGGCAGCGTGCCCTTTTCTAATGGCGCGCATTAGCGGTCTGCAAAGATGGCTTTGGGGTCGCAATCGCTGATGATTGCGGAGGCCGGCAAATCGCGTTCAATGATCTCTTGATCTGGCAGCAGGCTTGCGCGGCCAAACAGTTTTGCCAGGCTCCCCTCGCACAGCATTTCATAGATCGCCTTGTTAAAGGCCTTGCGGTTTTCAATCCCGGCAAGATCGGCCTTGAACAGGATCAGGACATTTTCGCTGGTGACCGGATACTCACTGACAGAGATGGTGTCTTCAAGGCCAAGCAGCTTTAAGACATGGTTGCCCGAAAAACGTTCGATGATGGCGGCATCGAGGCGATTGCTGGCAATCATGCGCAATAAAAACGCATCGTCAGGCACGCGCTCAAGGTTGAGTTCCTGGCGATCGAGAATGTAGTCAGGGTAATGATAGGCGGCCAGCCCAACGCGCGTGCCATCAAGGTCTTCAAGCTTGGTGACATTGCCATGACCAAATTGATTGGTGCTGTAAAAAATCAGATTTTCGCGGCGATAAAACGGGACAGAGGCCAGCGAGACCGGAATTTCAGAAAGCGACGGATATGCGCCTAGCGCATCATATTTACCGCTTATGAAGTCCTGCACCGCACGCCGTACCGGCAGGATCTCAATGATGACGTCAGTGTCCGACCGCCTTGCTATTTCCGCATACATATCAATGAAAACGCCGTGATCCTTGCTTTCCGCCATCAACGGAATATAGGGAAAAACCACCCGGATCGGTGACGATGATGGCGCGGCCAATACGTGTCCGGTCAACATTAGAAGGCAGCCGAGGGCGAGGAAGACAAAGCGCATCAAAATAAGGTCGCATGTTGCAGAGCATGAGAAGAAACTAGATCACGTTCCGGGAGACGGCACAAGGGCGCTCTCTATTGCCGCAAAGCGCTTACCAATTGACGGGGCATGGTCGGCTGGCTACAAATCGGCGACCAGATTATTTGCAAGGTTTTACCAATGAGCCACGGGCGCAAGATTTCAGTTATCGGTTTGGGCTATGTCGGATTGCCGGTGGCGGTTGCATTTGGCACATCGTGTGGCCGCACCGTCGCCTTTGATATCAATCAGGCTCGGATTGCCCAGCTTAAAGCGGGTCATGACGCGACCGGCGAAGTCGATGACCATGAACTTGCCGCAGCCGATCTTTTGTTGACCGCTGATGCCCAAGATCTTGCCGAGGCCGATTTCCATATCGTAACCGTGCCGACACCGATCGACAGTTCCAACCGTCCGGACCTGTCGCCGCTGCGCTCTGCTTCGAAAACCGTTGGCGCCATCCTTAAAAAGGGCGACATTGTTGTTTACGAAAGCACGGTCTATCCGGGGGCGACCGAAGAAGAATGTGTTCCGATCCTCGAAGAACTTTCGGGCCTGAAATCGGGCAGTGATTTTACGGTGGGTTATTCTCCGGAACGCATCAACCCGGGTGATCGCGAACATCGCTTTACGACCATTACCAAGGTTGTTTCGGGTCAGGATCAGGCAACGCTTGATATCGTCGCCGATGTCTATGGCAGTGTGGTGACTGCCGGCATTCACAAGGCACCGACGATCAAGGCGGCCGAGGCGGCGAAAGTGATTGAAAACACCCAGCGTGATTTGAACATCGCACTGATGAACGAATTGTCGCTGATCTTTGACCGCGCTGGCATTGATACCCGTGACGTGCTTGAAGCAGCCGGGACCAAATGGAACTTCCTGAAGTTCACCCCGGGTCTTGTCGGTGGTCATTGCATCGGTGTTGACCCTTATTACCTGACCCACAAATCCGAAGAGTTAGGCTATTATCCGCAAGTGGTTCTGGCCGGTCGCCGGGTCAATGACGGTATGGGCGATGTGGTGGCCAACAAGGTCATCCGAGCCTTGCTGCGTGAAGGGGCAACCAAGAACCCGACTGTCACGGTACTTGGTCTGACATTTAAGGAAGACGTCCCTGATATCCGCAATACGCGTGTGATCGATATCGTTCGGTCACTCGAAGAGGCCGGTGTCACTGTGCAGGTCCATGACGTGCATGCCGATGCGGGCGAAGTGGCACACGAGTTTGATGGCTTGAAGCTTTGCTCGGACAATTGCCTGCAACCTGCTGATGCGGTGGTTCTGGCCGTGTCGCACAAGGAATATGTTGCCAAGGGCTGGCCGCTCGTCAGCAGCTTGCTTAAAGATGGCAGGGGCTTTGTCGCCGATGTGCGTGCGGTTTTGCCGCGTGAAGCGGTGCCGACCGGCATCGATCTTTGGCGTCTTTAAGCCTGCAAAACTATTCGTCCTGATAAAGATCAAGGTCGCGCTGCAGTTTTTTCGTCAAACCCTTGGCGACAATGCGGTGCGAGCTTTTTAAATGGTCCTTCAGGTCATCGTCGCTCAAGCCCGGCGTATCATAGTGCTGGATCCACTTCATGCCACGCGATGCCAGATACGGGGCAGGACGCAGGCCGGGCATATCTTTCAAGACCTCATAGCCGATTTCGGATGTTTTGAATGTGACACCCAATGTCTCTTTTGTGGTCCAGCCTCCAATGGCAAACACCTTGCCGCCGACCTTCCAGACATCCGCGTCCCCCCACTGAACAACGTGGGTTGTCTGCGGCAGGGATTTGCAAAAGGTGTTGAATTGGTCCCGATCCATTCTGGCGTATCCCGTAATTTCGGCCTGATCAAAATGTCAGTTCTGATAGAGAATGCTGTGAAACAGGTGGGTCAGTCTATTGGCAAATTGTGCATTGCTGAAATCCTCCTGACACATTCGATAGGCTGCATCGCGCATCGCAGTTGTTTTCTCCGGCGCACCGATTGCTGCGCTGATCGCATTTGCTAATTGTTCCGGGCTTTGGGGCGGGCACAGTCGCCCGGTTTCGCCGTCCCGGACAAACTCGGGCTGGGTTGCGATGTTACTTGTGATCACCGGCACATTGGCCGCCATCGCTTCGAGCACGACAAGCGGTTGGGCTTCGTTGGCGTAGTGGCTGGGAAAGAGGAAGAGGTCCGAACTTGCGAAAATAGCCTGCCGTTCAGGATCGGAAACCGGCCCCAAATATGTCGCTGCCGCATGCATGTGATATTTTTCAAGTAATGTGGCGAGTTCGGCTTTGCTGATGTCGCCTTCGGCTCCGGCAATCGTCAAATGGCAAGCGACATCTTGGGCGTGCAGGATCTCACAGGCAGCAAGCAGGGTTTCGATGCCTTTGGCCTGAAACAGGTTGGACAACCATAAAAGCCGGATCGGATCATGGGGCACCCATTGTTTGGTGGCTGGGCCGATGAAGGCATTATCATCCAGGCAGTTGGCGATGATGGCAGACTTGCAATCAAGGCCTTCGATTTCGGCGCGCAAGCTCTCGCCGAGCAGGATGATGGTCAGACCTTTGAAAGCCGTCTTCTGAAGCGATTCAGACCATTTTGATCTTCGCATTTCGGGAAGACCGCGACCATGCAGGTGCAGGATTGAAGGCACATGAAAAAGCTTGGCCAAAAGCACATACAGGCAATCGCGGTAGTAGGCGAAACCACTTGGCGCAAAGCAGATGTAAAGCGCCTTGGCGCGTGGCAATGCCCAGATCAGGCGCAGCAACAACCAAACCGCCAACCCGATCTTGCGCAGCGAAAATCGATTTACCGCGGACAATCTCCGGGCAAAGCGCATTTCAATGACATGCAAATCAAAGTCTTTTGCCAAAGCCGTAATGGCGAACTGGTTCATTTTGGCTGCCCCGTGCATGGGCGGTGGCAACTGAACCATGGCGATGATTTTTGGGCGGTTAGTCATCGAACGTCCCTTGCCGAAAACAATTGCAATTCGCGGAGTTTGGCAGCCGCCAGCCAGATCGACCAAGACAGGTCAGGGCGGTAACGCGCAAGAACGGAAGCATGCGTTTTCTGATAGAGCGCGTTCGGTACCCTTGCGAAATGGCGGGTGCCGGGATCAAGGGTACGTTCGATCAGGGGCCTGTTAAGTCGACCGATGCGAGCCTTGGCAACGCAGCAGGCGCGCAGATAAAAATCCAGATCAATGCAACAGGGCAAATCCGTCGCATAACCACCTGCACTGGCCCAGACAGAGCGATGCATGGCAAGTGAGGAATGATGCAGTGGGTTGCTGAAGTAAAGCCGTGCTGGTGAAAAATGCTGTAAGGCTGCCAAAGTCGGTCGCCACGGATCGGACACTGCGCGTGCGAAGACAAGTTGATTGTGGTTATTGGAAAGCACATCAACTTGCCGATCCAGCCGATCAGGAAGAGAAAGATCATCGATATCCTGAATGGCAATCAGATCGGTGGGGCTGTTTTCAATCGCGAGGTTAAGTGCTTCCCCCCGTCCAATTCTGCCCGGATGAAGGACCGTCAGACGTGGGTCGTTGCGCCAGTCCGTTGGTTTGGCAAGGGGCGTGGTTGAGCCATCATCGACAATGACCGCATGATCACGGGGACCGAGTATCTGTCGCAGATTGCCGAAATAGCGATCCAGCCAGTCGTCGCCATCGCGCACGGTCGTGATGATTGTGATCGGATCACGCATCAGAATCTCCCCACGAGATGGTCAGAGTGGCGTTATGCCCTTGCGCTGCCTTCGCACTGATCCGTGTTGCCGGACCAGCAGCGCTGAATGTCGCTTGTGGGATCATGTGTAGCTGGGCGTTCGAGGTCAGCTTTATTCCGAGTTCTGGACAGATGATGGTGTCTTTCGCGATCTGAGTCAGGCCGATGTTGCCATCAATCAGAATTCGGAAAAGATCAACTTCTCCCGGATCGTGACTGGGAATTTGATCTGAGATGATGACGCGGGCGTTTTGAAACTCGATCATTCGATGACCAACAATACCGGCAAGCTCGAAGCTTACATCAATCTTGCTGTCAGATATCTGGCGGGTTTGAATAAAACGGGAGAATTCTATCTCGCCAATAGCCGGAAGCGGGTGTGAGGCTTGATTATAAAGGCTGGGTGCATCCTGTTCGCCGCCGCTTGGTGGCAGGAAGATGCGGGCAGATTTTCCTTGGCCAGAAACAATGACAGGGGTGCCGGAGACATCAAAGCTCTGTCTGCCACAAAGCGTCATTTGCGCGTGATAGTACGCGGATGAATACTGCGTGACTATGTTATTCGAGGCGGTTTCCGATGCGAGTGAACGGATGTGTTTTGGCGCTGGTAGTTGCGAAGCCTTCAGAAGCCAATAACCTGCAAAGGCAAGGTAATCATCGTGGCGGTTATAGCTGTACCATCCTGGTGTTTGTGGATTTTCGGGACCGGGATATTCCGGCAACGGGGCAGGTGCAAGCAGGTTCAGCGGTAGTTGGCCTGCCCTGAAAAAAGCGTCTTCGAGCCGATGAAGGATTGCCTCTGCCTCGTTGTGGTAGCCCGCTTTTAGCAACACATAAAGCGCGCAGGCCGCGCCAAAACTCTGCCCCGCACCACGTCCGAGCAGATTGACAAATCCATGGGTCCCAGCAAGTTGTGCCAGCATTTCGGTGGCCCGGTTGGCAATGCGTTGATGCCGTCTATTGGGGCTATTAGAAAGAAGGGTTGCGCAAAAGGCGTGGTATTGTGCGGAGAAGCAGTCTGGTCGATCCATGAAAACTGGTGCACGCCAATAGCGATGCAATATGAACGCGAAATGGGCGAGGTTGAGGAGTTTTGTGGTTAGTCCGACGTTTCGTTTCTGCCGATTGATCAGCCCAAGTATCTGCCAGTTGGCGACATCGGGACGTTGCGGTTTCGTACCCCGAAGGATGTCGGTGATGGTATCCGATGACAGGCCCGGCGTATCCATCAGCGCATATTCGATGAATTCGCGGTGCCAGGTTTTATCGCGCGGCTCTGATCGGAGGGCATCAAGGGCGCGGTCGATATTGGGGCCAAATTTAACAGGATCAAGCCGGCGCCACAGATTGACGGCAAAGGCCTTGGCGTAAAAATCCGGTTGTTCAAACTGCCTGGTCCTCAGTTGACGTGTTGCGAGATCGTCTGCAATCCGCTTGGCCAGATTGAGGCAGCGTAGGCGAAGCGCGTCATGGGTTACTGAAAGTGACATGTCACCTCCATCGACAAGGACTGACCCGCTTTGAGGCGGTTCAGGGGTACGGCCTGAATTTCAGGGCAGTGACGGCCCATGCGTTCGCGCAAGCGCCAGAGCAGCTTTTTGAGAGGTGGCATGCGCCAGAGCAAAGCTGAAAACCAATCCGGTGCAGAAAGCGTAAAGAGGCGATTTGCCCAGCGCAGCCAGACCTGATCCACCGGATCACGGGGCAGCAGGCGGGCATGAATGATCCAGTGATCGTCGCGATCACGCAGATACATGTACGGGTCAAACCGGCCCGCCCCATCGGCGTGATCCAAACTCACGGATATGGTTGTGCCATCCTTCCCGATCAGTGTGACCTTATTGGTTGGATAAAGACGGTATTTGTCGCTGTTGGTGTGGTGAACTGTTTTGTCTGCGATCCGCCCGTGTTTGATGGCGGCTTTGTCAAAAACCAGCCGGATGACGGCATCTTGCAGCAGGATGTCGTCCAGTGCCCGAATGCAGAGTTTAAGCCCGATTGTGTTTGGGGTGGGCTTACGGGTTTCGTACGCGATACGTATTCGCCCCACAGAAAGGTGCCAGATATCGCCAATCTGTTTGGCATTTCGCGGTTGGTCGGTGAGTGTCACAAAGGAATTTTGGTCCGAGCATTCCAGACCCCACGGACCAAAGATGATGTCACCATAGTGGCCTTTGATCAGCTTATTGTGGGTGATGGTGGTGGTCAGTTGCCTCATGCCATTACCTGCCGTCTTGTCGCGACTTTTTGGCAGGCCAGCAGGATCAGAGCCAGACAAGCCAGGCGGAGTGCAATCAGTTTCATGATGTCGGGTGCGAGTTCGCTGGTCGGCATGACCAATGCCGTGATGATCATCAGCGCAAGGCATCCCCAACCCAGCCATTTCACCGTTGATAACTCCTGCAAGATCAGGATTTGTCGGGCGATGAACGCCATCAATACCGGCCAAGCTGCACCGAGTTGAAGGATCGTGATCAGATCATCTGACGGGCTGGCATAAAATAAATTTGCCAATCTATCGGGCAGGAACAACAGCAGACCCGAGATCAGAGCCATCGGTGCCAAAAGCCAGATGTCACGTATTTGGCCCACCTCATTTTTGGCAAACAGGGTTGAGGCGATGGCCGCAATCAGGCCGGCGCAAAACAGGAAAACGCGCTGTGCCAGAAACAGTGGATCGTTGTCTGTGCCCAACAAGATAAAGTCGAGATTTGGCAGAAACCCGGCGAGCAGGGTAAAGCCGATAAGACCAAATACGCCGGACCTGCGGGCAGGCTCGGCGTTGGTGGAATGACTTGGCGATAGTTCAAATGCAAATGCTGTTGCGAGTGCAAGGCTTGCCAGAGAAACCGCAGGCACAATGAGGTAAAGTGCTAAATCTGAATGGCTGAGCGATGCCCAAACCGCCACCATTATCCCGCAAGCCTGACCAATAACCGCAATCGTGCCAAGCCGTGAAAAGCGGGTTTTGGCCGCAATCATCCAGTCGGGCGAAAGGGCCGCAGCAAACGGGATCAGGATAAGTGGCCAATATTGCGCAAGCGGGACGCTGGTTGTCGTGACAATCAGGATCGAGGCGAACCCTGCAATCAGGCACCTTGTGGCGACAACATGTATGGCCTGTCCAAAGGCCGCATTTTGTGCCAGTCGCACCAGAAGCGGCCCACTGCCAGCCTGCGTCGCGGTAACCGCAAGACCGACCATAGCGAGCAATTGGAAGTAGGTACCAAGATCAGCCTCTGAATAGGCGTGACCGATCAGAACAAGAATTGCCATGCCGCCCAGCCGCGCAATCATATTGGCCCCGATCATCCACAATGGATATAGCCGAGAACCCGCTGATTTTAGGAGGGCTGACCATCTAACCATGGCGCGACAGGATGGTTTCATATGCATGATCGACCCGCGTGCCATAGGTGTCGCGAAGATCGCTGGCGATTTGATCACGCGCCTTTTGTGCGATGATTCGGCGCATCTCGGCCCGGGTGATCAGTACCGACGCGGCCGTTACAAGCGCATCCTGATCCCTTGGCGGGATGATAAGGCCGCTTTGATGATTGATGACCGGACTTCCGGCATCGAACGTGGTGATGACAGCACAACCGGCTGCCATGGCCTCCATGGTGGCAAGGCTGCTGCCCTCCGTCAGGCTGGGAAAGACAAAGATATCAGCCGACAACATGTGATTGGCAACCTGATCGTGCGGCAGGGGGCCAAGCCATGTCACCCCGTCGGGCAGATTTGAAAGCAGGCCCTTGGCACAGGGCTGCGCCGCGCCGATCAGGGTTAGTTCGGTCCTTAAACGGAACTGTCGGCGGATGGTTTTCCAAGCCGCCAGAAGATGGGCTGTGCCCTTGGCAAGCGACAGATTGCCAACATAAAGAAGCCGAATGACCGTATCGTCGCGCGCGAAACGTTTCCGATCCAATAGCACCTGACAATGCGGTGACGTAAACGGGACGAGATATATCTTGTCAGCCGCAATACCGGTTCTTTGCAGACCGTCCGCGACCGTATCCGAGGGCGCAAATACCGCATCGGCAAATCGGGCTTCGGCCGTGCGTCGACCGGCAAGGAAGGCGGATATCTCGCGGTGGGTGCGGCCGTGGGATGCATATTCGCCGACAAGCTGAACATGTCGGGTTTCGGCCAGTTGGCCGGTGATATCGGAAATCGTGATCATATTGCGTGCCTTTGCGCGACGCATCGCAGGCAGGCTGTAATTGCCCTGCCCATGCAGGATGTCGGCGTTCGGCATTTGAAAGGCGGTCAGCAGCGACAGGGGAATATCAGAATAAAGATTGCGCGCCGGTAACCGAAGCTTTTGGGCCGTTTTTCCAAGCAGATCGGGCAGAAGGTGGCGGCCGGGTATATCGCAAAGTGCAGTACCGACATGGCGTGATGGCGGGCGGATAAGACCCGTGCCGTCATGGCGCCAAAAACTGTCCCAACGTACCAGCCGATCCTGCTCGGCGAGGTGCTTGGCCAGAATTCTGGCCTGATCGACACGGCTGATCATCCAGACGGATGGCTCGGATTTCAGGCTGCGGTTACGATGTGGCGTGATCATCCCCACCGCCGCATGTCCGGGTTATGATTAACCGCTTGATGAACTGCCTGCCACATGGTGTCGCTGTGATGGGCGGGGTTATTATTGGCAATTGCCCTTGCTTGATGCAGGCGCGTGTCCTCCAGAAGTTGCGGCGTATCAAGAAGGTGTTTGCAGGCTGTGATCCAAACTTGCGGATTATCGATTGGCAGGATTTCGGGACCGCGCAAAACATTTGGTGCGCAGCCGGTGAATGGGCTTGCGAGTGCAACCGCACCACAGGCAATCGCATCAATTACACCAACGCCATAGGCATCATTTCGGCTGGGGAATAGGGCGATCTTGCTGTTGGTCAGAATGGGCGGCAGTTGATCGTGGGGAAGTTGCCCGAACACATCCACCCGATCACCAAGGCCGGAAGATTGCGTAAGCCTTGTGGTGCTTTTAATGTCGGTACTGCCAAAGATGGCGATACGGTTTGCAATGTCTGTCTTGGACAGTTCTGCGGCAATCCGCATGAAGACGTCAAAGCCCTTTGAAGCCGTTGTGCGACCACACCAGACGATGTCGTATTGTCGTTCCGCCAAGGTTTGGTTGGCGGAAATATCGGGTAAGGGAAATGACGGAGGGATGGGGGCGATCCAAATATGATCTGGCGATGCGCCATGGCTTTCAAACCACGCGGCCCCGCGCGAACTTGCAGCAATAAAGCCATCGGCACGGGCAATCATGATCCGGCGTAATCTGCGCCGAAGCGGATTGTCATAGGTGGCATCGGAGCCTGCCCAGCCATCGAATTGCAGCACGGTCGGAATGCGGTGTTTCAGCGCCCAGTTTTGCGCCTGCCATTGCGCGATGCCAAAACCGTTCATGATCAGCGCATCACTTGGTTTGCGGCAAACAGCCCGCGTGACGCCAAACGGAACGGCCAACGTTCGGTTTTCACCAAGGGGAATTTGAACGCCCGGCAAAGTGATATGGTCAAATGCGGGTGTTGTGATTGACCAGTTGCGTTGTGGTTCGCGATGTTGGGTACATAGGACACGCAAACCTCCGCCTGCGGCCATCGCGCGATGATGAAGCGCGTCATAGGCATCAGATCGGTAGGGTGGCACAAGGTTTGTCAGCAAAGTCACCCTCACCGCGGCGATCACCTTGAGATGCTAATATTGCCTGCAACTCAATCATAAGTTACCATTCAATTCAACCAATTAGCCGTGACTTAAATCGTTGACGGCGGCGAAAGACGGACGCCAACAGCAGGAACTTGGTGTTTCTGCCGTTTTTAAGTGTCCGGCCGGGGTGACAGGGGTGGCACATGCGTGACGAACTCAAAGGGCACAAAGCTGCCTTCTTCGGGTTGCCGCTGGATACGAGACGACGTCGTCTCGTCTGTGCCGATATCGCCTTGGGACTTCGCAAAGGTACGGCGACTGCCAACCAAGCCTGTTTTCGTCATCATTGCCTGAATGCGACCAAACTGCCCGCAGCCCTGCGCGATGACCGTTTGTTTGCAGCACTTTCGCGCGCAGATTGCCTGTCTGCGGATGGCATGGGGATTGTGTGGGCGGCCCGCCTGATGGGGGTCAAGGTTGCCGAGCGGGTGACTGGCATTGATCTGATGACTGATCTTCTGTCGCAGTTCGCACAGGATGGCAGGCGGGTTTTCCTGTTGGGGGCGCGTCAGGATGTTATTGATCAGTTGCAGGGGAAATTGCCTGCACGTTTCCCCGGACTGATCATCGCGGGTACGCATCACGGTTATGAGCCCGATGATGAAAAGCTGGCCGATTGTGTTGCACAGGCCAAACCAGATGCCGTTTTTGTCGCCTTGCCATCCCCGCGCAAGGAGTTGTTCGTTGATCAGTATGCGGCCAAGACCGGATGCGGTTTTGCCATGGGTGTTGGCGGAGCGTTTGATGTTCTGGCCGGGAATGTCCGACGGGCCCCGGTTATCTGGCAACGGGTCGGGTTGGAGTTCCTTTGGCGCATCTTCTGTCAGCCACGGCTCATGATCCCGCGCTATGGGCGCGGGCTTTGGGCATTTTCCTGCCTTGTCGTGCCACGGATTGTGCGTTTTCAACTCCGGCGCCTTTGGCGTGCCTTGCGGAAAGCGGCAACCATTTCGGTAATCTTTATGATGCTGACAACGGCCGCCGATTTAAAGGCGCAGCCGACAACCACAGCGACGTTCGATTTGGAAAACCGGCAGGCGGCGATCAGCTGGATTGAAGCGGAAATCGCAAAGGTTGAAGCCACCGAAGACGTGGCCAAATTGATTGATGCACTTGTCGGAGCTGTGCTGTCAGAGGATCGCACCAACCAACAATCTGACATCAATTGGCAGGTGGCGGAGGCAAGCCTTAAAGTGCTGCTTGGTCTGTTTGATGTGGTTCTGGGCGGCGGCAGCAGCCGTTTTCTGCTGGAGACTGTGCTGGGTGGGGTGGTTCTGCGTCTGCTTGATCTTCATCCCGACCCGGGGCGCCTTTCGGAAATCGTCCGGGGTAATTCTTCGGATTTGGCAGAGCGCCTGTTTGAACGCAATGCCAATCAAGCACTGATATTCGCAGGCGAACAGCAATCATTTGCCGCAAGCATCGAGCCCGAAGTCGCACCGCGTGTTGTCGGTTCGGTGCGGCCACCTGAAACCGAACGGGCGCTGCGTTATTCGCTTCTTTTCGTTGGTGGCCCGCGAAACCCCGTCGTCGATAGCTATTGGGGTGTTGAGGATTATCAGGAACCAATTGGAATTCCAGAGCTTGAGGATGCAAGCCCGAGATGACAGAGCATCCCAACCATCCCGTCGCGATTACCAGCGTCCCGCAAGAACGGTTTGATCCGTCCTTGCGCGATTTGTTGAGCATTCTTTGGCAACGGCGCGGGATTGTTGCACTGACCTTTGTTGTGGTCCTGATCGCGCTTCTGAGCGGGATCGCCAATTGGCAAGGGGATTATCGGTCCGTCACCGAAATCGGGCTTTCTGCAAATGTGGAAATCGCGGAACGCCAGATGCCAGCGGCATTCAACAGTGACAGGCGCATTGTGACCGCCCAGGAAATCGAAACGGCAATTGCCGAAATCAAAGGGCAGGAAACACTTTCCACCGCACTTTCGGTTTTGCGCGGAGAGGGTGTCTCGCTGACGGATACGCCGATATCCAGTGACATCGAAACTGACGGGATCTCTCATCTTCGCAATGCTTTGGAGGCCGCCCGGGTTGGCAATGCGGCGGTGATTGAGGTGGCCTTTACCGCAAGCCACCCGGAAACAGCGCAAAAGGCGTTGATGGCCGTTGTTGAAAGTTATCTTTGGCAGCGCGAAGACCGGCAAAAAGCCGCCATTCGAAGACAACTTGCCGAGGCGGAGGCGCAATTCAAATCTGCGCAAACTGAATTGGATGGTCTGGAAGGGGATCTGGCCAGCTTGCAAAACAGCGCCGGTATTCTGGATCCGGATGAGAATGCACGGATGCTTGATCGTATCTATGCACTCGATGAGCAGGCTGAAAAACTGGGGCAGGAGGTTGTCAGCCTCAGGCTTGCGCGCCAAAGCCGCAATGAGGCGGCAAACCTTGATGATTTGCTGGCGATTGACGATGTGGCAAGCCATCCGATGGTGCGCCAAATCTCGGCCCAGTTCGAGATGACAAAACAGGAATTCGTCAGGCTTGATCAGCGTTACGGCCCGAAGCATCCGACCATGCAGGGCAAGCAGCAAGAACTGGATGATCTGCATAACCAACTGGCTGCTGTCGCCAGCAATATCGCGGATCAAATGGATATCACCCTTGCCGGGGCCGAAGAAAAGCTGCGTCTGATCACAGCCCAAAGGGATCGTTGGCAGGAACGGATGGCGCTCCGCAATACAAGCGTTCAGGGGCAGGCTGCCCTGGTGCGATCTGTCGCCATGGCGCGCGCCAATGTTCAGGAGCTGGGCCAGCAGGTGCAAGCCTTGCGCCGTGAAATGGTGGCCTTTCAGGTGGATGCTGCGATCCTGCGTGCGCCTACTTTGCCCACGGCAACCGAATTTCCCGCCAAGCGCGATCTTGCCGTGTTGGCGATCATGATTGCGTTGTTTGCTGCCGTGGTTGCCGCAATGCTGCGTCACTATTTCGATCAAAGCATCGATGACGATTTTGATCCGCAGGCGGCGTTGGGCATCCCGTTATTTGCCCGGATCCCGGAAAGCTCGAGGGTGAACAAGATCGCCTGCACTGCCGCCCATGACGAGGCCGCAGGCCATCTGGCAGTTCTGATGCGGATCATGGTGCAGGGCGGCGATGCAGAAGACAAATCCGATAAGGACGGGCAGGTGATTGCAGTTGGCTCAGCACTCTCGGGCGATGGCAAAAGTCACATCGTTCATGCGCTGGCTGAAAAGCTGGCCGGACTGGGGGCATCGGTGATGGTTATTGATGCCGATTTGCATGATCCGGCACCGCCACCCCAAACGCGGTATGACGGTGAAATGACTGCTGATCTGACAGATGTGATGTCGGGACTTGTTGATCTGGATGGTGCCCTTAGCGGGACAGAAAACGGCGATGTGTATCGATATCTTGGTGCGCGTATGTCAGTGCCGGGAAACATCGCAACAGGCATGATTGACGGACAATTGCCCGATTTGATCAAGCACCTGCGCACCCGGTTTGATCATGTGATTGTTGATACGCCGCCGATCCTGTCTGTCGCCGATGGTGTGATTGCGCTGGGATTGGCCGATGTCAGGCTGTTTGCCCTGCGCTGCGGACACAGCAAGCGCCGCGATATCACCCAAGCCCTGTTGCAATTGCGTGCAGCCAATATTGTGCCGGAGGGTATTGTTTTGAACGGTGCCAAGCCGCGTGCCGCCTATGGCAAGCCACAGGCGGCCATGGCAACCGAGGGGGCGACGTCATGAAGGCTGCCCTGATTGTGATTGCCCTGCTGTTGATTGGCTCTGGCGGCGTGGTCCTGGTTTCGGAAGGCAGGGCGCTATCGCAGCTTGAAAACAAACGCGCAGCCTTTGCCAACGGAGACGGCTTTGGTGCAGAGCGTGATGCGATGGTGGTCGATGGCACAGCGTTTGACGAATTGCTAAAACAGCAGCTGATCGAACGGCCGTTTGATCCAGTTTTGCTGGGGCTGAAGGCTAAAATAGTGGCCGACGATGATTTGGCGCTTAGCGCAAAGCTTTTCGATCAGGCACAGGCGATTGCCCCGCGCGATCCCCGCGTGCAGGTGCTGCGCGATGGGCTGCAAGTGCGGCTTCAAAGCTTGCCATCCCCTGCATCACCACCGGCAGAATAAGGGCGGGCATGACCATGACCCAATCACCAATGGTGCCGAGCATTGCCATCGCCAAAAGGGCGATCATAAGTGCGCGCGTGTCGGGTTGTGGGCAGGTGGCAAGCACCATTTTGATCGCGATGACGAGGGCTGCCAGCAGGATCAGCATGACTGGAACACCAAACACGATTGCGCCATCGAGCCAAAGGTTATGGCTGCTAAACCATTTGGCATTTGCGTTCAGGTCCGGGGTGGCAAAATGAGCAATAACCAGTCCGATGCTGTCGGCACCCCATCCGGTCAATGGCCGTTCCGTAATCGCATGCAGGGCGGAAATCCACAAATCATCGCGCTGAATCAGGTCGTTGCGGGCAAGGTCGGTGAAGCGCGTGAAAAGTTCCGGCGATGCGATGATTGCGATGGTGCTGGCCGCGATGACGCCAAGCGTAATCACAATCAGCCGCTTAATGCTTTGCACGTTTGCGCGCGGGGTCAGGATGATAAACAGTGCCCCGCCAACCAGCGCCATTATAAAGGCCAGACGCGAGTGGCTTTGGACAACGGCAGTTGCGAACAGCAAGCCAATTGCCAGCCAGCCTCCGGCCTGATCAAGGCGCTTGGAAGTGCTCAGCGCCCGGCTCTGATCATACAAAAACAGGCAGGCCAGAATACCGAACGCCATCATGTTTCCGAACGCTGTGCGATTGGCGAAGCTGCCGGTCCAGTCGTGAAGATGGGCCTGTTTGGCAAACCAGAATGTGGTCTGCCATCCCATCACATGGGCACCTGTGGCAAGCGCCACTTGAACGGCGCAGGTGATGACGATGGTGCGGGCGATGGTGATGTTCAGATGGTTGTTGAGGCGCGCCAAAAGCGCGGTCAGGCTCGCAACACCGCCCAGCCAGATCAGATAGGTCGCCATATTCAGCCAACCATACGGGGCGAGTGCAATGTGCGGCGCATTGAACGGATAAGCCTGAACTGGCCAGATCGGCAGACTTTGCAGGATCGCCCAACCAATCAGTGCAGCGATCCCGATCCAAAGAAAAAGCAAGTGCTTGCCGATTTGCGCGGGACCGGGGCGCAGGCAGATCGCAAGGATGCCGATGCCGGTCAGGATAGCCAGAGGGGCAAGCGCCCATGGCCGCAATCCGCCGAGCAACAGCGGGGCCAGAATGATCTGCGCCATCAGACAGGTTTGCGCCAGCCAGAGCATCAAGGTCAGCCAATCTGCTTTGAAATCAATACCTTCAGCCTAGCCGAATTTTCGCACCCTGTCGCGCTGCTTGCGCAGGGGGCTCGGCGATGAAAGCTATTGAGGCCGGGGTTGTGCAATACGCCGGGCAGGGGCCGGGAACCGCCAGCCAAGCAGTATCACTGCCGATCTGGTTGGTACTTGCAGGCAATCTTTTAATGGGCGCCTCGCTCTGGCTGATTGCAGCGGGCGGAATGGCCGCCAAGCTTATCCTGCTTGGTTTCTGGATTGCGATGCTGTGCGCTTACGCCCGCCCGGTTCGAATTACGCCAGGTTTGTTTGTGAGCAGTTTGGTTCTTGCCGGGCTGATCGGTGTCATTGCCGCTGGCAATGGGGCCAGCCTCGAAAAACTCCGCCTGATCGGCAACCTTTTGATGCTGCCGGTCGGACTGCTGGTCGGGCTTGTGATTGGTCGGGACACCCTTCGGGTGATGATGCCGGTTCTCGTGCTTTATCTGCTGCTGTCGAGTTCGTTTCAGATGACGCATGAAGGCATGCGCCTTAATCAGCCGTTCTTGTTTTTGGGGCTGTTTGCGCTCTGTTCAGTGGTCCAGTGGCGTGGCCGTCGGCTGCTTGCGGTGGGATCGGCCTTGGCGGTGTTGCTCAGCCAAACACGGATTGCGGTGTTGGCGATGTTGGTCAATTTGCTGGGCATGATCCGGTTCTCACGGGCGATGACGTGGCTTGTTGGTATGGTCGCGTTGGCCGTGGCTGGCTGGTTTGCAATGTCGCATCTGCCGCGCCTGTTTCTGACCCATGGCAGCGGGCGGTTGGCGTTCTGGCAGGATTTCTGGGAGATGTGGCAAGGCGGCTCTGTCGGCCAACGATGGCTTGGTTTCGGGGCCGGGTCGGTGGAGGAAATCCTGTCCGGCTATCAATCCTTTACATCCTTTGGCGCCTTGCATAACGATCATTTCCGCATGCTGTTTGAAACCGGCATTCTGGGGGCGGGGCTTTGGCTTTTTGGATGGGGTGTGATGCTGTGGTCAGTGCGCCATGCGCGCCTTGCGATTTGTATTTTGTTTTCGGCAATGCTGACGATGGTGACGGACAATACATTGAATTACGGGCACTATGTGGTCTGTTGCGGAATTGCTGCCGGGATTGCCGCGCGCGAGGGGCCTCATCATGGATAGGGATCATCTGATCGATATCCGGGATCGCGTGCTGGCAGGCATGGTTGCGGATGGCTTTGCCGGGGCTGATCCGTTTGACGGGCTTGAAAGTGCTCTCTTTCGCGCAAGCGGGCTTGGGCGGTTCCGACTAGCGCGGTTGGCATGGTTACAGGCAATCAAGCGTGGTCCGGAAGGTTTGCGCAAGGTTGTTCGCATTCCCCCCAAGGTCAATCCGAAGACGCTGGCATTGCTGGGTGGCGCCGCGCAGGGCGTGGTGCTCTGTGATGTTCGCGATCGCCTGTTGAAACTGCAAAACCCGGATGGCGGATGGGGATATCCATTTGAATGGCAGGCGCGGGCCTTTCACGCCAAGCGCCATCAAAGCAATGCGATTGTGACAAGCTTTGTCGTTGATGCGTTACTTCAAAGCGGGATGCAAAAGGATCACCCGGTGTTGGTTCATGCGGCAGGGTTTGTTGAAGACAAGCTCTGGCGGGAAGGCTATTTCGCCTATTTCGATCACAGTAACGTTGAAATCCATAATGCCATCCTGTGGGCGGCCTTTGCGCTGCATCGGACCACCGGGCCGAATGACAAAACCGCACAGGCGGTGGATCGCATTATCGCCGCGCAAAAGGCTGATGGCAGTTGGGCCTATGGCACGCGATCCCATCACCACTTCGTTGACGGGTTTCACACGGGCTATGTTCTTGATCTGCTTGATCGGTTTCGGGAGTTCGGCATCAATGGCCTTGGGGATGCGATTGCGCAGGGCTGGCAATTTTACCGCGCAGAATGCTTTGATGCTGATGGCGTCCCACGCAGCTTTGCCCGACGCAGTGGTTATCTTGATTCCCATGCCGTGGCGCAGGCGATGGCAAGCCTGACCCGGTTTGGGGATCGGGATGGCGCGATAAGGGTGGCAGCATGGGCGGCGGATACGCTGTTTGATCCGGCGCGCGACTTGTTCTTTGCCGGGATTGACAAGGGTGGTCGCCCGGATCGTCGCAATTATATGCGCTGGACCCAGGCCTGGATGGTCTGGGGGCTTTCAATCGTGATAGAAAGCATGGGGGTGAAACTGCAAGATAAAGCCATGCCAACTTTTGATCCCACAAAGCCACTTTCCTTTGCTCATCCCGATCCAAACCGGGCGGAGACAGAGGCCACCTTGCGCACTCTGCCCGAGCCAGCGTTTCGTGCGCTTTATAAGATCACACGCACCGCATCATCACAGGCCAAGGTGGAAGGTGCAATGGAAACGCTTTATGGCCTGACGCGCGGGATGAAGACCTTGCAACGGATTGGTGGGGAGCGAGGGACAGTGCTATCCGCAAAGCGGATCGGGTTTCTTCGCGATGCCGAGATAAACGTTCCCGACGATTTTAATCGGATGGGAGATCAAGAAGTCAGCAAGATGTTTGGCGATAAATAGCCAACGGCATGAATGTTGCGGGCAAAGTGGCTTTACGTCATAAACACCCGGTATCTGCCGATCGATGAAGGCTAATGATGTCTGACGCCTATCCTGCATTACCAATTGATGCTGTCCTGCCGGATGTGATTTCCGCGCTGGAAAACGGCACCAATGCGGTTTTGCAGGCACCACCGGGTGCTGGCAAGACGACCAAGGTGCCGCTGGCGTTGCTTGATTGCGCGTGGCGCGGAGATCAGAAAATCGTCATGCTCGAACCCCGGCGTCTGGCCGCGCGTGCCAGTGCGCGGCGCATGGCGCAGTTACTCGGCGAGGCGGTTGGCGGGCGTGTTGGTTATCGCGTGCGGTTTGACAGCAAGATTTCCAAGGACACGAAGATCGAGGTCGTGACCGAGGGCATTCTGGTCCGCATGATTCAGGATGACCCCGAACTTTCCGGTGTTGCCGCCGTCCTGTTTGATGAATTTCACGAACGATCATTGGATGCCGATCTGGGCCTCGCCCTTGCCCTTGAAACGCAGGGGGCACTGCGTGATGACCTGCGCCTTGTGGTCATGTCCGCCACCCTTGATGGCGATCCGATTGCGCGACTGATGGGCGATTGCCCGGTGATCACATCCGAAGGCCGGGCCTATCCGGTTGAAACGAAATATTTGGCCTCCAAGCCCGATAAATGGGGCAATACCCGCATTGATGTGGAAATGACCGGCGCGATCAAAACGGCGCTTCGCGAGGAAAGCGGATCGATCCTGGCCTTCCTGCCGGGGCAGGGCGAAATCACCCGGGTTGAAGGCGCGCTTAAGGATGCGGTGGGAAGTGATGTCATCATCGCCCCGCTTTATGGCGCGATGGATGCCAAGGCACAGGACATCGCGATCCAACCCGCCCCGGACGGCAAGCGCAAGGTCGTTCTGGCCACCGCGATTGCCGAAACGTCACTGACCATTGATGGCATCCGGGTGGTGATTGATAGCGGCCTGCAACGCCTGCCAAGGTTCGATCCGGCATCGGGCATGACGCGGCTGGTCACGGTCAAATCATCGCAAGCCAGTGCAGAGCAACGCCGTGGTCGCGCCGGGCGACTGGAACCGGGCGTGTGTTATCGCCTTTGGCCAGAAAACGAACATCGTGCGCGTGCGCCCTTTACCGCGCCCGAAATTGCCGAGGCCGATCTGGCACCGCTAACGCTTGAGCTGGCCCGATGGGGTGTTACCGATCCCGAAACGCTGCCGTGGCTTGATGTGCCCGATCGCGCCAAGATCGATCAGGCGCGCGATGTCTTGCGCGGCCTTGAAGCACTTGATAATGATAACCGCATTACGCCGATGGGCACCGCCATGGCCGGATTGCCGGTCCATCCCAGATTGGCGCATATGATGTTGCGCGGCGCGCAGCTTGGCCTTGATGATGTCGCCTGTGCGCTGGCGGCGTTGTTGTCTGATCGTGATTTCATGCGCGGGCGCGGGGCGGATTTGCGCATTCGGGTGGAAGCGATCATCAAGGGCCGGGCGCCCAAAATGATATCCGAGGCCGCCAAACAACTTGCCCGCCGTTTGCGCGATGCTGTCAAGCAGGGCGGGTTGGCAAAACCCGATACCGCGCGCGTGGATCGGGCCGATGAGGTTGGCTTGTTGCTCGCCTTTGCCTATCCCGACCGGATCGGGGAGCGCCGCAAGGGGGCGGATGCGCGCTATCGCCTGTCGGGCGGGCGCGGTGGCGTTTTACCCAATGAAGATAGCTTGGCGTCGGAGCCCTATATCGCGGTGGCCGAACTGGACGGCCAGGCGCGCGAGGCCAGGATTTACCTTGCTGCACCTGTGGCGCGCGCCACCCTTGAAACCCATTTTGCTGATCAGATTTCCGAGGGGACGGAAGTCTTCTGGGATGCGCAAAGCGATGCGGTTGCCGCCCGCTGGCAACGCCGGATTGGCGCGCTGGTGTTGGATGAAAAAGCCACCCATGACGAGGCCGATCCGGAGGCGATTACAGCGGCCATGATCGAGGGTATCGGCAAGCTCGGCCTGCATTGCCTGCCATGGGACAAGGCATCAGAAGGCTTGCGCGCAAGGCTGGCGTTTCTTCATCGGGTGGAGGGCGATGTCTGGCCCGATGTTTCTGATGAAGGGCTTCTGGCATCGCTTGAAGACTGGATCGCGCCCTATCTCGGCGGCATTACCAAACGAGGCCAGCTTAAACAGATCAACCTGTCCGAGGCGTTGCTCGCCGGGATCGACTGGAACCAGCGACAGGAAATGGATCGTTTGGCCCCCACCCATTGGCAAGTGCCGACCGGATCAAATATCCGCATTGATTATAGCGGCGAAACACCCGCTTTGCCGGTGCGCATGCAGGAAATGTTTGGTGCCACCGAAACGCCAAAGGTGGCGAATGGCAAGGTCGCGGTGACGCTTCATCTGCTATCCCCCGCACAACGCCCCATTCAGGTGACAAGTGATCTGATCGGGTTCTGGAACGGGTCCTATGCCCAGGTGAAGGCCGAGATGAAGGGGCGCTATCCCAAACATTACTGGCCCGACGACCCGCAAGTCGCCGAACCAACACGGCGGGTTAAAAGCCGGATGTAGATTTAGGCCGGATAGCTGACCTCTAAGATTTCAAGCTCATCCTCGCCCGAGGGTGTGCGAACGGTAACCACGTCACCGACACCCGATTTCATCAGGGCACGCGCCACCGGGGAGATCCAGCTGATCTTGCCATTGAGACTGTCGGCCTCGTCCTCGCCAACAATACGGATGGTTTTTTCTTCGTCGCGGGCATTCACATAGGTGACGGTGGCGCCAAAGAAGATGTGGGCGTGATCGGGTTGTTCATCAGAGCGGACGACGACGGCATCTTCGATCCGCTTGCGCAGGTATCGCACACGCCGGTCGATTTCGCGCAGGCGCTTTTTGCCATAGATGTAATCCCCGTTTTCCGAACGGTCGCCATTACCCGCTGCCCAATGGACAACGGCTACGACTTCCGGCCGTTCCTTTTTCCAAAGGTGGTCGAGTTCGGATTTAAGGGCGTCTAGCCCTTCGGGGGTGATGTAAATCGGTCTGTCCATGGTCTGCGTTTTAACGCAAAGCCGATGCTTGGAAAAGAGGACAAAAAAAGCAGAGCCCGAATGGTGCCGGGCGCTGCTTTGATTTGTGAAATGCGCGGTGAACCTATGCCTTGGCAGTGGCGCGCAGTTCCCTGTCATCAATCGGCATATGCACGATGGCGGCAAAGACACCAAGGGCCACCGATGCCCACCAGACGGCATCGAAATTACCGGTCAGGTCATAGACAATCCCGCCCATCCAGGCGCCAAAGAAGGCGCCGATCTGGTGGGACAGCATGACAATGCCAAACAGGGTCGCCATGTAACGCGGCCCGAAGACCTGTGCGATCAGGCCACTGGTCAGCGGCACGGTCGAAAGCCAAAGTGCGCCCATCGAGGCCGAAAACAGCAAGATGGTTTCAGATGTTTTGGGTGCAAAGATAAAGATCACAATCACCAGTGCACGCATGCCGTAAATAAACGACAGGCCATATTTCTTGCGCCATTTACCACCGGCCCAGCCGGCCGTAAGGGTGCCGACAATGTTAAACAGACCGATCAATGCCAGGCCTTCGGCCGCGACCGAACGGGGCAAGCCGCACAGTTCGGTAAAGGTTGGAAGGTGGGTGGCGATCACCGCGATGTGGAAACCGCAGACAAAGAAACCGGCATTGAGCAATGCGAAGCCACGATGTTTGCGGGCCTCGTGGAACGCGGCGGCCAAGCCCTGCGGACCCAGATCGGGGGGGGCGGTCGGGCTGTTGCCTTCGGCCTTGCCAGTCATGGCAAAGGCGGCCGGGATGATCAGCATCGAAATGGCTGCGAGGATAACAAGGGCCGAGACATAGCCAAGCGAGCTGTTGAGCGCCTGGGTGGTCGGAGCCATTACCAACTGACCAATTGACCCGCCTGCGGAGGCCAGACCCAGTGCGAAGCTTCGCTTTTCATTGCTGAAAACGCGGCTGATGGCGGCAAGTACCACCGGAAAACTCGTGATGCCAACACCGGTGCCGATCAGGAAACCTGCAGTGAGGTAAAGCTCGCCGGGGGAGGCGGACGTGCCCATCAGATAAAGCCCAAGCGCATAAACGATGCCACCGCCAATCAGTGTCCGGGTCGTGCCAAACCGATCCGCAATGGCACCGGCGATCGGGGCCGAGATACCCCACATCAGGTTTTGAATGGCAAAGGCCAGACCAAAGGTGGCAGCGTTCCAGCCGGTGTCATTGAGCATATCAGGAATAAACAGGCCAAGTGACTGACGCACACCAAGGTTTAACGACAACACAAGGCAGCCAGAAAGCAGAACCAGCCACGGGAACCATTTTTTCGCCCGCATGAGGGTCATGCGTGTGGGGCTGTGGGGCGAGCTTTGAGTGGGGCTCATAGGCGTTCCTCCGAGAGGGATTATTGTTTGGTGGCGATATTGAACGCGGTGGCGCTATGCGTCCAATTCATTCGGATTATGATGCTGATAACATTCCTGCATGGGGGTTATCGGATGCTTTGCCCGCATTAATCACCAGTTCGCCAACCTTGTCGATAATATCGTCAAGATCAGAGCTTGATGCGCGGCGGATCAGGGTGATGGCCATACCCCAGTTCATGCCGGGAATATCAAGGATCTTGATCCGGTTTGCGGCCGGGCTATGCTGGCAAAACCGACGTGCCATGATCCCGTAACCAGCCCCGGCGGCGACCATTTCGATCTGTAATTCAAGGGCGGAGACTTCAAGCACGGATGTGAATTCGACCCCGTTTTTATGCGCCCATGCATTGCCAAGCGCACGGAAGGTGCAGCCTTCCGGCATCAGGATCATCGGGTTTTTGGCAAGTTCTGTGATGGTGTTCGGATGGGAACGGGATGATTTCGGGCCGATGGCAACGATTTCATCATCGAGCAAGGTTTGCGGCGACAGGCTGGCGGGCAGATCGCGGCTTTGCACCCCGCCAACAATGCCGTTTGGCCCGTCAAGCGACAGCATGGCATCAATTTCGCCCCGACGCAGAAGCGGAAGAAGTTCCGCCGACCAGCCGCTTTTGATCGAAAGCGACATATCCGGAAAGGCCTGATGCAGGGAACGGAGTTCTTGGGCGGCCAGAAGCGGGGCAGCCCCGTGACTTACGCCGAGCCGGAACGGGCCCTGGCGTTTGGTGTTACCAAGAACCGAGTCACTGAAACCTTCAAGGCGGCGCAACAGATCGCGGGCCTCGGTAAGCGCCCGGTGCCCGGCGATGGTTGGTTGCAGGGGCTTGGTGGCCCGGTCAAACAGGCTTTTGCCAATGCGTTCTTCAAGGCGCTGAATACGGCGTGTCACCGCCGGTTGCGTCAGGCCAAGGCGATCCGCCGCACCATGAAAGGATTGTGCGTCTGCAACGGCGATAAGGGTTTCGAGCTCGCGGGTGTCCATGGGGCTATCCTGATCCGTTCGGGATCAGGGAAGTGTCCGGGATAATCCATGGTCATGCAAGAAATCTATTGTAGCGTCACAATCGATGCGTTTCATGCATTGGCGGATGATGCGCCAAGGACCTGATCGCGCTTTCTTTTTGCCTTGAACGCGGTGGCCGCCGCGGTATAGCCGCCTTCGCCACCATCAAGAAAATGGAAATGCGCATCGCTTGTGATGGAGGGCACAATGCAGGTCATGATCGCACTGCGTTGGCGGTGGGTGCCAAAATGAATGTCGCCTTGCAGTTCTGCCGCATGCAAAAGGGCTTCGACTTCCTCGGCACGGGTCAAACTGCAATTCACCGTCATCCATAGCCCATCACCGAATTTGCGAAAGTCAGTGTTATAGCCGGTGTAATCGCGATAGCGCCTTGGATCAAACGCCCCCAGTTTCCAGCCAGTTTTCATCAGAATGGCCGCGATCAGCGCGATATAGAGCGCCTTGAGCCATGCTTTGACGTAACCGCCTTCCTTGTGTTTGGTGGCCTCTGCCTCAAGATGCATGCCGGGCGGCGGGAAGGCAACACCGGGCCCGTTTTCGGGGATCGGGCTGCTTTTGCGCGGGCTGTCATCGAGAATGGCAAACAGTTCATGAACGGTGGCATCAAACCGGGTGCGGTCGTCGCGCCCTGCAACAATGATCGACAGAATAACGTCTGAACCCTCCGCCCGGATCGGGGACCAGCGGCATGAAAGCCCGGTCAGATCGGGTCGACTGCCGGATGGAGCCGCCGGGATCATGTTGTTGCCCTGTTTCATCTGATCTTCGGCCCATTGCATGCCGCCGCCGGCAAACATGGCATAGGAAACCGGATTGGAAACGGCATAGCGCGCAATGCGGACATCATGGCCAGCAGCCCGGATATCGCCGATCCGCACCAGACCGACACGCAATTCAAGGTTCAGGGTTTCAAGCGCCCAGGTGGCCGTCGATGCCATGGCATCGCGTACCGCGTCAATCTGGTCCGGGGGGCAGGCAAAACTTGCGCCATCGCCACCAAACAGGAACGGGTAATCTGAATGGCCAAGCACATTGCTGACCGCACAGATCACCGACGCACCGACCATGTTGACGTCCTTGTATCGACCGGCTTCGACCGCCTTGGTCGATCCAATCACATCGGATGTGCCCACCCACCAGTCATCTGGCAGGGCATGATACACCGTGCCATCAAGGACCTTTCCGAAGTCGTCAAAGGTCTGTATGTCGGGATAAAGGTTGGTCAAATCGATCTTTCATTGGCAGGCAAAATCGCCAGAAACCAGCAAACCCTGCATGCCATCAATAATGCGGCGGTGGTGCGTCGTCTTCGGGTGCTGTACGCAGGAAATCGATCATGCGTTTAATATCAGACGACATTAATTTGTTCTGACGTTCAAGCAGATCGATGCGATCCCACTGCTTTTTGATCATGTCGGACAGGTCGGTGACGACGGTTTCCATGTGGGCAAGCTGTATTTCAAGCTCGGTTATGCGGGTGTCGGTTTCTTCGTGGCTCATTCCGGTATCTTCTGCAAATGTGTTCAGTTGGCTATGTGCGCCGTGACTTGCGGTACGCGCATGCCTGTGGCACCACTGCGCGGCACGGACCCTAACATATCTGGATGGTTGATGATTGATTTATCCGTACTGGCCCTTGTCGGAATTATTTTGGCGCTGATTGCGGGGTATGCAATCCGGCTAAAGGCCGTTCCGATGCCGACATCGGCCAAGGCAGCCGACGAAATCATCGCCTATATCCCCGGCGATACCAAGGCCGTGACGGATTTTGGATCTGGCTGGGGGGATCTGGCGCTGGCGATTGCGCGGGCGAGGCCAGATGTCAAAGTAACCGGTATTGAATTATCGCCAATCCCCTATGCCATCAGCCGGATGCGGGTGGTTTTGGCTGCACGGCCCAACCTTGATTTCATCCGGGGCGATTTTAAAACCCTTGATCGCGATCCCGGCGACGTTGTGGTGTGTTTTCTTGATCCAAGGGTGATGGGTGACGTTGGCGATGTGCTCGATCAGCGCATGGCAAATGGCGGCATTTTGATATCGCGCGCCTTTGCCATTCCCGGCTGGCAGGCGTTTGGCGAAGTGCCGATGAAAACAGGATCTGACCACCTTTATCTGTATCGGATCGGCAGTCACAAGCCGGGCATTGTTGCCTGATCAGCCGTGAGGCTTAGTTGCCATGTCCGCAACAGCCACCGTTTTCCCCACGCCCATGCAACTGGATCGGCGGGCAGGGGACGGTGCCGTATGAACAGAAAACACAGCAATCACCGGCCTTGGGACGCAGCACTGCGCCGCATCCCTTGCAGTCATAAAAATACTGGCAGGCATCGGTCGGCATGGTTTCGGTTTCGACATGCCCGCATTCGGGGCAGGTCAGAACCGAGACCAGTTCGACATGATCGGCATCAGTCTTCTTCATAGACTTTGATCAATGCTGAATGATCGAGATCGCCGTGCCCCATGTCGATCAATTCGTCATAAAGTTCCATGGCAAGACGGGTGATGGGCAGTTCGACCCCCAGTTCGCCTTCGGAAAATTCAAGCGCTTGGAACAGGTCCTTGCGCTGGGTGACGACCTTGCCGCCCGGCTCGAAATTGCGTTCGATCATGCGTTCGCCGTGTTTTTGCAAAATGGCGGAATCGGCAAAGCCACCGGTCAGTGCAGATCGCAGCTTATCAAGATCGACACCGGCTTCATCGGCCATGGAAAAGGCTTCGGCAACCGCACCGATGGTGATGCCGACAATCATCTGGTTGGCCGCCTTGGCAATCTGGCCGGAACTGACATCGCCGACGTGGGTAACGCGCGAACCAAGGACGTCAAACACCCGATGGGCACGTTCGAAATCTTCGGGCGATGCACCAACCATAATAGAAAGGGTGCCGTTCTCAGCCCCGTGGGTGCCACCGGAAACCGGGGCATCAATCCATGTGCCGCCGGCTTCTTCTACCACATCGGCAAAGCGCCGTGTGGCTTCGACCGAGGTTGTGCCCATGTCGATGACGATGGTGCCTTCTTCCAGGCCGTCAATAATGCCTTCTTCGCCCAGAAGCACATTTTCAAGTGCGGGCGTGTTGGCCACACAGATGATCACGATATCGGCCTCGGCCGCGGCATCGGCCGGGGTGCCGGCCGTTGCAATGCCAAGGTCTTCGAAGGCATTGAGGGTTTCGGGATTACGGGTATTGACGGTCAGGACTGCACCGGCCTTTTCAAGATTGAGCGCCATCGGACGCCCCATCAATCCAAGTCCGATAAAGGCGATGTTTTCCCCGGAAAGAGCGGTCATGACGGCGATCCCTTTGTGTGACGGTAGCGATATCTGAATTGGCGACGCAAAAACGGTCCGCGCCCATTGGCCCGAAACCGGAAAGTTTTGTTGGCTGGGTCCTGTCCCATTATGGATGACCAAGAGCAGCAATTTCAGGGCGTAACGCCCAAAATGCGCTTTGGGTTCCACAAATTCGATCAGACAGGCCCAACACAAAGTTGGAATGCTGATTTAACCGTTTTTCACTCAACGAGGCCGTGCTGGCAAGGTGTCGCGGCCGTCGTTGCAAACATCAAAAATCACCAGGCCGGACATAGCGCGCCGCCATGGCGCGTTCGATGGCCGATCCGACCAACCGGTCAATATCAAGCCGGTGGCGAAGCAATTCAAGAATGCGGAGTTCTTCCTGGCTGATTTCGCTGTCGGACAGGACGATTTCACAGGCGAAGACATACGCGGTTTCGCGCAGTTTGCGCGGCAGGGCATCGCGGATCATATCCAGCGTGCGGTCCATGCCGTCTTCTTCGCCCAGCAGCTTGGCGCAATCGCGCGCAACACTGGTGACGCCATCATTGTCAAATCCGGCAAAAATCGGAAGATAACGGACCCGGCGGCCCATCGCGGAAAGTTCGGCGTCGGTGATATCGTTATCGGCGGCCGATACCATAACCATTGTGTAGATCAAGGCGTCCTGATGCGAAATCACGTTGGTTACTCCTTATCGAGGATGGTTCCCTGAAACGCTTTTATCCGGACTTTGACGTTGGGATCCGGACAGTGTGAAAACCACCGAGCCGAGCGATGGTATGCCGATAAACTTCCACGGGCAACAGTTAACCGATGAATTTTCAAGGATTTTAAGGATTACGTAGTGAAATCGCGTTCATTCTGTCGGCACCGGTCGCGCGGGCGTTGAAAGCCGTGAAAAAGGCGGCATGCGCGACCAAAAGAACAAAAAATGAAGCCGCTACAAAAATACAAGCAAAATGATTGGGGTTGGTGGCTCTCGTCGGGGAAAATTTGGCTTTGCACTGCATGGGGTAGCAGTTATGGTCGCGCAGCGATAACAAACATGACGAATAAAGCCGCTATGGGAGACATCAACGCAATCGATTCCGTCGGTATGTTGACGGCGTTGATCAGCCACCTGTGTTTGCCGTCTGGAGCATATGATCCAGACGAAGGACGATTGCTCGTAAATTCAGCATGGCGCGAAGCCTATGACGAGAGTGTACAGGTCGGCGCATGGGTTTCTCCGGACGCGGTTGAAGGCCTGTCGAAACCGCTTGCCGAACTTTCGGCGCGGCTTCTTGATATTGGCGGCTACCATTATATCGAATGCGGGTTCCGGGACTCTCCATGTGTGTTGTTCGGCTGGAAGCTGAGCATCGGTCGGCGCACCTATATCCGCTTTACAACCATTGAGGCCAACGTTTCGTCGGGCATCGGATCACTGATTTCGCCGCAACCGGTGTTGCTGGTGGAAACCAACGGTCGCCTGCGCAGTACCAATTGCGCGGCAGAGCAGCTTGCCCTTGAAATGGGCATGGAATCGCCGCTTGATCTGATGCATCCAAGCGACCAGCGCCCGCTGGTCAGTGACGAAGGTCCGCAATTTGACACCGACAGTCCGCGCACCGTCCATTACGGGCAGCGGTTCTTCCAGTGGCAATATATCACGCTGGAAAATTCGGGTTGTCTGGTGCTGTTTGGGCAGGAGCGCACGCGCGAGGAAAGCTATCGCCGCGCCCTTGAACATGCGGTGCACGGGATTATCGAGCTGAATGCCGAAGGCACGATCACCAATGTGAACGAAGAAACCGCGTCACTGTTCAATTATGATTCCGTGCGCGAAGTGACCCAAGCCTATTTTCGCCATCCCGAAACCTTTTATGCCAGCGACAGCGATCGCATTCAACTGCGTCGTGATCTTGCATCCGGCAAGGGTGTTCAGGCCCGCGATATCGAAATGCGCCGGGCCGATGGCAGCCAGCTTTGGGTGCGGGTAAATGCCACCGAAATTCGCGGCGAAGGCGGTATGTTGCTGGGTTATAGCGTTACCATCACCGACATCACCAAGAACCGCCAGGCCGAATATGACCTGCGTCGCCGTCAAGAACGCTATCGCGCCTTGGTTCAGACGGCGGGAAGCGTCATCCTGTTCCTTGATGGCGAGGGGCGCATTCTGGAATATAACCGTGAATGCGAATGGACATTCGGTTATTCCTGGATGGAGGCCGCAGGCCAGAACTTCTTTGACTTTTTGCTGGTTGAGGAGGATCGCGCGCGTGTTCGGATGGCAGTGCGCCGGTTGCTATCAGGCGAGATCATCAAGGACGAAGTGCTGTCATTCAAGCGTAGGGATGGTGAAACCCGCCTGCTGCAATGGAATGCACGTGCGCATTTCGGCGAAGATGGCGATGTTGCCGGCGTGATCTGTATCGGGCAGGACGTGACAGAAAAACTGTCGGTCGAACGAGCACTCCGCCATGCCGAGGAAAAATTCCGCGGCATTTTCGAAAACTCGGCAGAAGGCCTGTTCCAAAGCATTCCGCTTGGCCCGATCCTGTCGGCCAACCCGGCCTTTGCATCCATTCTTGGCTATGACGCGGTCGAAAGCCTGATCGCCAAGGAACATGACTGGGCGTTTCATTATCTGAACCCGGTTAATCGTCTGCGGTTTATCGGCCGATTGCTGCGCGATGGGATTGTGCAGGGCTTTGAAACCGAGATGCGTCGCGAAGACGGCAAAATCATCTGGGTCGAGGAAAATGCCCGTCTTGTCCGCGATGAGAAGGGCCGTCCGACCCTGATTGACGGATCAATCACTGATATTACCGATCGCAAACGCAGCGAAGCGCGCATTCAGTTCCTTGCCCATCATGACGGGCTGACCGGGCTTCCGAACCGCACCCTGTTCCAGGAACGTCTGGCAGCCGCAGTTGCGCGCAGCAAACGCGAACGCTGCCACTTTGTTCTGATGATGTTTGATCTTGATAACTTCAAGGACATCAACGACACGCTTGGCCATCCTATCGGCGACCTACTCTTACAGGGGGTAGGGGAACGCATGCGGGTTTGCCTGCGCAACGAGGATGTGGTAGCGCGACTGGGCGGTGATGAATTCGCGGTCCTGATCCATGAGCCGGGCTCGGTCGAGGAAGTAACCTTTGTCGCCCAACGCCTGATCGAACGTATTTCCGAACGTTTCATGCTGGATGGCAATGAAGTGCAGGCCTCGACCTCGGTAGGGATTTGCATGTATCCGCAGGATGGTCGCGATGAAAAGGACCTGCTGCGCAATGCGGACCTGGCGCTTTATTGTTCCAAGGCCGAAGGACGCAATCGCTATCACTTCTTTGAACCGAAACTTCAGGTCGAGGTGCAGGAACGCAAGGCGATGGAACGCGATTTGAGCCACGCGATTGAAAATGACGAGCTTGAGCTGTTCTATCAGCCGATCATTGATATTGTCGGTCATCGCATCATCGGCATGGAAGCATTGGTACGCTGGTTCAGCCCGTCACGCGGGCAGGTCAGCCCGGTTGACTTTATCCCGGTGGCCGAACGGATGGGCATCATTGCCGATATCGGTAAATGGGTGCTGAAACGTGCCTGTGAACAGACCAAAGCATGGCGCGATGCGGGTTATGGCCAATTGACCATATCGGTCAATCTTTCTCCGCTTGAACTGGCCCGCCACGAAGACTTGATTGAAAGTGTCGGCGAAGTGCTTTCGCGCACGGAACTTGATCCCCATCAGTTGCAGTTCGAGGTGACCGAGGGGGCCGTGATGGACAATCCGCGCGAAGCCGCCATCACGCTTGGCATCCTGCGAAATCAGGGCATTCGCATTGCGATTGATGATTTCGGGACGGGGTATTCATCGCTGGCCTATCTCAAACGCTTTCCGGTGGACAAGATCAAGATCGATCGGTCCTTCATCATCGATATCGACAGTTCCGATGGCAATGCTGCGATTGTGCGCGCCGTCGTGTTCCTGGCGCGATCCTTTGGCATGGCGGTCAATGTCGAAGGCATTGAAACCGAAACCCAGCTTGAACATATCGCGTCCGAGGGTGTCGATGAAGTTCAGGGCTTCTATTTCAGCAAGCCGATCAGTGCCAGCGATATGGAAAGTCTGCTTAAGGCCAACCTGACCTCGCCCGCCCGTTTCCCGGTTGCCCAACCCAGTTCATAATCAGCATCAGTGTTGGTCCAAAAGAAAACGCACCGGAACGGTATCCCGGTGCGTTTGTTGTTTGATGATCTTGGCGGCCCGTTATGCCGCTGATTGTTGTTGCGGGTCGCCTGCAACCTTGCACAGCTTGTCGCGATCAATACGCATGGTTGATGGCATGCGCGGGTTGCGCACAATTGCGCCCTCACGCCTCAGATTGGCGATCATGCGACTGGCGGTTTCAGTTGTTGTCGCAACGATATTGCCAAGCTTTTCCCGGTTGGGCAGTGAAACCAGATCATTATGGGCAGACCACAACAGGAACCGGCAAATCCGGCGCATGGCCGAACCGGTGCCAAAACTGATCTTAAGCTGCTGACCATCCATGACCTCGCTTGCCAGAAGAGATGTCACAGCCGATTGCGTGCGGGCGTCATTTTGCTGGGCAAGACGGATTCGCTGGATCGGGATGCGTTTGATCACCGACGGTGCGATGGTTTCAATCACCAGCGACGGGTCGGTCACCGCCAGCATTTCAAGGCCGATCGGATCGCCGGGGCGATAAACCCGGCAGACCTGCCTTTCCCCCTGTTCGGTGTATTTGCAGCGCAGCGCCAGTCCGGACTGCACAATGTAAACATATGTGTGGTCCTGGCTGTGATGTCCGATGCTGGCATCGGACGGCAAAGTCAAAACGGCGGGTTCGGCAAGTTTTTCCAATACAAGCAAGGCGTCGTCTTTGTTCATGGGGTTCTCCCATTGGCAAACTTACTGATACGCGGCAATGCCGTCGCGTATCGACACCAGTCTGTGAACCGGGATGTCCCCGGAAGTTGCCGGTTTTACCGGCTGGCATGGGATAATGATCGGATAGAACCACGTCCGTCAGATACAGTTGTGGCGTAAAATCGCCAACAAGGACCTGAAAGACAGTGCTTGGAAATCCGGTCAGATGGCGACCGGCGGTGCGCGCGGGGATGCGGCAATCGGGCAGAAATCGTGCAGACGTGCTGTAATGTGAAGGGCGGTGACCTGATTAGACAGCCGGATCCGATGGATCAGCGGCAATTCAGGTTCAACCGGCATGCCGACCACATGGTTGCCAAGGCCACAGCTTGCGCACTGGAAGCCGTCAAAGGCGTCGGAACTGTGCGGATTGGCAGTGCGATCTGCGGCAAGATCGGCCGGCACCGAAATGGTCTTGATGCCATTTGCGGTACAGATAATCAGCGGGACATAGGTCTGGGAAACGTCCGTGTTTGACGTCGGCACGGTTTCAAGCGCGACAGGCGCGTGCATGAACCCGAAAAACAGCGCGTTGACCAGCAACAGCCACGCCACACAAAGTGACAGGGTGCGTCGTGCAACCAAGCTGTTGAGCGGTGTGAAATACACGGGTTTCCATCCAGATTGGATAAGGTCTGGAATTTGATAGACCCTTGAAACCTCCATGTCAAAGCATCGAATTGTGAACCAGTTATCAGTTTTTCTTTATAATCGTTCTGATATGCTGGGCCAGGCCGGGCACACCCTTGGTTACGCTGTTGCCCTGCGCGCCGATCTTGCCATGGAAATGCGTAACATAACCACACCGGTTATCGCGACCGCGCCACCGATCAGGGTCAGGATGTCGGGTGTAATACCGTTTAGAGTCCATGCCAGCACAACGGCGATGGGCGGCACCAGATATAAAAAGTTTGCCACCGATGCCGGGCCGAAATGGCCGATTGCGATGCTCCAGGTGGCATAGCCAAGCGATGCGGAAACAAGACCAAGGAACAACACCGCCGAAATCACCGAAACCGACGCCACACTGATTTGCGCCATCCCGTCGGGCAACCACGGGGTTAGCCACAGCGCGCCCGTGATCAGCGTCCAGCAGGTGCAGGTGGACGGGCCATAGCGCGCAATGACGCCACGCACCATAACGAAATAGGTGGCTGACAGCATGGATGCCAGCAAGATCAGCGAACTGCCATTGCCAAAACGCATCGGGCCGGGTTGGCCAACAGCGATCAGGACCACGCCGGAAAAACTTACCGCCGTGGCAATCCAGGCACCAATCCCGAACCGGTCGCGCAAAAAGACAGTGGCCAGCATCGCCGTCCATATCGGCAAAGTATTGATGATAAAGCTTGCCGCGCCCGGTGATACCGTCTGCTGCCCGGTATTGAGCAACCAGTTATAGATGCTGATGCCAAGTGCGCCGCCCAATCCAAGCCGTGCAAGATCAACCAGCTTGGGCATTTCCGGACGTTTGATCGCAAGCCAGATCACAGCCGGGCAGGCCGCCAGTGTAAAGCGCACTGCTGCAAGGGGCAGGGGATCAAGCCCCGAAAGCGCAACCCCGATCAACGGAAAGGCCGCCGCCCAGGACAGAACCGTAATCAGGGCACAGGCAAGGCCCAAAGTGGCTTGTGAGAACATCAGCATTCCCCTCGTTCTATGCGAATGAATTTGTCTTCTGTCTTGCTGATAGCGCGATCATGAGTGTTGACATAGAACATAGCTTGGGGATCAGATGTGCATATGGTGCACAGCAATGACCTTTCTCTTCCGCCTCTTGCGCTGTTGCCCGCGGTGATGGCCGCGGCGCGCAACGGGTCCTTTTCGGCCGCCGCCAGTGAAATGGGTGTGACGCATAGCGTGATCAGTCGTCATGTTGCACAGGTCGAACAATGGCTTGGCTATGATTTGTTTGAACGCTATGGCCGCGGGGTGCGCCCGACGCCAGATGGACAACGGTTTTTGCGCGAAACCCAGGCGGCGATTGATCTTTTATCGCAAGGCGCGCAGCCGTGGCGGCAACGCCGTGGACCGGATGTGATCAAAATAAGTTTGCTGCCATCCTATGCCCGGATCTGGTTTCTTAAGCTTGTGCCCGAAATCGAGCGTGATCTGAATGTGCGGCTTGAACTCGAGATTACCGAACGGCTGGCCGATTTCGATGGCGGACAGACCGACATCGCCATTCGCTGTGGCAAGGGACAATGGCCGGGCACCAAATCAAGCTTGTTGTTTGCCGATGATCTGGTGCCGCTGATTTCGCCGAAACTTCTGGATGGGCGCGATCCGCAAAGCCTTGATGCAGATGCAATTGCAAACCTTCCGCTTTTAAATGACAGCGACGCGACCGGGTGGCGGCATTGGTTGGCCGAACATGGGGTCAAGTATCGGCCCAAGCCATCTGATCGCCGGTTTGAGGATTACAGTGTCGGGCTGTCTGCGGCGGGTGCCGGGCTTGGTGTGATTTTGGCCCGCCTGCCGTTTGCACGCACGGCAATTGGAAATCACGACCTGACCATGCTGCCTTTCGCACCGGTTCGAAGCCCGCTTGCGACGTTTTTGGTGCAGCCGGCCTATGACCAGCGCCCGGCTGTGCGTGCGGTGGCAGAACGCCTGATCACGGCGGCGAAGGCCTGCGGCTAAGATCAGCACCTCGGGAACTTGTCCTATTCGACAGGCGTTAGATGGGCTATAATTTGCAGCAATTTCAGGTTGATATTGCCGCGATCCACAGCAGTCAGGAGCACCCTACCATGACCTTGATCGTTAATGACGGAACGCCGGAAATGCGTGGCCTTTTGGAAAAGGGGCGCAAACGGCTGCGCAACGTCGGCGTGGTGATGCTGATCTTGGGCGTACTGGCGGTGGCCTTTCCCTTTGTCACGACAATTGCCTTTAAAACCGTGATTGGCTGGCTGTTCCTGTTTGGGGCGCTGGGGCATTTTTATGGGGCCTGGAATGCCGATACCCCGACACGGCGCAGCCTTGATGTCGTTCAGGGGATTGTTTTTGCCCTGATTGGCGGTTGGCTGGCCTTCATGCCAGAGGGCGGCATTGTGACACTGACCGTGTTGCTGGCCATTGCCTTTTTGCTGCACGGGATTTTTGAAACCCTGATGGCGCTGTGGCTCAAACAGTTTCCGGGCTGGAAATGGATGCTGGTTTCTGGCGGGATTTCGGTTCTGGCCGGTGTCCTGATCTTTGCCGAATTGCCAAGCTCCGCCACCTGGGCGATTGGTCTGTTAATTGGCATCAATCTGTTGTCGTCGGGTTTCAGTTATCTGATGGTATCGATGGCGATGGGCAAGGTTTCGCAGGCCTGAAAACCATAAACACATAAGGGGTAAGGCATGGCAAACACGCCACCAGTTGGTGTTCTTGAACGGTGTGATGATGCCTTATCCGCCCCGGTCCTCAACCGCGCCATTCTGATGATTACCCTGCTTGCCATGGCGGGGCATTTTATCCTGATGTTTCCTGGGGTTATTGGCCTGCCCGAGACGGTGCTGGGCCAACGCACCGCAGACCTGCCGCTTTTGGTTTTGTTTTTGCTAGGTGGCATCCCCATTTTGGCCCAGCTTGCAATCAAGCTTCTGCGGCGTGAAATGGGGGCAGATTTTCTGGCCGCCATTGCCTTTGTCACCGGCGTGGTGCTAGCGGAATATCTTGCGGCCAGCCTGATCATATTGATGCTGACCGGCGGGCAGGTTCTTGAAGGCTTTGCCATGCGCAAGGCGTCCTCGGCCCTTAATGCCCTGGCCAAGCGCATGCCAAGTGTCGCGCATCGCAAATCCTCCGATGGCGAGATCATTGATATCGCGATTGATGAAATCGACATTGGCGATCTGATCGCGGTCTTTCCGCATGAAACCGCCCCCGCCGATGGCATTGTGGTTGATGGTCATGGCAGCATGGATGAAAGCTATCTGACCGGGGAGCCCTATGTGGTGGCCAAGGCACCGGGCACCAATGTGCTGTCGGGTGCGATCAATGGCGAGGCGGTCCTGATCATCCGGGCGGAAAAGCGCGCGCGGGATTCCCGCTATGCCCAGATCATGGATGTCATGGCCGAGGCCGAACAAAAACGCCCGCGCATTCGCCGTCTTGGTGATCAGATCGGCGCGTGGTTTGCCCCGGCGGCCCTGTTGTTTGCGATCTTGGTCGGGTATCTGAGTGACGATTCATCGCGCTTTCTGGCGGTGCTGGTTGTGGCGACACCCTGTCCGCTTTTGATTGCCATTCCGATCACGGTGATGAGTGCGATTTCAATCGCCGCCCGGCGCGGTATCGTCATTCGCGACCCGACCGTTCTGGAACGGTTGCCTACCTGCCAAACCGCGATTTTCGATAAAACCGGCACGCTGACCTATGGCCGACCGGAGCTGGTGGAGGTGCTGGCCGGGCCCGATATGGATGGCAACCTTGTTTTGAGGCTTGCCGCCAGCCTTGAACGTTATTCCAAGCATCCTCTGGCCTCGGCGGTTTTGAATGCTGCGCGGGATCGCAAACTGCCGCTTGATGAGGTTAATCATGCCTCGGAAAAGCCGGGGCAGGGGCTAAGCGGGCAGGTGGATGGCCATGAAGTTGCCGTGACCCACCGCAACAAACTGATGAAATCCGATCCCGATATCGCGGGGCTCCTGCCCGAAAGCGCGGCCGGGCTTGAATGCGTGGTGCTGGTGGATGGCCAATATGGCGCGACCTTCCGCTTCCGCGATACGCCGCGGGCAGAGGGCGAGAGCTTCGTCGGTCATCTTGGCGACATCCATCATTTCAAAAAGGTGATGCTGCTTTCGGGCGACCGCGAAAGCGAGGTCAGCTACCTTTCCGAGTTGCTCGGCATTTCCGAAAGCCTGGCATCGCAAAGCCCGGAACAGAAAGTCGCCATCGTGCGCGCAGAAACAGCCAAGGCCCCGACATTGTTCATGGGCGATGGCATCAACGACGCCCCGGCACTCGCGGTCGCCACCGTCGGCATCGCCTTTGGCAAGGAAAGTGCCGTCACCGCCGATGCCGCCGGGGCGGTGATCCCCGAGGCCTCATTGGTGACCGTCGACGAGCTCCTTCACATCAGCATGGCGATGCGCCGCATCCTTTTGCAAAGCGTGATTGGCGGCATGGTCCTTTCCATCGTCGCCATGGGCTTTGCCGCGGCAGGCTATATCTCCCCGGTCGCGGGTGCACTATTGCAGGAAGGCATTGATATCATCGCGATCCTCAATGCGCTTCGACTGGCGATCGCGCATGATATTGATGCGGATATCGTCGAGGACTAGAACGTTGGAAAGTCGCGGCCCGAATATGTTTGCGGACCGCGACGAAATAGCAGGGTTATGCCGCGCGTAATTTGCGTTGCGGGCGGGCGACCAGAAGGTAATCGAGAAGCCAGATGACGATCATCGATGCGCCAACAGTCGGATAAATGATGCCGCCGATGGCGAGGATGGCGGTGACCAATTTCAGCTTGCTGGTGTCGCGCGGCATCGGCGGGACGCCAAGGGCACCGGCTGGGCGGCGTTTCCACCACATCACGCCAGCCGATACCGACATGAAAATGATCAGGGCACAGATCACCAGCAGGATGATCTGATTGGCGATGCCAAATTCCTGACCCATGTGAACGTTGATGCCAAATTCCATGATCTTGCCAAACGGCCCGTAATCGGCATAGCCCATATCGATCAGGGGCCTTCCGGAATATTGATCCAAGTGAATGACCCGTTGCAGCGACAGGTCATCGGGATAGATCGACGCCGAATAAACCCCGGTTTCCGAGCGCGGCAGGGCCACGACATATCCCGGTGTGAGCCCCATATCGTTAAAGGTTGCGACGGCTTGATCGATGCCGATGGGGTTTGGTGTGGTCGCCGGATCACTGCCACCATCCACCGATTGCGGCAGCGGGATGTTTTCATTAGTCCAACTAACGTCGCCAAAGGCATCGATCATCGGAATGGTCGAAAGCGGCACATCGACCCGAACGCCGGACGGATAACCGTTGGGCGTGCCATTGGCAAACTGGTTGGCATACTTGCCCCAGAATACCGACCAGAACATGCCGGTTCCGGCCATAAAGATAATGAATATGCCTATAAGAATGCCGGTCACCGCATGGGCATCACGCCACCAGATACGGCGTTTGGGTGTTTCACGGAGGCTGACAACGCCGCCATTTTGATTGCCGCGCGGCCACCACAAATAAATCCCGGTCAGAACAAGCAGGATCGCCCAGCCTGATGCAATTTCAATGATGTAATTCGGGATGGTGCCAAATTCGGCAAGGCTGTGAATGCGCCGGACCACCCACATGATGGTAGTGCGATCGGGCATATGCCCCAGAACGTCACCCGTATAAGGATTAACGTAAACCGCCTCGCGCCCGCCGGCCTCAGTGGCAATGACGATTTCACTGCTGCGATCCGGACTTGCCGGGGGCATGACCTTGGGGGCACTGCCCGGAACGGCAAGAAGGGCCGCCTCAATCTGTTGGCTTATTGGAAGGGGCGGTTTGGACGATGCCTCAACAAATTTTAGGTCGGCGTGATACCAGTCATCAATTTCATCGCGATAGATGTAAGCCGCCCCTGTGATCGCCATCAGGATCATAAAGGGCAGGATCAGAAGTCCGGCATAAAAATGCCAGCGCCAGACAGCGCGATACAGGCTTGTATTCCCCGGTGATACCGGGGATTTGGAAGTTTCAGTCATGTTTCTTGTCCATGCATGTGCGCAAGGCGTGCGACGGTGTGTCGACACGACAAGGGCACAGGTAATTTTGGGAAAAAGCAGACCTGAACGCGCAATTATCCTGTCATGGAACTTGCGGTTTTTCAGGCGTGCTAAGGCAAATGGTCAAGAAACAGCAGGTGGCGCGCGTGGCGATGGCGCAAGGGCACAGAAAACATGCTTGCGCGCGGTAATGTGAAGGGCAGAAACTGCGTTGCTAATTTCGATTGCTTGGAGTTCGGGAAGTTCGGGCGTCACCGGCATGCCAAAGGCATAATTACCCAAACCGCACAGCGCACATTCAAAGCCATCTGGCGCGTCTGCATTCTGGCCTGGCTCGTCAGGGAGGCCATCGGCGCGGACCAGAACGGTTTTGAAAGTGGATCCAGTGCAAATGACAATCGGAATGCGCACCACCCCATCCATCACAGCGGCCAGCGATGCCCCGTTGGCCTTTGCCATGGGAATATGCATGAAGCCGAACATGATGGTGTTGGCAAGGAACACCACAGCCACCAGTGCCGAAAGGCCCTGTCTGAACATCAGACTGATCTGGTGTTTGCGTTGCACGTTTTGCGATCCATCAAGCTTTGTCTGGATCGTGTTTAGGCCCTTCACCGGGATGTGTCAAAGGCTTCCAGTTTTGGGAAGGTCAGATTGCTCAGTCGCGCGCGTGATTTTGGCAATGGCATTCGCGATGCCGTCTTCAGCGGCGATATTGCTTGCGACGCGTTCTGCGTTATTGCGATAGGACGGCGTTTCAAGGACCGTTTTGATCCGACTGGTCAGCATCGCGGCATCAAGTTTCGCGGGCTTGATCGGGCGTGGCGCAACGCCAAGCCTGTGCAGGCGCTTTGCCCAGAACGGTTGATCACCGAAGAACGGAATGATGATCGATGGACGACCGGCGCGCATGGCGGCGGCACAGGTGCCAGCCCCGCCATGATGAATGACGATATCGACTTTCGGGAACAGCCAGTCATGGGGAACCTCAGATACCGCAAGGATGTTGGATGGCCAGTCAATGTCGCCCATGCCGCCCCAGCCGGTTGCAACGATAGCGCTAACATCGGCTTGTGAGACGGCCTTTGCAATCATCTCTGCCATCGCGGTCGGATCATTGCCGGGCATTGATCCGAACCCGATATAGATCAGGTTTTTATGGCGTTCGACAAAGTTTTGTAATGCCGGATCAGGCGGGGTCGTTTGGGGTGTCCCATCGAGAAACCAGTATCCGGTCACAGTTGCATGTTCCGGCCAGTCTTTGGGGCGATTGATCACGGCATTGCTAAAGGCATGAATGATGCGAAGCGTGCCGGACTTACAAGACTGAAGGATATCCAGTCCCTTGGCATCGATCCCGTTTTGGCGTCGTGCTGCCCATCTGCAAACTTGCCGACGCAGTGTCGCGTTCAACAGCCTATAGATCAGCTTGCCGGTCACGCGGTTATACCAGCGACCCAAGGTGCCTCTTAAGCCAAGATCGGGAACGCCCATATGCGGATAATCGCCGGTCGGGATAAAGGACGGGATCAGTTGTGCCATCACAACCGGGATGCCGAAATGCCTGCCAATCGGCAGCGCGCCAAAGGTTTTCGGATGAAACACGATCACGTCGGGTTTGCCCTGTTCAATGGCGCGGAAAATATCATCAAGCAGCGTGTCCTGAAGACCGCGCGCCTTTTTGCCGATGGCAAATAACGACCTCAGTTTTTGAAACGCCGATGCCTTCGGATCAGACGCGTGGGCAAATTGCGGTTCGTCCATAAGCGCAATCAGCGCATCGGTCAGGGGGGTGAATTCAAGATCGCGATCGGTGACAAAACGGGCAAAGCGTCCCGGCGCGGCGACGGTGACCCGATGCCCATTGTCGATCAGCCCACGGCCAAGCGCGACAAAGGGCTGCACGTCGCCGCGCGTCCCATAGGTCATCAGCATGACATGCATGGTAAGTCCTTTCCGCCTTGAGGCCAAAGAAACCGATTAACTTTCTTCGCTATTCCGGTCGCTGCCAAGGAAGCTTCGCGTTTGTTCAATCGCTTCGCGGAGGCCAACACGCTGGACCTCGACATCTTCGGGGAAGGCGCCCAGCAGCCGTGATGGCATGCGGTTATCAAGCAACACAAACACGCCGCGATCTTCAGCACGCCGGACAAGGCGGCCAAAGGCCTGCTTCATGCGCAATCGTGTCAGCATGTCGTCATAGCGGGCACCATGGAACGCCGATTTGCGCGCGCGGTGCAGGATGTCGGGCCGGGGCCATGGCACGCGGTCAAAGACGATCAGGCGCAAGCTATCACCCGGCACATCCACCCCGTCACGCACTGCATCGGTGCCAAGCAGACAGGCATCGCGTTCGACCCGGAAAATGTCAATCAGGGTCGAGACATCCATGCCATCAATATGCTGGGCCAGAAGTTGCAAGCCCGCTTCGTCCATCGGTCCGGTCAGGCGGTCATACACCGCCCGCAGCCGGTTGATTGCGGTAAACAGACCAAGCGCGCCGCCGCCGGATGCCAGAAAAAGCTCGCGATAGGCCGCAGCAACATGGTCCGGGTTATCCCGGCCAAGGTCATTGACGATGAAAACGCGGGTTTGTTCGCGGTAGTTATACGGGCTTTTCATTGCCGCCCGGATGGCGGGCAGCGGCATGTGGGCTGCCCCCGTGCGATCCTCGGCCACGGCCCAGTCGAATTCTTCGTCGCCTGTGCCATCACGCAGGGTCGCGGATGTCACCACCATGCCGTGTGCTGTGGGGGCAAGGGACGTGGTCAGCGGGATGGTCGGGTCAAGGTAATGGCGATGCATGCCAACATCAAAATCGCGGCCAAACTGGCGCTCAATCGCAAACCAGTCGACAAAGGTTTTGGGTGTTTCCTCGACCAGCGAGGCCAGCATTTCACGCCATGCACCGACCTGCATGATCGCGCGGCGTTCAAGCGATCGGATAGCGGCATCAAGGCGTTGGCGTTCAGCACTATCAAGCTCATCGGCCTTTTCGTCGAGCATATGAGCAATAATCTTGATCAGCGATTTGGCCGGTTTTTCCATGGCCTCCAGCGCGCGATCAAGATCGGCGGCACTGGCAAGAACTTCGTTGAGCGCCGGTTTGCAATCGGTCTCGATCGAGTAGCCACGATTCCCCTCTGCGGACCTTGCCATCACCTGTGCCCGGACATGGGCCAAAAAGACCTCTGCCGGGCCCTTGGCATGTTGTGATCCATCATGAATGCGCGATAGCCAACCCTGCTCGGGCAGGCATTGGGCAGCAACAATCACGGCATTGACCGCATCACGCAGCTCGTCACGATCAAGGATCAGGGTTTCAAGGCGCTGTTTCAGGCCCCGCGCACGCGATGATCCCTTTTGCTCTGCCCCCAGCAACCAACGACGAAGTTCCTGCCCCTCCATCCCGGTCAGGTGCGACGAGAATGCCTTATCAGCCGCATCAAAAAGATGATGGCCTTCGTCAAACACATAACGTGTTGGCATGGAGGCATCATCAAGCCCGCCAAGGGCTGCCTGCACCATGACCAGTGCATGGTTGGCCACCACGATCTCGGCCGAACGGGCGCGACGTACGGTCTTTTCGACAAAGCATTTCGAATAGTGCGGGCAGGCGGCATAGATGCATTCACCGCGCTGATCGGCCAATGCCCCGGTAAAACGATTGCCCAGCAACTCGGTCAGCCAGGCGGGGAAATCACCGCCGACCATATCGCCATCACGGGTATGCGATGCCCAGCGGGCAATCAGGCCCAGCGGGGTGGCTTGATGCGGTTGTTGGTTAAGCGGGCGTTGGGCTTCCTCAAAATTCAGCAGGCAGAAATAGTTTTCCCGACCCTTGCGCACCACGGCCTTCAGGCGCTTGTCCTTGGGGTCGTCATACAGGCGATCAAGTTCCTGATCGATCTGGCGTTGCAGGTTGCGGGTATAAGTCGAAATCCAGACCGCACCGTCATTCTTTTGCGCCCACAATGACGCCGGGGCGACATAACCCAATGTCTTGCCGGTCCCCGTTCCGGCCTCGGCCAAGACAATGTTGGGCGCGCCATCATGCAGGCGCGGGCCAAAGGCCGAACACACCGATGACGCATAATCGGCCTGTTGCGGGCGTTCTTCGGCCCCTTCGCCGAGAAGTTCCTTCAGGCGTTTACGGGCATCCTTGGGATCAACCGGATAGTTGGCGGGTGGCGGTGGCGGGGCATGTTCGGCCCATTCGCCAAGCTTTTTCCAGACTTTCAGGCCCTCATACACCGCATAACGATGCGGGCCATCGCCATCCGCCCCAAGGGCGGCCAGAACCGAAACACCCCATGGCCAGTGGCCGCGCGCCATAGGCCATGCAACCGAAAGGGCCGGGCCACGTTTGTTGCGGTGAAGGGTGGCAAGTTCCTGCAAAAGCCGTTTCATGGCTTCTGCCAGTGCCTCTGCCTGACCGATCAGGTCATCGGCCGGTTTCTGGCCCGTCGCCAATGCAATGCCGCGCGGGGTCGGCACACAAAACTGTGCCGGGCGGACAAAGGCAAAAAGCTCCAGCAGGTCATGGGCCGGAAACGGATCGGATTTCAGCCGCCGTGCACATGCCGGGGTATGGACCAGAATGGGGCGTGATGACCGCGCACGTTTGGCCGCGGCCCCGTGCGGGAGTTCCTCGATCTCGCCATCGGGCGATAAAAACACGGCATGACGCAATCCAACGACCATGACAGGTGCGTTGGGCGGCATGAAACGCGGTTGGGACTCTTCGGAACGATCATCGAACATTTGGGGCACTATAAGCAGACAGCGACAGTGGCGCCACCTGGGAAATTGACCTATCTTCGAATTTATAAAGCAAACACCCAAACACAAGAAGACGGACCACAATGGCAGCCCCCAATACCCGCAATCAGCATTTCTGGCGCGACGATGCCATGCCGTTTGTCGAACTGCGGCGTGTGGCGGACGGGCATGCTGTTTGTTATGAGCGTCACAGCCACGATACCTTTTCCATCGGCACGGTGAAGGGCGGTCACAGCACGTACTGGAACCGTGGCAAAACCCATGAAACCCAAGAAGGGTCGGTGGTGATCCTCAATCCGGAGGACGTGCATGGCTGCAACCCGGTCAAGGGGTCGGACTGGGTTTATGACATGCTGTTTGTCGATCCGGACTGGCTTCTGGATTTGCAGATTGAGCTGGATGCCGATGCGGCCGGTAAGTTTGCGATGTTTTCCGATACGCTCAGCCATGATCCGCAGCTGTATGATGGCTTGATTGATCTTGCCGATATGCTGGCCAATCCGGATGTCGATATTCTCGGCAAGGAAACGGCACTGGTGTCGTTTTTTGGCGATCTGCATGTGCAGCTTGACCGGCGCGGTGTGTTGGTGGGCGAACAGATGCGTGCCGCCGGTGCGGTCCATGATCGCAAGATGGCCCGGGTGGGCGAGTATATCCGGGCCCATTATGCCGAAAATATCAGTCTGGATGATCTGGCAGCACTGGTTGGCTATTCCCGGTCCTATCTGGTGCGGGCGTTTAAAAAGACTTTTGGCATGACGCCTTATGCCTATCTGATCAATTGCCGGGTGCAGCGGGCGCGCCATGCGCTCAGACGTGGGGAAAAGATCGTTGATGTCGCGCTTGAAACCGGCTTTGCCGATCAGGCGCATTTTCAGCGCATTTTCAAACGCCTGATGGCGGCAACCCCACGGCAATATGCTCGGGCCCAGGCGGCGTAAGTTGGGGCTGTGGATGCCCGCCGTCGCGGGCACGACGACAATTAAGGTATGTCATCCCCGCGAAGGCGGGGATCTCGTGCCGCCAGATCCAAAAGTCGTTTGGCGTACTTATCCCAAAATCAGATAGGCGGCACTGGCGATCAGCAACACCGCCATCGCCCGGTTGAATGCGCGGATGCGGGATGGTTCGCCCAAAAAACGCGACAGGAACGCACCGGCATAGGCCCAGCACGCGACCGAGGCAAAGCAGACGACAAAGTAAATGGCGGTGAATTCCCAAATCAAGGTTGGCGCGCCGGACGCGGCATAGGCGCCCATCCCGGCGATGGAGGCCAGCCAGGCTTTGGGATTGAGCCATTGCATGACAGCCCCCGTGATCGCCTTTGGCCCGGATTGGGCATCGCCCTTGCCAAGTTCGCCGTTTGACGTTGCCAGTTTCCAGGCCATGAACAGCAAGAACGCCACCCCGGCCCACTGAATGACAGTGGTCAGTTGCGGGAAGGCTTCAAGCATTTCATGCAGCCCCAGCCCGATCAAAAGCAGCAAAAGGCAAAAGCCCGCCGTTGCGCCAAAGACAAGGCGAAGGGACGGGCGAAAGCCATATTGCACGCCAGAACTCAACACCAGAATATTGACCGGTCCCGGTGTGATGGAGGCGACCAAGGCAAAGGCGGCCATCGAAAGATACAGGCTGAAAGTGGCGCTAAAGCCGGACATCTTGGTGTTCCTCGCAGGGTAGTGTTTTTTGTTGTTGATCAACATGCGCTGTCTGGCGGCGCGTTTATTGAACAAAATTGACCTGCAAGGAGTTGATTTCGGCTTTGGGCATAAAAAAACGCAACCGGATGTGGAGCCGGTCGCGTTGCGTGCTGTCGATATCCGTGTTCCGGTTTGTTGTGCCGGAACCGGGGTCAGATCAGCTTGCCGTCAGATCCATCAAAAGCGATGCGCAGCGCTGAGCGATCTCGTTGTTGGGTTCGTCACTGCCCGGCATGGTTGCCCAGCCTTTTGCAATAACGAAATCGTCGCGCTTGTAAGAGCTTTCGGCCTTAAGGGCCGTAAGTTCCGCCGTCTGATTGTTGGGCGAAAGCATTTTGAACTGGGCGACACATACCGGTGCCATTGCCGAGATCGTTGCTTCCTTGCCGCTTGCATCGGCCATTTCCTGCGCAGTGCCACCAGACACCACCGAGCCGGTGCTGAAACCGACAATGGTGATCAGTGCGGCGCCGATAATGCCGCCCCAAATTCCGGGCTTTGTCCATGCAGGGATTTCGATAGCCATAAATAAAATTCCTTTTAATCAGGCCGTGAAAAGTATTTTTCGCGGCTCTGTTAGATCAAAGGAAAACATTGATGATGTAATATTACAATTGATTTATTTTTAAATATTTAAATCAAAGGTGGATTTTCTGAAGGGGAGCGGTTTTGTTTTTCGATATTTTGAAGAATTATTTTGTGCTTCAACCGGAAAACATGTTCGACAAACCAGTTGCCCCACCGGCAATCATGGCATAGCGCGCCGCCTTGCCAATGGTCACCAGAATGATGAAGGGCAGAAGGCGCACCCGCATGACCCCGGCAAACAGGGTCAGCGGATCACCAATAATCGGAAGCCATGAAAGCAGTAATGACCACAGCCCGTATTTGCCAAACCAGCGCGATGCACGATCCAGTGCCTCGGCGGAGACGGGGAACCAGCGCTTGTGCTTGAAATGCTCGGCATAAAGGCCAAGCCACCAGTTGATGAGCGACCCCAGAACATTCCCGACCGTGGCGACCAGCACCAACACCCAAACGGCATGATCGCCGGACGCAATGAGGGCGGCCAACGCCGCCTCGGACGTGCCGGGCAGGATGGTTGCGGATGTCAGTGAGGAAAGGAAAAGGGCGAAAAGCACGTTTGAAAGCCAGTCAGATCAAGTCAGCGTTATGATTTGAGGCTGAATTTACGAACATCAAGCGGCTGTGCAAGCACTTCATCCTTGCTCTCGGCAAAGGCCTTCAGGTAGGGCATCTCGAAATGCCGGGCGAGGTCTTCTTCCGAGCGCCAGGTTTCATAGGCCAACCAGAGGGCAGGATCGTCATTTGACTGGTGCATATCATAGCTGATGCAGCCTTCCTCGGCGCGCGATGGTTCGACGAATGCCAAAAGCCGTTTGCCAAGTTCTTCTTCCATGCCGGGTTTGGCGCGTGCGGTGGCAACAACGGTAAGCTGCTTGGACATTTCGGTTTCCTGTCATTTTGATTGTTTGGCTTTTGGCTAGGCTCAGGACCTATTAATTTGGTTCGAATGGTTAACCGGATTTGTGCGGATACGCGAAGTAAAACCGCGGGAAGATATACATCTTTCAAGGTTTTACGACAAAGTAGCCCGTGCAAATCCGGTTAATCCGAAGGACAGAGGTTATATTTGCAAACTCCTGCGTCAAATCCCTTGGCCGGGATGCCAGCCCGACCTGCTGGCTTTTCCTTGGATTTCACAAATATAACCTCTGCCATTCAAATCAAATTAATAGGTCTTGAGCCTAGATCACCACCACCCACAGTGCAGGACAAATGTTTGTTTCACAAGCAGGCAGAAAACAGAAAAAGGCCCGGTGCGGGGGACACCGGGCCTGGAATTGCTGGTCAGCAGTTTGGGGGGAGCTGACCAGCAGGGGGGAGGCGAAAATTAGGCGATGGTCGTGGTGACATCGACATTGCCGCGAATTGCGTTGGAATAGGGGCAAATGGTGTGCGCTGTTTCCACAAGCTTCTCTGCATCGGCCTTGTCGAGACCCGGCAGCGATACCGTGAGTTCGACGGCGATACCAAAGCCGCCTGCTTCGCGCGGACCGATACCGACTTCGGCCGAAACCCCGACGTCATTTGGCACCTTGATCTTGGTCTGGCCGCTGGCAGCCTTCATGGCGCCGATAAAGCAGGCCGAGTAGCCCATGGCAAAAAGCTGTTCCGGGTTATGACCGTCACCGCCAGCACCGCCGAGTTCCTTTGGCGTGGACAGCTTGACATCAAGCGATCCATCGTCAGTCGAGGCGCGGCCATCGCGGCCACCGGTTGCAGAAGCGAGTGCGGTGTATTTGACATCAACAGACATGGTTTTCATCCTTTGTTTGAACATTGGTTCGGTTGGTGATTACCCGGCTGTTAAGTTCATATGTCGCCGGGGGCGGGCAGGTGCAACCGCACCTACCCGAAAGAGTGTTAAAGTTTGGGGATAATTCCCCTGTATTCGTCGTGTTATTCGCCGTGCAGGGCGGTGCGGAGATACTGACCGGCCTGGGCAATTGCGCCTTTGGCAGCCGGTGTATCGGCAAGGGCATTGAGCATGACAAAGTCATGGATCGTGCCGTTGTAACGCGTGACGGTAACATCAACGCCAGCCTGGCTCAGTTTGCGGGCATATGCTTCGCCTTCATCTCGCAACACGTCGTTTTCCGCAGTAATCACAAGTGCCGGGGCCTGACCGGCAAGCTGATTGGCACTTGCATGGATCGGTGTGATTTTCGGGTCAGTACGATCAACGCCTTCGGGCAGGTACTGGTTCCAGAACCATTCCATCGCAGGCTCGGTCAACCACGGGCCGTTGGCAAATTCGGTATAGGATCCGTTGTCAAAATCGGCATCCGTCACCGGATAGAACAGAACCTGTGCGGTGATTTGCGGACCTTTGCGTTCCTGGGCCAGAAGCGAGACCACAGCGGTCATGTTGCCCCCGACACTGTCACCGGCAATTGCCAGACGGGTCGGATCGATATTGAGCTGTTCACCATGTTCAGCAACATATTTGGTAACGGCGTAATCCTGCTCAATCGCGATCGGGTAGCGTGCCTCGGGGGAGCGTTCGTAATCCACAAACACCAGGGCCGCATTGGCACGAACGGCGAGTTCACGGACCAGACGATCATGGGTGCCAGTATCGCCCATCACCCAGCCTGCGCCATGGAAATAAACAATCACTGGAAGACGATCAGTATTGCCCGCCGGGCGGATGATGCGGACCTTGGTGGCACCTGTTGGGCCAACACCAAAGACGGTGTCGGTGATGTCAACAGCCGGTTTGGCAACGTCGCCTGCCTGTGCGCCAGCCAGAACGTTGCGGGCCTCAGCCGGGGTCAGGGTGTAGATGGCCGGGCCACAAGACGCGGAAAGGACATCAATGAATTCCTGAGTGGCGTTTTCAAGAACCGGCTCTGCGAAGGCTGCGGTGCTGGTCAGGGAGGTCGACAATACCAGTGCACCAGAAACAACAGCAGCGGCAACTTTTGAATTGAATGGGCTCATAGGTCTGATCCTTTAATTGGGCCGTCCGGGATGTTTGATGGGCGGCGTTGCGTTTTGTTGAATTATGTATCGCATACAATTAAATCGCGCACGATTTAAAAATAAGAAGCCCAGCTATGCAATAAAATCGCTTGTTATTTAATCGCGTGCGATTTAATTTACTTGGCTTCGAAAATTTCAGACCCAGGATGTTTTGAGAAGACGGACATCGCCCGTGGGTATGGAAATCGCAGAATTCTGCGCAAGGCGATGTCTTGTTGCCCCACATTAAAGGAACCGACCAATGGACAACTCATCCAAAGATGACCTGCTTCAGCTCGAAAAGTTTCTGTGCTTTTCGATCTATTCAGCCGGTCATGCCTTTAACCGGGTCTATAAGCCGCTGCTGGATAATCTGGGTCTGACCTATCCGCAATATCTGGTGATGGTGACCCTGTGGCAGGAAGATAACCAGTCTGTGCGGAGCATTGGCTCGAAGCTGTATCTGGAATCAAGTACGCTGACACCGTTGCTCAAACGCCTTGAAGCCAACGGACTGGTTAGCCGCAAGCGCGATCCGGAAGACGAGCGATCCGTGCGCGTCAGCCTGACCGAGGCCGGAAAAGATCTGCGTAACAAGGCAGAAGAAGTTCCGCCCTGCATTCTTGACGCCACCGGACTTGATATCGAGACCGCCAAACGCCTGAACCGCGATTTGCGGACCATGCGCGATCAGATGGAGGCTGGCGGTCAGAAGATTTGATCGCGGTTAGTTCACCTGCTGTTTGCGATCCTGTTTCCGGTCCCGGTGATAGGTCAGCGCCCAGCCAAGGGCGGTTTTGATCGCCGGTTCAGGCAGGGGACGATCCAGCGGCAGGATAATGGCGCGGTTGCCCTCGGTCGTCAGATCGGCCGAGAGCAGGCTGCGCGTGCGGTCAATCAGGTCGGTCTTGCAGTCAAAAAAGATCATGACCTGATCGGGTGTTTTGGCTTTCCAGTCGGCACGAATGGTAATGCCCGATCCGGATTTGGGCCGCCAGGCCGGTTCGCCCCATTTCAGGCTTTCGGTGATCGGGCCAACCCCGTCAATTTCGCCCGCCAGTTCAAGGATCCAGCCCCGGATCGACATCAATGCCCGCCGGGCGTGCGCCGGGCAAGCATTGAATTTTGCCGCAACATCCGGGTTTGCGAAATCGCCAGACCCCATCACATGCCCGCAGCGCTCAGATTGCCAAGGGACTGGATCAAAAGCCAGACACCGCAGATTGCAAGGGTGATGTGCTGCATGACCATGGCCGGGGCGATGATGCGTTTGGATCGGGTCAGGGTGCCAATGGCATGTAAAATCCGGCTTGCGATCAGAATGGCAGCCACAATCCAGATGATGGTTGATGTTGCCAGGATCGCCTCGATGGCAAGGATCAGCAGAATGCAAAGCGGGGCATTTTCAACAAAATTGCCATGCGCGCGAATGCGCCGGCGCAGGGTGGTGTCATCACCATCCCCGCTTAGCACATTAAGTTGCGCGCGCCGGATCGACACCATCAGGCTGAGTACGGTCAGCATCAAAACAAAAACGGCGGTGATAAAGATGGTTACGGGCAGCGGCAGCATGTCAATATTCCCGGCTTGTGAAGGGGATTTTTAAAATTTCATGCGGTCATCCGTCGGACGGATTTTCGTTTGAAAGACCGCAGTTGAATAATAGGCCAGCCAAGTCAATGGCTTGGCGCTGCAAAGAAGCACGATCTGCTTTAAGTTGACTGTAAGATATAATCTTGGGAAAGGGAAGCTGCGCGACGGCTTTCCGTTGTCTTTAGAATTGTTGGGTTTTTCCGATTGTCGGCGCAAACACTTCTTCGGCGGGGACAGGTTTGCCGAACAGGAATCCTTGCAGCTTGATGTCCGGCACATCGCGCAGGAAGTCATACTGGGCCTTGGTTTCAACGCCTTCTGCGGTGACCGACAGGCCAAGCGCACCCGCCATTGCCAGCATTGCGTTGATCAGGGCTACGTCATCACTGTTGCCCGGTACTCCGCTGACAAAGGCGCGGTCGATCTTGATGCGGCTGATCGGCAGGCTTTTGATCGACCGCAGGCATGAATAGCCGGTGCCGAAATCGTCAATTGCCAGTGAAACCCCCACTTCCCGCAGGTCGTGCAGGGTCTGGATCATGCTGATTTCGTCCTGGATCATGCTTTCGGTGACTTCGATTTCAAGATCCTCGGCCGGGAGGCCGGAAATCGCCAGTTCATGGGCGATGCTGTCGGCAAAACCGGGCTGTTGCATCTGGCGGACCGACACATTGACGGCCATGCGAAGTTTCTGGCCATATTCATCCTGCCAGCGACGGGCCTGGTGGCAGGCTTCGCGGATCACCCAGCTGCCGATTTCAAGAATGAGGCCGCTTTTCTCGGCAATCGGGATGATTTCATGTGGCCCGACAAGCCCGTGGACCGGATGTTTCCAACGCAGCAACGCTTCGACACCGACCATGTCACCGGTTTTGCCATCAATCTGTGGCTGGTAATGCAGGACCAGTTCTTCGTTTTCAAGCCCGCGGCGCAATTCAAGGGAGCGCGTCATGTAATGGGCGGCATTGGCCGTCATTTCCGGCTCATAGAGGGCAAAGGTTCTGCGTCCACGATCCTTTGCGGCATACATCGCGGTATCGGCAAGCCGGATCAGATCGTGTGATGAGCGGCCATGCACTGGATAGAGTGAAATGCCCAAACTCGCCCCGATATTCATCTCGTGGCCACGGATATAGAACGGGCGTTGCAGTTCCTGAATGATCTTTTGCGCCAGATTGGCGGCCGCTGTTTCGTTGGGGATGTTTTCGCGAATGATCAGGAATTCATCTCCACCCAGCCGGGATATCGTATCGGTGCGTTCGGTAATACCCTTGATCCGGGTTGCGGCAATCAGAATGACCTGATCGCCGGCGGCATGGCCAAGTGTGTCATTTATCGTCTTGAAATCATCGATATCAAGAAACAGGCAGGCGACCATCATGCCGCTGGGCTCGCACCGTTCTATCGCGCGATTAAGGCGGTCTGTTGCCAGCAGCCGGTTGGGCAGGCTGGTTAGTCCGTCATATTGGGCAAGGTAATGCAATTCCTGTTCGGCCTGCCGGATTGCGGTCCGGTCAGAGACGATCATCACATAGTGGGTCAGCTCGTGCTCTTCGCTTTCGACGGCAATAACCTGCAGGGACAGCGATATCGGGCCGCGACTGGCATTATGGGTATCAAGATCGCGATGCCATTGGCGGCGGGCCCCCGGCCCGGAAAACAGTTCCTGAAAGAATTCGGCGGGATGTTCGTTGGCAGAAAGAAAATAGGGCGGCTTTTGCAGCGTGTTTTCTTCGGTCTCGCCCGTGATCCGGTAATAGGCGTTGTTGGCGTTGGTAACATTGAGGTCCGGATCAAGAATAAGAATGCCGTCCTGGGTGGTTTCAAACACCGTCATGGCTTCGCGCAGCTTGTCCTGGGTCAGGCGCTGATCGGTGATGTCCTGCATCATGCCGATGATGCGTTGTGACCCTTTGCGATCATCGCCAAAGGACTTGCCGCGAGCCCGCAGCCAGCGATAGTTCTGATCCTTGTCCAGACTGCGAAAGACAACGTCATAAAAATCGCCATGGGCAACCGCATAGGCAAAGGCCTTGCGCACCATGTCGCGGTCTTCTGTTGCGACCCTTTCAAGAAAGGCATCCCAGCTTTCGGTGACGATTTCGGCATTCTGATTAAGATCGGCATTGCCAAGCCCGGTGGAGTGCATTTGCCGGGTCAGGACATCAATTTCCCAGCAACTCATCTGTGCCGCCGTCATGGCAAGCGACAGCCGGTGCTGGCTTTCCGACAGGGCCAGTTCGGCTGTGCGGCGTTCCAGCGCCATCTGGATCGTGGCATGCAGTTCACGGTCCGAAAACGGTTTGATCAGATAGCCATATGGACGGGTTTTTTGCGCGCGCGCCAGTGTCGCGTCTTCTGAATGGGCCGAAAGATAGATGACCGGGATCATCAGGTGCGGCGGGATGCCAGCCGCCGTTTCAATGCCGTCAATATCGCCTTCGATGCGGATATCCATCAGGATGATGTCAGGTGGATCTTCATTGATGGCAGCAAGGGCGTCACTGCCGCGCGTATGTGCGCTGGTACGCTGGTAGCCCAGCTTTTCAAGCTGCTTGCGCAAATGAAGGGCGATAACACGTTCGTCCTCGACAATCATGACATGGACTGAATGTGGCATCCCGATCACTTCCCTATTTTGAAGTTGATGACAAAGGTGGTTTCGCCATTGGTCGTGATATCAAGCGTGCCACCAATCTGGTCGGCCAGCAGTTCAATCAGTTGCAGGCCAAGCCCGTCACTCGTGCCCGGGGTAAAGTCATCGGGCATGCCACGCCCGTTATCAGATACTCGCAAGGTCACAACATCCTGGTCATTCATCTGGGTCGATACCGTGATCTGACCTTTTGCACCGTCGGGGAAACCGTGTTTTAGCGCATTGGTGATCAGTTCGTTGGCAATCAGTCCGCAGGGCACGGCCTGATCGATGGTGAGTTCGACATGGGCCAGATTGCTTTTGACCTGTACCCGGCTGATATCGACATTGAATGTCGCCAGAAGCGACGAAATAAGGCTTTCGCAGAAATCGGCGAAATTCACCTTGGCGATGTCTTCGCTTTGATACAGCGACTGGTGAATTTGCGCCATCGACCGGACGCGATTACAGCTGTCGATCAGGGCTTCGCGTGCCTGTATGTCAATGACCGAGGATGTCTGCATATCGAGCAGGCTATGAATGATCTGCAGATTGTTTTTCACCCGGTGATGGACTTCGGAAAGCAGGGTTTCCTTTTCACGAAGCGATCGTGCGATCTGTTCTTCGCGATGTTTGCGTTCGGAAATGTCGGAAATGGCCGCAAGGATCTGATGCTTTTCGCCATCAGAGATCGGGTTGAGACCAATTTCAACCGGGAACTCGCTGCCGTCCTTGCGCAAGGCATAAAGATCGCGACCAGCCCCCATCGGGCGGGGATTGGGCCGCTCGGAATAGGAGCGCCGCAAACGCGGGTGTCCGGTTCGGAAACGTTCAGGGACCAGCATTTCAATCGGCTGGCCCAGCAGTTCATCGCGCGCATAGCCGAAAATGATTTCGGTCTGGGCGTTCACCATTTCCATGGTGCCATCCGCACTGATCAGGATCATGGCATTTGGCGCGTATTCAACAACGCGTTCAAATCTTTGATCCGGACTTTTCGTCGGAAAGGCGTTTTCGGTGATGTGCCCACCGGTCTCTCCAAACGACATCAACACACTCCAATCATCGTGTTTGTTTCGTCGATCGGGTTTGCCTTCGCTTGCGGACGATCAATAGTATTAAATTAAACTAATAGTGTATCGCAGCATAAACATATGGATTTGCAATGAAAGATCATCGCAAGTTAAGCGTGCTTCCCCTCTGTCGGATATTTGTCGGCAGGTGGCTAAAGTCAACTACACTTAGGTGTAGCCGCTAAGGTGGCTTTACAAGCAACCGCCTGCAGATAAATATCGGCGATTGACCCGGTAATTCCGCGATTATTTGGCAGCCATGCGCAACAGGTGCTTGATCTTGGCCCGAAGTGGGGTATAGCTTCGCGCAAACATGCGATCAGCGTGATACGTATATTTCCCGAAAATTTAACGATCCAACTGACAAACAAGGTTTCAAAAATGACAGCCGATCTTCGAGATGCCGCACTTAACAGCAACGTCTGGGCTTTTCAGGAAGCCAGCAAGCTGGTCAAGCGGTATAAACAGAAGGCGCCTGAAAAGGGCTATGTCCTTTTTGAAACCGGTTATGGTCCGTCGGGTTTGCCGCATATCGGCACCTTCGGTGAAGTTGCGCGCACGACCTATGTCCGTCGCGCGTTTGAAACCATGTGCGATATCCCGACCAAGCTGTTCTGCTTCTCCGATGACATGGACGGGCTTCGCAAGGTGCCCGACAACATCCCGAACAAGGATATGGTTGCCCAGCATCTTGGCAAGGCGCTGACCAGCGTTCCGGACCCGTTTGGCACTCATGAAAGCTTTGCCCATCACAACAATGCCAAGCTGCGTGAATTCCTTGATGGTTTCGGGTTCGAGTATGAATTCAAATCATCGACCGACTGTTATCGTTCCGGCATGTTTGACGAGGCGCTTTTGCGCCTTCTGGAACGTTATGACGCGATCCAGAAAATCATGCTGCCGACCCTTGGTGAAGAACGCCGTGCGACCTACAGCCCGTTCATGCCGGTCGAGCCGGGTACGAACAAGGTCCTGATGGCCAAGGTGACCGAGCTTAAGCCCGAGAGCGGCAGCATTGTTTACGAACATCCGGAAACCGGTGATCTGGTCGAAACGCTGGTCACGGGTGGCAATTGCAAACTGCAATGGAAGCCCGACTGGGCGATGCGCTGGTATGCGCTGGGCGTTGATTATGAAATGGCCGGTAAAGACCTTATTCCGTCGGTCGAGCTTGGCAACAAGATCGTCAAGGCGCTTGGCGGCACCCCGCCGGAAGGCTTCAACTACGAGCTGTTCCTCGATGAGAACGCCCAGAAGATTTCCAAATCCAAGGGCAATGGTCTTTCGATGGAAGACTGGCTGAAATATGCGCCGGAAGACAGCCTGTCGCTGTTCATGTTCCAGAAGCCGAAAACCGCAAAGCGTCTGTATTTTGATGTCATTCCGAAAACCGTGGATGAGTACCTTACCTTTGCCGAAAAGCTTAAAACCGAAACCGATCCGGAAAAGATCCTTCAGAACCCGGCCTGGCACATTCATGCCGGGACCGCACCGGATCGCGAAATTCCGTTGTCGTTCGGTATTCTTCTGAACCTTGTTTCGGTCTGCAATACCGATGATCGCGACCTGCTTTGGAAGTTCATTTCGCGTTACGCCACAGGCGCAACCCCGGAAACCTCGCCGTATCTTGATAAGCTGGTCGGCTATGCGATCAACTATTACAGCGACTTCGTCAAACCGACCAAGTCGTACCGCGCCCCGACCGAGCCTGAAAAAGCAGCCCTTCAGGATCTGCGCGATACACTGGCGAAAATTGCACCGGGCACCGATCCGTCCGACATCCAGACCGAGGTTTTCACCGTGGGCAAAAACCACAATTACGAAAACCTGCGTGACTGGTTCAAGACGCTTTATGAAGTGCTGCTCGGTCAGGAACAGGGCCCGCGCATGGGCTCCTTCATCGCCCTTTACGGCCTTGATGAAAGTGTTGCCCTGATCGACCGTGCGCTGGCCGGTGAAGATCTGTCTGCCTAAGACGGGGCGATCAGATACATGTAAAAGACGGCTCGCCTTTGGCGGGCCGTTTTGCTTTTTGGGTCATATCATTCAATAATTTGCCGATCAGACCGGCTATGGCGGTGCTTTGCGTCACCAGCAAGGAATTGAATGATATGGGATTTTGGCAGAAATCAATGATCGCGGTTGCATGTTCCAAACCGCTTCGCACCGTTGGCGAGGCGATTGGACGCAAGACCGGACTGGCCGCGCAGTTTGTCAGTGCGAACGATGGCATTGGACATGTGTCGCGGGCAAATGCGCTAGCGGCACAGGGTATCCGGATTTCGAGCTTTTATCTTGGTGAATATGTCGAAGATATCACCCAGGTCCGCGAAACGGCTGATCAGCTCGGTTTTGTGATGCCAAGCCTCGATATGTCTGGACTGGATGTGCATGTGTCGATTGATCCGTCGCAGCTGGGCTATCTGCAGGGCGAGGCGGTCCTGACCAAACATGTCGATGAGATCGCAAACAAGATCCGCGATATTGCAGCACAGGCAAACTCATCGCAGACCATCCGGCTTATGATCGATATGGAAGATTTCGACATGGTCGATGATACGCTGGCACTGCATCATCGGTTGGCGACGGCTGGTGTGCCGGTTGCCCAAACCCTGCAAGCGCGTTTGCACCGGACGGAATCTGATCTGAACGACATGATTGCACGCGGCTCGATGGTACGACTGGTCAAGGGGGCAATGGCCCCACCGGCAAGCGTATCGTTTACCGGCCGTGATCAGATTGATGCCAATTATCTGAAACTGGCCGGGGTGATGTTATCGGAAACCGCCAAGCAAAGCGGGTTTTTCCCGGTCTTTGGCAGTCATCACCGTGACTTGGTGCTCAAGATCGCGACGCTTGCCGATGACAACGGCTGGCCGCGCGATCAGTTCGAGTTTGAAATGCTGTATGGGGTCAATCAGCCGTTGCAACGTGAACTGGTTGCGGCGGGGTATCGCCTGCGGCTTTATGCGCCGTTTGGCAAGGACTGGTGGGCCTATGCCTGGCGCTGGGTGGGGGAGAACCCGCGCAACCTGTCGCTTTTGATGAAGTCGGGTCTTCATCGATAACGAAAACTTTGAGGCCAGCATGAATGTGTGCTGGCCTCATTGTGTAAATCAGCTTGGCGGCAGGTACCGCCGCAGAGGATGATTTTCAAACGGCGCCAGAAGCACATGGCGGGCACGTTGCCAACCCACACCAAACGCCATCACCAGCCCGCCAACGATGAAGCAGACGAGAACGATGGTCATGGACGGATCAATCGCCGCGCCCTCGAACCCGGATTGCAACAGATACCCGACATAGATCAGGCCACTGATGATCGGGGATCGGCGATCCAGGATCAGGGACAGCGCCATGGCAATGATGATCACCGGGATCATCGCAAGGGCGGCGGCCTCAAACGTGGCGGCAATCGAATGGATGGTCAGCGGCGCGCCAAAGACATAAAGCCAGAACGCACATTCCGCCCAACCATTGATCCGTTTGGGATCGCGGCTGTCGATGAAAATCGCAAGGACGAGCAACAGGATGCCCGTCGCCGTGATCAAGTAGGGGATATAGGGTTCTGCTGCCGGGCCGAATGTCGCCATCAAAGCAGACCAGAAGACCCCAACAAGGCCAGCAGCAATCAGCGCAAACGATACCGGCAGGCGATAACGCAGGAAGAAGCCCAGCTGGAAGGCAAAGCCGATGATGGCGACAAACACCAGCACGTTCATCGACCGCTGCCCGAAATCAATTACGGTATCAAGATCGGACAACTGCCCGGCAGGCCCGGCAAGCGACATGTAAATCGCCACCGCGTAGATCATCAGCGTCGCGCCAAGGGCGGCCATAATGGCGATGGAGGGCAGGGACGCCTTGAGCTTGCCGGCAATATATTCCGCCAGCGCGACATAGGCGATCATGGCAAGCGGTGGCGCGATCCAGAATGCCGGCCCATTGGCAAGCAGGCCCCACAGAACGAACCAGCCGATGGTCAGTGCGCATATGCCAAGGGCAATGAAGATGTCATTCATGCCACGAAACAGCGTGAATTTTTCTGTTTCAGGCGACTCTTGCGATTTTTCGGCAAGGTAGCCTTCAAGCCTTACAAAGGCCTCTTCGCTGAGCACGCCGGCCGATACCGCATTTCGGATATCGGCAAGGGTGAATTGATTGTTTTTCACGGTGGCTCCGGAGTGTGTTGTTGCTCTTGTGCCGTTTTGGCGTGTGTCCGATGGATCAGTGATACACGCCCTGTGCAATGCTTTCAAATTTCTCAGTATGCCTAAAGGCGGACTAAGGCATCCAAAGGGCACCTAAACCGGGCAGTTAACAGGAAGACAATATTTGACATATAAGTTAGTGAACTGACTTATATGTGTTGAGGTATCCATGGCCACCAAGCTGAGTTCCGAGCAAAAGCGTCAAAAGCTTGCCCGTGCGGCGATGAATGTGATCTGGCGCGATGGTTATCACGCCGCCACCATTCAGGCAGTCGCGTCCGAGGCCGGGTTGCCCGCCGGTGGCGTGTTTTACCGCTTTCCCAAGAAACATGACCTTGCCCTGGCGGCGCTTGAGACTATGGAAGGGGAGTTTGTCCCGCTTCTTGAAAGTATCTCGACGTCGCGTTCGGTCGCGGACCGGTTGGCAAAGTTCTTTGATTATCTTGATGCCATGACCCCGCGCCGGGTCAGTCATGGCTGCCCGTTGGCAAGACTGATGCTTGATCTTCCGGCGGATGATGATTTCACTCCGTCGCGCAGAACCGGGCAGGCGGTGTTTGACGCCCTGATCAACTGGGTTGCGGGTCAGCTTGAAGAAGGCGGGTTTGATCACAGAACCGCCGCAAAGACCGGCCGTCAGATCATCCTGCGCTGGCAGGGCGCGATCATTCTGGCCCATAGCATGGGGGACCGGGCCATCCTTAATGATGAGATCAATGAATTGCGCGCACTGGCCAAAGATCTGATTGGCTAAACCCCGGTTGTTTTTCCCCCAAAAGTTGATTGCCATTATTTACGCATTTTCTGATGATGAATTAGGGGTTTGGCGCATTCACCCGATGCGTGTCGCAGTTGGTCCGGCAAACATTTCAAACCAAAGGACACGGGCAATGACGAAGATGAAACTTGTGCTGGTGGCAATGATGGCAACGGTCCTGGCGGCCTGTGCCACAGGTCCGCGCATCTATACCGATGCCGATCCGGCGGCCGATTTCGGACAGTATCAGACATTCGCCTTTGTCGAAGGGGCCGGCAAGAATGCCGAGGCGCAATATCAGACCCTGTCGGGTCAGCGGATCGAGGATGCGATCAACACTGCAATGGTGTCGCGCGGATATCAGCTTGATATCCATAACCCGGATCTTTTGATCAATTTCCATCTCAAGACCGAGGAAAAGACACGCTCCTCACCGCCGGTCTATATGGGCGGCTATTATGGCTATCGCAGTGGCATGTATGTCGGCTGGCCGGGCTATGTCGAACCGGGCTATGTCGATAGCTATACCGAAGGCACGCTGAGCATCGATCTTGTCGACCGCCAGACCCGTCAGATGGTCTGGGAAGGCACGGCCGTTTCGCGGGTGACCAGTTCGCTGCGCGAAGCGCCGAATGAAACGGTGCGGGCGGCGGTGGCGTCGATCTTTGCGCAATATCCGTATGTGGCGGGCAATAGCGCGCCCGGAGACATGGCGCAGTAAAAACCAGAGCCTTGACGCAGTAAGAAAGCGTTCTGACAGAACAAAAAAACGGCCCGGATATCCGGGCCGTTTGGCTGTCGAGCATCTGCTAAATGCGATCAGTCTTCGCTGGCGGCAACAAAGGCGGTGTAAAGGTCCTGCGCACGCCGTGTGATCGGGCCGGGCTGCAGGTTGCGGTCATCCAGTTTGACGCAAGGCGCGACCTTGTAATAGTTGCCGGTACCAAAGATCTCGTCAGCGGTTTCGAGTTCTTCGTATTTGCAGGTCTTTTCAACCACATCAACACCGTCTTCGCGCAGAAGCTTGATCACGCGCTGACGGGTCAGGCCATTCAGGAACGTACCATTGATCGCCGGGGTAAAGACCGTGCCATCCTTGGCAAAGAACAGGTTGGCATAGGAAAACTCGGCCACATTGCCAATCGGATCGAGCATCACGCCGGTGTCAAAGCCCGAACTGGTGGCCTCTGTCACGGCGCGTCCGACATTGGGATACAGGCAGGATGCCTTTGCCTCGGTGGGCGCGCTTTCCGGCGACGGTCGGCGGAAGCTTGATTTGCGGGCACTAAAGCCGGTCTGAATGGCTTCTGGCATTTCACTGACGGAAATGCACAGCACGAACTGCGCACTTTCGGGCGTGGGCGCGATGAAGCCTTCGCCACCAAACACCAGCGGTTTGATGTAAAGGGCGAGTTTGGGATCGAACTTTTGAACGCCTTCCTTGACCAGTGCGACGATTTCCTCGGTGGTGATCGTCGGTTTCAGGCCCATCAGTTCGGCCGAGCGGATCACACGCGCACAATGCGGATAGAGGTCCGGCATTTTGCCATTCATGCGGCGTGCACCATCAAACACGGTCGAGGCCATCCAGAAACCATGGGTTTGCGGCCCCATGATGTTGGGGTTCCCTTCGTGCCATTGGCCCTGATACCAGGTCCAGTTTGTGACGGTGCTATCGGTGGCGGCGTGACCCATTTTTATGCTCCTGATTTTGTGCCTGTGGGGCGGCTGTTCAAGCGGCGCATAGCATAGGATTTTTGGACGCAAATGGTCAAAGAAAACATCGACACTTTAGTGCCTTTGAAATGTCATGAAACCTTGCAAGCAGTTATGCGATAGGTTTTTCTATAGATAGTTGATTTTGAGACGCTTTCCGCTTTGAAAGGAAAACAAGATGGGTGATGACGTCAAACTTGACCTCGATGCGCGGTTCGAACATGCCCGTGACGTCATCCGCACCGCCGGAAAGCGCGCGATGGAATATTTCGACGGCAGTGCCGGCGATCTTGAGGTCGAGGCCAAGGAAAACCCGCTCGATATGGTCAGTATCGCCGACAAGAATGTCGAGGCGATCATTCGTGATCAGATCGCAGACACCTTTCCCGAGGACGGCTTCCTTGGCGAGGAAATGGGCATCGAGAAGGGCGACAATGATTGCCTGTGGGTGATTGACCCGATTGATGGCACGGCGTGCTTTGTCAATCAGATGCCAAGCTGGTGCATTTCCATCGCCCTTGTCGTCAAGGGGAAGATCGAGATCGCCCTGATTTATCAGCCGTGCGGCAAGGAGTTGTTCAGTGCCCGTCGCGGTCAGGGGGCGCTTGCCAATGGCGAGCCGATCAAGGCGAGTGAGGCCAAAACCGTCGGTGATGGCGTGATGGGGCTTGGCATGTCACATCGCACGACAAGTGACGCGATTATGCCGTTTATCAAGGACTTGTTGGATCGCAAGGGCATCTTTATGCGGAACGGATCAGGCGCACTTTCGATGGCATATGCCGCGGCCGGGCGGATGATCGGCTATTACGAACCGCATATCAATCCGTGGGACTGTATGGCCGGGATCCTGTTGATGCAGGAAGCCGGCGGTTGGGCCAATGATTATCTGGGCGCACCCGATGCGCTTGAAAAAGGTGCACCGATCCTGACTGCGGGGCCCAATGTCGCCGAAGAACTTAAAGCCATGACCGGTATCAGCCGTTAGGCGGCCCGCGCATCAGGTGGCGGGCGTGTCATTTCGCGCCAGACGGGCGTCAAATTTGCGGTGAATAAGGCGGGCTAGTTGAGCATCAATCATCGCGATATCAAGCGGCTTGGTGCAATAGGCATCAAAGCCAGTCTCGTGAAAGTTTTCGAGATTGTCGTTTGATATGTCCGCGGTCAGGGCAAGCACCGGAATGGTCGCCTTGACCGGATCGTCAAAGGCGCGGATACGCCGGGTGGCCTCGATGCCATCAAGAACCGGCATGTGAAGATCCATCAGAACCGCGTCGAAATCGGTGCCAGCAAGAATATCAAGCGCGATCTGACCATCAGCAGCCGTGGTAATCGTATGACCCTTCGCTTCCAACAATTTCTGGGCAAGGATGCGGTTGATTTCAATGTCCTCAACCAAAAGCAGGTTCCATGCACCCGGATCGGCCGCCTCGGCCTTTTCAGATCGGGCGTCGTCCGGGTTTGCGGTTTGTCCTTCCTGCTGGGCAACGTCGGTTTCGCTGCTGCGTGGCAGTGTCAGGTCAAACCAGAAACGGCTGCCCTTGCCTTCCTGACTTTCGACTTGCACCCGGCCGCCCATCGCCTGAACCATGCGCTGACAAATGGTCAGGCCAAGTCCGGTGCCACCATAACGACGCGTCGTGGTGGTATCGGCCTGGGTGAAGGCATCAAAGATCGCTTCGAGCTTGTTTTGCGCAATGCCGATCCCCTCATCGCGCACCGAAATGCGGAATGAAACAGCATCTTCGGTGATGTCGAGTGCCTGCACCACAACCAGAACCTTGCCCTGTTTGGTAAACTTGATGGCGTTGGAAACAAGGTTGGTCAGCACCTGTTTGAGGCGTACAGGATCGCCGGTGACATGGCGCGGCAGTTTCGGATCGATATCAAGCTCAAGCGTGCTTTCCTGCGCGCGTGCCGGGACCAGCATCATCGAAACAACTTCTTCGCAGATGTGATGAAGGTCAAACGGGTTTTCTTCCAGCACAAGCTTGCCGGCCTCGATCTTGGAAATATCAAGAATATCGCCAATCAGCGACAATACATGGCGACCGGCCCCGCGAATGGTCGACAGGTAACTGCGCAGCGTTTCGGTATTGGCATCTTTGTCCAGGCTGTCGCTGGCAAGCTGGGCATAGCCCAGGATGGATGTCATCGGGGAGCGGAATTCATGGCTCATATGGGCGATGAATTCCGATTTGGCGCGATCAGCCTGCTGGGCCCGGTTCATGGCGTTTTCGGCAGATGCGCGTGCGTCTTCAAGTTCGCGGGTCCGGGTCTCGACCAGATTGACGATGTATTTTTCGGTGCGGTTCAGTGATCGCAGATAGATCAAAAGCAGAATGCTGACCGTGCTGCCAGACACAAAGATCGCCCATGGCTGCCAATAAAGCAGCGTGCCAAAGCCCGGCTCTGAGGGATGCAGGACAATCGTCCAGTCGCGATAGCCAAACGTGAAGTTCGAAACATTCGGGTTGAACGGCTTTTCCAGTTCCTCTCGAATGTGTTCTATCGCATAGTTGGCTAATCGATTGGAATATATAAGTTTTTTGTCTGACTCGGATTTCAGGTCGGCAAGATGGATTTCAAAGTTCAGCGGAATGCGCGCCACCCGTGCCGCCCGGCTGATCATGTCGGTCAGGCGCAACACCCCGATGGCGACACCAAGTGGTGGTCCGGTGCGGTCCCGACGATTTTCAACCGCCAGAAACGCAAGCGAGGTCACGACCGCCGAATTCGCCTGAACCAGTTCGAGCGGCTCGGTCAGGGTGACATTGCCGGTCTGAAGGGCGGTTTCAAGCGCACGTCGGCGCGAAGGTTCGCTCATCATGTCAAAGCCGATGACTTTTTCATTCCCTGACCGCGGGAAGACAAAGAAGACCGGATAATAGGTATCCTGTTCGCTTGACGTTTGCAGTTCGCCATCGACAAGGGCGCGGATGGCGAAATTGGTCACCCCGCGCAGCTCGGCGTTTTCTTCAATCAGGCCGCGCGCCCGGCGTTCAACGTGCGGCGCCCATTCAAGGGCGGCAACACCGGGCCGACGGTTGACCCATGGGGCAATCATCGCATCAAAGGTATTGGCCGAAATGCTGCCATGGACATCAAACAGGGTCCGGACGGCGATCAGCGCATCGGTGGCCCCGCCAAGTTCTTCGCGAAGGGACGCTTCAAACGCCAGGCGATACTGGTCGGTCGATGATCGGTCGGCGGCAACAAGCTGGGTATAGGTGTACCAGGATGCCAGCCCCGAGACGCCAAACCCGATCACGCCAATGATGATCGACAATGTCCGGCGTAACCGATGGACATCTTCGGATTGCCGCCCATCAAGGGTTCGCGTTGTGATCGCGGCAATCCGTTCCATGCCCGCAGCCAGAAACAGGGTGCCGACCGAAATGGCAATGACATAGCCATAAAGGTTGCGAAGGCCTGTATTCAGCCCGACACCGACAAAGGTTTTATTGCCAAGGGCGGCAAAGACGATGATGTCGGCAACGATGACGGCGTTGATCAGAACCGCGCCCAGCAGCCCATAGCGCACCGCCCCCCAGATCACCAGCGGTACGGAGACAAAGATAAACAGATATTCGGGCTTTGAGATCAGCGGCGTTGTTTGAACGGCGGAGGCCAGAACGACGGCTGCTATGACGATGAAGGCAAGCTCGCCATAGTGTTGGAGCGAACGCGATACCGGCTGACGGTTCATCAGGCGCAAGGTCAGTGGTCCGACCACAATCGCACCGACCAGATCGCCGAGGAACCAGCCCTGCCAGATTTCGCCGAACTGATCAAAGTTTCCGATAACAATCATGCTGAGTGTCGTGCTGCCCAAAAGGGCTGCTATGGCAGGGCTACATACCGCGCCCAGCGCAAGGAAAACCAGCATGCTGCGGAATTGCGCCAGCGGATAGTTCCCGGCAAGGCGCGTGATCAAAAGGGCGGGCAACACGGCGGCAAGGGTATTGCCCGCCGCGATCATAAGGGCCGCTGGCACCGACGGCGACGTCGCCAGATTAACCAGAAGGGCACCGATGAACACTGTCGGGAAATACCGCCAGCCCCAAAACACCATCGCGGCAATTGCGATGCCCGATGGCGGCCAGACAAGGGTGACACTTGTGCCAAAGAAGGGAAGTTGCAGTCCGGCATAGCCCGTTGCGAAATAGGCAAGGATAACCACCAGAGAACGCACAATGTGATGGCGTTGCAGCGTCAAACGATTGTTCCCCTTCTCCTCTGGCATCAGCTGGTTCTTTTGCTAAGACCAAATGTAATGTGTCGCAGGGCGGATTTGAATAGATCAATCATCGAATGTGCGCGAAAGGCCAAAGGCTTACTCGAATGCTTATTGGCTGCACCACAGAATACGGGCGACCCAGTCGATTTCCTCTGCCGGAATAAAGCGGTCTTCAAAATCGGGATTCAGGGATTTCAGCTCCACACCAAGCGCGCCGCGCCGGACCAGTTCCTTGGCCATGACTTCGCCTTCATGGGTTTTGACAACCACGCGGTCCTTGGGGCGGATGTTTGACGCCGGGCTGACAATGATCAGATCGCCATCGCGAAATACTGGCGCCATGGACTCCCCTGATATCCGCAACCCATAGGCCGTCGGATCGTGCAGGGCGGGAAAGGTGATGTCTTCCCATGATCCGCCAACCGGATATCCGGCATCATCAAAAAAGCCGCGATTGCCTGCTTGGGCAAAGCCGATCACGGGAATGCGTCCGGCACCATTGCCATCCACCAGTTCGGAAAATTCCCGGAAACTGACATCGGTGACGGAAAGCACCTTGGAAATGCTTTCGGTCGACGGCCAGCGCGCCTTGCCTTGGGCTGTGGTGCGCTTGGACCGGTTGAACGTGGTCGGGTCAAGTTGTGCCAGGCGGGCCAGTCCCGAGGGCGTCAAACCGTGATCTTCGGCGATTTGATCCAGGGCAGCCCATATTTGTTGATGTCTGATCATGCCGCATTCTAGCAGCAGGCAAGATCAGAAAAAAGGAATTAATTCCTTCATTGAGGCTGGAATCGGCATCAGACAACAATCCTGCACGGTTTAGGCACCGAAAGTCCTGCAAACCGGGCCGTTCTGATCACCGTGGGCAAAACAAAAAGTATACCGCTTTTCTTTCGGGCTTGATTGCAGCTTTACCCTGCCATTTCAGGGTCTTGATGACCAAGTGGCAGGGGCTTTGATCGGATTGAAGGCATGTTCCTCATCTTTGGGATAGGAAATTAATCCTTTACAATGAGAACAAAAAGGGATTATAGCTTGCATATCAACACCGGAATTGCATCTGGAAATAAGTCGGGCCTTTTGAGGTTCGGCTGAAAAGACGGCGAGAACCGTCGATATGCGCGGGCGGAAAACCGCCCTTGGGGACATCACAAACCATTCATCAAATCAACGTGCATCGCAAGATGCGCGAACAGGAAAGTTTTATCTTTTTCAAAGGTTTGGTGCGGTGAAGGTTGGTTGCAGGTCCGGTGGAATGAACAGGTTTTATCCAGCAGGAGGGCGACGTGACCGAACAACGACTATTTCCCAAACCGCATTCTGCGCGCGACATCACCCCTTTTTCCAGTGCGAGGCAGGCGTGGTTCTGGTTCGTGCGATGTCAAACCGCCCGCATTGAAGGCGCGCGTGTGGTGGCCGACGCGGGCGAGGTGGTGCGCCCCTGTGACCCTGATGATGTCTATAACGCGGTGATGCGCCTTAAAAAGGCGGGCATTCTGGGGGATCGGCATTTGCAGGTTCTGGAATATTTCGGCCTCGTCGAACGTGAACCCGATGCGCGCGATCCACGCGAAAAGGACAAGGGCGATTTATGGCAACAGGCCCTTGATGCACTTGAAAATGTGCTGGTGACGCGCGGCATCGTCAAACGCGGGGAAGATGAAAGTTTCCATCACGAAGATGTCGCTGTTGAACTGGGTGGGGATCTGTCGCCATGCGGGATGTAACCAACGTTCTGACACAAGCCAAAACCGCTGAAACGGCGCAGGACTCCGCCGGTCCATGGATGGATCACTGGGCCGATCAATTTGCGTCGGGGCGTGAGGTTTCAGTCCTGGTGGTGTTTGCCGATGCGCCGGAAAAGCGATTGTTGCGGTTTCTCAAACCGGGATTTCGTCATTGCTTTGTGCTGGTGTCAGGGGTGCGGGCCGGGGAATGGATTTGCCTTGATCCGCAAAGCCATCGGGTGCGCTGCGAAAGCTGGTGCTATTCGCCGATCTTTGATCCGGCGGCCTATTATCGTGGCCTCGGCTATCACTGCATATGGGCGCGGTATCCGGCCTCGATCACGCACAAGGTTCGCTTTGGCCCCATGAGCTGTGTTGAGCTGATCAAGCGCATTTTGGGTATTTCGGCCTTCTGGATCATCACCCCCTGGCAGCTCTATCGCCATCTGCAACAGGGGATCGAGTGCGATCACATCGGGGATGTGTTTTTTTCTGAAAAATGTTCTTGATTTGTTCTTTTCAATGTGACATAAGAGACAAATCAACGCCACAGATGCGCCCGCAGGGTTTCGACCCTTGCGGGCGTTTTTGCGTTTGGGGGATCGGGAGGGAAAAGTGATGGGCAGTTTGTTTTCGACACCAAAACCGGCGGCGCAACACGCGCCGCTTCCAACGTCAACAGCGACCACAACCGAAGAAGACACGAGTGCCGAAGACGCCGCACGATCTGCCCGGACCGAGGCGCTTGAACGCCGCCGTTATGGCCGGGCCAGCCTGATCGGGACAAGTTATCGCGGGCTTTTGACGGACCGCATCGCCAAGGCGGGCGGTGGCAAGAACCTTTTGGGGGAATAGGCATGGCGAAATCGCAAAAGCTTGGCGAGATGACGGAAGATGAAGACAAGATTTCGTCTGGTGCGGATGTTGCCCAGTTGCGCGCCCGCTTTCAAAAGGCGATGGAACGCCGGCGCAACTGGGTTGCGCATTGGCAGGATTGCTATGAATTCGCCCTGCCACAGCGCAATGCGGCAGCCAGCAACCAGACAAATGGCGGCAAGCGCCTTGATCGGGTGTTTGACGCCACCGCATCGGACGCGGTCGAACAGCTTGCCGCCAGCCTGATGGCCGAAATCACACCGCCCGGTGGCGGCTGGTTTGAGCTGGAGCCCGGTGGCAATGTCGCCAATGCAGATCGACAGGCTCTGACCGAGCAACTTGGCCGGGCCGTTCGGATTTTGCAGGGGCATTTTGATCGCTCCAATTTCGCCGTCGAAATGCATCAGGCGTTTCTCGATCTGGTAACCGCCGGGACTGCGTGCTTGCGGCTGGAAAAGGCCGATTTGCACAGCCCGTCTGCTTTGCGCTTTACGGCCGTGCCATTGCGTGATCTGGCGTTTGAAGAACGATCGGATGGCAAGATGGATGCGGTGTTTCGCAAACTGGCGCTCACCCGCGCGGAAATCCTTGCAACCTGGCCGGGGGTCAAGGGCTTTGCCGATGATGATCGCGATGACAAGGACGCGCCGAAACGCTTCACCGTGATTGAGGCTGTTTTGCCTGCAACCGACCGCAAAACCGGCTATGAGCTGTGTGTGTTTCGCGAAGACGGCGATGCCAATACCAATGATCTGATCTATCGCGACCGGTTTGATGTGTCGCCCTATATCGCCTTTCGCTGGATAAAGGCACCGGGCGAGATTTATGGCAGATCGCCGGTGATGAAGGCGCTGCCCGATATCAAGACCGCCAACAAGGTGGTGGAGCTGGTGCTGAAAAACGCCTCCATCGCGGTGACAGGCATCTGGCAGGCCGATGATGATGGCGTTCTGAACCCCGCCACCATTCGACTTGTACCGGGCAGCATCATCCCCAAGGCCGTGGGGTCTGCGGGGCTCAAACCGCTTGAGGCGCCCGGCCGGTTTGATGTGTCTGATCTGGTGCTGTCTGATCTGCGTGATCGCATTCGGCGCTGCTTGCTGGCCGATCGCTTGGGCCAAACCGATCAACCGGGCATGACCGCGACCGAGGTGCTGGAACGCGCATCGGAAAATGCCCGTCTTCTGGGCGCAACCTATGGCCGGTTGCAGGCGGAATTGCTCTATCCGCTGATCCGGCGGGCACTTTATATCCTGACCCAAACAGGCGAACTTCCCGACATCCCGCTGGACGGCGATGTTGTGGTGCTGCGTCATGCAGCCCCGCTCGCACAACTGCCCAAACGGGTGCAGGCGGGTCAGGCGCTTGATTGGCTGTCGCGGATTGCCGCCCTTGGCCCGGATGCTTTGGCGGAGGTTGATCTGCCCGTCATGGTCCGCTGGCTTGCCGATCAGTTTGGCGTGCCGGATCATCTTTTGCGGCCAAGCCTGCCACCCGAAATCACGGAGGCCGTGTGATGGACAATAACGGATGGGACTGGTTCGAGGCCGAGAACGAGACACTTTCGGAAAACGGCAGCGACCATTGGCAGGCCTGTTTTGATAGCGACGCCGGGGCAAAGGTCATCGCCGATCTTGAACGCCATTTCCTGCAAACAGCCCTTGGCCCGGATGCCAGCACTGCGGCGATCTGGATGCGCGAAGGGAAGCGCGCACTGGTGCTGCAGATCAAACGGCTGGCAGAGCGTTCCGCCGAGGATTGATCCCCGCCTCATCTACCAAACCCAAGTTTGACCCCATTTAGCGGAGTGTTCGCATGACAACCGAACCCGACCTTCTCGCACCGGAAACCGAGACGCCGGAAGTCCCGGAAGCAGCAGAAACACCCGAGCGGACTGATACCGAAACGCCAGCACCCGAACCCGAACTTGATGCCGCAGCCCTCGCCGATCTGGTCCCCGAAACACCGGATGCGTACGCAATCACGCTTGCTGAAGGCATGGAAGAGATCGATGCCGATCTGAACCAGCGCCTGCATGCGGCAGGCTTCAGCAACGCCCAGGCTCAGCTGGTTTATGATCTGGCGGGGGAGGTTCTTTCACCGCTTCTGGGTGATCTTGATCAGGCCGCACAGCGGGCGACGGACCGTGCGGCACTCACCGCCGAATTTGGTGGGGCGGAAAGCTGGAAGAAGCTGGCGCCGAAAATCGAAAGTTGGGGCAAGGCCAACCTGCCCGAGGCCGCCTTTGAAACCCTGTGTCAAAGCGCCGATGGTGTGCGTGCCATGCATCGCATGATGACCCATGGCGATGAGGCAGCACTGGGTAAGTCTGATGGCGGGGCAGGGGAGACAAGCCTTCGGTCGGAAATCCGGCGCAAGATGAATGATCCGCGCTATTGGCGGGATCGCGATCCAACGCTGGTCGCCGAGGTGCAAGCGGATTTTGCCCGGCTTTCCGGTGGGTAGCTTGCCCTAGAACAACTTGTCGGCACGGTCGATGACCGCGTTGACATAGTCCGGGATCGGGGTCAGCGGCAAAAGGAAATAGCCCGCAATCGCCAGCCCGATCAGGCTGAACACAAGCAAAACCGACTTCTTCACGGCAGATACTCTTTTTCTTTGTTTTCTTGTTTGTCTTGGACCGGACCGCGCAGAAAAGCCCTTCGGGTGCAACAGGTCGGGGCAAATCAAGCGCGTGTCCTACGGAACCTCGATGGATGAGGTTTCCTGTAACAGCGCTCTTAAACCACCAAACCTTGGCCGGAAAATGACCGGTTTTGGGGCAATTGTGGCACCGGCCTTTATGGGCTCCGCAATTGAACCCCGGCGGCTGCCTGCAATCACGACAAAACCATATCTGAAACAAGGGGATAAAGGCGATGACAACTACGATTGATCAAAGCTTCATCGACCATTTTCAGGCCGATGTACATCAGGCCTATCAACGCATGGGATCAAAACTGCGCAACACGGTGCGGGTCAAAAACGCGATCAAGGGCGCGACCACGGTTTTCCAGAAGGTAGGCAAGGGCACGGCCACCACCAAGGCGCGGCACGGCAAGGTGCCGGTGATGAATGTCGATCACGAGGCGGTGCGTTGTGACCTGCGCGATTACTATGCCGGTGACTGGGTCGATGCGCTCGACGAGCTCAAGATCAACCATGATGAAAAGATGGTTCTGGCCAATGCCGGGGCCTATGCGCTGGGCCGCAAGACCGACGAGCTGATCATCAATGCGCTGGTCGGGGCCGATGATGTCGTGCCCGATAATACCGAGGGCATGACCCTTGATAAGGTCATGATGGCGTTCGAAGGCCTTGGCGATCGCGATGTGCCCGATGACGGGCAGCGTTATGCGATTGTCGGCTGGAAACAGTGGTCGGAGTTGCTTTTGATCGATGAGTTTTCACGATCTGATTATATCGGCGATGAAGATCTGCCGTGGAAGGGAACCCAGGCCAAACGCTGGCTCGGAACCCTTTGGATGCCCCATTCCGGCCTTCCGGTGGCAAGCGGTATTCGATCCTGCTTCTGGTATCACCGCACCGCCATTGGCCATGCAATCGGTTCGGACGTCCAGTCCGACATCACCTGGCACGGCGATCACGCTGCCCACTTTGTCAACAACTCCATGAGCCAGGGTGCCACGCTGATTGATGGCGATGGTGTGGTGTGTCTGAAAGCACAGGAATAACACCCACTCCCGAATTTTCCCGAACCAAGGAGACCCAAATGGCAGAAGGTTTCAAAGCCAGAAACCTCAGTGTTCTGGCATACGCCAACGGCTTTACGCTGTGGCACTACATCACCCCGGACGTCGCCGCCGACGTCGACACCGCCGACTACTTTCTTGAGGCCCGCGACATGCTGCGCGTCGGCGATTTCATCATCGCCAACACCAACCGTGACGCAACCATGTCCGGCGGCCTGTTCGTCGTCGCAAGTGCTGGTGCAAACGGCGTCGATGTCCGTGACATGACGGCAATCGGCACCTCAAACACCGACTGATCGCACACCCGCGATCTACCCTTTTTCATCCTCCCTCAACCTCGCCCCGGTGACGGATGTTGCCGGGGTTTTCTTTTTACCCGATCCCAAGGATTGCCCATGTGTAACTGCAACAAGATTACCATCTGCGCCGAGTTTGATGCCGCCCAGATCGCCGGCCTGCAGGTGCCGATTGCTTCCATCCATGCCTTTGCCACCCAGACCGTGCCGGACGGCTATCTGATCTGTGATGGTTCTGCCGTTTCCCGCGCAGAGTATGTCGACCTGTTTGCTGCACTTGGCACCGTTTGGGGCGAAGGTGATGGCAACACGACCTTCAATATCCCCGATTTGCGCGGCGAGTTCCTGCGCGGCTTTGATGCTGGCCGTGGTGTGGATGCGGGTCGTGTGTTCGCATCGGGGCAACTTGATCAGATGCAGCGTATTACTGGTCAAACCGATACGACCTATGCAGCACTCAATCGTACATTTGCTGATGGTGCTCTTACAGGCACATCGGGCGTAGGTGGTCAGAGTGAAACATCAACCGAGTACGGGATCTTCCGTCCCGCGGGACTGTTGAACTTTGACAGTGCTAACAGCCCAGGTTCCCGAACCGGTGATGAAAACCGCCCGCGTAACGTGGCCGTGACCTACGCGATCAAGGCAATCCACCCTGCGGGCAACTGAGTAAGACCCACAAACAACTCATATCTATCCCAACGCCCCGGCAGCATCCACTGCCGGGATTTGTTTTTGCCAACCAAGGAGACTGCTTATGCAGGGTAATACCCCGGTCGAATGTGAAATCCTCAATGTCATTCAGGGTGCGGGCATCTGGCCTGATTGCGAGGATAAGACCCAGCTTCTTCAGGCTATCGAAACGCTGATTGCAGGCGGTGGATCTGGTGGCGGCGGTGTTGTGGCTGGCAGTGAAATCGGTTCGGTTTCAGCCTTCGCCATGCCAACCCCGCCAACGGGCTGGCTGGTGTGTGATGGCTCGGCCATCTCGCGGACCGAGTATGCTGATTTGTTTGCCGCAATCAGCACGCTTTGGGGTGACGGCGATCAGGTGTCGACCTTCAACCTTCCTGACCTCCGTGGCGAGTTTGTACGCGGTTTTGATGATGGTCGTGGTGTTGATGACGGGCGTGTGTTTGGATCGTTTCAGTTAGACGAATTTAAAGCGCATGCCCATGACGTAAATTATACCCAGTTTTCTCTCGGAGTTAATGGCGGTAGTTCTGGTACTACTGGGATCAGCGGAGCTGCAGCATCTGGTTCAACTGGCGGGCAGGAAACCCGCCCGCGCAACATCGCGATGACTTATGCGATCAAAGCGTTCTATCCGACGTCTGCATAAGTCTTGCAATGAAATTTATGTCCCCGGCAGACCTTGTTTGCCGGGGTTCTTTTTTGTCCGAGTTGGAGAATTCATATGCAGTGTTTGAGTCCGGTCGAAAGTGAAGTTCTGAATGTCGTTCTGGCAGCCGAAATTGTTCCGGATCGTATGGACGACACCCAGTTGCTGCAGGCACTTGAGACCCTGTTTGGCGGTGGCAGTTCTGGGGGTGGTTCTGTGCCGGTTGCGACCATCCTGCCGTTTGCCGGTTCGGTGGCGCCGGAAGGCTTTATGATTTGTGATGGTGCGGAACTTCTGGCGGCGGATTATGCCGATCTATTTACCGCGATTGGCACGATCTATGGCGTCGGTCAGGCTGCGGGCAGTTTCAAACTGCCGGATCTGCGCGGGCGTGCACCGATTGGTGCGGGTCAGGGCGATGGCCTGACGGATCGTGTGATTGGTGCGGCTGGTGGTGAAGAAACCCATCAGCTTACCACCAATGAAATGCCGTCGCACAGCCACGGCATTGACTACCTTGCCAACAGTGCAGGCGCAGGAGGCGGCAATCAGGTTCGAATTGAGTACACAGAACCTGAGCCACTTCAAACCCGGTTGACTGGCGGCGACCAGCCGCACAACAACATGCAGCCGTTCCTGGTGGTGAATTACATCATCAAGGTTTGATCGCTGCGACCAAGAACCTTTGCGGGGTCCGGGTTTCCGGACCCCGTTTTTGTTGGGGGATGTGATGGCGTTAAGTGATGTGGCGATCTGTGCGCGGGCGTTGGTGATGATCGGGGCGGCGCCGATTTCGTCTTTTGAGGAAGACGTTGCCGAGGCCGAGATTGCCCGGATGCTTTATCCCGCCGTGCGCGATGGCATGCTGGCGGGCTATCCGTGGCGGTTTGCCGGGCGGGGTTGCTGGTTGTCGCGACTGGCCGGTGAGGATGTGGCGACATCGCCCAAGGATGGAAGCCATCTGTTTGCCTTGCCGCGGGACTTTATCCGCCTTCTGTCGCTTGAAAATGAAGGGGGCAAGATTGCCCGGTTTGAGTTGCGCGATCAGGCGGTTCTGGTCGCAAGCGATAGTGCGCATCTTTCTTATGTCGCGCGTTTGCCCGAGGGCAGCTTTCCGGCCTGGTTTGATATGGCCTTGATGGCGCGACTGGCAGCCGAGTTTTGCCTGCCGCTGACCGAAAGCAGCACACGCGCCGAGTACCTTTTCAAGCGGGCCGAGGATCAGTTGCGTGAAGCAAGACTTGCCGACGCGCAGCAATCGACCCCGCACGCGATTGATGATTTTTCTCTGATTTCGGCGCGGGGGTAGGGCGGGCACGGAGCATGCCGCCATAGATCCCCGCCTGCGCGGGGATGACGGAGCCGAGAAATTCGCAAGGAACCATCGTCATTCCCGCGAAGGCGGGAAACCAGAGCCGCATGTTTGGCGCAGTATTTTATCAAGGAGCACCCCATGGCACGCCGCGTTCTGGAGAAAAATACCTTTTCGACCGGCGAACTGGCCCCGGAATTGTGGGGGCGATCGGATCTGAGCGCCTATGCCAATGGCGCGGCCCGCCTGCGCAATGTGTTTATCGAGCCATCGGGCGGCGTGCGTCGGCGTCCCGGTATTCGATTGATTGATGAATTGCCGGGGCCCGCGCGGCTGATCCAGTTCGAGTTTAATACCGAGCAGACCTATCTGCTGGCCTTTGGCGATAACCGCGCACTGGTGTTTGAAGACGGGGTCGAGACGATCTGGTTTGAAACCACGTTTGGGGTGGAACACCATGATCTTCTGAACTGGACGCAAAGTGCGGATACGCTGTTGGTCGTCCATCCCGATGCCAAGCCGGTCCGGATCACACGCACCGGCGATGGCAGTTGGCAAACCAGCCTGTGGGCCTGGCGCGAAACCAATTTCAGAACCAGCCAGCCCTATTACAAGTTCGTTGAACCTGCCGCGACCCTGACCCCGTCGGGCACCAGTGGCACAGTGACTCTGACCGCCAATATGGATGTGTTCGTGCCAGAACATGTCGGCACGCTTTGGCGGATTCAGGGGATTGAGGGCGAGATTAAAAGCGTTGCCAATGCTCGGTCTGCCACCATCGCGCTGAAGCAGGCATTGCCCAATACCAATGCCACCGTCGATTTTGTCGAACAGGCCTTTTCCGATGTGCGGGGTTGGCCGCGCAGCGTGACTTTCCATCAGGACCGCTTGATCATTGGCGGATCGCGCGATCTGCCCAACCGCCTGTGGATGTCAAAGTCTGGTGATCTGTTTAATTTCGAGCTCGGCGAGGGGCTTGATGACGAGGCGATTGAATTTGCCCTGCTGGCCGATCAGGTCAATGCGATCACCGGCATTTTCGCCGGTCGCCACCTACAGGTCTTTACCAGCGGGTCGGAATGGATGGTGACGGGCGATCCGCTCACCCCGGCCAATGTGCAGGTCACGCGCCAGACCCGGATCGGCAGCCAAAGCAATCGTACCGTGCCACTGGTTAATGTTGATGGGGCGACGCTGTTTGCCGGGCGGAGCGGGCGCGAAATTCGCGAATTCCTGTTTACCGATGTCGAACAGGCCTATGGATCGGCCGACCTTGCCTTGCTGTCACGCCATCTGATCCATCATCCCATCGATCAGGCCTTTGATCCGGATCGGCGGTTGTTGCATGTGGTGATGCGCGATGGATCGCTTGCCACCCTGACGCTGTATCGGTCTGAGGCGATCACCGCCTGGTCGGCGCAATCTGTTGCGGGATGCGCCTTTAGATCCGTTTCGGTGTCAGGTGGCGATGTCTATGTCCTGCTGGAACGCGACGGGCATCATTTCCTGGGCGTGTTTGACCCGGAATGCGGCTTTGATCTTTATCGCCGCCAAGCGGTGGCCGCGGGCGAACCGCCCCGCCGACATTGGGGCAATCTTGATCCGCTTGATGGTCTGGATGTCAGTGTCTGGCACGATGGCGTTCTTGCCGATGACATCCCGGTCGCCGGGGGCACGATTACCTTACCTGAGGGTATCGGTGCGGTATCGGAGATTGAGGTCGGCTTGCCCTTTACCCATGAAATTTATGCCCTGCCGCCGGCCGCATCGGATGGCAGCCGCCCGCATGGCGGCAATGCCGTGCGGCTGGTCTCGGTGACCTTGCGCTTGCAGGAAACCGGGCAGCTTCGCGTCGATACCGGTCGGGGATTGCGTGATGTGGCACTTCCGGTTTCCACCGATGACAAAGATGCGCTCTATAGCGGGGATATCACGCTGCGCGCACTGGGCTGGCGGCGGGGCAGTGGGGGGACAGTTAAAAGCGGATTATGGCGCATCGCCGGGGCATTGCCCCGGCCTTTTTTGTTGCTTGGTGCGGCCAGTGAAATGGGGGTGAATGACTGATGGGTGGATTTACATCAATCGTGCCGATGGCGGCATCAGTACTGCAAACCGGACAACGCATTGCCGCCAACCAGACCAATGCGCAAAGCCGGATTGAACAAACCGAAGCCGCCCGTCAGGCGGAATTGGCCGAGATCGCAGCGCGCGAGCGTGAAGATGCGACCAATCGCGAAGAAGACCTTAGGCGGCGTCAGGCAACCGCGCGCGCCCGGCAAGGGGCATCGGGCCTGATGGCGGGTGGATCGGGATCGGCCAGTGCGGTTCTGGCGGGTTACGCAAAAGCCGCAAGGCAGGATGCGAACCAGAGTGCCGATGCCGCCGCGAGAAACCGCAATCGCATCAACCAACAGGCCGCCTGGCGCGAAAAGTCGCTGTTGCGATCGACACAGGATGACACGGTCGCACGGCTGAATGCCTGGTTTTCAAAGCGTGATGGCTGGGGCTGATATTTTTAAGGGGGAAGTACGCTATGGGCGCCGTTTTTGCCAATCAGATCCGTGCCGCCATCGCCTTTTTTGGCGATGGCACGCGCGATATTTTTCCGTTTGATTTTGATGTGTTTGATGCGGGCGATGTGCGCATCAGCATCAATGGGGCGGAAACCGATGCCGGTTTTCACATCGCACTCACACCCGCCGATCAGGGCGGGGGTGGCGTGGTGCGGTTTGAAAATCCGCCGACAAATGGCAGCACGATCACTATTGTCCGGCAGTTGCATTTGCGCCGACTGAGCAGCTTTGACGCCATGTCGATCCCACGCGGTGATGCGCTTGAACGTGATCTTGATTTCATGACGGCCGCCCTTGGTGACGTGGATCGCGCGCTTTCCGGGGCTTTGCGCTTTGGCGCGGATCAGGGGGAGGGCGCGTCGGCGGAACTGCCGATGATCAAGCCCGGTCGGGCGCTGATCTGGAACGCGGATGGTACGGGGCTTGCCAATGGTCCGACGGCCGATGACATCGCGGTTGCCAGTACTAAGGCCAGCCAAGCCGAGGCCGCCGCCAACCGGGCCGAGGCCGCCGAAAGCCGATCTGAAATCGCAGCCGAGTCGTTTGAACGGACTGCTGCCGGGGCGATGCTTGATCTTGATTTTCGCAGTGGCGATGTCCTGGCGTGGGAGGATGAGCGCCGCATGCCGGTGATTGATGCGCCGGTCAGCCGGATCATGGATATCCGCGAAACCGGATCGCTGGTCAGGCTTTCCAGCGGGGCGCAATTGACCTTGCCGGTGGCGTCCCTTGCGCGCAATGGCGTTCGGTTTCGGGTGTTTAACGGTGATGGCACGATGGTTGATATCGCAACCGCTGCTGGCGATATTATCCGCCCGACCAATGGCGGGGTCGAGGTGACTGTTTATCCGTTGCCGACCCGTGGCGACATGGTCGATCTGGTCTGTGATGGCACGCGCTGGTTTGCCGCGCCAATCCATGAAAGCGGCCCTGTGGTGAAGCTTTTGCGAGTGGCATCGCAATCGATTCCGGCGGGCGGGGCGTTTCTGGTCGAATGGGATCAGGTGATTGAAGACAGCCACGGGCTTTATGACAGTGCTGTGCATGGCATCACCGGCCTGCCGCCCGGCTTTTATCATGTCGATATCGGGGTACGTTTCCCGATTACCGACCAGTCGGTTTTTACCACTTTGTCGCTCGAACGCTTTGACGGCACCGATTGGTCAAGCCACCTGCAGGCCAATGACATCACCGCCATGGGCAGCGGCGCGGCGCACAGTTTGCGCCTCAATGGTATTGCCCGGATTAATCCCACACCCGGCACCGGATTGCGCCTGCGTCTGTCGCATAGTGATGCGCAAACACGTGACATAGGCGCAAGCGGTCTTTTGACCTGGTGTCACATTCATCGCATTGGCGGCTAGCGCACCACCATCAACCCATAGCCAATTAAACGGAGATGCATCCAATGGGATTGCGTTATCAGCCGCTTGCGGCCTGCATGAATGTTTCGCGCGCCAGCACCAAGCTTGTTCGCGGCCAAAATGGCCTGCTTGAAACCCGTGCGATCAATGAACCGGCCTATGACCATGATCGGCTTGGCCGTCGCTTGGGCCTTTTGATCGAGGGGGCGGCGACCAACCTGCTGCGCTACTCAACCGCCTTTGACAATGCGCTTTGGGAAAAGAACAGCGGTGTGGTGGTAGGTGCCAGCACTATTGCCGCCCCGGATGGCAGCCAGAGCGCGATGCAGCTTGATCTGCCGGGCAGTGCGGCGGGTGCGGATGGGCTGTATCAGAATGTCGGCGGGCTTGTGGTCAATGACACCTATTGCTTTGTCGTCTGGATGCGCGCAGTTTCGGGCACGGCGGATATCACGCTGGGTGGCATTGACGGGGCTTCCGCGCATGGTTTTACACTCGATGAAAACTGGCAGCGGGTGTGGATCGCGGAACCGGCCTCCGGTGCGACCCGCTATCCGAAAATCAGCACTGCCATAACTGCGCTTCCGGCCTCCATCCTGATCTGGAATGCGCAGCTTGAAGCCGGGCCAGCCCCCACCAGTGATATCATCAGCAACGGCATCCCGGCAGCGCGGGTGTGCGATGATGTAAGGCTTGATCCCGGTGACTGGTTCGCGCAGGGGCGCGGCACAATGGTGTTTGATCTCCATACTGCATCCGATTGGGATGGCATCTGGCGGATCGTGCAGCTTTACTCGCTTAGCCTCAATGACGATCACCTTGATCTTGGCTATGACAGTGCCGCCGATCAGTTGCGCATTTCGCTGCGAAAGGATGGCGTGCCGCTCGTCACCCAGTCGCTTTATGGCACGCTTACCAGGGACGCCCGCCATCGCATCGCGCTGGCCTGGAATGATGACGTGATCTCGGTCGGGCTGGATGGCGTGGTGCTGTCTTCACCCGATGGCTTTGCCATGCCGCGCAATTTTTCCAATATCGTGCTGGGCTCGTTTGGCGGAACCGACAAGGCACTGAACGGCCATGTCCGCAATCTCGCCTATTGGCCGGAAAAGCTTTCCAATGCGCGGTTGTCAGAGCTTTCAACTGTCTGAGGATGGGCGATGCGTGAGACGGAAAACACCGATCCAATCGCCACCTTGCGAGCGGAACTGCTGCGCGATTTGCCCGATGACATCAAACGGGTGCGCAATGCCTATCGCCGGGCGGCACAGCAGGCAGCGCTTTTGCGCGAAGCCAAGGATTTCAATGCGCATCAGGCGGCGTGCAAAACCGCCCTTGGGCATCTTGATGGTTTGATCAAACTGCTGCGTTGGGCGTCTGAGGGGCAGGGTGCCGGGGAAGACGACGGCGCGGACGATGCAATGAACACCAGCGATTTGATCGCCAAAGCGAAGGAGGCGCTTGAAGGTGCCAGCTGAGGGATTGGCGTAAAGCATTGTGATCTTTGTGTGATGGTATCACATCCGTGATTGTCGAGACGTCCTTGAAAGCTGCCGGCAAAGGTCGCGCAGCGATAAATGCCTAACTTTAGAAAGGACAGACCATGAAAAATGCGATGATTGTTTTTGCCAGCCTGATGTTTATGGCAAGCCCTGCATTTGCCAATGGTGGTGACGAGGAATCGGCAAGTTCGAGCTCGGAAGACAGCCTGATTGAACAGGTGCAGGGTGCGACCCAAAAGCAGAAATGCTGGTCTGCTAAAAATTGCACAGGCAAGGTTCTGAGTAACCGTGATGCCCATAACTGCAAGGACAAATCCAAGGGCAAGTCCTGGGAAAGCAAATTTGGGGTTTGTACAAACCTCTGACCCGCAATTCTCATCGTGATGTGAAGGGCATTCGGCGGCATGCGTCGCCGAATGCCTTTTTGTATTCAAGATAAAGAAATCTGATCATTTCGAGGATCGAGCAAATGGCAAGCTTCGCCGAATTCGTCTGGATCTGGGATCAGATTTTGGGGCTCAGCCTGCCGGCCCATCACCGCAAGATGGCCGATTGGCTTGAGGATTGCTGGGAGAACGGCAAGCGGGAAATGCTTTTGATGGCGTTTCGTAATTCTGGGAAATCGACGCTGGTCGGCTTGTTTTGTGCCTGGCTGCTTTATCGTGATGCCGATTTGCGCATTCTGGTGCTGGCCGCCGATCTGGATCTGGCGAAAAAGATGGTGCGCAACGTCAAGCGCGTGATTGAGCGTCATCCGCTGATGGGGGCCCTGTTGCCCGAAAAGCTGATCGATTGGGGGAGCGAGCGGTTTACCGTGGTGCGAACGGCTGTGTTGCGTGATCCATCGATGCAGGCCGTCGGCATTGGCGGCAACATTACCGGGTCGCGTGCCGATCTGGTGATTTGCGATGATGTCGAGGTGCCAAAAAACAGCGATACCGCCCATAAACGTGCCGAACTGCGCGAAAAGCTTGGCGAAATTGCCTATGTGCTAGGGCCAAGTGGTGCGCAGCTTTATGTCGGCACGCCGCACAGCTATTACTCGATCTATGCCGATGAAGCGCGATCCGAGGTCGGCGAAGTTGCCCCGTTCCTGGCCGGTTTTTCACGCTTTGAGCTTCCCATCGTCAATAAGGACGGGACATCAAACTGGCCGGAACGGTTTGACGCAGCCGCGATTGATGCCATGCGGATCCGCACGCCAGAGCGCAAATTTCAAAGCCAGATGATGCTTGAAATGATGGCCCCGGTGGCCGGGATTCTCGATCCCGCAAAATTGCGGTTCTACGGCGACACGGCCGAGATCACCCATGGCAATGGCCGCATGAGCCTTCGGATTGGCGGGCGGATGATGGTCGCCAGTGCCTGTCATTTTGATCCGAGTTTCGGGTCGCTTCGCGGCGACGGGGCGGTGGTGGCGTGCATTTATATCTGCGATCAGGGGGAATATTGGCTGCAGGATATCGCCTGGCTGCGGGCGTCTGATCCGACTGAGCCAGCGGCAAACTGCGATATGCCCTGGCGCGATGAGGCCAGCCAGCTTTGTGCGCAGGTGGCCGACTTTATGGTGCGCCATCACTTGCCGTCGGTCCGGGTCGAGACCAATGGCATTGGCCGGTTCCTGCCCAATATTCTTCGGCGTGAACTGAAATCAATCGGATGGGCGGCAAGCGTCGTAGAACATCATGAGGTTACCAACAAGGCCACCCGGATCGAGGATGCCTTTGGCGCGGTGATGGGGGCAGGATTGCTGCATGTCCATCGCGATGTTTGCCAGACACCGTTCCTGCGCCAGATGCGCGATTGGCATCCCGATAACAGCAATGCCAACAAAGGTGCTGATGACGGGCTTGATGCGGTGGCGGGCTGTATTTTGCATGATCCGGTGCGTTTGCCACGGGTCGATATGCCGGTCAAACGCGCCGACTGGCGGGCACAAAGCGGGATTTTCCGGGCCGATAGCCATTTCAACCCGTGAGAACGGGCTTTCAATTCGTGAGGGAGGAAAAAACTTTCTCACAATGCCAAATGGTTAGCGCAGGTCTGTATCACATTTGTGAAATATTCATGGAAAATTCAGCTTTGGTCCCTAAGTTTATTATATGAAAGCATAGTAAGTAATTTTTCTTCCTATACTAAAGTGAGTTTTCGAAGCCAGAAAAAGACGGGTCCCGGCCCATGAAGCCGGCACAAGGAAGCGGCCAAAGATCATTTGTTGATTGATTTTGCAGTACAGGAAAACAAGACGTCCATGTGGGCGCACCTGACTGTCAGGAGGCCTGACCATGTTGAAAACACTGAGCTTGATTGCTGTGGTGGCAGGTGCCGTTGCAGTAACACATACCCCAGCCTCGGCATCCCCCGTCTGCGGGGATCGATCCAAGGTGATCGACAGCCTGAGCGCAAAATATTCCGAAGAACCGGTCGCGGTCGGCGTGACGTCCAATGGTGGCGTGATCGAGGTGCTTAAAGCCCCCGATGGCCAGACCTGGACCATCCTGTTTACCTATCCGTCCGGCCCAAGCTGCCTTGTCGCCTCTGGCGAGGCCTGGCAGGACCTGGAAGAAAAGCTCAAAGGCCCGGCGACTTAAAACAAGATTCCCCGCCTCCTGACTGCTTTGATCGCTTATCCAGCCCGCGGGATGTCGCCCCGGGTGGAGAAGAGGTCGACCTGACCCGCAAACCACCGGTTTGCGGGTTTTTCTTTGTCTGAAAATCGAGGCCCCCATGACCCTGCCTGTGACCCAGACGGTCGATGTGATCTGGTGGATCACGGCTGTTGAAATTCCTGCTGTCGCCAGCCTGTTCTGGCTGCATTGGCGGATGCGTTCCGAACTGCTTGGCCGGGTGGAGCAACTCCGTACCCGCGAGGAATCAGATGCCAGCGACCTGCGCGATGCCTTGGCTGCCTTCAAGCTCGATGTCGCGCGCAACTATGTCTCCATCCCGTACCTGAAGGATGTCGAAAAACGCCTGACCGGCCATTTGCTCCGGATCGAGGCGAAGCTCGACATGCCGCCCATCCCGAGCAAAAAGGATCTGAGCTTATGACCGACCCCCAAACCCTGACCAGATCGGCCCCAAAGTCGACATCCCAGCCGGTTACTGATCCCGATGCGCTGACCGAGGTCGAAGTGCTTGCCCGAACCCTTTATGGCGAGGCGCGCGGTGAAGAACTTCGCGGGATTGAGGCCGTGGCATCGGTGATCCTCAACCGGGTGGCTTTTGCGAAACGACGCGGGCGCTATTGGTGGGGCAATGACGTGAAATCTGTCTGCCTGAAACCGGCACAGTTTTCCTGCTGGAACAAAGCGGATCCCAACCGCAAGAAGCTTCTGGCACTCAGCCCGCGTGACCCGGCCTACCGTTTGTGCAAACGCATCGCCAAGCGCGCGGTGGCGGGGGAGCTTGCCGATCAAACCGACGGTGCCACCCATTATCACACCCATGCGGTCGATCCGTTCTGGGCACGCGGGCATGTGCCGTGTGCGGAAATCGGCAATCACCTGTTCTACAAGAACATCGGCTAGTCCGATGGCCGCTCTTGCCGCCAAGACGGACTGCAAAGGAGCATTGGCTGCGCTTCCGGTGCTCACGTACTGACACGTACGCTGCGCGCCGGTTCTCGCCAATGCTCCTTTTCGCCACGCCTTACCGACAATCCCGACCATCGGTTGGGCATTTGACTTTGATGGAGAACACTGATGATCCCGGCATTGCTTGCCCAGATCGGCCTACCGCTTTTGATGAAGGCGGTGGGTGCGGGGCTTGATCATATCGACAACCCGATCGCCAAAACAGCGGCCGAGGGCCTCAAGCAGGTGGAGGTGGCTGTGACCAAGGGCGACGTCACGCCCGAACAAATCGTAGCTGCCAACCGCCACACCGAACGCATGGCCGAAATCGAACTGGCCCGTGATACCGAAACACTCAAATCCGTCAACCGCACCATCCGCGCCGAAGTCGCCAGCGAAGACGCCTTTGTGCGGCGCTGGCGCCCCAGCTTCGGCTATGCCGTCGCACTGACCTGGATCATGACCATGGGCGCAATCGCCTACGCCATCATCCTCACCCCGCTTCAAGCCCCGGCGATCATCGCAGCCCTGGTCAATACCAGCCCGATCTGGGGCATTGCGTTGGGCGTTTTGGGGGTGAGCGTGGTTAAGCGGAGTGCGGATAAGAAAGTTACATGATTTCGATTATTTCGAATGATTCGAATATTGCGTTTATTACGTCACGTAATATATAGTGAGCATGTTGCTGCAAGAAATAGTTTTACAGCAACCGGGAAAGGGAAACGGAGAGTTAGAGATGTCCGCAATTCGCAAAGACGATTTTGGCGGTAGATTGCCCACACAATTTGAAAGCGCGACAGCAGACCAGCTCCGCCAGATTATTGCTTCACAGACCAAAGAAGGTGAAGATACCAAGCTGACAGTCACGCCCAGTGATGGGAAACCGGAAACAATTACCTTAAGCCCGGCCCTGACTGAAAGCCTGATGGCTTTATTGCGTCTGGTCTCCAGTCGTCAGGGGTTTCAGATGATCCCGCTTTCGGCGGAGTTGACGACGCAACAGGCGGCGGATTTGCTGAATGTGTCGCGGCCCTACCTGATCAAGTTGCTGGAGGCCGATGAAATCCCATACGCCACCGTCGGACGGCATCGCCGGATCAAGGCCGAGGATTTGTTTGCCTATAAAGAAGTCCGGGATGCCCGTCGCGCCGCTGCTCTGTCCGAGATGGCGGAGAGGGACGCGGATTTGATCCTCAAGGGATATTAATTCGCCATGACATACCGGTCAGACCATTTTACAGCGCTATTGGATGCATGTGTTCTGGCTGGTGTGTTCAAGCGAAACTTGTTGCTGAGTCTTGCGGAAGCAGAGCTTTTTCGCCCGCGTTGGAGTCCTGTGATCCTTGATGAGATGGAACGGGCAATCACGAAAATTACAAATGGCGAAGTTGATGCTGCGCAAGAACGAGAGAGCGTGGAAACTGCCTTCGAGGAAGCTTGCGTCACTGACTTTGAGCAGTTCATTCCGGCGATAAACCTGCCAGACCCGGATGACCGTCATGTTCTGGCGGCTGCGGTCGCCACACATGCTCAAGTTCTGGTGACAGATAACCTAAAAGACTTCCCAGCAGAAGAGCTTGGCAGGTTCTCAATCGAGCCGAAATCACTTGATGATTTCATTGCAGACACGATTACCCTGCATGAGCATACAGCTTTCTCAGCGCTTAAGAAAATGCGACAGCGTTTCAAAAGACCAGCCTTGTCAACCAGCGTGATTATTCAAACAGCGGAAAGTCAGGGTTTGTTGAAAACTGCGCTCTTGCTTAAAGAATACGAGCAGTATTGGTGAAGGCAGCTGGCCTCAGAGCACCAACGCTTCTGATGGATGAGATAAGAAGTAGACTTTCGTAAAGCCTTGCAGATCAAAAGACCTTCTGGTCGTAGGTGAGAGCGTGATTTTCCCACTGTTATTCAGGTGATTGGCGACCAAAAGTAAGCGTATATCTGGCCCAGCATTCTTACGATAAGTATCCAGCTTTTTGCATTTTGTATCGATTGCGGCTTGAATGAGCTCAATGGGGTCTTGGCTTACCCATCCGACTCTGTCGTTTACAACGTACCAGCGAGAATGAAATTCTTTGGTGACCCAAACCTTGGTGCCGCAACGGAGCAAAAATTGAGTTTGGTAGCCGGTTTCTCTGCTTTCAAGGTTTTCTGCCATTAAGGCTTGATGCAGTTCTTTTAACTCGCATTGAGAGATATTTCCGGCATCTGGCTTCCTAAGAAGCCGAACATGCAATGCCAAATCAGATGTTTTCTCAAAACCTTGAGCAAATTTTTCTAATTCTTTGCTTCGATGTTGTTCAGTCTGTTTTACGGGCGATCCCCCTTTATTCTGATTTTCATTAAGAAAAATTTCCCTTACCTCCAGGCCAAAAGTAAGTACGCCCTCTTTTATGATAAAATCTGGTTTCTCGCGCTGTTCTAAAATTTCCCACGAGGTATTTAGTAGCTGAGATGCTTTGAGCACAAAGTTACGCTCATCACGCTTTTGAGAATCTGAGGTCATTCTTGAGTTCTGCCTCTTTGGAGGTGTTCAAGGAACGCCGTGATATCCTGTGCCGAATACCCCAACAACTCTCCCATCCGCGCCGAATCTGCGTCGTGATCCTTAACAGTTCCGACGCATAAATTGCGACACATCACCAAGGCTTCCTCGATCCGCCATTCTTCGCCGGGCAGGGCATAGAACAGGTAGCGCATCTCATAGGGTGGGCGGGGGATGATTTCCTCAATGCGGATGATCCGGCCTGCCTCAACGTATGGGGCAAAGTCGGCTTCGGGGAAATAGTCGCTGACATGAACGGCGTCCGAGAACATCGCCATCGGCTTTGTTCCGGCCAGCATCAGTTCCAGTTCGCGATCATTGTGCGGGCCGATGCCCGGCGGAAGTTCGAAATCATCATCCATGGGATCACCCGAGTTTTCTGATCCAAGCTTCACACCGGTTTGAGACATCGTCAACGATATGGTCAAGCCTTGGGCTATCGGCGTCGGTATCACGAACTTCATTGCGCAGCGGGGGGATGGCTTCCTGCACTTTCTTTGCCATGGTGAGCAACGCCTTGCGAAGTGCAGTGGGGGAGCTTCCGATCATACGGGCCTGAGATTCCCAGTGGGGCCAGTCCAGTTCGGTCGGGTCAAAGCATCCGCCGATGGATTGGGCGAGGCGGGGGCGCTGGCTTTTGAAGCAATCGCGAAATGCCGCACCATTGTTGACGTCATAGAGCGGACTGATCGCGGTGTGGACATTGGTCGCTTTGGCATTTGTCGGGCGCTGCCGATAGATCAGGGAATAGTTCTTGGCGTGTGCATCCGGGTTGCCGATCAGGAAATTGAAAATCACAAAGCCAAGCAGTTTGGGGATGTCGCGCGCCGGGATGGTGGATGCCTGTTTGGTGAGCGCAAACATCGCGGCAAGGTCCGGCCCGCCCTGACGTTCATATTTGACATCCGGATTGACCCCAAGTGCCTGACAGACATCTTCCTGATGCAGGCGGGTGACGCGGACGCCGTTTGATGTCTGGGCATAGGCGCGGTCAAAGCGGGTGACGAACAGGACAGGGCGATCATTGAACAGGCGGATTTTGGTGTGCGCGGCATCAAGGCCGACCTTGCGCGCAAGCTTCATGCAGAAATGCTCGGTCCGGGTAGAGTCCGGCAGTCGTTCGATATCAACTTTAAGGATATGGGTACTTGGATATCCGCCAAACGGCAGGGAGATTTCCTGTGTGGCTGGATCGATATAAACCGCGGCCTTGTCATTCACCCCGGCCAGTGACAGGACAACTTCATCCTCTTCTATGAAAAGCGGTCTTTGGGGCAGCTCGGCAATGCGTTTGGCAAGATCATCGGTCGAAATCGCCGAAAGATGGGCATCGGATTGCAGGGGGCTTTTTGCCTGATCGGGATGGATCAGCATCAAGGCCCCGGCGCAATCGCGCCCGATATGTTCCAGAATGCCAAACTCGTCCGTCGGGGCGACATCAAACAATGCCGCGATCTGGCGCCGGACATCCTTTTTATCGGGCAAAAGCCCGTCAAAGAATGGTTCAATGGCCTGATGGTCAAACGCACCATCCCGAAGCGGAATGCTTTGCGAAACCGGATAGGCAGCGGGGCTTGCAAGCCATTCCGGGTCATATTCAAATGACATATAGCCGCGCACATCGGCGCGTAAAACACCAACCCTGTCGCGGCCATTGGCAAGGACCAGAAGGGTTTTGGTCATGCCCGGTCTCCGTCCGTTTGGCCGGGATCGGGTTCTGATGACATATCCGACCAGTCCAGCATCACCTGACCGCCAAGGGCACGGGTGATGTCCAGGATATTGGCAAAGCCCGGATTGTCGGCCTTGCCGGTTTCAAGTTGGCTGAGGAACTTGACGCTCAAGCCCGTGGCAAGCGCCAGATCGGTTTGCGACAGACCAAGCGCCTTGCGGGCCTTGCGGATTTCCGGGCCAAGCTGGTCCATGCGGGTGATGTGCACGGCATCCTCCAAATTTACCTATGGGTAAATTTAGGGGGTTTTTCTGCGAATGTAAAGTGAAGTTTACCTATAAGTAAAATTCGGTGATTGTGGCCCGATTTTTAGTGATATTTTACTTATGGGTAAAATGTGGCGCTCCTGCGAATTTACAGAAGCGCCAAACTTTGGTCCTGACACCACTCCGTGCTTAAAGCGCAATCTCAAGGTTTTTCATCACCTTGCCCTGACCACCTGCCAGAAGGCCGGTGATGCGGCCATCTTTGAGCTCCAGCGTAACCTTGATCTGGCTGGGGGATGGTTCCGCCATGAATTCGCCCTGGGCGATCAGGAAGCTGTCCTTTTTGATGTCCAGCAGGTCATGAAGCACGCAGGCCAGCGGGCCGGCGGCCATGCCGGTGGCGGCTTCCTCGGCAATGCCATAGCGCGGGGCGAACATGCGGGTGGTGGCGTCAATGCCTGCGTCGTCTGCGCCACCGGTTTTGGTGGTGAAGATATAATAGCCAATCAGATCAAGCTTCTCGCTAATCGCGTTGATGGCATCCTGATCGGACGTGATGTTGGCGAGCGTCGCCTGATCTTTCACGGCAATGACGATGAAGTTGTTGCCGGTATTGACCAGCACCGGGCGAGCACGGTCATCGAGATCATCGGCGGTGATCGCAAGCGATTGCAGGACATCACAGAGCGTGACGCCGTGATCAGGCCAACTGGTGGCCGGGGTGTAGGTCGGGGCCAGTTGCTCCATATAGGCCATGCCGTGATCAAGGATGATCTTGCGCGGGCCATCGACAGTTTCCTTCGACGTCTCGCCATCGCCAAAACGTTCCAGTTCGGCGAGGTAGGAGAATGTCGCGATGGTCGCATGGCCGCAATGGGCGATGCGTTTGGTCGGCGTAAAGAAATCAAGCTTGATGCCGCAGGTCTCGGATTTCGAGACAAAGGCGGTTTCGGAAAGCCCGACTTTCTGGGCGATCAAAAGCTTTTGCGCGTCGCTGTATTGATCGGCATCCAGCACGACACCGGCCGGGTTGCCGCCCTGACCATTTTTCACAAACGCATTGACGATTTGCACCGGGACGGTGTGGGTATTTTCTTGAGATGTACTCATGACTCTATTCCTGCTAAAATCTCTGTTGAGGCTGTTTTAATAAATCTCACAGGGATTCTGGACTCATATATAGATGAAGAAATCTCATGAAATGTCGCGGAGCGATCTGATTGCGCGGGTGAGCCCCCTAGCCCCGGTGTTGGCCGCGATTGCGCGTGAAAACAGTTTCAGCAAGGCGGCCGAAAAGCTGGGTGTGCATCAATCGGCCGTCAGTCACCGGATTACCCAGCTTGAAGAGGCGCTTGGCTTTGCGCTGTTTGAACGTACCACACGCCAGATCACGCCGACCGAATATGGCCGGGTGCTGTGTGCGGCTGCGCTTGAAACGGTGGATGTCTGGGACGGGGCGTTTGACCGGCTGGACAAATTCCGGACAGAGGGCACGGTGAGCCTGTCAGTGGCATCCGCACTTGCGATGAAATGGGTGTTGCCAAACCTCACCAGTGCCCAGCAGGCGGGGCTTGAGATCGCCTTGGACGTCAATGACCGGCCGGTGGATTTCAGCGCTGGCACGATTGATGCTGCCATTCGCTTTGGCACCGGGCCGTATCCCGGTTTGCATTCCAGCTTGCTTAAAAAGGCAGCGATCGTGCCGGTCGCCCGTCCGGGCTATGTCGGCGGGGGCAGGGGGCTTGAAGGCATTCTTGGCGATCCTGACGTTACCTTGCTTAAGGATGCAGTGGGCGAACGCGATGGCACGGATTTCAGTTGGGGCTATTATTGTGCGCAGGCCGGGGTAAGCTTTGATACGGATCGCACGGCATTGGCCTTTGATCGCGCCGATCTGGTGTTGCAGGCCGCGATCAATGGCATGGGCATCGGGTTGGGTCGAACGCTTCTGATTGAAGGCGATATCGCGCAAGGATTCCTTGAGGCGGTTGGTCCGGCGGTTCCCATGAAATCGGCCTATTGGCTGGTCTGCCGTGCCGAGTTTGCCAAGACAGAGCGCCATGCGAAGCTTTTGGCCTGGCTGAAGGATCAGATGAAATAGGCTTGCCGTTTCGCACGTGTCTGCCTAAATTCCCGCCATGACAAATACAACTGATGACATGATCTATCGCGTATTGGGTTCGGATGAATGGGCAGAAGCGCTCAGTGCCGGACAATATGACGGTGCGCCGCACGATATCGCCGATGGCTTTATCCATTTCTCGACCCAGGATACGCTGGCCGCAACGCTTGCGCTGCATTATGCCGGGCGGGATCATTTGAAATTGCTGCGGGTGCCGGTCGCACCGATTGCGGCGAAAATCAAATGGGAACCGGCCCGTGGCGGCACGCTGTTCCCGCATCTTTACGATGTGCTGTCGGTAGAGCACGTGACCAAGGTCGATGAAATTCGCCTTGATGAAAACGGTGTTCACATCCTGCCGCAAGATTTGCGCTAAATATTTGTGCTGTGATCAGCTGTCCGTATCGGTTGGGTGCCAGTAATCCTGCCGACCGTGACGGACATGCAGGATCGAAACCTGTCGATCGTTGACGTAATAGAAAATCCGCCACGGCGTTCCGCGCCCGTATAAAAGCTGGCGGATTTCAACATCAAATTCCTTGCTTTCCGGGGCAATTGGATTTTTGAACGGCAAGGTTTCAAGGGCTGTGATCGCATCGCGTAGGCCGTCCCGCCAAGACAGGGCGTAAGCCGGGTTTTCGATCCGAAGCCATTCAAATGCTTTGCGGATATCCTGCGCCGCGTTGGGCGCGATGATCACCCTGTAATGCTTCATGCCAATTTATGCCGCCGGGTCGGAAAGCGTGGCAAAGAAGTCCTTGGCGTCTTCCCCTTCGCCCTGGTCAATCTGGGTCAATCCCTTGCGGATGCCAGCAACGCTATCGGCGTATTCAAGCCGGTTTTGCATTTCCTGCCACGCGCCCGCATCCATTACAACGAGGCTTGCCTTGCCATTGACGGTCAGAAAGGCGGGTTTACCCGTTTCCTTGAGCCGTTTGGTGAATTGCGCAGTTTCGCGTTTGAACTCGGTCAGTGGGCGAATGTCCTTGGTGATATCCATTTTCGCACCTTTAAAGCATCTTTTGAAATGCGAATTTAGCGCATTTTTGCTGTAAATGCGATCTTTATCTGGATTTAAATCCCGCGCGGTTTCCAAAGATATAATCGCCCGCCGCCCTTCTTGGTGCCGGTATCGATCACCCCGGGGAGCTTCCCGGCGCGCACGGCATTCAGGAACGCGTGGCCGAGTTTGACCTTGTCGCCGATATAAAGCGCATCCCAGTCACAACCATAGATTTCATGGAAGTGAAACGGGCCGGGGCTTCGCGCGGCAAGGGTTGCTTTGAGTTTATCAAGATCAAGCTGTGTCATGGGGTGATCTCACCATAGTTGCGGCGGGTTGGCATTGTTCTGGCGCAAATTGGCCGGAAACAAGCGCGCCCGTCAGGCGTTGTGGTTTCATGCATACCATTCAGATCCATAGCCAAAAGGCCAGGCCATGACAGCGCCGAAAAATGCAAAGGTCGCGGATATCGTTGCCCGGATTGGTAAGCGTGCAGAAGGCGACCGCCATGTTTCGGTCGGCGATATCGTGGCCGAGCTGGGAGAACGCAGTCAGGGTCCGTTTCTTCTGGTGCCGGCCCTGATTGGGGTGTCGCCAATTGGAGGCATTCCCTTCGCGCCAACCTTTCTGGCCGCACTCGTTGCCGTGTTTTCGCTGCAAATCATCATCGGACGCACGCATTTATGGTTGCCGGACGTTTTGGCTACGCGGGAAATTGGGGGTGAGAAGGTCCGTGCCGGGCTGGAAAAGATTGATCCGGTGGCCAAGCGCATGGATCGCTGGTTCGGGGGTCGGTTCGAAAGCCTGATCAGTGGCGTTGCCGTGCGGATCGCGGCGCTGATGTGCCTGCTCCTGTCGCTGTCGATGCCGATGTTTGAGCTTGTCCCCTTTGCCGCCATAGCGCCGCTGAGCGCCATTGCCGCCTTTGGCTTGGCGATTTTGGTCAGTGACGGGCTTTTGATGCTGGCCGCCATTGCCATGACCCTCGGTACCGTGATTTTGATGTTTCAGATCATCTGAGGCATTTAGCCCGGCGATCACTTGAATTGCCGATCTTGGTGCGTAAAGAGAGCGGAAATAACTTTCGCGCCTGTTCTTTTGGCTTTAGCTTCCCTCAACGTCGTTTGGACCCTAAGAGAACAAGGTTTCATGAAAGTATTACTGACGGGGGCAACCGGTTTCCTCGGCTCGCGATTGGGTGAAATTTTAACGCAGCGTTCGGATGTCGAACTGACTGCAGCTGTCCGTCGTCCTGTTGAAGTGCCGGCCCGGCGCATTGTTCAAGTGCCTGAACTGGATGGCAATACCGATTGGTCTGAGGCTGTTCGCGGCCAAAACGTCGTTATTCATGCTGCCGCCCGCGCGCATGTGATGAAAGATACCGCGACTGATCCGTTGCGCGAATATCGGCGGGTAAATGTTGATGGGACACTTAGTCTTGCGCGGCAGGCTGCAGAGGCCGGTGTAGGGCGATTTGTCTTCATCAGTTCGATCAAGGTGAACGGTGAGGAAACATCAAAGGGTCAACCCTTTACAGCCGATGATGATCCAGCGCCCAAAGATGATTACGGTATCTCCAAGCGTGAAGCAGAACAGGGACTTTTCCAGCTTGCTTCCGATACCGGGATGGAGGTTGTGGTCATTCGCCCGCCACTGGTCTACGGGCCCGGGGTGAAAGGCAACTTCGCCAGTATGATCCGGCTTATTGACAAGGGCATACCGCTGCCTTTGGGGGCAATTCATAACCGGCGGTCGCTGGTAGCACTCGATAATCTGGTCAATCTGATCGTGACTTGCGTGGCCCACTCCGATGCCGCCAATCAGGTTTTTTTGGCGGGCGATGGGCAGGATGTTTCGACGACGCAGCTTTTGCGCGGGGTCGCGACAGCCATGCGCAAACCTGTTTGGTTGATACCCGTGCCGGAATTCTGTTTGATGTTCGGGGCCAAGATGCTGGGCAAAAAGGCAATGGCGCAGCGTCTTCTGGGGTCGCTGCAGGTTGATATCTCCAAAGCAGAAAGGCTTTTGGGCTGGAAGCCCCCGTTGTCGGTTGAAGACGGCTTTCGCCGTTGTTTCAAACAGGATTAAAAGAACAACAGCCCGCCGATGGTTCGGCGGGCTGCTTTTTTGTGTTTGTGGTCGGTGTTAACTTACGCGAGTTCCGCTAGGGCAGAGGCGTTGAAGTCTTCCAACTGATCATAGGCGCCGCTTTTGACCTTGTTGGCCCACTGGGCGTCGCTCAGAAGCGCGCGGCCAACCGCGATCAGGTCAAACTCGCCCTTTTCCATGCGATTGATCAGCTCATCAAGGCTGGCCTTTTCCGATGCTTCGCCGGAAAACGCGCCGATAAAGTCGGATGACAGGCCGACAGAGCCGACCGAAATCGTCGGCGCCCCGGTCAGTTTCTTCGCCCAACCGGCAAAGTTCAGACCCTTTTCGCCATCAATCTCGGGGAATTCCGGTTCCCAGAAACGGCGTTGCGATGCGTGAATAATGTCCACCCCGGCCTCGACCAGCGGGCCGAGCCAATCGGTCATTTCATCGGGCGTATAGGCAAGGCGGGCGGTAAAGTCCTGCTGTTTCCATTGGCTGACGCGCAGGATGATCGGGAAGTCCGGGCCCACGGCCGCGCGCATGGCGGTCACCACTTCGCGGGCAAAGGTCGAACGTTCCTTGATCGTCTTGCCGCCAAAGCGATCGGTGCGCAGGTTGGTGCCGGGCCAGAAGAACTGATCAATCAGATAGCCGTGCGCGCCATGAATTTCAAAGGTATCAAAGCCCGCATTCTTGGCATCCAGGGCGGCCTTGGCGAAGGCGGCAATCGTGTCGGCAATGTCAGATTCCGTCATCGCATTGCCGCGCGGATCCTCCGGGCCAACCAGACCCGACGGGCTTTCGACCGGTGCGTCCGGTTCCCAGGCGTCCGGTGTACGGGTTGATCCGGTATGCCAGATCTGCGGACCCATTTTGCCACCGGCCGCATGCACGGCATCGGCAACCGCTTTCCACCCGGCCATCGCAGCCTCGCCATGGAAAAGCGGAATGTGCGGAAGGTTACGCGATGCCGGGCGATCAACCACGGTCCCCTCGGACAGGATCAGACCAACACCGCCTGCGGCGCGCTTGCTGTAATAATCGGCATTGGCGGCACCGGGAATACCGTCCGGTGCCTTGTTACGGGTCATCGGCGCCATGACAATGCGGTTGGGGAGATCGAGCGTTTTCAGCTTGAAAGGTGTGAAGAGAATGTCGGGTTTTGACATTGGATATCCTTTGATCGGAATTTCTGTTTTGGTCGCTCCTAGATATTCCGGAAATGGCGGCTGTCAATCTGTGGCCACGCGATAAAAACATTGGTGCATGTTTTTATGCAGTAAAGCGCCTGAGATCGTTGATCGAGCGGTCATAAGAAAATAACCGGCCGCATGGTGCCACTTAATGCCATTGATCCTTGCCCAAAAGCCCTTGGCCGCGTAAGAAAAGGGCATGTCCTTTCAAGCACGGAGCGTCTCGCGTGGGGTGGTATAAGTCACTGGTTTTGCCGATTGTCCGCTGGATTGATGCCGAGACCGCCCATGGTCTGGCGATCTGGGCACTGAAAAACAATCTGGTGCCGCGCGCGGATGACGCGACCGACGCGACCCCGATGCTCGAAACCGAGGTGTTCGGGCGTAAATTTGCCAATCCGGTCGGGCTTGCCGCGGGCTTTGATAAAAACGCCGAAGTCCCTAACCAGATGCTGTCGCACGGGTTTGGCTTTGTTGAAATCGGCTCGGTGACGCCTTTGCCACAACCGGGTAATCCGAAACCCCGTCTTTTCCGGCTGTATTCCGACCGGGCGGTGATCAACCGCATGGGGTTCAATAATGACGGGGCCGAGGTCGTCGCCAACCGCCTGCGCAAACGCGCACGGCGCGGCGTTTTGGGGGCCAACCTTGGCAAAAACAAATATTCCGAAGACGCGGCCGATGATTACGCCAAGGGGGTCGAGGCACTTGGCCCCTATGCCGATTATCTTGTGGTCAATGTGTCCTCGCCCAATACGCCGGGCCTGCGTGCTTTGCAGGGGCGTGCTCCGCTTGAGAAGCTTTTGAAGGCCGTGATCAAGGCGCGGAATTCCTTTGCCAAGGGTGTGCCGGTGTTGTTGAAAGTCGCCCCCGATTTGACCGAGGAAGACAAATCCGACATCGCCGCCGTGGTCACCAAGGTGAGGCTTGATGGCATGATTGTTTCAAACACCACGATTGATCGGCCGGTCGGGCTTAATTCCTATGATCAGGATGAAAAGGGGGGGCTTTCCGGCCCGCCTTTGATGGAACCCTCCACCAAGGTTCTGGCCGATTTTTACCGTTTGACCGAGGGCAAGGTGCCGCTCATCGGGGTTGGCGGGATTGCATCGGGCAAGGATGCCTATGAGAAGATCCTCAATGGTGCATCGCTGGTGCAGCTTTATTCGTCGCTGGTTTATCACGGTGTCGAGCTTGTCACCGAGATCAAGGAAGACCTTGCGCGGCGGCTCCGCAAGGATGGCTTTGCCAATGTGTCGGATGCGGTCGGTGCTGCCTTTCCGGAAATTTCGGGCAAAGGTATTCCGGTCGATGAAGCCCGTTCTGCCAAGGCCGCCGTGGCCACCAAATCAAACAAGAAATAACACAAGGATCCGGACGGCATGAGCAAGACCGCCCCCTATGAAATGATCAATGGCCTGTCCGAGGTGATTGGCAAATATGATGCCGTGATCCTTGATCTGTGGGGCGTGGTGCATGACGGGGTGACACCCTATCCAAGCTCGATCGCCGCGATGACCGCCCTTAAGGAAGCCGGCATTCCGGTGGCCCTTCTGTCCAACGCGCCACGGCGTTCCTCGGTCGTGGTTGGCCGGATGGAAGATATGGGCATTTCACGCGATCTGTATGGCCCGGCCGTTGCATCGGGCGAAGTCGCCTATGCCCAGCTCGTCGCGCGCTCTGATCCCTGGTACGCCAAGCTGGGTCGCAAGGTGCTGATGGTCGGTCCGGTGCGCGATATGTCGATGTTTGAAAATCAGGATGTCGAAATCGTCACCGAAGTCGATGACGCCGACTGGGTTTTGATCACCGGCCCGAACGAGGATCATGATCCGGTGTCGAAATATGAAGACCTTCTGCATGCGCTCAAGGCGCGTGACCTGCCGGTACTGTGCCCTAATCCGGACCGTGAAGTGATCCGCGGTGGCAAGCGCATCATTTGTGCGGGTGCCATTGCCGGGCGGTATGAGGAACTCGGCGGCAATGTCCGCTGGGAAGGCAAGCCACTGGCAAGTGCCTATGACTTCTGCCTGCAGATGTTTGACAAGGGCCCGGATGCGAAGCTTCTGGTCGTCGGCGACAGCATCTCGACCGATATTGCCGGATCCAACAATGCCGGTCTGGACGTGGTGCTGGTGACTGGCGGTATCCACGCCGAAGAACTCGACGCCCCGCGCGGTACGCTTCCGGAACGCGAAAAGCTTGATGCCCTTCTGGCCGCCACGGGCCGACACATCACCTATGCGATGGGGGATTTCTGCTGGTAAATCTTTATCAACAGAAGGTGAAGAGCCGACGTTCAAGGCCAACTATTAAGCCATCTTTATAGCTGTTGCCTGAACCCGCTTTTTGTTTGAAAGCGGGTTTTGTTTTTTCGACATGTTTTTGTCGCGCCTGTGTATAGATCCCCGCCTTCGCGGGGATGACGAGGCCTATAAATTTCGTCATGCCCGCGAAGGCGGGCATCCAGATGACCAGACGCGCAGACTGTTTCGCAGATCGTCAGTTTTCGTGTGCCACCTTGCTTTCGCGGAAGATCACGAAAAGCCCGCTTGCGGTAATGATTGCTGCCCCGACAAAGGTCAGAACATCGGGCGTTTCACCCCAGAACATCCAGCCAAGCGCGGTCGCCCAGATGAGGGCTGTGTAATCGAACGGTGCGACTGTCGGGGCCTCGGCAAAGCGGAAGGCCTGGGTGATCATGGCCATGCCGAGCGAGCCACATAACGCAATCGCCAGAAACAACCAGATGTCCTCCGCCCGCACCGGGCTCCAGACAAAGATCACCGGAATGCTGGTCAAAATCGCACTGGTCAGACTGAGATAAAGCAACAAAGTCCACATGCTTTCGCGCGTATCGACAAAGCGTGCGCTTAGCATCAGGATCGCATAGGTAAACGCGGTCGCAATCGGCAGGAGCGAGATCAGCTCAAACGTTGCCGCACCGGGTCGGACAATCACCAGAACCCCCAGAAAACCAACACTGACCGCAAGCCAGCGCCGCCAGCCGACCCGGGCAATGAAAATCGCCGAAAGGGCGGTGATAAATAGCGGGGCGACAAAGGCCAGTGCTGTGGCTTCGGCAAGACCCAGGTGATGGATGCTGGTAAAGAACATCACCGTGGCGGCAATCCAGACGACACCGCGCATGAAATGCACGTGAACCCGGCTTGAACGCAAGCTGCGAGAACCGCCCATTTTGAGCGCCACCATAAAGGCAAAGGGAAGGGCGATGATGTTGCGCAGGAAAATGATCTGGATCGGGGAATAATGATCCATCAGGCTTTTGGCCAGCGCATCATTGATACACAGCGCTGCCACCCCGCCACACATCGTCATGATGCCGGCAAGGTTGTTCTGGCGTGATGTGTTGCTGGACGTCATCGCCCTTGTCCCCGCGTTTTGGTCCGGTTTTTATCATTTTTCAAAATCAGATATCCCTTTCCAGATATCCGGTTCGCAACGCAGGGTCGAGGGATTTCATCACATCAATAAAGGCGCGTAAGGGTGGGGGGACGCGCCGGTGATCCGGGTAATACAGGAAAAGCCCCGGGATTTCGGGCAGCCAGTCATCGAGCACAGTGACAAGATCACCATTGGCGATGGCACGTGCGGCATAAATCTCTGAGACATAGGCAATGCCAAGCCCCTGTCGGGCAGCATCGACCATGAGGTCATGACGATCGAGCGTCAGCGGGCCGGACACATCAATCGAGATTTCCTGACCCTGCTTTTCAAAATCCCAGTGATAGATCTTGCCGCTGGGAAAGCGATGGCGGATGCAATCATGGCTGTGCAAATCATCGGGTACGATCGGGCGGGAACGGGTTTTGAAATAGTCCGGTGACGCAACCGCGACAAAGCGAAATGGTGGGCCAAAGCGCACCGCCACCATATCAAGCGGCACCGTTTCGCCCAATCGTGCCCCGGCATCAAAACCACCGGCGACGATATCGACAAGCCGTCCCTCGGTCACCAGATCAATCGCCACGTCCGGATATTGTTTGCGCATTTCCGGCACGACATGGCGGGTCAAAAGGCGCGCGGCACCATCGGATGTATTGATGCGCACCGTGCCCGATGTTCCGCCTGTGCGAAAGCTTTCGACCGTGCCCATGGCTTCTTCAAGGGTGAGTAGTGCCGGGCGCAACCGATCAAGAAGCTGTTCGCCCGCCTCGGTCAGGGACACACTGCGCGTGGTGCGGTGAAGCAGACGGATATCAAGGTTGCTTTCCATGTTGCGCAGTGCGTGGCTGAGGGTGGAGGGCGCAACTCCCAGCGCATCTGAGGCCTTGCGGAAACTGCGATGTTCGGCAACGGCGATGAAGAACCGCATGTCGTTTAAGGTCGGCTGACTAATTGCTGGCATATCTTCACTAACCCATCCGAATTAAGCGGGATTATCTCATCAATCATTGGTTTCTATAGTCCCCCCATGTTCAGAGCAAGACAGAAAGGAGCTGACATGGACAAGACATGGTTGATTACCGGTGCATCGTCCGGGTTTGGTCGTGGGCTGGCGGAAAAGGTACTGGCGCGCGGTGATCGTGTGATCGCCACCGTGCGACGCACGGGGTCGCTTGACGATCTGGTTGCGCAATATGGCGAACGGCTCAGTGTTGCTTATCTTGATGTAAGTGAACCCGATGCGGTGCAGGCGACCGTTGACAAGGCCTTTGCCGAATTCGGACGGATTGATTTCATCGTCAGCAATGCCGGCTTTGGCATCCTGGGGGCGGCCGAAGAAACCAGCATTGATCAGATGCGCCAGATTATTGATACCAACCTTCTGGGATCAATTGTTGTGATCAAGGCCGCCTTGCCGCATCTGCGTGCGCAAGGATCGGGTCGCGTCATTCAGGTATCGTCCGAAGGCGGTCAGATCGCCTATCCCGGCTTCAGCCTGTATCACGCGACCAAATGGGGCATTGAGGGCTTTGTTGAATCGCTGGCCAAGGAAGTTGCGCCATTTGACATTGAATTCATGCTGGTCGAACCCGGTCCGTCGCGCACCGCGTTTATCGGTTCCATCATCCAGCCGGAACCGATCAGCGATTATGACGGCACCCCGGCCCATGACCTTAAGGAGGCCGCCTTTGGCGGTGGCTGGGTGATCAAGGGCGATCCGGATCGCATGATAAATGCGATGATTGCGGCGGCAGATTCACCGAAAATGCCGTTTCGTTTGTTGCTGGGATCAGATGCCTATGACGGTGTACACGCGGCCCTGACCGAACGGCTTGCGGTGCTTGAGGCCGGAAAAGACATCACCATTTCCGCCGATTTCACCGAGGAAGAACTTGCCGCGATGTAGGATCTTTTCCCGCAGATACCCAACGCAAAAACGCCGCCCGAAAGTGGGCGGCGTTTTTCGTTTTGATCGGCTTTGAGGAGACGATCATATGGATGTATTGGCAGCCGATCAGATCGCCATTTTGCGGTTGGCGTCGATATAAATCTCGCGCAGGCGCTTGGCGACCGGGCCGGGAACACCATCGCCGATCGGTTTGTCATCAATTTCGACAACCGGGCAGACAAAGGCCGAGGCCGAGGTCGAAAAGGCTTCGGCGGCGTTCTGGGCTTCTTCGATGGTGAAGTGGCGTTCTTCGACCTTGAGCTGAAGCTCCTCGGCGCATTTCAGGACCGCGGCACGGGTGATGCCGTGCAGGATGTCGGTCGAAAGCTCACGGGTGACGATCGTGCCGTCCTTGGTCACGATATAGGCGTTGTTGCTTGATCCTTCGGTGACATAGCCATCCAGCACCATCCAGGCATCGTCCTTGCCCTTGGCAGCCGCATCGGTCTTGAGGAGCGACGCATAAAGAAGCTGAGTGGTCTTGATGTCGGACCGGCGCCAGCGGATGTCGGGGAAGGTGACGATCTTCTGGCCGCGTTCGGCAAGGGCCGATTTGATCAGTGATTTGCTTTGGGTGAACATCACGATGGTCGGCGGCGTTTGCGGGTCGATCGCGAAATCACGATCACCGGCCGAACCACGCGAAACCTGAAGGTAGATCAGGCCTTCGGTGATGTCGTTAAGCTTCACCAGTTCGCGGTGGGCTTCGAGAAGCTGATCGATATCGGGTTTGAATTGGAACTTGAGCTCGGCAAGCGAGCGTTCGAGACGCTTCATATGACCCGTAAAGTCAATCAGCTTGCCATCAAGCACCGAGGTCACTTCATACACGCCGTCGGCGAACAGGAAGGATCGGTCAAAAATCGAAATCTTTGCTTCGGTTTCCGGCAAAAACTCGCCGTTCACATAAACAGTGCGCATCGTAACTTTCCTGTCTGGCAAGCGGACCCTTCGCGATCCGTCTTGGGTGGATAAAGCGACGTTTCCAAATGTCGGCCTTTTGATGCGATCTTGTTTTGATGCATGGCGACCATCTGTTTTAACGTTTCAAGAGTCTCAAATATCACAGGGGGACGCAATCTGTCGCGCAAAAGCTCTATATCGTGCGTGTAAAAGGTGAATTGTTGCTTGAATGGGCCGTGAACATGGGGTGAATGCTGTGAGTGTGGCCGTGATTGTCGATATTATTCGCAGATTATTCGATTTAAAATTTTTCGATTTTTTGCGTTTGACCGTAACATAGGTTGAGGTTTTATCGTCCTGCTTCATGAGATCAAACGATGATGAAAAGACATCGTCAAAGGAATGGAGCCTTGTGATGAATAGCCACCAGCCCGTCACCCATAACACCCCGCTCGCACCAGACCATGACGCTTTGCAAAGCCGGATCAATGCCAGTTGGGCCGCCCCGATCAAACGCCCGAAGCAGGAAGTGGATCTGGATGCTTATTTCGCCCGGATCGGCTATGACGGCCCGCGCGAAGCCACACTGGAAGTTTTGCAAACCCTGCATGCGATGCATCCGGCAACCATTCCGTTCGAAGCGATCGATGTGTTTAATGACACCCCGATCAGCATCGATCCCGAGCGCGTCGATCAAAAACTGATCCATGACGGGCGGGGTGGTTATTGTTTTGAGCAGAACGGCCTGTTTCGCCGGGTGTTGCGCAGCCTTGGCTTTAACGTCGAAGGTCTGGCCGGGCGGGTTTTATGGGGCTATGGCCCGAATGATTTGCCCCGTCCGCGCTGCCACATGGCCAACCGGGTGATGATTGATGGCGAAGCATGGCTGGCCGATGTTGGGTTGGGCGGCTGTGTGCCAACCGGGCCGTTGTTGCTGGATATCGAAACGCCACAAGCAACCCCGCATGACACCTATCGCGTGACCAAGGGGGCGCACAGCTATCGGATTGAACTGGAACGTGATGGTGTGTGGAAGCCGGTGCACGAGGTCGATATCGCGCCGGTTTCGGATATCGATTACGAGGTCATGAACTGGTACGCATCCGACCACCCCGACAGCGGCTTTTGCAAGACCCTGATGGTCGCCAGATCTGCCCCGTTTGCGCGCTTTACCCTGCTTAATAACCGCCTGACCATTCGGCTGGTCACCGGCGAGGAAGAGCAACATACGCTCAGTGTTGGGGATATTCCCCAAACGCTTAAAGACATCTTTGGCATCGAGCCGGACCCGGCCTGGCGCGGCGCCTTTGCCAGATTGGTCAATCACAGTCACGGGTAAACGACTGTGCGGTGTTTATCGGGCTGTGTTTGATCAAGGGCGGGGAGTTTTGCTCCCCGCCCTAATTATCTTCAAACGGCTTATTTGCCGGCCTTTGCGTTGGCCGCGTTCGTCAGGCTTTCCATATAGCTCAGCAGATCGGCGATGCTTTGCGAGGTGAAGGAAAATTCGGGCATGGTCATGTTGTCATGTGATACCGTGATGCCTTCGGCCAGGGCTTCTTCAAGGTTTTCCAGCGGCCAGCGTTGCCCGAAACTGGCAAGGGCCGGGGCGGTGGTGACGTTCGGATCGGGCAGGGGGTCGCCTTCGAATGTGGTGTGACAGCGCAGGCAGGTCTGCTCGGCAATCGATTGCCCGCGTTCGACATCGCCATAGGCCTCGCCCTTGTGCGCCATGTAATCGCTGATCCCCCACATGCCCAAGGCCACAACACCGGTCAACAGGATGACAAGGCTGGTTTTCTGCATGGCGGGCTCCCGGATGGCGATTTTGAATGTGTTCTAATCGCCTGTATAGCAAGCCAAGGTAACGAATTTCCTAAAGCACACCCTGTGGGTGTTTGGCGTTGTCCAGACAACCTTGAACCAGAATATCGTCTGATGGATAGGGTGTTCGATTGATGTTGATAATCAGTATCATTTGCGCTAAGCGTGTCATCCCATGCGTGCACGGGACTTGCCCGCATCGTGCAAAGGACATTCTGATTGGCTTCAAACGCGACATCAAATGTGACGTCATTGGCGCTGTTCATGCGCCAACGATCCGCACTTGTGAACTATGCCAGTAGCATCATCGGCAGCCGTGTACAGGCCGAAGATCTGGTGCAGGAAGCATGGTTGCGGTTTGATGCGGCGACCAAGGGGCGGTTTTTGGATGATACCACCGGTTATCTTTACCGGATCGTGCGCAATCTGGCCCTTGATAGCAAACGCCAGATTGCCCGTGAAAGCAGCCTGACCGCCGCATCTGATTATGATGTCGCCGTGCAAACCCGCGCATCCGACAGCCCGGACCCGGAAACGGTTGCGGTGTACAAGGATGAATACGCGATTTTGATGCAAGCCCTTTCCGAACTGCCCGAACGCACGCGGATTGCCTGCGAGATGCATCGGGTGGGTGGGGCGAAACTGCGCGAGATTGCCGACTATCTCGATATTTCCGTGCCGCTTGCTCATAAGCTTGTATCCGAGGGCATTGATCATTGCCGTGAACGGCTGGGGGGCTGGCCATGAGGATCGCCGATTGCCCGATCAAACAGTCTGACCGTGCAGAAATTTGCGCTATAACCCGCACAGATGGTGACGCGTTGCGTGATATCGGCTATATCGCCCTGATCGCACCACGCGGTGCAACGGGGGCGCAATAAGCTGATGGCAGAGATAACCGATCCAGTCCAAAAACAGGCGGGCAAGGCCGCGACCGAATGGTTGATCCGCCTGCAGGAAGATCCGGAAAACCCGGAACTGCAAGCGCAGTTTGCCGACTGGTGTGCCGAGGATCCAGCCCATCTTGATGCCTGGAACGCCACGCAAAAGACCGCCGATCTGATGGCGACGGCCGAACCGTCTGGCAAGGCAGACTGGCAGCAGTTTCTTGAGGCGCGCCGTGAAGGTAACGTCAATGGCGGTGCCGACGGTCAACAGAATGACGCGGTCGCGGCGCTACTGAATATTGATTACGAAAAGGCCGTTGCCGAGGGCAAGGTCATCTCGGCGCAAACCCGGTTTCAAAAGCGCGGCAATATGTCCTGGCGCGGGATCGGGCTTGGCGGGGTGGCGGTGGCTGCATCCCTTTTGGCCGCCATCATCGGGCCGGATATCGCAACCCATATGCAGGCCGATCATGTCACATCGACTGGCGAGATGCGCACCATCACGCTTTCTGATAACAGCACGGTAACCCTTGCGCCGGAAAGCGCGATTACCGTGCATTTTGACGGGTCAACACGCTTTGTCGAGCTGCTTGATGGCGAGGCGTTTTTTGACGTCACCCCGGACCCGCAAAAGCCGTTTCGCGTTGGGGCCGATCAGGTGACGGTAACGGTGCTTGGCACCGGATTTGATGTTTCCGAAGGCAATGCTGTTTCCATGGTTGGCGTGGAACACGGACGGGTACAGGTCGAAAATGCCGCCAATGTTCCGGCGGTTTTTGAAATTCTTGAGGCCGGGCAGAATGTCCGGGTCGGGCAGGACGGCACGGTGATCCGTCATCCTTCGCCGACAAGCCAGATCGGTGCCTGGCGCAAGAACCAGCTGATTGCGCAGGATCAACCGTTATCCGACGTTGTTGATCAGCTTCGGCGCTATTTCAATGGCACCATCCTGATCACGGATGAGGTATTGGCCGCCCAGACGGTCACGGGCGTTTATCGCCTTGATGATCCGGTATCGGCCTTGCGCGGCATGGCGCGGGCGCAAAAGGCAACGGTGCGTGAAATCACCCCATGGGTTCTGGTTGTCTCAAAGTCCTGATGGCGTTGGGGGCTGGATTTTGGCGCCTATTTATACTCACTTGCCAGAAAAGATAATGCCTTTCAAATCCGCAAAATTCTGCGGGTTTGGAACCATCTTGATGATTTCCCATAAAAATTTTTGAAAAAACAGAACCGGCATCCGTTTTGTCTTTTATGCGAAATTGAGAAGCGTTTGCATTCTCAATTTGTTTCAGGCATAGGACATGAAACGGAGATAGAAGAAAATGAAGAATGGGGGTGCAGCTCGACTGCAAAAACGTGGTCGTGTTGTGGTAATAGCCAGCGCCTTGATGATGACAACCGCCTTGGCGCCGGTCGTGTTGTTTGCACCTGACGCAAATGCACAGGTCAGTGCGGACGGGATCAATGCCGAGCACACATTTGATATTCCGGCCCAGTCACTGACCAGTGCCTTGGCCCAGTTTGGTGTGCAGGCCGGCGTGCAGGTCACGGTTGACGGGGCGCTGGCACGCGGAATTGATGCACCGACAATCAATGGCACGATGCGCGCAAGCACAGCCCTGGAGGCGCTTCTGCGCGGGTCGGGGCTTGATTATGACGTGACCAGCGATGGCACGGTTGTGATCGAAACCGTCACCAGCAGTGCCGGTGAAGAAGTTCTTGAAACGCTCCGGGTCGAAGCCAATGCGGCAGAGGCAACTGATCCGACCAATGCCATCACCGACAGTTTTGTTGCATCTCGCTCGCGTACCGCTTCGAAAACCGACACGCCCATTCTGGACGACTCATCGGCGGTTTCAGTGGTGACGCAGGAGGAACTTGAAACCCGTAACGTGCAGGATCTTCAGCAAGCGGTTTCCTATACGGCGGGTGTGCAGGCAGCTGAATATGGTGCGGACTATCGGTATGACTATGTGCGTCTCCGTGGCTTTAGCCAAACCAACCTTGGCACCTATCGCGATGGACTGTCTTCGCGTGTTTACAATTTCATCACCAGTCGGCCGGAGACCTATGGCTTGCAGCAGGTTGATGTGCTTAAGGGGTCGACATCCAGCCTGTTTGGCATGAATGGTCCAGGTGGTCTGATCAACATGACGACCAAGCGCCCGCAGGATGAAGCCAGCGGTGAAGTTCTGACCACCTTTGGTGAAAACCATCTGCGCGGTGCGGGCGATGTAACCGGTCCGGTTGGCGAAAACAGTAACTGGTCCTATCGCCTGACGGCGCTTTGGCAGGATGCCGAGCGCGGGCAGGACTATTCACAGGATGATCGCATTTATGTCGCACCGGCATTTAGCTATACCCCCAATGCGGATACCAAACTGACCATCCTGACGAGTTATAGCGATCGGGAAAGCGGCCTTGGTTATGGTTTTCCGGCCGGAATTGAAACCAGCCGTGATGCATTCTTTGGCGAGCCGGATTTCAACAATTTCGATACCGAAGAAACCAATATCGGTTACGAGCTGTCGCACCAGATCAATGACAAGCTCGAGTTTCGTCAGAATGCGCGTTACACCCATGTCGATCTGACCTATGAGACGGTCTATCTCAACGATACCACGCCGCTTGGTAACAGATATGCTTATGCGGTGTATGGTGAGCTTGACCGGTTTGGTGTTGATAGCCAGATGCAATATGATACGGCAATCAATGATCACTTCGACAGCAAGACACTGGTGGGCATTGATTATAGCCGTGACCAGAACCAAGAACGATCACGCACTGGTAGTGCGTCGGCAATCGATCCTTACAACCCATCCTATTGCGGTCTTTCGTGCATTACGTTTGATCCAAGCAGAGCTACGAATACCGAAATTACCCAGGCGGCCTACGGTCTTTATGCGCAGGAACAGTTGACGATTGCCGATGACTGGATCGCAACCGTTGGCGGGCGTTTCGATTATGTTCAGAGTAATACCGACACGATCAGCAGTGGCACGACCGCCGAGCGTGACGATCATAAATTCACCTCGCGTTTTGGTCTGACCTACAAGGCGACCGATGAGTTATCGGTCTACGGTAACTATTCGGAGTCTTTCCAGCCGGTTTACTCAAGCCTTGCATCTCGCCCGGAGGGTGTGAAGCCGCAGGAAGGCACGCAATACGAACTTGGTGTGAAGTACCAACCCGAGGCAATCGACGCCCTGTTCACCGCTGCGGTGTTTGATCTGACCCAAGAAAACGTATCGCAGTCACAGTTCGTCGGTGGTGCTTATGTTTACAAGCAAGTTGGCGAAATCAATTCACGCGGCCTTGAGCTTGAAGGAAAAGTATCGCTTGACGAACAGACCAATATGACGGTCGCCTACACCTACCTTGACGCTGAAATCAAGGATGACGTCACGGCGGCAAATATCGGCAACCGCCCGGCAAACGTGCCCGAGCATCAGGCTTCAGCCTGGCTTGATTACACCATCCCGGGGCAAGGCGCGCTTGGCGATCTGACCCTGGGCGGAGGTGTACGTTTTGTCGGCGAACGTCAGCGCAATGATGGCAATACCGAAACCCTGCCGTCAAACAGCGTGTTTGATGCTGCCATCAACTATGCCGTGACAGATGACGTCAGTCTATCTGTGAACGCCACCAACCTGTTTGATCGTGAATATGTCTCCTCAAACACCTTTGGTAGCCGGTTCTATGGTGAGGGCCGCACGGTTCTGGCGACCCTGAAATACAGCTGGTAATGCTGAGCTTTTAAACAGAAGCGGCCGCCTGTTGTTATTACAGGCGGCCGCTTGATTTTCGGGACGGGTTATAAAGATCTAGCTGCCATCGGCAGTGCGAAAGACCGTCAGGCCATTGACGACAATCCGGCCATCGGGCAGCAACTGACCGTCATATTCGGTCGTGCCTTGTGGGCCCGGGCGTCCGGCGGCAAGGCCGTTCACGGCAAAGGGCACAAGCGCGCCAAGGATGGTCGGGTTGTCTGGTGTTCCCAAAAGGTCGACCAGCTTTTCCTGACCCAGAAGTCTGAAGTCAAAATCACCGGTGAAGCCATAGCGTGCCGCAGCCTGCGCCAGGAATTCGCCAGACCCAAGCGCCTCAAGCCCACGGGATTCAACATAGAATTCATCAACCTTGACCGGTGCGCCGTTTTGCGCGGCCTTTTTCCACAGCGCATCGCCGATTTGCCGGCGGGCAAAGCGCGGGGCGGTGCCGGTCAGGATATCGTTGAAACCCTTTGCAATGATCGGTTGGGCGTCGGTCCAGGGCAGGCCGGCGCTGCTGCTTTTGACCCGCACCGTGCGCGGCTGGATCAGGCTTGGCAGCCACAGACCATCATGGGAATAATCAAGATGGGTTGCGCCGTCTTTATCAGGATAAAGCGTGAAGCTCGCCGATTTGATCGAGCCGCGCTTTTCGCGGTTGGGGCCCGTCCATTCGGCTGCCTGCCATGCGATCTTGGCCATTTCGGGCAACCATTGAATGATCAGGCCATTCATCAGCCAGTGCTTGCGCGAAACCGGTTCATCGCCGACCAGAAAATCGGCAAAGCCGTCAAAGGTGACCGGCACATTGCGCGCGGTATCCCAGCGCAGATAACCCCCGGCATTGCGCAGCGTAAGGTCACGTTGATCCGTGGTTGCCTCGGCCAGCATTTTCGCCTGTGTGGGCAGTTTGACATCAAGATCAACCTGATTGGCGCTATCGGTATCGCGCACCGTCACCAGAACATCATCCATCACCAGTTGGCGCGGGCTGGAATAGCCCGTCAGATCCAGCGATATGTCATCAAAGACCAGCTCGACCGCATCGCCGTCGATGGTGCGGGCATCGACCTCGGTCGCGGAAATGCCCGATTGCATCAGGATCGCATCAACGGCAGTCCGGGCATCTTCAACGGAAATAGCGTCGGCACGGGTGGTCAGGCCGGCAATCGAAATTGCCAGAACGCCAAAGCCGGTAAGTGCCTTTCGCAACTGCATGACGGGGTCCTTTTGCTTGCCGGAAGGGGAAATACGCCCTCTGTTGGTAACGCAGGCCAGAGTTTACCCCAAATTTGGTAATGTTAGGGCAAAGTAATTCAGGTGTGATGCAGGTCACCCTTCGGGAAACTTCGCCACGATCGGTCATAGCTGACAGGATGCTGTCAGGAGGGGCTGGCTATAAAACCAGTCACCGACGACGAAGGGGGAGGTTATTTGTTCGCGCAGTCGAACGTGTCACGCGCTTGTGGTGTTGCGACACCACACAGGAAGGTTTCAACCGCGCGCGAAACACGTTCAGCAATCTGCTGATCAGTCATTGGCGGGCGCGGGTTGTGTTTCATGATGCGCGACAGCCAGTCTCCGATGACCATGGATTCAAACATTTCAGCCGAATGTTCCGGGTCGTCGACGATCATATTGCCAAGCTTTTGTTGCCTTGAAAGGTAATCAGCAAGGTGCTTGCGCGTGCTGTCGGGGCCAACTTCAAAGAATTTCTCGATCAAGGGTAGAAAATGCTGGCCCTCGGAATACAGAATCTGGGTGAAGCGGGCGACTTCCTCGGTTACAATCTTTTGGGCCAGTTTCGTACCGAAATCCGTAAGGGCATCACGGGGAGGGAGATCGGTTTCCAGTGAAATATGCAGTTCGGCTGAGAATTCTTTGCATTGCTCGGTCATGACCGCAGCCAGCAAACCATCCTTTCCGCCAAACGCTTCGTAAAGGGTTGTGCGCGACCCGCCAGATTTTGAAATCACGTCATTGAGGGTCACGCCAGCAAAGCCACGTTCAAGCAATAACGCCCATGCAGCATCCATCATTGCACGACGGCGTGCAGTACCGCGAGAATGTTGTTTTTCAAGCTTTTCGGGCGTTTCACTCATCTTTCTTGGCTCTGCTGTTTTTGGCTCTTGATCGTGCAGCGCACAATGTGTACTGTACCGTACAGTATTTATAAAAGCAATGGCAAAGCGCACACCACACGGCTTTGCGCGGACTTAGAAGGAATAAGCATTTTGTCCATGCGATCTTGTTTGAAATTCGCTGGTATGGCAGCGCTTGTCGTGCTTGTAGCCGCCTGCAGCGAGCAGAGCGAAGGCGACCAACAGGCAGCCGCCCAGCAACAGCCACAGGCGACCCCGGTCGGTACTGTGACGTTGAATGCGCAGACTGTTGGTCTGGTCGAAGAAATGCCCGGTCGTACCGTTGCCTTCCGTCAGGCAGACATCCGCCCGCAGGTCGATGGCATTATCAAGGAACGCAACTTCACCGAGGGTGCGTTTGTTGAAGCCGGTCAGCAGCTTTATATGATTGATCAGGACGTTTACCTTGCGCGCGTTGACGCCGCACAGGCCGAACTGACCCGTCAGCGCGCAACCCTTGATCAGACGACCAAGACGCGGTCGCGCTACGACCCGCTGATCAAGTCGCAGGCCGTCAGCCAGCAAACCTATGACGATGCAGTTGCCGCCGAGGCACAGGCAAAGGCTGCGGTTGCCGCGGCACGTGCAGAGCTTGAACAGGCGCGCATTAATCTCGCCTATACCACGGTCACCGCACCGATTTCCGGTCAGATCGGTTCGTCGGATTATTCCGAAGGTGCGCTTGTGACTGCCAATCAGTCGGCAAAACTGACCACGATCACCCAGCTTGATCCGATCTATGTCGATGTGACCCAGGCCGGTGGCCGGTTGCTGAAGATCAAGGAAGCCATCCGCAATGGTCGCATCAAGGGTATCGAGGAAGGCCAGATCGAGGTTTCCCTGATCATTGATGCCACCGGTGAAGAATATCCGCACAAGGGCACCTTGCAGTTTTCCGATGTGACGGTGAATGAAACCACCGGCACGGTCCGTTTGCGCGTTGTGTTCCCGAACCCGGACGGCACGCTTCTGCCGGGTATGTTCGTCCGTGGTCAGGTCCGTCAGGGGCACCTTGAAGACGCATTCCTTGTGCCGCAAAAAGCGGTGATGCGCCGCCCGGATGGCTCGGCTTATGCCTATGTCGTCGAGGATGGCAAAGTTGCCTCCAAGGATCTGACGATTGAGCAGTCGCAGGGACAGGATTGGCTGGTGACGGCCGGTATCGAAGATGGCGCGCAAGTCATTGTTGATGGCATCCAGCGTATCGGACCGGGTGCCCCGGTTGCGCCGCAGCCCGTTGAAACCGCCAAAGCCGCCGAATAAGGACTTATTCAATGGCAAAATTCTTTATTGATCGCCCCGTCTTCGCCTGGGTTGTCGCCCTGGTGATCATGTTGGCGGGGGGACTTTCGCTTTGGCAGTTGCCAATCGAACAGTATCCGTCGATTGCACCGCCGTCGGTCGAGATCGAGGCAACCTATCCGGGGGCGTCGGCCCAAACTGTTGAAAACACGGTCACCCAGGTGATCGAACAACAGATGAACGGGCTTGATTACCTGCGTTATATGTCCTCGACGTCATCGGGTAACGGTCAGGCAACAGTGACCCTGACGTTCGAACCCGAAGCCAATCCGGACATCGCCCAGGTTCAGGTGCAGAACAAACTGCAGGCTGCCATGTCGTCGCTTCCGACCGAAGTGCAGCAGCAGGGTGTTACCGTCAGCAAGTCCAGTGGCTCGTTCCTGATGGTTGTCGGCTTTGTCTCGGCTGACGGGTCGATGGATGCCGAAGACCTTTCGGACTTCGTCGTTTCGTCGGTGGAAGACCCGATTGCCCGTGTGAATGGTGTTGGTTCGGTTCAGGTGTTCGGTGCGCAGCACGCGATGCGTATCTGGCTCGATCCGAACAAGATGCTGTCCTATAACCTGACGGTGATGGATGTTAACAATGCCATCGAGGCACAAAACACCGAAGTCACCGCCGGTCAGATTGGCGGCGCGCCGTCGATTGACGGTCAGCAGATCAACGCAACCATCACCGCGCAAAGCAAACTTCAGACGGTCGATGAATTCTCCAACATCCTGCTAAGGGTCGAAACCGATGGCTCGCAGGTGCGTCTTGGCGATGTTGCCCGCATCGAGATCGGCGGCGAAAGCTATAACATCGTCGGGCGGTATAATGCGCAGTCGGCAACCGGTATCGGCATCAACCTTGCCACCGGTGCGAATGCGCTTGATACCGCAGATGCGGTCAAGGCCCGTCTGGCAGAACTGAAACCGTTCTTCCCGCAAGGCATCGAGATCGTCTATCCCTATGACACGACGCCGTTCGTCGAAGTGTCGATCGAGGAAGTGGTCCATACCCTGTTCGAGGCGATTGTCCTCGTCTTCCTGGTGATGTTCCTGTTCCTGCAAAACTGGCGGGCAACGCTTATTCCGACGATTGCCGTGCCGGTTGTCTTGCTCGGCACCTTCGGGATCCTTGCGGCCTTTGGCTATTCGATCAACACGCTGACCATGTTTGCCATGGTGCTGGCCATCGGCCTTCTGGTCGATGACGCGATTGTTGTGGTTGAAAACGTCGAACGTGTGATGCACGAAGACGGTCTTCCGCCACGCGAAGCAACGCGGAAATCGATGGGCCAGATTACTGGCGCGCTGATTGGTATTGCGCTGGTGCTTTCGGCGGTGTTTGTGCCGATGGCGTTCTTTGCCGGGTCTACCGGGGCGATTTATCGTCAGTTCTCGGTCACGATCGTTTCGGCCATGGCGCTTTCGGTGGTTGTGGCGATTGTTCTGACCCCGGCGCTTTGCGCGACGATGCTCAAGCCCGGTCACGAAGATCCGAGCAAGAAGAAAGGTCCGTTTGGCTGGTTTAACCGCGGGTTCGACAAGACCAACAACTTCTATCAAGGCAGTGTTGGCCATGTCGTGAACCGCAAATGGCGCTATCTGTTCGTCTACGGCATTCTTGTCGCGGCGCTGATTGCACTGTTTGGCCGTCTGCCGGGATCGTTCCTGCCAGAAGAAGACCAGGGCATCATGTTTGCCATGGTCCAGCTTCCGGCTGGCGCGTCTCAGGAACGCACCGTTGATGTTCTCAAGAAGCTTGAAACACACTTCATGGAGAACGAGGCGGAAAACATCGATGGTCTGTTCACGGTTGCCGGCTTCTCGTTCGCCGGGAGTGGTCAGAACGCCGGTATTGCGTTCGTGAACCTGAAAGACTGGTCGGAACGTACCCGTCCGGATCAATCGGTTGATGCGGTGATTGGCCGTGCCTATGGCGCGTTTGCGGGTATCCGCGAAGCCATGGTCTTTGCCTTTGCACCGCCGGCGATTATCGAACTTGGTACCGCAAACGGCTTTGACCTGCAGCTTGTCGACCGCGGTGGCATTGGTCACGACGCCCTGATTGCGGCCCGTAACCAGCTTTTGGGTATGGCATCACAGGACCCGCGTCTTGTCGGTGTACGTCCGAATGGCCTCAATGATACGCCGCAGCTAAACGTCAATATTGATCAGGAAAAGGCAAGCGCCCTTGGCGTGAGCATTGCTGACATCAACCAGACATTGGCCGCGGCATGGGGGTCAAGCTACGTCAACGACTTCATCGAAAACGGCCGGGTCAAGCGCGTCTATATGCAGGCAGATGCCAAATACCGCATGATGCCCGAAGACATGGATTACTGGTATGTCCGCAACCAGATGGGCGAGATGGTGCCGATTTCGGCTGTCTCGACAAGTGAATGGACATATGGTTCTCCGCGTCTGGAACGCTTTAACGGTCTGTCCTCGCTCAACATTCAGGGCTCTGCCGCCCCGGGTGTGGCATCGGGTGACGCGATGAACGCAATGCAGGAACTGGTAAACAAGCTTCCGGGTGGTATCGGCCTTGAATGGCAGGGACTGTCCTATGAAGAACGCGAAGCGGGCGAACAGGGACCGGCATTGTATGCCCTGTCGATGATCGTCGTATTCCTGTGTCTGGCAGCGCTTTATGAAAGCTGGGCCATTCCGATTTCGGTGATGATGGTCGTGCCGCTGGGTGTCCTTGGTGCGGTGATCGCAGCGATGCTGCGTGGTCTGCCCGATGACGTCTATTTCCAGGTGGCCATCCTGACCACGATTGGTTTGTCGGCGAAGAACGCCATCCTGATTGTCGAGTTCGCCCGCGAACTTTATGACCAGGGCATGGGATTGCTTGAGGCAACTGTCGAGGCCGCCCGTCAGCGTCTGCGTCCGATCATCATGACGTCGATGGCCTTTACCCTTGGTGTCGTGCCGCTGGCGATTTCGACCGGTGCCGGTGCCGGGGCCCGTGTGGCCGTGGGTACCGGTGTGATGGGCGGGATGATTGCGGCAACGGTGCTTGCGATCTTCTTCGTGCCGCTGTTCTTTGTTCTGATTGTTGGCACCTTTGCCAAGAACCGGAAGAAAAAGGACGAAGTCCAGGCCGCCCACGAACATCCGGCTGAATAAAATTTAAGGCCAGCCTTGATCAAAAGGCTGGCCTTAAACGGCATCGCGCCGTGACGGTGCAGATATAGAACATCAAGGCTCTAATCTGCATGATCCCCCGACCCCGCCGTTGCGCGTGCGAAAGAAAGGGCCGATGCGTTTGCATCGGCCCTTTTGTTTTGACCGCAACCCCCAATAAGGTCAAGCGCCTTTTGGATGGGCCAATGGCCGTCAAACGGGCCTTAACCCGGGCGATAGGGCCAATTCACAGGATGAAAATCAGGATTTGCTCATGCTATCAAGGGTCTGGCGATGGGCGTGCATCTGATGGAAAATGGCGTATCTGCGATCATGATCTGCCTTGGCTGATGGATCGGGCGCATGGGCGGTTTCCTTGCCGGCCATCTGGCGTGCGGCTCGGGCAAGGCCACCCTCGGCATCTAGGGCACCTGCGGCCAGCATCGCCGATCCCAGCAGCACCGGCTCCTCGCAGTCAGACATCACCACAGTACAGCCGGTGACATCGGCATAAAGCTTGACCAGTACCTTGCTGGCGGTGTGCCCGCCACTCAGATGGATGTGGGTGATGTCATAGCCGGTATCGTTCATCGCATCGATGATATGGCGCGTGCCATAGGCAATCGCGCACGCAGTCGCCCAGTAAAGCTTCAGGAAGCTTTCCTCGCTTTGATCAAGCGTCAGGCCGGAAATCACGCCAAGCGCCTCCGGATCGGCCAGCGGGGAACGGTTGCCATGGAAATCGGGCAGGACATGCAGGCGCGGCGCCAGGTCGGTTTTTTCTGCCATCATCGGCATCAGTTTTTCACCGGCAAGCTTGTGGGCATCACGGCCCATGTCATGGGAAAACGGATGCATGGCAACGATGTGATCCAGCAACGCACCGGTCGCGGATTGCCCACCTTCGTTCAGCCAAAGGTTCGGGGCAATCGCCCCGAAATAGGGGCCCCAGACACCCTTGATAAAGCGCGGTTCCTTTGATAGCGCCATATGGCAGGTCGATGTCCCCGCGATCATGGCAAAATGCTGATCAAGGTTGCCATCAAGATATTCACCAAGGGTACCCAGCGCCCCGGCATGGGCATCAATCAGGCCAGCCCCGACCACACAATCAGTCGTCAGGCCAAGGTCGGCCGCCCCCTGTTCGGAAAGCGATCCGATCAGTTCCCCAACCGCAAGCGCACTGTCATGCATGTTGATCTTGTCATTCAGGTCTTCCATGTCGATGGCTTTAAGGAAATCGCGATCCCATGGTTGATCCTGATGGGCAAGATAGGTCCATTTACACGTCACCGTGCAGCAGGATCGGGCGTTGCTGCCGGTTGCGCGGAAAGACAGGAAATCGGCCAGATCATACGCCGCGCCCATTTTCTGCCAGGCGGCATTGTGATGGCGTTTTAGCCACATCAGTTTGGGGATTTCCATTTCGGGCGACATGGTGCCGCCGATATATTCAAGCACCTTGGCGCCGGTGGCGGTGCATTCCTCGGCCTCGCGCACGGCCCGGTGATCCATCCAGACAATCACATCCCAGTTGTCCGCACCATTGGGGGTGACGCCCAGTGGTTTATTATCCTGATCGCGGATCACGAGCGAGCATGTGGCATCAAACCCGATGGCGGCGACCTTTTGCGCAGGGACCCCGGATTTGGCCATGGCATCACGTACCGACTGACAGACCGACTGCCAGATATTTTCAGAATCCTGTTCGACGAAATCGGGTTTCGGGCGGTTCATCGCAATTGCGTGTGCGGCACTGCCAAGCAATTTGCCATTGGCGTCAAAGACGCCGGCGCGCGCACTTCCGGTGCCGACATCGACACCGACAAAACAGGGGTAAGTGGGACTCATGATCGGGTACTCCTCCGCATATCCCCTGGCTTTTCGGGGGTTCTCCGATGCCGGGTGATCTTTTGTTTGGGCTGTTGTTTCGTCTGTTTTGGGCTCAATTTTGCCTGAGTTGATCAAAAGTTCATTAATTGGTCAAATGTTCATTTTTGTTGACGCTGAACTTATCTCTTAGCTACGCTGTAGCGATAACATAAATCACACAAGCCAGGTTCAACATGGCCCGAGGAAACAATGTCCAAGGCCCGGCCGATGATGTCGGGGCCGGTATCGTAACGTCAGCGTCAGATATGCAAGGTCTGTTTGACGCCTGTCGTGTTGTCCTGTTTGACTGTGACGGCGTTCTGGTCAATAGCGAACCGATCTCGCTGGCAACGCTTGTCGATGTGCTGGACCATTTTAACGCACCGCTCAGTCTGCACGACGTATCGGACCGATTTACCGGACGATCAAGTTCCGCACCGATTGAATATATCAAAACCCAGACCGGCCGCGATGTCAGTGCGGAATTCAAACCGTATTACTATAAAATGCTGTTTGACCGCTATGACCGCGACCTGACCAAGATTGACGGGATCGAAACCGTCCTGACCGTCCTTCAGGCACGCGATATTGCCTTTTGCATTTCATCAAGCAGTTCCGTCGAACGACTTGAAAAAACCATGCAGGTCACGGGCCTTGGCCCTTGGTTTGACGGGCGTGTGTATAGTGCGGATTTCGTTGAAAACGGCAAGCCGGCCCCGGATCTTTTCCTGCATGCGGCCGATGCGATGGGATATGCCCCGGGTGATGCCATCGTGATCGAAGATTCTGTTGCCGGGGTGACGGCGGCACGGGCGGCGGGCATGAAATGCATCGGTTTTGTCGGCGGCGGGCATTATGCCGATGACCGCGAAGGGGCCAGCCAGCGACTTTACGAAGCCGGCGCTGATATCGTGATTTCCGATATGGCCATCCTGGCACAGGCGATTGCGGTTTAACGCCGCTTACCGTTGGGTCAGAAGTTTCTGATAGCGGGTCTGGCTTTGGCTTAGGTGATCGCGCATCGCCTTGCGGGCGGTATCTTCGTCGCGTGCGGCAATCGCATCATAAATCCGGCGATGCTCACCGGTGATCATCTGCATATAGGCCTTTTGGTCTTCGGCCTCTGGCGGGCGACGGCGCAATTGCGCGCGCGGGATGGTTTTATCGCCCAGATGTTCCAGAAACTCGGCAAAGCGGCGATTGTTGGTGGCGGATGCAATCGCGCTGTGAAATTCGAAATCGGCCTGTTCGGTCGGCTCGCCCTTTTCAAGGGCGCGTTCCATTCTGGCCATCGCCTCGTAAATCTTGGTTTGCTGCGCTACAGAGCCTCGCGTGCAGGCAAGTCCGGCCGCTTCGATCTCGACCGCCATGCGCAATTCAAGGATTTCGAGAACGTCGGACACTTGTGCGTAATCAACTGCAAAGATCGATTTATCATTGGCTCGCGTTTGCGGCGACAGAACAAACACCCCGGCACCCTGACGCGGCTCCAGCAACCCGTCGGCCTTAAGGGCGGCAATTGCTTCGCGGATCACGGTGCGGCTGACGCCAAACTGTTCGGTCAGAACCGGTTCGGTCGGCAATTTGCTTCCGGGTTCGCGTTGCCCGCTTTCGATCTCTTGGCGCAGGCTGGCAATGACCTTTTCGGTCAGTGATACTTTGCGCGGGGCGGCCGACACACGTGGCTTGTTCATTTTGCGTATCCGATAATTCCGGTGTAAAACAACCAGATAAAAAATGGCGGGTTGGCGTTAATCTTTGTTTGCGCCATTACAGTTACCATCTTCAATTAATCGAACGATAGTGGTTCTGTAAAGTCATCATATGATTTTGGTTGGATTTGAGGCACACAGGAATGGCCAAAAAAGGCGAACCTGAATACCGTTGGAACAGTGGTCCTTTTCAGATCGGAATTGTCCCAGAGGGCGGGGCGATATCGCGGATTGACTGGATCCGTCCGGATGGCAAGGGCATTATCAATTTGTTGCGCCCGGTAACCCCGGAGGCGATTGCATCGGGCAATCCGTCAAATTTGGGTTGTTTTCCGATGGTGCCGTTTGCCAACCGACTGGCCTTTGCCGAGTTCGAATTTGATGGCCGCATCGTCAAGGTCCCGGCCAACCGCCCACCCAGCCCGCATGCCATTCATGGCTTTGGCCGGTCTTCCGAGTGGCAGATCGAACGCCCGACGGTTGATACGCTGCGCTTCAATCACAAGCATGACGATCCGCAAAGCGGCTTTGTCTATGTCGCATGGCAGGAAATCAAGGTCACCGAGGGGGATGTGACCATCGAAATCGGTGTGCGTCATCTGGGCCGAACACCGATGCCCTATGGTATTGGTCTGCATCCCTGGTTCCCGGGTGGCGAGGATGTTTCGGTCGCCTTTATTGCCTCTGACAGTTTCGCAACCGACGAGGATATGTTGCCGACCGCGCGCACGGTGATTGATCTGGGCCGCGATTTTTCTGATGGTCGCATGATCCGCCATAACCTGGCACTTGATGCCCATTATGCCGGTTGGCACCTTGAAGCCGACATGGTTTGGCAGGATGCCGGTTACAGTGTGAAGATGCTGGCAAGCGACAGCCTGTCAAACGTGCAATTCTATATCCCCGAAGACGGCAAGACATTCTGTGTCGAGCCGGTCTCCCACGTGCCAAACGTTCACAACCGTCCGGAATTCAAGGAACTCGGCGATCTTGTCGTGCTTGATAACAACCAGACGCTGACCGGGACCATGACGCTGATCCCGACCTTGCATGAAACACCCGATAGCGGCTTGGTCGACGAGGACGAGGTTTTCGGCAAACCGGGCAATCGCGACTATTCGCTGGTGGATTGATCCGAAACGGCGGGCAGATCGGCAAAGGCTTTACCGACCAGAAGTTTATCGATAAAAACTTACAAGTAAGTTTTACAAGATAACAAGTCCGGGGGACGGATGTCGGAATTGCTTTTAAGGGTTCAGAAGCGCGAAAAGCTTGCCGACCAGCTTTATGGTCAGATCCTTGAACAGATCATCTCAGGCAACCTTGCCGAAGGTGCCAAGCTGCCCTCGGAAAATGAAATTTGTGCGTCCTTTGGCGTGTCGCGTCCGGTTGTGCGCGAAGCGTTGCGCAAACTGCAATCTGATGGGCTGGTCTATGCCCGCCAAGGGGTCGGGTCGTTTGTCAAAAAACGCCCGCCACAAGGCTTGATCGAGTTTGGCGGTGTCAGCGATGTCGCGGGGCTTCTGCGTTGCTTTGAGGCACGTTCCGCGATCGAGGGCACAACGGCGCGCATGGCCGCCGAACGCGCCAGCCCCCGCCATCACCGCGAAATTGAAAATGCGCTTAAACTGCTCGAAGACGGGGTATCGGCCGGTGATATTGCCGATAAGGCCGATCTGGCCTTTCACATGGCGATTGCCCGTGCCAGCGGTAACGAGATTTTCGTGACCATCCTTAACTCCCTGCATGAAGTGATGTCGAAATCCATGCGTGTGGCGCTTAATATCACGCGTGGAGGCTCGGCCGAACGTGCGCAAAAGGTGCTTTCCGAACACCGTCAGATCTATGATGCGATCCTTGGTCATGATGGCAATAGTGCCGAATTGATGATGCGCTATCACCTGCATCAGGCCCGCCAACGCGTCACCGATCACGCCCGCGACAAGTAATCATATGTGCTGCCCGGCCTGAGGGGTGCGGGCAGGGGCGGGTACAAATCCTGTTGACGAACAGGGCCCCGGACTGGCAAACCAGACACAACAAAAATTAATCATATGAATTTGGGAGTGTGTGATGACCGGTGGTGTAATGTATCAGCCGGAAATTCTCAGTGATGAGACTTTCACTTTGGCGGAATGCCCCAATTGGGATGCGGCCAACAATCGGCTTTACTGGACAGACATCCTTAATTGCAAACTGCATGTGCTTGATATTGCCACGGGCCTTCGCAAGACATGGACCTTTGACAGCGAGCTTGGCTGTTTCGGGCTGACCGATCAGGGCCGCATTATCGTGGCTCTGCGCAAGGATATCCTTTTCCTTGATCCGAAAACCGATGCGCGCGCGCCGCTGTGTCGTATTGAAGACGGGATCAACAGCCGCACCAATGATGGCAAGATCGGTCCGGATGGCGCGTTCTGGGTCGGCACCATGGATGACAATCCTGAAAAGATGCCAATTGCCTCGCTCTATCGCATTACGGCCGATGGCAAGATCGAGGAAAAGGCAACGGGTTTCAAGATTTCCAACGGCATTGCCTGGTCCGGTGACGGATCGAAAATGTATCACTCGGACTCGCGCGGGCCGTGGGTCAATCGCTGGGATTTTGATGTTGCCACCGGCAATATTTCCAACTGCACGCGTTATCTTGATCTCGATGATCGGCTTGGCCGTCCGGATGGCGGTGCTGTGGATGCCGAAGGATGCTATTGGTCGGCGGGTGTGTCAGCAGGCAACCTTAACCGCTTTGCCCCGGACGGGACGCTTTTGAAATCGATCCCGATGCCAATGCCCAATCCGACCATGCCGTGCTTTGGCGGGCCGGACATGAAAACGCTGTATGTCACCAGCCATCAGGAAGGCTATAGCCCGGAAAAGCGTGCTGAGTTCCCGCATGCCGGGAAGCTGGTCAAGCTGCGCGTTGAAGTGCCCGGTGTGCCGGTGACCAAGTTCCGCGAAAATAGCGAGCGCCGCGCGTACCCCCGCTAAGAGGCCCGCTAAAACCAAAAAGGCCGTGCAGGGAAAACTGCATGGCCTTTTTCTTTGAGATCGGTTTGATCAGACCTTTTTGATTTCAGCCGTGACGGTGCCAAGCCCCTCAAAGATCGCCTCGATCTTGCCATGCGGCGTAATGGTCGGAAGGGCGCAGGCACCGGTGGTGATCACATCACCTGCCTTCAGGCTTTTGCCACGTTTGGCAAGGAAACCGACCAGATATTCCAGCCCGCCAAAGATCTCTGGCCAGGCATCCGGATCATCATTGCTGGCAAGGACTTCACCGTCACTTTTGGTGGTGACTTTGCCGCCGATAAAACCAAGATCGCGCCAACCGTCAATTTCAGCACCCAGGATGAAGTGACTGGTCGAATTCAGGTCTGCCAGTGTCTGGATCGGGTCCTGCTTTTCGTGATAGCGGCGATCCGCAATCTCGATTGCCAGATGCATGCTTTTGATATGATCAAGGATATCGCTTGATGTCGCATCCGGGGCAGGGGTGCTGTCCATGACAACCGCGATTTCCGCCTCGATATTGGGAAAATGGATGTCCTTGGTGGTCAGCGTCGCGCCATCGCCAAGAATCCGCCCATCCAGCAACGGCCCCACCAGCGGGCCATCCGCACCGATCTTTTCCTGTGCCGCGCGGGTCGCAACCGCAAGCTTCCAGCCCGCCTGCGCAATACCGACCCCGGCAAGGGTGGCCTCCTGAATGGCATAGGCCTCCTCAAAGTTCTTAGGCGCAATGTCAGCAGGCAGGGGATCAATCAGGGTGTGGGTGGTAAAGGCATCGGCAAGGATGCGGCTGGCGGCAGTGATATCAGTCATTCCCGGTCTTCTTGTTTGTGGCAATTGATTTGGTCGCCAGAGCCTAGCGGGCTTTGTTGCCAAAGTCATCATACCAATTGCCGCGATTCGGCGAAATCAACCAGATCTTCCTGATTCATTCCAAAGTCGTAAATTGTCCGAATGCCCAAGAAATCCATGTTTTCTGCGGTTTATGGCGATTTCAAAAAGTCTGAGTATTATGTTTGACAAAGTAATATGATGAATTTATAGAATCGTCATAGTTATTTGACGTATTCAGACATTAGGGACGCTTGATGCACTATCTAGAGATGAAAAAGGCGATTGGCGCCGGGTTGCTTTCTTTTCCGGTGACGCCTTTTGATGCCGAAGGCGCGCTTGATCTTGCGACCTATCGCACGCATGTCGGCTGGCTGTCGCAATATCCGGCAACCGCCCTGTTTGCCGCCGGTGGCACCGGGGAATTCTTTTCCCTGACCCCGGCCGAGGTGGTCGAAACCGTGCGTGCGGCCAAGGAAGTTGCGGGCGACACCCCGATCATTGCTGGTTGTGGTTATGGCACGGCCATGGCGGTTGAACTTGCCAAGGCCTGCGAGGAAGCCGGTGCGGATGGTCTTTTGTTGTTGCCGCAATATCTGGTCGGTGCCGAACAGGAAGGCCTGTTTGCCCGGGTGAAGGCGGTGTGTGATGCGGTCGATATCGGTGTGATTGTCTATAACCGCGACAATTCGATCATTACGGCCGAAACACTTGCCAAGCTGTGTGATGTCTGCCCGAACCTGGTCGGGTTCAAGGACGGCCATGGCAATATCGAAATGGTCACCAAGGTTTGCACCGTAATCGGGGATCGGCTGTCCTATATCGGCGGCATGCCGACAGCCGAGGTTTTTGCCAAGGCCTATAAGGCAGCCGGGGTGACAACCTATTCATCGGCGATCTTCAACTTCCTGCCGCAACAGGCGCTTGATTTCTATGACGCGCTTGGCCGCGACGATGACGCCGCGATGAGCCGCGCACTGACAGAATTTTTCTATCCCTATCTTGATATCCGCAATCGCGGAAAGGGCTATGCCGTTTCCATCGTCAAGGCGGGCATGCGGGTGATCGGGCGCGATGCCGGCCCGGTGCGCAGTCCGCTGACCGATTTGACCGATGCGGAACATGACATGCTGGCCGACGTGATCCGCAAGGCATACGGCGACGCGGCCCTTCGCGCCGCCTGATGGCAGGTCGCCAACGCGACATATGACTTGTTATTTCCCGGCAGGTTCGCCTGCCGGGGAAACAGAATGGGACGCTAAAACTGCAATCGGTGATCGGGAATTTGACGCCGTTCGCAACTTAGTTGTTAACAAATCTTACAGTTATGTTTACAAGTGCTGAATTGTAGGATTAAATGATAAGAACAAGACCCAAAAGGGCAAAATGCTTCAATGAAATAGACAACAGATTGTCTGGGAGGACCTGAAATGAACAAGTTTATCAAAACCACAACGCTGACGATTGCGGCGGCTGCCGTATCGGTGGCGCTGGCATCCGGTGCGCAGGCGAAGGAATGGCGCGGCTGGAACATTCATCCGCCGGAATACCCGGTTTCGACCGGCATGGAAGAATTCGCCAAGCTGATCAATGAAAAGTCCGGTGGCGATCTGGAAGCCAAGGTTTACCACGGCGGCGTTCTGGGCGATCAGCCTGATGCGATCCAGCAGGTTCGTCTGGGTGGTCTGGACTGGGCTGTTTTCAACCTCGGCCCGCTGGGTGAAGTCGCCCCCGAAGCCAACGTTGTGTCGCTGCCTTTCATCTTCAAAAGCGTCGATGCCATGCATGACGTCATGGATGGCCCGGCTGGTCAGCAGATCGCCGATGGCCTGATCGAAGCAGGCCTTCAGCCGCTCGGTTGGTATGACTCTGGTGCGCGTTCGTTCTATAACTCCAAGCGTCCAATCAATACCCCGGCGGACCTTGACGGTTTGAAATTCCGCGTCATGAGCAACGATCTTTATGTTCAGATGGTTGATGCGCTTGGCGGTAACGCGACCCCGATGGCTTATAGCTCGGTCTATCAGTCGCTGAAAACCGGTGTGATTGACGGTGCGGAAAACAACTATCCGTCTTATGACAGCTCCGGCCATTTTGAGGCGGCGAAATACTATTCCGTCACCCAGCACCTGATCCTTCCGGAATGCCTGTGCATGAACAAGGCGCTTTATGACAGCCTGTCGGACGAGGAAAAGAAAATCGTCCACGAAGCGGCTGAAGCATCGGTCACTGTACAGCGTGCTGCATGGGCCGATCGTGCAGAGCAGTCCAAGGAAAAAGTCATTGCCGCCGGTATCGAAGTCAACGAGATCGCCGACAAGCAGGCTTTCCAGGACGCCATGCAGCCGGTCTATGACAACTTCCTGAAAGCCAACCCGGATCTTGCCGATCTGGTCAAGGCGATCCAGGACGCGCAGAAATAAGGCCTTAAATATCTGAAGGGCGGCGATAATATCGTCGCCCTTCTTTTTGGCTGCGCTTAGTATATTCGTCGTTTATCTGTTTCTGGTAGCGCGTAGATGTTTTCTCGTTTTGTTAATGTGATTGATCGCTTGGGCGGCGGGATTGCCGGCGTGTTGAACCTGATTGGTGGTTTGGCCCTTGTCGCACTGATCCCGAGTTTCGCCTGGTTGGTGTTCGGGCGTTATGTCCTCAATGAAACACCGACTTGGGTCGAACAGGTTTCGCTTATTCTGATTGTGCTGATTACCTTTCCGGTCGCAGCTGCTGGCATCCGCGACAACAGCCACCTTTCCGTTTCCTTTTTCCGCGATGCTTTGCCGCCGAAAATGGCCGCCATTGTTGCGGCCATCGGGTATGGCGCGTCGGCCTGGTTTGGCTATTGGATGCTGATCGGGGCGATGGATCTGGTCGCGTTTAACTGGGCCAAGACCATGCCGATCATTCACATTTCAGATGGCTTGCGGTCCGTGCCGATGGCGGTATGCGGGGCCGGGATCATGTTTTACAGCGTGGTTCATATCCTCAAGATCGCGGCGCGGTGGAAAACCATTTCCCAGGCCCGCATTTACCATGATGATCTTTTGAATGAGGACGTGAAATAACATGGGCATGACCATTCTTCTGGGCGTGTTTGCCATTGGTATTCTGATTGGCATGCCCGTTGCCATCGCACTTGGCATTGCCGCCCTTGGCGCGTTCTTCGTCGAAGGCCTTCCGACCCTGATTGCGTTTCAACGTATCGGGTCGGGGATCTCGGCCTTTTCGCTGCTGGCCATTCCGTTCTTTATTTTTGCCGGTGAACTGATGCTTCACGGCGGGATTGCGACCAGGCTTGTGCAATTTGCGACCGCCCTTGTCGGCAGTCGCCGCGGCGGCCTTGGCATTGTGAATGTGTTTTCATCGATGCTGTTTGGCGGCATTTCCGGTTCTGCCGTGGCCGATACATCGGCCCTTGGCTCGATCCTGATCCCGGTGATGAAAAAGGAAGGTTATCGCGCGGATTATGCGGTCAATGTCACCGTGACCTCATCAATCGCCGGGATCATGATCCCGCCCAGCCACAACATGATCCTCTATGCGGTGGCGGCCGGTGGCGGCATATCGATTTCCAAACTGTTTATGGCCGGTGTGGTGCCGGGCATTATCATGTGCCTTTTGCTCGGGCTTGCGACCTGGCTGGTTGCGATCAAGCACGGCTATCCGGCGGAACCGTTCCCGGGGTGGGGTGTTGTCTGGCGCACCGCTGTACGCGCCATTCCAGGCTTCTTTACCGCGGTGATTATTGTCGGTGGTGTGCTGAGCGGTGTGTTCACCGTAACGGAATCAGGGGCGATTGGTGTGGCCTATGCGCTGATCATTACCGGGTTGGTCTATCGTGAGCTGAGCTGGGCCGGTTTTATCGCCGCGGTCAAACAATCGGCCAAAACGACGGCCCTTGTGATGTTGCTGGTTGGTTGTGCGTCGGCCTATGGTTATATGCTGGCGTTTTATCAGGTGCCGGATGCCCTGGCCGATGCGATCACCGGCATTACCGACAATCCGATCATGGTGTTGTTGCTGATCAATGTCATGTTGCTGGTTGCCGGGATGATCATGGATATGGCGGCCCTCATCCTGATTTGCACGCCGATCTTCCTGCCGCTTGCCATGCAGTTCGGAATGGATCCGATCCAATTCGGCATGGTTTTGATGATGAATTTGGGCCTTGGCTTGTGTACGCCGCCTGTGGGATCGTGCCTGTTTGTTGGCTGCGCAATCGGCGGGGTGAAAATCGAAAAGGCCGTTCAGACAATCTGGCCGTTTTATCTGGCGATCCTGACGGCCCTTTTGCTGACAACCTATATCCCTGCGATTTCATTGACCCTGCCGAACCTTGTTTTCGGCGGCAATTGATTGCAGGAAAAATCGATACAAAAGAGGATAATTATGAAACGTTTGCTGATCACCGGTGCCGGTGGAAACCTTGGCAAGATCTGCCGCGAAGGGCTTAAGGGCTATGCCGATGTCATTCGCCTGTCTGACATTTCCCCAATGGATCCGGCTGGCCCAAACGAAGAAGTCGTGCAATGCGATCTGTCGGATCGTGCAGCCGTGATCGAGCTGACCAAGGATGTTGATGGCATCATTCATCTTGGCGGCATTTCGATCGAGGCGGCCTTTGATGATCTGCTTCAGGCCAATCTGGCAGGCACCTATAACCTTTATGAAGGTGCGCGTCAGAATGGCGTTAAGCGCATCATGTTTGCCAGCTCCAACCATGCGATTGGTTTTCACAAGCGCACCACCAAGCTTGATGATACATCCGAACAGCGCCCCGATAGCCTCTATGGCGTGACGAAATGTTACGGCGAGGCGATGGCGAGCTACTATTTCGACAAGTTCGATGTTGAAACCGTCTCGGTGCGCATTGGCTCGTGCTTTGAGAAGCCAAAAGATCGCCGGATGCTCTCCACCTGGATGAGCCCGCGCGATTTTATCTCGTTGATGAAGGCGATCTTTAACGCCCCGATGACCGGCCATCTCGTGATGTACGGGGTTTCGGACAACACATCGAAATGGTGGAGCAATGATCATGCGGACTTCCTTGGCTGGAAACCGCAAGACAGCTCCGAACAGTTCCGTGCTGAGATCGAGGCTGCCTTCCCACCCGAAGATCGCCATGACCCGGCTGTGATTTATCAGGGCGGTGGTTTTGCCGCCAAGGGCCATTTCGAAGACTGATCCAAGGATCGTCTTTCGATCTCAGTGCTACCTAAAATCAATGGCCCGAACGAGTTTCGTTCGGGCCATTGTTGCAACAGGTAGGCACGTCAAAACGTTTGTCAGATGTGGTCCGTTAGCCTTGCAGCAACCGCAGCAGGTTTTGCGGCATCTGGTTGGCTTGGGCCAGCATGGCAACACCGGACTGAACCAGAATCTGTTTGGATGTAAAGGCCGTCATTTCAGCGGCAACATCCAGATCAAGCAGGGTGGAACGCGCTGATTCCGTATTTTCCTGCGTCGATGCAAGGTTCTGTGCGGCAAAGTCCAGACGGTTCTGGGATGTGCCGATTGCGGCACGGGCGCGCTGCAAGTCGTCAATCGCACGCGTTACGACTTCGACTGCGTTCTGGGCGCCAGCAGCAGTGTTAATAGCGTTAGCACCCAGATCCTCGAGCGTTTCCTGACCGATACCAGATGATCCCAGTACCGCAGAGTCAACTGCGCTCAAATTAATCGAAAGACGATCATTGGCGGTGTTGCCGCCACCGACCTGGAACTCAATTGTGTCGGAAAGCTGCTGGCCCGAGTCCTCTTCCATGAAAAAGAGCTGACCAGCGGATGTGTCGACGCCAGTTCCCATGAAATCGGTGTTGACCGAACCAAAGCCGAAATCATTGGAACCTGCGGTACCAGCCCTAACATAATCAACGGTGTCGGAGAAGTTGGTGTTTACCGTAATTGAAAGACCCAGCTCATCAAAATTGAGCACCGTGTTGTCGCCAGCAGCAATGGATCGTGATCCGCCGGTCGCGGCAAAATCGGTGATATCAATTGACTGGGTCCGCTCGATAGAGCCATCAATCGCGGTAATCACAGTCATGATGACCTGCTCGCCGGAACCTTCGTTAATTCTTATCTCTAACCCGTTATCGTCGACACCATCTGCAGCTACGTCCTGTGCCCAGTAATTGTTGTCCGTGATCGCGAACCGGTCAAAGCCGAAAGCGGGCGTGAGCGCTTCATTGTTGGTGGCAGGTGTGAGATTAATTGCAACATCACCCCCATCGCCAAGCAGTTGAATGCCATTGAAGTTGGTCGAGGATGCGATCCGGTCGATTTCGTCACGCAGTTGGACGAATTCGTCATTAAGGAAGCCGCGCTCGGTATCGGACAGGTTGCCAGACGATGCCTGGACAGCCAGGGTCTTCATACGAACGAGAACATCGTCAATGGTTGCCATACCGCCATCAGCGATCTGCAGCATCGAGTTGGCCTGGCCAACGTTGACGGTCGCGGTTTTGAGGGCCTGGGTGGTTGCATTTAAACGCGCACCGATGGCCATGGAGGCGGCATCGTCACGTGCAGAAACAACACGTGTACCAGAAGACAGTTTCGACAGCGAACGGGTCGCCATCTCGTCAGAAGCAGACAAGTTGCGATGCGCAACATTTGCCGCATAGTTGGATATAATGTTGAGTGCCATTGGATTTCCTACCTGGAAAGTGGCGATGGTTTACTACGTGTAAAGTTCGCAATTAGTGAAAAGCTACAATAACAACTATAAGTAAAATATTCTCTTGTCGAGCGAAATCTAATTTATACGACATATAAACAGTATAGTACTATTCTTTAGGATAGGTTTTGTGCGGATATTTTCGATGAACAGAGTGCGAAGCAATGCCGTTCTGTGACCGCATATGGGGTTTCTGTGCCGGGACTCGCCATTCTGTCATTGGAATAGGTCCGTCACAGAGTTGGGCTTAAATCGGCAGTTGTTGTGTGGTCAACGCAGCAAGATTGTCAGAAAACGATACTGGTTTTCAAACCCGGGTTTCCCATGGGGAATGGTCGAAGGGGGCTATGCTTTTTGAATTGACGCATGGTCAGGATTGCCTATAAGCATAAATGAAAATGATAACAGTTATCATTATCGAATTCTGGATGTGCAGCTATGGCGGTCTGTGACCGTTCCTGGGATAGTCTTTATCAGCAATATCATGATCGGTTGTTGCGACAGGTGCAGAAATATCTGCCGGCGCGCGACGAAAGCCAGGATGTGTTGCAGGATCTTTATGTGCAATTGCGCCATCGCAAGATCGATCCGGCTGACATTGCCAATCCTCCGGCCTTTCTGATGCGCATGGCGACCAATCTGGCGATTGATGCCGTGCGTCGTCACAATCGCAATCCGGTTGAATTCACCGACCCGGCCGAAATCAGCGAGATGGATGGTGCCGCCAGCCAGTCCGTCACCCCCGAACAGATCAGTTCTGATCGCCAGCGGCTTGAGATCATCCGACGCGCGATTAATGATCTGCCACCCCGCTGTCGCGAGGTGTTCTTGCTGTGCAAGCGCGATCATCTGAGTACCGTGGAAGTGGCCGAACAACTTGGTATCAGTCGCAACATGGTCGAAAAGCATTTGCGTCAGGCGCTCGGACATTGCAAACAGGTGCTGGCGCGCCATGAAAATTAAACATCCTCTTTTGCGCGGCCCGTTCGTCAAACATACAACAGCCCCCTCCGTCAGAAGCCGGGTAACGACACTGCCATGACTGAATTCCGCTATCCCGACGACTGCCAAAGCAATGACGATATTGCCGATTACTGGGCCGTGCGCCTTGATGATGTGCAACTAAGTGCCGCTGAAGAAATTGCCTTTGAACGCTGGCAGGCGACTGATCCGCAAAACCCCGCACGCCTGATCCGGGCCCGCCAGACATGGCAGGGCATGGAAATCGCCGCAGCTGAATTTTCAGACGATGAAGACCATTCGATCAGGTCGCGCAAACCAGTCCATGACAGCGGCTTTGATAGCGAAGCCGTCCGGCGTGACCTTGAACGATTAGGCGCGCTTGAAGGCGGCAACAGTCGCCTGCCGGGCATGCGATCGGCCAAACGCCGCGCCCGCCCGATGTTGGCGATTTTCACCATTCTGTTGCTTTTGGGTCTTTGGGGCTATTCCGCGTTTCAACCTGATGCCGATCTGATTGCGGCCAGCAATCCCGGTGTTGTCGGTGAAGTTCATGAACTGTCGGACGGATCACGCATCTGGATGGAGCCGGGCACACGCGTTGCCTTGGCCTATGGCGATCAGTATCGCGATCTGACCGTCCTTGAAGGCGGTGTATTCATCGAAGTCGCCAAGGACAGCACACGACCGCTTCGCATCCATCTTAACAAACTGACCGCAACGGCGGTCGGCACGGCATTCAGTGCCTCGAAATGGGGTGGCCATGTCCGGGTCGAGGTATCCGAAGGCACGGTCGATCTTGAAAGCCGGACGGCAAAACTCGCCCGCCTGACCGCCGGGCGCGCATCCTGGCAGGATGCGGATGGCGACATGCATTACGGTATGGTGGCATTGGATTGGGTTGGCGCATGGCGCGATGGTCGCTGGGTGGTCAATGACATGCCGATTGATGAGTTGTTTGCCCGTCTTTCGCCTTTGATGGACGGTATCAGCTTCGTGCGCGATCCGCGCTTGGGCGATATCACTGTTTCGGGCAGCTTCGATCTGACCAAACCGGACGGGGCCTATGGTGCCATTCTGGCGGCCTATGGCCTGACGGACCGCGCTGTTCCAGGCGGGTTCAGAATAATTTCAAAAAAATAGAAAATTTCACCTCCTCATTTCGCGGCGGTGTTCGTCATGAAGATAATAGTGATTTGCATTATTATTCTCATGCGAAGGGGTTCGAACGTGAATATCGTGACTTTTGGGGAAACCAGAAAATTCGGAATGTCCCGCCTTTTGGGCGGCACAGCCCTGTTTGCCACACTGATGATCGCATCGGTTCCGCAAGGCTTGGCGCAAACCGCGTCTGACACCGCACAGCCGGTAACGGTCGCCGCCGGGGATCTGCGCACCGCCCTTGATCATGTTGCCGATCAGTTCGGCTTGCAGCTTGTTGTGCAGGGTGATCTTTCGGGCATCGAAAGTGGTGCGCTGACTGCCGACATGTCTGCCCGCGAAGCCCTGCAAAACCTTCTGTCAGGCAGTGGTTACGGGTTTGAGTTTGTCTCTGACGATAGCGTCATCATCAAGCCTGTTACGACCACCATCGGCGATGCACAGGGCCAGGTGATCCTGCCCGAAGTCGTCGTGACCGCCACCCGTTCACGCAGATCTATTGCCACCATGTCACCGTCGGTTGTTGTGATCGGCCCTGATCAGATCGAAGCTCAGTCGGCCAAAAGCACCGACATCACCAATGTTATTCGAAATAACGTGCCGGGCTTTATGTTTGATGATCAAAGCCTGATCTCAAGCACCGAAACCTTCCGTGGCCGGGATGTGCAGGTGCTGGTTGATGGCGTTGGGCGCAACACGCCGCTGCGTAACAGCAGCCGCATTCTTTCAATGATCGACATCCAGCAAGTCGAAAGCATCGAAGTCATTCCGGGTTCAAATGCGATGAATGGCGATGGCGCAACCGGGGCGACGATTAACATCATCACCAAGACCGGTGAAGTCGGCAAAAATGTCTTTGTCGTGGATGGCCATGTCAAAAGCTATACCGATGATATCGGCGACAGCTTCTCGCCTTCGCTGACCCTTTCGGGCAGCGGTGGTTTTGGCGCGGTCGATCTGGCGGCCAGCATCACCGGTTCAAAAACCGGCAATGCCTATGACGGTTATGGCAATCAGGTGCCATCAGACGCGATGCTCGGGCAGGGCGGGTTTGACAATGCCGAAGACCTCAATGTATTTGGCAAGGCGGGTGTCACGCTTGCCGAAGGCCATCGCCTGTTTCTATCCTCGGAAGTGGTGCGGTTCCGTCAGGACATTGAATATTATGCCGACCTTTCGACCGACCCGGTGTCGGTTAACTATGACAGCCCCTATCTGGCGCAACCACTTGAAGATGAAAGCCAGTATTTCACTGCCGGATACGAGTTTGATTTCGGCAAGATCGGCGTTGGTGATCTGAAGCTGTTTTACAATGACAGCTACAAACAGGCTGCGCGTGCCGAATATAACGCGTCGCACAACCCCGGCCTTGTTTCGCTTGCCAGCAATGGCGCGATTGAAGATCCGTTGGGTCAATCCGTCATTGATACCGTCAAATATGGGGTGAAGCTGTCAACCGATACCAATCTTGATGCTGCCTATGAAGGGCTGACCTTGACCTGGGGTGGGGACCTGACCTTTGACGATGTCAAATATGAAACCGTAGGTGGGCGGGATATCGGCGCCCCGATGGAGCAGGAAGGTCACGCCATCTTTGCCCAGCTTTCAGCACCTGTGACCAAGTATGTCGATCTTTCCGGTGGTGTGCGTTACGAGGAATATGATCTGACGGTCAAGGATTTCACCCGTCCGAGCTATATGCGCTACAACGGCGGCACCCCGCAGCAGATCCTTCTTGCCGCGGCCTTTACCGGCGGCGAGACGACTTATGATGCCGTGACCTACAATGCATCTGCCGTGGTGCACTGGACCGACCGGATCGATACATCATTTAGCTATAGCGAAGGTTTTTCTGTTCCGGATGTTGGCGCCTACACCCGTCGCGCCGGACTGAGTGGCACGTCCATCCCGCTTAACTTCAACGACATTGATGTCGAGGCGTCCAAGGTCAAAACCTATGAGGTGGCGGCCCGCTATGACGGAACTGATTTCCGCTCCACCGGTGCAATCTATATGAGCACCAATGAGCGCGGTGATAACTATGATTCCTCGAAAAACAAGCTCAGCCAGGAAAAGGAACGCATCATCGGGTCCGAACTGACCGCGGAATACGACATCTCGGATGAGACCTATATCGGGGCATTGGCGTCCTATGTTGAAGGCCGTTATGACACCAACGAAGACGGTGATCTTGATAGCTGGCTTCCCAATAACCGCATCCCGTCGCCGTTCCGCTTTACCGGTTACGTCGACAGCTACGTCTGGGGCGATCTGAACATGCGCTTTGACGGGACCTATACGGCGGGCCGTTACAAGATCGAAGATGCCAAGATCAAGCCAAGCCTTGTTTTCAACCTGTCGGGCAACTATCCGCTGCTGGGTGGGATGGCGCGCTTCGGGATCGAAAACATCCTTGATACCAGCTACGAAAATCCGGCGGCAACCGCACTGCGTGGCTATTCGGTTGCCGGGCATGGCCGCACCGTGACGATTGGCTATCGCCGCGAATTCTGATGACGGCATCTGCATCGGATAGACCCATTAACGGCCCGGCGGTTTTCCGCCGGGCTCTTGCGCGTAAAGGAAACCAGTATGTTTCGATCAAGCAACCTGGCCCCGGATATCGTCCTGTTTGAAATGATTGATCGGCAAAGTGATGCGGATGGTAAGACCTATATCGCGGCACTTGAGGCACTGGCCGCCCGCCGCGATCCGGCCATCCTGATTTTCCGCGTGTCGGGATTTGCCGATCAGGATCATGAAATCCGCAAACAGGCGGCCATCTGGTTCAAGCAAAACCGCGACCGGTTAAACGTCTTTGCCAAGGGCCTGATCCGGGTTGATGAAGGACACCATCACGGCGATGGCGCGGTTCACCGTCACGATGATGAGGACCCCGAACAAAGCAACTTTGCCCGGATGCTGCCATTCCCCGTCAAACATGTTGCGACGCTTGATGCCGCATTTGCCCTTGCCCGTGATTGGCCGCCGTCGGACCGCTAACGGATCGGGGGTTGGAATGTGAGAAATGTTCATGTTATGTTCTTTTCGAAGGGCTCACATAACAGGATTTAAAAATGATCAAGGGAAGCTGCCTGTGCGGCAAGGTTACGTTCGAAATTTCCGGCGAACCATCATCGCTGAGCTATTGTCACTGTTCGCGCTGCCGCAAGGCGGCGGGCGTTTTTTCCGCGGTGGTGATTGGCAAGGCGGATGATCTTCATATGCTGACCGGCGAAGAGGTGATTGGTCGCTATAAGGGGCCAGACGCAAAGTTTGACCGCTGCTTTTGCAAGGGATGCGGCACGTCGCTTGGTGATTTGTCTTCGGGCGACATTTACGTTGTGGCGGCATCCGCCCTTGATGACGATCCGAAAATTCGCCCATCCGTGCATATCCATACCGCGTCGAAACCCGACTGGTATGACATCAAGGATGATCTGTTGAAGTTTGACGGCGACTACATCCCGCCAAACGGCTAACGCGAACAGACCAGATTTCGACAGGCGTCATGAAATGTCATGACGCCTGTGATCACCGTTTGCGAACCGCAAGGATCAGGAAGTAGCTCGTCCCGATCAGGGCGGCAATCAGGCCGGTCGGCAGTTGTGCCGGATAAATCATGTTACGCGCCAGCCATTCGGCAACCATCATGACATTAACCCCGATCAGAACAGCGCCGAGCAAATGACCACCGGCAAGGCGGTATCCCGCGACCCGCGCCAGATGCGGGGCCATCAACCCGACGAAGCTGAGCGGCCCGACCAGAAGCGTCGCGCTGGCGGCCAGAATGGCGGCAAGCAGCATCATGGCAAACTGGAAGCCCGAAATCCCAAGACCCAAGGATACGGACTGGTCCGTGCCGAGTGATGCCAGTTCAAGCGGACGCCTGAGCGCAATTGCCACCACCAGAAGCACACCGGTGACACCGGCGACAATCATCACCTCGTCCATATTGGTGAAATAGGTCGTCCCGGCCAGCCACGACATCAGCATTGATGTCTGCGTGCCGCCGCGGGTCAGAACAATGCGGACAATCGCGCCCAAAATGGCGGTCATGGCAAGACCGTTGAGTAACATGTAATGCGGCGCATGGGTGAATTTGCGACAAAGGGCAAGCAGCACCAGAAGCGATGCAATCCCGCCCGCAGCCCCGATTACCATCAGTTCCGCGCGCTGGCCAAATCCGAAAATCGCCAGTGCCATGATCATGGCCAGCGCCGTGGCCGAACTGACCCCGGTGATTTCCGGGCTTGCCAGCGGATTGCGACCGACACGCTGAATAAGCGTGCCCGAAACGGCAAGGGCGGCGCCGCAAATCATCGCCGCAAAGGTCCGTTCTGATCGACCGATCAGGATATCAAGGCTGCTATCCTGCCAGCCCAGAACGACAAAACCAGTGCCATCCAGCGAGACGAATAATGAAAACACCACACCGATGACAAGGCTGAGAGAAAGCGCAATCGAAAGGGCGGTTTTGGAGACGATCTGTTGATCGCTGTGCTGATCGTCGCTTTGACTGCCGGGCATGATGCGCGCCTTGCGCAACATGAAAATGATGAACGGCGCGCCAAAGAGTGCGGTGGCCGCCCCGGTCGGCAAGGGATCGCCGCCAAATTCGTTAAACTGGCGCACCAGAAAATCAATCACGACCAGCGCAAAGCCACCGGTGAAAACCGAATAGATCATCAAGTCGCGCGACCGCGAAAGTCCGGCAATACGTAGGGCTGCCGGAATGGCAAGCCCGACAAAGCCGATCATGCCGGCGGCCGAAATCACCGATGCGGTGATGAAAACGGCAAGTCCAAGGATCAGCAACCTAAGAACCGTAACCTTCGCGCCCAGCGAACTTGCCGTGTCATCGCCAAGGGCGAGAAGATCAAGCGGGCGCGACAGGGCCAGAATGGCAATCATGCCAATCAGCACACGCGGCCAGACAAACTGCGTATCCTCCCAGCCATTCTGGGCCAGATCACCAGCCCCCCACATGAAGATCGATTGCAGATATTGCTCGTTAAACAGCAAGATGATCTGCGATCCCGACTGCAAAAGCAGATTGACGATCATCCCGGCCAGAATGAGCCAAAGTGTTGCGTTACCGCGATTGGCGGCAATCAGATAAACTGCCGCCAGCGCAATCAAACCCCCGGCAAGGGCAAAGGCCTCCTGAAACATGGCAAGGGATGCCGGGGCCAGCAGGACAAACAGGGTCAGGGCAAATTCAACACCGGCCCCGACACCAAGGGTCGTCGGTGATGCCAGCGGATTGCGCAAAACCGTTTGGATCGCAGCCCCGGCCAAGGCCAGACCAGCACCGCACAGAAATGCCATCGCAAGGCGGGGCAGGGTGCTGTAATGAAACAGGATCTGATCGAAATCGGTTTCATCCGGGCTGAACAGGGCCTGCGGGACCTGTCCATTGGCAAGATACGGCCAGAAATCAATTACCAGCACGGCAAGGGTCAACAGCCCCAGAATGCCTGTCAGGATCGCCGGAATGGACAGCGTCCCGGGAAAGCCGGATCTGACTGAGCCGTGAAGTGCCGAGTTCCTCATTGTTGCGGGCCGTTTTCAATGGTCTCGGTCAGGAGTTTGGCAAAACGAAGCCCGGACGGCACCCCGCCATAGGCCCAGACCACCGGCAATTCATAAACCCGGTTGTTGCGGGTGAAATCCATCACCTTCCAGATCGGGGAATTCAGAAGTTTATCAAGCACAACGTCGGGCACCGGATTGGTATAGACCAGCGTTTCCTTGGCATAGGGGGCGAGGACCTCCAACCCGCCGCGGCCAAAGCCCCACTTGTTGACTTCCCCGTCATAGGCAACCGGCACGCCCATTGCCGTCATCACCGAACCGGGCAGCGAGATATCTGCAAAGATCCCGACATTGCTTTCATCAAAGAAGAACACAACGTTGATTGTCTGATCGGGCCCGATGGCGGTTTTGATGCGGTTGCCATACTTGACCAATTCCTGATCAATATCGGCGAGATATGCTTTGGCCTCTGCCTCGCGCCCGGTGGCCTTGGCGATTTTGCCAAACACCTCGCGCGCGGTTTCAAACGCGGGGCGCTTGCCATCAAACAGTCTGAGTTCCAGAACCGGCGCAATCGCGGCCAGCTTTTCATAAGACATTCCGAGATCGGGAACGGAAATGATCAGGTCCGGTTTTGATGCACGAAGGGCTTCCAGATTGGGCGATGAACGCTGGCCAAGGTCAACGAAGCTTTGCGGAAGATCCGGCTTGGCAACCCAGTCGACGTAATCTTGCGGGTCGGCAATGGCGACCGGATCAAGGCCAAGGGCAATGACGCTTTCGGTAAAGGCCCAGTTGATGGTCGCCACCCGCGTGGCCGGGGTATCAAGGCGCAAAGTGCCACGTTCATGTTCAATCTCGATCGGGTCGGCGATGGCGGTTGACGCATTTGCACCGATCAGGGCAACACACAGCAAAACCGGACAAACAAGCGCGCGAAGGATGTTCATGCCAGGTGTCCCTTACGAACCGTTTGCGGCGGTGTCGGTACCCGTAACCGCATCGGCCAGCAATTCGGCAAAGCGTGCCGCGGACAATACCCCGCCAAAGGTCCAGCTTGCCGGGATGGCATGGACATGGTCGTTGCGCGCAAACGGCATTGCCTTCCAGATCGCAGAGTTAAACAGGGTTTCGCGTGTCGTCGGTGCGATTGGCTCGACATAGGCGAACTGTACATCACCCATTTTGGCCAGATCGGACACATCGCCATTATGAAATGCCCAGCCATTCACATCCCCGTCCCAGGCATTGGCAAAACCCATGCGACCAAGCACGGAGCCAAACAGCGATGTCTTGCCATGAATGCGGAAATGCGATTCATCAAGAATCCGGACAACAGCGAATTTCGCATCATCGCCGACATGATCACGGATGCGTTTGGCGGCGGCCTCAATCCGGGCATTGACCGATGCAATCACATCCTCGGCGGCGTCCGGTTTGCCGGCCAGTTTGGCGATATTGCGCAAAAGGGTTTCGGCCCGGTCAATGGCGGGCTCATTGCTGCCGGTATTATAGATCGAATAGACAAATGTCGGCGCATAGCCAGACAGTTTTTCATGCGCCATGGCGACATCAGTACTGATCAGGATGGCGTCCGGCTTGGCATCGCGAAGGGCTTCAAAGTTCGGCTCCCGGCGGGTGCCAAGGTCGGTGAAGTTTTCGGGCAGTTTCGGTTCAACCACCCAGGCACGGTATCCATCAGATTCCGGGATCGCCACCGGATCAATGCCCAACGCGATCAGGCTTTCGGTCAGGGCCCAGTTGGAAACCGCAAAGCGGGTCGGGTGGGTATCAAGGCTGATCTCACCCAACTCATGGGTAAAGGTTTCCTCGGCCATGACGGGCTGGGCCGTAACAAATGCGCCAACCATTCCGGCGACAAGAACAAGGCGCGTCGCAATGCTGCCAATCCAAGGTTTTGATATCATGATTTCCCTGATCCCTGTTGATGTGGAGACGTGCGCAAGCAGCTAGGCGACATAGCTTATGAAGCGGTCCGGGTTGCTGAGTTTGATGACGTCGATGTCGGTCTGGAAAATATCGCGCAGCGTATCGCCATTCATGAAATCGTGCGGCGTGCCCTGCCAGCAGGTCCGTCCGCCGCGCAGTGCCAGAATATGATCGGCAAAACGCCCGACCATGTCGATGTCATGCAAGACGGCAATCACGGTCAGATTGTTCTGATCCTTAAGGTTGGCGACCAGTTGCAAAATGTCGCGCTGATGACCGACATCAAGGGCCGAGGTCGGCTCATCAAGCAGCAGCACTGGTGCATCCTGAGCGAGCAACATGGCAAGCCAGACCCGCTGGCGTTCCCCGCCCGAAAGGCTTGCGACCAGCCGGTCGGAAAATTCCGTCACGTGGGTTAGTTCCATCGCCCGATCGATCTTGGCGTGGTCTTCGTCACGATACCGCCCAAACGCGCCGCGCCATGGATAGCGGCCAAAGGCCACCAGTTCGCGGACACTCAAATGCGGCGGTACAACCGGGTTTTGCGGAAGATAGGCGACCTTACGCGCGAAATCGCGCGTGCCATGACCGGCAAGGTCCTGTCCGTCGAGTGCGATGGCCCCGGATGCCGGTTTGTTTTTGCGCGCCAGAAGCTTGATCAGCGTACTTTTGCCCGATCCGTTATGACCGACAATCGCGCTGAACGCCCCGGTCGGAAAGCCGACCGTGATGTTCTCAAGCAGCGTCTTTGGCTTTTTGCCATCACTTTTGAAAGCGACGTCTTTCAGGTCGAACATGGACGGAAACTCATGCGCCGGGAAATGGAAACTGCGCCATCGCCGGATTGCGGCAAGCAGGCGCGCTGTAAAATCTGAGAATGCTTATCAATTACTTTCTCTAAATGCAACCGAGTTGCGATTGCAGCCCGCGGAAAATTAAATCAGCCCATCCAATCATCATATAAAATTACTTTTCAGCGGGCATCATTCCGGTTAGCAATGAAAGCTTATAATTTTGATCGCATCGGGCGGTTTGCCGCGATAAGAATGGTCATACAATTACAAGGCGCCAAAACAGACGCGCCGCGATCAGGGAGAACCCATGTCTAACGTAAAAACCGTTTTGCCAAATCTGCGATGCACATTGGGGGAAGGCCCGCATTGGGATGCCGACGATGGCGTTCTGTACTGGGTCGATATCGTCGGAAAGACGGCCTATGCGCTCCGCCCGGATGACGGCGGATCGCGCAGCTGGGTATTTGATCAGCCGGTTGCCGCCATCGTGCCGCGGCAAAAGGGCGGGCTTCTGGTCGCCCTTGCCGACGGGTTGGCCTTTCTGGATCCCGACAGTGGCAAAACCACCCCGTTTGTCGCCCCCGATGGCGATCATCCGGGCAACCGATCAAACGAAAGCCGGGTCGATCCGATGGGCCGGTTCTGGATCGGGACCATGCAAAACAATATCGGGCCAAATGGCGAAGACCTGCCGGTCACGATTTCGACCGGGACGCTGAACTGTGTCACGGCGGACGGCGAGACATCGCGTTTTGGCGAGAATATCGGCATTTCCAACACCCTGCTGTGGTCGGCCGATGGCACAAAGATGTTCTTTGGCGATACCATCACCAATACGCTCAATGTTTATGACTTTGACATGAAAACCGGCGTGCCATCCAATCCCAAACTGTTCTTTGGTCCGCAGGATCGTGGCAATATGGATGGCTCGGCGATGGATGCCGATGGCTATATCTGGAATGCGCGGTGGGGCGGGGGATGCCTGATCCGCTTTGCGCCGGATGGCAGTGTCGATCGTATCATCGAACTGCCTGTAACCCAGCCCACCAGTTGTGTGTTTGGTGGCCCGGACCTCAAGACGCTTTATATCACCTCGGCCGCAGTCGGCCTGGAAGGCAATGGCAATCCACTTGAAGGTGCGCTGTTGTCGATCCGAACCGAGGTCGCCGGCCAATTGTGCCACCCGTTTGCCGGCTAGGCATTTTTCGTCAGGATTGCATCGCCTTACGTGCAAATCGCGCCAAACAGCCCCTTGGCTGCCCTAAATCGGGTGGTTGGCGCGATTTGCCCATTTTTGGCCTTGGTTTTCAGTATGTTTGGCGTCACCATTATGTGGTGGCAGAACACATCACCAAAAATACGAGCAAGCCGGGGTTAAAATGAAACCTGTTACCGCCGCAACCATTTGGGCAAGGGCGCTTATTGCCTTTGGCGTGGTCGCAATATTGTCGGGCTGTGCCGCCCTGCAATCACCAAGCAACAGCGTCACCGGATCGGTCAGTTACCGTGAACGGATCGCACTTTCGCCGGACAATACTTTCCTTGTTGTGCGGTTGCTTGATGTCTCGCGCGCTGACGCGCCATCGGTGGAAATCGCATCGCTGCGCCAGCCGGTGGCAAACCCGCCGATGGTTTTCATCCTGCCCTATGATCTTGATGATATCGAACCCAAGCACAGCTATGCGGTGGAAGCCAAAATCGTCAATGCCAATGGCGATCTTCTGTTTCGCAACGATCAAAGCTACCCGGTCCTGACCCGTGGTGCGTCAAGCGACGTTGATATCGTCGTTCGCCAGGTGCCACGCGTTCAGGGTGACGGTGCGCGCAACGGCGATGGATCGGATGTGCCTGACGACATCGCTGCGATCGAGGCCAAACTGGCCGACATGCGCGTCATTCCCGGCCAGTATTCCGCATCGGACCACACCGTAACCTATAAGGCCTATGTGACGACGGATGGTGAACCGCTTCTGGTTGATGAACATCGTGATCTTGGTGATTACGGATCAAGCGACGTCAAACTTTATTACCGCAACGGTCAATTGCTGCGCTTTGCCGAGGACGCCAAACGGGTCAATTACGGCGGGGAGCAAAGCGACGCACCGCTGCATTACACCCTGACACTTGATTTTGCCCAGGGGCGCTTTTCAAGTGGCACCAAAACCGTCAACGGCACATCCAGCCAGCCCGATGAACATGAAATCAGCGGTGCATTGTCGCAAAGCAAGGTGGCGCTCAGCCGGATCGAGGCGATGTTAAGCCAGCTTAACAGCACCCCGGATCCGATGACCGGCCCGGAATTGTTTATCTGCGATGATCAAAGCCGCTTTGCCGTGACATTTGATCATGACGCGGAACGCGCCATTGTCGAAATGCGCGGACGCGAACCGATCAGTCTGGCACAGATGCCGACCGGTTCGGGATATGGCTATGGCAATGACATGTACGAATTGCGGGGCAAGGGGGCTGATGCAATCTGGACAACACCATCGGGTGATTTCCATTGTGCGGTTTCATCCATGCCGGTGGAGGCCGCAAGCCTTGCCCTTGCACCGGGTGATTTCCCGGTGGTCTCGGTTGCCGAGCTCAAAAGACAGGGCGATGGCATCTGGACGCGCTATTTCGATGACATGATGCCCGCCATCACCGCCTGCCTTGCCAAAAATCCCGGTGATCTGGTGTCGGTGCTGAAAGCCTGGCCGATGGATCATGGCATGGTTGGTGTCCGAACCATCAATGGCAATGGCGGGCGTTATGATTGTCTTGTGACGTCTGATGGCATGGGCACCGCCCATACCGAACAGGTCGAAACCACGACCAACATTCTGCCCGGCGAAGACATTATGCGCTACACCCCGGCCAATAGCGCCTATCCCGGTGGCGAATGCTTTGCCCATGAACGCCTTGAACAGAACGGCGTGTTTATCGGCTGGTTGTCGGAAAAGACTTGCTGATCTGATCGGCAAAGGTCGGATAACAAAAATCCCGGCCGGGGAAACCCGGGCCGGGATTTTTTTGTCTTATTGCGTTGATGTCTTAGTGGATCATGGCCCCGGTCGCACGCAGCATACCGGTTGAACCACTCAGGCCATCGCCGTTGCCAAGATGGACCGCCTGGAACCGGTGACGGTCAAAATGGCCGGGCATCAAAAGCCCGCTTGCGGGGGCCGCATGGAAGCCAAAGCGCGCGTAATAGTCCGGATCCCCCACCAGAAGAACCGAACGGTGACCGGCTGCCTGTGCCGCATTAAGGGCGGCATAAACCAGACCGGCACCCACGCCGGACCCGCTATAGATCTTGTCGACGGCAAGCGGGCCGAGCAGCAATGCATCCCCTGCATCGCCAGCATTGACGTTCCACAACCGGACGGTGCCGATCATTTGTTTGCCGTCGTGGGCGACAAACGCAAGACCGTCCGCCGGAAGCCGATTACGGCGCAGGATTTCAGACGATTTCTGAAACCGCGCCTGACCCATTACGCGATCAAGCAGCTTTTCGCGTTCAATGTGCGAATATGCGCCTTCGCGATCAATTGTGATCATTGGCCTATCTTTCCCGAATGGGGTCAGATGATATAGGCGGCAAGCGGCGAGAAGCCGTTGAACGCCACAGATGCATAAGTGGTGGTGTAGGCACCAGTTGCTTCGATCAGAACCTCGTCACCGATGGTCAAAGAGACCGGCAGGTCATACGGGGTCTTTTCATACAGCACGTCAGCCGAATCACAGGTCGGGCCAGCCAGAACGCACGGGGCAACTTCGCCGCCATCATGGATCGTGGTGATCGGATAGCGGATCGCTTCGTCCATGGTTTCGGCAAGGCCACCGAATTTACCGATATCAAGGTAAACCCAGCGCACCGGATCATCGGCATGCTTGCGCGAAATCAGAACAACTTCGGCTTTGATCACGCCAGCATCACCCACCATGCCACGGCCCGGTTCGATAATGGTTTCGGGCATGTGGTTGCCAAAGTGGTTGTGAAGCGCATCAACAATCGCCGCACCGTATGCTTCGGTTGCCGGAATGTCGCGCAGGTAACGGGTCGGGAAGCCCCCACCCATATTGACCATGCGAAGGTGAATGCCTTTTTCCGCCAGGGTACGGAAGATCGAGGATGCTTCGGAAAGGGCAGTGTCCCAGGCGTCAAGGTTGCACTGCTGCGACCCGACATGGAAGGACACGCCATAGGCATCCAGACCCATGTGATGGGCATGCTGAAGAACTTCGAGCGCCATGGACGGCGCGCAACCGAATTTGCGCGACAGCGGCCATTCTGCGCCAACGCCGTCGGTCAGAATGCGGCAGAAAACCTGCGCACCCGGTGCGACACGGGCAATTTTTTCGACTTCTTCGACGCAATCAACCGCATAAAGGCGCACACCGAGTTCAAAAGCGCGCGCAATGTCGCGTTCTTTTTTGATGGTGTTGCCAAACGAAATGCGGTCCGGGCTTGCACCAGCGGCCATCGCCATTTCGATTTCCGGGACGGATGCGGTGTCAAAGTTGCTGCCAAGATCGGCAAGCAGGCTCAGAACTTCCGGTGCCGGGTTTGCTTTGACGGCATAGAAAATGCGCGAGCTCGGCAGCGCACGGGTAAAGGTCTCGTAGTTGCGCTGAACAACGTCGAGGTCAACAACAAGGCAAGGGCCTTCCGGGCGGTTCTGTGCGAGAAAATCAATAATACGCTGAGTTGCCATTGGGGCGTTCTCCCATTCCACGATATGGCAGCGTGCATGTACCTGATGCGTGTGCGCGGTGGAGGCGCAATGACGCGGACTACTTGCGTGCTGTTTAGCCCCGGGGCCAACCGGAACTGCGAAGTTAAGTCTGCCTCGCTATGGAATGGGGAGTTCCCGTTCCGCACGTGGGCAATGATGGTGTGCCTCTTTAGTGTCGGTGGATTTGGACGCCACCTGAGACCAAAAAAGCCCTACACCGTCGTTGCTTTAAGTAAGTCCTACGGGTTCCAGTAAGCAGGACCACCACAGGCACGTGCGACTTTGGGCAAGTCCGCATGTACGCCCGTTGCTTTTGCTGCGCAAGTGAAATTTTCACCCGTTTTGTCATGAAACAATCGCAGGATCGTCGAAGAACTGATGTCGCAACGCACAAAATGGCTCAAATGGCCGCGTTCGGGCTTTGCAAGAATTTCAGTTGGCGCATTTCGGTATGGGGCATTGCAATTTGCGCATAACCGGAACGTGAATATCATGCCGATTGACCGTTTCCCGGCGGCGCTGTAGCCATTATCCGAAACCCGGCAGTCGCCGTGGTCATGGGGGCATTTTATGAATTGGCTGATCGCCGTTGTTTTTGTTCTGGTCTATATCGGCATGGCGCTCGGCCGTTGGCCGTGGCTTGCGATCAATCGCACCGGCATTGCCGTGTTCGGCGCGGTGACCTTGTTGATCAGCGGGGCGGTTGACCGCGATGGCGCACTGGCGTCGATTGATTTTGCCACCCTTGCGGTGTTGCTGACATTGATGGTGCTGTCGTCGCAATATGCGGCAAGCGGCTTTTTTGACTGGATCGGGCATCGGATCACCGCGCTCAAATGCGGGCCGGGTGGGTTGCTGGCCGGTGTGATCGTCATGTGCGGGCTGTTATCGGCCTTTCTGACCAACGATGTTGTTGTCTGGGCGGTGACGCCGGTTTTGATTACCGGGGTGATTGCGCGCGGGCTTGATCCCAAACCCTATGTGATTGCGGTGGCGTGTGCGGCCAATGCCGGATCGGCAGCCACCCTGATCGGTAATCCGCAGAACCTGATGATTGCCGAGTTTGGCAATCTTGATTTTATCGGCTTTGTTCTGGCCTGCGCTGTGCCCGCACTCCTGGCACTTGGCGTGGTCTATGTCGTAATTTTGCGAAGTCCCTTGATGCGCGGGCAAACAAGTGTTGCCGGGGCAGGTGCAAACGCAAACGCGCGATCAGTTGATCAACCGGTTCGACCGCTTGATAAAACCATCCTGACCAAGGCGGTTTTGGCGACCATCGCTGTGATCGCGATTTTTGTCTTTGTCGAAGACCGTGCGCTTTGGTCGCTTCTGGTGGTGGGGGCCTTGCTGCTCAGCCGTCGCCTGTCGACCGATCAGGTTCTGGGGCGGGTCGACTGGCATTTGCTGGCCCTGTTTTGCGGGTTGTTTATCGTCACCGGCGCGATGGCGCAGAATGACGTGATTGCCAGCCTGTTTCGCGATGTTCTGATCACGTTGCAGATCCATCATCCGGGTGTTCTGGCCGGTGTGTCGCTGGCCGGGTCCAATACGATTGGCAATGTGCCGCTGGTGATGATGTTGCTCTCGCTCGGTCCGGAATGGAGCACGGAAATGTTGCATGCGCTGGCGATTTTTTCGACATTGTCGGGCAACTTCCTGATTGTTGGCTCGGTTGCCAATATCATTGCCGTTGAACAGGCCGCAAAGGCCGGAACGGTGATTTCATTTATCGATTATGCGCGCCTTGGCGTGCCCGTTACATTGATCAGTCTGGCGCTGTCGCTGGGTTGGGTCATCCTGATTTCATAGGAAACATCATGTCCAATATCAAAATTACCGCCGGTCCGTTCACCTTTGATGCGGTGCTCGAAATCGAAAAGGCACCACATACCTGCAAGGCGTTCCTTGATCGTATGCCGTTTGAAAGCAAGGCGGTCCATGTCCGCTGGAGCGGCGAGGGGGTGTGGATGCCACTCGGCGATTATCAGTTCGGTGTTGATTATGAAAACCACACCAGCTTCCCGGCCCCGGGCCAGATCATCCTCTATCCGGGCGGGATCAGCGAAACCGAAATCCTGCTGGCCTATGGCGGGGTGCATTTCGCCTCCAAGGTCGGCCAGCTTGCCGGCAACCATTTCATCACGGTCACCAGCAATCTCGAAGACCTAGAAAAGCTTGGCAAGATGACGCTGTGGGAAGGTGCGCAGTCGATCCGGTTTGAACTGGCGTAATCAATGCAACTGTGATCGGGCACACTTTCAAGTGCGTCCGGTTTGGCCTAGAAGGCGAACCACCATCCAATAAGTGCAGGCGGACGTGCCGTGTTTGAGACGATTAATCTGTGGATTCAGGATCATCAGGATCTGGTCTATATCCTGATCTTCACCTATTGCGTCAGCAAATCCAGCATCCTGCCGGTGTTTGCCGGAATGCTGGTGGCGGCCGAAAGCCTGATGATTGTGCCGGCGGTTACATCAATGATTGCGGGCGGTCTTGTTGGCGATGTTCTGCGCTTTGGGTTAGCGCGCAAATACGGCGATGCGATTGTCCGCAAGCTGCCCAAATCCCTGTCAGACTGGATGGGCAAGACCCTGCGATTGTTTGAGCATTATGGTGTCGCCTATATCCTGCTCTGTCGCTATCCGCATGGGGTGCGATCGTTTGGGGTGTTCCCGGTCGGCATGAGTTCGATGTCGTTTATCCGTTTCCTGCCGCTTAGCATCGCGTCGGTGCTGCTTTGGGTCGGGCTTTATTACGGGCTGGGCCATAGCCTGGGGGCGGGGATGTCAGAACTGGTCGAACAAAACCTTGCGATGCTCAGCCCGATCTTGCTGATTGTGTTTCTTGTGCTGGGCTGGTTTGCGCTTCGCCGGATTGATCGGCTTGAGGAGCAGGCCGAACGCGCCATCAAGTAATCCAATAAAAAACGGCAGCATCGAAATCGAATGCTGCCGTTTTTGTATCTGTAATGGGCGGGCGCTTATTCAGCGGCAATCGTCTTGCCGTCTTTTTCAAGCATCTCCCCCTGTTTGCGTTTGGCAAGAATTTCGCGTGCCTTGGCGTAGCTTTCATCGTGCCAGAAGATCAGACAGCCATTGCAACCCCGGCCGCAGCAGCCCTTGGTGCCAACGCGCGGGGTGCGGAAAGAACGTTCTTTCTGGCGATCATCAAGGGCGGTCTGAAGCGCTTCGCGTTTGGCGTCATAGCGTTCTTCGTTGCCTTTGCCCATCTCGATCTTGTGGCCTTCCTGATCAAGTTTCAGGCGCTGCCATTCGTCTTCCGAAAGCGCCTTTTCCTTGCGCACGATGGTCATCGGCAGGATTTCCTGGCGGAGGAATTCCGGGTCTTCCTGTTCAAACAGGCTGAATGGCAGGCGGATGCGCGGATGGGTATTGGCATGCACCGCTTCGCCGACCTTGCCGGTTTTGGCATCGATGAATTCATACATGCGGATGAAGATCGTCTGGCGCGTACGCGGCGGCACGATTTCGATCACGTCACCGGGCAGCATGCGGTTTTTGACCGACATGATAAAGGCGTCGTCTTCGACTTCCTCGATCATTCCGGCAAATTCCCAATCCGACACATTGGTGTTGCTGTCATAGCCATGCGCGTAGTTGGTCAGGCGCCCGTCATGGAAGGCCAGCGTGTAACCCCGGTTCGGGATGGTCGCCAGTTCCTTCATATATTCTTCGGCCGACCAGTTTTCCGGATCCTTGTACCAGTCATCAATCGCCATGCGGTAGGCACGGGCAACGAGGCCGGCGTAATACGGGCTTTTGCCACGGCCTTCGACCTTGAGGCTATCGACACCGATTTTGAGGTAATCTTCAAGTTTCGGCATGATGCACAGATCGCGCGAGTTCAGGATGTAGGAGCCACGCTCGTCTTCCTGAATTTCCATCAGTTCGCCCGGACGCATGTCTTCTTCGAGGAAGAAATCAAACATCTCGAGGTTTTCTTCGGTCAGTTTGAGTTCCTTGACCGTGCCGTCCTTAAGCTTCATGTGGACTTTGTATTTCCAGCGGCAGCTGTTGGCACACGCCCCCTGGTTCGCACCACGTTCAGCCATGAAGTTCGACAGCAGGCAACGACCGGAATAGGTCATGCACATCGACCCATGCACAAACGCCTCGATCTTGATGTCCTGGCATTTTTCGCGGATTTCGGTCAGTTCCTCATAGGAAACTTCACGTCCGAGAACGACCAGCTTGGCTCCGATGCTCTGCCAGAATTTGACACTTTGCCAGGAACACACGTTTGCCTGTGTCGACACATGCAAATCAAGTTCCGGCGCATGTTCGCGGACAAACATGAAGACACCTGGATCGGCAACAATCAGGCCATCCGGGCGGACCTTGCGCACGGTATCGACATATTCCGGAAGCTTGTCGATGTCCTTGTTATGCGAAAACAGGTTCAGTGTGAGGTAAACGCGCACACCATGGCTGTGGGCAAAGTCGATGCCCTCGACCACGTCATCAAGTGACATCTGGCTTTTAACACGCAGCGACAGGTCCGGCGTGCCCATGTAAACGGCGTCTGCGCCATAGAGCACAGCAACTTTCAGCTTTTCGAGCGAGCCTGCGGGCATCAGCAATTCGGAACGGCGCGATTGATTACTCATCACTTGCGGGTCTTTTCTTTTGGTCGTCTGCGGGAAATCTCTCTGGCGCGGCTTCTATCACAGCCTGCTGCCTGTGCCGATTAAAATCGCATATTTCGCCTGCCTTGCATAGCTAAGGCCGTGATGAGCTGCCATGCCGGACTTGCAGGGCGCCAAGCAAAACACCCCCGCCAAAGGGCAGGGGTGTTTGGAATCGTTTCAAAGTTTTGGCTTACTTGACCTTTTTGATCTCGCCGCTCTCGATCTTGGCCCAGTATTGTTTGACCTCCCCGCGCACCACCGGCATCAGGAAATAAAGGCCGATGATGTTGGGGATCGCCATGGCAAAGATCATGGAGTCCGAGAAATCAATCACGGGACCGAGGCTCATGGACGCACCGACGATCACGCACAGGCAGAAGAACAGCTTGAAAATGATCTCCTTGCCCTTGCCTTCACCGACCAGATAGGTCCAGCTTTTCAGCCCGTAATAGGACCATGACAGCATGGTCGAAAAGGCAAACAGCACAACAGCCAGTGCCAGGATCAGCGGGAACCACGTAAAGGCCGATGCAAACGCCGCCGAGGTCAGCTCGACCCCGGTCAGACCGGAATTAAGTTCGCCACTGATGGTGATTACAAGGGCGGTCATGGTGCAGATCACCACCGTATCAATGAACGGTTCCAGCAGGGCAACATAGCCCTCTGTCACCGGTTCCTTGGTGCGGACGGCTGCGTGGGCGATGGCGGCTGAGCCAATACCGGCTTCGTTCGAAAACGCTGCACGTTTGAAGCCCTGGATCAGCGCACCGATCACACCACCGGCAACACCGGCACCGGTGAAGGCGCCGACAAAGATCTGGGCAAAGGCATCACCGACCATGGTGATGTTTGAGAGGATAATGATCATGCCGGCGGTGACGTAAATCACCGCCATCAGCGGCACGATCTTTTCGGTGACCTTGGCGATCGATTTGATGCCGCCAATGATCACGACGCCAACAATGATTGCCATGATCAGGCCAAACAACCAGCCCGATCCGGCCAAAAAGCTGTTTTCCCCGCCGGTGACATTGACCACCTGCTGGAAGGCCTGATTGGCCTGAAACATATTGCCGCCGCCAACAGCGCCACCAATACAGCAGATCGAAAAGACGACAGCCAAGACCTTACCCAATCCGGGTTTGCCTTTTTCAGCCATGCCCTTGGACAGGTAATACATAGGGCCACCCGAAACGCGCCCGTCTTCATATTCGTTACGGTATTTAACGCCCAGCGTACATTCGGTGAATTTCGATGCCATGCCCAAAAGCCCGGCCAGGATCATCCAGAATGTTGCCCCCGGTCCGCCAATGGAAACGGCAACGGCGACACCGGCAATATTGCCAAGCCCGACCGTGCCCGAAAGGGCGGTGGCAAGTGCCTGAAAGTGCGAAACTTCACCGGCATCTTCGGGGTGGGAATAGTCGCCCTTGACCAGTGCTATGGCATGGCCGAAACGACGGAACTGAACAAAGCCGAAATAAAGCGTGAAAATGGTGGCGGCAACAACAAGCCAGCCGACAATAAGGGGAAATTCCGTGCCGGCAATGGGCACGGAATAGAACATGGTGCCGGCAATCACGTTAGAAATCGGTGCGATCGCCTGATTGATTCTTTCATCAAGGCCGACTTCCTGCGCAAGTGCGATTTGCGGCAGGGTGGCCGACATCATTGCAACGGCGCTGGCCGCTGCTGTCTTTTTCCAGAACATGATGGTTCTCCGGTTTAACTTCGTGATTGCCTTACGGAACGACAGTGACCGGAACAGGCGATGCCTGAACCAGGGTAAGCGGCAAACTGCCCAGCAGCCGCGCGCTCAATGTCGATCCACCCTTCCTGCCGACGATGATCTGACAGGCGCCTTTGTCTTCGGCGATCTTGCAGATCAATTCGCCGGAATGGCCGTAACGGACTTCCGAAGTTACCGGTATTTTAAGTTTGTTAAGCGCGTCCAACGCGGGCTTGAGGGTTTCCTCCGCCCGCGACAGTTCTTCTGTTCGCCGTTGATGGCGTTCTTCAAGTTCCTGTGTCGACAGGAAGCTGTAGGGGGACCATTCAAGAACGTAAACCAGATGAATGGCGCAGCCCTCGGCTGTTGCGCGTTTGCCCGCGAATTCTACGGCGCGCTGCGCGGCATCTGTTCCGTCATAGCCCACAAGAATTGGCTGATCGGTCATGTGCTTCTCCTGATCAGAGACTGAAATGTCGGATAAGACTCTCCCACTTCCTCTCGCAATACAGGTGTCGGCCTGTACCATGCCGCTTTAGGGGCAGGACCTATTAATTTGCTTCGAATGGTCGACCAAATTTGTGCGGATACGCGAAGCGAAAACGCAGGAAGATATGTATCTTTCAAGTTTTTGCGACAAAGTAGCCCGTGCAAATTCGGTCGATCCGAAGGACAGTGCTTATATTTGCGAACTCCCGCGTCAAATCCCTTGAGCGGGATACCAACCCGCCCAGCGGGCTTTTCCTTGGATTTCACAAATATAAGCACTGCCATTCTAACCAAATTAATAGATCCTGCCCCTAATCCCTGACACCAGCACACGACGGTTCCCCCGAATTTCATTTCCAGCGCCAAGTGAAACGACATCGGGGAATGATACATAAAACTGAAACAAATTCGCCAAAAAGTTGATATATAAAAATAAGATGTTCTGTTTTGGCGTTTTATTTGACGGCCAAACAAAATAAAACGCGCCTAATTTTTCGGCGCGCGCGGGAATGTTTTGCAAGAACGCTTAAAAAAAGTGGGTCCGACCGGATTGATCAGGCCTCTGACAAGGCGTCTTCCGGGTCGGGGTCAAGCGGCCGGGGGCGGCCAGCCTCATCGAGCGCGACAAAGGTAAAGATACCTTCGGTCACTTTGTCGGATGTTTCTTCAAAGCGGGTCTGGCGCCAGGCCTGGACATGAATGCGAAGCGATGTGCGCCCGACATGGATGATTTCAGTGAAAAACGACACTTCATCGCCGACATGGACCGGGCGCAGGAACGACATGCTGTCGACAAAGACGGTTGCGGTTCGGCCCTTGGCCCGGCGTGCGGCCGCAGTTCCGGCGGCGAGGTCCATTTGCGACATCAACCAGCCGCCAAAGATATCCCCGGTCGGGTTGGTATCAGACGGCATGGCAACGGCACGCACCGACGGTTGACGGTCGGGAAGGGTGTCGGTGGCATCGTTTACAAGGGTCATCGAAGGCTTTCCGAAGTGGGTTTGTTCGATGACGTTACTTTAGTTTGTCTAAATAAAGCCAGCACAAAATGTTGCCAAATCAGGGACATACCGGATGTCCAGTGGCCTGCAATCCCATACGTATCTGATGATGCCAGGCCCCGGTTTTTCGGCGCCGATGCAGGTGTTTTGCGACCCAACCAAGAATTCGGATTTTTAATCTTGACCAAATGATCAGGATTGGACATGCTGTATCCGTCAGAGAGAGGCATCTGCACGTGTATCAACCGGGGATAACCCCGAAACTATAACCACACGGCAGATTAATAGGGTTAGGACCCATCAATATGATCGGAATGGCAATCGATATGAATACGCGATTCTAGGAAAATTCAGCAGGGCGGGGTGGTGCCCCGGCCAATGGATTTGACGCTGCAGCGCGTATTCATATCGATTGTCCTTCGGATCACTCAGATTGGCACGGACTACTTTGTCGCAAAAACTTGAAAGATGAATATCTTCCTGCGTTTCTGCTTCGCGTATCCGCACAAATCTGAGAGACCATTGCGACCATATTGATGGGCCCTAGCCCAAGGGAAACAATCCGGCACAAGCCGGACGGATACGCCAAGAATGTCAGTACGAGAGACCCTGAGTTGGTCGGGCCCGCCCGTCCACGTAACGCCATAATTGCATTCTGATCGCGCGATAGCTGCGATCATTTTTGGCCCGCGGTCGATTGTAATGTCATTCTTGTTTTGTCTCTCGATGACGTCAGGAGAGGACGCCTTTTTGGCAGGGAGACAAACAAATGACCACCTTGCAGGCCAAGCAAGCTTCAAAATCCGGTGCCGTTCATGGCGGTGCTGGTCACAATGACGCAGATGACGGCTTTTCCGATCTGCATCCGGCCTATTCCACGCTTCAGGCCATGGCGGAAAGCAACCGCTGCCTGTATTGCTATGACGCGCCATGCGTGACCGCATGCCCGACATCAATCGATATTCCATCCTTCATTCGCAAAATCAGCACCGGCAACCCGGATGGTGCGGCAAAAACCATTTTGTCGGCCAACATCATGGGCGGCACCTGTGCGCGTGCCTGCCCGACCGAAGTGCTGTGTGAAGAGGCCTGCGTTCGTAACGTCGCCGAAGATACCGCCGTTGAGATCGGCAGCCTGCAACGATACGCGGTTGACCATCTGATGGCGCGCGATCTGCCCCATCCGTTCAAACGTGCGCCGAAATCCGGCAAGACCATTACCGTTGTCGGTGCCGGTCCGGCGGGCCTTTCCTGTGCGCACCGTGCGGCGATGCTGGGCCATGACGTTGTCGTGTTCGAAGCCAAGCCGAAACCGGGCGGGCTTAATGAATATGGTCTGGCTGCCTATAAGATGACCAACGATTTCGCCCAGCGCGAAGTGGAATTCCTTCTGGGCATTGGCGGGATTGAAATCGAATATAACAAGGCGCTTGGCAAGGACATCAACCTTGCCGACCTCAAGGCAAAATATGATGCCGTCTTCGTTGGTGTTGGTCTTGGCTCGACCAATGATCTTGGCCTTAAGGGCGAAGATTTCCCGGGCGTTGATGATGCAATCAATTTCATCGAAAAACTGCGCCAGACCGAACCGAAATCCGATATGCCGGTTGGCAACAACGTCATCGTCATTGGCGGTGGCAACACCGCAATCGATGCCGCGGTTCAGGCCAAACGCCTTGGGGCTGAGGAAGTCACCCTTGTTTACCGCCGGGGTGCGGAAAACATGTCCGCGACCGAGTTCGAACAGGATTTGGCCAAAACCAACGGCGTTGTTGTGCGTTACTGGGCAAAGCCGGTTGCGATCAAGGCCAACGGCAAGCTGATGGGCATGGAGTTCGAAAAGACCGAACTTGATGCCAATGGCAAGCTTGTTGGCACAGGCGAAACCTTTGAAGTGCGTGCAGACCAGATTTTGAAGGCCATCGGACAGAAAATCAAAACCGATGACCTTGCCGGGATGGAGATCACCGGCGGCAAGATCGTGGTCGATAAAAACTATCAGACAACCGCCCCGGGCGTGTTCGCCGGTGGGGACTGCATCAAAAGTGGCGAAGACCTGACTGTTCAGTCGGTCGAAGACGGCAAACAGGCCGCCATCGCCATTGATGCGTTCCTGAAATCCGCGTGAAACGCTAGCCAAAGGGAGAGAGAAAATGGCTGATCTAAGCTGCAAAATCGCCGGTATTGATTCGCTTAACCCGTTCTGGCTGGCCTCCGCGCCGCCGACGGACAAGAAATACAACGTTGTTCGCGCCTTCGAAGCAGGCTGGGGCGGGGTTGTCTGGAAGACGCTGGGCATTGATCCGCCCGTGGTCAACGTATCTTCGCGCTATGGCGCGCACCATGACCAGAACCGTCGTCTGCTTGGTATTAATAATATCGAGCTGATTTCCGACCGTCCGCTGGCCACCAACCTTCAGGAAATCCGCGAATGCCGGAAAGAATATCCGGATCACGTCATCATCGGATCGATGATGGCCCCGATCGAGGAACGCGCCTGGAAGGACCTTGCCCAGCAGATCGCCGAAAGCGGTGTGCATGGGCTTGAGCTTAACCTTGGTTGCCCGCACGGCATGTGCGAACGCGGCATGGGATCGGCCATCGGTCAGGTGCCGGAAATGGTCGAACAGGTCACCCGTTGGGTCAAGGATGCGGTTGATATTCCGGTCTTTACCAAACTGACCCCGAACATCACCAACATCCTGTGGTCGGCCGAAGCCGCGCTTAAGGGCGGGGCGGATGCTGTGTCACTGATTAACACCGTTAACTCCATCGTGTCGGTCGATATCGACAACATGATCCCGGAACCGGTCGTTGACGGCAAGGGCACGCATGGCGGTTATTGCGGATCGGCGGTCAAGCCGATTGCACTGAACATGGTGGCTGAAATCGCCCGCACGCCTGAAACCCGCGATCTTGAGATTTCCGGTATCGGGGGCATCACCACGTGGAAAGACGCGGTTGAATTCATGGCGCTTGGATCGAATGCCGTTCAAGTTTGCACGGCTGCGATGATCTATGGCTTCCGTGTGGTCGATGACCTGATTGACGGCATGAGCCAGTGGATGGATGACAAGGGCTACACCAGTGTCGAACAGTTCACTCGTGCTGCCGTTCCGCAGGTTTCCGACTGGAACGAGCTTAACATGAACTTCGACACCAAGGCGGTGATCAACCCGGATAACTGCATCGAGTGCGGTCGTTGCCATATCGCGTGCGAAGATACCTCGCACCAGGCAATCACCATGACCGACAAGCCCGAAGGCGGCCGTCTGTTTGAAGTGGTCGATGAGGAATGTGTTGGTTGTAACCTTTGCTATCACATCTGCCCGGTGCCCGATTGCATTACCATGGAACCGGTCAAGACCGATAAACCGCCGATGACCTGGCCTGAACATCCGCTTAATCCCATGCGCGTGGCTGCTGAATAAGCCATCCGCGCAAACGCCACCAAAACCAAAAGGACTGACGAATGACTGCTCAACCCAGTGTACGTAACCTGTCAATTGATGGTGACCGCCTTTGGGATAGCCTGATGGAGATGGCCAAGATCGGCAAAACCGCAAAGGACGGCGTTTGCCGTCTGGCGCTGACCGATCTTGACCGTGAAAGCCGTGATCTGTTCATCGACTGGTGCAAGGCAGAGGGCTGCTCGATCCGGATCGACAAAATGGGCAATATATTTGCCCGCCGCGAAGGCCGTAACCCGGACCTGCCCCCGGTGGTGATGGGAAGCCACCTTGATAGCCAGCCAACCGGTGGCAAGTATGACGGCGTTTACGGAGTGCTGTCGGGTCTTGAAGTGATCCGCACGCTTAATGAAGCCAAATACGAAACCGAAGCGCCGCTTGAAGTTGTTTGCTGGACGAATGAAGAAGGCTCGCGCTTTGCCCCGGCCATGGTGGCATCTGGCGTCTTTGCCAAGGTGTTTGACCTTGAATACGGTCATTCCCGTGCGGATGTTGATGGCAAAACCATGGGCGAGGAGTTGGAGCGGATCGGCTATATGGGCCCGGACGAGGCGACCATTGATGCTCATCCGATGGGGGCCTATTTCGAAGCCCATATCGAACAGGGCCCGATCCTTGAAGATGAAGGCAAGGATATCGGTATTGTCACCGATGCCCAGGGCCAGCGTTGGTATGAAATCAAATTCACCGGTGTCGAAGCCCATGCCGGCCCGACCCCGATGAAGACGCGTAAGGATGCATTGCTTGGTGCGGCACGCGTGGTTGATCTGGTCAACAAGATCGGTCTGGATCGCTCCCCGCTTGCCTGTGCGACGGTCGGTATGATGCAAATCCATCCGAACTCGCGCAACGTCATCCCGGGCGAAGTGTTCTTTACCGTCGATTTCCGCCATCCTGACGATGCGGTTCTGGCCGATATGGACAAGGCATTGCGCGAAGGTGTCGAAAAGATTGCCAAGGATATCGGCCTTCAGACCGAGCTTGAGCAGATCTTTTATTACGCACCGGTGCCGTTCGATAAATCCTGTGTCGATGCGGTGCGCATGGGGGCCGAACTTGGCGGGTTCTCTGCGCGTGAAATCGTCTCGGGTGCTGGGCATGATGCCTGCTATCTGGCACAAGTCTGCCCGACCGCGATGATCTTTATCCCGTGTGTTGATGGCATTTCCCATAACGAGATCGAAGAAGTGCATAAGCACTGGTCGGATGCCGGGGGGCAGGTTCTGCTGCATGCGGTTCTGGCCAAGGCCGATGAAACCGTGATGCAAAAATAGGGTTCCGACATTTCACGGTGACCAACACAAAGCAGGGCGTTATGTGCGCCCTGCTTTTTTTATTGTGGTGGCAACAGGCCGCCGTTAACTCGCCCCTTCGGACACATCAAGAAGATGGTTCTCGGTCCACTGATCAAGCGTTCCGTCTTCGGCAAGCTCTTCGATCAGGATATTCAGGTTTCGGACATGGCCCATGCAGGGGCTTTTGCGTGAAAACATGAAATGGACTTTGTTGCTGTCAATCGGTGGTTCGACCACGAAGATGTCGTCGATCAGATTGTCGCGATAAATATTGGTCAGCCCGTCAAAGCGCCCCAGCATGACATAATCGACCCGCCCATTCATCAGGACGTCAAAAATGCGATTGCCGGTGGGGGAGAAAATCATCTTTAGCCGTTGCTCGGCAAAGCGGTCGATATAATCGCCGTAACTGCCACCTTGCGGACGAGCACCATCATACCCGATCAGGTCACTTAGCTCGACAACCGGAAAACGATTGTCGTTGCGTTGAAAGACCATGATGTCGTCATTGGCAAATGGTGCACTGTAAAAGTGGACCTGATCGCGCTCGTGGGTGAAATAGGCCCCGGCTATCACATCCAGTTCGCCCTTGCTCAGCATCTGGATGGTCCGTGTCCAAGGAATGTCGAGATTGAGGTCGAGCTGCAAGTCGTTGCGTTTGGCGTATTCCTGCAAAATGTCGATTGCAAGCCCGGTCTGTTGGCCGTCGTTACGGATATAGGTTATCGGTTCCCAACCGTCTGCGCCGCCAACCGACAGCGTCCTGCAATTGCTGGCAGGCGGGGTGTTTTGTGTCTGGGCTAAAATTGCGTTTTCGGCGGCTGCCGGGAATGTCATCAGGGACGCAGATCCGCCGATCAGGACAGCGGAAATACAGCCACAAACAGCGCGAAGTGATGGTCCGATACACACCATTATTGTCTGCAAACATCGTGATTATCAGGAATAACTAAAATTGGTCCCCGGGTAATCCGATACAACTATACAGAAGTGGTGACGTCGGCCGCAGTCAGGTCCCCAAACGGGGGATCAGGCGAGGCCGACACCCTTCAATATGATGCGCACGACATTTTCCTTGGCCTCGGCAAACTGTGCGTCGGTCAGTGGCTTGTCATTGTTGAAAATTTCGATCTGGCGGCCAAAGTCGGCATAGTGCTGGGTGGTGGCAAAGATCATGTACATCAGGGTGTAGGGTTCGACATCATCCATCTTGCCCTCGTCAATCCAGCCCCGAATGACCTCCACACGGCTATCGAGCCAGTTTTTCACCGTGGTCGAGATATATTCCGACGAGAATTTGGCGCCACGGATGATTTCATGTGCCCAAAGACGCGACCCGTATGGACGCACGCGCGACAATTCCATCTTGGCCTCGATATAGCCGCGCAGAATGAAGGCGGGGTCGGCACTGTTATCAAACGTCATTGCCGCTTCGAGCCAGTGGTCACAGACATCTTCCATGATGCGACGATAAAGCGCCTCTTTGGTGCTGAAATAGTAATGCACATTAGCCTTGGGGACATTGGCGATTTCGGCAATCCGCGCGGTGGTCGCCCCCTTGAACCCGAAATCGGCAAAGACCCGTTCGGCAGCGGCCAGAATCTGTTCTTCGTTTTCCTGTCGGATCGCGGCCTTGTGTGCGCCGTTTACTGCGGGTTTTGTGCTCATTTTTGTGTCCCGTTTCGCGCCGATTTTGATGGATCTCAATCGTGCTGTCTAAATCGCGTCATTTATCTTGACCGTTTGGTCAGGTTAAAATAACCTCTACTGCAAATATCAAAAAGAAACTTTTTATGCGCGTCGTTCCAAGCCATGGTCAAGAGTCGGTTTTGTCCGAAATATCGAACAGTACCGATGAAAGATAAACACAAAATAGACGCCGTAAATAAAAATCAGGGTCGCCGAAATGGTGTTTGACAGTCGAATATTCGAAACAGTTCCGCGGTGGTATTAAAGCGCTAGTGCGTGGGCATGTCTCATGCTAACGACGTTTGTGTGCCCGCAACAGGTCGGGCCGTCCCGGGAAACGAATGTGCGACATTTTGGTCATCAGGCCAGATACCTTTTCGCGAAAACGGGATGAAGAATATCAGATGCCGGTGCACGGTGGCCCGCCACCGAACCGGTCGAGGGAAGAACTTGAAAAGGTACGGGAGACCTTTTGATGACAGCCACCACGAAAATTAGCCGCCCGAACGATCTTTCGGCGTTCTGGATGCCCTTTACTGCCAACCGTCAGTTCAAGCAGACCCCGCGTATGCTGGTGTCGGCCGATGGCATGTATTACAAAACCGACGATAACCGCGACATCCTTGATGGCACCGCAGGCCTTTGGTGCTGCAACGCCGGTCACAAGCGTCCGAAAATCGTCGAAGCGGTCAAGGCACAGATGGACGAGCTGGACTATGCCCCGGCATTCCAGATGGGCCATCCCAAGGCGTTCGAGCTGGCCAGCCGTCTGGCACAATTGATGCCGGGCAATCTCAATCATGTGTTTTATACCAACTCCGGTTCTGAGTCGGTTGAAACCGCGCTTAAAATCGCACTGGCCTATCATCGTGCACGCGGCGATGGCCAGCGGACCCGCCTGATCGGTCGTGAACGCGGCTATCACGGTGTGAACTTCGGCGGTATTTCCGTCGGTGGTATTTCGGGCAACCGCAAAACATTCGGCCAGATGCTGGGCGGTGTCGACCATATGCGTCACACTTACCTGCCGGACGAAAACGGTGTTACCCGCGGGATGCCCGAACATGGTGCCTACCTTGCCGAGGATTTGGAACGCATCTGCGCCCTGCATGATCCGTCGACCATCGCGGCCGTCATTGTCGAGCCGGTTGCAGGCTCCACCGGTGTTCTGATCCCGCCGAAGGGCTATCTGGAACGCCTGCGCGAGATCTGCACCAAGCATGGCATCCTTCTGATCTTTGATGAGGTCATCACCGGTTTTGGTCGCCTGGGTGCGCCGTTTGCAGTTGATTACTTTGGTGTGCAGCCGGATCTGGTCACGACCGCCAAGGGCCTTACCAACGGCACCATTCCGATGGGTGCGGTGTTTGCCACCGACGAAATCCATGATGCCTTCATGACCGGTCCGGAAAACATGATCGAGCTGTTCCATGGCTACACCTATTCGGGCAACCCGGTTGCCTGTGCGGCCGCCATGGCAACGCTTGAGACCTATGAAGAAGAAGGTTTGTATTCCAAGGGCAAGGAACTTGGCCAGTATTGGGAAGATGCGGTGCACAGCCTGATCGACCTGCCGCTGGTCAAGGATGTTCGTAACCTTGGTCTGATCGGTGCGATCGAGCTGGAGCCGATTGAAGGGTTCCCGACCAAGCGTGCGTTCAATGCCTTCCTCAAGGCGTTTGAGAAGGGCATTCTGATCCGCACCACGGGTGATATCATTGCGCTGTCGCCGCCGCTGATCCTTGAAAAATCACACATTGATCAGCTGTTTGGCACATTGCGCGAAGTGCTTAAAGAGATCGACTAGGATTACGATTTTCGTTCCCTGCCTGCGCAATCGGGCAGGGGACACCCGGCTTGCAGAACCACCAAAAACAAACGGGTCTGCAACGCCACGGAGGAAACAACTGTTTCGCGATTTTTCTGATCGCGTCCCGTCTGGGAACGAACCCGCAAAAAAACAAACAGGGTTCTTGGGGCGCGAGAAGACATAAGTCCGTCAGACCACAAAAGTGGCAAGGACATAAAAATATCAGATCAAGGAGGTATCTCGGATGTCAAAGCTGAGAGGTGGCCTGATTCAAATGAGCCTTAAGGGTTCAACCGATCAGTCCCCCGAAGAAATCCGCAAGGCCATGATCGACGCACACCTGCCCTATATCGAAGAGGCGGGCAAAAAAGGTGTGCAGGTTCTGTGCTTTCAGGAAGTATTCACCCAGCCCTATTTCTGTCCGAGCCAGGACAAGAAATGGTACGCGGCCGCAGAAAAAATCCCTGATGGCCCGACCACACAGCTGATGTGTGAACTGGCCGCCAAATACAAAATGGTGATCGTTGTTCCGATCTATGAGGAAGACATCACCGGTGTCTATTACAACACCGCTGCCGTGATTGACGCCGACGGTACCTATCTTGGCAAATACCGCAAAACCCACATCCCGCATGTCGCCGGTTTCTGGGAAAAATTCTTCTTCAAGCCCGGCGTTTCGAACTGGCCGGTCTTTGATACCCAGTATTGCAAACTTGGCGTTTATATCTGCTATGACCGGCACTTCCCGGAAGGCTGGCGTGCCTTGGCGCTTAATGGCGCGGAATATATCGTCAACCCGTCGGCGACCGTTGCCGGGGTATCGGAATATATCTGGAAACTCGAACAGCCGGCATCGGCTGTGGCCAATGGGTGCTTTATCGGTGCGATCAACCGGGTTGGCCGCGAACAGCCGTGGGATATTGGCGAGTTTTACGGCCAAAGCTATTTCGTCAATCCACGCGGCGAAATCGAGGCACAGGCATCACGCGATAATGACGAATTGCTGGTCCATGACATGGATATGTCGATGGTGCGCGAAATTCGCGACAACTGGCAGTTCTTCCGCGACCGTCGCCCGTCGACCTATACCCGTCTGACCGACGGGAACTGATTTCATGATACCGGCGCGCGGCAAATGTTGCGCGCCGTTTTGCCTTGATCGACAGGTGGGGTATCATTCCCCGTTCCCGGCAACGACCGGACAAAGGCTTTATGCGTTTGATCAATGTCGACAAGGTTCAGGGCAACGTCCCTGAGGGAGGCTTCCATCGAATGTGCCAAAAGAGACGCTTTTGGTTCTGAGAGAGACATACGATCAGGGGAAACCCCATGACGCTAAAAACAGTCGTCAATAATGTTGCTGAGATGCCCGCATCAAAAAAAGCCGTTGTTGATATCAATAAACTGTCGCTGACCTTTCAGACGGCAGATGGCCCCGTTTATGCCCTTTCCGATGTCGATCTGACCATCGAAGAAGGTGATTTTGTTTCCTTTATCGGCCCGTCGGGCTGCGGCAAAACCACACTTTTGCGCGTGATTGCCGATCTTGAACAGGCGACCGGTGGCGAGATTTCGATCAATGGTGTGACGCCGCATGAAGCACGTGAAAAGCGTGCTTATGGCTATGTGTTTCAGGCGCCCGCCCTGTTGCCGTGGCGTTCGATCGAACGCAATGTGACCTTGCCGCTCGAAATCATGGAAATCTCAAAGGAAGAGCGCGTCAGGCGCGCCCAGGAAGCGCTGAAACTGGTCGAGCTCAATGGTTTTGAAAAGAAATTCCCATGGCAGTTGTCAGGCGGCATGCAGCAACGTGCATCAATTGCGCGTGCCCTGTCATTTGACGCCGACCTGCTGTTGATGGACGAGCCGTTCGGCGCGCTGGACGAGATCGTGCGTGATCACCTGAATGAACAACTTCTGAAACTGTGGGCGCGGACAAACAAGACTGTGGCGTTCGTCACCCACTCCATCCCCGAGGCGGTGTATCTGTCGTCCAAGATTGTCGTGATGTCACCCCGTCCGGGGCGGATCATTGATGTGATCGAAACCGACTTCCCGAAAGACCGCACACTGGATATCCGCGAAACGCCGGAATTTCTCGAGATTGCGCATCGGGTGCGGGAAGGGCTGCGTGCGGGGCACAGCAATGACGAGTAACACTGCTGCCATGACCGGGTCCGTTCGCGGACCATCGACCTGGACACGCATGATGTCTGGCCAGACCGGGCCGGTCTGCGTTGTTCTGATCGCACTTCTTGTTCTCTGGTATGTCGGGGCAGTCTTCATGAATGCACCGACCCAGATTGACCGCTATGAACGCGCCGATCAGGCCTGGACCACGGGCCAGTTAATCGAAGATACCCTGGCACAAGATCGTCCGATCCTGCCGGCCCCGCATCAGGTCGCGGTCGAGATGTATAAAACCATCTTTGCCATCAAGATCACGTCGAAACGGTCGCTGGTTTATCACAGCTGGGTGACGCTTTCCTCGACCTTGCTTGGTTTTGGGATTGGCACGCTTCTGGGTGTGTTGCTGGCAGTGGGCATTGTCCACGTCATGACACTTGAAAAAAGCCTGATGCCATGGGTGATTTCATCGCAAACCATCCCGATCCTTGCCATTGCGCCGATGATCATCGTTGTTCTGGGCGCCATCGGGATCAAGGGGCTGGTGCCCAAGGCGGTCATTTCGACCTATCTGTGCTTCTTCCCGGTCACGATCAGCATGGTCAAAGGCCTGCGCTCGCCGCAGGTGATCCAGCTTGATCTGATGCGGACCTATAATGCCTCGAAATGGCAGACCTTCTGGCAGCTTCGGTTGCCGTCCGCCATGCCATACCTGTTTGCCAGCCTGAAGGTTGCGATTGCAATCAGTCTGGTCGGCGCCATCGTCGGTGAATTGCCGACTGGTGCGCAGGCAGGGCTCGGGGCGCGTTTGCTGGCCGGGTCCTATTACGGACAGACCATTCAAATCTGGTCGGCGCTTCTGACGGCGGCCTTTGTCGCGGCCATCCTTGTGGTGATCGTCGGTTGGTGTGAACGCAGAGTACTGGCAAGGATGGGGGTAAAGTCATGACCTGGACCAAACTTGACAAGTTCTGTCTGTTTGCCGCGATTACGGCCTTGCTGGCCCTGATTTTCCCGCTGTCGGGCATTGATGGGGATACCGGCAAACAGGTTGCCTTTGTTGGGGATATTCCCGGACTTGCGGCCGCCATGGCGTTATCTGTGATCGTCGGTTCCGCCTTTACCTGGCTGGGCGCACGGTCGATCACCGCTGGCATGATCATTCTGGCGGTTGCGGTGTTTGGTTGCTGGCAGGCCTTGAACGTTTTGTATGATCATGGTGTTGCAGGCTTTGCCGGGCTTGGCTTCTGGTTGTTTATCCTGTCGCTTTGGGCGTTTGTCTGGCGCGGGATTGATATCATTGCCAATTACCACAGCCTTGATCGCAGCAAACAGCATCTGGCCAACTTTATTGTGCCGGTGGCATTTGGTGTGTGGCTTCTGTTTGTCTGGGAAGTCGTGGTTTCGGGCTTTGGTGTGCCACAGGTTCTGTTGCCGCCGCCCAGCATGATTGGCGAACGTTTCGTCAATTCGACTGACATTCTGGCATCCGACTTCCACCAGACCTTCGTGAAGGCGGTGCTGAGTGGCTATGTCATGGGCTGTGGATCGGCCTTTATCGTGGCGATCGCGGTGGATCGTGTGCCGTTCCTCAAACGTGGTCTGTTGCCTTTGGGCAATATGGTCTCGGCCCTGCCAATCATCGGGGTCGCACCGATCATGGTGATGTGGTTTGGCTTTGACTGGCAATCCAAGGCCGCCGTGATCGTGATCATGACCTTCTTCCCGATGCTGGTGAATACCGTGACCGGGTTGAATGCCGCCGGGAAGCTTGAAAAGGACCTGATGGCGACATACGCGTCGGGCTATTGGTCAACGCTGTTTCGCCTGCGTTTGCCCGCTGCCATGCCATTTGTTTTCAACGCACTTAAAATCAATTCCACGCTTGCGCTGATTGGTGCAATCGTCGCCGAATTTTTCGGCACCCCGATTGTTGGTATGGGCTTCCGCATCTCGACCGAGGTCGGGCGGATGAATATCGACATGGTCTGGGCGGAAATCGCATTGGCGGCCCTTGCGGGGACCGCCTTCTACGGGGCTGTGGCGTATATCGAAAGAAAAGCGACGTCATGGCACCCGTCATTCAGGGTACGTCGCCATTAAAGGCATAAAACAAGACGACCCGCCGGGAGGACTTGACTACAACCTGAGGAGACATCGACGAATGAATAAGTTTATATCGACTGCTATGGGGTTGAGTTTCGGGTTGGCATCGTTTTCGGCGATGGCAGCAGACGAGGTAACCCTGCAGCTTAAATGGGTCACGCAGGCCCAGTTTGCAGGCTACTATGTCGCACTCGACAAAGGTTTCTATGAAGAAGCCGATCTTGATGTGACGATTAATCCGGGTGGTCCGGACGTTGCCCCGCCGCAGGTGATTGCCGGTGGTGGTGCCGATGTGATCATTGACTGGATGCCATCCGCCCTTGCATCGCGCGAAAAGGGTGTGCCGCTGGTCAATATCGCACAGCCATTCGCCAAATCGGGCATGATGCTGACCTGCCTGAAGGAAACCGGAATTGAAAGCCCGGATGACTTCCCGGGTCGTACCCTGGGTGTCTGGTTCTTCGGCAACGAATATCCGTTCCTGAGCTGGATGTCGAAACTCGGCATTCCGACCGATGGCGGCGACAATGGCGTGACCGTGCTTAAGCAGGGCTTCAACGTTGATCCTCTGATCCAGAAGCAGGCCGACTGTGTATCGACCATGACCTATAACGAATACTGGCAGGTGATTGATGCCGGTATTCCGGCTGATGACCTTAAGGTCTTCAAATACGAAGACCAGGGTGTCGCGACCCTTGAAGACGGCCTTTATGTTCTTGAAGACAACCTCAAGGATGAGGCCTTTGTCGACAAGATGGCACGCTTTGTCGATGCCAGCATGAAGGGCTGGATGTGGGCGAAGGAAAACCCGGAAGACGCCGCGATGATCGTTCTTGATAACGACATGACCGGTGCCCAGACCGAAAAACACCAGGTCCGCATGATGACCGAAATCGCCAAACTGCTTGGTGATTCTGCGGTTCTCGACGAAGCAGCTTATCAGCGTACCGTTGACAGCCTGCTTTCGGGTGGTTCCGATCCGGTGATCACCAAGGAACCGGAAGGTGCCTGGACTCATGCTGTAACCGACAAGATGTAATGTGACCGTCTTGTGATTTTGACCGTCCGGCGGGGTTGGTTTCGCCGGACGGGATTACCTCCCGAACTTTGTGCTTTGAACTTTGATGATTGATCGAATGCCCTCGGGTGTTTGGAGATAACGGGCGAAATGCCGGGAAGGCCCGCACCTTTTCGCCGCACAGAAAGACAAGGAGCCACCCATGTCCATGGTTATTCGTGGCGGAACCATTGTTACCGCCGACTTGACTTACAAATCCGATATCCTGATCGAAGACGGCAAGATTGCCGCCATCGGGGACAACCTGACCGGGGACAAGGTGATTGACGCCGACGGCTGCTATGTGATGCCCGGCGGGATTGATCCGCACACCCATATGGAAATGCCCTTTATGGGCACCTATTCCGAAGACGATTTTGAAAGCGGCACCAAGGCCGCGGTTGCCGGTGGCACGACCATGGTGGTCGATTTCTGCCTTCCAGCCCCGAACCAGTCACTGCTTGAAGCGCTTCAGGCGTGGGATAACAAATCCTCCAAGGCGGTATGTGACTATTCCTTCCACATGGCAATCACCTGGTGGAGCGAGCAGGTCTTTGATGAAATGAAGACCGTCGTGCAGGAAAAGGGCATTAACACCTTCAAGCACTTCATGGCCTACAAGGGTGCCTTGATGGTCGATGATGACGAAATGTTCGCATCCTTCTCGCGCTGTTCGGAACTGGGCGCAATGCCGCTGGTGCATGCTGAAAACGGTGACGTGGTCGCAACCCTTCAGCAGAAATTGCTCTCTGAGGGCAATAACGGGCCAGAGGCACATGCCTATTCACGGCCTGTGGATGTCGAGGGCGAGGCATGCAACCGTGCGATCATGATTGCCGATATGGCCAATGTGCCGCTTTATATCGTGCATGTATCGTGCGAACCGGCCCACGAAGCCATCCGCCGCGCGCGCGCAAATGGCAAGCGTGTCTTTGGCGAACCGCTGATCCAGCATCTTATTTTGGACGACAGCGAATACAAAAATGCTGATTGGGACCATGCCGCCCGTCGCGTCATGTCCCCGCCGTTCCGTAGCAAGGAACATCAGGATGGCCTGTGGAATGGTCTGGCATCGGGCAGCTTGCAGGTTGTCGCGACCGACCATTGTGCATTCACCACCGAACAGAAACGCATGGGCGTTGGCGACTTCACCAAGATCCCGAACGGCACCGGCGGCCTTGAAGACCGCATGCCGCTTCTCTGGACCTATGGTGTGGGAACCGGACGTCTGACCCCGAATGAATTTGTGGCAGCCACTTCGACCAACATTGCCAAGATCCTCAATATCTATCCGCGCAAGGGTGCGATCCTTGTCGGGGCGGATGCCGATCTTGTTGTTTGGGATCCGAAGGCGTCGAAAACCATCACCGCCAAACATCAGCAGTCGGCAATTGACTACAACGTGTTCGAGGGCATCGAGGTCACCGGCCTTCCGCGCTATACGCTCAGCCGCGGTCGCATTGCGGCTGAAGAAGGCGTGGTTCTTGCCAAATGCGGCGACGGCGAATTCATCGCCCGCGAACCGTATCCGGCCGTCAACAAGGCGCTTTCCAAATGGAAAGAAATCACATCCCCGCGTAAGGTCGAGCGTAGCGGTATTCCAGCGGGCGTCTGAGCCAGCCGAGCAAGATCAATAAAAAAAAACGGGGCAGCCAATGGCTGCCCCGTTTTGCATTTGCGTGTTGTGAACGGCGCTTTACGACGGGCTGAACAGTTTCAGCATCACGATCCCGGAAAGGATCAGCGCAATCGCGACCAACCGTCCGGGATTGGCTGGTTCGCCGACCATGATGATGCCAAAGATCACCGCACCCGCTGCCCCGATGCCGGTCCAGATCGCATAGGCCGTTCCGATCGGGATGGTGCGCATGGCAATCGACAGCAGCCAGAAACTGGCGGCGATTGCGGCAATCGTCAGGGCACTAGGGATGGGCTTGGTGAAGCCTTCGGTGTATTTCAGGCCAATCGCCCAGCAAATCTCGAGAAATCCGGCAATAACCAACGCTGTCCAGGCCATGGGGGCCTCCTGTCTTGCGGGGCCGTCCCCATTGATCGGATCAGGAATACCGGTCGTCCGGTATCAAGGTGGAAGTCGCAAAGTCTTTAATCACTCTAAATCAATGCCTGTAGGGCGACAATGTAAAAATGACGCAGTGCAGCATCAGAACGCGGCCTTAGAAAATGCTTCGGTGCCAAGACGACAGATGCATGGATGGGCGCACTGGATTATGATGAGGGCATCTGATTATTCGCCCCCTTCAAAGGTTTGGTCTTATCGTGAAAACGCCCCAATCCCAACATGTCCCAACCCTTGGCCTTGTTCTGGCCGGGGGCGAAGCACGACGTATGGGCGGGAACAAGGCGTTTCGCGAGGTCGGCGGCAAAAGCCTGATCGGGCGGGTGATCGACGTTGCCCAAGCGCAATGCGATCAGGTGATGATTTCATCAAATGCCGGGGCAGAGACGTTTGTGGATCACGACCTGCCAGTGGTAGCCGATCAGCCCAAACCGGGGCAGGGGCCACTGGGAGGTATTTTGGGGGGCTTGCAGGCGCTTCCAGATCATATCGACTGGCTGGTGACCTTTCCGGTCGACTGCCCGATTGTGCCGCTTGATATGGTTGCGCGGTTGCATGCCGCAGCCGAGGATGCCGGGGCGAAGGCGGCCTTTGCCAGCCATGCCGAGCGAGACCATTACCTTTCAAGCATCTGGCACCGCGATGCCGCCCCGGTGATTGCCGATCTGCTGGCGTCCGATGATCGACGGGTGCGTGGCCCGTTACAGGCGCTGGATGCACCGCGGGTGGTGTTTGACGATCAGGTTTTCGGGTTGGAGCCGTTTACCAACGTTAATACGCCGGATGATCTGAAGCTGATCAACAGTGCCCTTGCCAGCGCTGTATCCACGCAGGATTAGTCAACCGCGCAGGCCCGCCAAGGCTGCCACGGTTCGTAATTCTTGAAGAACTCGGACAGGAAATGATCGACGCGTTCGCGGTTGATCGCGCGGTCTTTGGGCGACAGGTCCTTGTCGAACTGGCCGCAGTTTTTTTCGACCGCATCACCAATGGTTTTCCAGTCGACATCTTCGTTATGGCCGGGCATGCCGGTCGCAATCGCACACCAGCCAACGGCTTCGGCCTTGTCATCGACCGTGCGGGCTTCTTCGGCAAGGTAGGCGGCCGCGCGCATTTCGCCATGTTGGGCGGCGCGGCGCAAATATGTCAGGCGATCGACATCACTTTTGGCAAACCGGTTGGCAAGAAGTGTTGCGGCACGCGGATCACCAAGCTGCCATGCCTGTTTCAGGTGGGCTTCGGCCTGTGCCGCATCGCCGCGATCAAGCGCATCAAGGGCCAGCCACAGCATCGCCTGGGTGTTGGTCTTTTGGGCGGCAGCAATATAAAGGCCGCGAATTTCGTCTTTGTCACCGCCCATCGCTTCAAGACGCCTAGCCATGACAACACTGGCATTCGGATTGTTGTTGTCTGATGCCTGTTCCATCAGGGTCCAGCCGGCATCTTCGTTGGCAGTAACGCCAACGCCATTGATGGTCTGGCAGGACAGAAGGTATTGCGCGGTGGCATCACCGCCTTTGGCCAGTGGTGCGAGAATATCGGCCGACTTTTCAAATTCCCCATGGCGATAGGCAGAAATGCCGTCATCAAGGGCCGAGGACGCCGCGGCACCGTTGGAAAGAAAGCCGCTCATGGCCAGTACCGTTACGGCAGCACAGCCAAGAGCGGAAGCAGTCCGGCGGAGGTAGAATGACAGGCGCATGGGGAAAGTTACCTTTGCCCGCAAAATACCGGGCGATCAGATATGAAAAAATCAAAAGGGATGAACAATGTCCGGGACGGTCGGGGGCGAAAAAATCACCCCCGACACCCCCAGTAGTGTAGCCCGAATTACTGGGCTGCACGCCATTCCGCGATCAGATCGTCATATTTGACGGTCTCACCCTGCGGTTTTTCGTTGGCAAGCGGCGGTTTCGGTGCGCCCGGCTGGTCGAACCAGTACTGGGCATCACGTTCTTCGTTCAGCTTCGGTGCACATTCGCCACCGATGCCTGCACGCTCCAGACGCTGCAGAACGCTGTCCATGGCAGACGCAAGGTTGTCCATGGCTTCCTGCGGGGTCCGTTCGCCGGTAACAGCCTCGGCAACGTTCTGCCACCAGAGCTGCGCCAGTTTCGGATAATCCGGAACGTTGGTACCGGTCGGCGACCACTGAACACGGGCCGGCGAACGATAGAACTCGACCAGACCACCCCAGTTCGGAGCGATATCGGTCATTTCCTGGGTATCCAGGTCAGACTGACGGATCGGTGTCAGACCGGTGAGGGTCTTTTTCAGCGATACGGTTTTCGAGGTGGTGAACTGTGCATAGAGCCATGCAGCTTTGCGGCGCTCAACCGGGGTGGACTTCATCAGAGTCCAGGAACCCACGTCCTGATAACCAAGCTTCATGCCTTCTTCCCAGTACGGGCCATGCGGCGACGGAGCCATACGCCATTTCGGCGTGCCGTCTTCGTTCACAACCGGAGTACCTTTTTTCGCCATGTCGGCGGTAAAGGCGGTGTACCAGAAGATCTGCTGTGCGATCTGGCCCTGTGCAGGAACCGGACCAGCTTCACCAAAGGTCATGCCGGCTGCTTCTGGCGGGGCATAAGCCTTGAGCCAGTCGATATATTTGGTCAGAGCATAAACCGCTGCCGGGCCGTTTGCGGCACCACCACGGGTTACACTTGAACCAGCAGGCGAGCAACCTTCAACACGGATACCCCATTCGTCGACCGGAAGGCCGTTCGGGATGCCCTTGTCGCCAGCGCCAGCCATGGAAAGCCACGCATCGGTGAAGCGCCAACCCAGTGACGGGTCTTTTTTGCCGTAATCCATGTGGCCATAGACTTTCTGGCCATCGATTTCACCAACGTCATTGGTGAAGAATTCGGCGATGTCCTGATAAGCCGACCAGTTGACCGGAACGCCCAGGTCATAGCCGTACTTGTCTTTGAACTGCTTTTGCAGGTCTTCACGCTGGAACCAGTCATAACGGAACCAGTAAAGGTTCGCGAACTGCTGGTCAGGAAGCTGATAAAGCTTGCCATCCGGACCGGTGGTGAAGGACAGACCGATGAAGTCGTCCAGATCCAGGGTCGGAGAGGTAACGTCCGCACCTTCGCCCGCCATCCAGTCGGTCAGCGGCACAACCGCGTCATAACGCGCGTGGGTGCCGATGAGGTCGGAGTCATTGATGAAGGCGTCATAGATGTTGCGGTTCGACTGCATTTGGGTCTGCAGTTTTTCGATGACATCGCCTTCGCCGATCAGGTCGTGGGTCAGGTTGATCCCGGTGATTTCCGAGAAGGCCTTTGCCAGAACCTTGGACTCATATTCGTGGGTGGTGATGGTTTCAGACACCACGTTGATGTCCATGCCGCGGAACGGTTCAGCTGCTTTGATGAACCATTCCAGTTCGGCCATCTGGGCGTCTTTGCTCAGGCTCGACGGCTGGAACTCGCTGTCGATCCATTTTTTCGCCGCGTCGGTATATTGATCTGCCATGGCCGGGTTCGCCAGCACAGCAAGACCAAGGGCGACTGCAACGGCGCTGCCTTTAACAACGCTTTTGGCACCTTTGGCTTTAACGATCATGTCGTTTTCTCCCTGGTCGTCTTCCTTATTGCTCATCCGGTAAACCCGGTCATCGACGCTGGGGGAAGACGGACAGCCCACCGTGATGAATTCGTTCGAAAACGGCACCGCTGCAGGACGCGGTACCGTTTTGGTTGTTAACCCCAGCGCATCACAATGACGAGCCAGACAAGTGCGATGATGGAACCGATCCATAGGGCGGCATCGGTAAATGCCAGCCAGCCAAGATGGATATAGGCGGCTCCAAGCAAACTGATAAACAGGCGATCACCGCGTGTGGTGGTCAGTGGCAAAAAGCCACGCCGCGGTACGGTCGGTGAAACCGCCTGCCAAATTCCCATCCCGATCAGCATCAAAAAGATGCAGCCAAAGAACGCGGCGGTAATCGGGGTCCAGGCCATCCATGCCATTTTGATATTCCTCCTGTTTTCCGATTACACGCGACCCATCGCGAAACCTTTGGCGATGTAGTTGCGAACGAACCAGATCACCAAGGCGCCCGGGACGATGGTTAAAACACCCGCAGCCGCCAGAACGCCCCAATCAAGGCCCGACGCCGAAACGGTACGGGTCATGGTGGCGGCAATCGGTTTGGCCTCGACCGAGGTCAGCGTGCGTGCCAGCAGCAGTTCTACCCAGCTGAACATAAAGCAGAAGAACGCGGTCACACCGATGCCGGACCGGATCAGCGGCAAGAAGATCGTGGCAAAGAAGCGCGGGAACGAATAACCGTCGATATAGGCGGTTTCATCGATTTCCTTTGGAATGCCCGACATAAACCCTTCAAGGATCCAGACAGCCAGCGGCACGTTAAACAGGCAGTGCGCAAGTGCCACAGCGATATGGGTGTCAAACAGGCCGACACTTGAATACAGCTGGAAGAACGGCAGCAAGAACACGGCCGGTGGTGCCATGCGGTTGGTCAGAAGCCAGAAGAACAGATGCTTGTCGCCGGTAAAGTTGAACCGAGAAAACGCATAGGCCGCGGGCAGGGCGACAACCAGTGAAATCACCACGTTGATGCCGACATAGATCATCGAGTTGATATAACCCGTATACCATGCCGGATCGGTCAGGATGGTTGCATAGTTGGCCAATGTCGGATTGTCCGGGAACAGGGTCATTGCGCCCAGGATTTCCGTATTGGTCTTGATTGACATGTTGAACAGCCAATAGATCGGAACCAACAGGAACAGGATATAAAGAAGAAGTCCGATATGTCGTTTCTGGAACTGCATTTTATTGTTCCCCCTGCTTTCCGGCGTTCATCACGACGGTATAGAAAACCCAGCAAACCAACAGAATGATCAGGAAGTAGACCAGCGAGAAGGCCGCAGCAGGACCAAGGTCAAACTGACCGACTGCCATCCGGGTCAGGAACTGGCTGAGGAAGGTGGTTGCGTTACCCGGACCGCCCCCTGTCAGGACGAACGGCTCGGTATAGATCATGAAGCTGTCCATGAAGCGCAGCAGAACACCGATCACGAGAACCGACTGCATTTTCGGCAGCTGAATGAAGCGGAACACGGCCCAGCGTGATGCGCCGTCAATCTTGGCCGCCTGATAATAGGCATCCGGGATCGAGCGCAAACCGGCATAGCACAGCAGCACAATCAGGCTGGTCCAGTGCCAGACATCCATGACAAGCACGGTCAGCCAGGCATCCATCGGGTTCTGGGCGTAGTTGTAATCAATGCCCATCAGATTGATGACATAGCCACCCAGACCAATGTCGGCACGGCCAAAGATCTGCCAGATGGTGCCAACCACGTTCCATGGAATAAGCAGCGGCAAGGCCAGCAAGACCATCGATGCCGAAACGCCCCAGCCCTTGCGGGGCAGCGTCAGCGCAACCGCAATGCCGAGTGGAATTTCGATGAACAGCACCGAAAGCGTATAGAAAATCTGACGCAACAGTGCGTCATGCAGGCGGCTGTCGCCCAGAACCTGTTCAAACCATTCGGTGCCGACAAAGAACCGCGTCTGCGGATCGAAAATGTCCTGAACTGAATAGTTCACAACCGTCATCAGCGGAATGATCGCACTGATGGCAACGATAAAGAACACTGGCAGGACGAGGAACCAGGCCTTGTTGTTGGTAATCTTGTTCATTTCCCCATCCCCCCTTACGCGACCAACTGACTGTCGGCGTAAAGCTTGGTCCATTCCGGCGCAAAGCGCAGAATGCCGGACTGGCCGACAACCTGTTCGTCTTCGCCGAGCTTGACCTTGATTTCAGATGCGCCGAACCGGGTGGTCGCGATCTTGAACTGGCCAAGGTCTTCGACCTTGGTGATATTCACCTCGATCCCGTCTGATCCCTTGTCGGCATTGCCGGTTTCAAGGGTCAGGAATTCGGGACGAATGCCGAGTTCAAGCTTTCCGGTTTGTTTTGAAACGGCTTCGAGGTGGCGATCCGAAAGACCGATCCGCTGTCCGTCGACCCAGGCCGCACCATCATCAATCTTGCAATCCATGATGTTCATGCCGGGGCTTCCGATGAAGTAACCGACAAAGGTGTGTGCCGGATTTTCAAACAGTTCCTGCGGTGTGCCCAGCTGCACGACCTTGCCGCCATACATGACAACAACCTTGTCAGCAAAGGTAAGGGCTTCTACCTGGTCATGGGTGACATAGACCATGGTCGGGCGCAGCTTGTTGTGAATTTCCTTGAGCTTGCGACGCAGAACCCATTTCAGATGCGGGTCAATCACGGTCAGCGGTTCGTCAAACAGAATGGCCGAAACATCATCGCGCACCAGACCACGCCCCAGCGAGATCGTCTGTTTTTCATCCGCACCAAGGCCGCGTGCCTTTTGCTTGAGCTTGCCGGTCAGATCCAGCATGCCGGCAATTTCACGGACACGGGCATCAACGCGCTTTTCATCAATACCGCGATTGCGCAGCGGGAAGGCCAGGTTGTCATAGACCGTCATGGTGTCATAGATCACCGGGAACTGGAAAACCTGGGCGATGTTGCGTTCTTCCGGGGCAAGGCTTGTGACGTCCTTGCCATCAAACAGGACCTGCCCATGTGACGGGGTCAGAAGGCCTGAAATGATGTTGAGCAATGTCGTCTTGCCACAGCCCGACGGGCCAAGAAGCGCATATGCGCCGCCATCTTCCCAGACATGCTCCATGCGACGTAGGGCATAGTCCTCGTCCGTTTTCGGATCGGGGAAGTAGGAATGCGCAAGGCTTTTAAGATCAATACGTGCCATTTTCTTACTCTTCCCTCACGCCGCTTTGCCGTTTTTGATTTCGACCGGCGGGGCGGCCACGAGCGCACCGTTCGCATCAAAGGCAAACAGGCGTGTCGGATCGACATAGAACTGGGTTGCTTCGCCGAGGCGCGGGTTGTGAACGCCTTCTTCCTGGATCACCCAGGACACATCATTGAAATGGACGTGGACAAAGGTTTCCGAACCGGTGATTTCGGCCAGTTCGACCTGTCCCTGCATCGCGATCGTGTCATCCCCGGTCGGATCAACCGACAGGTGGTTGGCGCGGATGCCAAGGGTGTAATCGCCATCTGAAAGGTTCGCCAAATGACCTTTCAGCGGCACCTGGTGGCCGCTTTTCATAAAGATCGCGCCATCGCGCACTTCGGCTTCAACAAGGTTGATCGGCGGATCGGAAAAGATCAGGCCGGTCTTGACCGAGGCCGGGTTGTGATAAACCTCTGTCGTCGGGCCAAACTGGGTCATCCGGCCTTCATGCATCACCGCGCACTTACCACCCAGCAGCAATGCTTCCATCGGCTCGGTCGTGGCATAGACGACAATGGTGTCGCGTTCGGCCAAAAGGTTGGGGATCTCTTCACGGAGTTCTTCGCGCAGTTTGTAATCCAGGTTGACCAGCGGCTCGTCAAGCAGCAGCAACTTGCAATCCTTGACCATGGCGCGCGCCATGGCGGTACGCTGTTGCTGGCCACCGGAAAGTTCCTGTGGCAGGCGGTCAAGCAGATGTTCGATATGCATGAGTTCAGCTGTCGAACGCACACGCTTTTCGATTTCTGCCTTATCAACGCCCTGCAATTTCAGGGGGGATGCGATGTTGTCAAACACGTTCATCGACGGATAGTTGATGAATTGCTGATAGACCATGGCGACATTGCGTTTTTGCACGGCCATGCCGGTCACATCGGCATTATCAACAAGGATGCGGCCCTTGGTCGGCGGCTCGAGGCCTGCCATAATCCGCATCAGCGTCGTCTTCCCGGCCAGGGTCCGTCCCAAAAGGACGTTGAACGATCCCGGTTCGAGCGTCATCGACACATCGTCGATGTGGGTCTCCCCACCCACGGTCTTGGTTATGTTTTCAAGCGTAAGGGTCATTTTCCACTGTTTCCTTCGCCCGCTTTCACGGTGTTTTTTGATGTCGGTTCGGTTTTGAACCATTGGACAATGGCATTACGCGTCTCATCCGAAAGGTGCAGCCCCAGTTTGGAGCGGCGCCACAAAATATCATCGGCCGTTCTGGCCCATTCGTGATCCACCAGATGGCGCAATTCGCACTCGTATACGTCGTCACCGAAGTGCTTTCCAAGCCCTTTCAGATCGCTGGCATCGCCAATGATCATATTGGTGAGTGTGCCGTAGTTTTGCACGTAACGGTATAGCTGTGCTTGCGGAATCCAGGGAAACTTCTTGTGCATCGCAGTAAGATAGCGTTCGAAATCCGCATCGGGGATATCGCCGCCCGGAAGCGGTTTGTCTGCGGTCCATCTTGTGTCGTTGCTGCCAAGTAGCGGGCAAAGCTTGCTCATCGCTGATTCCGCAAGCTTGCGATAGGTGGTGATCTTGCCGCCATAGATGTTTAGAAGCGGCGCACCATTATCGGCATTTTCGCCCCGGTCAATTTCCAGAACGTAATCGCGGGTCACCTGTGATGCGTCTTCGCTGCCATCTCCATACAGCGGACGGACACCGGAATAGGCCCAGACAACATCGTCGGTGGTGATTTTCTTTTCGAAATAGGTATTGGCAAGTTCGCAAAGATATTTGGTTTCATCTGCGCTGATCGCGACCTTGGCCGGATCGCCTTTGTAATCGCGATCCGTCGTGCCGATCAGGGTGAAGTCCTGTTCATAGGGGATGGCAAAAACAATCCGCCCGTCCGGGTTCTGGAAGATATAGCAATAGTCATGGTCAAACAGTTTTGGCACCACAATGTGGCTGCCCTGAACCATACGAATGCCTTGTTTCTTCTTGGCCTCGACCCGTTTTTCAAGAAGCTCGGCACACCAGGGACCTGCGGCATTGACCAGTGATTTGGCCTGAATGGTCTTTTCCGACCCGTCATCGATATTGCGCAGTGTCACGGTCCAAAGGCCGTTTTCGCGTTTGGCCGATACACATTCGGTGCGGGTTTCGATATCGGCACCGCGATCGCGGGCATCCATGGCATTCAGCACCACAAGGCGCGCATCCTGAACCCAGCAATCGGAATAGACAAAGGCCTTGTCCATGCCCTTGACCAGCGGTGCACCGGCCGGGTGGGTGGCAAGTTTGATGCCCTCGGACCCGGGAAGTTTTTCGCGACCGCCAAGATGATCATACAAAAACAGGCCAAGCCGGATCATCCATGCCGGGCGCAGGCCCTTGACGTGGGGCAGGACAAAGCGAAGCGGCCAGATGATGTGCGGGGCGGCACGCAAAAGAACTTCGCGCTCAATCAGTGCTTCACGCACAAGGCGGAATTCATAATGTTCAAGATAACGCAGGCCACCATGGATCAGTTTCGTGCTGGCAGACGAGGTCGCGCTGGCAAGGTCATCCTTTTCACACAGATAGACGCTCAGCCCACGGCCCGATGCGTCACGCGCAATGCCCGTGCCATTGATCCCACCACCAATAATGGCGATGTCATATGTTTTTGGAGTGAGCAACCGATTCCTCCCCAATTGCTCTTATTTGTGACAGCTGTTCTCAACTGCCATTCTGTTCTTTCACAAACGTTACGAACGCCCCAAAATAATTGCAAGCGAAAATTATGGCTGTTTGGAATTTTCATTAACGAAACTGAATTTCTGTGGTGTAACAGATTGTAATCATTGGGGGATTGGGCAATTCCCTTGTTGGACAGCAGGCAAATCTTTGATTCTTTCGTTTGCAATCAGGGCGGAAAATCTATTGGAATCGGTTGAAACTGAAAAATAAGTGATGAAAGCCAAAGGATATGCGGATCTGAATATCAAAAATCTTTTGCAATTGAAAATGATTATCATTGTTGTTAGGTTCCGCGTTCCGGCCATTTTGTGACCTGAAGTCGTATCGTGGCCCGACGCGACAATTCGCGACAAAGCGACAGCAGATGATCCGAATATGAAGCCCTGGCAGAACACGCTCTCAAAACTGTTTGAGGACCACCGTCGGCAACTGGTCTCGATGGCCAATCGTCGTATCGGTGACCGTGAGACAGCCGATGAAATTGTTCAGGACGTCTATGCCAGATTGCTGCTTTCGGGGGATCACGGCACGGACGAAGAAAACGTCAAGGTTCTTTATGCATCGGTGCGCAATGCGGTGATTGATCATCACCGCAGCACAGCGGGGCGCACGGGGCTCATGCGCCGGATCTTGCCCATCCAGTTATGGCAGAGAGAAACATCTTCCCCGCACGATCATGCCCAGTCGCGCCAGGCCCTTTCGGCGCTTGATCGGGCCTTGCTGGAACTTTCCCCCAAGGCGCGCGAGATGTTTGTTTTGCATCGGGTGGACGGGGTTTCAAACGCAAAACTGGCGCAGAAATACGGAATATCTGTCAGCGCAGTGGAAAAGCAACTTGCACGCACCATGCGCCATTGCCAGCAACGCCTTGAAGCCTATCGGGATACAGATTGAAAAGTTTGAGCCAAACGGCATGAGGATATTTTGATCTCAGCCGTTTATTCGTTATAGAAATCGCATAACAGCCAGTACCGTGTGGACCGATAACAGATCAATGCAAGGCGACATTAAACTGACCGAGGCGCAAAAGGACGAAGCAGCCCTTTGGCACGTAAAATGTGCAGGTGGTTCGCTGACGGCCGCGCAGGAACAGGAATTTGATGCCTGGCTCAATGCCGACACAGGCAACCGCCTTGCCTATGATCAGATGCGCGTTCTTTGGGCGCAGGTCGAAGAGCCAGCCCGCCGCATTGCAGTCAGCGACGCCGGGCAGGTGCCAGTTTGGCAAAGGGTGCTTGACTGGTTCTCTCCGCTACGGACTGTGACGTCATGTGCGGCGGTGGCGGCGGTATTGGCGATGGGTGCCTTTCTTAATCCCGACGGCCTGGACAATCTTCAGGCTGATATTGTTACCGATGCCGCGACGGTAACCGAGATCCGGCTGCCGGATGGATCAGTGGTTTTTCTTGCCGCCAACAGTGCGATTGCCACCGACTTTGAAGACGGGAACCGGGATGTCGAACTTTTGCGCGGTCAGGCATTTTTTGATGTCATGCATCGCGATGGCGACAGCTTCCGGGTTCGGGCCGGTATGGCAACAGTCGAAGTGGTTGGGACGCGCTTCAATGTTGATTACCTAACGCACGACACATGGGTCGGCGTTGAAGAGGGCGCTGTCCGGGTGTCGTCCGGGGCCGATACAGGCAGCGTTATGCTTGGTCCGGGGGATGCGGTGGCCGTCGGGGCTGGTGGGCTACACGCCAAGGAGGCCGTCGATATTGCATCCGTGCAAAGTTGGATGCATGGGCGTCTGAGTGTTCAGAACGTGCGTCTGAATGATCTGGTTACGCGTCTTGATAACTTCGCACCGGGCCGTCTGATGGTTTTGGGAAATATCGGAAACAAAACCGTTTCGGGCAGTTTTCCGACCAATGATGTTGCCAGATCCCTTGAAACGCTTGCCGTTGCAGTGGGTGGATCGGTGATCAAAACATCACCTTGGTTGACCATTATTTATTAAGATTGCGAAAAATTCGCAAAAAAGTGCTTCCTCATGTGAGGAGTTTATTTTCCCGCTCGTTTGTTTTTCTAGGTGCAGGGGGACCTGCCTGAAAAACCAATCTCAGAATGGAGCGGGAATTTGTATTCCAAGCAGGCAAAATCAAAAAAGAATATCCTGATCTCAGCGTTGTTGATGACGTCCTCAATCGGTCTGCCGACCGCTTTGATGGCGGCTGAAACCAACACTCAAACCGTGCCGGGCAAACAGGTCGAAGTCGCGCAAGCACTTTACAGCTTTGATTTCAGCGTCACGTCAATCGCCGAGGGTATCAGCCAGATTGGCGATGTTTCCGGCTGGAGCATCGCCTATACCATCGATCTGCCGGAAATCGCAGGATCGCGCGAAATTCGCGGCGAGCTCTCTGTCCCGGCGGCAATCGAAATGCTTATTCGCGGGACGGATTTGTCCTATCGCGCGGTGGGGAACCGGTCGCTGATCATCACAGATGCCAGCGCACAGGATAATGCGAGTGGCGAAATGGTCACCGATCCAGTGATTGTCGAAGCCACGGGCGCGCAATCCGATCTTGCCCCGGCCTATGCCGGCGGGCAGGTGGCAACTGGTGGGCGCTTGGGCATGTTGGGTAACACCGACATCATGGACGCCCCGGTCAGCATCACCAGCTACACCAGCGAATATATCGCCGATCAGCAGGCCCAAACCATCGCTGATGTTCTGCAACATGACCCGTCCGTTCGCGCGCCGAATGCCGAAACGGCCAACCTCGATACCTATCAAATTCGCGGTTTTGGCGTGAATCTGTTTAACACTGGTGAAGTCTCGTTCAATGGTGCCTATGGGGTGGCACCGACCTATCGTGTGATGTCCGGGTTGGCAGAGCGGATCGAAGTCGTCAAAGGTCCCAATGCCTTGCTAAACGGCATGTCGCCCACCGGCGCAGTTGGCGGGGCGATCAATATCGTGCCTAAGCGGGCCGGTGAAAAGGACCTGACACGGACAAGCGTTGATTACGGTCGCGGCGAACAGGCAGGTGGCGATATCGATTTCAGTCGCCGTTTCGGGGCGGATGACGAATTTGGCGTTCGCTTTAACGGTGGATATCACAATGGTGATACGTATCTGGATCGCCAGACACGTGAGGCATCCCTTGGTGCACTGGCCCTTGATTATGAAGGTGATCGTTTCCGGGCATCGCTTGATCTGATTGATCAGCGTGAAAACCTTGACGCGCCGGCACGTGAATTTCGGTTCAATTCCGGCTTTGCCATTCCGGATGCACCGGATGGCTCAACCAACGCCATTCAGGATTGGGAATGGTCAGATGCGGTTGATCGTTCCGGCATGATTCAGGCTGAATATGACGTGCTTGATAACGTCACTCTCTTTGGCAGTTTCGGTGGTGGCCGAACCGAACTTGATCGTTTGTTCGGTACGCCGACGGTTCAGAATGCGGCTGGCGATTATATCGATAGCGGCCTGTCCTATCGTCGCTTCCAGACCGATCGCTGGTCTGCCAGCACCGGTGTCAGGGGCGAATTTGAAACGGGTGAGGTCAAGCACAAGCTGTCACTGCAGGCCACGCGCTATGAAGACGAACTCCGTCAGGGCATCAGCAATGCCGGATCCAACCCGTCGGCCAACATTTATACCACGGCTGCGGTTGCACCGATTGCCGTCAGCGCTCCGACCAGCAAACCCAAAACATCTGCATCGGAGCTGACCGGCTTTGCCTTGGCCGATACGCTTTCCTTCCTTGACGAAACGGTTCTCGTCACGCTCGGCGCGCGTCATCAATCCATTGCTGTTGATAATTACAGCAGTGGTGTTGTCAGCAGTTCCTACGATGACAGCGAAATCAGCCCGATGGCTGGCATCGTCGTCAAACCGACCGAAACCGTGTCGGTCTACGCCAACTACATCGAAGGCCTCAATCAGGGTGACATCGCGCCAAGCAGTGCCGCCAACGCGGGCGAGGCAATGGCACCCTATGTCGCCAAGCAGATTGAAACCGGCATCAAACTTGATTTCGGGAATATCGGTGGTTCCATCTCGGCCTTCCAGATTACCCAGCCTGACGGTGATACCGATGACGGTACCAATATCTTCACTGCTGATAACGAACAGCGAAACCGCGGTATCGAGCTGAATGTCTTTGGTCAGGTGACGGACGACATCCGATTGCTTGGTGGGGTGATGTTCCTTGAATCGGAAATCACCAAGGCGGTTAACGATGATGACCTGGGCAAGCGCCCGGTCGGCACGCCGGAAATGCAGATCAACCTTGTTGGTGAATGGGATACCCCGTTTGTTGATGGTTTGACGCTGAGCAGTACGGTTACCCATACCTCGTCACAGTTTGTAGATACCGCCAATACCCAGAACATTCCGGAATGGACCACGCTTGATATCGGTGCGCGTTACAAGACCAAGCTTTACGACACACCGGTGACCATCCGTGCAACGGTTCAGAACGTCACGGATGAAAGCTACTATTCCGGTGTGAACCAGTGGCGCTTCGTCTCGTTGGGGGCTCCGCGGACTGCATTGCTGTCGCTGACTGCGGACTTCTGATGTGACTGCCGATGTGATCGGGGCAAACAGGAAAATCCATCTCCTGTTTGTCCTGCAACTGGTATCCATGGGCGCAATGGAAATGAGCGGGCCGTTCTGGCCCGTTCATCTGCGTTCGCTTACCAGTTCAGACGATCTGTTCACGTTTGCCAGCATTGGGGTCTATGTCGGACCGATGCTGGGCATTATGTTGACCAGTACCTTCTGGGGGCGGATGGGCGATCGGTTCGGGCACAGGGCGATGATGATGCGCGCCCTGTTTGGCTTGGCCGCAACCCAGCTGGCACTGGCTTATGCCGGTGACGTCTTCTCGATTCTGATGCTGCGGTTTTTGCAAGGTGCGTGTGCTGGTTATATCGCGCCGGCCCAGGCCTATGGGGTCAGCATCGAAAGCCCCGCACGCCGGGCGAAGCTGTTTGCCTATCTACAGGTTTCAACCAATGTCGGCTCGCTTGGCGGGGCCTTGATTGGGGGCGTGATCCTTGATCTCGCCAGCTTCTTCTGGATCAACTTTTCGGCGGCCATCCTGTGTGCACTCTGCATGATTTCGGTTTGGGTGTTACTTCCGACTGTCGCCACTCCGGTGCGGCCTAAGACAGGTGACAGACCGGATACCAAGCCGAGCATCGTGCGATCGCCACAGGTCATTTCCTTGCTGACGATCATCGGCGTTCTGTTGCTTGGCCGAATGGTAACGCAATCGCCGTTTCCGATTTATGTCCTGCACACTTTTGATGTCGGCAACTGGGTTGTTGGCCTGTGTTATGGCCTGTTGGCACTGGGCTTCGTCGCAACGGCGTCTCTTTGGGCGCGCTATTTCGAAGGGCGGGCCGCGCAAAACGTTCTGGGGCGCATGTGTCTGGTGATTGCCGGATGCATTGTCGTGACCGTAACGGCCGGGCTGACCGGGTCGGTCATTGTTTTTGCCGCGATGTATTTCCTGTGGGGAACGCTTTTGGGTGCGACCACGCCGGTTTTGACCGCACTGGTGTCACGCAGCGCGTTTGATCATCAGCAGGGATATTTGCTGGGACTGGCGCAAAGCACAGCCCAGTTTTCATCGATTGCCGGGATCGCAATTGGCGGCTGGTTCGCGCAGGTTTCCGGGCTTTCAAACATCTATTTTCTCGTCGGTTTTGTCTATTTCGTCGGCTTGGTGCTGACCGCTGTGACGCGGGTTGGTGTCGGTCGTACGACAAACCCGACTGAGCTATCAGGGGAGTAAAACGAGGATGCGTAAACTTTCACAGATGCTTGTGTTTATGGTTTTGGTTCTGATCGGGCCGATGCCAGCACAGGCCGAAACCATCACGGTAACCGATATCGCCGGGCGCGAAGTTGCGGTCAATGTCCCGATAAAACGTGCCATCCTTGGCGAGGGTCGCCAGCTTTACATCATTGCCGCCCTTGATCGCGAAAATCCGGCGGCGCGCATTGTCGGTTGGCGCAAGGACCTGATCGAAGCCGATCCGGCGACCTATCAGGCCTATCTTTCGAAATTCCCCGCATTTGCCGATATCCCGGCCTTCGAGGGGCTGGAGCAAAGCCTGATTGATATCGAAACCACGATTGCGCAAAAGCCTGATATCGTTTTCCTCAATCTTGAAACCAAGCGCGCGGTGGAAGAAGCCGCCTATATCGAAAAGCTTGGAGCCCTTGATATCCCTGTGGTCTATGTCGATTTTCGCAACCGCCCGGAAGTCAATACCGAACCCTCCATACGTTTGTTCGGAAAACTGTTTGGCAAGGAAGACGGTGCCGAGGAATTTATCGCGTTCCGTGCTGGCGAAATTGCAAAAATCACTGATCGTCTGGCCAGTGTGAAACCGGAACGTCCAAAGGTATTCATCGACCGCGCCGCCGGGTTTTATGAGGATTGCTGCCATTCATTTGGCGATGGCAATTTCGGTGCGATGGTTGAAATGGCCGGTGGCGACAATATTGCCAAGGACCTGATCCCAGGCACCTTCGGGCAGATCAATGCCGAACAGGTCATTGTTTCTGATCCGGACCACATCATCGTCACCAGCGCGATGTGGAATGTTTATGTGCCGGGGGGCAAATGGGTTCCGGTTGGTCCCGGTGCCGACCCGGACGAGATTGTTGAAAAGCTGAAATTCTATCCGACCCGCCCGGCTTATCTCGGGATCAAGGCGCAAAAGACCAACGCATTTCATGCGGTCTGGCATCAGTTTTACAACAGCCCCTATCAGTTCGTTGCTATTCAGCAGATGGCCAAATGGTTTCACCCCGAACTGTTTGCAGATATCGATCCCGATGAAACCTTCAAACAGCTTCATGACCGCTTTCTGCCGATTGATTATCAGCCGGGCTATTTCGGGACGCTGTCGAACTAGGTGTGTTTTTGCGCATAACATAATAACGCGATGACTGATCATGGCGGGAGCAACACTGTTGTTCCCGCTTTTTTGCGCAAATATCGCAGGTTCTGCTAATCCGCGGTGATTGGCTGTCCTTTGATGAAATCTTCTAGCAAAGCAGGCCTCGGCCCCGGTTTGCCATTGCTATTGGGTAAATATCTCGCAAAAATGTGGCATCCACCACGGAGCAGACTAGATAAGGACCAGTGTTCGATCATGTCGCTCCCAATAATGCTTTCCGGAGGCACTCAAATGATTTCGCTTAAAGACCCCAGTCTTTTCACCCAGCAGGCCTATGTCGGCGGGGAATGGGTCGATGCCCCAGACGGGAAAACCGAACAGGTCACCAACCCGGCAACCGGCGAAGTGCTTGGCACGGTTCCCGTACTTGGCCGTGATGCGGTTGCCCATGCCGTTGATGTCGCCGAAAAGGCGCAAAAGGCATGGAAAAAACGCACCGCCAAGGAACGCTCCGCCATTCTGATGAAATGGTACGACCTGATGATGGAAAATCAGGACGATCTTGGCGCGCTGATGACCGCCGAACAGGGCAAACCGCTTCCCGAAGCCAAGGGCGAGATCGCCTATGCTTCAAGCTTCCTGCAGTGGTTCGCCGAAGAAGGCAAACGCATCTATGGTGATGTGATCCCGACCTATGCCGAAGGCCGCCGTGTGATGGTTCTTAAAGAACCCGTTGGCGTTTGTGCCGCGATCACGCCGTGGAATTTCCCGACCGCGATGATCACCCGTAAGGCTGCCCCGGCACTCGCCGTTGGCTGTGCGATGGTGGTCAAGCCGGCAATGGAAACCCCGTATTCTGCACTTGCCATGGCGATCCTAGCTGAACGTGCGGGCCTGCCTAAAGGTCTGCTTTCGATCGTTACCGGTGATGCCAAGGAAATTGGCGCGGAGATGACCGAAAACGCCAAGGTCCGCAAGCTCACCTTTACCGGATCCACCCCGGTTGGGCGTTTGCTGATGCGTCAGTGTGCCGACACGGTCAAGAAGATCAGTCTCGAGCTTGGCGGCAACGCCCCGTTCATCGTCTGCGAGGATGCCGACATTGATGCGGCTGTCGAAGGCGCGATTGCCTCGAAATACCGCAATGCCGGTCAGACCTGCGTTTGTGCCAACCGCCTGTTTGTTCATGATGCGGTCTATGACGAGTTTGCCGAAAAGTACGCTGCCAAGGTCGCCGAAATGCCGGTAGGCAATGGCGCGGAAGAAGGCGTGATCATTGGTCCGCTGATTACCGAAAAGGCGGTTGAAAAGGTTGAAAACCAGATTGCCGATGCGCTTTCGAAAGGTGGCCGGATCCTTACCGGTGGCAAACGTCATGAAAAGGGCGGCTCGTTCTTCCAGCCGACCGTGATCGCCGATGCCAACCGCGACATGCTGGTCTTCCGCGAGGAAACCTTTGGCCCGATGGCACCGTTGATCCGCTTCAAGACCGATGATGAAGTGCTCGAAATGGCCAACGATTCCGAATTTGGCCTCGCGTCCTACTTCTATGCGCGTGATATCTCGCGCATCTGGAAGCTGGCCGAGGGCCTTGAAAGCGGTCTGGTTGGCGTCAATGTTGGCGTCATGGCGACCGAGGTCGCACCGTTTGGCGGCTTCAAGCAGTCCGGTGTCGGCCGTGAAGGCTCCAAATACGGTGTCGAGGATTACCTCGAAGTCAAATATGTCTGCATCGGTGGCGTTGACGAATAACGCTTATCCCCCCCAGAAGGCATACCAGAAGTCAGAAAAGAAAAAGGGCGCTGCAACTCGCAGCGCCCTTTTGCATTGAAAGCCACAAGGGCCGCACTCAGACATCAAAGATGTTTTTCTTGCGCGCGCCAGAGGCTTCATCCTGTTCGTCCTGCTTGCCGGTAATCGACTGCGACGAGCCGCTTGGCAGTTCGGACTGCAATTCGGTAAACACATCAAACATGTTCGGGTTAAAGGCGATCCGTGCCTGCAGACGGTCGCGGCGCTCATCGGCGGTTTCATCCCCGTCGGCTGATTTGCCAAGTTCGGCCTCGGCCATACTGTTGCCGTTCAGGCGCTGCTCGATGGCATCGGCAATGACCTTTTCGATGGCCTGGCGGTCATCGGCATCCATTTCGGCCAGTTTCTCTTCATCAAGGCCCATGCTTTGAAGGATCTTGGCACGCAATTCTTCGATCTTGCGTTCCTCGATTTCCTTCACATAGGTCGTGAAACCATGTTCGCGGATATAGGCCAGCTCGGCATTTTCTTCCTTCTTCTTTTCGGGAAGCGGGACGGTGTTCGATGAAATGGTCTGACGGAAACTGGCCGCACTTTTGGCGCTTTGTGCGGTGTTGGTGACAGCAGCCAACGTTTCATACAATCCCATCAGAAACCTCCATGGGGAAAAAGATGCCGGTTGAAATTCATTCTCCTGTCTTCGTTGCAAACCCTGTGCCGTGCTAAGCGGGCACGTTTTTCCCGCCTGTTTGGTCGACAGAACCGGCTTGAAAATTCCTTTGTAAATCAGGGGTATGAACGCATTGCGCAGAAAAATTTTCGAAAACGAATTGTTTTTTGCCGCGATTTTTTTCTAAATAGAGCGATAAAACCAATGGCACCGTCATTAGGGCGGGCCGCAACGCATCAATGTATGCAGGGTCGGATGGCAGGAAACCTGCCGGCTCGGGAGGAAAACAAACATGTCAGAAACGCGCTATATCCTTGCCATTGATCAGGGAACGACAAGCTCACGCGCCATTGTCTTTGATGAAAACGGCCGCTCCGTTTCCGTCGCCCAGCAGGAATTCCCGCAACATTTCCCCAATAGTGGCTGGGTCGAACATGATCCGGAAGACCTGTGGAGCACAGTGGTTGCCGTCTGCAAGGAGGCATTGGCACGGGTTGATATCGCCAAGGTCGCCGCAATCGGCATCACCAACCAGCGTGAAACCACCGTTGTCTGGGATCGCAAGACCGGCAAGGCGATCTATAACGCGATTGTCTGGCAGGATCGCCGGACCGCGGCACTCTGTCATGAGCTTAAAAAACGTGATCCGAAGCTTGAAGAGGCGGTCAACGCCAAGTCCGGCCTGTTGATTGATCCTTATTTCTCGGCCACCAAGGTCGCGTGGATTTTGGATCACGTGTCGGGTGCGCGTGCGCGGGCCGAGCAGGGCGATCTGGCGTTTGGCACCGTCGACAGTTTCCTGTTGTGGCGTTTGACCGGTGGCAAGTCGCACGCAACCGATGCGACCAATGCGGCCCGCACCAACCTGTTCAACATTCGCGAAAACGCCTGGGATGACGAGCTTTGCAAAATCTTCCGCGTTCCGCGCAACATGCTGCCCGATGTCAAGGACTGTGCGGCTGATTTCGGGGTAACAGATGCCGATCTGTTTGGCGCGGAAATCCCGGTGATGGGCATGGCGGGTGATCAGCAGGCGGCGGCATTCGGTCAGTGCTGCTTTGAGCCGGGCGATATCAAAAGTACCTATGGCACGGGCTGCTTTGTTATCCTGAATACCGGCGATGAGGCGGTAACATCGCAGCACCGGCTTCTGACCACGGTTGGCTATCGCATCAATGGCAAAACAAGCTACGCCATTGAAGGTGCCATCTTTGTGGCCGGGGCGGCGGTTCAATGGCTGCGCGACGGTCTTGGTATCATCAAGTCGGCGGCCGAAACAGAAGGGTTGGCCAAATCGCTTGATGACAATCACGGTGTTTACCTTGTCCCGGCCTTTACCGGACTTGGCGCACCCTATTGGGACCCGGATGCCCGCGGGGCGATTTTCGGCCTGACCCGTGATACCGGCCCGCGCGAGTTCGTGCGGGCTGCACTCGAAAGCGTTTGTTATCAGACATTTGATTTGTTCGAAGCCATGGCGGCCGATGGCGTGTCGCCCAAGGCGGTTCGGGTTGATGGCGGCATGGTTGCCAATGACTGGATGTGTCAGATGCTTTCAGACGTGTTGGGTATTTCGGTTGAACGCCCCGAAGTCACCGAAACCACAGCACTGGGGGCGGCATACCTTGCCGGATTGCAGGCCGGTATTTACCGCGATCTCGATCATATTTCCGAGAAATGGCACCTCGATGCCAGCTTCGAGCCCGATATCGAACCGGGCCGCCGTCAGGGATTGCTTGATGGCTGGAAAGATGCGGTCAAGCGCGTGCAAACAGCGCCAAGTGACTGATACGCATGGCTGCCTTGCCAATGGAATTGCGGTGCGGGGCTGGTAAGTCCGCGAAATGATTTGTACTATCAAAGGACAGCGTCAATGATGCTGTCCTTTCTTTATGCGTGACCGACGTGGTTTACCCGATCTGTTGCGCTGCTCTGGGCTTTGGTGCTCATTCTCGCCTTTGGGGGAAACATGCTTGATCTGATCGTCGGAAAAGTTGGACCGGTCTTTTTGACGATCCTGTGCGGTTTTCTTCTTACGCACATCAAGATCATCAAGCGTGAAGGCATTCCGTTTCTGGCCAAGCTTGCCATGAATGCCTTTATCCCGGCGATGCTGTTTCAGACCCTGTCACAATCCGACATCAGCGCGCATTTCGATCTGCGGCTTTGGGGCAGTTATTATTCCGGCGTGCTGTTGAACTTCGCGCTGGTATTTATAATCGCCAAGCTTTGGCTGAGTGCCAAAACCGATGAAGCGGCCGTCACCGCGATGGGCGGCGTCTTTTCCAACATCGTTCTTCTCGGTATCCCGCTTGTACAGGCGGTTTACGGCGAAGAAGGCCTGGTGCCGCTTTTGATCGTGCTGTCGATCCATCCAGTCACCCTGATGGGGATGACAATTCTGATTGTTGAGGGCAGCCGCGGTGGCGACGGTCATTGGTTGTCCAATGTATTTCGCAGCATCGTGCGTGTGGCCAGAAACCCGATCATTGCGGCGATTGTGCTTGGCGTTCTGGCATCGCTGTTTGAAATCCGCATGCCCGAAATGGTCGATGGCACGCTTGAACGGTTCCGCACGGCGGGGCCGACCATCGCACTTTTGCTGGTCGGGGCCGGGCTTTACGGGCAGTCGGTGCGCGGTAACCTCAGTGCCAGTTTGCTGTGTACTACGGCCAAGATGTTTGTCCAGCCGCTTCTGGTGTTTTCGGTTGGGCATTTCATTTTCGATCTGCCGCCGCTTTGGCTGATGATCGTCACATTGGTGGCTGCACTGCCAAGCGGGGCCAATGTCGCGATTGTCGCGGGCAGTTATAATGTTTGCATTGATCGTTCATCCACGACGATCTTGCTGACCACCATCATCAGTATGCTGACCTTGCCGCTTCTGATCCTGTATGCCGGGCTGCTTTAATTTGGTGTTTGGGCGGTGGTTGTGTTGGCAGCCATCAGGATACGCGCCATCAGATCAATCTCGTCTTCAATGCTTGGCATCAGGGCAGGGCGCTCGCCACTTGTAACTGCACCCGCAAAGGCCTCTATCGCAGCCGCCTGACCCTTGTCCTGCCCAAACCAGTTGCGTGTTACGATCCGGCCATTCACCCGAAGTTTTTTCCAGTCAAACAGGCTGGCCGAGAAATTCGGCGCCGTCACCTCAAGCACTTCCTTGGGTTCGCCCCGACTGCCGTGCAAGTAAGTGACCTCGCCCATTGATCCATCGGCAAAACGCAGCTGCCAGATGATGTCGCCCGCCGTGCGATCAATCCAGTGACAATTGAGCTCATTCAGCTCGCTATCGGTCAGGCTTGCAATCAGATCAATAAAATGACTGATCTCGCCAATCGTCCGCCCGCCCTGATCCGAATGATGAAGCCAGTGATCGGTTGGAAGCGGCGTGATGCGAACCCGGTAGTGAAATTGTTTTACGCCAGTTGGCAACGCTTCGCGCAGTTTCGCTGCAATCGGCGCATAACGCCGATTATGCCCGACCATGAAGATGTGTCGCGGTGCGCGATCAGTAGCCTCTCGCAGCAAATCCAGACCTGCGCGATCAATGGCGATGGGTTTTTCCAGCCAGACATGCTTCCCGGCCGCGATTGACTTTGCTGCCAATTCAGCGTGACTGTCATGGCGCGTGGTGATGATAACGCTGTTGACACTTTGATCCTCAAGCAGCTCATCCGCCCCGCCAAACATGCGAAGCCCGTCAATCTTCTTTGACAGCGCAACCGTCGCCAACCCGCTTCGAGAACAGCAGGCCGTGATTTCGACTTTCGGGTGCTTTCGCAACAGGGGTAATAAACCGCCGCCGAGATAGCTGCCCGTCCCGATCAGTCCGACCCGGACATGGTCATGTGTCAGCACGGATGTCCGCACCGACGGCGCAGGGGGCTTTAGGGCGGCGTTATCCGCGCGTCTATATCGCACCAGTGTCGCCAGCTGTTTCGGATCTTGTCCGTTGGCGAAATGATCTGCGATGTCCGCAAAATCAATCTCGGACGTGATCAATGGTGTTGGATCAAGGCGTCCATCTGCCATCAGATCAAGGGCGGCCTGCATGTTCCGCTTGATCGTCCAGCGCACATGACCAAGCGGATAATCTTCGCCGCGCTGTTCATAATTGGGGTCATAACGCCCCGGCCCATAGGACCGGACCTGCCGAATGGTGATTTCCTTTTCATAAAGCGCCTTGCGCTTGCCATTCGGCGTCACATCGCCAACGCATATGATTGTGCCCCGGTCACGACAAAGGCGGGCGGCGTCGTCGATCAATCGATGGTTTCCCTTGCCCGGTGCACAGATAAATACGCTGTCAAATCCGCTTCGCGGTGCAGCGCTCGCCTTGGCAAAACCATTGGCACGGATTTCGCGGGTTGCAATCTTGCGGCGCGCAAGGCCCGGCTCAATCACGGTCACCAACGCACCGGCAGCCCGTGCCGTCTCAGCGACAAGCTGCCCAATCAAACCCGCCCCGATAACGGCAACCTGATCACCAATCGATGTCTCTCCCTGCCGGAGCGCATGCAAGGCCAGGGCATATAATGTCGCAAACACAGCCTTTCGGTCGGGCACCGCATCCGGAACCGGGCAAGCAAGGTTAACCGAAACCTGATTCCACTCGGCATGATTGGCCTGCCCCATCCCCCCAATCGCTACACGCTGACCGGCTTTCAGGTCCGTAACATTCTCGCCCGTGACTTCGATCTCCCCGACAGCGCAATAACCCATCGGCATCGGACGCCCCAGACGGTTTTCAACACGCGCACGCGTTCTGCCAAAGCCTTCCGATTTCAGGTGTTTCAATGTCAGCGCGACCAGATCCGGTCGCTGCCACGCCTTTTGCAACAGGGATGCGCGCGTCTGATCGGCTTGAGTGAATTCCGTTCCGGGACTGATGACAGAGTAGGCCGTTTTGACAAGGACAGCATTTTTGCCCGGTGGCGGGACGGGACAACCGGTCAGCGCAAGTTTGCGTTCACCGGGAAAACGCAGCAGGGCCTTCATCTCCGTCATTTTGCCCTCAGGTTTAATAGGTTGAAGAATGCAGCAATGATTAAACCATATGTCGTGCCAACTGGTCGACGCGTTCTTGCAATGATGATTGACGCGCAATCTGTCTCCCCATCACGCGCGTACATCCGTTGTAGTGCTTTCGCCAACGGAATTATCTCTGCCATTCTGCGGGTTTTGCGGAAAAAACAATTTCAATAAAAATCCCGTTGCATCGTGATTTTTAGTTTTGTATACAATATACATGAATTGAATGCGGTCGCCGTTGATCGGGGCTGTGATGCTTAAAGGCGCCGGTATGTTGCCGTGCTGCCATATCAGGAGGTTTCTTTCCATGCAGGTAAACTGGACTGGCGTTTTCCCCGCCGTTGCCACCCAGATGAACGAAGACGGTTCGATCGATTTCGATATGACCGCCAAACAGATCGAAGACCTGATCACGGCCGGTGTCGATGGCCTCGTCATGTTGGGCTCGGTTGGTGAGAACACCGCCCTTGAGCCGGACGAAAAGATCGCCGTTCTGAAACTTGCTGTCGAAGTGACCAAGGGCCGCATCCCGGTCCTGTCAGGTGTCGCCGAAAATTCGACCCGTGCGGCCATCCGCTATGTGCAGGAATGCGAAAAGCTCGGTGCTGATGGCCTGATGCTTTTGCCGGGCATGGTCTATACCGCCGACCCGCGCGAAAATATCGAACATTTTCGCACGGTGGCGGGCGCGACCAAACTGCCGATCATGATCTATAACAACCCGGGTGCTTATCGCATCGACATCAAGCCCGAAGAGTTCAACCAGCTTGCCGATGTCAAAAACCTTGTCGCGATCAAGGAAAGCTCGGGCGATCCGCGTCGTATTACCGACATCTATAATGCCTGCGGCGATCGTTTTGTTCTGTTCTGCGGCATGGATGACCTTGTCATGGAAACGCAGGTTTTGGGTGCGGTTGGCTGGATTTCCGGTTTCACCGATGCCTTCCCAAAGGAGTCGGTTGCGCTCTGGAAGCTGCTGTCGGAAGGCAAATACACCGAAGCGCTTGAAATCTATCGCTGGTTCACCCCGGTTCTGCACATGGATGTTCATGCCAAGCTGGTTCAGTACATCAAGCTTGCGCAGGAAATGACCGGCGTTGGCAAACCGCACGTTCGCGCACCGCGTCTGCCGCTGGTCGGTGAAGAGCTTAAAACCATCAAGGCCACCATCCAGAAAGCCATCGATACCCGCCCTTCGCTCTGAGCCGGCAGTCCTTTGCAATCATGATGCGTACCCCGCAACACCGTGATTGCATTGAGACGGTATTTGATGAAACAGTGAGCTCCTCCGCCTATCTCGCGGGGGAGCTCACTGCTATCTGTTTGCTGCTCAGAAGCACCAAAATACGCATAGTCAAAATTCGAGAGGCCCCAAAATGACATCAACCAAAACCGCCAGTCCATCCGATACCGCCGCCGGTCAAAAGGTCGTTGTGATTGGTGCGGGTATTGTCGGGGCCAATGTCGGGTTGGCGCTGCTCGATAAGGGCTATGACGTCACCATTGTTGATCGTGGCGAACCGGGCATGGGTGCATCCTTTGGCAATGCCGGCGGCATTGCGGTTTCTGAATGCGCGCCAGTTGCGATGCCGGGCGTGCTTAAAAACGTTCCCGGTTGGTTGATGGACCCATTGGGCCCGCTTTCGGTGCGCTGGGGCTATTTGCCAAAAATGATGCCCTGGTTGTTGATGTTTCTGGCATCCAGCAGAAAGCAACGGGTCGAACAGATCGCAAGCAATATGGCGACCCTGCTCAACCGCGCATGGGATGATTACGACCCGGTGCTTAAGGAAGCTGGCCTTACGGATGCGGTTTTCAAAAAACACGGAGCGATGGCGGTGTATCGCAGCAATGCGTCTCGTCAGGCAGCCGAATATGCCATTGATCTGCGTCGGCGTAACGGTATCAAGCTGCGCGATCTGACCCGTGATGAAGTGCGCGATATCGAACCCGATCTGGCGCCGATCTTTGCCTGTGGCGTGATGGAAGAAGACTGGGGCCATGTCCTTGATCCGTTCAAAATCACCACCGGCATTTTCAAGCATTTCCTTGATCGTGGCGGCAAGTTCGAGACCGCCGATGTTACCAATTTCGTCTTCCGCGACGGCAAACCGCGTGCCGCGACCACCGATGCTGGGGACATGATCACGTTTGATCATGTGGTTGTCGCCTGCGGTGCCTGGTCAAAAACGCTGGCCAAGCGGTTGGGCTCGCCGGTGCCACTTGATACCGAACGCGGCTATAACACCACCGTGCCTTATCACGATGCCAAACTGTCTCGCATGATTGTCTGTGCCGATGACAGCTTTGTGCTAAGCCCGCTTGAAATGGGCATTCGTGTTGGTGGGGCGGTGGAACTTGGGGGGCTTCTGGCCGCACCAAATTACGAACGTGCCAAGGCCCTGTTTGCCAAGGGCAAGGAAGTCTTGCCCAAACTCAATGCCGAGGGTGGCACCGAATGGATGGGCTTCCGTCCCTCCATGCCCGATTCAACCCCGGTCATTTCCAAAAGCCCGCATCATGCCAATGCCTATTTTGCCTTCGGGCATGGGCATCTTGGCTTAACACTTGGGGCCACGACCGGGCGTCTGGTTGCCGATCTGATGGCAACGGGCAAAACGCCGGTCGACATGACCCCGTATCGCATTAATCGTTTCTCTCGTTTCTATAGCATCTAGGGCCCCATCCATGGCGAAAAGCAGTTTCTTTTGTGTCGACGGTCATACCTGCGGCAATCCGGTGCGTCTGGTTGCCGGCGGTGGTCCCAAGCTTGTCGGTGCGACCATGCTTGAAAAGCGTGCGCATTTTCTTCGTGAGTATGACTGGATCCGCACCGGGCTGATGTTTGAGCCGCGCGGTCATGATGTCATGTCGGGCTCGATCCTTTATGATCCGACCTCGGATGACTATGACGTCGCCGTGCTGTTTATCGAAACGTCTGGCTGCTTGCCGATGTGCGGTCATGGCACGATTGGTACCGTGACGATGGCGATCGAGGAAGGTCTTGTAAAACCCAAAACCCCCGGTCGTCTGCGCCTTGAAACACCGGCGGGGCTCGTCATTGCCGAATATAATCAGGTTGGCGATTACGTTGAATCGGTCAAGCTCACCAACGTGCCGTCGTTCCTTTATAAAACCGATATCGAAGTCGATTGCCCCGATATTGGTGCGATCAAGGTCGATGTTGCCTATGGTGGTAATTTCTATGCGATTGTCGAACCGCAGGAAAACTACCGCGACATGGCTGATTTTTCGGCCGGTGACCTGCAACGCATCAGCCCGGAACTCCGCCGTCGCCTGAACGAACAGAACGAATTCGTGCATCCGCTCTATCCCGATATCAAGGGCCTGTCGCACATCCAGTGGACCGGCAAGCCGACCCAACCCGACAGCACGCATCGCAATGCGGTGTTTTATGGTGACAAGGGTATTGATCGCTCGCCGTGTGGCACCGGTTCCTCGGCACGGCTGGCGCAACTGGTCGCCAAGGGGCAGTGGGATCCCGAGCATGAATTGGTCCATGAAAGCATCATCGGATCACAGTTCCGGGTGTCGGTGGTCGAGAAAACCAAGGTCGGCGAATTTGATGCCGTCGTGCCGGGGATTGAAGGCTGGGCGCGCAAGCATGGCTACAACACCATCTTCATTGATGACCGCGATCCCTATGCCCATGGCTTCATTGTCAAATAGGCAAAGTGCTGTCGATCACACCAAGGGGGCTTCATGCCCCCTTTGTCGTATATCGGCGAAGTTTGGCTGCTAATACAGTAGGCAATTGTATTGCGACTTGTTTGACCCAACGCTATGAATAGCAAAACTGACAGATTCTGTCGGATGGAATTTTGCCCGATTGATCAGCATGCCATGTCGCGTCGGGGTAACACCATAAAAGAGCTGAAATGACCGCATCACCGCGATTTACCCGCCGTACCATCACCGATCAGGTGACCGAAGATCTTCGTGCACGTATTCTGACCGGCGATTTCCCTGCCGGCTATCAATTGCGACAGGATGCCATCGCGGGTGAATATAATGTCTCGCGCATTCCGGTCCGCGAAGCCTTGCAGCGCCTCGATGCCGAAGGGCTCGTCTCGTTCCAGCCTCACAAGGGCGCGATTGTCTCGCAGCTCTCGCTTGACGAGATCGAGGAACTGTTTGAAGTCCGCAAGCTGCTTGAATGTGATTTGTTGCGTCACGCGGTTCCGCGCCTGACCCCGGCCGACCTGAAATCGGTCGAAGATATCCTGATGGTCTATGACGAGGCGTTCCGATCCGGCGATGTTTCCAAGTGGGGGGAACTTAACCGCGAATTCCACGACCGGCTTTATCGCGCATCGAACCGTCCCAAGACGCTCGAGATTGTCCGCATGATCGGTAACAATACCGTGCGCTTTACCCAGGCACAGCTGGCCCTTTCCGGCGCAACCGACCGTGCCGAGCGTGAACACCACCAGATATTTGACGCCTGCAAGGCCGGCAATGTCGAAGAGGCTGTCGAACTGCTCGCCAATCACATTCAAAGCTCGGCCGACAGCCTGATGGACTGCCTGCGCAAGGCGCGTGAATAGGCGAACCATGTCCGACCAAGTCCGAAACGTAAAAAGGGACGCTGATGGCATCCCTTTTCTGTTTCTGTCTTGTTGAACTCAGCCAACAATAAAGCCGCGCCCGATTACATCATCCTCTTCAAGCCAGAAACTGGCCTTGCCACTATAATGCGCCTTGCCCGTGACCGAGGCGATAATGGCTTGATGCGGGCCACAGTGGGTTGTGGCTTCAACCGATCCTTCAAAGCTCGACCCGATCACGCTTTCAAACACGCGGATATCTCCCGGTGCAATCAGCCCCTTGTCGTGTTGAATGGCAAGGCGGGCACTAACACCTGATCCGGTCGGGCTGCGGTCGACCTGATTTTTGGCAAACACACATATATTACGTGTCGCAGATGCCTCAAACGCATCGCGCCCGTCGGTCAGGATTGCACCATATAAAAAGGCCAGATCGTCATGATCGGGATGGGACAGCGTGACGCTGTCATTCACTGCTTGGCAAATCGCCTCCGCCAGACGCGTCAGGTGGCGGGCATTTTCCGGCGTGATGGCGATATCAAATTGCCCGGCATCCAGAATGGCATAAAACGCGCCGCCATATCCGATATCGGTTTTAAAAGCTGTTCCGTCGGGAAGACATAAGGAAACATCACTGGCAAACATAAACGATGGCACCGATGAAAACCGCACCTTGCCGGTTTTGCCCTCATGCACCTCGACCTCGGCACGCACCAGACCGCAGGGGCATTCAATATTAACGACAGTGATCGGCGCGACGGCTTTGACCAGACCATAATCAATCGCATAGCGACCAAGCGCCAGAATCGCATGGCCGCACATGGTCGAATATCCTTCATTATGAATGAATAGAACCGCAAGGTCGGCATCGGGCAGGCTGGGCGCAACCAGGATCGCGCCATACATGTCGCAATGACCGCGCGGCTCGAACATTAAAAAGCGCCGCAGATGATCAAGGTGGTCTTTGGCATAGCGGCGCTTGGCCAGAATGTCTTCGCCGGGAATATCGGGGTAACCGGACGTGATGATTCGCAGCGGCTCACCCCCGGTATGCATGTCGATCACCTCAATCGGGGCTGATTGATGGGGGTAAGAGCGCATGATTTCCGAATCACTTTGCGATCTCGGGGATGTTTTATCGTCTTGCATGGGCGTTGATCCGGATTATTTGCCGCTTTTGGCGCGGGTGATTCTGTGGCGGGTAAAAACTTGCGCGAACATCTTATCGGCATTATCGCGCAGAGCAATCAAAGCGACCCCCGATTTTCGGGTTTTGGGCCCCTTGCAGGTCATAAAAGTGAAACCTATATATGGTTTCGCGCAAAAATTTTGCGTAACGACATTTCTGTCATTTTTTTGCAAAAAGGTGTTTGACAGTTTTGGGAGTGGGGCCTATAACCCGCCTCCACCGACGGGGTGCGGCGCCAACGAGACGGCGACGCGGACTGAGCGGTTCGGGGCTTCGGCCTTTGAGTTCTTTGACATTGTAGATCAGAAGGAAGGGATGCGCGGGCAGCGTTATGGCGTTTAGTCTGTGCATCCTGGAGACGACGGATCGGTTTGAATTTATTCAGATTGATTTGTGG